>JAABUL010000026.1_pt1 | contig 243368 bp, 232 predicted proteins | sample 5559151 | NCBI WGS metagenome assembly JAABUL01 (sample SAMN10711876, study PRJNA513368) | rock metagenome | isolation source: Antarctica rocks | place: Antarctica: Victoria Land, Pudding Butte sud
CAGGGAGCATGTTGTGGGCAGTTGGGGGCGGGGGAGGGGGTGGTTGGAGCTTGCGGGGGCGGAGGCGAGGGAGAGGTTGGGGGAGGGTGGGGGGGCGGTTGTGGGGGTGGAGGGGGGGGTGAGGTGGGGGGGGGAGGGGGTGAGGGTGGGGTTGGAGAGGGTGTTTTTGGAAGGGGTGGTGGAGGGGAGAGAGGAGGGGAAGGGGGAGGGGGGGAGGGGGCGGACGAAGTTTGAGGGGGGGACGACGATGTTGGAGACGGGTGGTAAGAGGGAATGATGTTTTGGGGGATGTTTTTGGGGGATTTGCCTGTGGATGTATAAACCTTTTAGGAAAGTGCTTGGTCTATCTTATGTGTTTTCACTGCGAGGCCCACGCCCAAACAGCCCACCAGCACGTAACTGCCTGCCTCTCCATCCCATGCGCCCAGTCATCAAATCCGCTTTCCTCCCCCTGCGCGATTTTTTTGAGTCCTAAACCCTCCATCCTGCATTGCAGATCCTCAATCTCTGGTGCATATGCGTCTCGCAATGGCAGTTCGATAACGACTCTCGCCTCCTTCTGTTGTTTCAAATACTTCCCAATAGCCTGCACCAGCCAGGGTGGATGCTGGGGTGAGTATAGCGGGTCTGCGGCCAGTATGACGTTGTACTTCTCCTCGTCGTCTACGTCCAGGGGTAGATCGGACCAGTCCAGCACGCCAGCACTTGCACTCCCACCGCTATGCTCGAACAATGCTTCGTTTGAGCAAACGTTGGCGAGAAGATTAGGTAAAATATCCGGCAGATCTGTAAGATGAACATGCGCGTGGAACAAAGCCGCAGCGGCAATACCGACGAGGCCGGTGCCGGCGCCGAGTTCGAGGATACGAGGTTTCCGAATGTTAATGTCGTTGGCAGAAATACCTGAGAGCGTACATAGGACGGGTAGAGAGGGGAGAAGGTGCAAGAGACGTTTGGCGAGGAGGTAGGACGCTACCCAGGTTTTGTGGCCAAGATTGTCAGCGGTGAGCGAAGGCTCGTGCAGGGTAATTAAGATTGGTGAGTCGGTGGGTTTTGATTGTGGTGATGCAGGTCCTGGGATACTGAAGGTCCGAGATGCAGAAGGAATAGCTGTGTCTCGGCGTAAGTAATTAGCGATTGCTGGATATTCTCGACTGAACAGTAGTAGAGGAAGACGTTATCTCACCTGTCCGTCCAGATCTCTCGCTCAATCTCGCGCCAGCAGCTTCCCAGATCTGCTCCTTGATGTTCTCATCTTCTATCCATGCCAGTGGACTAGCTATGATGCCAATTAAGTATTTAGGTACACCTTTTTCACCAATTTCCCCACCCTCATGTTCTTGCCAATTTTCTGTAACATCCCACGATGAAGCCTTGATAGCTAGGCGTGCAAGAGTGGATAGTAGCTCTGTAGCTGGTGGGCGAGTGTATAATTGAGGTAGGTCGAGGACTGGACCATGCAGACTTGATTCAGTGTCAGTGTCATATAATCTCGGGCTTAGCTGCAGAAAGGTATACAATCTTACCATGCACAGGTTCCACCTTGAAAGAATGAGAGTTCATCTCGTTCATCCTCGGTAACGCGTTGTTTGTAGAATGTAGATAATTCATATCTGATACCTGCGAGCGCCGATAGTCGGAAGTTTGGCGCGTAGTTCTATCTTCGGCCCGGAAGCTGTCCTACGTGTAGAAAGTAAGCTGGCGTGGCTAGCCTTCACTATTCCGACGAAACCATACCACTTATCCACCACTACCCATCATGATTGCAAGACAAGCCTTTCGATCGGTACTACCGTTAAAGCATGTAAGCTATGCTTCTATGAAAGCCCAGATCATACGGACTGAAGAAACCTCCCCTTGAGCGCCCCGAATATCCGCTATAGCTATGGTTTCACCTGCTAACAGCTCGTCTCTATAGAGTGTCCGTCGCTATGCGACCGAGGGACCTTCCTCTGGTGGGAGTGCCAGATACGGCATTGTAGCTGCTGTCGCCGCAGTAGCTGCGGCTGGTGGCTACTACTACAGCAGTCAAATGGGCGGCGGCACGTCCTTACCTACAGCAGCACCCCAAGACTCAAAGGTCGATTCGGACACACAAAACAAAGGCAAACCCTCAAATTCGGCTTTCCTTGGAGGAGACCAAGGGTGGATTGATTTAAAGCTTGAGAGTGTGGAGGAGCTCAGCCACAACACGAAGAAATTTAGATTTGCCCTACCGAACGAGGATGATATCTCTGGGTTGCATATCGCATCTGCTGTACTTACGAAATACAAGGGACCTGAGATGGAAAAGGTGGGCACATTCCCATCCGTTGTTTCCATTTTGGCTGACACCGCTCAAGCCAGTAATTCGTCCATATACCCCAACGAGCGACGAAGGTTGGTTCTGCTAAACCTTTCTTCCTCATCACGTTGCCATACTTACGCCATGCTAGACGCTCAAGGCCATATTGATTTTATCGTCAAAAAATATGCTGATGGCCCAATGTCATCGCACTTCCATGACATGAATGTGGCGCAGCGTATGGATTTCAAGGGACCGATTCCCAAGTACCCGTGGCAGCCGAATAAGCACGATCACATTTGTCTTATTGCCGGTGGTACTGGGATCACTCCGTAAGTATAGGCTATTCCAATGCAGGCAATGGTGTCTAACATGACTTCAGCATGTATCAGCTGTGCCGCGCAATCTTCAAGAATCCAGCAGACAAGACGAAGGTCACATTAGTCTTTGGAAACGTCACGGAAGAAGACATATTACTAAAACGCGAGTTCGAGGATCTTGAGAACCAATATCCCCAACGATTTAGGGCCTTCTACTTGTTGGATAAGCCTAGTGAGAGCTGGACTCAAGGCAAAGGCTTCATCAACCAGGAATTACTGAAGACTGTACTCCCAGAACCCAAAGCCGAGAACATCAAGATATTCATATGCGGACCGCCAGGACTTTACAAAGCAATCAGTGGAGCGAAGAAGAGCCCGCAAGATCAAGGGGAGCTTTCGGGAATTCTGAAAGCTTTGGGATACAGTCAAGAGCAAGTGTATAAATTCTAGATTACAACACTGACGGAACTTTGGGCGATGTACGTATAGAAAAATAGAGCATCCATCCAACTTTGAAGCATTGTTACGCTTTGCAAGTTCACTTCAATCTCCTCATGAGACAATTATCTCAGCTCCCTAAATTAGCTGGTTTCGAATATCACATAAACTGTCAACGTTGCTCTTATTGCTTCGTGGCCATTCTCAAGATCTTTTTACTGGTATTGGTGGTTCTTGTCCTTCCCTAGCGTCCTTCGTTTAATTGCCGAGAGATAAGGCGAGTCATGGGCACTAAGATTGATAAGCTTTTCGCTGCCGGGTAGAGCCTTGAACGGCAGAGACGGATCTCATCATTGGATCTCATGGACCCACGGTCTTGATGAGCTTGCGACATCACATCATTATTTGATTTGGTGCTTTCTCTAAAAGCATCTCACTATTATCCAACTAGAAAAATGAGTTTGTTGGGTAGTGTGATCAACCATGGCCGTCCTTTCTCAAGACTATCACGCCTTCGTTTCCCTATGTATACTTCTCATCATTTCATCTTTGCAGAGCAAAACGCCCTGGGAACCGCCAATCCACTGCAATGCAATCTTTCCTACAGTACCGTCGCTTCAAGAAACATGCCACAAGGCAATATGAAAGGGATAGGGAAAAGGCGGAAGCATTGAGACGCGGCAACGACGCACTGGGCCTGACATCTTCAGCCGTCTCGACCACCGCCAAACCCTCACCAGCGACTTCAGACGAGACCATTGATACTCGAGATCCGGAGAGAGCAGAACATTCCAATGGCGATGAAGTGCACAATGAACCGAAGGGCTTACCGCCCATTGCGGAAGAGGATACGGAAGAGGAAGAGCATCCAGAACCACGTCCTCCGCTAATGAGCAGGGCATCGACTGCTGCAACGCAACGAACTATGGGAACAGCTCTCGGAACGGCATTGACGGGTATCAATGTGAGGAAGCGGACAACTAAGGAAGGTGGGGATAAGGGAACTGTTTTTGTGGTGGGATATGAGGGGGAACAAGACAATATGAATCCGCACAACTGGTCGTTCATAATTAGACTCCGCGCAACGTATGTCGATCCGCCGATCACAGAACGGTCTCTGACTCCTTTAGAATTACCATTGCAACCATCGGTTGGGTCGTCGGGTTCGCCTCTAGCATCGACTCTGCCGCTCTCCCCCAAGCAGCCAAAGACTTTGGAGTCAGCGAAGTGGCCGAATCCCTCGCGACTGGTCTCTTCCTAATTGGTTTCGGGGCAGGCGCTCTGTTTGCCGGCCCTATCTCCGAAACCGTCGGCCGGAATCCCGTTTACATCACCACCCTATCGTTCTACATGATCTTCATCATGGCTTCCGCCCTCGCCCCTAGCATCGGCGCCCAGCTCGTCTTTCGCTTCATGGCAGGTTTCTTTGGATCTACACCGCTGACCTGTGCCGGAGGCTCCATTTCTGACCTTTGGAGCCCCATGGAGCGCACGTACATGTTTCCTGTCTTTGCCAATGCTGCTTTCATGGGTCCAATCTTTGGGCCGGTCGTCGGAGGTTTCATCGGCGAATCCTCGCTTGTATCGTGGCGATGGACGGAATGGGTTACGTTGATCATCTCCGGCCTTGTCCTCGCGCTCGTAGTGTTCTTCCAACCCGAGACTTACGCCCCCATTCTCTTAAAATGGAAAGCAGCGCACCTGCGCGAACTCACCGGAGACGACAGATACCGAGCCGAAGTTGAAATCCGCGTGGAATCCTTCCTCCACCGCCTCCGCATCGCGCTGTACCGCCCCTTCCTCCTCACCTTCAGCGAACCCATCATCATGCTCATCGCCCTCTACCTCACCGTCATCTACATCATCCTCTTCACCTTTCTAGACGGCTACACCTTCATCTTCACCATCACCTACAGCCTTTCCCAAGGCCTCACCGGCCTCGCCTTCCTCGGCATTGCCCTCGGCCTCTGCTTCGCCACCCTCCTCGTCCCCCTCATCTACACCTGGGCCAAGCGCGACCTCGCCCGCATCAAAGCCGCAGGCGGCCACGCCCTGCCCCCCGAATTCCGCCTCTGGTTCGCCATGTTTGGCGCCCCCGCCATCCCGATCTCGCTCTTCTGGATGGGCTGGACCACCGCCCCAGACATCTCGCCATGGTCCCCGCTCGTCGCGTCGGTGCTCTTCGGCTACGGCATCCTGTGCGTCTTCATCAGCAGCTACCAGTACATTATCGATAGCTACGAGTTCTTCGCCGCCAGCGCGTTGGCGAGCGTGACGCTGATCCGGTATGTGGCTGCGGGCGCGATGGTGGAGGTGGGGATACCGTTCTATGAGCGGTTGGGCGTGCATTGGACGTTGACGATCCTAGGCGCAATTAGTGCGGTGTGTGTTCCCGTGCCGTATCTGTTTTTTGTGTATGGGACGAGGCTGAGAGCGAGGAGTCGGTTTGCTGTTGCTTGAGCGTGGGGGGTCTTCTGGGTCTTTGTCTTTTCGTGCGATTGTGGATAGCGTTTTGGGCCGGGAAGCATTTGGGAGGCGTTGTGTAGCTTCCATACCTACGCTGGGGTATCTCGTTGGAAACATATATCATATATATACACCCCCGAACTTAGGATTATGGAAAAAAAAATCTCCCACCTACGCGAAAGCACCCACTTACGATCGGGGCAACAGGCCCTATATTATCACAGCTTATGCTCTCAGTACAACATGAACCTGCGACTTGATCTTCCAGTCGCGGAGAATGGGCAACAAGCCTGCTCTCTGCCATTCAGTAAAGCAAGTTGCGCTTGTGAGCGTTGTCAGCGGAACAGGATGTGGGATGCGCGCGTCAGTTGATCCTATCTACCTACAATACCATCGGGTTTGTAATTGTTGGTAGGTGACGTTTGGGCTAGGTATATCAGATATAATGTAGAGCGTTAATAGTGTATCTAATCCTAATTCGGCGAGTTTTTTTTTAAATCTGATTTATTAACAGCTTGATGCATAAAGTTCAGTAAGCTCATCTTGCTATCTCGAAGTGACTGCGTCCTCACGCTTGTCTTTACTGCATTCGTTGAAATTTCATAGAAGAGTCGGTTTGATGATGATCATAGCAAGCAGATGCTAAAGTATCTAATCGATTGAGTGGATGCAGAGCAATTTTGTGAGTTAGTATATATAACATAAGTCGAATATTCTGATCCTTATCACGAAGCGCTAGCAGGGTAACGTACTCTACTACATAACCACTATTATACTGTAGTATAACCGCCGCAAACGCCTGTACTGCTGTTCCCCAAATCCACCCTCGACACCTGCGGGACAGGCGCCCATCTCTATCTCTCTATCGAGCCCCCCCACCCACTGGCAAGCCTTCTACGCCGGCATCCTCAAATACCTTGGGGGCGATCGCAGCGTTTATTTACCCGAATGAAGCTAGCTATGAGCGGGTCTAAGACGGTGTGTGGGCGGGCGGGACGTGGGTATACTGGGGCACCTAAAACCACGAGACACCGCTGCGACGGATCGAAGGGTCGTGTTCCGAGATCAAGTGTATCAACGGGCTCGCGAACCCCGTTCGCTGCGATTTTCGCTGCGGGGTGGGTGGTGTGCTTGATGAGGAGCCTTCGCGTATTAAGCCTGTTTGGCGCAACCTGGTGGACTTTCCCCGGGCCAGCGGAAAGAGCTTGGGATTGCTGTATGAGGGAATAGCTTGAGTAAGCGAAAAGTGCTGCCAATCTGCAATTGTGAACCGTCTTTCTACTTAAATTTCTGCTGTACGTATGATTGCTGGGGGCCGAACGTTTAAGCTTTCATTTTCATGAGTTGAAGCATGAGATTCTGGGAGGACACCAAGGAAGTCAGAGATGGACAAATGGGGCCGGGCCATTCGCGAGTGTTTCTGGGTCTCCAAAGACCCTGAACAACGGCGTCAAGATTTTTGGCGTCTTCCTCTGTATATCCAATGAAGACGGCCATCTAGTAGTGATAGTATTTCTTATGATGTTGCTCAAAACGTGGACTTCTTAACATGTCTTTATCTGTTGGGCAACATTCGCATCGAACGTAGAGATCATATGCTGCAAAAGGGACCACAACTGTCAGGTTCGTTCCGATATTATTCAGGAATTTTTGGCAAGGGCTCATCCACTCCACGATGCAATTGAGACCTAATCAAGGCCAGCCGTTCCAGATCCATCGCCAAGTTCTGGTGGTACCCTATATCTATGGAATCGGGTAAAGACAAAAATGGCTTCAAGGATAGTTTTGTAGGTACCCGATCTCGGCTTGCCTAGATAGAGCGATTCATCGGAGGACCGATGTCATGAGGTCCGAAGGCTAGGCTTATTTCTTTTTCCGGCATTTCGTGAAAAGGGTGAGAAACCCGATAATGAGTGTTGGCAGCCCAATGCCGATGCCCACCCCTAGAGCTATCTTTTGATCTGTGCTGAACCCTCCAGCAGCTGCCGTACTTGTTGTGCCGGAAGGGGACGTGGTGGCTATTGGAAGGCTAGATTGTATCCAGGTTGAACTCGGAAATACTGTAGTCGCCGTCGTCGAACGTACGCTATCGCTGCTAGTGATGATGGTCTCGAAGGTAGACGATTCTGAACTTCGAATGCGGCTCACCAGGCTAGGTGCGATGACAGCGCCGGCCAGGGTCGCATTGGCTCCTAATCTGTTATTACAGCAAGTGGTGTTCACCATGGATTCGCCGCGTGGGCAGTAGGTCCCGTCTGTACATCTGCTAAGCTGCGCTCCCGATGAAACCACGTCTTGTTAGTGAGGTCATGTCAGCAACTCAGCTCTCAAGCTGTCCAAGCGGCCGGTTTTGGCAAATTTGGCACTTACACGGAGCGATCGCGAGACAGGCCCCATTTTGCCAGGTGTAATCAGAGCATGACCGTCGCCATATAGCTTTGTTATCGTCGTCAGGTCCAACGGGACCCTTTGGGGCACCGGTGCACAAACCGTCATGCAGACAGTCCTCGTCGTTTTGGCAGCACATTGAAGCGCCGACGGTGTTGAGGTAATAACAAGCACTAGTAAAATGGTCAATGGAGCCATCAATGTTGTAGCAGGTGCCATCACCAGTAGGCGGAAAGGCAGTGACGAGAGGAATGATAATGGCGAGGACGAAGAAAAGCATGATTATGATTTGCGAACGGAAAGGACGGTCTTTGAAAGACAAATGAGATAGCAAGTAGCAGATCGCAAGAGCTATGGACGGAGGGCTTACCGCTGAGCTACAAAAGGCTGATCAGTGGTGGAGATAGTAAGCAACCTACGGAATATCTATAAACCCACCAGGTAGCACCCACATGTGGTGAACCCACTCAACTGCCACTCCTGGCCGGCCGTCCAATCCAAGCTGATTCCAACCGCCGTTGCCATTTTTTCGGCTTAAGTAGTTATGCAGGTATTCCTTTTCGGACATGTGTGTGTGTGTGGTGGAGATTGACACCAGAAGTAGTTGTGCGGGCTAGCATCAGGAAGTGCTAGGCCTTCAGATGTTCAACAGGACTTATGTATCACAACGAGGCTCGACCGCGAATGTGATCGAAGTTCAACGATGTAGAGCAGAACTTATGTAAGCCCTTACGGATGACTCTTTACCTACCTATTGCCTCAGAAGTCAGGATATCAAACGTGTTTCTACAACTAAGCCCCTTCGGATTAGTTGTCCTGCTTACTATGTACAAGTAAGCTGCGATTACACGTCTGAGCACGGGGGGTACAGCTGGTCGGGGGGTTGGAAAAGTTGAGCCGGGGTCGGAAAAAATTCTTGGCGTCGAGTTGAACTTTAAAATCGGCATATCCGTGCCCCCCACTTTCGCTCATCCTTCGCTTGAATGATAGAAGGGTTCACCTAGCACTGGGCTAAACCTAGCAGTGGGACAGCCCTATAGGGCTGAAAATTCATATTTCATATTCTATTGGTATAATTCTTCAACATATCAGCAAAACGATGGCAGCCACCCCCCCCACCCCCCCCACCCACCCTATATCCTTCATACCTTCTGAAGATATAAAACTTTCACAGGAAGAGCGCATAACGCTTGCTCACGCCCGTTGAAACGAGGCTTCAACAGCCAACGAAAATCCTTCCCAAGCAAAACTCGCTCGTCAATATGAAATACCAAGTAGTACTCTTTGAAATCGAATCAATGATCGAAAGACTGCTGCTGCACGCAATCAGCAATTTCAAAGACTTAGCTTCGAAGAAGAAGCAGCTATACGTGACTGAATTCTACGTCTTCAGGCCTGAGACTGATCTTCTCATGTGAAGCAAGTACATTTAATAGCTAAAGAACTACTAATAAAAAAGAATGATGATAAATCAGTCGAAGTCAATTGATTTCAGAAGTTTCTGAAACATCATTCACAAATCAAAACAGTATATATTTCTTCGCTTGACAAAGAGCGTGCTATGACTCAGAATCACGATATTTTAGCTGACTGATTCAATCTCTTTCAGAGTTTAAAAAAAGAACATGAAATAGAGATAGAAAATATCTACAACATGAATGAAAAGAAATTCATGCAAAAAGTCATTGCTAAGCTTTGAATCATGATTTTCAAGTATGAAAAGACTTATATGATTCAATGTGACAATCAAGAGTGAGTCTCATTGATTGAGTGTATATCTATGAATGAAAGAGTCTTGAAGTCGTGAATTATCTTCAAAGAAAAACTACAGCAGAAGATCTGATACGAAGTACTCAAAGAAGATCATATTGCTCTGAGCGAGAATGACTGAATCAACAACGAATTGAGTTTAGTCTGAATACAGAAATGCTTTGATTCAGAAACTAAAATCTGTTAGAAAGATGAATATCAAATGCTATTAATTGATGATCATGCTTCTCATATCACTACTCAGATGATTGATTATTGCATCAGTCAGAAAATTATTCTACTGTGTCTTTCAACTCATACTACTCATCTGCTTCAATCACTCAATGTTGAAGTCTTTGCTTCATTAGCTACTGCGTACAAGACTCATGTTCAGCGAGTTACTCAACTTGAAATCAGCTACTCAATCAATAAAACAAACTTTCTGAAGCTTTATCAACTGACTCGACATGAGACAATTACATCATTGAATATTAGAAAGACATGAACAGCTACAGAACTTCTATCATTCAACTCAGTCTTAGTACTTCAGCACTTTTCTTCTGTTAAGAAACTAAAGCTAGACTGATCACGTCAAGTTGAATCATTGAGATCAAGTCAAGTTCTCGACTCGTCAAGACTTGATTCAAGTCAGAATTCTTGACTTGAGTATTTGAATCAAGTCAGAATTCTTGACTTGAGTATTTGAATTGAGTCAGAAGATTGAGATCGAGTATTGACTCGAAATACTCGACTCGACTCGTCAAGACATGAAGCAAAGTACTACTAATATTTATCTGAGTGTCTGATAATGCAACAGAATAATGCAATTGATTGAAGAAAATTCATGCTTGTTCATTTACTACTGCTAATCTGAGATCACTATTATCTCATCATTCTTCTTCTTCTTTTTCTTCTTCTTCTTCTCATACTTCTTCTTGTACTTCTTCTTGTACTTCTTCTTGTACTTCTTCTCGTTCTTAATCATATCTGCATCATCATCTCTCTTGCTAAATTTCATCTTCTTGTCATCGTCGTCAATCTCAATGATATCATCAGATTCATCATTTGATGAATTTAGTGAATTAACTATCTTTCGATCAATCGCATTTTTTTCATTCAAAAATGCGCTCATGAATTTGTTGAATTCTTGTATGACATCTGAATCATTCATCATCTTCAATTCATTCAATTCTTCATGATGTAAAATGCGTTGCTGAATTAATTCAATAGTAGATATCATGTATCTTGACATGTTTTTCTTAAGTTCATCTTGTTGTGCAATAGTTTAATGCATACGTTAGTTTTGTCTTTCACATCAAACACAGTACATACATCAACAGTAGAAGTAGTATTGAACATCATCTTTATGACTATTGATTCAAGCTTCGCTCGCTTTGCAGCTTTCTTCTCTCTCGTCTTCTTCATCAAATTCGTCTCAAAGCATTAAGCTATTATACAATCAGCTTTTGAAACACATATGCATTACTCAAATGCATTATCATGCAGACTCTTTCTCACTCAATCATTCGTGATCATATCTTGCATATTGTTCTTCATTTTCATCTGCTTCGCTTTGATGACTTTCTGATAAATGCTGATGCTTCTCAATTTGATGAGTTGTTTATATAAAGTCACTCAATCTGCACTTTGTTTGATATAAAAAGTTTTCTGATTTTCATTTCATTTCATTGCATGATTTCTACTTGCAATTGACTGCAACTTAATTGATAGATTGAACATTCTGCGATTTTGATTAGTCTTAATGATAATGCATATAAATAATGCATAACAATCTTCTTACTTGATAGTGATGTTGAAGTGCTTTTTCTAATGAACTTAGTCACAATAGATGAGTGTAATAAATAGATGTAAGACGTAGAACAAGTTAGAGTTAAAATAGACGTTGAGCGTAGATAAAGTTAGAATTAGAATGAATGTGAGATGAGATGTAGATAAAATTAGAGTTAAAGCTGAATGTTAGAATTTATTCATCATTTTAGAGCTGCAATCAACACATTCATCATATTAGTACTAATATTAAAACATTTATCATATTGATTCTACTATAAACACAGTCAACAGTCATCATCTCTTGTTTACACATCATCTCTTGTTTACATCGTACTTCACTTTGCTCTCACTTAACTCGATAGTATCAAATTTTCAAATCATTGTCAGTTAATATACATCATGACTCGTTGCAAGCAAACAGATAATGCATTTAAATAATGCATTTCTTGTTGCACATTGCTGACAGACTTGATTTAGAACGAAAGTTTAAAGATGCATTGCATGATGATTTGAGAATCTCAACTCGTGATGATATGATATCAGATAATTGAATCACGAACGAATCAAGAGCAGACTTGAAGACTTTATCTGAAAGCAAGATCAATAGAGTTGAGAAAATAATGCAAACAGATAATGCATCAAGCTATCAACAGCTAATTTATCGCGACAGTCAAAGAGAAAATGAAAGTCAGAAATCGTTGCACTTCAAGAGATACGTCGTTATCAGAGAGATGCAAATTTGTTGATATTGAAGATTTCATTCGAAAGAATAGTTTGCAAAATCATGCAGAATGAGATTGATACAAACAAGATGAGTCAGAAAATGAGCGATGCAAACTATAAAATTCAGACTTTGACACTGCTTGCTTTTCAGAAGATCACAGAAGCGTTTCTATGTAAATTTCTTGTCAGTAAGTGCATTACTCATTTGCATTACTCTTGATGTTTTACAACACTTACTGATATCATGCTTTACATATGCAGATAGCAATCTTCTTGCTATTTATGTCAAGTGAGTAATCATTCAGCAGAGAAATTTGATATTCATGAAGACTTTGATGCGCAATCTTGAAATTCAGTTGAGTCATGAATAGAAATAACATTCATGATAACTTGATCAAATCAAGCTATCTAGCATAGCAATACACTCTATGAACTGCATTATCTCTTTGCATTATCTTGTAAGTGTGTTATCATACTACATACATTGACAATGCAAAAGCAACTTCAAATGAAATGATATTAAACATTTAAACATTAATAGAATGTAAAACATTCTGCAAATCTGTCTTGAAAGAATCATTAGATTCATTAATCGCGTTATCTTCATCTTCTTCTCTGCGATAAATATTTCATGCTTCAATGATAGTCTTCTCAGAATTCAAGTTCCTGATACAATTATAATACTTGAGAAGCATTATCTGTTCAACTGATTCTGAAGTTATTTGTGATCAATTTCATCAACAAACTCTTCTTGCAAGACTGAATGTTCATTCAATATTTATAAAGAATATTGAACATAAAAGAACATTCTTGTTATGAGTCTGTATAAAGCGAATCACATGAGTGTATTCTAACTAGAAGTTCAAAGCTAAAGAAGAAAGAAGATGAAACACGTTGAGAATCTTATACTCACGAAGACGCGCTAAATTACTAACGTGTCAACATCAGCTCTGTACTAGTTTATGATAGTCTGACATGATTTATGTTAGACTAACTCAGAGTAATGAGACACGCTTGCAACATTACTTCTTCTCTTCATTTAGCAATGTTCTCATTGCTGCAGTTCAGTCAATCTTTCTTGAGTTGATTTCTATCTTGACTTGTTTGAATAATGTTCATGAAAGTCATTGATGACTTTCAAGTAATCTTCAAATTCACTTTCATTAATGTTGTATCAATGTAGATTGACATCATATTCTTTTCAATTGACATGATATTATAATCATTTATCTCATTTGTAGTGTCTGAAATTCAATATGTTCTTCACTTTTCATTCATCTTCATCTTCAACCACTATAGAATCAGACGACTCATTTTGTTGTTTTTCTAAAGCGTCTTTTGAATCTAGTTGCAGCAGATTTGATGCAAACTTTGAATGAATCTTCATAGTCGACGACAGTTTCAGTTGATATGCATGTTCAATCTCAATCAGAATCTTGAAGAGTTCTAGCATTTTATTATCTAGTTTCTTTGATAATCTTGAGATCATGATGTTTCTTGAGTTCAGAAACATCATGTCATTTATCTTGTAGATCATTTCTTTTCGATGCTTGTCAATCTGTTTCTTTATTATGACTTTGACTTTTGCTAATGCTTGCTTGATCAATGCTAGTGATCATTTCATGTGTTTGAATATATTCTTCGCTTTGCTCGCTTCGATTTTAGCTTGAGTGATCTCATATTCAGTTGAATTCGAATTGAAGCTCATACGAGAGTGAAAGTTCTTATTCAGAAAGAACGCTGACTGTTCAATTGACGATGAAATAGCATTGTTATCAACGAATTCAGTCATAGATAATCAGGCGAATCAATCGTCTTGCATATATAAGCAATAGCTTCATAGATATCATTTCACATTCTGATTCGCTTTTTCTGTTTGATCATCTGTCTACGAATGATAGTCTGTAAATAGTTTCATCTTGATGTTAAGTCTCAGGCATAAAGACTTTCAGACAATTGATATGAATTATGAATCACGATCAAACATTATTGATCTTGATAGTTCATGAGTTCTGAAGATTCATATCAACAGTAGTTTAACTGTTTGTTCTGCAAAGATTTCTTCATCATCTGATTAACACAATATATAATGTTGTTTCTTAGACAATCGATCTATGACTGTCAGAATTGCGTTGTTTTCATCACTTTCTGATAGATCAATAATGAAGTTTAATGATATGTTCTGTCATCACTGCTTAAGTATGAACAATGAATTCAGTAATTCATTGATTTGATCTCTTAATGCTTTTGATCTACGACAAACGTAACAGTTTTGAATGTAATGCTTGATCATCATTCTCATCTTCGATCAGCAATATAATCATCTCAGCAAGTTTAATGTTTAACTCATGTCAGAATGATCATTGATCAAAAGATCATGTGCTTTTCTTATCAATTGAGTGATCATTGACTGAGAAACTCATAGTCTATCATCTTTTCAGAGTACTTCATCAAGTACTTTGCAATTGTCTAGATCAATATCTTGACAAATTTTTCTGTTCTGTTTCATGATTATTCAAATATTGAAGCACAGTTGATTCATTTGATTTTCGACTATAATTTGATTCTGAATAGAAATCATCTCTTCAATCGAATTTTGATTAGCTTTCAATTCAAGTTTCGAATCTGAGTCAGATTCTGAGTCAGATCTGAGCAAGATCTGAGTCAGATCTTAATCAGCTTTCTGATCATCTTCTTGATCAACTTCTATTGACTGCAATTCAAACTTGCTTTCTGATAATAGCATCTGATGCTGATATAACTTTCGATCATCATTTGCTTCAATTGACTTGACGTCTGACATTCTGATCAGCACGTCGACTTTCAGATTCTGTTTTTCTGACTGATATATGATCTTGAAGTTATATTCAGATAACTTTTCAGCTCATCTAGTCTGTCGTCTGATCAATTCTTTGATCATCATGAAGTACTTCAAATTCAGATGATTGATGAAGATCTTGATTGAAATATCTGTACATTTTAATTCAGAGTGTCAGTGCTTCAAGCAGCAAATAATGATCAGCAATTTCTTGTCATAGATCTCGTAGTTGCATTCTGCAAGAATCATGTTCTTGCTGTAGAAGATCACTGAATGTAGAATGTCTTCATCATTATACTGAAACAATACTTCGTCATTGACATAGTTTGAGAAGTCAGTTTTCAGAATAGCTTCTCTGATTGAGTTGAAATGCTTCAAAATAAAGACTGTCATCACTTGTTACTTCAGTTCTTCAAAGATCATCTGACAGATCTCTGTTCATTCAAAGAGATAATCTTTTTGAATCAGCTTTATCATGAGTTAAACTGTTACGAGCGTATCAAGACTGAATAAAGCTAGTCAGTGTCTCTAGCTCAGATCTGACTCAGATTTGACTCAGTCTCTATTTTCTTTTCTCAACATTTCTTTGTTCAACATCATCTTTCTTTCTACATCACATTCTACTCATGTCACAAACACATTTTCTTCAAGCTTAGCGCAGTCTCTGAATATTACTTAAATAGAAGCTTTTGTACTCATCTTCTTCTGTATTCTTAATATTCAGTTATAGTTATCTCTAAAGATCAAGCACTATTCAATTCTGACTTTCGCTGATTGACTCATCTAGACATGATTCTGACATTATATTAAGAATTCGTTAATCACACGATACTGATCTCATTACTCATTCAACATACTTGTACAGACAGAACGAGTCTAAAGAAATTCATTTACCTGATGATCGACGCAATTGAAAGACTGAACAACACTAGAAAGTTTGATAGAATCAACGACAAGACTGTTTAAATCGCTAGACAACTTATCGCTCACTAAGTATGCAAAGTTCACTCGATCAAGAGAATCAACTCATTCTCATGAAACAGATGAGTGAAAATAAGCTGTTCAACTCGATTAAGAGAATCGACGATAAAGAATCTTCGTGAATTGCTTGAGAATCACTCAAAAACTTACAAATCAAAAATACTTCTTTAATCAACAACATTCTCTTCTGAAGATTAAACACTTGATCATACATCTTCATTAATACTGTCGAGCATCATCATTCACTCGATCTCGTTCTTTCTTCAAATTTCACCATGTCAAAACATTCATTTATCAAAGAATGTTTTGAAGAATTTCAAAGTCGCTTTTCTCAAACTTTTGAGACTGATTCATCAAAACTCTCTAGTGCTGAATCATTCATCAATGAAGACGACGAGTCATTCACTGAAACAGTAATACTTTCTGTTTCTATCAAAAACTGAAAGACTTGATGCATGATTCTCGACAGAGAAACAGATTGACTCAACAAGCTTAGTAAACAACGAGACAATGAAATCAAATAGTTGAAGACTAGACTTCAAACTAAAGAAATCACTTCTTCTGATTTCATCTACTTTGAGCGTTTTAAATCTCAGAAAATACCTGATTCTTTCTGATTTACTGACGAAAAGAATTCTACTTGGAAAAATTGATACGACAAAATTCAGAATAAACTAGAGATCAACGTCGATCTCTTTTCAAATGAATGAGTCAAACTGAGCTATGTACATTTCAGATTATTCAATGACGCAGCTGATGTCACTCAATCTAGACGCAAATGTGACTGTGTCAATTTTTATAATATCGTCGATGATCTTTTGAAAGAACTAGCTGAGTTGTTCAATGATTCAGATAAGAAAGTCAACTTTCGTAGAGAATACTACAACTTGATTCAAGAATCAAAGAAGTTCAGCGAGTTTTACACTCAGTTGTTGCGATCATGCACTTCAAGTTAGTCTAACATAGATCATGTCAGACTATCATAAACTAGTATAAAGCTGATGTTGACACGTTAGCGATCTAGCATGCCTTCGTGAATAAAACTCACGACGTGTTGCATCTTCTTTCTTCTTCAGCTTTGAACTTCTAGTTAGAATACACTCATATGATTCGCTCTATGCAGACTCATAACATTAGTTCAAAGCTCATTAATCTTGCTATCAACGTGTAGACGATATAAAAACAAGTTACACAACTCAAATCAGAAGTCAAAACCAGAAATTTTGACAGCAGAATCAGAACTCAAGCTCAGAAAGCTTAATAGAAACCAGAAATTTCTAAAGAAAAATCTTGATTTGAAATCAGAAATTTTGATAGAATCAGAATTGAAAAACACGAATGCGTTGCTCTTGACTAACTCTTTATTGAGCTCGTCATCAGAAATCAGAAATTTCAGCAGTACTTGAACTCAGAAAGTTTGATAGAGTAACATCAAAATTTCAACCAGCAATTTTCTACTCATATCATGACTAGAAGCACAGAATCAGAATCAGTGAGCATTACTCATTATAACTTTCAAAATGTTAAAAGAGAATCACTTTTATCATAGAATTGAACAGCATCAGAAGAAGAAGACATGAATGCATCATCAAATACAGAAGAAGAGAACACAAACATGTTGCTCTTTGATCACGAAATGATCAAGATCAGCATCAGCACTGAACTGAATGCTTGAATAAGCACTCATGAAGCAGACGACATCGTTGTTTTTATCAAGTACATATGTCAACAGCACAACATTGAAATCAAGACTCACAATGACATGATTCAGATGTTAGAAGATGTTAACAAGACAAACATCACATTGAAAGCTGCGCAGACACGTCTGCAGAAAGAGATGAAAGACAAGAACATGATTATACATCATTTAGAAACTGCATCAAGTCAACAAAGCACTTCAATTTCTGAAGATTGTTTCTTGAAATCAATCAAATTATTGAACTTTTCACTGTTTGAAGATTCATTGCAGAATGTAGACAATTAACTATCGCGAATGCAAAATAAGCTGAAGGCAAACAAGAATCACTTTTCTATCGAAGAGTTGAAGATTATCTACATTGAAAGTCGAGTCAGTGAAGCTGCAACCAAGCACATAGCTTCTTGCATGTAAAATATCTTCTTGAACTCATTTCTAGAAGTTGAAGAAGTACTATTGATCATTGATAAGATGTACGATGATCTCAATCATTGTCACACGACTCAACGATAGTACTTGAAGCTGTATCAGAACAAGATCTTCTTTCATGAATTTTGAATGAAATTTCAAAGATTCAGCGCAGAACTAAAGTACAATAACGAGACTCTACTAGATGATTTTCAGCATAAGATCAGCTCAGACCTTTAACGAGCAACGCTCAATGAATGAATCTTGAATTTGAATGAGTTTGTTGACATTTGCATGCAAGTCAATGTTAGATTGACTGAATTGAATGTTCAATTGATTGTCAAAGCTTCAGCGATCTCAGCTGCTCACTCTGTCGCTAGCACTTCGTTTGCTCAATCTACGTCATCAGTTTCTGCGTGAAAGAAACTCAGAAGATCGAATCTCAACTTTATTCAGAAAGAGTTGTTTAAGAAAGAACTTTGCTTCAAATGCAAGAAGTCAAAACATAAAGCATATGACTGTTTTGAAACAACTCAAGTGCACAAGATCGTTGCAAATTCGAAAAACGATCTGTTTTCGTCAAAGTAGTGACTGAGAATGATATACTTATATTCTGTTTCATCAGCATGTCTGATGATTTATTTGATTTCAAGTCGTTCATTGTTGACATCATCTTGAATAGTTTAGAAAAGATATTCAGATTTCTCGCTCTGATAAATACTGAAGTCACTGACATGACTTTCATTGATGAATCTTTGATGTCAGAGTTATGTGAACGCTTTGATATTCAGTCAATATCGCTGTCAAAATCAAAGTTGATTTGATCATATGATGAAACTTCTAATTGAAAGTTGATTACACATGCTCTGTATACATTGATCATGATTCAAGAACATAAGAATGAAATGATGTTTCTATTGATAACTTGTTTAAATCAGCACAAGATAATCATTGAAAATCTTTGATTGAAAAGAAATCAAATTTTGGTAGATTTTGCAAATGATCGATTAATATCATCATTGAAGATTCGAACATTGAAATCTGTTGTTTCAAAAGCAAGCAGTCAATCAGCATTTCACAAACCTGAGTCAAACAAGACTTGCAAAATGAAACAAAAGAACTTGAACTTGATTATTACATCAATCATCATCTTGAAGAGACTTTTGAATCAGAAATCAGTAAATAGATTCATTGAATTTGCTCTCATAACAAAGCAAAGCACTTAAATTGATCTCGATCAACTTTGTTTCTTTCAGTCAACTGAGAAAAAGAGACTCATTAATATTGTCATGATCAAAGTCGCTGCATATCAAACTCTAGTCAAGAATAAAAAGATCAAGATCTTCTTCTTGATCATTAGTGAAATTAACAAAGCGCTTAACTCAGTCGAAGATTTCGCGAAACTGAATGAAATGATCTCTGTCATGTCATTAAATGAACTGAAGAAGAAGCTTTCAATAGTTTATCATGACTTTCTAAATGTTTTTGATAGAGAAAAGACAACGCAGTTGTCTCTGCATCGATCATATGATCATAAGATTGAATTAGAAGATGAGAGTCAGTCTTCTAGAAGTTGATTGTATTTCATGTCGAGTCACAAGTTGCAGAAAATCAAGAAGTATCTAGAAGAGAACTTGAAGAAGAAGTTTATTACACTCAGCAAAGCTCTCTTCGCTTCATCAATACTATTTGTTGAAAAGAAAGATGATAGTCTTTGCTTTTGTGTAAACTATTGAAAACTAAATGCTCTGATCAAAAGAGATCGTTATTCAATACTCTTGATAGACGAAGTACTAGCTTGAATTCAAGACAGTAAGTATCTGACTCAACTCAACATTATTGCTGCGTTCAATAAACTGCAAATGAGTTCAGAAAGCAAGAATTTAACTACTTTTGATACTTTCTTTGACATCTACAAGTATAGAGTAATGCTCTTTGAATTGATCAATGAATCTGCGTTCTTTCAGCACTATATCAACAATGTATTGTTCAAATGTCTGCATAAATTCTGTCAGACATATTTGAATGATATTCTTATCTACAGTAAGATCTTGAAGAAACATAGAATTCATGTGAAAGAAGTGCTAGACAAGCTTCGCGAAGTCGACTTGCAGATAGACATTGACAAGTGCAAATTCAAGATTCAGGAAATCTCGTTTCTTGAACTACTGATATTCATCAATGATCTACGAATGAACTCTCGAAAAGTAGATGTGATTCGAAGCTGAGAAGTGTCATGATCGTTGACTCATGTGCAGATCTTCATTGACTTCTGCAATTTCTATCGACGATTCATAAAGAACTTCTCAAAGATTGTTCGACTCATGATAAAGCTGACTCGAAAAGATCATCTCTTTGAATGAACAAAGATCTGTCAGATAATCTTTGAAAAACTAAAGCAACAGATGATAACAGTTTTCGTTCTGAAGCATTTTGACTTGATCAGAAAAGCTATTCTGAAAATGAACTTCTTGAACTATGTGAACGACGAAGTATTGTCTCAATATAATGATGAAGACATTCTGCATTCAGTGATCTTCTATAGCAAGAACATGATTCTCGCAGAATGCAACTACGAGATCTATGACAAAGAACTGCTGATCATTATTCACTGTTTGAAACATTGATGCTTTGAATTGAAATGTATGAATATTTCAATCAAGATCTTCATCAATCACCTGAATTTGAAGTACTTCATGATCATTAAAGAACTGACTCGATGACAAGCTAAATGAGCTGAGAAGTTATCTGAATATAACTTCAAGATCATATATCAGTCGGAAAAACAGAATCTGAAAGTCGACGCGCTGATCAGAATGTCAGACGTCAAGTCAGTTGAAGCAAACGATGATCAAAAGCTATATCAGCATCAGATGCTATTGTCAAAAGACAAATTTGAGCTGCAGTCAATAGAAGCTAATCAAGAAGATGATCAGAAAGCTGATCAAGATCTGACTCAGATTTTGCTCAGATCTGACTCAGATTCAAAACAAGAATCGAACGTTAACGAAAATTCGGTCGAAGAGATGATTTCTATTCAGAATCAAATTATAGTTGAAAATCAAATGAATCAACTGTGCTTTGATATTCAAATAATCATGAAACAGAACAGAAGAACTTGTCAAGATATTGATCTAGACAATTGCAAAGTACTTGATGAAGTACTCTGAAAAGATGATAGACTATGAGTTTCTCAGTCAATGATCATTCAATTGATAAGAAAAGCACATGATCTTTCAATCAATGATCACTCTGACATGAATTGAACATTGAACTTGCTGAGATGATCATATTGCTGATCGAAGATGAGAATGATGATCAAGCGCTACATTTGAAACTGTTACGTTTGTCGTAGGTCAAAAGCATCGAGAGATCGAATCAATGAACTGCTGAAGTCATTGCTCATACTTGAACAGCAATGACAGAACATATCATTAGACTTCATTATTGATCTATCAGAAAGTGATGAAAACAACGCGATTCTGACAGTCATAGATCGATTGTCTAAGAAACAGCATTATATATTGTGTTGATTAGATGATGAAGAAATCTTTGCAGAACAAACAGTCAAGCTACTGTTGATATGAGTTTTCAGAACTCATGAACTATCAAGATCAATAGTGTTTGATCATGATTCACAATTCATATTGATTGTTTGAAAGTCTTTATGTCTGAGACTCAACATCAAGGTGAAACTATTCACAGACTATCATTTGCAGATCAATGATCAAACAGAAAGAGTGAATCAGAATGTGAAACGATATCTACGAAACTATTGCTTGTATATGCAAGATGATTGATTCGTCTGATTATTTATGGTCGAATTCGTCAATAACAATGCTATTTCGTTGTCAATTGAACAGTCAACGTTCTTTCTGAATAAGAACTTTCATTCTCATATGAGCTTCGATTCAAACTCAATCGAATATGAGACTACTTGAGCTAGAATCGAAGCAGACAAAGCAGAGAATATATTCAAACACATGAAATGATCACTAGCATTGATCAAGCAAGTCTTAGCAAGAGTCAGAGTCACAATAAAGAAACAGATTGACAAGCATTGAAAGAAAATGATTTACAAGATAAATGACATGATGTTTCTGAATTCTAGAAACATAACAACCTCACGATCATCAAAGAAGCTAGATGATAAGATGCTAGAATTCTTCAAGATTCTGATCAAGATTGAACATGCATATCGACTGAAACTATCGTTGACTATGAAAATTCATTCAAAGTTTGTGTCAAATCTGCTGCGACTAGATTTGAAAGACGCTTTAGAAGAACAATGAAATGAGTTGTCTGATTCTATAGTGATTGAAGACGAAGATGAATGAAAAGTGAAGAACATATTAAACTTCAGACACTACGAACGAGACAAATGACTACAATATCATGTTAATTGAAAAGAATACGACGTCAATCTACATTGATACAACGTCAATGAAAGTGAATTCAAAGATTGCTTGCAAGTCATCAATGACTTTCATGAACATTATTTGAACAAGTCAAGATAGAAATTGACTCAAGAAAGATTGACTGCATTGCAGCAATGAGAACATTGCTAGATGAAGAAGAAGAGTAATGTTGCAATCATGCACTTCGAGTTAGTCTAACATAGATTGTGTCAGACTATCATAGACTAGTATAGAGCTGATGTTGACACGCTAGCGATCTAGCGTGTCTTCGTGAGTAAAACTCACGACGTGTTGCATCTTCTTTCTTCTTCAGCTTTGAACTTCTAGTTAGAATACACTCATATGATTCGCTTTATACAGACTCATAACATCAGTTTCAATGATTATCTTTCTATCTGAAGTATCACGAAAAGCAACTGATTGTTGATCTGAAAGATAAAATAAATCTTCGTCTTCAATTCATTTGAATAGATCAATTAGTTCAATCTGATTCTCTCAAAGAGATTCATTTCTACCTGATTCATTTAAATAATGATCAACGAGTTATTTGAAAAATCAAGAACAAAGTCAATCTCATCAAACGTGTTAATAATCTGTCAAAAATCATCTTTCATAAAGCTGTTATTACTCAGTCAGTCAATCATTCAAAATCTGATCATCTAAAGTTGCATGACGCGATTTTAACTAACGTCAAGAAAGCAGACGTTCTAGTTGAAATCTGTTTCATATGTCATAAATTAAATCATAGCTCTAGAGAGTGCTCTGATCGACCTACTAGAATCAATGCAATGAACAATAAATATGATCATTTCAAATTCGATTTTGATTTGAATTTTGATTCAAAAAACTAGTCATCTCTTTAAAAGTCATTAAAAAGATAAAGATTATATTTTTGTGTAAACTAGACGAAATTCTATCAGAAGAGAATTACTTTGAAAAGTCATTTTTAATTGACGTTTTTCTTAACTCTCAGAATCGATCTTTTAGTCTTTGTTCTCTGATAGACAGTGATTCAGTCGCTCATACGCTCATACATGCTAATCTAGTCAATAAAGTATGCGAGAAACTAGAAATTCAATTTATATCACTGACAAAAGAGAAGTTAATAAGAGACTATGATGAGAAGATATTTAAGAAGATCATCACTCATAAAATTCTACTCAATCTCATCATCGAAAGTCATAAGAAATTGACTGTATCAATGCTGATAGCTGATATCAATCATCATGAAGTTATATTGAGTAAGCTCTGAATGAACAAAAACGAAATATTATTAAATATGTGAAACGACGTCATTGTTTTTTCAAATCAATTAAATACTTCTATTTCGGTTTTTTCGATCTCTCTCAATTCAAAGCACTCAAGTTGATCGTGATCAACTTCGTTCTCTTCTATCATTCAGACTAAGATCTCTATTATGCTCAAACAATCTGTTTCAACTACGACTAAGAAAGAATCATTCTCGATTCAAAGCATAGATGCAGCTTCGTTTAAAACTCTACTGAATCAATCAAAGAAGAATTAGACTGAAGTCTTTACTCTATTCATAATTGATATTGATAAAGAAATCGCGTACAATACTCAGTGCAATTTGAACGTTCTAAACATCTCTTCAATTGATGAAACGACTCAGAATTTGAAAGATATTAAAGTCAAGCTGTCATCAGAATATCATGAGTTTCTAGATGTTTTTGATCGAGCTCAATCAAATAAACTATCTTCTCATCGCTTTTACAATCATAAAATCGAGCTCATCAGTGATTCAATGCTCTTTCGCTGTCGAGTCTATTAAATGTTCTTTGTCAAACTTCTGAAAGTAAAGAAGTACTTAAACGAGAATCTGTTGAAGAAATTCATCACTTCTAGTCAGACTCTCTATTTCTCTCTCGTTTTATTCATTCTCAAAGCAAATGAAGATCTTCAATTCTGCATGAACTATCAAAAGCTAAATGTCATTTTCAAAAGAAATAAATATTCTCTATCGTTGATAGACGAGATCATTGATAAAATAGTGAATTGCAAGCATCTGACTAGATTAAACATTATATCAACGTTCAACAAACTTTGAATGCATTTCAATAATGAGAATTACATCACTTTTATCACTGCTTTAGAAGCATATAAATACAAGATGCTATCATTTGAACTGACTAATGAATTGATCTTCTTTCAGCAATATATGAATGATGTTTTATGAGACTTTCTGAACGACTTTTGTCAAGTCTATCTAGATGACATTCTCATCTATAGCAAAACGAGAAAGAAACATAGAGATCACGTCAAACTAGTATTAAATCGACTACGTGAAGCTGAACTGCAGATGAATATTTGAAAGTGCAAATTCGATGTAAAAGAGACTGTCTTTCTAGAAGTCATTGTATCAGAACTAGATTTTCGTATGAATTTCAGCAAAGTGACAGTCATAGTCAGCTGAATCACTTCGATCAATCTAAAAGAAATTCAAAGCTTCGTGAGATTTGTTAACTTCTATCACTGTTTCATTAAGAACTTCTCGAAGCTAGTCAAATCATTCACTCAGTTGACTAGAAAGAACACGTCTTTTGTTTGAAATGAGATCTGTGTTCAAGTTTTTGATAGTCTAAAGAAACAAGTCAGCTTGACTTCAGTACTTCGTCACTTTGATCTCAAACGACAAGCTATTCTGAAGATCAATGCTTTGAACTATGTAAAAGGTGAAATACTATCTCAGTATGATGATGAGAAAGTTCTTCATTTGATGATCTTCTACAGTAAAAGCATGATTCTCGCTGAAATCAATTATCACATCTATAACAAGAAATTGCTAGTCATTATTCGATGTTTCAAACACTGATGACTTGAGCTGAAGTGTACTGAACTACTCATTCAGATATTCATCGATCATTAAGCTTTGAAGATCTTCATGAAAAATAAACAGTTAAGTCGATGACAAGTCAACTATCTGAACATTCTGTCAAAGTTCAACTTTCAGATCATCTTTAGATCAGGCAAAATGAATACTAAAGTTGATGCTTTAACTCAAATGTCTCTAGTGAACGTCTCTGAATCAACTCAATGACTTGAAAATTGTTTTCAGACTATTCTGACTCTTGATAAAGTCGATGTTCTACTTGTTGAATCGAAAGCAAATCTTTATCAGCAAGTATGTATGATCAATTAAATAAATGAGCTCTGCAATGAATATAGACAAGCTATGAACGAGAACAAGCTCAAATTTCATATCACTAAATTGAAGAACTGCGAAATCATTGACAGCATTCTCTTTAGAAAAGACTTACTGTGAGTCTCTGAGAACATGCACACGAAATTACTACAAGAAGTGCATGATCAATCTTCAACCTCTCATTTCGACAATAAATGAATCATCAATCTAGTTCAGCGTTTCTACTATTGATCAGATCATCGAGCTACTATTCAATGATACATTCAAAACTATCATGATTGTCAGCGAAGCAAAGTCTCTAGAAATAACATCAATGAACTTCATCATTCTCTTTTGATTTCACAGAAACGCTGAAAAGATATAGCTATGAACTTCATCACTGAACTATCTCTGTCAGAAGACTATAACGTCATTTGCATAATCATATGTCGTCTCATCAAAGAACGTCACTATGTTTTCTGTTATTGAAGAGACAATGACATCTCAGTCGAAGAAACGATTTGAATCATGCTATGAAATGTCTATCAACTGCATGATCTACTCAGTTCTATTGTTTCAAACAGAGACTTTCAATTCATATCAACTATGTGAAAGAGTCTTTGCAAGCGACTGAGAATCACAGCTAGTTTATTCACAGTCTATCATTTGAAAATCGATGATCAGACAAAACGAGTCAATCAAAACGTTGAATGCAAACTTAGAATCTACTGCAATTACATGCAGAACGACTGAGTCAAATGAATATCTATGATAAAATTCAGCGACAATTTCAATATCTTCTTGATCATCTCAATGACTTCTTTCTACTTCAATAAAGATTTTCACCCTCAAATGAGTTTCGATTCAGATACAACTGACTACGAAATCACTTGTGAACGACTGAAAGCTAGAAAAGCAGACGATATTTTCATTCAAATGAAAGAGTTACTGAGCTTTGATCATCAACAATTGAAAAAGACGAAGCTGATCATCGAAGCACAGATCAATAAACATAGACGAGATGTCATCTATGAGATAAATGACTGAGTTTGACTATTCTTCAGAAACGTCAAAATCACGAGATCATGCAAAGATATGAAAGACAAACAACTAGAATTGTATCAGATCACTGTCAAAGCGAAAATCTTCTATCATCTTCATCTATTAGTCAGCATGAAGCATCTGCATTTGATGTTCAGCTCGAAGCTACTGCGATTGTATTCAAAAGACTTTTTATCAGAACAGCATGCAGAATCTCTCAGACTCATCATTATTGATGATGATGATAATGAACATTGAGAGATAGATGACATTCTGAACTTCAGATGCTATCAAGATTGAATACAGTACAAGATCAAATAAAAAGATCTAGATAGAGATGATGAATGATACTATGTCGATAAAGATGAATTTAATGACTTCGAAGAAGTTTTGAACGAATTTCATACGCTATACTCAAGAAAGTCACGCTAGTATCGAAATAACTCAATAAGAAAGCAAGCAAACGAGCGACATTTATGCAAACATGAATTTTCGAAGAAGAAGATAATGTTACGAGCGTATCAAGATTGAATAGAGCTAGTCAATGTCTTTAGCTTAGATCTGACTCAGATCTGACTCAGTCTCTATTTTCTTTTCTCAACATCTTTTTGTTCAACATCATCTTTCTTTCTACATCACATTCTACTCATGTCACAAACACATTTTCTTCAAGCTTAGCACAGTCTCTGAATATTACTTAAATAAAAGCTTTTGTACTCATTTTCTTCTGTATTCTTAATATTCAGTTATAGCTATTTTTAAAGATCAAGCACTATTCAACCTTGACTTTCGCTGATTGACTCATCTAGACATGATTTTGACATGAACAATCTTTGAGAAATTCTTTATGAATCGTCGATAGAAATTGCAGAAGTCAATGAAGATCTGCACATGAGTCAACGATTGTGACATTTTTCAGCTTCAAATCACATCTACTTTTCAAGAATTCATTTGCAGATCATTGATGAATATCAGTAGTTTAAGAAACGAGATTTTCTGAATCTTGAATTCACACTTGTCAATGTTTATCTGCAGATTGACTTCACGAAGCTTGTTTAACACTTCTTTCACATGAGTTTTATGTTCTTTCAAGATCTTACTATAGATGAGAATATCATTCAAGTATGCTTGACAAAACTTGTGCAGACAGTCAAACAATACATTGTTGATATAATGCTGAAAGAACGCAAGTTCATTGATCAATTCAAAGAGCATCATTCTATACTTGTAAACATTGAAGAAAGTAACAAAAGTAGTTAAATTCTCGCTTTCTGAACTCATGCGCAGTTTATTGAACGCAACGATAATGTTGAGTTGAGTCAGATACTTACTGTCTTGAATTCAAGCAAGTACTTCGTCTATCAAAAGTATTGAATAACGATCTCTTTTGATCAGAGCATTCAGTTTTCAATAATTCATGCAAAAGCGAAAACTATCATCTTTCTTTTCAACAAATAATATTAACGAAGCGAAGAAAGCTTTGCTGAGTGTGATAAACTTCTTCTTCAAGTTTTCTTCTAGATACTTCTTGATCTTCTGCAACTTGTAGCTCGACATGAAGTACAATCAACTTCTAGAAGATTGACTCTCATTTTCTAATTCAATCTTGTGATTATATGATCAATGCAAGAGCAACTGCGTTGTTTTTTCTCTATCAAAGACATCTAGAAAGTCGTGATAGACTATTGAAAGCTTCTTCTTCAGTTCACTCAGTGACATGACAGAGATCACTTCATTTAGTTTCACGAAATCTTCAACTGAGCTAAGCGCTTTGTTGATTTCACTAATAATCAAGAAGAAGATCTTGATCTTCTTATTCTTGACTGAAGTTCAATACACAGCGACTTCAATCATGACAATATTGATGAGTTCTTCTTTCTTTGATGATTGAATGAGTCGAGATTGATCGAAGATAACTTGAATGCTTGACTTCACTAAGAGTAATGATTCAATGAATCAAACAGATTCAATGAACTGATTCGCTAGTTTCTGATTCGTGAGTCACTTCAAGATGATAGTTGACGTAACAATTGAGTTCAAGTTCTTTCGTTTCATTTTGCAAATCTCGCTTGACTCAGATCTGTGAAATGCTGATTGACTGCTTGCTTTTGAAACAACAGATTTCAATATTCGAATCTTCAATGATGATATTAATCGATCATTTGCAAAATTTATCAAAATTTGATTTCTTTTCAATCAGAGATTTTCAATGATTATCTTGTGCTGTTCTAAACAAGTTATTAATAAAAACATCATTTCATTCTTGTGTTCTTGTATCATAATTGATGTATACAGAGCATGTGTAATCAACTTTCAATCAGAGATTTCATCATACAATCAAATCAACTTTGATTTTGACAGCAATATTGACTGAATATCAAAGCGTTCACATAGTTCTGACATCAAAGATTCGTCGATGAAAGTCATGTAAATGACTTCAATATTTATCAGAGCAAAAAATCTGAATATCTTTTCTAGATTACTTAAGATGATGTCAACAGTGAACGACTTGAAATCAAATGAATCATCAGACATGCTGATGAAACAAAATATAAGTATGTCACTTTCAGTCACTACTTTGACAAGAACAGATCGTTTTTCAAATTCGTAGCAATCTCATGCACTTAAGTCATCTTAAGACAATCATATGTTTTATGTTCTGACTTCTTGCATTTGAAGCAAAGTTCTTTCTTAAACAACTTTTTCTGAATAGAATTGAGATTCAATCTTCTGAATTTCTTTTACGAAGAAACTGATGACGTGAATTGAACAGTTAATGTGCTAGAGACAGAGTGAGTAGCTTGAGTCACTGAAACTTCAACGACTGATCAAGCATTCAATTCAGTTAATCTAACATCAACTTGCATGCAGATGTTAATAAACTCATTCAAATTCGTGATTTGTTCATTGAGCGTTGCTTGTTGAAGATCTGAGCTGATCTTATGCTGAAGATCATTTAGTAAAGTCTCGTTATTATATTCTAGTTCTGCACTAAATCTCTGAAATTTCATTCAAAATTCATGAAAGAAGATCTTGTTCTGATACAGCTTCAAGTACTGTCATTGAGTTGTATGATGATGATTGAGATCATCATACATCTTATTAATCATTGATAGTACTTCTTCAACTTCTAGAAATGAGTTCAAGAAGATATTTTGCATGCGAGAAGCTATGTGCTTGATCGTAGCTTTACTGACTCGACTTTCAATGTAGACAATCTTCAACTCTTCAATAGAAAAGTGATTCTTGTTTGTCTTCAACTTATTTCACATTCGCGATAGTCAATTGTTTACATTCTGCGATGAATCTTCAAACAGTGAAGAGTTCAATAATTTGATCAATTTCAAGAAATGATCTTCAGAAATCAAAGTGCTTTGTCGACTTAATGCAGTTTCTAAATGATGTATAATCATGTTTTTATCTCTCATCTCTTTCTGCAGACGCGTTTGCACAGCTTTCAATGTGATGTTTATATTGTTGACATCTTCTAACATCTGAATCATGTCATTGTAAATCTCGATTTCAATGTCGTGCTGTTGACATATGTACTTGATAAAGACAACGATGTCATCTGCTTCATGAGTGCTTATTCAAGCATTCAGTTCAGTGCTGATGCTGATTTTGATCATTTCGTGATCAAAAAGCAATATGTTTGTGTTTTCTTCTTCTGTATCTGATGACGCATTCGTGTTTTCTTCTTCTGATGCTGTTTGATTCTGTGATAGAAGTGATTCTCTTCTAACATTTTAAAAGTCATAGCGAGCAATGCTCACTGATTCTGATTCTGTGCTTTTAATCATGATATGAGTAGAAAATTGCTGATCGAGATTCTGATGTTACTCTATTGAACTTTCTGAGTTTGAGCAACGACTAGTACTTTATTGAACTTTCTGAGTTCAAGTACTGCTGAAATTTCTGATTTTTGATGACGAGCTCAATAAAGAGTTAGTCAAGAACAATGCATTCATGTTCTTTGATTCTGATTCTATCGAAATTTCTGATTTCAAATCAAGATTCTTCTTTAGAAATTTCTGGTTTCTATCAAGCTTTCTGAGTTCAAGTTCTGATTCTGCTGTTGAAATTTCTGAGTTCAACTTCTGATTTAAGTTGTGTAACTTGTTTTTATATCATCTACACGTCGATAGCAAAGTTAATGAGCTTTAAACTAATGTTATGAGTCTGCATAAAGCGAATCATATGAGTGTATTCTAACTAGAAGTTCAAAGCTAAAGAAGAAAGAAGATGAAACACGTCAAGAATCTTATACTTACGAAGGCGCGCTAGGTCACTAGCGTGTCAACATCAGCTCTGTACTAGTTTATGATAGTCTGACACAATTTATGTTAGACTAACTCAGAGTAACGAGACACGCTCGCAACAATTCTTAGTTATTTGAGTCAATCTTGAATAGTTCAAGACGTTGTCTCTTCAATACTCTCATGTTGAAAACTTCTTGACAATAGCGTTAATGCAAAGATATCAATCATTTTCACTAACAGATACAAAGCAACATTGAGTTCTTTGAAGAAGAGTTTATGTAATCATCACAACAGACTATAGCATTGTTAACAAATGATCAATTGCATTATCATATTGCATTATCTAATTAACATCACTAGTCACTTGTGCTCTGACTTCTGCAGTTGTAATTCTCTCTTCATAATGATGATGAAAATAGTTCTTGAACTTTTTTCTGTACTTGTCGTAATAAAAATGAGAATCATTCTCATTTACATCTCAATCTTGATACAAATTCAGCTTTTGAGTAGAATTTAAAATCATAGCGAGATTGTATATCAGTTCATCTTTGCTCTTCATCTTGAAATAGTACTTTGCAAGCTTGTTAAAAGCTAGTTTGCAAGCTTGAAGAACAAGTGCTTGTGAAGTACATGCATTATCACGTACTATCATCTCAATAACATTGAGATGATTGAAAAGAGCATCAAACATTCAAAATTCTAAATGTATATCAACATTAATGATTCTAGATACAATCAAAGTTAGCTCGTAGAAAGAATTTAACATGTTGTCAACAAGCAATACTAATAATTATTCATTCTTCTTTAATTGAATAGCTTGAATCTTTGCATCTATCAAGAATTTCTCAACTTATATATTAATTGTGTCACGCAGTTGATATGCACATTGAAGCATTAAATAAATAAAGTTTCAATGAATGTGAATGTTTTGTATCAATTTTCAAGATCTTGTGACTTGAAGCTTTAGAAAGCGAAGCTTTCATTGAAAAGAACTGTTGATGACAACAGTAAGAGCGCGAATCTGTTTCACTGATTAGTAAATGCATTATCTTTTTACATTATCAATTTGATAAATATCTTCTTGACAACAGTGCAAAGATCATTGCTTGTGATTACATTCTCAACTTGATCATCATCTAATGACACAGCAAGATTGTCATTCAAAGTCTTTAATTCAATAACTCTGATAAACTCTTGAGTCATTAGATTGATGATATGAGTCATACAAGATATCGAGTTTTGTGCTCTATTTCATGAAATGTCGCGTCAACTGAGCGCTCTTTCAAGCTTCTTCTTTAGAGTGTCATTATTGCTTGCATTATTAATAACAACATCAAAAAGCTTGTTCTTAATGTTGTATGTATTCAAAATCTTGAACAGCTCTTGCATCAAATGATGATCAGTATGCTCAACTTGAAGAGACGTAAATTCAATGAGATGTTCACGATATTGAAATGTAACATTCATTTAATATATCAAAACTCTCAGATAAGCGACTTTTTGAGAACTAAATCATGCATTCAACGCAATAGAAATTTGTCGTGACTCTTTTAAGTTTTGCTTTATCTTTGCATGAATTTCATCATATTTCAAGAAAATTATGCTTGACAATTTAGTGCAATGAAGAAGAGTAATCTCTGAACGAAGCATTTGTAGTAACTGTCGAAAATGCTCATTTTCAATGATTTGAAAAGATAAATTCAGTGCAACGAAGATTTTGCACAATATCTTTTTTTAATTCTGTTGATTGAATTGAGATGATAAGTTGATATGACTTTTCTTCTATAAACGCGTCAACTTTGCATTATCTATTTGCATTATCATATTGAACTTACACAACTGAAAGATATCTTCATCTGTGAAAGAAAGTTGAGTCGTTTTCGTTCAAATCGTTTCATGCAAGCATTTGTTTTAAGATGCTTGATCATATTGATCGTACTAGATTCATCAATAGCTGTAGAATGATCTAGAATTTTAAGACAATTTTTGCATGAAATCTTAGAATATTTTTTCAACGTCAAGATTATTTGAATAAACTTGTTTCAGATGCTGAATTGTTTATTTACTTCAATTTTCTTGATTTAAAGTGAATTGTCTATCTTTTTTTAAATCTTGTTGATGACACTTTTGTCAACAGATGTTTGTAATCATCATTGTTGAAATTGAGCATTGATATCAGCACTTCACTCAACATACTGATTATTCTCTCTTAATATTAGAAGAGAAGTATCGCGATGAATTCTATTCATCGCTTCTTGAAGAGTTTGTTTCTTTTCGATGAAAGCATGATTGATGTTTCATGAATCTTGACTTGCAAATTTATTAAAATGAAGATTACTGAAAGTAAATGAATGAACAATCGAGAAATTAAACGCTTTCTCGATTGAAGATCTTGACAATTCGTTAAAGTTATCAGAATCAGACATCATACAATATATTTTATCGATAATGTAACAAGATAATGCACACAATGAGAAGAGAAATAGATTCGTTTGTTGCACGAAAGTCTTTCAAATATAATGACGTAATAAATTCTGTTAGAAGTCTGTCTAGAGCGAGTCAGATAGAAGTGTCATTTAACTAGAAGATAAATGCTAAGAAAGAAAGATAGCTACAGAAAAGAAGCTGACTACATATGTGTATTTCTCAGCCGACGCTAGACTCAATAGAAACTAGTCAAGATGACGAAGCGAGAATAGATCTGACAAGACTAGAAGACTGAGTCTGACAAAACTAGAATCATGACAAATTCAAAAATAGTAAATCTTGACATTTAATATCATTTTCAATTGCTTAATGAGTTGAATCGAGAATTTGAATTGAACTCTGACTCAAAGTCGATATCAAGTTGAGTCAGAAGATTGATATCGAGAAATCGAGTCAAGTCAGAAGATTGATATCGAGTAATTGAGTTAAGTCAGAATGTAAATATGAAAATTTGACTCAATGATCAGTCTAACTAGAGCAATTAGACTGATCATTGAGTCGAATTTTCATATCTACATTCTGACTCAACTCAAGTACTTAAGTCAAATCTTCTGACTCGACTTGAATACTTGAGTTGAATTTCATGACTTAACTCGATATTGATCTCGAGTTGAATCAGAACTCGCTGACTTGACTCAACTCATCAAGCAATCGAATATGACATCAAGAGAACTAAATATAGAAATTTTTCCGATTTTTCGCCTTTGCATTACCTTTTTGCATTATCTTATTGATAGAAAGTCATAAAGAAAAACATGAATGAGAATATGAAGAAAAACATGAAGAGAAGCATGAAGATCATTTGATAGAGAGCTTTGATAGAAAGTTATGAAGGCTGTTTGATAGAAAGTCATGAAGAAAAGTCATGAAGAAAAGTCATGAAGAGAAGCTATGATAGAGAAACATGATAGAGAGCTATGATAGAAAAACATGGTAGAAAGCTATGAAGAAAAGTCATGAAGAAAAGTCATGAAGAGAAGCTATGATAGAAAGTCATAATAGAGAGTCATAATAAAATATCTATCTATCTATCTTCATGTCTTGACGAGTCGAGTCGAAAATTTCGAGTCGATACTTGATTTCAATTCTCTGACTCGATTTGAATACTCAAGTCAAACATCTTGACTTGACTCAAATACTTGAGTCAAGAATTCTGACTTGAATCAAGTCTTGACGAGTTGAAAACTCAGCTCGATCTCGATGACTCGACTCGACGTGATTAGTCTAAGAGCAATCACAGCAGTACAACATTGTCATACATTCAACTACGTTTTTCAAAGCTACAGTCACATACATCGATTCTGATAAAGATTTAGAAGTTGTTCTAACATCTGCAAATATCTCTCAAGTACAGCAGCTTATTAAACAAGCAATAGAAGAATCGACTTCTGATCAGATTCTTCAAAAGATGAATAAAGCAGCAATACAAGCAATGACGAAATTTACTATTCAGAATGTTACTAATCAGAAACTTCTTAAGTTAAATAGAAGAAAGAAGAAAAAGATCAATCGAATTGAGAATAATTATGATACTGCAAGAGTCATGAATCAAGAGATTGTTAATGAAAGAAGAGAGAATCAACAAGCAAAGATATGACAAAAGAAGATTAATTTTTTACTACGTTTAAATTCTGAGCTCTTTACTTCAAAATCTTCTTCTACTTGAAAATGAGCTGTTGTAATCTCAGCTCAACAAACAAAGCTGTGAAATAAAGAGATTAATGATTTACTACGTCTAGACTCTGAGCTCTTCACTTCGTCGATGACGACATCAATAACAGCAAGCTCTAGACAAAAGAAGAAGAAGCAGCTGATAGTTAAGCTACGAGTCAGACAGCTGAAGCAGAAGCAGAAGCAGAAGCAGAAGCAGAAGCAGAAGCAGCTGATAGTTAAGCTACGAGTCAGACAGCTGAAGCAAAAGCAGAAGCAGAAGCAGAAGCAAAGAAATAATGAGATATCTACAAATGATCAATCAGAATAAGACATGTATATCAAAAGAGTCTCAAAGAGATTCTATTAGCTACGTAGTTCATTTAAAACAAATCGTTGAAGCAATAAAAAATGAAATGTGAATTTTCAGCTTTATAGAGCTGTCTCACTGCTAGGTTTAGCTCAGTGCTAGGTGAATTCTTCTAGTCTATATTTTCATGAATTCTGAAGATGCAATCGAATCAATGCTGTTTCATGAGTCATTGAAAAGTGAGACTTCGTCTCACGACATTCTTTTCTCACTCATTTAATGCTCATTTCTTGAGCATCAATGTGATTCTTCTATGATACTAGCGAGATGAAGGCGAAGACGAAATCGAAATCGAAAGCAAAAGCGAAAGATGAAGATCGAAGGTATAGAATAAACTCAAGCAAAGCAACGATTAAAACAATGACTAGTCAGTAAATTGATGACTAGAGAATCAGGTTTTCAAGAGAAAAGATGAAATATATGACTAAATGACTAGTTAGTAAATTGATAGCTAGAAAACGATATTTTCTGATGCGAGAATGAAGCTTTGAACATGACTAGCTAGTAGATCAATAGCTAGAGAGCGATGATTTCTAGAGCGAAGCTTTGAACATGATAAAAATGAATAAAATCATCAAGATCTAACTCTAATCATTACACAGTGAACACTAGTGAGTTCATTGTGTAATGATTAAAACAAGCTTTGATCAGATGAGATAGTAGTCACTAAATTAACGATAAATTAAGAGCGATGAGATATATGAAAGCAATGAAATGTAAAGATGATCACATGATTTTACAAGATAGTAGATGAGCTACTTTGTCACTGATTCTTGCTGAGATGAGAATGACAAGATGTTTAAATGATTGCATGATCTTACAAAGTAGTAGAATCTATTCTGTCACTGAATATTCAACTGTACAGTTTCTCATTTTCTTATTTCTTTCTTATTTTCTTATTTTTCTTATGAAACTATTTTCTTTCTTCTTTCTTATTTTTTATTTCTTATATATCAAAAATGAAAATAAAATCGAGCAATGCTAAAATTCAAACATATGATCTTCGCATTTGACAGATCTGAGCCTGTGAAATTCTGATTGACTGAATTTATTGAACTCAGAAAGATAGTTTCATCTTTGATCTTCGAAGAAATCTCTTTAAAGAATGCAATGATGAGATAGAAATAAAAAGCGAAATCAAGTATTTAAGCTTGAAGAAGATGCGTTGTCTTTGACTCTGCAACATGTGTTCTTTCTCGCTGAGTCTATGAAACATGTGATATAAATTCTTCACGAATAAATATGACTTAATAAATGAGTCGCGAGAAGAGCTTTGAAACGAGTCACTAGAAAGAATTCTTGCAGATGAGTCACGAGGTGAGAAAATAGAGAATGAGAAAGTAAAGAATGAGAGAGTAGATGAATCACAAGAAAGAGTTTAAGCAAATGATCTAGACGATGATACAAAGACATTTCTGATGAGCGTTTGACGAGAATTTCAAGCAGGTGAGTAGTGAGATGAGCTACGAAATGAGTCATGAGATGACGAGAAACGTGACAAGAAAACAGAGAGTCTTTGCATGAGTTTTCGATGTAAATTTCTAGCATCTTGAGCAGATGATTGAGTAGATGAGATAGTTGAGAAAATTGAAAAGACTGAGAAAAGAGAAGCGATTTAAGTGAAGAATCGCTGCAAATTTCGAGCAGATGACGAGCGAAGAGACGAGCTTGCAGATGACGAAGTCGAAGATCTAGACAAAGAATGAAAGAGAGAAACAGTGAGCTTTTGAGCTGACAACTGAACGAATTCTCGAGTTTCTTGAACAGGCGAAGCAGACGAAGAAGATGATTGAGCTGAGAAAACGATAAACTTTCGAGCTGACAACGAGACGAATTCTCAAGAAACAATCGAAGCAGATGAAGTCGAATTAGATCATTCAGATCAAACAAGCTTTATGACTCGTTAACGAGTTATTTCTCGCTTACACATTCAATGTATCTTGTTCAAATCATCATCGTCATTAAGTAGCTTCAAATGTCTCGTTTCTTCTTGAGCTATCTCTTTAACTCAAGTTTTCTTTTGAGCTCAAGCTTTCTTTTAAGCTTGAGCTTTCTTTAAATTCAGCTCTTCAAACATGATTTGTCAATGTTCATGCAATTCAGTCTTTTGCTTCTTCGATAACTTCTCAAGCTGATTGAGCTGAGACTTCAATGTCTGAGCGATTCATCGATCATTCAAATGCAAAGTCTGAAGAATCTGTCTGTGAGCTCTTGAAAACAAGATCATCATCTGATCAAAGATCATCAACGCATTCATGTTCAGCTCGCTCAAGCTGTTCATTGATGCGTTCATGTTCAAGCTGCTTATCAATGCGTTTATTGTTGCAGAGATGAACGTGTCGCTTTCTATTGTTTCATCACTGCTTTACTCAATATTATGAAAATAATATTCTTGCGTTGAGCTTCAATGTTGAGAAATAGAGTACAGATGCAATATAGAAAGCTTCAAAATCAACAGAGCGAGCATGAACACATGCAACAATCAATCTAGTAGATAGATAGATCTGAAAGATAGACTAGATACAGATAATTAGATAGATAGATAGATAGATAAATAGATAGATATGTCTTTATGTAGATGTTCTCATCTAGAATAAAGATCAAAAGATGAGTAAAAAGATGAAGAAGAAAAACTTCGCTTGAGAAATCTTTATAAATGATAGTCAATATTCTCATGAATTCTGAAGATGCAACTGAGTCATGCTCGAAAAACCTCTATTAATAGTAGTCAATGTTCTCATAAACTCTGAAGATGCAACTCAATAGCTCTGCTCGAGAAACCTTTATGAATGATAGTCAATGTTCTCATGAACTCTGAAGATGCAACTCAATAGCTCTGCTCAAGAAACCTCTATAAATGATAGTCTATATTCTCATAAATTCTGAAGATGCAATTGAATCAATGCTGTTTCATGAGTCATTGAGAAGTGAGACTTTGCTTCACGACACTGTAAATCTCTGAGCATGTAACTTTGTATTTTTGTCAGATATATCTAAACTACACGATATTTTGATCTTTTTTCTAATATAATTGACTAGGTTTTTTTTATTGCATATGTTGAGAAGTGCAATGACAGACTTGTTTCTAGCAGCTTATTGTGATAGCTCTGAATTCAGTCTGAATTCAGTCAGACTTGTTTCTAGCAGCTCTTTCTAAATTAATGTCAGAGATAAAGTTGCATGTTGCAACTTTGTCATGCATGACAGTATATAAATAAAGCAGTCTGTGACTTCTTTTCACAATCTATATAAATTTCATCATATGTGATACTGTTCATTCTACTCTTTCAATAAATTATGAGTTCAATTAGCAAGAAGCTTTCAACGTAATTAAATTGAAACACTCTAAGCATTTGAAACTCGACAACTCGATACAAAATCTATTCAAATGAGCAATCAACGATCACTTACTATGCATCTCACAAGAAGACAAATAAGTACATTGACTTAAAGAAGTTCAGTGAAATTCGACAGCTTACTATGCATCTCATGAGAAGATAAATAAGCACTTACATCAAGTCAACAGTTTACTACAAGTTTTCAAGAAAGCGAAAAAATAGACACATTTGATCGCGTCAAAGAACGCATAAACTTTCATTATCATTGATGAGATTAAATTCTTTTCACTTTACTCATTAATTTATCTAATATCTTTATTTTTTTTTCTTTGATTCTAATAACAAGCTGAATTTACATTGCATATCATGAACTTTGATGACTTCTTCATCAAATGATGATCTGTTTTCATTCTCATTTGCAAGAACTGCAATCAATGATTTTCTCTCATGAAGAAATGACTCATTGAGAAAGACTTGTGATTCATTATTGAAGACAAGTCTGACTTGAACACACTCGACAGCATCATCAGCATCATCAGCAAAATTCAATCTTTCAACTTTGAAAGTCAAAAGATCGATGTGAAAGCTCATTACTGACTGATCATTTGCATCATCATCGATGATCAAGAACATACTGCAGACAAGATATCAGCAAAAGAGATTTGAGATGCTCTGAGTTATAAATACAAAGAGAAGCTACAAATCATTGAAAGACAATATCTGATGAACTTCATTGACTACAGAATGTCAATGAATATCTTCATTGAAAAAACATGAACACATCTCGTCAAGTTGACTTGAAAGATCGTTGCAACACAGAAAGACATAAGTGATTTATTTAAGTCAGAATGTCGCTTTCAAGTCTTACTTCAATTGCTGTCAGATGAATACACAGTCATTCAAGATGTTATTAATGCGCAGAATAAGTCAGATGTCAAGAAGAGACTTCAAAAGCTACAAGAGAAGAAAGCATAATTGAAGATAACAGAGACTGCGCTATGAGTCAAGCGAGAAAACGAACGTGAGCGCACTGATCATGAGCAGAACAAACGTAAAATCAGTCATCATTGCAAAAGTCTTTCAAGCTTTGACAGCAATCAATTACATCATTGTCAGTTGCAACAATTTCTAAAATGTTTTCTCTGTAAAGATGAATATCATCTAGTTGATTGTTCTCATCTGTCTGCAGCTCAAAAGCTTGTGAAGAAATACAAAGACAAAGACAAAACAAAGCACAAGAGCGTTGATGATCTTCAAACTCTCACTGAGCTTCTGAAGAATAAGCACAAGAAACATAGAGTTTACAACGTAAAAAGCGATGACTCTGAAATCTCTGACAACAATGAGAAAAATGAGAATGAGAAGAGCGAGAATATTGCAGTTCTGTCAAAGAACATTGTCAGTAAAATCTTTAAATTCAACTGAGTTGCAGATTCTGATGTCTTTTCACACATGATTGATCAACTTTGACTTTTTAGTGATTCTTTAGTTTGCATTAAGAAATGCATCATCAAAGTTGAAGAAAGAAAATTGTATGTTAATCATTGTGACATAGCAGTCATGCAAAATCATCACGAAAACTCAGTCAAGCTGTCTTCTGTTCTTTATGTTTCTAAGCTCAAAGTGAATCTTCTTTTTGAAAGAAGAATGTGTAAGAAAGATCTGCAAGAAAGTTTTGATGATAAAAATCTGTACATGCATGACAAGTAAGAAAAGCAGATGATTGAGATTCTAGAATGCAAAAACATCTACATAGTAAAGAAAATTGCAAATGATCTTGATGAATTTGCATTACTATCAGCTATGCAGCATGATGTCTCATCAGCATTTTTAATAATGCACAGTTCAATGAATCTTGATGATTCAATGAATCTAAATCACTTTGCATCTCATATTGATGTGATTCATCATGAGAATGAGATTGAAGTTGATCACGATCAACTTAGTTTTGCAAATGACAAAAGCTTTAAGTTGTACAAGCTGTGACATCATCATTTCACTCATCTTGAATCAGTAAAGCTTTGTCAACTTCATAAGATCATCACTTTGAAAAAATCTATTTTCATCAACAACAGTCACAAGAATATGTGTGAAATATGTGCGCTCATTAAGTTCATCAACAAACAAGAACATAATGTCAGTGATCAAAAGACAAGTATCTTGACTTTCATTTTCATAAACATCTGTGAATCACTATCATCATTTCTCGATAACAAGTTGTACTTTCTAGAGATAATTGACAATCACTTCAGAAAGACTTGATGCATTTCTTTGAAGCAATGATTCAATGCATCAGATGCTTTGCGAAAATGAAAACTCAGTGTAGAGCTTCACAGCAATGTCAAACTTCTCTTAATACACAGTGATAACATCACGAAACTTAAAGTCATCTTGAATGACTGATGTTCATTAATTGACATTGCTTTTCAATACATTGTTTCACACATGTTGATTCAAAATGAAGTAGTCGAAAGAGTTATATACATCACAGAAAACTCAATGTGAATCATGATCAAGAATGCTGAACTTCTCATTGAGTTCTGAGCAGAAGTTGCAAAAACAAATGTTTATTTGCAAAATTGAATCATTATGAAACTTTTGATCAACGAAGTTTTCATGATTTTGAAGAAGATATTCATCGAGATCAAGCTCTTAATTGATCATGTACAAGTATGAGAATGCAAATGTTACTCATACGTTGATCTCAAATTGTTGTCAATCGAAGACAGATGAGATAAATTCATGAACAGAGACAGATTCAACGTCTTCATGAAATATGTGAAAAATATCGACAAGCAATATCATCTCTGAGTTTCAGATCTTAATCAAGTCATCAAGAATCATGCTGTTAAGTTCACTGAAGATGAAAAGAATGAAAACATGAATTTGCAACTTTGCAAGCAGACATTCAATGTTCTTTCAGAGTGAAGATCTGTGAAAAAATCATCAAAGAATAACGTTTCAACTAATGTTTCAAAATCTGATGCTTTCATGATTGATGTTTCATCTGAATCAACTGATGCATTGAAGATTATCGTGATCAACTTGAATGCACTCAATTCTAAGATCACGTCACATATGTTAAATGAGCGTGAAGCTCACATGAATGTTCAAATCACTCAAAAAGTCTTTGCATCAAGCATGTTTAAATCAGCAACTCAAACATTTCTGCATGTAATCATTTCAAAGAGAAAAAGAGACAGTGAAGATCAACAACTGAAAGAATGCGCATTCAAGATCTTGCAAGCTATGATGATCTGATTCATCACAAAGAAAGTTGATGATGATGAGAGTGATTCTGATGCAAGCATGTCATGAACATTATTCAACGTCAATGAATCTGACTTTTTTAAAGCAATAAGAATTCTCATATTGAACATTTACAAAGACGCAATGCAGAACTCAGTTTAAAAGAAACTTTGAAAAAAAGCGATTAATACAGAACTTGTGATGCTAGTCATTAATAAAATTTGACAAGAAGAAGTGTTGCTCAAAAAGATCAACATCATGACAAGCAAATGAGTCTTTAAATCAAAGATGCACATTAATGATTCTTTTGACAAATTGAAGACAAGATTGATAGTCAGAGATTTCTTTCAAATTCATGAAGTTGACTATAAGAATACTTTCGCGTCAATTATCAAGTTTGACACTCTGCAAGTCTTTCTAGTCATTGCAACAATGAAGAATCTTGAACTTCATCAAATTGATGTAAATAATGCGTTTACTGAATCATTTCTTAAAGAAATCATTTACATGTTTTCTTTGTTAGAAGTGAAAGTCAGACTCAACTGTGCTCTGAAAGTTCTTCGAAGTTTTTATGATTTCAAGCAAGCTGCATGAAACTGACATGATTGCTGTGTAACAATGCTGTCTGAACTTGACTTCATTCAATGCATTGCAGACTCATGTTTTTTGATTCATGAGTCAAAAGAAATCATGTTGCTACTATACATTGACAATATAGTCATTGTTTTCAAATCATTAAGCAACATTAAATGATTTAAGCATGAGTTTCAATATGTTTTCAAAGTCAAGAATCTGAGAAAAATGAAGAAGATTCTTGACATTCAAATTACTTGCAACAGAAAGACATGAATCTTACGAATGAATTAAACTCACTATCTTCATGATGTTCTCAAAAGACTTAACATGAGACAAGACAAGCACAAGACAACAGATCTTTCAATGAATGAATATGATGCTTTTTGCTTAGCTGAACTCAAAGATGTGAGAATCAATCAGCATGAGTATCAACAAGTCATTGAAAGTCTCATGTATGCTGCAATTCACACTCATTTCAACATCATTTTTGCTTTCAATCAACTAAGTCAATATCTCAGCAATTCTGCAGAACATCATGAACATGCTTTGAAGAAGTTGATGTGATACATTCGTTTCATCATTGATCTAGACATCATGTACGAAGTCAGTGAAAGCATGAAGTTAGTAGAATACTTTAACTCAGACTACGTCTTAAATAGACTAGATTGCAAGTTGATTCTTGTTTACATCTACATGCTTGATGAAGAATCAGTCTTCTGAATGAGTTAAAAGCAAAAGTTTGTTATCACATTGATCATTGAGACAGAGTACATGACTTTATCAATCTGCGTTAAGAAAGATTTATGAATCAGTTAAGTGCTTAAAAACATGAATCTGACAAAGTATTTGAACATCAGTCACAGTCACGTTAATATTCTTGAGAAGATTACTCATCAATCTGTCTCACTCACACAGCTCAAGAGAGATAATTAAGCATCTCTTATGCTGATTAAGAATGCTCATATTCACGAAAGATTGAAGCACATTGACGTTGCTTATCATCACATTCAAAATTTGTACAAGAAGAATCAGATTTCAGTGAACTTCGTTTCTAGTCAAGATATGATAGCAGATGAATTGATCAAGTCACTATCTTGACAGAACTTCAAGAAATTCATTGAACAATTGAGATTGAAAAGCAGTGAAAGTTGAGAAACTTGCAAGCATCAAGTGAAAATGTTGAGAAGTGCAATGACAGACTTGTTTCTAGCAGCTTATTGCAATAGCTCTGAATTCAGTCTGAATTCAGTCAGACTTGTTTCTAGCAGCTCTTTCTAAACTAATGTCAGAAATAAAGTCACGCATCGCGACTTTGTCATGTGTGACAGTATATAGATAAAGCAGTCTGTGACTTCTCTTCACAATTTATATAAATTTCATCATATGTGATACTGTTCACTCTATTCTTTCAATAGTATAAGTTATTTCTTTAATTAAATTCAATTAGACTTTGTATTATAACTTTATTGAAATTCATTGTTGTTAAACAGTTTACATAAGCGTTTCTCTTCTGTTTGCATTTCACATACAAATTGATTTTTACGTCAATGAAAATAACGTAGTGTTTGTAAAATTGCTCTGCGTGTAATTAATGTAGTTAACGATTGAAAAATTATATAACAAGATAATACATCTATTAATTAATAAAGAGTTTCACTATATGTACATCTCAATTTACTACATACACGCTTCGTGTTTTACTACATATACATTCTTTCAAAAAGATTTAGCTTTTGAATATGCGCAGCTCGAAGATACTTCATTTTTGATGTGACTGTCACTCAATCTCATGTATTTTTTGATAGAATGTTTTATTTTTCTGCAATAAACAAACATTCATCTGACAATCATCTGCATCTTCTTTCTACTATTACATTACAACATCATTTACACTATTTCTGCTTATTTATTGTTTCTATCTGCTATTGCTACTGCTACTGCTACTGCTACTGCATTCTCATCGTTGCTCTTTGTTGCAAGTGTGTCTTATTACTCTGAGTTAGTTTAACATAGATCATGTTAGACTATCATAGACTAGTACAGAGCTGATAGAACTGATGTTGACACGCTAGTGACCTAGCGCGTCTTCGTGAGTATAAGATTCTTGACGTGTTTCATCTTCTTTCTTCTTTAGCTTTGAACTTTTAGTTAGAATACACTCATATGATTCGCTTTATGCAGACTCATAACATTAGTTCAAAACTCATTAATCTTGCTATCAATGTGTAAACGATATAAAAACAAGTTACACAACTCAAATCAGAAGTCAAACTCAGAAATTTTAACAGCAAAATCAGAACTTGAGTTCAGAAAGCTTGATAGAAATCAGAAATTTCTAAAGAAGAATCTTGATTCAAAATCAGAAATTTCAGTAGAATCAGAATCAAAGAACATGAACGCATTGCTCTTGACTAACTCTTTATTGAGCTCATCATCAGAAATCAGAAATTTCAGCAGTACTTGAATTCAGAAAGTTTGATAGAGTAACATCAGAATCTCTCAATCAGCAATTTTCTACTCATATCATGATTAGAAGCTCAGAATCAGTGAGCATTGCTCATTATGATCTTCAAAATGCTAGAAGAGAATCACTTTTATCACAGAATTGAACAGCATCAGAAGAAGAAGACACGAATGCATTGTCAAATACAGAAGAAGAGAACATGAATGCGTTGCTCTTTGATCACAAAATGATCAAGATAAGCATCAGCACTAAACTGAATGCTTGAGTAAACACTTATAAAGCAGACGACATCGTTATCTTTATCAAGTACATATGTTAACAGCACGACATCAAGATCGAGATTCATAATGACATGATTTAGATGTTAGAAGATGTTAACAAGATAAACATCATGTTGAAGATTACACAGACGCGTCTGCAGAAAGAGAATAGAAACAAGAACGTGATTATACATCATTTAAAAGCTGCATCAAGTTGACAAAGCACTTCAATTTCTGAAGATCAATCTTTGAAGTCAATCAAGTTACTCAACTCACTTCTGTTCAAAGATTCATCGCAGAATGTAAATAATTGACTATCGCGAATGCGAAATAAGCTGAAGGCAAACAAGAATCACTTTTCTATTGAAGAGTTGAAGATTGTCTACATTGAAAGTTGAGTCAGTGAAGCTGCGATCAAGCACATAGCATCATGAATGAGAAACACATCTCTGAATCTCTTTCTAGAAGTCAAAGAAGTACTATTGATCATTAATAAGATGTACGACAATCTCAATCATTGTCACACGACTCAAAGACAGTACTTGAAGCTGTATCAGAATAAGATCTTCTTTCATGAATTTTGAATGAAATTTCAGAGATTTAGTGCAGAACTAGAATATAATAATGAAATTCTACTAGATAATTTTCAGCATAAGATCAGCTCAGATCTTCAGCGAGCAACGCTCAATAAATGAATCATAAATTTGAATGAGTTTATTGACATCTGCATGCAAGTCAATGTTAGATTGACTGAATTGAATGCTCAATCAGTCGTCAAAGCATTGATGACTCAAGCTGCTCAATCTGTCTCTAGCACATTGACTGCTCGACTTACGTCATCAATCTCTTTGTGAAAGAAATTCAGAAGATCAAATCTTGATTCTATTCAGAAAGAGTTGTTTAAGAAAGAACTTTGCTTCAAATACAAAAAGTTAAAACATAAAGCATATGACTGTCTTAAGATGACTCAAGTGCACAAGATCGCTGCAAATTTGAAAAATAATCTGCTTTTGTCAAAGTAGTGACTAAGAGCGATATACTCATATTCTGTTTCATCAACATGTCTAATGATTCATTTGATTTCAAGTCGTTCACTGTTGATGTCATCTTGAGTAGTCTAAAAAAGATATTCAGATTCTTCATTCTGATATGTTATAATTCTATTCTTCATCTAGTCTTCGTCTGATTTCATTCTAATCGAGTCTAGCACAGAGCTGAGAAACACACATATAAGAATCGAGTTCTTTTCTGTAGATACTTTTCTTTCTTAGCATTTATTTATTAGTTAAATGACATTCATATGACTCGCTCTATGCTGATCTTTAACATAATAGATACTGAAGTCATTGACATAACTTTCATCAATGAATCTTTGATGTCAGAGCTATGTGAACACTTTGATATTCAGTCAATATCGCTGTCAAAATCAAAGTTAATTTGATTGTATGATGAAATCTCTGATTGAAAGTTGATTACACACGCTCTGTATACATCAATCATGATACAAGAACACAAGAATAAAATGATGTTTCTATTGATAACTCGTCTAGATCAGCACAAGATAATCATTGAAAATCTTTGATTAAAAAGAAATCAAATTTTGATAAACTCTGCAAACAATCGATTAATATTCTCATTGAATATTCAAACATCAAAATCTGTTGTTTCAAAGACAAGCAGTCAAGCAGCATTTCACAAATCTGAATCAAGCGAGATCTGCAAAATGAAATGAAAGAACTTGAACTTAATGATTATGTTGACAATCATCTTGAAGCGACTCACGAACAAGAAACTAGTGAATCAGTTCATTGAATCTGTTTAATTCATTGAATCTGTACTCATATAAAAGCGAAGCACTCAAGTTGATCTCGATCAACTTCATTTCTTTCAATCAATTGAGAAAAAGAGACTCATCAATATTATTATGATTGAAGTCGCTGTGTATTGAACTTTAGTCAAGAATAAAAAGATCAAGATCTTCTTCTTGATCATTAGTGAAATCAACAAAGCACTTAGCTCAGTCGAAAATTTCGCGAAACTGAATGAAATGATCTCTGTCATGTCATTAAATGAACTGAAGAAGAAGCTTTTGATAGTTTATCACAACTTTCTGAATGTTTTTGATAAAGAAAAGACAACGCAGTTGTTCTTGCATCGATCATACGATCATAAGATTGAATTAGAAGATGAGAGTCAATCTTTTAAAAGTCAATTATATCTCATGTCGAGCTACAAGTTGCAGAAGATCAAAGAGTATCTAGAAGAGAATTTGAAGAAAGAGTTCATCACACTCAGCAAAGCTTCTTTTGCTTCGTCAATACTATTTGTTAAAAAGAAAGATGACAGTCTTTGCTTTTGCATGAACTATCAAAAACTGAATGCTCTGATCAAAAGAAATTGTTATTCAATACTCTTAATAGACGAAGTATTAGCTTGAATTCAAGACAGTAAGTATCTGACTCAATTCAACATTATCGTCACGTTCAATAAACTGCACATGAGTTCAAAAAGCGAAGATTTAACTACTTTTGTTACTTTCTTCAACATCTACAAGTATAGAGTAATGCTCTTTGAATTAATCAATGAATCTGCGTTCTTTCAGCACTATATCAACAATGTGTTGTTCAACTGTCTACATAAATTCTGTCAAATATATTTGAATGATATTCTCATTTACAGCAAGATCTTGAAAGAACATAGAACTCATATGAAAGAAGTGCTAGACAAGCTTCGTGAAGTCGATCTGCAGATAGACATTGACAAGTGTGAATTCAAGATTCAGAAAATCTCATTTCTTGAACTACTAACATTCATCAATGATCTACGAATGAATTCTCGAAAAGTAGATGTGATTCGAAGCTGAAAAGTGTTGCAATCGTTGACTCATGTGCAGATCTTTATTGACTTCTGCAATTTCTATCGACAATTCATAAAAAACTTCTCAAAGATCATTCAACTCATGATAAAGCTGACTTGAAAAGATCATCTTTTTGAATGAACAAAAATTTGTCAGATGATCTTTGAAGAACTAAAGCAACAGATGATGACAGCTTTCATTCTGAAGCATTTCAACTCAATCAGAAAAACTATTCTGAAAACAAACTTCTTGAACTATGTGAACGACGAAGTATTATCTCAATATGATGATGAAGATATTCTACATTCAGTGATCTTTTATAGCAAGAATATGATTCTTGCAGAATGCAACTACGAGATCTATGACAAAGAACTGCTGATCATTATTCATTGTTTGAAACATTGATATCTCAAATTAAAATGTACAAATATTTTAATCAAGATCTTCATTGATCATCTGAATTTGAAGTACTTCATGATCATCAAAGAATTGATCAGACGACAAGCTAAATGAGCTGAGAAGTTATTTGAATATAACTTTAAGATCATATATTAGTTGAGAAAACAGAATCTGAAAGTCGACGCGCTGATCAGAATGTCAAACGTTAAGTCAGTTGAAGCAAACAATGATTGAAAGCTATATCAGCATCAGATGCTATTATCAGAAAGTAAGTTTAAATTGCAGTCAATAGAAGCTGATTGAGAAGATGATCAGAAATCTGACTCAGATCTGACTCAGAGTCGAAACAAGAATCAAAAGTTAACGAAAATTCAATCGAAGAAGTGATTTTTATTCAGAATCAGATTGTAGTCGAAAATCAAATGAATCAACTATGTATTAATATTCAAGCAATCATGAAACAGAACAGAAGAACTTGTCAAAATATTGATCTGAACAACTGCAGAGTACTTGATGAAGTACTTTGAAAAGATAATAAATTATGAGTTTTTCAGTCAATGATCACTTGATTAATAAGAGAAGCACATAATCTTTTGATCAGTGATCATTCTGACATGAATTGAACATTAAACTTGTTGAGATGATCATATTGCTGATTGAAGATGAGAACAACAATCAAATGCTACATTTGAAACTGTTACGTTTATTGTAAATCAAAAGCATCAAAAGATCAAATCAATGAACTGCTGAAGTTATTGCTCATATTCAAACAATGATGACAGAACATATTCTTGAACTTCATTATTGATCTATCAGAAAGTGATGAAAGCAACGCGATTCTGACAGTCATAGATCGATTGTTTAAGAAACAACACTATATATTGTGTTGATCAGATGACAAAGAAATCTTTGCAGAATAAACAGTTAAGCTGCTGTTGTTATGAGTCTTCAGAATTCATGAACTATCGAGATCAATAGTGTTCAATCGTGATTCTCAATTCATATCAATTGTCTGAACATTTCTTTGTCTGAGACTCGACATCAAGATGAAACTATTCATCAACTATCATTTGCAGATTGATGATCAGACAGAAAGAGTGAATCAGAATGTGAAATAATATCTATGAAGTTACTGCTCATATATGCAAGATGATTGATTCGTCTGATTATCTATGACTGAATTCGTTGATAACAATGCTATTTCATTGTCAATTGAACAGTTAACGTTCTTTCTGAATAAGAACTTTCATTCTTGTATGAGCTTCAATTCAAACTCAACTGAATATGAAATCACTTGAACTAGAATTGAAGCAAACAAAGCAGAGAATATATTTGAACACATGAAATAATCACTAGCATTGATCAAGCAAGCATTAGCAAGAGTCAGAGTCACAATAAAGAAATAAACTGATAAACATTGAAAGAAAATGATTTACAAGATAGATGACATGATGTTTCTGAATTCTAGAAACATTATGATCTCAAGATCATCAAAGAAGCTGAACAATAAAATGCTAGAACTTTTTAAGATTCTGATTGAGATCGAACATGCATATCAACTGAAACTGTCATCGACAATGAAGATTCATTCAAAGTTTGCATTGAATCTGCTGCAACTGAACTCAAAGAATTTTCTGAAAGAACAACGAAATGAGTCGTCTGATTTTATAGTGATTGAAGATGAAGATGAATGAAAAGTGAAGAACATATTGAACTTCAGACACTACGAACGAGATAAATGATTACAATATCGTGTCAATTGAAAAGAATACGACGTTGATCTACATTGATACAACGTCAATGAAAGTGAATTCGAAGAATGCTTGAAGATTGTAAATGACTTTCATGAACATTATTTGAACAAGTCAAGATAGAAATCAACTCAAGAAAGATCGACTGAACTGCAGCAATGAGAACATTGCTTGATGAAGAGAGAAAGTAATGTTGCGAGCGTGTCTTGTTACTCTGAGTTAGTCTAACATAAATCATGTTAAACTATCATAGACTAGTACAGAACTGGTAGGGCTGATGTTGACACGCTAGTGACCTAGCGCGCCTTCGTGAGTATAAGACTCTCGACGTGTTTCATCTTCTTTCTTCTTTAGCTTTGAACTTCTAGTTAAAATACACTCATATGATTCGCTCTATGCAGGCTCATAACACTCTTCACTGACTTCGCTGTCGTCGTCGTCATGAATTCACTGCTACTAGTGCAGAATTCGAAAGTCATGAGGTCACGAGAAAGACCGGTTGAATTCACTGCGCGTACGCGTCAGAAGCAGCAATTTAAAGTCTCAACTCAATCGCTATCTTCTCAATTTGAACGTGTGAAGAAGACTTTGAGCCAACAATCACAGGTGAGAAACGAGGGTGTAGATCGAGGTAGAGAGCGAGATAGAGAACGAGGCAAAGATACTGCTGCTGTAAAGCAGAAGTTTCAAACAGAAGCTTCAGATGAAGAAGGCTTTGACTTTATTCAGTGATGCATAGATTTATATGATCGTCGCATCGAAATAAAGATACACTCAGATTATTAAGCTTTGAATTCATGACTTCTACCAGATAAATATAATACATGAGATTGAGTGATAGTCACACCAGAAACAAAGTACCTTCGAACTGCGCATATATTCGAAAGCTAAACCTTTTTGAAAAGACGTATATGTAGTAAAACGCGAAGCATGTATGTAGTAAATTGAGACGTACGTATAGTGAGACCCTTAATAAAATGTCTCGCTTCGAGATCTCAAAAACTAAACAATGATAAAGCATACTTTCGAGTTAGTTTTTAGTGTTTCAACCGAGCATAAGCGGGAACCTCGCACCTCTCACATACAAATTTGAGCCTACTCACTGCCTTCGTAAATTTTGAAGCTATTTAAATCACATAGCTCAGAGGTTTCAGTTTGTTTGTAGGTTCAGCAAAATTCTTTACCCCCCCTTTCACCTCTTTTGACATTACTGTATATAGACTGCCTTCGCAACTTCTCTATCTCTCATCGATGCTCTGAAGTCAACGATATCGTTCATCTTAACTCTTGAGCAACGTCGAAGCGATACGATCGATGAGAAGAGCGTGACTTTGATCTATGACTATGATCTCGAGACTCTGTTATCTGAGTGAATTAAACGCTGAGACAGAAACAACGCTGTCTTTCGAATGCAAGATCTATCTGATCGCGAGGCGTCTTCGAAATTGCGTTCATCAAGAAGCTTCCGATTGTTATCTTCAGCTTTCTTCTTTGCATTTTTGACTATATAATGCACTGTATTCGGCTTGAGATCTAAAGATTTTCCTATAGAAAGTAAAGAGTTTCCCGAGATCTCGCTCAGAATCGTTGCTGCAGATCTAATTGTCAGATGAATTTGCTGACGATCTGACTTGCTGACTCGCGAGGCTCTCGTTTTAGCTGTTCCCTTTGTAAATCTCTTCTTATGAGGCATGATAGAGAGTGTGTAATGAGGTAGAATTAATAGTAGTTCTGTTGAGTAGAAATATGGTTTGTTTATTTAAAATTAGGCCGCTTATGCTCGGTTGACACACTAAAAACTAACTCGAAAGTAATAGACTGTTCAATAAATTAGAAATCGTAGAGTTCTGGTTGAATACTTCGTACGGAATAGTGCAGATCTGACCAAATTTTAGGATTTTGCACTCAGACGTGTTAGTGTTACCCGTAGGCTGCGAAGTCATTCAGAGGGTCGCTAACCCAAAGAGGCTTAGCTAAGGAAACACGTCTGAGATCCTGAGGCAAGACCTCCAAGTAGTGCTTGATGTATCTTGAACAATATGCGCAACGTTCGTTCACCGTTCAGCATTTGATGTAGCTCGCGAATGCGTCATCGTTTTGAGACTTCACTATTTGGTCTACCGAGCGTGACTATTCTGGCTTTTGAGATGAATTGATGGAATGTAAGTAATATCGTGGTCGAAGTCGAATTCACACTAACGTCTCAGTCAAGAGCAGGGATGTCACGAGTGTGCTGTTCCAAAGAGACAAGCGAAAAGAACTACCTTAATACAAGCAGGTGAACGAGGCTCAGCTGAAGCCTGAAGCGCGATAACAAATTAATACCTTCTTGTTTGATTCTGAGTGTATTTGCAACAACATCATCTTGCACAGTTGCGACGAGTGACCAAGAGTAACGACAAGCTTCGTGAGCTTGACAGACTAGTCAAGCAATTTGACATCGCCTTTGATGGGCTCGGATCAACTAAAAGATGGCCGAATGCTCACGCTCGACATTTTAAGGCAATACAGGCGCAGGGTTCGCAAACCTACGAATCCTACCGTGATGCGAGTAGGGTAACCTTTAACGATCAGCCATGGAGAAGCAGGACAAAGCAGCGAGCAGAGCAAGTTGCTGCAGAGGCACGTCAACTATATTCCGACAAGAGTAATGAGATGAAATGGCGTCTCAGTCTTGAGCCTGATATTCTTGCTCGTTTCAAGCACCGAATCACTTGGTGAGAGTTGGTGCTGACAAAATTTGCCCAGGAGTCGCGCTAACAAGCGGCGTTAGTACAAAATGCCACCTTCGTGTGTGGAGATCTGACGTTGAGGTTGTAGTTGACCCAGAGCGAACGCAAAAAATAGAGAAACGTCGTCAGAAAAGGGGTCAGGCTCTTTGCAAGTGCTCTGAATACGACCGCATGCAGCAAGAGTAAATCGATAATCTCTATCCAACAACTACTTACTAAGTAATCTTTAGTGAAGAAGAGGATCTTGATCGAATTTTCTCCGATAGGGCGGAGAGATTCATCATACCAGAAAAGAGCATACAGTCAGTTCTCGCAGATCAAAAGCCTGACCGCCTCTACGGTCTCCGGCAAACCAGTCAATTTGCAGATGTTTTGAGTGATCTTTACAACGCAGATGAGGAGATACCATCGTCGAAGTCCATGAAAGAAATGATGTCCTCAATCAGTCCTTTTGGGGACAAGTGCGAGCCTCTTTTATTTCCATTTCTGATATTAGAAGCCAAAGCCAATGAAAGCCCTAGCTTTCAGCTTATCCAGACTCAGACCGCCTTCCCTATACGCGCCCTACTTCAACTTCAGCATGAACTTCGCAGTCACTCCACGATACTTCTGCCCTTTCCGCTTGTATGGTTTTTGGCGAATAGAGGATCGGAGTGGCGCATTTATGCGTGCTTCATTGAGACCGGTGACATAATGAAGGCACTGAATGGGCAAAGTAACAAGCAGTACGTGAGTGATCGTCAATCAGCTTTTACAACTGTTCCTGCGCGTACTGACAAAGGAAGCGAGTTGTCAAGCTCTGGGCTGGGGATATATGCGAAATCGATAACGCTCTTCAATTACTCCTGATAATTGATTACATATTCGACTGGGCTCGCGATGAATACCGCGGTGACATCTTTCGTCGACTTTGTCAAATCGCAAGGCCCGAAATACCGGATAATGTGACCGTGAGCGGTGAAAGTAAACTCTACAGCTGGTATCCAGTGAGTACGATGCCCGAAACTCCTGAGGGTGGTACTATGACGGAAGACTCAGATCAAATTGAAACTCCGAACATAAGCCCCTACCATGAATTTGATAGTGAGGCCGGATGCCTACGAAGTGCTACTTGCATTGAGTCTCGGGTAAAGGGGCTTTTCATTAGCCGTGACAATGTTGATACATTATTGCAATCCGTCAGGGATAAGGAAAGGTTCGCGAGAGGGGTCCTGAGCGTTCTTCCAAGCAACAAGACTTTCAACATGAAGCTGACCGCTCATGACTTGTCGAATATTCATGAAATATGGACTGGTGACGCGGGCAACAGCACAATTGCCGGACAATTCGAAACTTTCCATACAAAACTGGCTTTCCGGTCATTCTTCACGAAGACTTGGGATTTGGTAAGGGAACTATCGTATCTGGCCGTGTCTGACGGCGCCATCGAGGTCCTGTTCGCTAGATCGCGCAGAAGTAGGATAGTCACTCTGGAGAGTGTTTCTCCTGCTACCAACAGTCTTACAACAGAGCTTCATCGCTTGCGAACGGGATGTGCAGAATTCAATGTGCATGCCGCCATGGTCCGTTTGTCACTCGCATTCGTGATGGAACCAGGAGTAGTCACCCGAAGCAGAGGAAGGAAGAAAATGTTCTTGAGTTCTTATCTCGCTATAGTCAATACGTGTGAAGAAGCCGAGAAGTGTGGAAGAATAAATGAGAGTTATGCCGTGATTCACAAGATTTACAGCAGTCATACGATTGGTGGTAGAAGGCTACTCCAAGAGCCATATATCAGGAATTCTTCTCGCGAGGAACAGCAAAGCAACTATGTTGCCAATGCCAATTCACACCCCATCGCTTTGCCAAACACCCAACATGTTTGTAAAGAAAGTCAAGGGAATCACGAGTTCATACTGATGACTGGAAAACTGGACGATCTCGCCGTGGGAAAGTCACAACCAGTATTATGTCTTTATCAGATTAAGGGCGAGGTGAATGTCACAATACCGCAGCTGACATCTCTCGTCTATAGACTGGTTGAAAGGAGAGCGACGATGCATACAACGTACAGATGTGTACCTGATAGAATGCCGAGATCAAAAGAATGGAATGCTCACACTTGCGACGTTCAGATTCAAGCGATATTCCCTTCCGAATTCTTATATTATCCATGGATAATAGATCTGTTCGATCTGCTTCCGAAGGCTCTCAAAGACAACACTATGTCTGTTTATGACTGTTACGTCAACGCAATGAACGACCCCATAGAGCCCTGGGGATTTCACAAAAGGCAGCCTATTATTCCAACGCGAGACGCTGCTCTCGCTTCGTTGACATTGGCTTCTCAAGAAGGCTTTCAGGTGCCAATTGACAGTACTGTTATTGAGTCCTGGATCATAAATGGGTGCCTTAGATATAGGGATCTTAGAGCACCTAACGACCGATCTGAGCGGCTTTCTAAATACCTTTACATTGATTATTTCGAATTGTCGAGTTGGTTTGAAAAGGTATGGCATCTGAACACCGATGTACTAAAACCAGCAGCTACGAGAGGAGAACAGCCAGTCCAGTTCGTATATCCGAACACCGAGCTCGTCAACAAAATTGTCGCAGAGCGAGCGGCATCTTCCAGCAATCAAGATCTGGTGGTATTCACTGAGAGACCCAAAGACCATCCGGCTCCAAAACGGAAGCGATCCACGGAACGAGCCAAAACACGCAAGCGATGACACCTTCACTGCACTTTGTACAAAGTCCTTCCAGGCCTCCCATTTAACACTTTCACATGTTTCCCCAGCACCTCCCTCACCCTCGGCGCCCTCCCCGGTTTATATTTATAGACTTCCAAACTTTAACCTTCCTCCCCGGCTCTGCTCGATTCGGATGGAACCCCTGTCCACAAACCTCCTCTCACTGTTCTAAAGGCGGTATCTCGGGTACATCATGAAGAGAAGCGCGTCGATGATACTTCTTGCGCTGATAGAGCAAAGCCGCGCTACCGCTATATCTAATCAATAAAACGGCGAGAAGACGCAACCAAGCCAGCTCCAGAGCCTGAATGTCAGTGGCAGTAACCTTGAGTAATAGACGCGACGGTTTGATGGGGAGATGCTGTAAGATGTATGGTGGCTATGAGCTTCAGAGAATGTACTAGATGGCTTGCGTAGTGTTTCTGTGGAGGAAGATGAGACTACTGAGGGTGCCTTCTCTATATGACAAATAAAGTTCGAATGCTTCTAGGTAGAAATTCGGCTCTCGACAATACACTTTCCTTTAGGAACTGCTACTAAATAATTGAATGCTCACTATGAGACCGACGACGACGGCCTGCAGAACGATATTGGCTATAATATGCGCGGTGGCTTGAAGGTTCGGAATGCTTTCTGTGGGATGCGACACTGATTTAAATCCGAGGGCGCAATGCCCGGCGTTTTATGATGATCTAGGGCTGCGGAATGTATTCGTTCGTATCGTGTGTGAGCGTCGACTTGTGAGACTGATGATGCTCATTGTGCATATCTGCATACGCTGGCATGTGAGGCACGATGACTTACTCTTTCAGCCATGAATGAGGGTGCGTGCCTTGTGCTTTGCGTATACCTTCTTACTATGCGCGGAATGATGGCTTTGCTGCTTCTGAAACAATCAAAAGCGCGTTGTGCTCTACATGTATCTTCCTAGAAGACGAATAATGGCCTGCTGCTTCAAGAGACGATGGAAAGTGTCCTGCGGGCTTCATGCTTCGTGGGCGGAGAAGGTGCTTTTGTATGACCACCTTCTATCTCTCCAAAAAGCGCGCCTCCTTGAGCTAATACGTCTTTGAGTTTACGCGTGGGAATCTAAATCTTTCTCGATCCTTCTATCGAAGTCATCGGGTGCGATTATATAGCGCTTAAAAGTTTTAGATCTTCTTTCTTGATACAGAGTTCTTCGTCAATATCTGACCCATTTCGACATGGGCATTTGACGCTTTCAATTTGCTCTTCTTCGAATTACGCTTGAACTTCTTGAGTTATAAGACGTTTTCATCTTATAGTCTTGTTCAGAATGCAGTCCGTGTTCATGATCAGATTTTTCATCATGTTCATACGTAGTGTGATCGTTGAGTTCGATGTAACTCAGCTTCGGGTTGCAGTTCATTTCGGGACAATTTCAATTCGATGTCAAGCATATGCTAATCTTATGTCAGGCCGAGCTCAATCCTTCCCCCCGCTTCAGATCATCCTCATTCTCTTCGTTCGCTCGTAGATATGTACTTCATATGCTCTGCATATGCCTTGCTAATATTTCTCTTAGGCCCCCCCCCAAGCAAACGCCCAAAGAAAGCCGCTGCTGAAGGCAAAGGCAAGGGCACAGGTAAGCATGGTATTAGCGTCGCATATGTCACGCTAATGCATCACACAGACACACGTGTCGCTCTCGTTGTATCGTCGCAAAGTGAACTGAGTCTCAATGCTTTGCTCATGCAAAGCATATGTATGCGCTCTTCTTCGGCCGATTCTTCTGTGATTTGAGATTTTGTGTGATTTGAAATTTTGTAGCTTCTGCTTCTGCTACGCATATGCGTAGTGTAGAAAATATCAAATCTTGACCCGGGGTTGAAATGTTTTTGAACTCATGCTTAGCATACTTTCTATGCACATACTGTAGACTATAGTTCTAGTTGAGCTGGGACCGGCGAAAAAGAAAGAAAATTCCGGCCTCGGCTCGGCTATTTCAACCTCCAATCAATCAATCAACCGCGCGTGCCGCGTTCCGGGGTCAGCTTTACTCGTGTTTCAACGCCTCTATGTGTTGAAAGAATGAAAGCCCAAGGTATGTGTGTACCCTACCAGTTGCTTCGTCGTTGATTCTTAACTGCAACCAGGTGAGGCGTGACACAAGCTGCTTTATTGGTCGGGTTTGGCCTGACACTCCGCCAAACGCGCTCAGCTTTTAATCAACCCATCACTCAGCTAATTCATCTCTTCACTTAACATCTGGTCGAGCGACAGTACGAGACCTACCTCTAATGCAGCTGAACGGTCTTCCATCACAAAATGCCTCCAAAGAGAAAGAGAGATAAGGTTCCAAAAACCCGTCACCATCCATCACAATCGTCCGTCGATGTGCCACTTCAAACCAAAGAGGACATCAAAAGAGCACAAAACAAGAGATGCTGGCTGTGTGATTGCAAAGCGCTCAAAAAGTCGCGACCCTTGGAAATCTGTCACATCTACCCACAGGCAACATCAAGGCGTTTTCATGTAAGGTTACCGTTCTACCCCCTCCGACATGGCGGCTTACAAAACCGTAGTTCGTAGAATCTCATAAACTTGGCCGCATAAAACTTCATAACATCCATGATAGAGGCAATCTAGTCGCCCTCTGCTCGATTTGTCATTTCGCCTTTGATTGCGATGAATGGACGTTCATCCCCGAAGATACTACGAATTGGACGCAAAGAATTGAAGCGACACCTCAGATAATCCAGGAGTACAATTCTCAACGAAGCATTGTTTTCCGACGATTGTTGCTTCAGCCCGACCCCGATTCCAAAGCTTTCCAAGACCATCACTACAAGTCAGCCTTCACCGACAGTCCCACAAAGATATGGCCGGGTGAGCCAGGGGTAGTCATCGTGCGCCCTCCATTTTGGTCTCCTCCAAGACCTACCGCAGAGCTCCGACAGACTTTGGACAACTTTGGAGCGCTACAAAAGCTTTGGCTTGCTTACGAAAGTCCATGTTCCGAGGAAAATTGTCCCATTTGTCAAAGTAACAATGATGGGAAGCAAGGAAAGGAAGACGATTTGGACGATAAAGATGATGAAGATGATGAGGATGATGACGGGAATGAAGAGGACGGTGAAGAGGACGGCGAAGAGGACAGTGAAGAGGACAGTGAAGAGGACGGTGAAGAGGACGAAGAAGGTGATGAGGATATCAGCAGTAGTAGGAAGAGTAGAAAAAGGATATCCAAGAGGCAGCCGGATAGCACTGGTCAACAATCTCCTCTGCAGGACTTCGACACCAAGAAGTCAACTCAAGCCAGCAAGCACCGCAAAAAGTTGAAGAATACGGAGAGAGACTGGATGACTTCGGCTCCTTACGATGAGTCGATTCCATACAGCCACCGTTATGGTTACACTTGGGCAGGCACGACGTCAAACGAATTGATGAAGTTGTGGCAATTGTACCGGAAACCAGCGGATGATTAGTCTGCCTTGTATATTCATACCAAAAAGCTTTATGTGCAAGGACATGCAGTTGTATACTTACAAATTTTCACTTCGCTGTTAGTACTAGACGCTGAATACAATTTGGCCGTTAGAGCATGGTGGACCTGCTCCACCTCCCGCAGCTTTCATGCTTCCACTAATTTGGAATTTCGACAGGGCCCACTGGCAAATCTTGGTGATACTGACTTGAACTCTCATCTAATCGGTTCCCTCGAGGCATATTAATTTACCGAAGAATATCTAAAAGGACTTTTCGACAATGGAGACTCCCTGAGCAGGGTTAGGCGTAAGTTACAGTAAAGCGTCAACTTTATCAGAATCTTTCCGGGGTTGTTGGGTGGCTCGCATGTTGTTTATGTAGGTAGTTATGCAACATCAGCTCCAAAAAAAAAAAAAACTACTTTCCAAACTGAAGCATGTCTAGTTCCCTGTGTGTGAAACTCGCCCGAACATTGAGCTATATTGTGTAAAAATGTGGGCATTTCAATGAACATCCAGCGACGAGTCTTCCGCGAGGACAATCCATAATGACAGCCACTTGGGCGATACAAAAGTGATTTTCTTCTTCTCAATAGACGTTGATATTTGACCTCTTTAAAAAATCAATCATGAGATGGTTGCAACCATTCCAATGCGGCCGAGGACTGGCCACCACCAATTTTAGGAGAACAGCCTGATGGGACTGCAAGGCTGCGATGTCATCTTATCTTTTCACCTTGTTTTGCCTTATCATGATGCGGAGATTCTTGTGCGACCGTGCAGTTCCCAATTTCCGTAACCTTGTACCTTGGTTCTTTGCGGCTCACTTCTTCGCTCGCTGTGTCGTTGCTTTCACACTGGCACACCATGGCAGTTCTCTCGTCATCAATCATCATCTTCAGGCTGTTCATCTTTAGCGGTGACAACGACGTGCAATGAAACGGTTTCACGACGACCACGAAGATGCTCACTCTCGGTAGTCTTTCGTCATGCTTAGAGCTAGACTTAAGTATCCTGTGACCGAAACGACAAATAAATCCTCCTCTGAGCGCAACTCAATTCAACAACGCCATTCAGTTATTTTACTCCAACGCGCCTCGAGTAGTTCTAAAGACGGTCTCACTCCCAGCTACAGATTGGGTACTGTCCTCGGCACAATCGGTGGCGCCGTTCTCCTCCTCTTGTGGTTATTCTACCTCTGGTACTCTCGGCGCAACCGGCGAAAACCTGGATATAGCTCGGAGGTGAGCGAATCTGACGAAGCACCACGGGGTCCTATTGAGCCTTTACAAGGTCGCCTTGACAGGCCTATTGAGCGTGCACCCCTTGAAGGAGGGCGGCCTCTTGAGGGCGCACAACTGGGTGGAGGTAGACCCATCGAGCGTGCACACGAAGGCAGAGGAAGACCTCTGGAACAAGCCCAACAGGGAGGAGGGAGACCTCTAGAAGAAGCACAACAAGGAGGCAGGCGACCCATGGAACTTGCACAACTGGGCCGGGGAAGGCCACTAGAACGTGCGCCGGAACGCCGAGAAAGGCCTCTTGAACGAGGACCGAGAGGTGGAAGGATAGGAAGAGGTGGAAACAGGCCTCTGGAGCTCGCACCAGATGAGGGGAGGGTGCCTCATCCGCGGGGTGGGGAGGTTGTTTTGGTCCGCCGAGGCTGGACTCGGCCATCAAGGAAGAGAGAGGCAGTGCGAAAGAAAGGTCCAAGATAACCTCGAAGCCTGGCAAGAGCAAGTTGAGCGATGACTCTATAACAAAGGAGCAGGGAGATATATGGATGTTCCAGTAAACGTATGGTTCTGCGGTGAGAGAGCTCGACTGCATCGATTCGTCAACTTTAAGACAAAGGGAGCGCTATTCCAGTTCCAATTGACAAAAGGCTATTGGTGGCGCCGTAGTATTGAATATGGAGCGCGTGGTGGGAAGCCAAATTGACTCCAAAGGTTGCTGAAGAACGACAAGATTGAGAGCTGATTCAAGCTCCCGCACCGAGTATACAGATAAAAATAAGGGTGTCTAGTATAATATGTCGAGGAGGTGACGCCGTCTACCAGGAAGCGAGTTGCCCACTATCCCTAATAACTCGAGTATCTCGAAGGAACAAGCTACCCTCAGCAGTCTACAGTGCTGTGGTCCATCTTCTCTTCTTTCTTCTCTGTCAACAATCTTTCACACTGCTTGTACAAAATCAATGATTGAAAGAAGAACTTCCTTATGCATTATCGTGGAAGTATATCCAACCGATCTACGGATGACGTCACGCTTGTCTATTCATATACTACGAAGACCTTACGCTCACCGCAGGTTTGCCCTTCACAAGCAATAGACCATGCCAAAGATCCTGCAGTGACTTTCATAGTCACATGAAAGAAAAGGCGCTTCATCTGGGCCTCGCTCGGTTCGAATGGAAGGGGGTCTCAGAGACTCTCATCAAAGCTGGCGTCTATAGAACAGAGTAACTTCACATCTGAAGAGAGAAGTAATCAGCAAAATTCCTTCGGCAGGTTACAAGCATATGTGCATAGATGTTACCGCTGGTCTGGTATTTCTCAGGCTCTTTACTCTCCGAATAGCGGACTTCTATTTTGCAGCTTCGGAGGTCCTCTTTGCGCCAGAAGCATTTGCTGAATCTCAGAGTCTGCGGTTGTTGATGGGCAATACTCTGGCCCTAAATTTTTGAATCACACTCCAAGTCATTATTTGCTTGTGGTCTTCAAGAACTGCACCTACTCGCTTAAGATACCACTGCATCTGAAAGACCTGATAGGCCCCGGGAAAATCACTGTCCTCGACCTTGTAGTTGGCCATGTGCTCTCCTTCGACGAAGCTTGTAGCATGACCTAGCCCGTAATTATATCTCGAGATGTGGTTCAGGACAGCTCGGTCACTAATTCCCCGTGCAACCGCTCCTCGACATATTGCACTTATGCTATGAACAGTCAGTTTTTGGGATCTTTCGTCTTCATTTCTCAGTATGCACTCAACGACTTACGCTCTGTCGAGCTGTTGAACCTTGACAAGCGGGAAATGAAGCTCAAGTTCTTCCCGAAGATAATTGTTCTCACCAAAGCCACCAACTAGCAGAATAGCCTAGCGAAGTTGGTTAGCTGTTATTGCTGTTGTTGAACGGTAACAAATAATCAACCTTTGGGTAAGCCCCAGTCATTCCATGTACCGCTTTGACTTGAATGCTCACGAGATCTGCTATCTTGATGCAGATTCCATTGAATATGACATTCAGATGTCCCCTACGTCTTCAGTAAGAACTTCACATTGTAATCTAGAGAGACCGAAACTTACTTATCAAGAAGAACTTCTCGCGCCGTCCTGCGGCCAACGTGGTAAGACCAGTCTTGGTTGTCGTTACAATCATGTCTAAATACTCTTTTTGCGCCATACTCCCATTTATCCATCAAATCGAGCTTATTTCTTGGGGCCATATCATCAAAGGTGCCGTCCCCAGCGGATACTCTCAACTGGTTTTCGAAGCGATTGTCGAGGAACACAGCGCCACAGGTACCGCCTACTGCATCAATTAGTAACAAATTAAGCCCCTGAAATGGAGACGGAACGGACCTGTCGGTTCTGAACACATGCTTAGCCTTAGAGGACTTAGTCCTTCAATCTTGTAACTTATAAGATCCTGGAAAGATTATCAGTCGCCAGAGCCGAACATTTGGGTAGACATCCTACCACAGTACCACCACCAGCGTCGCATACGACGAAGCTATCCTTGGACTTTTCATTATCAGCAACTGACATGCATTCTAGCTTGTCTCGAGTGAAACTTGCCTCAAGGCCAATCTGACCCTTCAAATTCGCATCATTTGAAAACGCAAGAGCAGCAGCTTCGGGCTCAGAGATCATTTCCAGCGTTGTGTTCTTACCAAGACGCGGTACCAGGATGCCCGCCTTTTTGGCTGCTCTACGAGTGAGATCTTGGGCTGCATGATCCCAAATGGCAGGAACCGTCAATACGACCTTGAAGCGTGAGTTATCAATCGCAACCTTAGTCTCCGTTCTGGAAGTTGAGTTCAATTCTCGAAGTGTGTGTTGCCAAAGGCAACGTAGGTAGTCTGCTACAACATCGACAGGCCTTTTCCTCACGGCTTCCAGAGCAGCTAGCTCATTAAGCAAAGGCTTATTCTTCGGATCATTGCGGGCTGTCTGTGACAGCAGAAGTTTGAAATTTTTGAATCGTGTGCCGGTATCATCAAGAGTGAGAAAACCCCAACACGTCACCTTTCCATCTTCATCGTATGAGATCGATGAAGGGCATTTCTCATCATCTGATGCGCGTCTTGAGTCTGCCTTCCAAGAAGAAATGATGGTGACATCGTCCGGTGAAGTTGAAAATGACCAAGCGACTCCAGATTGTCTGATATCATCTATCAGTTATTTCTTGCCATTCTAAGACGCTGTAAAAAACTTTGCATACGATGTTCCAAAATCAATTCCAATAACCAAGAAGGTCTCCTCATCGTTGTCATCTGTACCACCCAAAACCAGCGTGTTTGCCATTCCAACTTGCAGCTTGCGTCGCCCACTCCACTATAACTTCGAATTAAGTTTAGACGAATGAAGGGTACAAGGCTGCGGTGAGATTGTGGGGCATTCGTATAATCGCCGTTGCTAATGCGCCCCAATAACCATAACGTATTGTGGCATATCAGGAATGGAGAGACCTAGTATGATGAGTCTGGGCCTGTAATATGATAATCTTCTTCGCCCGAGGTTTGGTGTATGTTAAATGTTCCTTGATGCCCGCATTAAAGGTGAGACTGCATTTAGCCCAGACTGCCCCGATCCCAATCCGATCGAGGGTGTAATCGAATCAGTTAGGTAGCCATCAGGCAAACCAGGCGTACTAGCTTGATTCTCCTTCCAAATCCATTGGTCATCATGTGGAAGCACGTTACACAGTTCAATATTCTGTGCATGAGGCCGGACTGTTCGCTGCCCTCTTGGTCCATGGCATAACTCCGTTGTTCGGAAATCCTGGGATACTGGGAAAGACTTAGCCTCCAGCTGAGCGAATTAAATGGGCTTATTAATCCCATCACGCATTGCCGCAGTCGTCACCAGGTCTCCTTGCCTATCAACTTTTGGTGTCTTGGATTTCGGAAGCGTTCAGTAGAAACATCCTTATAATAAGGAAAATTGCTATCCTTCTTCGGAATACCAGAAAGGTACTGGTTCCAGTGCTGTTGAACTACTCAGAAAGCGCGTCCATCAATCCTGCAATCGAGTGCTACCACGACATTGGAGATGGCGGAGCGCGAAGATCCTCCAACGGATATGGTGCTTATTATGGGGGTCACTGGAGCTGGCAAAAGCTACTTCATCAACAAACTCAAAGAAGGCGCCGTCATAGAGGGTGATGGTCTGGAATCCAGTAAGCAAATATCGCCAATAATTTATGATCACCAGTGCTAATACCTTCCCTAGCTACATTAACTTGCAAAGTCGTTACAGCCCACATTGGCATGACAAAAGTTGCTGTTGTTGATTGCCCAGGATTCAACGATACCTACAGGAGTTCTACAGAAATACTTGAAGAAATTGCTCGAATCCTATGCGCCCAGTCAATTCTGAATAAGAGCTTGAGATTGAAAGGCATTCTGTACCTACACAGCCTCGAGAAGACTCGAATGGAGGGTTCCGATATGGACGCATTTCGAACATTTCAAGAGCTTGTCGGCGAAGCCGCCTTGCCACATGTGGTCTTGGTGTCAACGATGTGGGGAAATTTTCAACACTCGGAAAGGATCACAGCCTTCAAAAGAGAGGCGGAACTTCGTGACAAGTTCTGGAAGAGTATGATCGCAAAGGGCTCACAGGTTGATCGATTCGACGGAAACACTGCGTCTGCACAAGGATTAGTCTCGTGGCTTATCAAGAAGAAAGAAACAGTACTTGCCCTGCAGCACGAATTAATCTCAGAAGACAGAACGTTGAATAAAACGTCCGCTGGAGCTTCGATTGCCCCTTACTTGGACCGGGATGAAGATGAGATAAGAAGAGAATTGAAGGAGCTGACAGCACAAATCAGAGCGGAAAAGAACAAGTCTTTGAGAGCCGCTGCTCAATACGATAAGGATATCTTAGAGGCAAGAAATGCCCGTGTTCTGTTAAACAAAGTACAACTAGGCTCCAGGGTTGGCGTAGATACAAAAAGGGCCGTCGACAAGTACCAGAAAAGCCGCAACTGGCGAGGTGATCTGCAGCTCTTCTGCTCCGTCTTAGGGTTCGGCCTAACTACAGTCTTACCGATGGCAGGAGCCTGCTCGTTGATGTGATTGCCTATCTTCATTAGAGATAGAATTTCCAGGTCGGCCTTCCTAGAACGCACCCCAAGTCCTTGTGAACTACATACACGAACGCACTTCATTTGCGAGTAATTAGCATCAGGCGCCCCATTGGAAATGGTAAGTACCGTAGTCGAGAACCACCCCCTTCTTCTTTGGATGATTGTTGGAATCCATGTAGACAAGGCGATAATGCGTCAGCGCTGTGCAGATTTTTGGTCATAGATAATCCTAGCAAGTAAATCATAACGACATCGAAAGTAATAGCGAATCAATGTAATTCCGAAAGGAGCAAAGCGATATGGTAAGGTTTCCTGCTAGTAAGCCCCACCAGTTTTGATAGGGTTCCTCGCACATTGTATCTCGGGAATCGTCTTGCAGCTGCCGCATAAATTCACCTTAGCTTGCAGGCGTGGATAGCACAAACAACCATACCTCTGAAGCCACAATTAGCATCGCTGTGTTTGTAGCTTCATGGTTCGGTGCAAAGAAATGACACATTAACACGGACAACTCTCGTAACAGAAGCTTGTCGCCACCGTCACCTCGCCTCCTCGAAAAACACCCTGGTGCCTCATCTTCTCAACCCCTTTCTCGAGACACAAGAATTGCATCATGGGAGATAGACAAAACCAGAAGCTTTCGTGGTTTGCCGGCATGACGAAGCGCGATCGAGGAGATGAGCCACGCAAACACAAACGGTCAGGGAGGCCAAAACATAGGCGAAACCAGAGATCAACTTACAGTTCTCTTGAAAGGATGGATAGAGGCTCCACGCAGCAAAAGCTAATAGGGTCAGAAGAGCTAGCGTCATCCTCTTCTGAAGGCTCTGTGGCTTCTATACCTTCGGATGACTTTACCTCAAGAATTCGTGAACTTGCTACAAGAGTGAGTTCCGAAGACGATAGATATCTCCTCGAGAAAGTGGGGCAGCACATTCAAGATAAGGATCGAGAGATGAGAAAAGCGGTGACGACAATAGCGAAAATGCATAAGGCGGACAACCACAAAAGAGATGACAGATTTTTCGTGAAGCAGACCAAGACGCTAAGGGCTGTGATTGAAAATTGGTCAAAAACACAAACGATCTCGCACCCCAGCTTAAAAGCAGATGCCAAAGCAAAATTGCTCAGAATCTCAAAGTTTGTCGAAATCTTAGAATCCGTTGGACTAAGCACTGATCATCATTTCGGAACGGGAAGAGATGTCTCGAGATTATTGCAGGCCTATATGTGGGCCGTTTTAGAACGAGAAGTGTTTGGCAGATCTCGATGGGCTGGTGATGCCAAAACAATTGTGGACCTTAAGGCCGCTGTGGTCCCTCGTAAGTGAAGACTGTCAGTTCCGCCAAGAATATAGATACTCACGCATTGGATTAGCAGACTCGACCTCCACCTTCCAACCTACACAGTCTGCACAGTATCACGATTGGCGGGCCATGACGGCACGGCTAGCAGAACAGAACATGCCCGACGAGCGATTCAATAGCATCAGTGAACAAGTTGGCTGTTCGGCTATGGAACCTCTACAGCCGAACCCTATCAAGACAGCGGCTGACGCTAATGTTGTCGGTATTGTTCGACGAGCGCTCGAACTAGATATCGAGATGTCGAAACAAAAGGCGTTGTTCTATTTCTCATATTTGGACCGCTCTTCCACCTATGATGGTGAGGTGATGGACTTGATACAAGATGAGGACGATGTGGATACCGCTGCTCGAGACTCTGTGAGCATAGACTTGTATGTTGCGCCAGCACTGTGTAAGTGCACCACTTCGAATGGGGGGTCATATGACGAAAATTCCATTCCGATGAACGCCGAAGTTCTCTGCTCGCCATACCGGACGCCAAGAGCAGCATCGTTGCAGGGAGAGCACAGAGCACCATCACCACGGGGTATGCGTAGAGCAGAGACGATGCCCATAAGAACCACTTCCCACCACCAGGTCTCATACGCGGAAAATTTGACCGGTGGCTATCGAAGATGTTAATCCAAATTGTGCAAGTTCAATTGTCGGGCTAGCGTACGCAGGAATGAAGGGTCGAACAACGCAGTAACGATGAACGATTGTGTGAGGTCTCCTCCACTTCTCAAGGTAGTCGGTAATGGTATGTTGCAAAAGTTGGTACGGAATACACAAATTCTATTCCTGTCTACCCCGACCAATGTCACCTGACCGATTATATCACGTGACCAAATCACAAGACTGCAAATTATACTTCCTTCATATTGACTCACCAGCTTTCATGTCATATGCAGCCAAACACCGCACGCTTTATCCCCCAGTAAGGTATACCGCCCATAACGCCCACTCAACTCTCCCACTTCTCCTTCTCCTCACTCAAAATCTTCAACCCCTTGATAGTCCTGATACTGACCGATTGCATCCACTTCTCCGGCAGCATCTCCGCCAACCCCAATTGTAACGCATGCGGCCAAAAGGCGCACAGCACTAACCTTCCGCATCCCACCCTCTCCAATGCCGCCTTTGCCAATTGCCTCGATGTAGGGATAAAGAACCCCTCGTCGACGTCGTTGCCAGCGCTCCGCACGCTACCCACCTGTATGCCCAGCACCTCCACCTGCTTGCCCTCGGCCACCATCTCTGCGCCAAGAGCGCGTGTGAAGGAATCGATGTAGCCCTTGGCGCCGGCGTAGACGTCGAGGTAGGGGAGGCCGAGGGCGGCAATGCTGGATATGTTCATAATGAGGCTGGGCGAGTGGCACACGAGCGCAGGGAGGAGAACACGGGTGATTTGCGTTGCAAAGCGTGCATTCAGATTAAGAAGAGTGTCCACGTCTTCGCCCGTGCTTTCCTCCAGCGTTTGGTATGTCCTCCTCGTCAGACCCCCTTGGCCTCCAACATTGTTGATCAACACGCTTAATTCCGCATCCCCGATCCACTCCCGTACTCGCTGCTCCAGCCCATCTGGAGGGTGCGAAGCATCGAAAACGACTGTTTTGGTCTTCGCCAGGGGGTACTCGCGTGCAAGCTGAGCTTGTGTATCTTGGAGCTTTTTGGGGTTGCGGCCGTGGAGGATGACGTTGAAGCCGCGCTGGCACAGCTCCTGCGCGAAACCTAAGCCGATGCCATCTGTAGCGCCCGTAATGAGGGCCCAGGTGGGAGTGCTAGGGTGGAGATAGTGAGGTAGCGAAGAGCGGCGAAGATAGGTGTGGGCATGGAAGGCGAGGCGCGTAAGGAGGTAGAGCGCGGTCAGGAGGCCAATGATTGACAGGGGTTGATCTAGCGTCATGAGTGGTCTTTCTTTATATACCTTGCTTGGCCAATTCGCTGCTTGATATTCCATTCATCACTTGGAGGACATGTTCCAGCGGGATACAGTGCCCCGCACTAAGTCTTCGGCTACGAAATCGCAAAACCACCCCACTTCATGACTTTTATATCATTTTCCTGAAATCAAAGCTTCGATTTTCTGACTCTATGTATCGAAGCGTAAGTTATTCTGCATGAACATTAGTTCTGACTCTCATATATCAGTCAAATTGTGATTCAAAATCTGAATGTAGAAGACTGCTGCATAGTCGTGAATTTAAAGTTTCGATCGAGTCTCACTGCCACAAAAGCTTCTCAAATCATAATGAAAAAGATCTTTTCATTGAAATTTTTTATCACTTTATCTTTATATCATTTCTCTTTGAAAGTTTTAAACATTTATTCTCATGTTTTATTTGATTCTTGACTCAAACGTCAGCAATGTGCCGTCAGTACGTCATCTGCTGAAGCTGAATACGTCGACGAATGTAATGCAGTCAAAAAGATGATCTTTTTGATTCAAGCATTGAAAGAGATGAGATATGAAGGTTTGAATACGAATTCAATCATCATTTTGACTGATAATCAAGCGGCTATAAAAATGGCTAGCAACCCCGTCAATCACCCTCGGGCTAAGCACCTTCATACATCATATCACTACGTCCGGAACAAGGTAGAAGAGGGAGCAATTAGATTGAAATATATATTCATCGACCAAATGATGGCCGACGGCTTGACCAAGCCCCTGGAGCCAGGCAAATTCCTAAGGTTCAGGTCAGTGATGGGACTAGCTTCGGGCAATGAGGCTGTCGCCGCCGAGCATGGCGCCGGCGAGTAAAAGAGCATGAATATACAGTCAGTAGGGGGTCTGGATAGTGTTGGAATACGAGGTCATATGGGGCATATTATATGGGGTTGAAGCTATCTAGTAGGTAGGAACTTCGGAGGAAGGAAAAGGTGGGAGGAAGGTCAAATACCCTGAATCCCCTGAGTCCACTAGCGCCGGATGAATGCGGCGCCGGATGGATGCGGAGATTACCAACCAAATCACACCTGAAATTCCAACAGATAGCTTCAATATGGAGCTTCAATCCCTAAGAGGAAGTGTTGGAAACAGGGAACAGTACTGCTACCCCTGTGGTTAGTAATCTCCGCTCCGAGCCCTATAAAGCTGGCGCTAGGGGGTTCAGAGTTTTCACCTTTCTTCCTCGAGTCCCTCCGTAGTTCCTACTTTCTAGAGTAGTTCAATCAATACATGCACATACTCCTTCTGACCCTCATATACCAACAAAGTCGTTTCACGTACGGATTTACCGCAAGTTTGCGCGAATCAGAAATTTTTCTGGGACTGGATAAGGGCCAGAACTTTCACGCATTGGGAGATGGTAGCAACAAGCGGATTAGCTTAAAGTGCTGTCTCTTCTTCCGTCGACACCTGGGACGAGGGCGAGGGGGAATGCCAACTCAACAGCTAGAGGGCGGTCGTAGGATTTTACATAAACGACGAGGTTGCGCTAGGAGTATTCCCGGCCCGATGCACGTTCCGGTCCCGTGCACACCCCACTTTACTACTTTCATCTTTCTTCAAAAATCAATTACAAATTCAATATGACTTCAATTGAGGCAGCGCTTGCAGATCTAGCTTTGCAAGACTCACCTAACTACACTGCAACTGCAAAGAAATTCAATATCAATCGAAGCACGCTGTCGCGACGACATAGGGGCAAAACGGCCTTCGTGAAGGAAAGCAAGCAAACGACGTCAATTCTTTCGAACCAACAAGAAAAAAAGCTTATTCGCTATATCAACAAGCTTATCGAGCGTGATATACCTTCTCCCAATGCCATGATTCGCGTTTTTGCGTATAATATATCTGGAAAACAGTCAGGCAAAAACTGGTCTTATGAGTTCGTTCGACGTCATTTAGATATACTGCAGTCAAAGTTTCTACAAGACGCTGATCTAGAGCGAAAGAAAGTCGATAATGCATATCAATATCAGCTTTATTTTGACCTTGTAAGTGTCTTCATTACGTTTAGTTTCATACTAATATAAGGGTAGATAAAGCAAAAAATCGAAGAATATGAGATTCTTTCTTCAAACACATACAATATGAACGAAAAGAACTTTCTACTTGAACTTCTTCAAAAGACTTGAAGAGTCTTTAGTTTAAAGCATCTTGACAGTGACAAATTGCTGAGTGCTGATCAAGACGACAATAGAGAATGAATTACCTTGATTGCAATCATTGTTGAGATCGTGTCTAGATCATTCAATCAAAGAGACTCGAGACTGATATGTATGTATTGCTCTTTAGAGATAGCTATAACAAGACATTAAGAATACAGAAGAGAAAGAGTGCGAGCTCTTCTATAAATAATGACTTGAGACTGCGCTAGACTTGATACAGATGTGATGTAATATGTCAGACGTGTTTGCCTAAAAGAATGATGAAAGAGATGAATGAAGAAAGTGCTGAACAACGAGAAGAAGTGCTGAGAATGGCTCGAAGAATTCAATAGAGATGCGCTAGGTTCAAACTAGGCATAGCGTCATGACTTGCTTTAATCAAATTAATTAGGGTTAGATCTGAACCCTGATCGGTTCAGACATGTTCGTAACAATCATTTGCATGAATATGACTCATATACTCTCTTCGATCATTTATCAGACGATATCAGGCAATATTCAAAACAGCTGACTTACTGAATATGATTTCAAAGAGCAATTCTGCTTCTTTGCTTTCTTCGCTACTGACTGAACTAACGATGAATTGATCTACTCTTGACTCACTATCGTATTTAATCGAAATACGAGGTCAAAAGTCAGAAATTCATGCGATTATTGCCTTCTATTTGTTGACGAGCATGACAGTCATATCAACATGAAGTTTCTTGACTGATGTGAGCAGAACAAGATGCTCATGACTTTATATTCTTCTCATTCTACGCATCATCTTCAATTTCTGAATGTCAGCTTATTCAATTCTTTGATCAATTACTACTTGCAAAATCTGAATGACTGAATCTTTAAGAGTCAAGAACTTTCTCGAATATCAAAAAGAGACTTCTTTGATTTATTTTGATCTGCATATCAAGCTGCTTTCACATTTGTCAACATCAAAAGTGAATGAAAAAAGACAGAATTGCTGTCTTTCAATTCATTACAGATCATAAAGCAGATTAAATCGAACGCTAGATCTGTTTCAAGTCATTCTTCTTCTTCAGCATTGTCAGAAGCTGATTGAAGAAAGATTCAACAATTAATGAAGTCAGTTATAGAAGAAGCAATTGATTTGCAAGCTCATAAGTTGAACAATACGATTGAAAAGCTTACTACAGATGTTGCTCTTCTGAAAGCAGAAAATGAAGATCTTCGACGAACAGTACGTATTGAGAGAAGTTGCAGACGACGTGAAAAGTCTTTATTTGACGATTTAGAGGTTAATGATGAGGCAAAGAAGATGTTTTTTAGTTCTAATAAGATTCAGGCGGTTCATGATCATCAAATTCAAAGAATCGAAGAGAAACAGCAAGCTGCTATTCAAAAGGCGAAAGAAAAGAAACAAAGAAAGCTTAGAAAGCTAGAGAAACAGCGTTTAATAGCTGAAAGAAAGGTGAAACGAGAAAAAAAGAAGACGAAGCGAGAGAAGGAAGCGAAGCGAAAAAAGAAGCTACAAGCGAAGAAATTGAAGCAACGACGTCTAATTCAGAAGCAAAAGCTGAAGGCTAAAGAGCTTCAGAAAGGACAAAAGAAAAAGTCTAAAGAGGTGAAAGTACAGCAATTCACTGATTTTGTTGCTATTGAGAAGGTGGAAAGAGGGTCAAGTCAAATCAGGTCTACGCGAGCTGAAAGGCAATTCAAAGCTTCTAAGCGATTTGATGATTGATTCTTATAGCTTGAAAGCTTCATATAGATATCGACAACTCTCTATATTAATTGCAATTTGATTCTATGAATGGTGGTTGAATAATAATAAAAAAAGTATGGGTTGCTAATCGAGTTTAGGGTGTGCACGGGACCGGAACGTGCATCGGGCCGGGAATACTCCTAGTCGTCTATCGATTAGATTCAGCCTAGCGTAAAAATGCTTTTCCGGATTTTCTATGACCTACCTTAGTAACCTGAGACTCTTACCTCATTGACCTATTTATCGAATCGTATTAGCACTCAGGATGGCCTTGGTTCAGTGTACCCAATTCCATTGTCTACCACTGCAATTGGCCTGCCTGTGGGAAATTATGTAAAGGTATGAGGGTCAGAAGAAGCATATATGCATGTGTATATATACGATTGAACTACAGTAGAAACTAGAAAGCTACGATGATAGAAAGAAGGTGAAAACTCTGAATTCTCTAGCGCCAGCTTTATAGGGCTCGGAGCGAAGATTACTAACCACAGGGGTAGCAGTGCTGTTCCCTATTTCCAACAAATTAAACATAGAACTGGCCTAGAAATCAGGGTTGCTAACAGCTAATTGTATAAATTTAGTTTTTATACTTTATAAAGAATGGCTTTATAGCTTCGTATTCCTTTATAATAACATCTTTATGCGTGTCAGATCGTGGTGTAAACAAGATAGGAAACTTCTCTGGCGCAATCAGAAATCCATCCGAGTAAGCTGTGTTAATGTCAACATTGACAGCCCCCAAGCCAGGAGAAAGTTCGAAGCCCCAAGCTATCTTAGCCATATTCACCATCTCCAGTCTCCTATTAGCAATAGGTCTTCACAATTCAGACAAGCGACTTACTAATGAATTCTTTGCTAACCGCTGCCCTGGACACACTCGTCTTCCCGCACCAAATCCATATGAGGTTCTCCGATGATCCTCCGTGCTCTCGTCAACAGGATTGCGGGTCCCAAATTTGTTGTTCAAGAAGCGGTCAGGTATAAACTCTCCTGGCTGGTCGTACTCGGTCTCGTCATGGTGGATTGCCCAGGTGTTAGCAAGGAAGATGGTGCCTTTAGGTAGAAAATATCCTTGGTAGGTATCATCCTGCGTAAGCATGTGGGGAATTCCACCGGCTGCTACTGGACGCCATCTGAGAGTCTGAAAGGTCACGTCAGAGTTGAACGGGGAGCTCAAGATAGTAATTACCTCGTCCATGCACGCTCTGATAAAAGGCAGACGACTTATATCATCTGATGTTGGAGATCTCAATGAGCCACACACTTGATCAACCTCCCTTTGCGCCTTCTTGAATTCTTCCGGATGTTTGATCATTGCCAGAAGAAATGACAATAACGTAGAAGAAGTGGTGTCTGAGCCAGCTTCCATCTGTAGATGTCAGAAAACAGACTTGAACTTCTAAAATTAGGGGTTTGGTATACCAGATTTCCAGCCAGATATGCAATGTGCTCATCATCCATGTCATTCTTCTCTTGATCTTGTAGCATCAGATGCAAGAAGCACGCGGGGCCCTTCCCTGCTTTCATTCGCTCTCTGGTCTCTCGTAAGAGCGCTAAATACAAACTCTTCTGCTCCTCGCGAACAGCCTTGGCCCTCGTTTTCCACGGAGCCATGAACTCCGGCACCATCTTCAAGAACGGAAATGCATCGACCGGTGGGGTCGCTCCTTGCTCTAAGATTGCTGTGAACTGATCTTGAGCATGATAGAGAGCCTGCACGTTTGGGGAATCGAAGCGCGCCCCACGCTGGCCATAAACAGATGCCAGGATAACAGCAGTGGTATATCGGCGGATGTGATCATAATAGCCTTGAGGATCTTGTAGGAGCTGGAACATGGTCTGTGTTGCTTCGGCGTTTTGAATGGGAAGTACATTGTCCACGGCGTTCACGTTCAGGAGCGATTGCACAATCTTGCGTTGCTTTCGCCATTCTTTACCGTACTGAAGGAGCAGAAGGTGGATCTCGTTTGGACAAACGACTTCATTGGCGATGTAGCTGTTTGGGCGGCTGGAGTAGATAGAACCCCTCTTATCGAAAAGCCTTGGACCCTTTCAGCTCCTGCACTAAACCCATGGTATACTGGAATCTTGCTTACGCCCTTACGTGCTTATAGCTATTCAGGACCACAACACTCTGAGAACCCAGTTTCAGGCCAACAATTGAGCCGTAATCAGCCCTGAATTCATGGAATCTAGTTGTTGTTATTGCGAGTACCGAGAGCTTAGGTAATATAGCAGATACATACTTTAGGAAGGCTTTTACTCTAGGAACTTGGCTAATGTTCCCAATAAAAGGAATTGTCGGGGGGCCAGGCGGAAAATTCCGAGGTCGGCAGCTTGCAAGAAAGTATCTAGAGAAGACAGCCATGACCAGAGCTATCGGAAGGCATAGACCAACGATTGAAAGACTCATTGTGCCTGCGAGTTCCATTTTGTTGTAAAGAAGATTATATCGTGTCTTTGCAGTAAGATAAACCCCATTTGAATCCACGGAGGACACGGAGTTGGGAATAATAAGGATCTAACCCTAGTAAAACCCGTCGCGAAAGGCCACCAAGAATTACCCACCTAATTAAGGGCCTGTTGACAATCGAGTTGAGCCTTAATATCAATATCGTCCCAATCAGGCCATTCTCCGTCATATTGTAAACAGGCCACATATTGGGGAGCACGGGGGGTAATCGTGGCCACCACTATGCGACGTGAGGCCTTCTAGTGACCATCGGCTCAATGACGACCTCGACTCATCAACATGAAAATCAATCATTAATTCAATTAAACTTCGAAACTGTGCAAGCAACTTTGGAACCCGTTCGAGCCAAGGCAGAGATATTTGCTCGGAGGATTGTGGATCGAGGAAGCCATTAATGTACTTCCAAAACTAACGGCGCGATATACAGACCACTGCTATCGAGCTATCAAACAACCTTCTATCCAAAGACCTACCAGTAAACCACACATCCCACCTGCTCGACTCTTCTGATCTCCGATCGCATTCTCCCGCGACATTCGCATGTCGTTCCCCGTAATAGCCTTAGATGAGCCACATAAGCTAGAAGGTCTCAAACGTTCAATCTGTACCACGCAGCACCATGAATTATGTAGACGAGCACGCGTCCGTTTGCCAGCTCTGCGGCGTTAGTTTCGACATCTCGCGAATTCGACAACCCGACGAACCGGAATCGGCTTCTTGGTGCTCCGATAATACACATGTAGATGAGCCGCACGGTTTCATTCCTCTCTACCTCTTGGATCTCCGAGATTGTGGCTCCGAGACCTCTGGCTGCCAAGGCCGTTTCTCGAGGCCCTTTCCTGAGAACGGCGTCTGGACTAGTCTTCCTGGCAATATTTTGTGCGACATTGAATCTATCCCTGGTTCCGGTTGCTCGGGAAAGCATGGGTATCCCGGATATCTGATTAGTGTCGAGGAAATGAAGGGCTGTAGAGCGGTGCAGTGCCTGTTGAAGAAAACTGATGACGAGGTTTGGAAACCCGAAGACGATGATCAATATTTTGAACTCGGGGGTTGAGAATCGTTGTTTCTTGTCTGGTGTCGCAGATGGCAGCAGATGGCCCGGCCAAGATCCACCGCAGCAGGAAATTGGGCCATTCAATGAAATGGGAAGATTTGGTCGACACATGCCTTATGTCAGACACGCTGCGGAAGGGTTTTATAAAAGCAACAGTTCAGAAGATGTGAGTTTGTTGGAAGTTTGGTTGCATGATGAGGATAGTGCTAATGAGGACATACGATCATGGTCTGCCGTTCCATCCCCCTTGCTTTGAGATCTTCAACTGGGTATCGAGGGAACGCTTCGGTAGAGTTGATGCCCATGGATTTTGGTGCTGGCGCGAGGTAGGTCTTGAATTTCTAATTGCAAACTCCCTAGCCGAGTGAAAAGTTTGACTGTCAGCGTTCCCTTCGAGCAAGTATTGACATCTTGACCTCCGATCTCAGTTGGGTAAATGACTCTTGCTTACCTCCCATTTTCATAGCTCGAGTTCGACAACGGCTACTGGTTTCACGATTTTCCTCTTTGCAACACCGTCAAACACTGCCGAGACAGTGCATCCTACCAAAGCTGGGACTGTGAGCATGGAACCGAATACCTCGTTGCAAACCCCATAGATATTCCCGGTCTCGCAGCTCTTTTTTGGGCGCTACTCTGAAGCCTGGATGCATTCTTTCAAGCTCGATGGTGGAGCCTTTACCTTAAACGGCCATGACCCAGCATCTGATGCATTTCATCCCATTCATCGAACCCCTGAACTTCCATCGCGCGATCCATTCTCCGTTAAGGACAGCGATAAAAAACTCACTCCCAAACTAGGTCCTCGAAAAAATCCTCGATTACCTCAGTTCCAAAGATTTTGCGAATCTGAGGCTCGTCTCGAGACGATTCAGACAGTTTCCGCATCACCGGTTCTGGACCTTTGTAGCGCAAGAGTTTCCTTGGCTTTGGGAGCGGAGGGAGCCGGAGGGCAAGAATGGGATTCATAACGAGAGGGATTGGTTTGGTTTTTATCGGCAGATATAGTTTGCTTGGCAGGATATCGAGGGACTGAGTAATCGACGAAGGATTTGGAGGGATATAAAGGAGATTATGAACAACGATTGAGAAGCATAGGGAGGAAGGGAGGATTGTGGACTTGTGAGATCCTTAGGGTCGTAAGTTAAGTTCTACTGGATCTTAAACGTCTAACTAGATTTAAGAATGAAGTCATTACGTGGCGCAGTTGGAACTGTACTAGCCACCACCTCGTTCTTCTCATCTTCTCCTTCTCATCCCCGAACCTGCTCATCCTCAGCCTTATCCTTCTCGCCCCAAAAGGACTTGATATCGAAGTTTGAAAGTGGAATGACGTAAGAAATTGAATCGAATGTATGCATGATCAGGTGAAAGCTAAATACCCAGCCGATTCCCGAAAAGGGAAACGGAAACGGAAACGGAAAGAATTCCATTACCTTGTGATCAAAAACCCTCACACATGTCCCAAAACAGACCAAATCGAGTCTCTGCATCAGCTCTCAAATCATACGCTTCTCCCTGCCAACTCCTCGATATTCTTTATTATCACGCCCACTGGATCATACGTCGCTATCTCGGCCTGTATCTCCAAAACCCTGGTCTTGTATTTCTTATTCGAAAGAATCTCATCGACAGCTTGTTGCAGCTGCTCAGTCGAGGGGTTACTTGTTCGGAGATTCACAGCCACGCCTGCCCATTCAGCCCTCGCAGCTGTCTCCGGCTTTTCTTCCGTCGTAGCACCCATTACCAAAGGGGTACCGTTGCTGAGCGCGCGTTGGAAAGCTCCGTAGCCCCCAGTCGTGACGAAGACGTCACAGTACGGGAGCAGATCGTCGTAAGGGATGTAATCTGCCACTTTGGAATTTGACGGGACAGGAACATCTGCTGGCAACGCGGCGCCCTTCTTTCCTAATGCGACGACGACGATAATGTCTGAGTGCTCCTTGAATGCATTCATGGTAGGGACGATCAGTTGATTGATATCCGTAGCAACGGTTCCTTGACAGACAAAGATAATCTTCCTGGTATTGTTGCTGGTGACTTCATGCCACCATGCCGGTCTCGTGGGATTTAAGTCTCGAGAAGCCTTAGGATAACCACCCGAAAATCGCAGGGTTTTTGGAGCATCGCTTCGAGGGTATTCTGCGCTGGGTGTGCACATTTGTATGAAACGGTCCGGTAGAACATAGAGCGCGTCGAGCAAGAAAATCTCTGGCTTCTTAGCTCCCACGCTCATGAGTGCTTCCCCGTATGCCGTTTGAGCTAGGGCAAAAACCTGCTTCTGGATTTTATTCGCAGACTTATTTCGCTCTTGGCCCTCCGGAGAGCTGTCTGGCGGCAAACCGGGACCAAAAGGTGGATGGTCGATACTGGTCAGCAGAATAGGGTTGAGTCCAACGGCTATAAATCCTTTAGGGCGGATTCCCGGAGCGCCGTGGGTGATAGGCAAAGCTCCAAAATTTAAGCTCTCGGTCATGAGAATGATGGGCCTGTCTGGATGCTTGTCGCTGAGCATTTTCAGGGCTCTTTGTAGAGTCTCATGTTGTGAGGGCAGTGATTTACAAAATATATGCACCAAGTCGTGGTTGAAATGGTCTGGTCCTTGCAGAGTCTTTTGGAGGATGGGCCCTTTATGTGAGGATCTCGGAGTCAGTTTACTTGATCAGGAAAAATTTATGGAGTTCGGAAACGATTCATGCGCCATCTTGGAAGGAAACACTTGTCTCAATTCCGTGGAATTTCTAAAAGGGGCAATAAAACAACGAGAGACGCATACAACGGGGATCGAGGTCTCGTGCCCGGAGGTCGTGGAAGTCGCCATATCCTTCGACCGGGACAAATGACGCGCCGATAGCTTCAATCTGTTGGCGATAGCCCGAGCCAGATACAAAGCAGACATCATAGCCCCGGGCGACGAGATGTTTTGCAATTGTTTGCATGGGTATAATATGTCCAGATACTGGCGTGCTGCATACAAGCACGAACGGTTTGATTGATGTCGCCATGATGATGAATTAGGAAAATATGCATAGGTATTTTGAAAGAAACAAGAGAAGATGTCAACAGGAAAAGACGAATAATGGGAAATAGGAAGCGTAGAATTATATACGAGAAAGCAAACTCTGTAAGCAAGGCGGGGCTGGAAAACGGCCAGGGCCCCAGGCGAGTTTAACTGTGCCTCGCACGAAGGAATAACAAGTTACAAGTCTTCCTTAGTGCTCACCGACTCAAATGCAGTCATTAGCTCAAATATTCTGTATATCGATTTTTGCTATTCTATCTTTTATTTTTATTATATTTTTTTCTGAATATTAAATAGGTAGCCACTACAGAAACATCACCTAACACTGCTGACACACCACCCTCATGCACTAAGCCTAATAGGGTAATTTCCAGGGTTCAGTGACCCCGTAAACAAACAACATCAACAAGATCAAAGGAAGGTCATGGGATATACATAGTTTTGCGCCTGTCTATCATCAAATTCAATGTATTTTCTCGCCGGTCTCCCAATGCAAATTCAAACCTGAAACATATCTTTTGCATGCTCAGAATCGACTTTTATTTCTCTAAATTACATCTGAAAACTGCTCATGTAGGAGGCCGGAACATCGCCAATTTGACCCTCTGCAGTGCCCCCTCGGGCACCTTCTCGTCCACCTCGCTGCCGCCGCCCGAGGCGACTTTGTGCACAGCCAGTGACGATGTGTATCCTCCAGCTTCAACACTCCACCGCCGGCTCTATCGTACAGTCGCTCCTGTATCTTATGCGCACATGGCATCCTTGAGGTGAACGCAAATGCAGGAGGTGGAGGATGTTGAAATATGCTATACATACCTGAATAGGATTGTTCCAAAGTGTGTTCACATTTTGGCCGATTCGTCAATCAACAGAGGAGGAGGAGGATGGCGACGGCGGCGGGGATGTAAACAACAAACGCGGTGAACACTGGAAATTACCCTATTAGGCTTAGTGCAGGGGGGTGGTGTGTCAGCAGTGTTAGGTGGTGTTTCTGTAGTGGCTACCATTAAATAATATATTAACTTCATTCTAGTCTATTAGTTGCAAAGTTTTTATGTTACGTTAACAATGTTTTTCACTTTTGAAGTAATTTTTACATCGGCAAAACGAAAACCCGCTAGCTGATCTACCAGAGCCATTAATCAACATATCTAAGCCAGCTTAAGACATTCAAGTATTTACATTGTGAGCACGAAATTATCAAATCACTACAACTGAACATTGACAAATTCGGTTAGAATTATACAATTTAGCATCAAATATTGAATTAATAACTGATTATTGCAATCGTATAATAGATCAATTAATAATCAATTTTAATAAACTAAGAAGCAAATAGAAAAGCACATAGTAGGAAAGGTAATGGGTAAATCAATGAGGAAGCCAATGGGATGTAGGAAACTCGTTATCGTTATTCCAAGCTCTTCTCCATAACAATAGTTGATGTAGTCCTTCCTTCTATGCGAAACAGGTAAGGCGAAGGACTCGATGAAGCTTTGCGATGGGGAAGCAAACGGGGGTGTAAATAGGAAACGCAACGGAGAAGTTAATGGGGTAGGAAGCCATGTAGGGAGCCATGAAGGGTGTTTGGTAGGGAGCCATGGAGGAAACCATGAAGGGAGCCATGGAGGGAGCCATGAAGGGTATTTGGTAGGGAGTTTGGTAGGGAGTTTGGTATCGAGCCATGAAGGGTGCTTTCTATTGAGCTAGTTAGCATGTGCTATGAAGCATGTATGAAGCATACTATGGAGTAGGGCATGAAGTAGGGCATGGAGTAGGCCATGAAGCGAATGACGAGTGTTTGAACACGTCGCATGAAGCATGTTTTGAAGCGAGTAGGCTGGTGAGTAGGCGAACGAGGAGGTAGCTGAGTTGGTAGCTGAACATGTAGTGGGTAGGGTGGTGGCCGAGCTGGCTGCAAAATCTCCAAGATTTTGGGCAAAATTTCAAGCAAGATTCGAATGTGACTTCTTACAAGCTCGAAGCCAGCTCGGGGCCAGCCCGGGGCCACATTAGCAGAATTAGCAAATCAATATTGGCGGGCCGGGTCCTCGAATTGCCGATGTTATATCAGAAATCTTATTAACTTAAATCTTAAGTGAAACAAAGCATTCTAGTAATAGTCGTTATATCAGAAATCTTACTCACTCAATGTATCGACACGCTTTCCAAAGCTGAGCTGCAGTTTCACCAATCTAGGATGAGTAAGTACTTAAAAACAGAGATGTGATGTATCGAAAAGATAGTGAACTTACGTTTTTCTGTGAGAAGGCCTCGAAATGGTTTCCAGGGATTGGCAGAACCTTGACATAACCACCGACCAATCCTTCCCAGGCGACGATAGCAGCAGCTCGAGCATCCTGGTTACTGAGCCAGTCATAGCGAACCCCGCAAAGACTTTCAGTATCGAAGACGTTCTGGCTTCTCAACATGACCGTCTTCAGTCTCAGTCTATTTGTTTTGGAAAAGGATACTGTCTTGTAACTTCCCAGTAGAGATGCGTGGAATTGGAATTCTTCCCTTAGTGCAGCATTGTTGTTCAACGCATGAGTCTGACCGCTCGATTTGGTAATGTTGGCAATGACTTCATTCGGAAGAGGTTCGTGTTCAATGGGATTTGGAGAGTCGATCAATATGAGGCCCTTTACCTCGAATCCATTGGCCATGAGCTGTTGAGCCGCCTCGAAGGCCACTATTCCGCCAAAAGACCAACCTTAAATCATCAGCTAGGTTCAAAACGAGGCGAGCGCCAAACTTACCACTCACTATCAAGGGAGATAGTTTAGATCTTGAGAGGAGCGAGACATAGTACTCGGTCATCTGATTTATGCTGCTGTGAGGTCGCTTGTCACTCCCAAAATGCGGGTCGAAGAAGGCGTATGCACTGCGGTCGTGATCACGCAGCCGTGCATACATGCTGACCTGCCCACTCCCGTCATGAAATAGGCAGAGCGGTGCTACCTCTTCGTGTGAAACATGTAGCGCTACTGGATTCTTCTGCATGCCATCAGATGAAGAAAAGTCTGAGGGAACAAGAGTAGACTGACGTGAATCTCGCTGACTGGCGGATACGGGAGCCCCAACAAGCGAAGTGGTTTCCACCGAGGATTGCAGAATGGATGCCAGAGTGCTTTCCAAGGACTCGAGAGTTTCGCATTCTGACAAAGCATGGTGGTCCAGCCCAGCTTGACCGGGAAATGTGCGTATCAGTTTCGAGATAATCTCAATTTGCATAAGAGAATGGATCCCAAGTTCATCTAGTGAATTCGTGTAATCCATATCTTGCTCGGAGAAACCACCAAATTCCATGACGATATTCTTCAGTGCTATCCTTACGTCATGAGGAAGACTACCACGAGACTCGATGGGAGTATCTATGACCTCGCCACTTGTGGGAGGAGTGTTCAAACCAGTTGATAGCTGCGGTTTCTTTTGCTCCACAGGAAAATTCCGAGGCTCAATGGCAGTGGACTTGCGAGACAACACTTGCAGGAAAGCAGACAATTGAAGTCTTTTAAATTCCATGTCCCGAACGACGGCGACGACTTTCCCGAAAGCATTTAAGGCAATTGCGTCTGCTAGAATTGCACCTTTGATTTCGAGCAAGCTGCAGTAAACTGTGAAAGAATCCGCGTAATCGATATCACGGTAAGATATCTCGACCGACTCGACGCGGGCGCAAATGCCTACTTCGTCGGACCTTACAGCAAGATTTGCAATGAAACCTGCAGCATGCAGAAGTGTGTCTGTAAAGACAGGGGGTGCAAGGTAACCGGTCTGAGAACTAGACGGTAGTTTGAACGAGCCAATACCTTCGAGATTGGAGTTGGTCACACTCAAATACACCAAGCTTTGGTACTCTGGGGAATACCTGACAACACGTGTAAAGATAGCCTCATAAAGGACTTTAGTTCGGAAAGTACTGATGTAACTTTTCCCGACACCAGAGAAGTAATGACTTTGCCTCGTCACAATTGCCGCATCCTTTATCCAGTGGGATGCGTTGATCTGGAAGTTTTGCAGGGAGACACTACCGGTACAGTGTATATTCTCCGTAAGATCTTTGGTCGAGCATGAGGTAATTTTAAAGTCTGCCCCGGAAGCTAAATCATATTTTGTGATGTATACAGTCACAACATCTGCTTCCTGTGACGGTACATATATTAGCGGACTGGTAAAGCTCATCCCGGTGACGACCAATAGTTGGCCCTCGTGGGGTTCAAGCATAGTGTGTGCTCCTTCCAAGGCGAGCTCATGGAATACTGACGCTGGGCAGATAGAAGTCCCGCCAACGTCATGCCCTGTGATCAATGGCCCAAGAATTGCTAATGTTGTCTCAAGCACAAATTCCTCGTTCGAAGACGCCTGAGTCTTCAGCCATGGTAGCAGGTTAAACTCGGTCCTGGTGCGGAGCTCCACCGAATACTGCTCAAGGGAATTAACAACCTGACGAGGTTCCTGGTAAGGTATCATATAGGTCGAGCCCTCCAATAGATGGCCTGGTAAGCCTACCACTTTCGCAGACGTCCCAATAAAAACCTTGCGCCAGTTGACTGGAAATTTGAGCAATGATATCGCGGCCAGCGTTAAACTAATCGAGGTCCATGCATCTTGGCCCTTTTGTAAGGTACTAAGGTAGGTACAAGAGTCTGAATGAATCGAGCTCCGTAGCATTGGTATTGTTGTAGGTTGTGGGCCTATCTCAAGGAAGACAGCACCGTCGAGCAGTTCTCTTGATTGTAAATTAAGCAGACATTCGGTAAAGCGCACTGGCTGCCTCGCGTGAAGCGCGAAGTAGTCACTAGAAAAGTCTTCCTCTTCAAATAATCGCCCAAACACATTAGAGATGACGGGAATCGTAGGTCGTGCGAACCTAATTGAGCGCCCCAGGGCTTGCAGGGGTTCCAGGATTGGATCCATAGCTGGTGAATGGAAGGCGTAGGCGACGTCCAACTTCACCTTGACCTTCCGGGTCTTGCAATCCTTCTGAAATATATCGATTTGGCCCAGCGGTCCACCAACGACACAGTCACCAATGCCATTCAGGCATGCCACGGTCAGCTGGGACACGCCCGGGTTTTCCAATATCAATTCCTCGGCCTTTTCGGGGGATAACTTGCACGCCAGCATCCCAGACGCGTTAGCCACACAATTGTCGGTCATCATCTTCGCTCGGGATGCCACAACACGCAATGTATCCTCTAATGTCAGCGCACCCGAGAAGCATAGAGCAGCGTATTCGCCGAGACTGTTAAGATAAGCGTGTTAGTAGATGAAGACCTCTGGGGTGCTGAAGTACCTATGACCCATAACATATTCGGGCATAATCCCCCACAACATGAACATTTTCGCGAGCGCATATTCTAGTGCGACGCACGCACATTGTGATGCGATAAACTGCTCAGCGCCGTCTAATGCCTTTACTCCGCCTCGATCTTTGCATAAGATACTGAGAATGCTTGGGTATCCCAATCCTTGGATGATGCCATCGCAACTCATGATAACCTCTTTGAAAAGAGGGAAGGTGTACATTAATTCTTCTCCCATACCGTGATACAAACCGCCTTGTCCAGAGAAGACAAAAACAGTGGCTGAGATACTCTGAGCGGGAATGGAGTTGACAGCTTTGCAATGTTCTAACCTTGTCCGTAGATCATCAATAGAGGTGCATACCACGGAGATGCGGTGATCATGAATCTGACGCCGCGCAGTTGCGGTATAACAGATGTCTTTCAACGATGGCCGACGTTCTACTTTCCCCAGGAATCGGAGGTGTCGATGTACAGCCGTTTGCAATGCAGTTTTTGATTTTGCAGAAAGTGCAAAAACATACGCTGATCGCTCCTGGTGCTTGGGCTGGGTATTTGGTGGCTCAACCCACTCTTCTAGGAGGAGAGACGTATTTGAGCCAGCAGCCCCGAAATTATTCAGCATAGCTCTCCTTGGGGCTCTTTGCGAGTGGATCCATGCTGTAGTCTGCCTTGGTATAATGAAGCCAGAGCTTTCCAGGTCCGCGAAACGAGGATTGACGTCCTTAAATCCGACTTGTACTGGGATTTTTTTCTCGTGAAGCATGAGCAATAATTTAGCCAAACCAGCTGCTCCAGACGCGGATTCACAATGGCCTATGTTACCCTTGATAGAACTGACCACAAGAGGGTTCACCATTGAGTGATGTGGGCCAAAGATAGTTTGCAAACTTTCAATTTCGCGTGCATCTCCGGCCTATCAAGCAAGTACAAAGTTAGCGATACCTCAATACTAATAAGTCTAGCAAATCAGAGTGAAGGGTAGAAACCTGTGTGCCTGTCCCGTGTGCTTCTATGACACTAATGGATCCAGGATCGACATTCGTTTGTTCGAGCAGTCGCTGGAACAGGTCGATTTGTGTTTGACTGTGAGGATGTGTAATAGAATGGGCATTGCCGCTTTGATTTATCATTACGTTCCTGATAACGCCGTGTATGTGATCGTTTTCCGCGATAGCATCAGACAATCGTTTGAGAACAAAGAGAACACACCCCTCAGCCCGACAATATCCGTCAGCAGCTGCATCGAAGGGTTTGCAGCCTCCGGTTGGACTGAGGAAGTGGCCTCGGGCTAATCCCAGGTACATCTAGTATTTGTCAGCAAATGCATTTCCATTTCTGAAATCGGCGCGACGAAGATACTGACATCGGGGCTGGAAATCACATTGGCGCCGCCCGCGATAGCTGCTGTGCAATCGCCACGTTGTAGGGCTCGGCATGCCTGGTACACGGAGACAATTGAGGACGAACATGCAGTATCAGTCACAATGGATGGGCCACTGAGCCCATAAAAGTAAGATATCCTTCCACTATGAAATGCTCGTAGTGTCCCGGGGGGGTAGAAGACATCAATATCATTGCGAAGGTTGTCTGTGTAATCCCCAGTAGCAAGGCCAATGTAGCATCCGATGGAAGCTCTTTGGAAAGATGGTGATGAATCCCCTACATAGCCAGCATCTTCAAAGGCTTCCTGGGCTGCATGCAATAAAATTCGCTGCTGAGGATCCATAGATTTTGCTTCTCGAGGGGAAATATTGAAATAGGCATTATCAAAGCTGCAGGATCTCGGGTTTAGTTTTCTCGATCAGTTAGGATTTAGGAGTTTTGAGACATCGATGCAGGAGTTCATAGTATGCCGAAAAAGAATGAGTCAAGAGTTGAGACATGCCTAAACTCCTGATAATAGCTGAAAGAGAGAAATATACTCGGAGAAGCTGAAGACTTACGAGAAGGGATCGTCCAGGAATGCGCCGTGCTTTGTGGGCATCGAGCGCGGCTTATGCGAATCCTCCTCTGAATAATAGTCCGAGACTTTGAACCTGGACTCAGGGATCTCTTGCACGGCATTCAACCCTTGGGACAGCGTTTCCCATAGCTCTTCGGTGCCATTCCCTTTGGGGAGATGCACGCTCAGCCCAACAATGGCGATGCTATCCTGGTGGTCACAAGACAACCGAGATTTCCTGCTAGCTCTAAATGGCGAGAGATCCAGAAGTTCTATTCTAGGATCAAGAGGCTGAAAGTTTGGGAATAGGGAGCCGGAGCCTGGTCCGAAAGAAAGGAGCTTCACGACTGTTGCGGGCTCCCGTTCCAATAACGCCCTAACACTTGCTGCGATCTCATGAGCTGTGTCGCTCCAATTTACACAGTATAGCAACAAGTGCCGAACTAACCACCCAAGCAACTCTGGAGCATCGGTGTTTGAAGCATCGAATAACGTGCCGTCCAAGGTTGAACGAATGGGTTTTGTAAGCGTGGAGAAAGAGGGGAAGGAGACGGCCCGACGCCGCGAATCTTCAAGAACTTCGTGGACAACACCTTCAAGTTGATCTCCTCCATGATACCATCCATGTACATGCGCGAAGGTTGTTGCAAGATCGGGGACAGCCTGCACCCTGAACGCACTGAGATCCACTCTAGGGCCAGATACAGACACAACACTAGAATTGGAGATGGTAGATACCTGGAGTCGTCGAGGCAGTTGCTGGGATAATGGGCCCGTCCCCTGCGCCGCGAAGTGCTGTAATAATCTCTCTTCGACCTGGCTTGGGGAAAGGCCACGAATCACAAGGGACGATGTCGCTTCTGAGTCGACGCCATCGCCAACGGGGTCGCTTGCATTGGGGTTGAGGCTCCAGAAGAGACTGCGACATGCAATCCAAAAGGCAAGGCGGAATCCTTCGATTCCAGATGTCACAAAGTCGTCCAAGCTGCGCGAGCGTGCAACTACCGTAGCCGGGAGCAAGCCCGAAGAGAAGCCCGCTGTCTCTCGAAGTCGGTCAAACGAGTCCTCGAATGGTCCGTCGATACGCTGTGTCTCAGCCAGATAATGTAGCAGCTGGCAGAGGTAGATGGTGGTCGCCTGGAGCACTGCGTGTGTGTGATATTGTGCGACCGGCTTGAGCAAGTCACGTGGGAAGGAGAACAGGGCGGGATCGATGGCGAGAAGATGTTGCGAGCGGGCGTCTAGACTCGCTATCTCTTGCAAGAAAGCCGCATGGCACCTCGACAGAAGGATGCTGCCGGCGCTCGCTGATCGAGCATCTTCCTCTGCAGTCGCGGCCGCACTAGGCGAGAAAATGGACGGCGACCCCTGGCCTCCAAACAACACCAGACAGTGTTCTGTCAACGCGGGCATGGCTGTGCTTAGTATTGTCCTGACACCAAGGGTTTGGTGTACTAGTGATCTTCCATGAGACTGGTATGTGTATGTGGAGTTTGAATGGTTTCAATCACTGAACTAGGAAGAGTGATTGAGAGGATGATTGCTTCATTGGTTCAAGGCACGTTTAATTGAGAGTCGTAAAGTCCTCGTAAGTTGGGTTCGACTTCGGCTTCCTCTTTGTAAGACAGCTGCATCGTGTCCTTTGAGGCTCGGCGTTGGCTTTTTCATTATGTCCTTATCAATTTGCTGACGACAGTACCTTGGTGGGAATATATCACTCGAAGGCAAACAGTTTCCCACTATGGCACCGAATCTTGCGAAGTCGCAACATGATCTAATCAGTGATTTGATCTATAGTGAGTCAGTTAATCCTGAGATAGCTAAAGCTGCTGGCTGTAGTCCTCGCCTTGTCCGAGCAATATGTTCGAACATTGGTTGCTTTGGCATTTCTAGAGCCCATCGGAACAGTAGCGGACGAAAACGAAGTAGTACACTACCTATGTTGAACGCTCTTTGTGAACACTTATTGGAAAAGCCTAAGCTGTATCGAACCGAGAGTCCGAGATGATAGTTTTTTTATTGAGACGAATTCAAGATCGTAACAACTTTTAGTATAGAAAGAGCGCTAGTAGTTTATAAACATTGAACTAACTTAGAAAACAGTTCGCAGAGTAGCAAACGAATGAAATACAGGTAACAGATCTGCAAGACTTGTACAGTGTACTTGCATAGCTTGTCAAATTTTCGTTCTTATTACCTTGTAAGTTCTATCAATAAATCTGACTACATTGAGTTTAAACGAATTGTTTTGATGTAATTTCAATTCAAATTACCTAGTTTTAGCGTGAGAAGCAATTTAAAATACTATTAGCTACGACAAATTATTCTACGCAAATCATTAAAACTTAAAATCAAATGTTGAAAATATATTTAACGAGCACTAATTATGCAAATTACGAATTATATACTTCGTATTATGATAATATTGTTGCTGACTCAAAGCCTGAAGAATCAGAGCTATCGGCGTTGCTGACCCAAACTGAAGGATCAGAGCTATGACGTTGCTGACCCAAAGCCTGAAGGATCAGCGTTATCGCGTTGCTGACCCGATGGACGGGAGGAAACAAGGACGCTGGTGATAACGAAGGTGGCAAATCGATCAGCTACTTCCGTTTAGATACAGAGATCCGTGACATCAAAACGACGCTAAATCTATTACAGTATGAATCAATATATAGGATTATCACAGGCTGAAGGGAAATTATCTAACGATTATTTCTGATAAGTGTATCTATCATATATAGATTTACCCCCTTTTATAAACGGACGATCACCAAAATTTCTCAAAAATACTTCCGTTATACAGTAATAGCCAGATTTAACGGAATTGCCATACAAAAACCGTCAAGTCTTCAATTCCGTTCCGTAACAAAGGGAGTTCCGTTAGTCGGAACTCTTCTATAACCAGAGTCCACTGTAGCAGCAGGCCCCCCTTTATGTTTATAGCTTATGTACGAGTATCTGCCTGGCCCGGCCCCGCCCCCAAGTTCAGCGCAGCGGCCTCCACGGTCCTCGATTTCGCCATCATCTTGAGATTAATCCTCATTCGACGCCGATTAGGTTCGACTGTACTGCAGTAACCGTTCTCTGGGCTCTACGTCCAGCCATTGTGCGCAATTAGACGGTAGAGACGTTAGAATAGAAGTAAATAAGGTGAACTTCCGTAGACGTAAAAGAGTGCGAGGGGCCTTATGTGTCAAGCAAGGTTCCTTAGGGCTCCTAGGGTCGACTGCAGTTGCGGGTTTTAACTGCAGTCAGAGGTTGACCAAGGGCGACTGTAATAACATACGCTTAAAGAAGCATATCAATAAGGAATTAAGAAGGAATTAATGATAAGCACAAAGATTGCATATACATTCAGAGTTGGAATTAGTTTTTATAACACTTAAATATGCTTAGCACCATTTGTCGGTATCTCAATAGTCTTTCAGGCTTTTAGAGTCCATGGTGTTGTTGACCTATCAGCCCGACGCCGAATTCAAGTCTCCCTGATCTTGGCTTCACCTCTACTCGAATAATAAAGTGCCCTGAAAGCCGAGCCTTCGTCGTCCAAGAGGTCCTTGGGCGCCCCAACTTCGACCAGACGGCCCGAGTCAAGCACAAACACCCTGTCGAAGTCCACCAAGCTCTGCAGACTATGGGCGATCATGATGACCGTTCGGTCCCGGAAACCTTCCCTGATGACGCCTTGAATTGTGGCATCCGTGGCTGGATCAATGCTGGTTTCATATCAGCTTGGTTGTGCGCTTTGGGAACCATGTCGGGAGGGTTGGGGAGATGGAACAGAGGACTGAAAGATCAGACTGGAATGAAATGCACGCTTACTGGCCTGTTGGCTCGTCCAGTATCAGTATACTGCTTTCTCGTGAAAGAGCTCTCGCGAGGCAAAAAAGTTGTCGCTGGCCATGTGAAAGTGAATTCTCGTCCAAAGGGGCACCAAGGCCGCCGAGAGACGTTACTTTGCCCCATAAGTTAGCTCGTTCCAGAGCCTGAATTATTGCGTGATCTGAGACTGCGTCTTCCCATGGGCTCGCATTCTCCCGTACAGTCCCCTCGAAAAGGAAAGGCTCCTGAGTGACGAGGTTAAGCTTGGACCGAACAAGCTCAGGGTCCAGAGTGGAAATGTCGACTCCATCAATCAGTATATGCCCTTGGTGACACGGTAGCAGACATAGCAAAGCGGCTACAAGGCTACTTTTGCCACTATGAACAGCTTGGTCAGGTGGGAGTACTGGAGGAAAGTAAAGTAAAAAGGTTGCGAGCCACTTACCTGCCCGTCCTCCCGCAGATTCCGACGTGCTCGCCGGGTTTTACGAAGAGCGAAATGTCGTCCAGCACCGAGTTACCTTGCGCGTGCGGTCTTGTTGTTGTCAGTTCACTCTCTGATGACACCGAAGGAACGGGGTGCTTTACTCATAGCTAGCACTGACGTTCTCCAAGGTGACGGAGCCGCTTAAAGGCCATCCGTCAAATAATGCCGTCGTTTCACCCGAGCGGCCCTCCCGTGGTGTCTCCTTTGTGAACCGGGAGATTCGGGTTACAGCTCCAAGACACGTCTCCATCTCCGTCCACTGAACGATAAGGTCGCTCATCACTTCGGTGAATGTCGTGACTTGGACAATGGCCAACCCTACCAAACCGGGGCTGACACTTGTACGCAGCGCAATGGCCAGCCCCATGACGAGCACCTCCAGGGCTACGACTATGAGGGAGAGTACGAGGAGAAGCCAGCGCTGGACGCAAAAGAGGAGATAGAGAGGCTTCTGCGATTCGTTCAGAAGAGAAAGACCCCTCTGGGTAAACGCTTGGCTCCATCCAAATGCGCGAATCGTTGTAAGTCCCTGGATGGTGTCGAGGAACAACGATACGACCGGAGCTTTAGTTTCGATCCTACAAGTAAGTTGCGATAATTGTCAGCCGCGAGGGGGTCGCACGATGGGATGAGTAATGACTGACTCGAGAAGTCGCATCTGCCTGGAAGTGCGCAAATAAAATTGCTGAAGGAAATATAGAACGGCGCCAAGCACTGGTATACCGATCGCAATATATTTGACAGCAGCCACAGCAAAACCGATGCTTGCAAGACATCCGAGAAACTCTAGAGCATGTACAACATCAGAAATTGCGTGAAGATTGACGCAAGCCCGCTCTGCACTCACCAAATAAAGTTAATACTATCGTGAGCGGTAGTTGCCAGTCACACAGCCGGATGTCTTGACTGAACCTTTCAAACTGGTCAGTCGCAAGGGCATGCTCTTTCAAGAAGGTGGTGTGAACATACCTATTAACTAGAGATCCGATTTTTATCTTCGATATGAATAACATCGGAGCTCTGACAAATATGTTAGTGCCCATTCAGGGGACCATGGGTCTCCACTCAACATATATCTTTGGATCCTACCTCACTGCAGCTGCAAGCAACTCTGAATGTAACTTCTCCGATGACTTCGGAACCAAATAGGTGAAGAAGAATCCAGTTCAGGTCAGCACTGATCTCTGTGATTTTTCTTTTCCGCCTCTCACTTACAGGGGTGTACACAGGAGGGCCAGTGTTATCAGCACAGCCCAAGTAGCGTACAAGCCTAGCCAATATCCAAGTCCATGGCGGCCAGTTGTATCCTCTGCCCACCAAGTAACCCAAACCTGAAAGAGGGCGTAGAAGACTACGTAAAGAATGGCACCGAAAACGAAAAGAGAAAAGTTCAGCCACCCCATGGAGCTTATATAAAAGACATAGGATCCCCAATCGCCTCTCTGTCTTCGCAGGTCGTCGATGCGCGTGTGAAGCTGAGTCTGATACTCTCCTAGACTGACTTCTTCTCCGATCTGCAGCTCTGGCTCTGCCGATGTTAATGGTTCCAGAGGCTTGTTATGCTCGCCGATCGGGTGGCGCTTGGAAACTTCCTCATACGTATCGTAGTCGACTATTTCACCATCTCTGTTCATCAACATGACTTGGTCCGCCGCTTGAAGAAGCTGTACTATAAGTAGTTATCGGGGTTCAGTAAAGGTCGATGATATCTTCTAACAAGCGGGTCTGAGGTCTCACCGGCGTGTGTGGCGAAAATGACGGCGGTTCCTTTGGAGCGAAGTACTCCATCTTTGCCGAAGACCTTCTCTGCCACGGCACGCAGGGTGCGGGGGTCAAGAGCGTTTGTGACGTCGTCGAAAATGGCTTTTTTCTTTTTGGCGTACAAGGCTCGGGCAATGGACTAAGATTTGTCAGTGTCGCACATCGCACATTGCATTCACTGCACGCTGGGCTTGAATTTCAGGATAGCACGCACAATCCGCTGTCTCTGTCCGCCACTGAGTCTCTGTCCTTTACTGCCGACCATCGTGGCGTCACTTTCGGGCATACGGCTCAGATCAAAGTCGAGCTCGCAGCTACGAATCACGTCTTTGTACCACGGGGCATCCAATTCAGACTCGCCGACGATATTGTCGCGAATTGTGCCATCGTGGATCCAGGGCGTTTGGCCGCAATATGCTATGTCTTCTGAAGAAACTTGAGAGATTTCTTGTGCAGATGCTGTCTCCGATAAGAAACCCTTGAGAAGTGTTGACTTGCCACAGCCTATCGGTCCAGTGATTGCTGTAAACGAATCTCGCGCGAAGCAGATATCCCGAAGAGAAATAATTGGAGGTGGAGCCGCCTCCCACCCAAAGGCTACGTTCTTGGCGTGGATCGCAGGTGCGTGCCGTGAACCTTGAAATGGAAGTTTTGAGTCCAGTTCCGGACTTTTCTCCCGAATCTGAGTTTCTTCTGGATCATTGGAGCTACTTGTTGCCATCAAGATGGGCTTGTCCTCGAGTTGAAGGAATTTTTGTATCCTTTCGAAGCTTCCTACTGCCTGCAGTCCGAGTGGAATAGCAAAGAGGAGTTGTCTTGCTGGGGTGACCATGAGGTTGAGAATGGAGAGAGAGGCAACAGTTTTCGTCACAGACAATGGGCTTTCATGCGATACCAGTCTCACCACGGAGTATGCCCCGAAGGTAATGAGGGGCGACAAAACCGCGGGGGAGAAAGCTGCAGATTTTAGCACTTGTCTGCCTGGCGTTAAGGGGGAGTGGTACAAGCTGTGAGTGCGAGACAATTGCTGAATCTGAACTTCTGGGACAATTGTAATTCGTCCTTTCGTTTCCTTTGAATGGTTGCCTCCATGTTCCGAGAGAGTCCAAGAAGCTTGACGGAATGCATAGAACTTAGAGTGTGGGAGGTCAGGTTCACTCGTGCTTCGACAGCTTGGAACCACGTGTTTTGGTAATCGGGGACTCTGTGACCCGCTACCGCGACGAGCCCAAAGGAAACTGGCAGATGGGCGAAAGAATTAACTTGTATGCTTCAATTGGCTTCAATGTGAAGAGGCTTACCAAAGATAACAATTATTGGAACGCAACACACAGCCCCTAGCTGCCGATAAAGAAGGTAGCCACAAATGCCTATCTGTAGGACGCAGGACCAAGGCTCCAGGATGAGCCTCCAAAAGGTCTCAACAATCTTCTCAACATCAGTTGTCATCAATGTGAAAGCAGTCGATTGGTCAACGGCATTGACTTTGGTTTGCAGAAGTTTGGAGTAAATCATGGAGACCAGTGCACCACGGGTCATAATCATGACACGAAATAGGATGTGAAAGCACCAGGGGGTGACCAACTTTCCGTCGCCTATGTCAGCAGGTGATCGCATCGCATAAAACGTACTCGACTTACAGCAATCCCGAAAGAAACACAAAAGAAGCCTCCGAGAAGACCGTACCCAACATTGACTGGGGCCGTGGGCGAGTCCAGAAACGTGACAGCTTCCTGGACAAGGAATGGATAACAGACGTTGAGTCCGACTTGCAAAGTGCTGGAGATGAAAATAAGAAGGAGCTCGCTGGGGAAGCTGAAAAGGACCTGAGCCATTAGAGCATGCCTTCCTTTCCGGTTACCTATTCATAATTTGAGCATGAGCGATTCGCAGGAACAACTGTCAGAGATAAACTCACTCCTTATCCAATTTGACTGAACTCGACCAGCGAGCGTTTCTGATGAGAGTTTCTCGTAGATGGGAGGGAGGCCCTGAGAAGAGATCACACCCCGGAATCCCATAAAAAGCAGCGGGTTCAGCCAGAGAAAGAATGCGCGGGAAAAGATACTACTACGAAGCTCTGATGACGATTCGGAGTACTCGGGTAAGAGGATGTACGTTTTTTCTCTCATCTCGATTATAAGTACCAGCACCTTCATTGCAACAGTCGCTATGAGTATGCTCGCAACTTTGGTTTGTCCCGGTATGAGTGCTTGGGTCCTGGCCCTGGCAGCATCCAGAATGCAAGTCAAAATTAGATAGGTCGAGATCAAGATAGACGGCCGAATGGTATTGCGATGCTCCCAATACGATAGGAGGCCTAGTGCAATAGCGGCGCACAACTGAAGTGTCGTGGAGGTCACAAGCACGGCCCGATATTCAGTCTGCTCCATGGAGAATAGGACCAGGAGGGTGGCTTGTAGAGCTCCGAGAACCGCGAATCCAAGCTGTATTTATATACTAGACGTTGGCCGGGAGAAACATTGGGAGAAAACCAATATCATTCATTGCCTACCAACTTCCAACCATGTATTCAGGACTTTCTAGTCTTTTGCGTTCTCCTTTGCAGGGAAATGAATCTTCAAGGGAGGAGGACCAAAAGCAGACATGCTGGTCCTACAGAAAAGACGCTTTCTTCAAAGGTGACTGTTGTTCAAGTCAGTGTCCAGAATTCACGGGGGCATAAATGATGCTCACTCGTGAAATCGAAACCGCCACGGCACTCTGGTATAGGCGGTACGCCGGGACCAAAAGTAGCATCCCTACACGCTCAAAGTAGTTTCGAAGCAGCATGATGAAGATGAAAGTCGAATTCCCGCTGTTTCAGAATCTAAAGATTTGAACCTGGTTTCTGTCGAGTCTTTGCTACATATACAGTAACGTAATTTCCCGCTCTATCGACCATTCTGCCTTATCGACCACTTTCTTACTAACTATGTACTTTGATCGCTATTTACGCGTCGTACCGAGTAACGGGTTGCAGTTCGTAGAGGTTGAAATAGCTGAGTCAGAGCCGAAAAATTTTCTTGACATTAAGTTGAACTTTGCATATGTGAGACTTGACGTCAGGTTTCAGCCCGATGCGAAGCATATGTCGATGTTGAATTCAGAATTAAGCGAGATCACAAAAATTAAACATGCAATTATTTCAGACATTTCAAACACTTCAATTATTTTCATTATTTCAATTATTTTAAACATTCTAAACATTTTTATTTGATTTGATTTGAATTCATACACTCTTGTGACATCGATTTAGACTCGACTCATGAGGGAAACTATGCTATGTGTATCGAATGAACAAAACTCTCTGGGAAAGAAAATCGCTCGTCGACTACACAACGACTTCACGTCGTCGAAACAATAAAATTGACACTGTGTTATCAATAATAAATTTATAGCTTCTATTCAGCGTGTGATGCTTAAGTAAATTCTTACGAGTGTCTGTGCTGTTTGTTGTAACACATTGTCTTTGCTCTGCTCTTCATTGACAATATTCTATACAATGATGTTTCGATTCGATTCTCAATTTGAAAACGAAAGACGTTTCTTTGCATTTGTGATGCTTGTGATTGTAACGCAGAACTGCGTTCTCTTGCTCAATGATTATCATTCATTGAGCAGAGAAATGTGTGATGAAAGAGAGATGCACATGATGAAAAGATAGAATGTGATTGTATTGAATAATTCTTTTCTTCTCTTGACTTGACTTATGTCACGTAGACGTTAAATAGATTGTTAATATAAACGTGCAATCGCAATCGTTCGATGCCTTAACTGATCAATAGTAGAGATGCATTCTGATCGCTCTCATGCACTCTTGATTTTTCACGTAGATAGATGTATGACTTAATGTCAAGTAAAGAAGATGAGTTCAAGCTTTCTCAGTATATCAGCATGATCAATGAGTCACTACTTCTTTAAACATATGTAATCACAAACTCAAAACTCATCATCTGATTCATTTATTCTATCTGATATCTTTTCATCAATTACTTGACAGTACTGTTGATGTGATGAAGACGTTTCAATATCAATGCAGTTGATGAATTGCAAATTCTTCAATCACTTGTAATCATGATTTTCAGACTCTTCATCTGAATCAACTATTCTACTAATAGTATCTTTTCATCTTTTACTGACATTGACATGTCATTAATTCTTTTTGTAAATCAATTGTGACTGTTAGAAGAAGTATTGTCACATGAGTAAAAACTTTGCATGATGACTTTTCTGATCATGCAATGTTCTAACATCATTCAAACTGCGTCGAATTGAAATCTCTTGACTTTTCTGACTTTTATTCAAAACAGAATAGAATCAAAAGATTTATAGTTGACATCATGTATAAATGAATCTTGTTGTCAATCATATTTTTATTATTATGAATTAAGATCAGCGATGAAAATCATCTGTACGCGATGCTGACTACGAATCTACTGTCTAGCTACAGTAGAGTCTAGAAATTATCAAAAGTTTGAATGACATCGAGACATTACATGATGATGAAGCGCTGTGCGTTGATCGCATGCAGAGTTTTCGTGATCGCGTAGACTTTGATAATCTCAATGCGCATGCTACAAGCAATCTGCACGCAGATGAGAAAGTCAAATAGAACGCAGAACTACGAGGGAAATCGCTTATGAAAATCATTCGATTCAGTATCTCGTTGTCGTGATGACAAGAACTGAGACAGAACACTCTTGCGTTTGATCTGTTGAGAGTGATTAGCAGAAAGAACTTGAATCACGAACATTCTTTAGACCTACGTGCTAACTACGTATAGACCTTGTTAAGACTGCGTGCCTGTTACTACGACATGAGCAACTCACAAGACTCGTTAAGTTCGACATGAGCAAACTTGAGAGTCTCGTTAATATCGTTTAACAGATGTTCAGACACAGACATTCTATATGTGAACGATACGCTGACGAGAAGACTTCGTTAAGAGAAGAGAAACACAAGCGAGTTAGTAAAGAATGATTGAACTACGCTGCCTGATTAAAAGTGTAGCATACAAACATCTCTGCAAGACACAGTCGATCTGCATGAGAAAGATCTACAAATAATGCGAAACAGATGAGTCACACGTCTTACAAGCGAAGCGAGCGCCTGCGAGGCGTGATATACAATGACGACGACTGTCGACCTCGAGAATCTCACCCCTTCACTGAGCTCTGACTCTTGAATGCCTTGGTGGTAGGGTCAATTTCTAGCCGAAGACATCGTCTGTATAGCTCGAGAAAACAGTAGCGCATGTCAATGTGATTAAAGAAGAAATCGACTGCGATACGTCTGCAACTCATGCTTAAGAAGTAAACTGTCAAAATCTGAGCAGTGAGAGATCTTGTTCGTCTTGAACTGTGAACCTGTCGCAAGAAAACTCTCTGAGTAATCTTTCAAGCCTAAGAGGGAAATCAGCATAGAGATCGTGCTCTATGTATGTTGCATGCAACGTATACAACATATTTTCGATAGATGATCAAAGAATGCAACTCGTTGACTGCATCGATATTGAAACGTCTTCATCACATCGACAGTGTTGCTGAGTAATTGATGAAAAGATATCAGGTAAAATAGTCATCTTAAGTATTGAAAGACGTGATTACAGTGCTCAAAGAAGTAGTGACTTGTTGATCATGCTGATATACTGAGAGAGCTTGAGCTCACCTTCTTTACTTGACGTCAAGTCATTCATTTATTCACATGAAAAATTGAGAGTTCAAGAGAATAATCAGAACGCATTCTTTTTCATTGATCAGAGTCAAACATCGAATGATTGCGATTGCACGTTTATACTAACAATTCATTCAACGTCTACGTGACATAAGTCAAATCAAGAGAAGAAAAGAGTTACTCAGTACAATCACACTTTATCTCTTCATCGTGTGCATCTCTCTTTCATTACATATTTCTCTGCTCAATAAATGACAATCATTGAGTAAGAAAACACAGCTCTACGTACGTTACAATCACGAGCATCATGAATGCAAAGAAAAAGTCTTTCATCTTTGAATCGAAAATCGAATCGAAACATCGTTGTATAGAATATCATCAATGAAGAGCAGAGCAAAGATGATGCGTCATAATCAAACAGCACAGACACTTTCATCAAGAGTTTACTTGAGCGTCACACGCTGAATAGAAGCTATAGATTCATTACTTGATAACACAGTGTCAATCTCATTGTTTCAACTGCGTGAAGCAGTTGTATAGATGACAAGTGATTTTCTTTCTCAGAGAGTTTTGTTCACTCAATATAAATAGCATAGAGTTTCTCATGAGTTGAGTCTAAATCAATGTTACAAGAATGTATGAATTACAATTACAATTACAATTGTAATTCATACATTTTTATGACATTGATTTAAATTCAACTTATGAGAAAAACTATATTATGTATATTGAATGAACAAAACTCTTTGAGAGAGAAAATCACTCATCAACTACATAATGTTGAGATCATGTCTAAATCATTCAATCAAAGAAGCTTGAGACTGATATGTATGTATTGCTCTTTAGAAATAACTATAACAAGACATTAAGAATACAGAAGAGAAAGAGTGCAAGCTCTTCTATAAATAATGACTTGAGACTGCGCTAGACTCGATACAAATGTGATGTAATATGTCAGATGTGTTTGTCTAAAAGAATGATGAAAGAGATGAATGAAGAAAGTGCTGAACAACAAGAAGAAGTGCTGAGAATGACTTAAAGAGTTCAATAGAAATGCGCTAGGTTCAAACTAGGCATAGCATCATGACTTGCTTTAATCAATTTGCAATCAACTCACTTAAACTGATTGTGAATTGATTAGAGTTAAATCTGAATTCTGATTGATTCAAACATGTTCATAACATTATTTTTCTCTTTGAACATTCATGTTCACATAAATAGAAAAGAAATAAAAGCAAAAAATTCATCGTGTTTTCAATTTAGTGCAACTTATTCAAGTATAGCTTGTGAAATTCATTCAGAACTTTCTTTGAGTCATTGAATTTTTCTTTATCAACATAGTATCATTCATCATCATGATTTATCTCGATTCATTTGATCTTGTATTGTAGTCTTTCTTTATATTGTCTGAAGTTCAATATATCATCTACTTCTCAGTGCTCTTTATTCTCTTCAATGATCATTGATTTAAAGAACTCAGAATGTTGTTTTGATAGAGAATCATTTGATGAAGATTGTAGATACTTTGAGCTGAACATTGAATGTATATGCTTCATGCTTCTAGATAGCTGAAGATGATAGAAGATTTCAACTTTGACTGTGATTGAATAGAAGTCGAGCTGCTTGTCTTTCAAATCTTTGCATGATCTAGTGATTTTGATGTTTTCGAAAATTAATCAAACTTGATCATCTACTTTATAGATGACGTCTCGTTTATGCTTGTTCATCTGAGTTTCAGTGATCTGCTTGATCTTTTTCAATTGTTGATGATCAAAGATAAGAAGTTCGCTCATTCAAATGACAATGTCATCGATCTTTCTAACTTCAATACGTTGATGAATCATTTTGTAATCAGTCATATCTGAATTGAAACTCATTCGAGAGTGAAAGTTTTTATTGAAGTAAAAAGAAATCATTGAGATAGTTGAGAATGTATTGAAATTGTCACTGAATTTCATCATTGAAAGTCATTTAGCTCAGTCATTCTGCATGTAATTGCAGTAGATTCAAAGTTCGTGTTCAACATCTTGATTAACTCGTTTCAACTGATCATTGATCTTTGAATAATAAACTGTTGATAGATTGACTTTGATCTTCAGTCATTTACAAAGACTTTGTCACATGATTGATATGAACTGAAAGTCTCTATTTGAAACGATAGAACTGAGTAGATCATGAAGTCAATAAACGTTTCATAGCATGATTCATACTGTTTCTTCAATTGAAATGTCATTGTCTCTTCAATGACAGGAAACATAGTGATGTTCTTTGAAGAGATGACATATGATCATGCAAATGACGTTATAGTTTTTCGATAGAGATAGCTCAATAATGAAGTTCATAGCTATATCTTGTCAACGCTGCTGAGAAATCGATAAAGGCTGAAGCAAATCATTTGTATCATCTCAAGATGCTTTGCTTCGCTGACAAGCATGACAGTTTTGAATGTATTGTTGAATAGTTGCTCGATGATCTGATCAATAATAGAAGCGTTGAACTAGATCAATTGTTCATCTAATGTCAGAATGCAAGATTGATAATTGATCATGAATCTCTTGAAGCAATTTCATATGCATTTGTTTCAACATTCATAATAGACTCTTTTTGAATAGAACGTTGTCAATGATTTGACAGTTCTTTAGCTTCGTGTCATGAAGCTTCAGTTCATCTTTGTTCATAGCTTGTTGATACTCATTGCATAGTTCATTCTTCTGATTGACTAGACGTACGTGTTGATAGAGATTAGTCTCGTATTCAGATTCAATTTCAAACTTGATTGATAAAACATTTATTCAATTCAAGATCAGTATAGTCTGAAAATGATCATTTATGTCTTTAACTGATTCAAAACTATTGATCATTGACATTCTAGTTAAAGCATCGACTTTGATGTTTATTTTGCCTGATTGAAAGATAATCTGAAAGTTAAACTTCAATAGAATATTCAGGTAGTTTGCTTGTTGTCAAGTCAGCTGTTTGTTTTTCATAAAGATCTTCAAAGTCTGATGATTAATAAACATCTCAATAAATAGTTCAGTATCTTCTAGTTCAAGTTGTCAGTGTTTGAAGCATTGAATGATAGTTAGCAATTTCTTGTCATAGATGTGATAATTGCATTCAGCTGAAATCATGCTCTTGCTATAGAAAACTATCGAGTGAAGCACACTTTCGTCATCGTACTGAGATAGTATGTCGTCTTTTACATAGTTGAATGCATCGATTTTCAAAATAGCTTGACGTTGAGCATTGAAATGACGTAGAACTGAGATCAAGCTGATCTGCTTCTTTAGATTGTCAAAGACTTCGACGCAGACTTCGTTTCAAACAAAAGACGTGTCTTTTCAAGTCAGCTGAGTGAATGACTTGACTAGTTTCAAAAAGTTCTTGATGAGATGTCAATAGAAATTGATGAAGTCAACGAAGTCTTGTACCTCTTTTAGATTAGTAGATGTAGCTCAATTGACTATAGCTTTCACTTTGATAGAATTCATGCAAAGATCTTGTTCTGATACTATGATCTTTAAGAAGACTGTTTCTTCTACGTTGAATTCGCACTTTTGAATATCTATCTGCAGATCAGCATCTTGTAGACGATTTAGTATCATCTTGACATGTTGTCTATGCTTCTTTTGAGTCTTGCTGTATATGAGAATGTCGTCTAAATAAGCTTGGCAGAAGTCATTTAGAAAGTCTCATAAAACATTGTTCATATATTGCTGAAATGAGATCGAATCATTTGTTAATTTGAATGATAGAATCTTTGATTTGTACGCTTCTAGAGCGGTAATAAAGATCGTATAGTTCTCACTATCAAGATGCATATGAAGTTTGTTAAAAGCGAAAATTATATTCAGTCGAGTCAGATGCTTACAGTCAACGATTTTGTCAATCACCTCATTTATGAGCGATAGAGAGTAGCGATTTCTTTTGATAATAACATTGAGCTTTTGATAGTTGACGCAGAAGCGAAGATCATCATTGATTTTCAGAGCGAATAAAACGAGTGAGAAATATGAGATCTTGCTAGAAGTAATAAAACTCTTTGACAGATTTTCATTCAGATATTCTTTGATCTTCTGAAGCTTGTAAAGTGACATTCAATAAGCTCAACATTTAGAAGAAGTGACATTGTTAGTGAGCTTTATCTTATGATCATATGAACGATGAGATGATAGCTTATCGACTTAAGCTTGATCAAACACGTCGAGAAAATTCTGATATTTCGAAGATAGTTTGACTTTGATGTCTTCTAGATTTTGAGCTGATGCATCAATGAAAGCGACGTCTAGAACGTTCAGTTCGCATTGAATGTTGTAGATTATTTCCCTATCAATATCTTCGATCGACATAGCGAAAATCTCGATGCAATTCTTCTTTGATCGTTTAATCAATGCATGAAAAGATGCAGCTCTCATACTGAACATAGAAAAGTTCTTTTTCAAAGCAGTAAAAGCTGATTGTTGAAGCACTTTGAGAGCTGAACTGATAGAAGAATTTGATGATCATGATCATTTTGAGTGTGAAGCTTTGACTGACATCAAAAAAACAGAAATGAAAGCTTCTAATTGATTCGAAAAAACGATGACATCGTTTTGCATATCTAGTAGTATTTCATTTTTATTCATTCAGAGCTTTTCTAATATGACATCATGATGATTTATATCAGCTATTAACATTGAAACAGTCAATTTGTTATGACTTTCGACTGTGAGATTGGGTAGAATTTTATGAATAATGATCTTCTTTGTCAGCTTTTCATCATATTCTCTTATTAACTTCTCTTTAGCTAGTTGTATGAGTTGAATTTCAAGCTTCTGACATATTTAATCAACTAGCTTTGTATGAATCAAGATGTAGATCGTTGAGTCACTATCTATCAGAGATCGTAGCTTGAAGAATTCGCCTTGCAAGAATAGAGTGACATCGACTAGAAATGACTTTTCGAAGTAGTTCTTTTCGATAGATGAAATTTCGTCGATTCGATTGCACAAAGAAATGATCTCTATCTTTTTGATGACTCTGAAAGAGATGATTAGTTTTTTGAATCAAACTCTGAATCGAAGTTTGAAGAATGATTAAACTCATCATTTAATGCGTTAATTCTGAAAGATCTATTCAAGCACTCTTTAGAAGTATGATCAAACTTATGACATAGAAAGCAGTTTTCAATTAGTAAGTCATTTTCTTTGACGTTAGTCAAAACAGCGTCACGTGATTTTGACTGATCAGTCATCTTCATTTCTATGATTCTACAAGTAGCTTTGACTGATTCTTCAACGAAAATGATCTGTTTAGTTGTTTGAGCTTTGATCATTGTCTCTCTATTCTTGATCTCTCAAATAGCTCGTTGATCGTTATTCAATTGAATGAGATAGAAACGAATTTCTTTCAGAGTACTGAATTAAATCAATTGAGTTACTCAAGCGAATCAAAGTCGAGAGTTTATTTTATTCTTTAGATCGACGATCAGCTGTTTTTCTTGATAGTCTAGATAGAAGAATAGTTTTTGAAATTGAGTATAAAACTTGCTGAATTTTTTCTGTTCTTGAATCAAGTTGTAGTAGTTTCTACGAAAGTTGACTTCTTTATCTGAGTCATTGAACAACTGAGTTAACTCTTTCAAAAGCTCATCGACAATCTTGTATGAGTTGAAACAGTCACGTTCGCGTCTTGACTAAGTGATCTCAGTTGCATCATCAAATAATCTGGAATGTACGTAGCTCAGCTTGACTCGTTCACTTGAAAAGAGATCAACGTTGATTTCTAGCTTGTTCTGAACTTTTTCATATCAGTTCTCTCAGATAGAGTTCTTTTTATCAGTGAACAACGAAGAATCGAGTATTTTCTGAGACCTAGAACGCTCAGAGTAGATTGACGATGACGAGATAATCTCTCTAGCTTGTAGTCTAGCTTTCAGCTCTTCGCATCGTTTCTTCAAAGCTTTCATAGTCATAGAAGATGTTATGATTTCAGCGAATAAATCGTTATCTTCGACAATGAAGAATGAAGCTTCGAAACGCTCTTTGAAGAGACGAGACATGATGAAGAAGAAAGAAGAGATTGAATTGAACGAGTGTTTTAAAAGAAAGAAATCGAGCGAAGAGCAATGCTCAACAATAGAAGATGAAGTCGTTTTTGTTGTTTGATTTGAGAGTTGATTGATTCTCTTGATTGATTTGATTCTCTAGCAATCAACGAAGATTCTTTATCGCTGATTCTATTAATCGAGATGAACGATGCGTACTTAATGAGCTGTAAGTCGTCTAGCAATTCAATCAGTCTCGCTGTTGATTCTATAAACTTTCTAGTGTTGTTCTGTCTTTCAATTGCATCAATCATCAGGTAAACGAATTTCTTTAGACTCGATCTGTCTGAATGAGTATATTGAACGAGTAATGAGTATTTATATCGTATGATAAACGAAATTCTTAATGTAATGTTGAGATCATGCCTAGATCATTCAATCAAAGAGACTTGAGACTAATATGTATGTATTGCTCTTTAGAGATAGCTATAACAAGACATTAAGAATACAGAAGAGAAAGAGTGTGAGCTCTTCTATAAATAATGGCTTGAGACTGCGCTAGACTCGATACAGATGTGATGTAATATGTCAGATGTGTTTGTTTAAAAGAATGATGAAAGAAGTGAATGAAGAAAGTGCTGAACAACGAAAAGAAGTGCTGAGAATGACTTGAAGAGTTCAATAAAGATGCGCTAGATTCAAACTAGGCATAGCGTCATGACTTGCTTTAATCAATTCACAATCAACTCGCTTAAACTGATTGTGAATTGATTAGAATTAAATCTGAACCCTGATTGATTCAGACATGTTCATAACACACAGTGACTTTGCGTTGTTGAAACAATAAGTATTGAAACTATGTGTTAGAGATCAGCATAAAGCGAGTCATATGAATGTCATTTAACTAATAAATAAATGCTAAGAAAGAAAAGTATCTACAGAAAAGAACTCGATTCTTATATGTGTGTTTCTCAGTTCTGTGCTAAACTCGATTGAGTTGATGTTTTACACATATGATGCAGAGTTTCAATGATATCATCTCTAGATCAGGTTTTCGCTAGACTCGATTAGAATGAAATCAGACGAAGACTAAATGAAGAATAGATGAAGACTAGAATCGTAACATTATCTTTCTCTCTTGACTATTCATGTTCGCATGAATGTTGTTTCTTAGTGCGCTTTTCTTGAATATCTGATATGAAATTCATCAATCATCTCTTGAGCGTTCATAAACTCGTCGTCATCAGCGTTATATCAGTTAAGATCATTGTCATAGTTCTTTCATTTGACTCGATATTGAAGTCATCTTCAATATCATCGAAAGTTCAATATATCGTCGATTTTTCATTCATCTTCATCGTTTACCACTATTGACTTCGAAAATTCATTCTTTTGATCAGACAGAGAGTCATCAACGGCAGAATGAAGAAGCTCTGAATGAAATACATCATGTATATGCATAGTCTTTGATAGTTTCAACTTATAGAATGAGTCAACAGAATCTGTGATCTGAAAAGAATCAAGCATCTTGTCATTCAATTTCTTGAAGAGTCTCGCTGTAATGATGTTTCGTTCGTTCAAAAACATCTTTGATTCAATCTCATAATTGATTTTCTTTCTATGTTTGTTAGCTTGATTTATCATTTGTTTTCGTGTTTTGATCAGAGCTTCGCGAGCGAAGATCAGTGTCTTATTAATGTGATTGAATATATCTTCGATTCAAACAATCTGCAGACGTTCGCAGATGCTTTCATACTCAATGATGTCGAGGTCGAAGCTCATACAAGGGTGAAAGTTCTTGTTTATGAAGAAGAGAGTCAAGAAGATGACTGAAGACAAGACGTTATTGTCGACAAACTTGATCATGAATAGTCACTTAAATCAGTCGTTCTGCATGTATAAACAGAAGAAACGAAGATATCACTCAACATTCTGATTGACTTGTTCGCTTTGATCGTCAATCTGAGAGTGATAAACGATGAACAATCGAAGAGAAATGCTCAGTCGTTTGCAATGAAACTTTCAAAGAATGAAGATGAACTGAGAATCTCGATCGAATACAATGAAGCTTGATAAATCGTGAGTTCAATATACTTATTGAAGCAACATTTCAACTGTCTTTTCGACTGTGATATCTTCATCATCAGTGATGCAAGAGATATAATGCCTTTCTTTCAACAATCTGCAAATGACAGTTAAAATAGCGTTGTAGTCGTACGAATCAGATAAATCAATAATGAAGTTCATGATTATGTTCTGTCATCGCTGTTCAGATATAGATAGAGATTGAAGCAAGTTGTTTGATTTATCTCTTGATGTCTTTGAACGTTGACATACGTAGCAGTTTTGAATATATTGATTCATCATTTTTCGCATAGAAGATTAATAGTAATTTCGCTTTATGATCTTCACTGTTCTAAGAATTTCAGAATGATCAATCGACGATTGATCATGTATCTCACGAATCAGATTCATTTGTAGAAGTTCATTGAACGAAACTCATAGCTGACTATCATGAAACAAGATTTTATTCTGAGTTCAACAATTCTTCAATTTGATATCTTCATATTGTGCTTTGTCTCTTGCTATTGCTTCGCGAAGTAGCGTACAATTCTCGTCGATTTTATTCACGTCAAGAACTTGTCTATAAATTGATTGATTGTTATTCTTCTTTAAATCAGTGATCTTTATTCAATTCAATGTCAGAATAGTAGTTCTTTGATATCAAACGCGTTCATCGTTGAGATCTCTAGACACGAAGTCAGCTCAACAAGTTAATGCATCAATCTTAATGATTTGTTTATCAGATCAATACATTATCTTGAAGTTGAAGTCAGCTAGCTTCTAAACTCAATGCATCTGTTGTTGACTCAGCTTCTTGTCTTTCATCAATGAGATGAGCGCTTGATAATCGATGAACATCTTGATAGAAATGTTGATCAGCTTTAGTTCAAGTCATCAATGTTCAAAAGCTCGAATTATGATCAGCAGTTTCTTATCATATATCTCGTAGTTGCATTCAGCAGAAGACATGTTCTTGCTATAGAAGACAATTGAATGTAGAACATCTTCATCATCATATTGAGACAGAACTTCATCATTGACGTAGTTGAATGAGTTAATTTCAAGAATAAAATCGCGAGTCTGATCAAAGTGACGAAGTATAGAAGTCTCAGTCATACATTTCTTCATGTGGTTGAATGCAGTTTGACAGACTTCATTTCATTCAAATATGATCTTCTTTTGAGTGAGTTGAATCATTAAACGAACAATCTTCAAAAAGTTCTTGATGAAGCGTCGATAGAAACTGCAGAAGTCAATGAAGAACTGCATCTGAGTGAGATTATTGAGTGTAAATCAATCAATGACTGCTTGCATCTTTCGTGAATTCATCTTAAGTTTCTTAATTGACATCAAAAGTTCTAAAAAGATAGTTTTCTGAACATGAAACTTGCATTTATTGATGTTTATCTGTAGATCAGCTTCTCGTAATCTATTCAAGATCAATTGTACATGTCGCTTGTGTTTCTTCAAGATCTTGCTGTAAATGATAATGTCATCTAGATAGATTTGACAAAACTGATGTAAATATTCAAACAATACGTCGTTCATATAGTGTTGATAAAACGTTGATTCATTGATTAATTCAAAGAGCATTACATGATATTTGTATGAGTCGAAGAAGATAATAAAGATAGTCAAATCTTTGTTACCTGAGTGCATGTGTAGCTTGTTGAACGCGACAATGATGTTCAATCAAGTCAGATACTTGCTTTCTTGTATACGAGCGAGAGTCTCATCTATCAATGACAAAGAATAGTGATCTCATTTGATCAAAGCATTGAGCTTTCTGTAATCAACGCAGAAACGCAGACTTTCGTCTTTCTTTTCAGCGAACAAGATAAGCGAGACGTATGATGCAAAGCTGAAGAAAATGAATTCTTTGTTCAGATGTTTGATCAGATACTTCTTTATCTTCTGAAGCTTGTGATCAAACATCTGATATAGTCTGCTTCGCGAGAACATTTCTTCATCAATCAACTTAATTTTGTGATCATAGAAATGATGTGATGATAGCTGATCAATCATTGCTTGATCGAAGATGTTTAGATAGTCGTGATATTCAGAGAAGAGCTTGATCTTGACTTGCTTGAGAACTTCAGCGTGGGAAAGCTCATGCAGATTCACTTCTTCAGACTTGTTTTCAACTGTAGTTATGAGTCGATCGATTTTCAAGATGATAACAGCAAAGATCTTGACATCTGATCATTTGACTAACATTCTATATGTTGCTGTCTTTATCATTGCTATGTTCGTTGAATCTGACGTTGATTTAGAGATTTTGACGCTAGTTAAAGTCGCGTCACGCGATTTTAACTGTTCAATTAATTTAACTGACTTCTCATTGAACTGATTGAAAGAGAGTGATTTCAGACTGAATTGAGAAATAATGAAAAATCTCTTCAGTATATGAGTAGAAGTCAAACTCTTCTGCTTTGTAGTTATCTTGTTGCTTGTGAGTAGAATAATCGATTTTGAATTGAGAGTGAAATTCGAAAATCGAAGAAAATCGATTCACATATCAATTACTAGATTGATTTTGTTCATTCAAATTTTTTCAAGAATTATTTGATGTTAATTTAATCGAGTGATCAACATAAAAGCTGTGTCAATCATATGATCTTGAACAGTCAGATTTGAATAAATGACATGAGTAATGAGTTTCTTAGCATAGTGATCATCGAATTCTCGAATTGACTTCGCTTTGATTAAAGTCAGAGACTCGATTTGCAACTGGTCACAAACAATCTGCGCGATCACTTCATCAATGAATGAATAGTCAGCAGCTTTGATGTCTATCAATGACTTCAATGAGTAACTAATTTCATTGCTAGAAAGTACACATTTAGTAGTTAAAGATTCAGAAGCAAAAGAATCATCTGACATACTCATCGTTGAAGAAATTAACATCTTTTTCATCACGTCTTTGATGAAAGTCTCTAGTTTTTTGCCTCGCTATCTTCAAAAGAAAACATTTTCTCATTCTTCTTATTCTTCGAAATGATGATTTCATGTAAACGAAGAGTGAATGCACAAGATGCAGAAGTGTTGATCTTGTTCTGAGAGCAATTCTTAAACAAATGACTTGAGATCTTACAAGTATAGCAGATGATAAACAATCTTACTGACTCAGAGATAGAAGAGAGAGTAGACTTAACATAATCAATTATCAAAGTCATCACTGACAATGAAGTAGCAATGCATTTATCAGATACAACAGTGACTTTGACAGTGACAATGCAAAGCTGACTGCGTAGCTGATAGTTGACTCGCTGTTTATTATTCACATCTTGAAGAAAGATCTTGAGGTAATGAAGTGAAGCAAAGTCTTCAAAACATACTGACAGAGCATTCTGCAAGTGATTGTTGATCTTATTCTGAAAATCGTTCATCAAAATGCAATCATCGTAGTCTAGATAGCTGAATAGCTTCATAAAGTCGAAGTAAAAGACGTTGAAGAGCTTGTCTGTTTATCTCAGAGTGTTGTACTCACGACGACACTTTTGATTTCTATTCAGTTCATCGTATATTTCTTTCAGATGCTCAAATAGCTCGTAGATCGAGATGTAAGAATGCGAAGCATCATGATGATGTCAAGCGAAGATATGTTTAGCAGCATCATCTTCTAGTCTAGATATCACATAAACAATACAGATATTCTCATTATTGAAGTGATCAACATTTGTCTGAAGCTTGTTGTTCATCTTGATTCTTCAGCTATTTCATGTTGATTCATCTTCATTGATGAATACAGATGAGTTCGAAAACTTGAAAGACTTGTGATGATCATTATTGAATAGAGTGAATGACTTACGTCGAGTATGATTCTTGATAGATTGACGAGATAGAGATTTTGTAGAAACTTGAGATTCAGTAGACTGACGAGATCGAAGCTGATTCGCTGAACGCTGTTTCTTTTTTAGACTCAAGACTTTCTCTTGTAGTTCAACGATAGTCTTTTCTTGAGTGTTTATTGTCATTTGATTGATTTCTAGCTCATTAAGTCTCTTGATGTGATTGACTTGAACATTGATTCATTGCTTGTTGAGTTTCAAAGTCATGTCTCGTTAATCTCTTAGCTCGATCAGCATCTTGATAATCTCGTCTAACTGATCGATAGTTCATTAACGAAGTTGTTGACTTATGTTGATGTTTCATGAGATAGCGACATTCTGAAATCTCACTGAAGCATTGAAAGAAATAAGAAAAACTTGTTTATTAGCAATGCTTCTAAGCAGACGAGCTGTTCATGACTCAACTGATTCAGAGTCGCGTGTCATTGTGAGAAATTGAAGGTAAAGATAGATAGATTGTGAGAAGATTAAGTGATTGGTTTGATAAATTTCAGTAAATTTGAGTAAATTTGAAGATGTGTTTTGATGAAAGTAATTCAAAGAATTTCTTGCGAATTTTCTGAATGAACGAAGTAGATTATTTTGTATCATCTACACGTTGATAGCAGAGTAGTTGATCAGCATTTATCTACTGTTAGAAGTCAGCATAGAGCGAGTCATATAAATGTCATTTAACTAATAGATAAATGCTAAGAAAGAAAAGTATCTACAGAAAAGAACTTGATTCTTATATGTGTGTTTCTCAGCTCTGTGCTAGACTTGATTGAGTTGACGTCTTACACATATGATGCAGAGTTTCAATGATATCATCTCTAGATCAGGTTTTCGCTAGGCTTGATTAGAATGAAACCAGGCGAAGACTAGACAAAGAATAGACGAAGACTAGAATCATAATACTATGTACTCAATAATGAATCTATAGCTTCTATTCTGTTGAGATCATGCCTAGAATTTAATCATACTGCAGCGAGATAGTGCGTAGCTAAATAGAATGTTTGATCAATAGAGATAGCTATAACTAGAATATTAAGAATACAGAAGAAATCAAAGGGAAATTTCAAGCTGTATCTATAGTAGGGCAAAACAAAGAGAACGAAGCAGATTTGCTCAAGTATCGAAAGCGCTAGAATAGAGTGTTGAGGCTAAAGATTCAACATGAGTCAAAATCTTTAAAGCTTGTTGACTAGAAAACTCTATTCAATTTCGACACACTCGTAACATTATCTTCTTCTCTTTAAAAGTCATGTCTCTATGACTTGTAATGTAGTTCATAGCACTGACGTAAAGTCTTGATGCCTGTCTTTCTATCAATCTTTCTATTGATTCAAATCAACTCGTCAAATGTTTATTGTAGCAGACTCACTATGTGAAATAAAATGATCATTGAAGCAGACTCACTAGTTGCACGTGAACACGAGATAGATTGATTCACTGATAGGTCGAGCGATGAGAGTAAATAGATCATTGCATTGACGAAGAGTGTCATTGAAGCAGACTCACTAGTCGATTTGCTCATTGAAAAGATCAACTTTCGACTTGTCATTGTAGCAAACTCACTATTTGCATGTGAACGTAGAATCAGATTCACTGATAAATAAGACGATGAAGGTAGGTAGATCATTGCATTGACGAAGAGTGTCATTGTAGCAGACTCACTATGAGAACGTCATTTGTAGTAGCAGACTCACTAATTTGATCTGATGACACAGATTGTTTTGACTCGTCTGATTCATGAGCTTGATTCAAGACAAAGAGGGAAAAGAATGAGTTGAACAGCTTATTTTCACTCGTCTGCTTCATGAGAATAAGTTGATTCTAGAGCAATTCACGAAAATTCTTTATCGTGATTCTCTTAATCGAGTGAACTGTGCGTACTTAATGAGCGGTAGGTTCTCTAGCAATTCAAACAGTCTTGCCGTTGATTCTATTGATCTTCTGATGTTGTTCTGTCTTTCGATTGCGTCAATCATCAGGTAAAACAAATTTCTTTATACTTGTTTCGTTGTTCGTTGAGTAGCTTGAATGAGTAATGAAATCAATATCATGTGGTAAACGAATTCTTAATATAATGTTGAGATCATGCCTAGAATCTAATCACACTGCAGCGAGATAGTGCGTAGCTGAATAGAATGTTTGATCAATAGAGATAGCTATAACTAGAATATTAAGAATACAGAAGAAATCAAAGAGAGATTTCGAGCTGTATTTATAATAGAGCAAAACAAAGAGAGCGAAGCAGATTTGCTCAAGTATCGAAAGCGCTAGAATAGAGTGTTGAGGCTAAAGATTCAACATGAGTCAAAACCTCTAGAGCTTGTTGACTAGAAAACTCTATTCAATTTTGACACACTCGTAACATATTCAGTGTGTGACGCTTGAGTAAACTTTTAATGAGTGTTTGTGTTGTTTGTTGTAATGCATCATTCTTGCTCTGCTCTTCATTGATGATATTCTATACAACGATGTTTCAATTTTCAATTCTTGATCACAAAGATGAAAAACAATTTCTTTGCATTCATGATGCTCATGATTATAATGTTGAAAACTATGTTCTTTTGCTTGATGATTATCATTCATCAAGCAAAGAAATATGTGATGAAAGAGAGATGCACATGATGAAAAGATAAAGTGTGATTGTATTGAATGATTTTATTCTGCTCTTGACTTATGTCATGTAAATGTTGAATAGATTGTTGATATAAATGTGTGATTGCAATCGTTCAATGCTTAGCTCTGATCAATAGTAGAGAATGCATTCTGATTGTTCTCATGTGCTCTTGATTTTTCACGTAGATAAATGCATGACTTGACGTTAAGTAAAGAAGATGAGTTCAAGTTCTCTCAGTATATCAGCGTGATCAATAAATCACTACTTCTTCAATCACATGTAGTATGAACTCAAGACTCATCATCTGAATCAACTATTCTGTCTGATATCTTTTCATCAATTACTCAACGATACTATTGATATGATGAAGACGTTTCAGTATATTGACGCAGTCAATGAGTCATCAATTTTTTGATCACTTGTAATTATAATCTCAGACTCATCATCTGAATCAACTTTTCTACTAGTAGTATCTTTTCATCTTTTACTGACTTCAACATGTCATTAATCTTCTTCATAAATCAGTTGTGACTGTTAGAAAGAGTGTTGTCACGTAGGTAAAAACTCTGCATGACAGCTTTCGTGATCATGCAACGTTCTAACATCATTCAAACTGCATTGAATTGAAATCTCTTGACTCTTCTGACTTCTATTCAAACACAGAATAGAATCAAAAGATTCATAGTTAACATCATGTACAGATGAATCTTGTTGTCGATCGTAGTTATTTTAATTAATAAATAATATTTTTTCGAAAAATATAAAAACTTACTATAATATTCAAGAGTAGTATACTGTATATAATAAAGTGCTTCTTATAATTGTTACAAATGTGTCAAAGATCAAACTCTAATCAATTCACAGTGAATGCTAGCGAGTTCATTGCATATTAATTAAAGCTAGTCAACAATTTAGTCGAGAGCTGACTCAAATCTGACTCAAATTTGACTCAGATATGACTCAGCATCTTTTTTCTTCTTTAGCATCTTTTAATCAGCTTCTATTGCTTTCTAGACAAACACACTTCTTTGTGTTACAAGTAGTTAACAGATGTCTATGATAAACACATTTCTTTGTGTCACAAACATCTTTCAAATAAACATCTTTCTTATGTTTCAACATGTTTTCTTTGAAACTAGCGTCGAATCTGAGTAACTACTATATAGAGCGTGTTCTTTTTGTCTTTTGTATCTTCTTTCTTCTGTATTCTTAAAGTCTTAGTTATAACTATCTTTATAAATCAAACATTCTAGTCATGCATGCACTCTGATTAGTTTCTAGACACGATCTCAACATTACTTTAAAAATTCGTTAATCACATGATACTGATCTCATTATTCATTCAAATTCACTCAGCTGACAACAAGATGAGTATAAAGAAATTTGTGTATCTGATGATTGATGACATTGAAAGACAGAACAACATCAAGAAATCAATAGAATCAAGAAATTAAGATCTTGCATTGCTAGAGAATCTACAGCTCATTCAGTACATGCTCATTCAAATCAATTAATAAAATCAAGAAATTAAGATCTTGATTGCTTGAGAATCATCAAAAAATTCTTTCAAATCAGCAACATTCTTCTTTGAAGACTAAACATTAAAACAGCGATCTCATCACATACTGTTGAGCATCACTCTTTGCTCGATCATCAACTCTTCGCTATGACTTAATCATTTGTGAAAAATTTCTTCAAGAATTATCAAAGTCTTTATTCTTCTGTCACTTCAGATTCAGTCATTTATTCTGAGCTATCACCTCGCATATCAAAATATCTTAGAATCAACTTCATATAAAAACATCATCAATCTTTGTCTCATTCTCAGACTCTCGATGATTTCTTGAAAGCTTCTATTCTTTAAAATATAAAAAATGTAAAGCAGCTACAACATTAAGTCAAACAAGACTCAAAGATTTTTCTAGCAGATTTGAACAGTCTTTGAACTCAACGAGATTTAAATGTGAAAGCTTGTGATTTATTTGACAAGATATTAAGCGAACAAATATGAAAGACTCGCTTTGAAGAAATTGATCAAGCAAAGAAATGATTGAATCAATTGAATTAGACGCTTCAGAACAAATTAACTGAAGCACAACATCAATTGCAAGTGACTAAAGATGTTACTTTCTCGACTTTTATTCTTTTCACATTCAGCAAATGATCTCAGAAGCTTTTGAATTCATCTTTGTTTATTGATGAAAAAGAATCTATCTGAAATGATTGACAAGAAAAGATTCGTGACAAGTTAGAAACCAACGTTGATCATTTCAATACTGATAAAGCTATACTGATTTATATTCACTTCAGAATTGACGAAGACGCAGCAAAAGCTATTTTAGCTTAACATCAACAAAATTCATTGAATCTTTATAAGATGATCAATGATTTTCTAAATGAACTTGCTCAGCTTTACGATGATTTTGACAAAGAGATAAACTTTCGAAGAAAGTATGCTAATTTCTCTCAAGAAAAGAGCAAATTCAGCAACTTTTATTCAATGTTTTAACGTCTGTTCTTTTATCTAGAGTATCATGAAAAGCAATTGATCATCGATCTACGAGACAAGATAGTCTATCATCTTCATGCAGCTTGAAGTAGTCAATTGATTCAACTCAAATCTTTCAATGAAATTTGTAGTTATTTGATTCATTTGAACAATGAGCATCGAGTCTAGACTGATCATCAAGTCGAGTTTTGAGTTGACATTTTGAATTCAACTCGATTTGAAGTCGAATTGCTCACATTTTCAACTCGACTCAAGTTGAGTTGCTTATATTTTCAACTCGACACGACTCAACTCGACTGAGAATTGAGTCAACTCGACTCGATTCGTCAAGAACTTGAGCTTGACATCAAGAGAGCTAAATATAGAAATTTTTCCGATTTTTTGCTTTTGCATTACCTTTTTGCATTATCTTTTTGATAGAAGTCATGACGAAAAACATGAAGACTATATGATAGAAAGTCATGAAGAAAAGCTATGATAGAGAAGTCATGGTAGAAAAGTCATGAAGAAGAGCTATGAAGAAAAGTCATGAAGAAAAGTTATGATAGAAAGTCATGACGAAAAATCATGAAGACTGTTTGATAGAAAGGTTTGGTAGAAAGTCATGACGAAGAACATAAAGAGAAACATGAAGAGAAACATAAAGGGAAACATAAAGGGAAACATGAAGAGAAACATGACGAGAAACATGATGAGAAAACATAAAGATTGTTTGACTTTGATAGAAAGTCATGACGAGAAAACATGATAGAAAGTCATGAAGAGAAATCATGTAGACTGTTCAACCAAGCTATTTATATCTATCTAATATCTTGTTGAATTGAGTCGAGTTTTCGAGTCAAGTTGTTGAGTCAAGCTTCTCAACTCAACTCGAGTGCTTGAATTCAACTTCTCAACTCGACTCAACACTTTTTCAAAAAAATTTCAACTCGACTTGACGCGATCAGTCTAATCGAGTCATGAATAACATCAAAGAAAAGAAATCTTTGATCAAGATCAGAAAGCAAGTCATCTTTGCTGAGAAGTGAGATTCATTGAATCTTTATAGAAAGATTGAAGTTATCATATCAGTCAACTCGTCAAAATTGCATGACGCAACTTTGACTAACGTCAAAAAGACAGATCTACAAACTGAAAGCTGTTTCATTTGTCATAAGTCAAATCATTTCTTTAAAGAGTGTTCTGATCAAATCTCAAGAATCAATGCATTAGAAAATAATGAATTTGATTAATTTACATCAAACTCTGAGTCAGATTTTGATTCAAAAAACTAGTTATCTCTTTTAAAGTCATTGAAGAAATAGAAATCATATCTTTGTGCAGTCAAATTGAAGTTCTATTGAAAGAAAACTATTTTGAAAAGTTATTTCTGATCAATGCTTCTTTTATCTCTCAGAGCAATTCTTTCAGCCTTCGCTCTTTAATAGATAGTGATTTCGTCATCTACATGCTGATACATGACAAGCTAGTCGATAAAGTATGTCAGAAACTTGAAATACAATTTATATTACTAGCAAAAGAGAAGTTAATACGAGATTATGATGAGAAGTTAGCTAGAAAGACTATTACTCATAAGATTTTATTCAATCTCACGATCAAAAGTCATAAGAAATTGACTATGTCAATGTTGATAACTGATATTGAGCATCATGAAGTCATATTGAGCAAACTTTGAATGAACAAAAATGAAATATTATTGAACATGAAACATGATACTATCGTATTTTCTGATCAATTAAATATTTCTATTTCTATTTTTTTGATCTCGTCAAATACAAAGCATTCAAGTTGATCACAATCAACTTTGATTTCTTCAGCAGCTCACAACAAGATTTCTAAGATGCTCAAGTGCTCAGTTTCATTCATTCAGAAAGAGTCATTCTCGATTCAAAACATAAACGTTGCTTCTTTTCAAACACTCATAAAACGAAAAAAGAAGAATCAGACAGAGATTTTTGCTATGTTCATCAAAGACATCAATAGAGAAATTATCTACAATACTCAATGTGAACTAAATGTCATAAACGTCTTTTCAGTCAATGAAATGACTCAGAATCTAGAAGATATTAAAGTCAAGCTATCACTGAAATATCAGAATTTTCTAAACATCTTTGATTGAGTTCAAGCAGACAAGCTATCGTCTCATCATTCATATGATCATAAGATAAAGCTTACTAGTGATGCAACGTCATCTTGCTGTCGAGCATATTGAATGTTTTTCTACAAACTTCAGAAAGTAAAGAAATATCTGAACGAGAATCTTTTCAAAGAATTTATAATCTTTAGCAAAGCTTCGTATTTCTCACTCGTTCTGTTTGCTTTAAAAGCAAATGAAGATTTATGATTCTGCATTGACTATCAAAAGCTCAATGCTATTATCAAAAGAAATCATTATTCTTTATCACTCATAAATGAGATGATCAACAAAATAGTTGATTGCAAGCATCTGACTTGATTAAATATCATTTTAACTTTCAACAAACTGCAAATGCATTCTGATAATGAGAACTACACTATTTTTATCATCGCTTTAGAAGCATACAAATCAAAAATGTTATCTTTTGAACTTATCAATGATTCTGTCTCGTTTCAGCAGTATATGAATGACGTTTTTTGAAACTTTCTAAATGACTTTTGTCAAGTCTATTTAAACGACATTCTGATCTACAGCAAAATACAATGAAAACATTTTTTTTTATTCTTACTCAATTCAACACTCATTATGAGTTTATGTGAGATTCTATATATTGTAGCAAACGCTGCGCTAGCGTAGCGTTCTTTTTGTATCTACTATCACTTTTCTCTGCACTCTATACTATAACTGTTCTCAATGTGAAAACTTTATGAGCTTGTTTCTTTTCTACTTTCTTTCTCTTTCATTTGATTCTTCAATGATGTCACAGTCTGAAATTGATTCAGTATGCTTGTCAAGAGTATCATTTGAATGATCACTGTTATCATGCTCATGATTTCTAGAAGCTTTCTCAAGTTTGTGATGTTTTCTTTGCATTGCATCATCTTTCATTCTATCTTTCATTTAGAACATGTTAATAGAATGTGCTTGATCAACATTCAATCTCTGTCACATTTGCACGTCATTGTAGCAACATTAAGTACTCATCTTTCATGTAAAAATTGATTGAAATCAATTTTTCTTATGCATAGCTGCATCAATAATGCGCTGTGAAACTTTGCATGATTCTTGTGCAGTTATAGATGTTGATGTGTCATCTTTGATATCAGATATCAAAAATGAGTTGAGTTAAATTTCTCTTTTCAGACTATTCTTCATGTTTGTCTGATCTGTTTCTGTATGAGCATCAATCTTGTCATCACTTCAATGTATTGATGCTCAGTCAGCAATAAAGACAAATCATGTGCATCATCAATTATCTTGTTCATCACTTTATTTTTGAATATTTCTGCATGTCTCGTCACTCAATGTAACTTCAACATGACTTCTTAAAATTAAATGCTTTCATGCATAATCTGAACTTGTTGCAGACGTGTTTGATCTTTTGTTGATATCATAGCTTTTACTGTTTTCAGAGAAGTCTGATTATCATTGTATACTTTGTATATCTTTTCATGACATTCTTGATTCACTGTTGCTATGTTTGCAAGATGTTTCGCTTTCGCGACTAATTCTTTCAGCTCATCATGATGAGTGATGATTAAAGTCAATTTTCTCAGTTTTTTATTTAGCTTTCAGTTCATTTTCATCATGATCACTGTAACATCATTTCTGCTGTTGCTATCATTTAAGTAAACTCTTTGCTTCAACATGAACATGTCAAGATTGTATTATCTTATTGACATTTTCTTGTTTGCAACTATAACTATTTTCAATGATTCTGATCAGAAAATCACTGTGTAAAGATGATTTCAATTCATTTTTATTTGCTTGAATGTTTCTTTCATTCACTTTCACTTCAGTTGTAAAAATGTCTTGCACAGCTTTGATTTTCAATCTCTTTTAAGTGTTAAGTTGTTGCAAATTCAATGCATTATCATCTTGATAACTTCGTCTAATTTTTGAGAGTTCATGTTTGTTATCAATCTTTGTATCAATTTTCATAAGTGAATATTTATCAACATCATGTTTATTTTCATCTGTAGAATCTCTGTTAATGTTGCATGATAAATGTTGATGATCTGTCACAATGCTTTTTCTTGCACTGATCTCAGCTTGATGTTCAAACTCTTTTGATGATCTTTCACTTCTTATGATGTATATCATATGATGACTTCGTGACTAAGCAGAGAGCGCATTATCATGAAGTATATTTATTTACTTATCGTCATTGATGAGTTTCAAGTAGACTCAATGATTGTCTGTATGATCTTTTTTTTAATCACTAGTTTTGCTTCAACATGATGCATGTAAATCACTCATTTCAGCTTAAAGTTCAGTTAAACTTTCAAGATTTTAATATCTGATTTTGAATTAATCTGATGTTTTGTCAGCTTTACATCAATTTTTATATTGAATCATTTAGAAATTCTTGTAAAGTGAATCAGCTCATGCTTTGTCATCAAGAATTTGATATCATGCGTTTTTGATTACTGTTTGCATCTATCATAAATCTTGTTAAGAACTCTGCAATTGCGTTTTATAAACTCTTTGTATATCAAGATATTGATGTCATTCACGAAGTTTGTGAAGTTAGTTTTCAACTTGATGTCATCATATGCTTTTAACAAGTTCACATTGTAAAACAGATATAATATTGATGATAATGAATAATTTTATGATATGTCAACGTTCACGTTGCATTTCATCATCATGTAATCATCAATTGTGATCATGATGTGTCAATCTTTCAGAAAGTTCTTCATAAACTTGAAAAGCAGTTTAGAAACTTTTCTCTTCTTCATGTCATGTAAGAGTTTGCTGTGCATTACATTGTTAAATGCATTCTTTTCATTCAGACTCAGCAATGAAACTACTCTTCTTCTTGTATCACTTTACACAGTATATATCTTTTCTGTAATTAGTTGCAAAGTTGTATTTGTTAATCTGTGCTTGCAAGCTCTCATCTGAATGTTTAATATTAAGTTGCAAGCTTTTATGATATTTTGCAAACGTTCAAATACAATGAACTTCAATATTTTGCTCAGTGTGTTGAGTAACACAATTGATTTATATGTTTTTGCATTGAAGTAATCTTTCTTGTCTGACTTTCATATCACTATTGTGACTGCGCTTTTGAACTGAGTTGATTGTATTTTCTTCTGTAGACATCTTTCAAAGAGAGAGCGTATTTATTCTGATGTATCATCAACAAGTTTATGCATTATTCTATTTATGTATCTTGTGTGTTTCAACGTCTTGTCAGATGTCACTTTATAAATAACTCTTTTAATCTTACAATGCATCAGCGAAGCATCATCTTCAATTAAGAGTGAGTACTTGAAGTTTATTGTATTCAGCATGAGAATCTTTAAAGATGATAAAAAGTAAGTTTGAAACATCATCTTCGCTTTATTCTGCGCTGTTATGATGATGTCAAAGCATTCTGACTTAATCAGAGAGAGAATTGTCGCTTAAATCAATGTATTTGCAATTGCATTTCTTGTTCATTTTGCAGTTTTGAACAGTTTTCTCAAGAATTATTTAATGTTTTGCATGATTTCTTAATACTCACTGCATTTCTGTTTTCTGATGATTTTGCTCTTCTTGTCACATGCTCAAATGTACTCTGTTCAATCATTAATGATTCAACAACTTCTTCTCATTCATTGCATGCTCTTGACAATCTTCATACACTTCTTCATTCATTCTGCTTTGATCATTTCATGTGATTTTGTTCAGAAAGTGAAAATCTCAATGATCTTCTTCAATACATTTAGCAGTTGCTTGATGTATTCATTTATACATCAACATTTCATCTCATGATTCAACAATGATTTTGACATTTGTTCTTTCAAAATATTGATGAACTTCTCTTCATTCATTATTTTTCAGTTGCAACATGATTTTCGCGCTGACTCTTTGCAGACTTTGAAATCTATGATTATTTATATCAACAGATGATCTGAGAAGTTTTTCATTTCTTCATTGATTTCACATTGTATTAATCAATTCATAATGTCATCTGTCATGAAGATTAAATTTATTGTCATTTGAGATTCTTGATAATTTCTCATAATTGTGCTTTGAAATAATGCTAGCGATGCATCAATGTTTATGATCATTTTAATTAATTCATTCAACAATAAATGTTGTTTTGAGTAGAATGATTCTTCTCATGTGAAGTGATGCAGATTGAAGTTTTCTATAAAAATGCTTTCTTTTGACATGTGCAGCATTTTTTCAATGTTTGAAAGATTTTCTTTTTCATGAATAATCTCATGATCTCTGAATGACAAATTGTATGCTTCATGAATGTGTATAACTCTCTGAGTTATTTGTGCATCATTTGTTAATGTTTATAACGTAATTATGTTTACATTTTTGAAGTATCATATTGAGTATCAGATGTTGCTGTTAATTTTCTTGTTTATATAGAAACAGATTTTATCTTCATTATTCTTCAGCATGAAGTCAACAGTTGCTGAGCAGTATGCTTTGAAAATGTCATCAAATCGTCAGAGTTCTTAAAGAATCAAAATGTCATAGTTTTTTATCTTTTTCTCATGTAGTAACATTATCATCATCTTGTTTTTAAACTTGTGAACGTTGTACTGTAGTATTTGAAGCTTCTTTTGCTGAAACATTAAAGTTCACATTTCAGACTGTTTAATGTTTTCTTGAATGTTTGCAAAGTATTTGCTTCACTTGTAAGATTCTTAACAGAAAATGACATTGATAACAACGTAATTAACATTGACTTTGATTTATTTGATCTTAACTTCTTGATCAAGTGATTCAGTATAGTGTTTTCTGATGTGATGACTGCGCTGAACAGATGACTTTTATTTGTTGAGCATCTCTGCTTTCTCTTCAAGTCATTGTTCATCAACGATTTCAGATTGATAAATGTTTCTATGAATGTCTTTGATATCGCTGTCTTTAGTTCTTTCTGTCTTCATATGATATGATATAGAGATCTGTGTTTTGTGACTCTCTTTATTCTTTCTTTTTCAGCTTGTCATTTATGACATTGAGAATCAAAGACTTTGTGTGTATCTCAGCATGCTTCACATTTTCACATGTTTCAAGTTTGTTTGTAAAAACAATGCTTCAAGTGATGATTCAGCGCGCAGTAAATGCATTTCTGCTTATTTTTGCATTCATACATCTTGTGATCATATTCTTGACACTTTAGACACTGATGCACTCTGCAGCTTAAGTCATAGAACTGTGTGATCTTTATGTCAATCTCATGATATACTTTCTCATTGATCAGCTTGTTCATCATCTCAGCGCTAACTATGCATATCATCAGCAAGACATATTTCTTCTGCTCACTCTTCTTTGTGAATCACTCAATCTTCTCAATTATCATTTCTGAATGTATGTTTTTATTAATCTTGATGAGCGTTCTCGTCTCTTTCTTCTCTATGTTCTTAGACATTTCTTCGATTTTAATTTCATGTATCACTACTTCAAAACTGATTTCATGCAAACATGCATTCAATGATATTTCTTTGATTCAAAAATTATTTTTCTTCAATGTTCTTTTGCTGCTCTTTGTCTTGACTTGAAATATCAACAGTTTTAATTATTTCTTCATCATTTCTATGTTTTTGTGCATCAACAATGTCTCGTCGACGTCAATCTTTCTCGCTTATTTCACTATGTTTTTTGTTGTTGTCATCATGATTTTCTTTACTTCTTCTTTCTCTTTAATGAAAATCTTTACTTCAAATTTCTTACAATGATTTCACACTGATAATGATATATTGACATTGAACATAAGATGACTCTCAAATGATGTCATTGACTTCATGCTCACTCTCTTCATTCAGCTGTTGACGTGTTTTCTTTTCTTCATGAACTCTTTTTCAAGTCTGCTCATTATCTTTTTCAATCTCTTCAGCTGATTCTTCATGCGTTGATTGACAGTTGATGCAGCGACATGTTGACGCGTTAGCTTTTTTATTCTCTTTGTCAAACTTTTCATCTTTCTTCAGAGCATCAACTCATTGTTTCTACATTCATTGAACTCATAAAGTACTTGCAGCTTATGTAATTTCTTCTGTATATCTTTTGTCTTGACTGAATTCTTCTGCGAGATAGCAGTAATTATCTCTCGTTCACTTATCGATGTTGTATCAACAACGCTTCTCATTTGCTTTTGATGATCAGAATGAAGCGCAAGCATCATGTTGATGATGTGCTTTGTTTATGTTCTGTAATATAATGTTTTGAAAATCTCAATGATAAACGTTTTAATTGTTGTTTTGTTTCAAGTTTTGTATTAAGAATAGCTTTTTCAACGAAAACATTAACAACATGTTAAGATGATATTAAATCATCTACAAGAAGCTGATTTACAAGTAGATATTTGAAAGTGTGAATTTGATGTAGAAGAAACTGTCTTCTTAGAAGTCATAGTTTCAGAACAAGATTTTCATATGAACTTTATTAAAGTGAAAGTCATAGTCAACTGAGCTACGTTGATCAATCTAAAAGAGATTCAGAGCTTCGTAAGATTTATTAACTTTTATCATTGTTTCATTAAGAACTTCTCAAAGCTAGTCAAATCATTCACTCAGCTAACTAGAAAAGATACATCTTTTGTTTAAAACAAAGTTTGTATTCAAGCTTTTGATGATTTAAAGAAACAAGTCAGTTCAATCTCAGTTCTACAACATTTTGATTCAAAACGATAAACTATTCTGAAAATTAATGCATCTGACTACGTCAAAGATGAAATACTATCACAGTACAATGATGAGAATGTGTTACAAGCGTATCAAGACTGAACAAGACTGAAGCTTTAATCAATTCGCAGTGAACGCTAGCGAGTTCTCTGCGTAATGATTAGAACTAATCAGCGAGCTAGTCAGGTTTGACTCAGATATGACTCAACACTCTTTTTCTTTCTCAACACTCTTTTCTTTCATCAACATCTTGTTTATTTACATCACATTCTTTTCGTGTCACAAACACATTTCTTTCGAGTCTAGCGCAGTCTCTGAACATTACATAAATAGAAGCTTTTGTATCAATCTTCTTCTGTATTCTTAATATTCAGTTATAGCTATCTTTAAAGATCAAGCACTATCAATTCTGATCTTCATTGATTGTATCATTTAGGCATGATTCTGACAGAATGTTCTTCAATCAGTAGCATTTTACAGCAAGAGCATAATTCTCACTGAATGCAATTATCACATTTATGACAAGAAATTGCTAATCATTATTCAATGTTTTGAACATTAAACACTTGAGCTAGAATGCACAGAGCTGCTCATTCAGATGTTCATCAATCATCAGACTTTGAAGATCTTCATGAAAAATAAACAGTTAACTTGACGTCAAGTCAATTATTTAAACATTCTATTTAAGTTTAACTTTCAGATCATTTTTTAATCAGATAAAATGAACACTAAAGTTGATGCTTTAATCAGAATGTCTCTGATTGATATTTCTGAATTAACTCAGCGTACTGAAGATCACTATCAGATCATTCTGACATTTAATAAAGTAGATATTCTAGCTATCAAATCTGAAGTTGATCTCTATCAGCAAGTAAAAAATGTCAACAAGATGAATGAGCTTTGCAATGAGTATAAACAAGCTATAAGCGAAAACAAGCTCAAGCTACATAGCATTGAATTGAGACACTGCAAGATCATTGATGACATTCTGTTCAGAAAAGATTTACTGTGAGTTTCTGAGAATATGCATATGAAATTGCAAAAAAAAATTCATGATCAGTCTTTCATCTCTCACTCTGACAATCAAAAAACTATTAATTTAGTTCAACATTTTTATTATTGATCAAATCATTGAGTAATAATTAGACATTACATTTGAAACTGTGATGTCTATCAACAAAGCAAGACATTTAGAAATAGCATCAATGAACTTCTTTATTCTCTTTCGATTTCACAGAAACGCTGAAAAAATATAGTTATGAACTTCATTACTGAGTTATTTCTATCAGAAGATTATAACATCATTTGCACAATCATATGTTAACTCATCAAGAAATGTCACTATGTTTTCTGTCATTGAAAAGATGAAAACATCTCAATCAAAGAAATGATTTGAATCATGCTATGAAACGTTTATTGACTTCATGATCTATTCAGTTTCATTGTTTTGAACAGAGATTTTCAGTTTATATCAACAATGTGACAAAGTCTTTGCAAGTGACTAAGAATCACTAGACTGATCATCAAGTTGAGTTTTAAGTTGACATTTTGAACTTGAATCAAGATTGAGTTGAGTTGCTTACATTTTCAACTTGATTCGAGTTGAGTTGCTTATATTTTCAACTTGACGCGACTCGACTCGACTGAAAATTAGATCAACTCAACTTGACTCGTCAAGAATTCAAGCTTGACGTCAAGAGAGTTAAATATAGAAATTTTTCCGGTTTTTGACTTTTGCATTACCTTTTTGCATTATCTTTTAATAAAGAGTCATGAAGGGAAACATGAAGATCGTTTGATAGAAAGTCATGACGAGAAACATGAAGAGAAACATGAAGAAGAACATGAAGAAAGTCATGACAAGAAACATGAAGAGAAACATGAAGAGAAACATGAAGAGAGTCATGACGAGAAACATGACGAGAAACATGAAGAAAAAACATGAAGATCATTTGACTTTGATAGAAAGTCATGACGGAAAAACATGGTAGAAAGTCACGAAGAAGATCATGAAGACTGTTCAACCAAGCTATTTACATCTATCTAATATCTTGTCGAGTCAAGTCGAGTTTTTGAGTCGAGTTATCGAGTCAAGCTTCTCAACTCGACTCGAGTGCTTGAGTTCAACTTCTCAACTCAACTCGACACTTTTTCAAAAAAATTTCAACCTGACGCGATCAGTCTAAGAATCACGACTAATTTATCAACAGTTTATCATTCTGAGATCAATAATCATTCAAAGCGAGTCAATCAAGACATTGAATGTGAACTTAGAATCTACTGTAATTACATGCAGAACGACTGAGCAAAATGACTTTCAATGATGAAATTCAGCGAAAATTTCAATATCTTCTCGATCATCTCAATGATCTCATTCTACTTCAATAAAGAGTTTCATTCTTGAATGAGTTTCAATTCAAATACAACTGACTACAAGATAACTTATAAACGTCTTGAAGCTAGAAAAGTTGATGATATTATCATTCAAATGAAAGAGCTTCTTATCTTTGATCATCAGCAATTGAAAAAAATGAAGCAAATCATTGAAGCTCAGATCAATAAACATAGACGAAATGTCATCTATGAAGTAAATGACTGAATTTAATTATCTTTCAGAAACATCAAAACAACGAGATCATGCAAAGATTTGAAAGACAAACAACTAGAATTCTATCAAATCACAATCAAAGTTGAAATCTTCTATCATCTTCATTTATCAATAAGCATGAAGCAGTTGCATTCAATGTTCAGCTCAAAGCTATTGTGTTTTTATTTTGATGACTTCTTATCAGAACAGCATTCAGAATCTCTCAGATCACTCACTATCAAAAATGATGAACATTGAAAGATAAATGACATTTTGAACTTCAGATGCTATCAAGATTGAATACAATACAAGATTAAATGAACGAGACTAGATCAAGACAATGAATGATACTATGTTGATAAAGAAGAATTCAAGAGTTCAAAAGAAGTTTTAGTTGAATTTCATAAGCTTTATTTAAACAAATCACACTAAATTGAAAAACAGTGAAAATTTTTGCGTTTCATTTGTTTTATTCATGCGAACATGAATTTTCAAAGAGAAAAGTAATGTTACAAATGTGTCAAAGATCAAACTTTAATTAATTCACAGTGAACATTAGCAAGTTCACTGCGTATTGATTAGAGCTAGTCAATGATCTAGTCGAAAGCTGACTCAGATCTGACTCAGGTTTGACTCAAATATGACTCAGCATCTTTTTTCTTCTCTAGCATTTTCTAATCAGCTTCTATTGTCTTCTAGACAAACACACTTCTTTGTGTTATAAGTAGTTAATAGATGTTTATGACAAACACATTTCTTTGTGTCACAAACATCTTTTAAATAAACATCTTTCTTGTGTTTCAACACATTTTCTTTGAGACTAACGTTGAATTTGAGTAACTACTATATAGAGCGTGTTCTTCTTGTCTTTTGTATCTTCTTTCTTCTGTATTCTTAAAGTCTTAGTTATAACTATCTTTATAGATCAAACATTCTAGTCACGCACGCACTCTGATTAGTTTCTAGGCATGATCTCAACAATATCATGTCATACGAAGACAGAAAGAACTAAAGACAGTGATGTCAAAGACATTCACAGAAACATTTATCAGTCTGAAATCGTTGATGAACAATGACTTGAAGAGAAAGCAGAGATACTCAATGAATGAAAGTCATTTGCTCAAAGCAGTCGTTACATCAGAAATCACTATACTGAATCACTTGATCAAGAAGTCAAGATCAAATGAATCAAAGTTAACATTAGTTATGTCATTATCAATGTCATCTTCTGTTGAAAATCTTACAAGTGAAGCAAACACTTCACAGACACTCAAGAGAACATTAAACATTCTGAAATGTGAACTTTAATGTTTCAGCAAAAGAAGCTTTGAATACTACAGTACAACATTCACAAGTTTAAAAACAAGATGATGATAATGTTATTACATGAGAAAAAGATAAAGAACTATGACATTCTGATTCTTCAAGAACTTTGATGATTTGATGACATTTTCAAAGCATACTGCTCAGTAACTGTCGACTTCATGCTGAAAAATAATGAAGATAGAATCTGTTTCTACATAAACAAGAGAATCGACAGCAACATCTGACATTCAACATGATATTTCAAAGATGTAAACACAATTACGCTACAAACATTAACAGATGATGCACAGATGATTCAGAAAGCTATACACATTCATGAAGCATACAATTTATCACTCAGAGATCATAAGATCATTCATGAAAAAAAAAATCTTTCAAACATTGAAAAGATGCTGAACATGTTAAAAGAAAGCATTCTTGTAGAAGATTTCAATCTGCATCATTTCACATAAGAAGAATCATTCTATTCAAGATAACATTTATTGTCAAATGAATTAATTAAAATGATCATAAACATCAATGCATTGCTAACATTATTTTAAGACATAATTACGAGAGATTATCAAGAATCTCAAACGACAATAAATTTGATCTTCACAACAGATGACATTATGAATTGATTAATATGATGTGAAATCAATGAAGAAATGAAAAACTTCTCAAATCATTTGTTGATACAGACAATTATAGATTTCAAAGTCTGCAAAAAGTCAGCGCGAAAATTGCGTTGCAACTGAAAGACAATGAATGAAGAGAAATTTATTAATACTTTAAGAAAACAAATGTTGAAATCACTGTTGAATCATGAGATGAAACGTTGATGCATAGATGAATACATCAAGCAACTGCTAAATGCATTGAAGAAAGTCATCGAGATTTTCACTCTTTAAGCGAGATCACATGAAATGATCAAAGCAGAATGAACGAAGAAGTGTACAAAGATCATCAAAAGCATGTGATAAATGAGAAGAAGTTGTTCAATCATCAATGACTGAACAAAGTACATTCAAGCATGTGACAAGAAAAGCAAGATCATCAGAAAATAGAAACATAATGAGTATCAAAAGATTATGCAGAATGTTGAACAATTTTCAAGAAGACTGTTCAAAACTGCAAAATGAGCAAGAAATGCAATTGCAGACACATTGATTCAAGCAACAATTCTCTTTCTGATCAAGTCAGAATGCTTTAACATCATCATAATAATGCAAAATAAAGTGAAGATAATGTTTCAGACTCACTTTTTATCATCTTCAGAGATTTTCATGCTGAACACAATAAACTTCAAGTACTCATTCTTGATTGAAGATGATGCTTTGCTGATGCATCATAAAATTAAGAGAGTCATCTACAAAGTGATATCTGACAAGATGTTGAAACACACGAAATATATAAATAGAATAATGTGCAAACTCATCAATGATGTGTCAGAATAAATACACTTTCTCTTTGAAAGATGTTTACAAAAGAGAATATAATCAACTCAGTTCAAGAATGCAGTCACAATAGTGATGTGAAAGTCAAACAAGAAAGATTACTTTAATGCAAAGATATATAAATTAATTGTGTTATTCAACACACTGAGTAAAATATTGAAGTTCATTGTATTCAAACATTTGCAAAATATCATAGAAGCTTGCAACTCAATATTGAACATTCAGATGAAAGTTTGCAAGCACAGATCAATAGATATGATTTTGCAACTAATTACAGAAAAGATACATACTGTGTGAAGTGACATGAGAAGAAGAATAGTTTCACTGCTGAGTCTGAATGAGAAGAGTGCATTTGACAATATGATGCACAGCAGACTCTTACACGACATGAAGAAGAGAAAAGTTTCTAAACTGTTTTTCAAGTTTGTGAAGAACTTTCTGAAAGATCAATGCATCACAATCATAATTGATAATTACATGATGATGAAATGCAACGTGAACATCAACATATCATAAAATTCTTCACTATCATTGATATTATATCTGTTTTACAATGCAAACTTGTTAGAAGCATGTGACAACATTAAGCTGAAAACTAACTTCATAAACTTCATGAATAATATTAATATCTTGATATACAAAGAGTTTATAAAATGCAATTGCAGAGTTTTTAGCAAAATCTATGATAGATGCAAACAATAATCAAAAATGCATGACATCAAATTCTTAATGACAAAGCATAAGCTGATTCACTTTACGAAAATCTTTAAATGATTCAATATGAAAGTTGATGTAAAGTTAATAAAACATCAGATTAACTTGAAATCAGATATCAAAGTTTTGAAAGTTCAACTAAACTTTAAGCTGAAATGAGTGATTTACATGTGTCATGTTGAAGCAAAACTAGTGATTAAACAAAAGATCATGCAAACAATTATCAAGTTTACTTGAGACTCATCAATGACAACAAGTAAGCAAATATACTTCGTGATGACGCGTTCTTTGCTTAGTCATGAAGTCATCATATAATATACATCACAAGAGATGAAAGATCATCAAAAGAGTTTGAACATTAAGCTGAGATTAATGCAAGAAAGAGCATTGTGACAGATCATTAATGTTTATTGTGTGATAATAATAATAATAATAAATTCATACACTTTTGTGACATCGATTAAATCGACTTATGAGAAACTCTATGCTATCTGTATTGAGTGAACAAAACTCTCTGAAATAGAAAATCACTTGCAGTCTACATGACTGTTTCATGCAGTTGAAACAGTAAGTTTTGAGACTATGTATCAAATTTGTTCACGTTGATTGCATGTTAAAAAATGAGTGTTTTAGTCACTTTAAATTGCTTCAAGAGCTTCATTTTCATCATCATCTTCGCTACTGCTTTGAGACTCTTCGTGATGATGACGATTATTTAATAGTTCAAGAAGTCAGCATCTTGTAGCATTCTTGATCGCAGATGCAATCAGTTCAAGCAGTGCATGAGTACATGCTTCATTGTCTGATGACTTTATTTGCAGTCACATTGCAAGCTATTCATGTCTGAAACGTTTCTAAAGTGCAGATAAACATTCAGATCTATGCGTTCAATTTTGATGTACATTGCAAGAATGCTTTCTGCTTTCTGAAGATCATCACGCATCTTTATCATCTTATTGCTCAGATGCAATCTTTGTGCTGAGATTGTATTGATGTTTGCGACGCATTCTCTGTACTTTTTCCATTGTTGATTTCATTGATCTTTGTGATACTGCATTATTGCAATGCTATCGCTTGTTGAAATCATTGTGAAGAAGAGAGTGTGTTGTCTGCATCTCAACTGTATCTTTGCATTTTCTTAAATGAAGACATTTAGAAGTACTATTTTCTTGATGACGAGTAAGCGAGAAATGACGCGATTAACTTTCGTCAAATGAGTGTGTATTAGTTTGCATGCTTGTCTGATCTCTTGCATTCAATCATTGATTCAACTGTGTAACGTGATCTTGTTCTGTAACATGTTCAAATGAACATGTAGCAAACTCATGTATGTTTCTGTCTCTAAAGTTTTAATGTTTACTCTTTTGAACACTTCTGCTATGTGATGCAGAGTCTGATTCTGAAGTGTTTCTAGTTTGCATTCTTTGCTCAACAGTTCATTTTTCTTGTCACGCTGATGTCAAACTGACGCTTCAAATGCAATTTCTGATCTCACTACTGCTGAGTATACTTGTCTCGCTTTTGTGAAAATAGCTTCTCATGTGAAGACTTTAAAACAACTAAGTATCAGCATTCTTGTGACGTGATTCATCTTTATTTGTTGAAGATGCGCGTCTCATTGCAGTTTTGTGTTCAGTTGCATTTCTAGAACTCATACGTCTGATTTTGATTTAATAACTGAGCTTTCTATTTGTATGTTAATCATCATGTTGAATCTCTTCAATTTTCTAGTGAAATGCGTGAACTCATACTTTTCTGATGCAAACGTTGCGTCATGAGTGCAAGCTCATTTCGCGCAGACATCATGTGCTTTGCTCAATGTTCTGCAGATTTCTTCAGTGAATCTGTTGTAGACTAGAATGTTAATATTGTTTATGAAGTCAAGCACTTTGATTTTAATTCTCAGTGTTTTGCATTTTTTGATTAAACTTGCGTTGAAGAATAGAAAAAGAATCAATAAAATGAAGAATCTTTGTGATATGTCTGCGTTTATCTCGCGCATGTCACTCATTTATTCATTGAATATTAGCGACGTCTCTCGATTCTTTAGAAAGCTGCATGTTCATTCAATTATGTAGCTTAATGTTCTTTTCATTTTCAGCGTATGCAGAAGTCTGACGTGTGAGACTTGATTAAACGCTTCAATGATGTTTAAGCTTAGCATGAAGATCACATATTTGATTTCACAGTCTCACACTGTGTGAACTTGATCTATTAGTAGATCTAACGTCAAGATCACGAATCATTTGCATCTTGCTCTCATTTGAGCATTTGATAGCATGCAATGAGTCTTGACTATGTCACTCAGTCTTTTGATCATGATTGACTTCAGCACTTTGCTCATGATATCAAGCAAAGCAATGAGTTGATACGTCTTTGAATCAATATAGTCGCTTTTCTTCAATTTGCGTAGTACTATTGTCTGAGTTTTTTTGAACTGCTTTGAATGATACTTGTGTGTTATGCATGCGTTGAATAAACTCATCAGTACTGAAATCAGTTCTGCAAGACTTGCTTAAAGCGCTTTGTTTGAAATATCTGAAGCGCTCGACGCTTTGTCTGCTTTTACTTGTCTGATTGTCTGCTTCACTTCATCTTCTGTGATGCGTGAATTGAATGAGACTGTCAGAGATATGAATGATTTTGCGATGTTGCTGACATTTGCTTAAGAAGATGAGGGAAAGAACTTTTCTCGTAGTATCTTGATTTTTTTCTTGAACGTTGTTATCATATGATCGATGTTGCTTCGCTTCAGTGACGAAAACTGAGAAAGCTTTTTAGATAGCTGACTTTCGATTCTAGCTCATTTTGCAAAGCGTCATATTGATTTGAGTGCTTCGCTCAACTCATGCATTTGTATTCTGAAGTGTGTGCATTTCGTTTGTCGAATGATCTTGTTTTTATGATCATTGTGCTTCAGATATTCATTTCATGCTTCTAATGTGTTTTGCGTTTTTCATATGATTCACAGTCATCTTGATTTCATTACTACTTTGAAGCAGCTTTGATTTCAAAAGTCTCTTGCTTGATTTAATGACTTTGTCAAGAAGATAGATTTCTCAATGATCTTCTGTAACACTCTGATAATCTTACACACTCTGACATTCATCATAGTCTTGTCGTCTAAAGAGTGTTTCAAAGATAGATGTATTTGCAGATAAGCATTCAATGCTTCTGTATTCATTTTCTTTCAAAGTTGTCAAGTCGAGAATTGCACTGAGATTGTTTGTAGACATAGCTTTGTGATGATCGAAAGATGATTCAATCTCTGATGCAGATCGATTCGTACCTTGCACTTGCATGTCATGAACTGTATTTTCTCGCTGCTAAAGACTAAATCAATTGTCGTAAATTAATTGTGAGCTTCGTGAGTAATAATGTCTGATTTCAGTAATAATTTCAGTCTTGCGTTTGTAATGACGTTTAGTAAAGTATCAGTTGTCATATGATGAGTGAAGCATCTTCGTCTCTTTCAATGAGAATGATGTAAATTGAAATCTTCTACAATCAGTTGTTCACAATCATTCTTGAGTAATTCATTTAAACAAGAAATGATTGAAGATCTCTCTGTGAATGTAGTAAACAGTGAGCATGAGTTGTAGACGTTTAAAAGTCTTAGCGTCTGCGTTTCATTATCTGTGTTGCAAGTTAATATTCTGATTGAGCAAATGTCTGACTCAGCTGTTTCTACTATTCATTGATCGAGTCTTAGATATTTGTTAACATATATGCATGTTCTTGATTGAGATGACGAGTTTTTCACTAGGTGAAAGAAGTTGTGTGCTGAGCTAAATGATTGCAAATCATTGTTGTTGCAATCTTGCTTCTGTATAGTTACTATGTTGAATTCGCGAACTTCTCTGTCAATTAGAAATGATTCTTGAATTCTTAATGATTTTCTGATGTTGTACTGTAGAATTTGTAGAAAAGACTATTTTATCATAGAGTTATTTGTAACTGTTGTTGACTCTGCAATGAGAAGACTCTTTGTATGCTTTCGATCATTGACAATTTTTCTTGCTTTCTGATTGAACGTTTCTGAATCTGCTCAGATGTTGTCTCGTCTGAGTCACTACTTATGCAAGAGAAAAGATCGACTCGTCTCTTCTTGATCTTTACTATCTGTCAAGCTGATTCATCAGCGATTCAACTGCGTGTTTTCAGCATGACTGTTGCTGAGCTTGAGAGATTCATTGAATCGAAAGAATTCGTTGAATCTGAAGAGTTCGTTAAATTTAAAGAGTTCAGAAACAGCGAGAAGAGTGTGCAATTGTATTTAGACATTTCAGAGTATCTGAACGATCTGTTTTTATAGATTTCAAACGCTTGTTTCATCTGCTGTTATCACTTGAGACAGATGCATCTTCAGAGTTCATGATTTTCGTTGCAGTTGACACAACGTCTTTTATTCAAAGACATCACACACTTTTCTATGTGATGCTTGTCTGCGCATTTTTCACAGCGCTGATTCTTTCTGCAGATCTTAGTCATGTGATCAAATTCGTGACATCTGAAGCACTGTGTGATGTGACAGTTCTTTTCAAATAGTTCACATGCACATTCTTGATATAAGTTCAACATGCTCACGTTCATTAATCAATTTGTCATCGCTTCGATCGTGATTTTTATGATGAGTGACGAATGAGTCTTTTCGCTATCTGCTATCTTCTTGAGCCAGACTATTCTTAGAACTTTCAGATCTTCATGAAGTCTCACGTTATCTTTTATCAATCTTTCAATGATCTTTTCTTGATTGCTCATGTCTATTGTAGTGTGTACTTCATGTGTCAGCATTGCAAAGATTCAACGTGCTACACGTGTTAAACTCGCGATTTCTTTTGCTCACGTCTGAGTCTTTTTCAGGTTTGCTTGAGCATCTGAGCTAACTGCGTGAAGGAAAATGTCATCGCTGCTCAGCTTGCGAAGTGACATGATTAAATTTCTTTGACCTGTCAACACGTCTGCGATTCTCTGTAGAATCTGTTCAATCAACTTTTTCTGTATCTCTTTTATTTCTTTTCTGTTCATTATTTTAATCATGACTTCTCGTCTCTTGCAAAGCGATGATGAGTCATTTCTAGAACGTTGCTTTCTCGTCGTTATTTCTTCTCTTGTCACGTTCACTCATAACGTGATTTTCATTGAAAGACGTGTGTTTTTCTGTGTATGCAACTGCTTGTTAAGCAGTTGAACTGATATCTTCAGTTTCTGTACATTCTTCGTGATGAACGCGTTCTGATTCACATGATGTTTTTCTTCTGAGTCGAGTTAAAGACGTCGAATCAGCTTCAATGCTATCTCTTTTCATGAATGATCTTTGTTCTTCTCTTTCTCTAACGTTGATATCTTTATTAGTAGATCAATAATATTAGCAACGTTCTCTTTGTCATCATGTAAGTGTTTCAACTCTGCATCTCTGTTTTCTTGTGATGAATCAACGTTGCTTGCAATCGTCTTCGAACCAGCATTGCTGCAATTTGTGCAATTCATCGTTGCTCAATCATCTTCTAGATTCACTCTGCCTTGTTTGTAATGCTCTTTTTCAAAATTTGTGATGCATGTGTTGTGATTGTTTTTAAGATAGTTATAATTACAAATAAGAAAATGTCAATAAGATAATATAATTTCAACATGTTCATATCAAAGCAAAAAGTTTACTCAAATGATAGTGATAGCAAAGATGATGTTACAGCAATTGCAATGAGAATGAATTGAAAGTTAAATAAGAGACTGAGAAGATTGACTTTAGTCATCATTCATCATGATGAGCTGAAAGAATTAGTCGCGAAAGCGAAACATTTTGCAAACATAGCGACAGTGAATCAAGAATGTCATGAAAAGATATACAAAGTATACAATGATAATCAGACTTCTCTGAAAACAGTAAAAGCTATGATATTAACAAAAGATCAAACACGTCTGCAACAAGTTCAGATCATGCATGAGAGCATTTGATTTTAAGAAGTCATGTTGAAGTTACATTGAGTGACAAGACATGCAGAAATATTCAAAAATAAAGTGATGAACAAGATAATTAATGATGCACATGATTTGTCTTTATTGCTGACTGAGCATTAATGCATTAAAGTGATGACAAGATTGATGCTCATACAGAAACAGATCAGATAAACATGAAGAATAGTCTGAAAAGAGAAATTTAACTCAACTCATTTTTGATATCTGATATCAGAGATGACACATCAACATTTATAACTGCACAAGAATCATGCAAAGTTTCACAGCGCATTATTGATGTAGCTATGCATAAGAAAAATTGATTTCAATCAATTTTTACATGAAAGCTGAGTACTTAATGTTACTATGATGATGTGCAAATGTGACAGAGATTGAATGTCAATCAAGCACATTTTATTAACATGTTCTAAATGAAAGATAGAATGAAAGATGATGCAATGCAAAGAAAACATCACAAACTTGAGAAAGCTTCTAAAAATCATGAGCATGATAACAGTGATCATTCAAATGATACTTTTAACAAGCATACTGAATCAATTTTAAACTGTGACATCATTGAAGAATCAAATAAAAGAGAAAGAAAGTAGAAAAGAAACAAGCTCATAAAGTTCTTGCATTGAAAACAGTTACAGTATAGAACGCAGAGAAAAGCGATAGTAGATATGAAAAGAACGTTACGTTAGCACAGCGCTCGCTACAATATATAGAATCTTGCATAGATTCATAATGAGTGTTGAATCGAGTAAGAATAAAAAAAACAAAAAACAAAAAAACATTGTATAATAATATTAATACATAATATTCATTTAATATTTAAAAGTTTAATCTGTACTATTCAAACTTCATTTAACAGTTAAACAGTTTAATATTTTTATTTTTTTTACTACTACTTACTATTATTTATATCTTTATTGAGTTATTCTATGTGACTATTATAATTTTTCGAATTTTTTGATTAAATTTAAACAGCATACTGTAAGATTCAACAACTTACTAAATTATTAACTATATTTATATTTCTTTGTTTGCTAAAGCAATATTCTTGAACTAACTATTGTTTCAGAGTGTAGATATACTTTGCAATGTTGCATTGCATTTAAAAGCAGTAAACATTAATGAGTTTTTCGCTGCTTATTAACTGACTTGAGAGATTATCTCGCTAAGTGCTCACTGATCAGAGTTGCAAACATTTGACAAAAGTGTCTTGAAATTGTGTCAAGACGATAGTAGTCTTGAAGATGCAAGAGGGTGAATGTTAATTCAACAGTTGAAGAAATACAGAAGCATTGAAGCTGACATCTCTAGCAGCTGAGCTAGCAAGCTGACACCTCTAGTATTCATACCTCGCACTAAGCTCATTCTTCGCTTATGAGCTTAGTGCGGGGTACGGATAGCAGAGCTAGCAAGCTGACACCTCTAGTGACTGAGCTAGCAAGCTGACACCTCTAGTAGCTGAGCTAGCTATCTTAGCTTATCGCCGCCAACTTCGCCGCTCATTTAGCGAAGCTGAGCTAGCCCAGCCATTGGCGACGCTGATAGCAAACGCAGCCGTGAAATCCACTCACGATGAATCCTCTGAAGGTGCAGGCAACAGCCGAAAAGCAGAAATTGATCATGGCTCCGTTCTTCCATCCGTCTCAGCTAATTTTCAAAATCTCTCGTCGCTGTTCAAGATATCAACTTTTCTTTTATTATTCCTGGTCTATTCCTACGTATCAATTCTTGCCCGTTCGACACTCAAGATGGGCACGGAAAGCCAGATCGCCGTCATCGGCATGGCATGTCGCCTTCCAGGAGGCGCTGATAGTCCAGAGAGTCTATGGTCTATGTTGGCCGAGGGGAGGGATGGATTAAGAGAGGTGCCCAAAGACCGCTGGGACTGGAAGTCTTTCTACCACGAGGATCCAGATGCTAAAGAAGCTACGAACTTCAGCCACGGATACTATGTGAATCAGGACGTATCAGCCTTCGACGCGCGGTTCTTTGGCATCCCCGGCGCTGAGGCTACGGGTATTGATCCCCAGCAGAGACTTCTACTCGAAACCACTTACGAAGCAGTCGAGAATGCTGGCATTCCCATCAAAAGCTTGCGTGGCTCGAACACTTCGGTGCATATGGCAATGTTTGCACGAGACTACGACAGAATGGGGTACAGAGACGGGCCTCAGCTTCACAAGACTCACATTATAGGGTCGGGAGACGCCATTCTGTCTAACAGGATCTCGTACGTCTTAGATCTGAAAGGCTCTTCTAATACCCTGGATACGGGATGTGTAAGTGTTACCAGACCTGCCATATGTTTGCTCCGCTAACAGAACGTAATTTAATACAGTCTGGTAGTCTCGTGGCATTGCACCAAGCGTGCCGTACGCTGAGGGCAGATGAGTCTACGCTGGCCCTTGCCGGGGCCAGCCAACTGTTGCTGACCCCTGACCAGTCCATTGCCATGTCGTAAGTGGCCTTGCTACAAACCTTGGATCATTGCTCGATGCTAACCAGCCTAGCCAACTCACTAATAAAGATGGGAAATGTTACACCTTCGATGATCGTGGCGCTGGTTATGGGCGAGGCGAGGGTCTCGGTGTTCTTGTTCTGAAGCGCCTTGACCGAGCTCTGGCCGACGGCGACGCGGTCCATGCAGTCATCGTGGACTCAGGGGTCGGTCACGATGGCAAGACTTCTGGCATTTTCCTGCCCAACGCCGACGCACAGGAAGCCTTGGCACGTTCAATCTATGCCAAGGCTGGTCTCGACCCCCGCGAGACTTTGTATGTAGAAACTCATGGTACAGGGACCGCGGCTGGTATGTTCTTTACTCCCCCTCCTCGTTAGCATTGGGAATGTTGACCTGGAAATCCTGCAGGCGACAATGCAGAAATTCAATCCATCTCCAAGGTGTTCGGCCGCGAAGCAGGGCGAAAGTCTGATCTGCCCGTTGTACGTTTACCCAATCGTTTTGTCCCTTATGCTGCCCCATTTTTGGCACGTCAGACGTTCTTTGCAGCATCTCTCGCCCCAGACAGAGAAGTTCCAAAGTTTTTTGTATTCAAACCCTGGCCGATGAGTGACTGACGTTCGTGTCGCATTAGGGGAGCATAAAGACCAATGTTGGCCACCTGGAGTCCGCCAGCGGAGTAGCAAGCGTGATCAAAGCCGTAATGGTCTTGAAAAAGAATCAGATCCCGCCGCATCTTAATTTCATCAACCCCAAGCCAACTCTGCATCTGGAAGAGAGAGGCATCAAAGTGAGTTCAGGTCTATTTCAATTGAGAGGCTCACTCCTTCTACATAGCTGCTGACCTTCATGCCCAGGTACCACTGGAACTTACATCTCTCACGCCAGAAGGTCATGTTGGACCCAGGCGCGTCTCTGTCAACAGCTTTGGCTACGGTGGAACTAATGCTCATGCCATTCTTGAGGCATACGTCCACGCGCCTATTACTGATCCTTGTCTATCCAATGGGCACTCCAATGGGCACTCCAATGGACACTCCAGTGACATCACCAACGGAGATGGTAAATACCACGACACCGAAAGAACGCTGGTAGTCCTCTCGGCAAACTCTGAAATGTCGCTTGGCAATATGATTTCCAAGTTACAACAATGGCTCGCGTCCGACCAGGGCCATTGCACTTCCTTCACCGACCTGGCTTATACTTTGAATGTCCGTCGCTCAAAGCTCCCTTGGCGCTGCAGTGTCGTGGCAAGCAATTCGCAAGAGCTGGAAAGAGCATTAGGAGACTCGAAGCTACGCCCTGTCAAGTCGGCAAAGGGAGTCGGAATGGCCTTCATCTTCACGGGCCAGGGAGCTCAGTGGTTCGCCATGGGGCGCGAGCTTCTGACGACCTCACGAGTCTTTGCATCCTCGGTGGCGCTTTGCAACCAGGTCATGAAAGGCCTCGGATGCGACTGGGACCTTGTCGAGGAACTGTCTCGGGACAAGGAGACAACGCGACTCGGTGACAGCAGATTTTCCCAGCCATGTACAACAGTGATTCAGATCGCCCTGGTCGACCTGCTCGAGAGTTATGGTATCCGACCGGAGACTGTGTGTGGCCACAGCTCAGGAGAAATTGCAGCTGCTTACGCTGCGGGTGCTCTCAGCAAGGAGGCCGCTATGCAAGCCTCCTACAACAGAGGCATTTGGTCCTCCGTGGCCAAAGGCTTGAACGCGACATCGGGGACTATGCTGGCTGTTGGCGAAGGAGAGGAAGCAATCAAAGAAAGAACGCAGGGCATCGCCAGCGGTAAGGGCAAGGTGACCGTTGCCTGTGTAAACAGTCCCGAGAGCACCACCATTTCTGGCGACCTGGCGGCCATCGAAGCACTCCAAGCTATCTTGGACACTGCGTCTGTCTTCAATCGACGACTCCAGGTGGATTCGGCCTACCATTCTCATCACATGGAGGTGGTGGCACAGTCGTATCTCTTGTCCCTGGACAACATGGCTCATGGCATGGCACGAAAGGATGTCGCATTCTACTCATCCGTCACTGGTACCCGCAAGCTATCCGACTTTGGGCCTTCTTACTGGGTCTCCAACCTGGTGTCACAAGTCAAATTCAGTGCCGCGTCTCGGTTGGTGGCAGAGCACTTGTCGGCCGCTGGCTCCGCAGCCAATAACGTCCTGGTAGAGATTGGCCCTCATTCTGCGCTCGCGGGACCGTTGAGACAGTCTCTGTCCGATTTCAAAGTTTCGGGTGGTTCCTTCAAGTACACCTACATTCCATGCCTTGTCCGCAACGAAAGCGCAGTGAGCACCATCCTGGCCTTAGTAGGCAAGGCATTCGAAGCAGGACGCCCATTTCAGCTAGATGCTGTAATGCATAGAGACGCTAGCTCAAGCTCTCACTATCAGGTCGTTAACAATCTTCCAACGTATGCGTGGGACCACTCTACCTACTGGCACGAATCAAGGCTCAGCAAGGGGCACCGTCTACGTCCCTTCCCTAATCACGACCTTCTCGGCCTCTTCGACGTCCACAGCTCCCCGAATGAGCCGCGATGGAGATATCACGTTAGCCTGCAAACTCTCCCCTGGCTGCGAGACCACGTTGTCGAGGGATTCGTCATTTTCCCGGGTGCCGGCTATTTGACCATGGTCACCGAAGCCATGAAACAACTTTTCCAATTACGTAAGACGCCAGGCCATGTCAAGTGCATCAACTTCCGCGACGTCACCTTTGCGAAGCCCGTTGTGGTCCCCGGTGACGGTGCCGGTGCGGAAGGCGACCGCGAGGTCGAATTGCAACTCACACTCAGCCCTGCGCGTCAACACGCGGGAAGTCCCTGGGAGTATTTCCGGGTCCTCTCCTACGATTCTCAGGACGACTCTTGGATCGAGAATTGCACCGGCCTTACCGCAAGCGAATCCGATACTAGCAAGGCCCAAACCCAGCTCGACGAAGTCGAGGGCACCAGAGTTGATGATGGCCTGGGTCACCTGACGATGGCAGCCGCCGCTGAAATGTTGGCGGATATCCAGGCCAATTCTCCCTTTCAAGTCGATCCAGTAGAAGTCTATGGTGGTCTCGCAGCATCAGGGAATACCTATGGCCCCAGCTTCCAGGGTCTAAAAGAGATCCATGTTGGCAAGTGCTGTGGTCTTGCCAGAATTGTCGTTGACGATGTCGCGCAAATGATGCCCGGGCACTATATGCAGCCGCATACCATCCATCCTACTGCCTTAGACGCCATGATCCAGCTAGAGGCCGTAGTGTTCCGACGAGAGTGCACTATCGCACCCATGATGCCCGTCATGCTCGGCGAAATATCGATATCTGCCGACATGGATATTACGCCAGGCGCCGAGATTCTGGTGGCTCTCTATCTGTTTCCAGAAAGTCGACGGTCAGCGTCTGGGAACTTCTGTGCCTACCAGAAGCAGAGCAATGGGACGTTCCGTCCCGTGCTCACGGGCAGCGCGATTCGGCCTCAAGTCGTTGGAGAAGTCAATTCGACCAATTCCCTTAAACAGAAAACGAGTTACCGGCTGGAATGCAAGCCCGACGTGGACCATATCACACAAAACGACTTCATGGATCACGTTTCTCGCCACAACCTCTTCGACGTCGGGTACGGAACGCTGAGCAAGCTCGTCGCCGAGGAGCAGCTGCGTCTCAACGACCAAGTCGCAACGATTTTCATTCGCCGGGCAGTCGACCGCGTGCGAGAGGAGAACATATCTACGGCATGCACTCCCCACCTCTCCAAACTCCTAAGTTGGATGGTAGAGTGGAACCAGTCTGAGGCCGAACAGTTTCTGGCCGGTGTCACTCCTGAAGACGAAGCCCAGCTCATAGAGCAGGCAAGTAATGACAACATCGTCGGGTTCACCTTGGGTCGCTTCGGGCCGTGGCTCTTTGATCTCTTCACGGGAAAGGCGGACTCACTCGAGCTCCTGATTCAGGACAACTTGCTAGGGCGACTTTACTCCAAGTCCACCCTGTTCAACTGCCACTATGCGCAGGGGGCCGAGTATATGCAGACTCTCGTTCACAAAAACCCCAAGATGAAGATTCTGGAGATTGGTGCTGGTACCGGCAGCGCAACCATGCCGCTCATGGAGAGCATCGAGCGCAACGGCCGGCTGCTTCTGGATGAGTACACCTATACTGACATCTCCTCGGGCTTCTTCGTGCGTGCGCGCAACACGTTCAGCAAGTGGACTGGCCAGATCGACTTCAAGACACTGGATATATCACGCGATCCGCTCGCGCAGGGCTACACCGCCCATACGTTTGATCTGACTGTTGCCTCCATCGTTTTGCATGCCACACCTCTGATGGACGTCACAATGACGAATGTGCGGAAGTTGTTGAAGCCAGGCGGCCGACTCATCCTCATAGAGCTTACGCAGCTCGCGGCCGCCCAAAACGTTATTTTTGGGACATTGGAGGGTTGGTGGATATCTGAAGACGGACGCAAGGATGGGCCGCTCCTCTCCGTACCCGAATGGGACAGTGTATTGAAGCGTCATGGCTTCAGTGGCACGGATCTTGCCATTCCAGCTCACACTGGCAGTTCGAGCGCCATCAGCAGTATGATTGTGACCCAAGCTACAGGTACATTGGACATGAGCGACAGTCAGGACATTCGAGGTCCAGGTTCTGTGATGGAGATGAAGGCGAGTGTCCGTCTCGGGCACTCGCATTCCTCTCAGGCGGCCCTTGGAGACGCAATACGTCTCTCTTTGGGCAACAAAGGAGTTACATGCAGCCAGCAAGCCTGGAGCACAACCGACACCGCAACAGATGCCGACAGGCTTCTGATAGTCATTGACTCTGCTGAGCACCCGCTCCTGCTGGATCCGGCCCAGGAAGCATTTGAGCGGACCAAACAGCTTCTACTCCTGGGAAAGAATGTTCTCTGGGTCAGCTTCCAATATTCGCCGCCATCTGCTGAAACTGCGGCCCTGAAGAACATGGTTAATGGCATGGGGAGGGTAGTCCGACGCGAGAATCCCGGTCTGCGGCTCATCACGGTCGACGTCCAAGACCAGATCCAGCTTTCCGGAAGCGGAAACGGAAGCCTGGAGCTGGAGCGTATCGTCCAGACGCTCGTCGAAATTGCCATGTCGTCCTTCTGGCCAGTCTCGGAGACGATTCGCGCTGAAGAGCTGGAGTACACCATCTGCGATGGCAAATTGACCATCCCCAGGGTCATTCCCGACGACCGCTTTGCTAGTTACATCGACAGCCAGAACCAGGACCAGGACCAGGGCGCTACATCTATGGTGGAATGCAAATATCTCGACAAAGATAGGCCCCTGATGTTTGACGTCCAGGTGCCGGGCTTGCTCAACACTATTCGCTTTGTGGACAACAACATGATGGCAGAACCGCTTGGCCCTGACCAGATCGAGGTGCAGGCTTACGCGCACGGTGTCAACTTCAAAGACGTATTCGTTGCCTTAGGCCAGATGCAACCGGGAACATCAATGACCGGCGAGGCGGCCGGGGTAGTTACTGCAGTCGGCCTCAACGTTCAATCGTTGTGGAAAACCGGTGACAGGGTCCTTGGACTCATGGTAGCCCCTTTTGGAAATCTGGTGCGCATCAACAGCACTGGTATAGTAGCCATCCCAGATTCCGTCACCTTCGCCAACGCCGCCTCTATCTCCATTGTTTACTACACGGCTTGGTACTGTCTCACCCATGTTGCCCGGCTTGAGAAGGGCCAGACCGTTTTGATCCACGCAGCCTCGGGCGGTGTAGGTCAAGCCGCCATTCAGATCGCGAAGCTCATCGGAGCCGAGATATTTGCCACGGTGAGCAGCGTCCCCAAGCGAAAGCTGATCCAAGACCAGTACGGCATACCTGAAAGCCACATCTTCTCCTCACATTCTCGACATTTCAAGAAAGGCATCATGCGCTCGACTCAGGGCAAGGGCATCGACGTGGTTCTCAATTCGCTCTCGGGCGAGCTCCTGATGGACAGCTGGGACTGCGTTGCCCAGTTCGGGACGTTCCTCGAGATCGGCAAGACGGATATCTACGGGCGCAGCCAGCTGAACATGGCCAATTTCGAAAAGCAGGCGACCTTCGCTGCCGTGGATGTTTCGCACATGTACCGGCTGCGTCCCGAGTATGTGACCCGCGGGCTCAGAGAAGTATTCGCCATGGTCGACAAGGGCCTCCTGAAGCCCGTATACCCCGTGACGACGTACCCTATAAGTCGCATCGAGGAAACCTTCCGTCTCATCGCTGCGAGGAAACACGTAGGGAAGCTGGTATTGGTGGCCGACGAACAGACGGTTGTGCAAGCACCCAGACCAAAGGCGCCTCCGCTCCGACTACATCGGGAGGGGACGTATGTCATTGGAGGTGGCCTCGGTGATCTGGGCAAGAGAATGGGCCGCTTCCTTGTTGAGCATGGGGCTGGCCACATCGTGGCACTCTCGCGCCGGAATGCCGATTCTCAGTTGCGGGCGTCGTTAGAGGAAAGTATTAGCAAACTCGGAGGTACACTCCACATTGTCAAGTGTGACATTGGCGATGAGGAGAGTACACGTGCTGCCGCCAAAGAAATAGCCGCACTTCCACCAGTGAGAGGCGTTATCCAGAGTGCATTGGTGCTTTGTGACCATCCTTTGGATTACATGGAGCTCGAAGACTGGCACACAGCCGTGAACCCCAAGGTCTGGGGCACGCGGAACATGCACAAGGCGTTTGTTTCGCCGGAGACAACCGATTTCTTCATCATGCTTTCGTCCGTGGCTAGTCTCATCGGCTCGCCCTCCCAAAGCAACTATGCAGCAGGCAATGCTTTCCAGGATGCCTTTGCCCGCGTCCATACTCAAGGCACTCGAGGCATCACTCAGTACACCACTATCAACGTTGGCGCCGTCGAGGGGTCCGAACAGATCGCCCGAGCCCTTGATCAAAACAGCGAGATCGCGCGCATCATTGGCGCCGTATCGTTTCGTGAGCTCCTAGTTACGCTCGAATATGCCATGGGGCCGCAAGCCCGGTTTGATGAAGCCATGCAATGTATCATGCCCTTCGATCGCGACACCATGGAAGACGCCATAGGCCAGACAGCTTTGAGCAGCCACCTGTTCGACCACGTGCCCAGTAAGAGGGGTCAAGAAGAAACAACAAGCAACAGCGCGGTCGACAGCAAAAAGCCAAGCGCCACCCAGGCCGTCGAACGAGCCGAGTCGGTCGAGGAGGCCGAGGATATCGTTAAGCAGGCCCTTCTCGAAAAGTTCGCTGCCTTTATAGGCGACGACGTGCCTGCCGATCAACCTATTATGTCACTTGGGCTGGATTCCCTGGTCTCCATCGAACTCAAGAATTGGATCAAGCACATCTTTCAGACGCCCTTGCAAACAACCGAGCTAATTGGCGCGCAAAGCATCATCGCCCTCGCCAAACCCATCGTATCGAGGATGGATCTGAAGTGCAAAGTCAAAATAAAAGCTGACGACGACGAGAAACAGGAGGGCGCACATGAGAGTCAGACGGAGCCATCGCCTGAGAACATGGATGCTGCAACTGCAAATAGCCATGACCATGACGGTAATACTAAGGCTCGCCATGGCTGGGATTGTTGCAGGCTTAACGAAGAGCTGCCCGATCAGCCCCTGCCGGATCTGGACGATGCCCTCGATTTCTGGCTCGAGGCGAATAGACATCTTTACAGCCCTCAACAGCTCGAGTCGGTTCAACAAGATATATGGGCCATGAGAGCCCCGGGTAGCCCTGCTCGCCAGGTTCTTCAGGAATTGTTCAAGACGCATGAACATGACAAGAACAACGGTTGGTATAACGACGTCCTCACGGATGCTCGATGGCTGTCCAAACGGAGCCCGATCGCTCCGTACGCCAGCATCATGGGGGCACACCGCGACAGCAAGAGGCCTCAGTCGCAGGCCGAACGTGCCGCCATCATCTCTTCGTCGGCCCTGTCTTTCAGGCGGGCCATGAAGGCCGGTACGATTGAGCCTCTCCGAATCGCCGGCAAGCCCGAGTGCACGTGGAGATGGGACTGGCTTTTCAATTCGGTGCGTGTGCCCCATGTTGGGTGTGACAAGATGATGCGCTACGATTCGGATGATCAAAGTGCTCGTGATCATATCGCAGTGTTGAGGAGAGGTCACGTCTTCAAGGTGATGCTCCAAGATCGGGATCAGGGAAAAGACGTGCCGTTTGAAGAGCTTAAGGCCACGTTTGAAGCCATCGTAGCGCAAGTAGAAGACGATGGTGTCTGGCCAGGTATACTGACAACGGATGAGAGAGACTCTTGGGCGCTGGTAAGTAAACCCTAATCACCTTAATCCTTTTTGCTGCTTCGTGCTCATATCCTCATTCACAGACGAGAGAGAAGCTATCAGCATTGAGCCTTGCTAATGCCAAATACTTCCACGTCATTGATGCCGCCATGTTCGTCTTGTGCTTGGATGATGGATGCCCCGAGACACCCGAAGAAAGGGTGCGACAGGGCTACATCGGCGATGGCTCGAATCGCTGGTTCGACAAAGTGTTACAGTTTTACGTGAGCGCAAATGGTCGCTCGGGCTCGATCACCGAGCATGGAGCTATCGATGGCACCACTTCTGCCCGCCTCTTCGAATGGATGGTCACCGCCATCGACGAGTATTTGCCCAGTTCCAGTATTGACCACGATCAGCTGAACGGCAGCCTCTCGTCGAGAATCGAGCTCGACGAGGTCGTTCTTCAAACGACGCCTGAAATTGAGAGTCACATAAAGGTACTCAGGAGTCGCTTCCTTGAGTACACCTCGCCGGCAACCAGGACCTACGCGCGAGAGCATCTCACCGAGTTCGGCACCGACTTCCTAGTGCAGGGCAAAGTGTCCATTAAGGGAGTCGTTGACATCACCTTCCAGCTCGCTTTGCGCCTCTTCTTTGGATGAAACATCCCTTCGTGGGAGCCCACCAGCGCAGCTCACTACCATACCGGCCGCTCCGATGCTGTGCAGAAAGCCACGCCCGCGGTCGTTACTTTCTGCGATGCAGCCACCGAGGCCTATCAAGATCGAGATCAGAGTCAACATGGCAAGACAGCCCGACTGGCGGCTCTCCTATCGCCCGCCACCAAGCAGATGCATGCCGATATGCAAACCATGCTGAACGGACGCAGCTACATGCGAGTCTTCGAGGTGCTGAGCTGGCTGTGGCCATCCAACGCCGGCACCCCAAAGCCGCGTTTCCTAAGCGAGCATCTGTTTTTCGGCAAGCCGTTCCCCACAATCTTTGCTCAGAGTAATGGGCTCGACACCGAAATGGTCGTCGACGACTTCGCCACCCTCTTACCCGATACCGAAGGGTTCTGGACCATCATGTGGCCAGAGAAAAGCGAGTAAGTTACGTCGAATCAAATTTCTGCTAAAATCCCGATTAACCTTTAACCGCAGGATTCGTGTTTACCTTACCGGTGGTTCGTCGGAACGGACTACAGCTTTTATAGAGCAGCTACACCGTGCTGCGAGAATTGTACGCGATATTGTTCAAGCAACATAATGCGAAAGATGCAGAAGGAGCGAAATATAGTCTATTAGGTGCCAAAGGCAGTGCCTTGTTTCTAGATTACTCGTTATCGTGCTTTAGAGGTCTTGTATATCTATGTGTAAGTGTAACCCTGACTACTTTCGAACTGAATCAACCTTTTTTTAATTCTCTCGCTTAACTATTCCGCGGGTAAGCCCCTTGTTAGGAACCTCCGACTCTCGGAGACCTAAGTGTCACATCACACACACACCACAGCATCGAATTGGGCCTTGTTATCAATTTACAGTTAGGGTTAAGGGTTCATATTGCTATCTACAATGCTGATAACTAGCTACTGTACATATTGAATGTTGCGAGGGGCTCCCGTGCACCAGTCGGCAGACTGGTCTCGTGGGCCAGAGATAGGTTTCCTTGAGACCCAACGGCCACCCTAAGACGGGAAACCTTTACTACTTGAAAACTCCGCACCACGCTCACTCCCACCGATATTTCCTGGTTCATCTAACCTCGACGTGGGCGACGTTCTTGACTGTATCGTCCAGCTCATGTCTTTTACGCCGTCTCAGTGCCAGCAGACTAAATAGTCACTTCTCAATATACAAATCCTCCGAGAGAATCCTCTCTCTCCTCCAAGGACAAGAAACTCCTCCCAGGTGACACTTTGCAGCGCCGCATGCACATCTGTCTGCTCCATCGCCCCGAGAGCCAGTCTAGAGATGCGAGCTCCAGATCATTTGACAGAGGGACAACGTCTAGACGATTCCCTTTTCCTTTCGAAGAAATCCATCTCCTCCAGAGGACGCAAAGCCCTAGGTTCCCGTTGTATAAACCTACCTCGTATAGCCGGCAGGCGCTCGCTTTGCAGCGGGGTCCGCGCAAGCCACGAACGACGATTTCCGCCCCTCGAATCTGCACCGACCCGAAGTCGCCTCTCGGTATCCCTACGTACGAACATCTGCATTCGAAAACTATAGAGCTTTTTAAAGGGCTACATTTTCTCAAAAAAAAAAAAAAAGAACCGCCCGTAGAGCTCAGTCCTGTCCACAGTTATCAAGGGCCAAAGAGAGAAGGGAGAGAAAGAACTCGAATTTCGTATTCCTCCTCTCCCTCTCGCTCAGGGATTGATTGATTGCACACAGCCAACATCTGTCTCAAAAACACCAGGACCCGTGTGCAAATTAGTCAAGCTGTAAAAGGGAACACGTATAAAATAATGTAAAACTTATGTATAGAGTATATATATATATATATATACAAGGTTCGTACGAGGTTTACCTATGTACAAGCCTTTTTTCCAATATATATATATATATATATTTAAATCCCTGCACTATGATTCGGACAGTCATGAGCCTGGTAGCCGTTATACTGCCACCTATGTATGTACATTGATCAATTAGAAACGTAGAGATATTGAAACTCGGCTCTCTTATACTGCGTCTCTCTCTCTGCTGTTCTTTCTGCTTTTTCTTTCTGCTTCCTCACTGCTCTCTCTAAAGCGGCTCTGCTTCTTCTTCATGAACAGAAACGGCAACTATCGATCCTAAGTTCGAAATGTATATATACTAGATTTTGAATTTTTCAGAAATCTGCTATTTATCTTAGTATTGAATTGAGATGGGATATCTTTATGTGAATACTTGGTTCAACGGTATAAGTTGGTTTTTATATTTTTATATTTTCATATTCGGTTCTTCAGTAGATTGTGTTTGATCGATCAAAATACAGTACACTAGCATCCATGTCTATAGTACAGAATAGAGCTACAATTCAACAATTTTTGTCGCCTTGTATACAGACAGGTGGGAAACAAGCTAGTCGAGAGAATGTAAAGTAGGAAGGGAAAAAGCAAATCGTTCTGTAGGAGAAAAGTACAACAAACAACTCTCCCCCTCCAAACAAACAGAATACCGCACGCAACTCCACCCCTTCATTCACTTCCCAAATTCCTCATCTCTCCTCTCCAAAACCCCACGCACCCAACACTACCCCCCACCAACCCCCAGCCCAACAACAAACGTCGCCTTCTCCCCCCCTAAATGCGCCAAATACCCCACCAACTCATCTTCCTCCTCAATCGTCCACTTCACCTCCCCTCCCTCGACCCCACCCACCTTTACCACCCCCTCAATCTTCACCACCCTGACTTCAACGCCTGAGTGCGCTGCCGCGTGTTTTGAGCCAGCGAGGGCGTGCAGGGCACGGATTGTGGGTGGGGCGGGAAGGGTGTCGAGCCAGAGGGTTGGGGGGGCGTGGAGGGGCGAGAGAGGCGAGAGGCGGAAGTAGATGGGGGTGGGGTGGCTGAGGGAGTGGGGGGGTTGGAGGGGGAATTGGGCGTGGTGGCCCAGTTGGTGGGTTAGGTCGTGGGCGTGGTGGCTCAAGTCGTGTCCGTTGCTGAGGTCGTAAGTGCGGTGGGTTTGGTCGGGGTGGTGGGTCATTTCGATGGGTGGAGCGCTGGCGGCGAATAGGAGCGTTGGATCGATTTGACCGTCGTAGTCCTGGTGTTGGAGTGGTGGTGAGGCGGCGGAGTGGGCGCTTGCTAGGGCTTGCGATGCTAGTGTGGCGATGCCGTTTGTGATCCCGTGGTTATTGTTCATGACGTCGTCCATGCTGTTGTCGACGCCGTTGCTCATGCCATTCTGAATGCTAGGACCAATGTTGGTAGTCGTCTTTAAACGCTTTCTACGCGATGGATCCTTCTTCGTCTGATCATCCCTTAGCCGCTTCATCACATCTCGACATAGAACCTCGGCAGCCTTGACTTTGGCCGCATGATCAGGACTCGCATCTCCATGACCGAGGATGCGTTGTAGAAGAGGCGATTCGGCGATCCATTTCTCCTTGAGCTCTTTCCAATGATCTTCGCCGGCTTCGAGCTTGCTGGTGAAATGATCGGCCACTAGGATGTTATAGAATGCTGCTCTAAGCTGTCTTGCTTCTTCGGGGTCAACGCCCATCTCGTTCTTGGCTTCGGCGATTGTCACACGAGTCTTCAGCGTACGGATACGTTTGGTGACGTCGCTGCAAATTACGTCCAATGCCAAGTTCTGTTGAACGAGATTTGCGCCATCACCAACATAGAAAACGGACGGTAAATGAGGGTTCTCTCGGACGAGCTGGTCCTTTATCGCCTGCCATTGTTCCGGGCCGGCTTGGGTCTTCTTCACAACATTGTGATCCTCACAGATTCGCTGGAACTGGTCGCGTAGACGTCTATAAGTGTCATCATCAAGTCTCAGTAGCACTTTGCTCTCTTCGATAGTGGTTTCTGACGGAAATCGAGGAGGACCGGGAGGATCAGCCGGCAGTCCAGCCCATTCCTTAGTACGACGACGACGAGTCCGTTGCTGATAGCGTTGTGCACTCTCTGCTTCGAGCTTAGCAAGGCGGGCCTGACGTTTGGCTTGAACTTCGGGAGCTAATTCGATAGATGCCGATCGCTTTCTCGCCCCATTTTCTGTTGTAACAAGAACACTTTGCTCTTCTCCTGGGCTGTTGGCAGTGTATGTGCCTCCAGCCTGCTCCAGCTCCGGGGCGATAGCTATCTCATCGTTGGTCTTCGCGGCCTGCGGCTTGGCATTGTTTGCAATTCGCAATCTCCATTGGTTATTGTGCCTCACCCGAGTGAGCTCGCGATCTTTGATGTCAAAGCCTTCTGATTGAAGGATCAGAAGCATTTCCTTCTGGGAGGTATTTTTCCTCCATAGCTCAAGGACTCGTTGCACGAGGGCTTCATTCTTGGTAGCGGGATGGTGTTTGCTGGGGAAGTTCCATTTCTTGATTTGGGTTTGGAACGCGCGTTTACTGGAATCATCGTAGGTTAGCCATGACTCGAGGTTCGAGTCAAAAGATACAATCGAACGTCGGCAGCGGTACGGAAGTGTGGAAGGACCATATGCGTTGAAGCAATTCGCCTACTCTACTAAGTTCTCCTCGGCCACCGAAGTCTTCCGCAATCAACTCGACAACTGCTTCATCACATACCTCGGAGCAAAATTGTGTTCAAGCTTGAAAAACTCCATAATATCTTCCAATGACTTGTTCTCTTGAATATACATCTGGAAGCACGTGACTTCCTTTCCTTCCCAATCGTAGACCATATTGCTGTCCTCTAAGTTATGTCTCTGATTGTATTCGTCAACTTCGTTCTGCTGACGGTGCAGTGCTCCGTAATTGTAGCATGTGTGGTGTTCGAGGTAAACCGACGGGTTCTCCGGGTACGGGGACATGTTTCCCCGTACAGGCGATCGTTAAACTTCAGGACGAGTATACGCGCGGTAAACAGACGAAGCCCTAAAAAGTGACTCAAGTCCTCAGCGCCACACTGGTAATGTATGCCGGTGTGGTAGTTGACGGAAATGATGTTTGTTGTTATCACGGCCAAGGGTAGAATGTCTGTGAAGATGTGTTACCTAGGACGCGTCTATATGAAGCTAAAAACATCAGTATCGAAACTGGGCAATGTCAACGAAGTGGTATGCCACAAACCGTCAAGCAGCTTCGAGTGTGAGAATCAGGTAGGATAGAGCAATGTCCTTTGTGAACGCTATCTAGCTAATCGAATCCATTGATTCGAAGAAAATGAATATGCCGCCAATGCCACCAGAGAGATCCGATGGACTGAACATAGTCTTAATATCATATACACTGAACCCGTCATGGAGTAGGAACTGCGTAACGCCCTCGCTAAACATTTCCATTGTGTCCCCCAAAAGCCGTAAGGAGCCCGTGCGCCTGTGATGAGTAGAGGTCAGTCGCTCCACAACGCCGTGTGCGCCCTAATGACCCCCCAAAAAAGGTCCAAGAAGCCCCGTCAGATCTCGAGGAACCCGTCCATATGGCTCTCTAGAATCCTGAATATGGCCTCAACAGTGATCCAAGACTGTACTTCAATTGCAGTCAACCTCCATTGCAATCTGAATGAGTACGAACGCCTGCGCTAATAGATCCAATGCCTGCCCTCATGGTCGCGCAGAGATCATCGTAAGTCAGTGCCGAAGCCCCATAGATGCCCTTTGTGTTCTCACTTTCCCAGCTATCCTCTTTCACGACGATCCCATCTTCCTCTTTAATTTCAACCACATGGTCTTGAATTTGTACCAGAACAACATCCATTGGCTTTGAACTGATTTCCCCGCCGAGCTCGCCGTTCCTCCTCGGCGCCGATGCTGCTGCTGTGATCGGGGAATCTCTTCGGTAGTCGACTCAGTTGTGAATGGGTGCTGCTGGGCCCCAAAAATCATAGAGGACTTCTCACTCGCCGCATTGCTTCGAGCTCGCTTACGTTCTTTGCCCTCGGACTTTCGTCTCTGGCCCTCGTCTCGTCTCTCTTTTCTCCTTGCCTCCTTTTCCTGTGCTCTCGCCTCCGCCTGTTGGTACCGCAAGTCTTTGGCCGCTTCCTTTTCATTGAATTGTTGCCGCAGAGCTTGCACAGTTGCGGCTTGGGCAGCAGGGTCATTGACAGTATTTCCGCGACTCCGCTTGCGAAATGCGCTCTCTAGCGATGATCTTGCAGTGGGCGACATGGCATCTGCTGAGTTGATTTTGTCACTTTGTAAGCGTAAGGAAGACGGTGTGCCTGGAAGATTTGTTTGGGAAGAGCTCGTCAAGCGTGAAGACGAATGAGTGCGAACATGAAGTGGTGGAGGTATGCGCCTCGATGAAGGAAGTGGGGCGTAAGGTATAGGTGTTGGCGACGGCTTGCGAAGTGAAGAGTCGAGGCGAGACCCTTCACTCGAAGCAATAGCTGATCCTGGGGCTGGCACTTCACTATCGAGTGAATTCTTGTATGAATTTGCTAGTGGTGGTGTGTAAGGTCGTGGAGTTTGTCGCATGGGATGAACGTAGTTAGCGCCATATCTTTGGTTACCAGGTGTTGTGGTAGATCTGTCGGAATTGGTACTCGTCGTTCGTTGATGATAACCCGGTCCACTTGGGGGATAATCAACACTTGGTCTCGGCCCACTATATTCTGAGGAGGTGTATATTCCCAAGCCTTCGTGCTCTGCGGTAGATCGTGACAGGTCTACGGTGTTTGAATCGTGGGCGGATAACTTCCGCAGCAGAGGTTTTATCTTCACTTTACTCCTCGAGGTAGATTTTGAAGAATTCAATGAATACGGATCGGTTAGAGCATTCGGAGGTGAGCTCACGCCCTGCGAACTGTAATTCGCGATGATATTGGAATCAGAAATTTCGGAAGCTGGGCTGTCAGTTCCTGAGATGGAGTTTCCTCGTTTGTGTAGTCTCCCATGACTTGAGCTTGACTTCGCGGCTGCCAAAGCACCATCACTCGGCGAAGACCTTATTTTCGCTAGCCTTGACCCTTGTATCGGTCTTGGAGCTTTTTTCCTCTGAACCCACAGTTGTCCATCATCATCGTTGTATTGTGTCGACGAATGGTAATATGGCTCATCCCTCGAGTTCAACCCGGCGTTGTAGCTGCTCAAGTTCGTTTGCGACGACATACTGCTGCTGGTATGAGAGGGCATCCGTTCATCAAAGGGTCGAGCCATGACTGCGATGATGATGCGGGTCGAATTCACTGTCAACAATCGGACAGTAGAATGCTACAACACGGTCGGGGTTTGGAGAAAAGTCATCGTATCTGTTGAATGGAGTGGATGATGAGCATTGGTTTGCGTTCGAAAGGCGCAAAGCAGATCTTTCGCGAAGATGAAGCCTTGTGACTGCGGAATTGGAACAGCCTGATGAAACACGAAACCCACCCTTCTACCATTCCGTCATGATTTGCGCTCACGGGGGGGGTTTCAAGTCGAGGCACGTTCAGAGAGCGGGGTGCGGGAGATAATCGAGTATGGACAGAGGGCAGCAGCACAAGGGTGACGAAGAGATTTCCATGTCCATTTCACAGGTGTGAGTTGGTGAGGGGGGTTTTGGAGGGTTAACAGGTACGGAATACAAAGTACATGTACTGGAACATGATGACAATGCCACAATGCCCTAAAGGATCTACCGTAACCTCCACGTCGGCAACCGGGGAGCCCTTCATTTCCCGCCCCCACTCGGATGTCAGCCGAGGACGCAAGCGTGGCGTGGCAGCCTCAAAGAATCTAGATCAACGCACTTCTTCGCCTGCATTTCCTGGATATAGCACGTCCTGCATCGACGACAAGCCTCATGGCGTCTACTAGGACTCTACGCAAGTACACAAAAGGGATATCTCCGGGGGGCTAAACGCACACACACGAGCTCACTTGTATGTTCGGGGAAAGAATTGTACTACAAGTACACAAGTGTGCTTTCTACTTGCTCAACAAGGGCAAGAAACAAAAGGGCTATTGATTGTGGCTGTGTTGGTTGCTGCGCTGCCTCGTTTTGCGACGATGGAACGATCATTCGTCATTGATGAAGTTCTATGATTCACCATACGGTCGGTACCTTGGACGGTTCATGTAGTCGGCATGATAACAACAGTAGATATGGGGAGGATGCTCGTGTACGAACAAGTCCGACGAAAGATGACGAACTCGAATGGCCAGACTCGTGGATGGCTCGAAGTTGGAATTCAAATGTAGTATGATAGAAGCCCGCTACATTGGATAGTATGTGTAATGCTCGTCGGCTTCAATCCCGCAAATCCCCCATATTCCCTAGAAGTATAATCTCCTATCAAAGAGTTCGAACGATCTTGTAGGTGTCGTGAGATTCATCAAGCTTGGTTACACAGGTCCACCCTAGGTATCAAAGTATCCAATCCACTAACCAAAGTAATAATGCAAAAAGTACAAGAACAGCCCACCTGCCCATGACCGAAGAGGTGTAGATAAGCTCAGAAACATGCGATGAATAGGGTATATTCGCAGCAGCAAATTCAATGCCAGGAGATAAAACAAGATCGCTTCAAACGTAGAGGATATACCGCTCATGACGAAAATCCACCGACTCGGCATCTGCCATCTTCATTACGACTGTATCAGCACAGTGGGGCGAATTTCTCCTTCCTCAATGTGGAAGCCAAAGACTGATCGGAAGAGGTCTTTCAACCAGGCATACTGCCCACTTCCGACCATCCATTGCACCGCCCGCGCTACATCTGGCGCCGCTGCTCTCCTTGGAGGTCCCGGATTGCGGAATCCCGGATCGCTTGCGATAAGCTTCTTGTATTTCTCCAGCAGATTCACCTGCCAAGGCGCGTTGCCAAAAGAAGAAGATGGAATTGTTTTGACAAACGAAGCGAGAGTCATGGACGTGCCACGCTGAAAGCCAACGTTTGTCGCTGCTTTCACGATGAGTAGTTTGAGACAGCTCAGATGGGGATCTTCGGAGGGGTTGATGATTGTACTAGTAGATGAAGATGTCGTCTCGGAACCCTGGGAATAACCGGAGAGGGTACTTGATGATGATGACCACTTGTTCCTTGGCTGCTGCTGCATACGCGCGCTTTGTTCGGGGCCAAGGACCAGTATATTAGGCACTGGGCCATCTTCGGGAGATATCTGTTGCGTGTCTTCAAATATAGTAGTCGGGGTTTCAGGATTCAGACGGCCAAATTCATCGTCTTCTGACTCCTCGGCCTCAGCTTCGGCCTCAGCAACTGCAGCGGCCATTTGCGTTTGCTTAGCTTGTTGAAAAGCCTGAGTGAATGTTGTCTGACTCGGTCGGGGTGTTCCTCGATCTGGTCGTACTTGCGTCCAGCCTTCGCGAAATAGATCACAGAGCTCCCAACACGCTTGTACCGCCGATCCAAGCAGTTCTTCGTCGGCAGGCTTGCCTTCGCGCTTGTTTTGCCGTAAGCTAAACAGCATCTCAGCCAGTGACCAGCAGGCCCGTAGGAGCGAATCGGTTTCCTCGGCTAATCGCGTCCGCTGTTTCATCAGCCGATGGCAGAGTGTGATATAGAAGTCCAGGGTCCGTTCTCGAAACGCTTCAGGCAACGTCCGATCGTGGGTATTGTAAAGGTGATTGTTGAGTTCGAAGCTCACCCGTAGCACTGAATCTGCCACATCGTTCTCCCGTTGCCGTACCTCGAACAGAGATTGGCAAAATTCGCGGCATAAGTCAAGCGTAGGTCGTACTTGAGTCGCAAAATCTTCGTCCCTAGTCTCGTATAGTTTCTGACATAACTTCCAACACGATTTCCATGCTTGCTCCTGAATGTTCCCTCTACCTGCGTAGCTGAAGGCCCTTTCGCGATGAATATAGCTCAGCCCGGCAAGCGTATTACATAGTGTCCAACATTCGCTGAGTGCCAGCTTAAGGGCAGCGACTTCGTCGGCGGTGTCTTGAAACCGTCCTATAGTACCATCGCCGAACATCGTGTTGCGGTAGTTGGGAGTCAGCTCGTCACTTTGCTCAGTATCGTGAGCTTCAGGAATGTCTATTCTATATCAACGATGCCCTAGAAGGGAGTCGAGTATCTCAATTCACCTTCAAGTCTTGCTGATCTCTGACTGTTTGGCCTTTCTTGATCTAAAGCCTCAATCTCGGCATCCGGTCTGGTCTGCGCCCTGGGTGTAGCCGACCAATCTCTGACTGGTGCCACTGTAGTAGTAATGGGCGGGGGTGAATTGAGGCTGGCAGAAGATCTCTGGAAGAGAGTTAACGAATGTTTCAGGAACGAACAGGGGTATCTTTGCCCTTTCTACATCACTACCCTCATCTATTAGCACAGTAGTCACGTCAGAACTCTGTGACGGCGTTGGCGTAGAACGGCGAATAGATGGTGGAGACCTCCGAGCGTGCTGTCTACCATTAACAACCCGAATAGCCTCAGATATCTGTTGATACCTACAAAAGATTCGAAACTTTGCGGTGCATGTATAACCGAACTCGGCTGCTCATCTCCATCTGAATTTGGTCTGAGGCTATCCGCGGACGCGTCGATTGTCTCGATCTAATGATCATTTGTGTCTCAGCAACGTTCCTCTTCTATAAGCCATGGTTGAGACTACCTTTAATCCGGGCGTAGCAGACTTCAAGGCAGATTGTGCTTCTGTCTCGTCGCTTCCGAGAACCGAATCGTCAATATCCGTCGTGTCGGTTCCGTTTGACGATGGAGCAATGGGTGAGGGATCGGCGACGTCGCTAGCGTTTGAGGCAAGAGGAGATGATTGAGCTGGAGGGTGAAGGAAATGCGAATGTTCAGAAGGTCTAGGCTGTCAGTTAAAGCTGCCTTTTGGGTTTCTTTCTGCGAGGAAACCACGGTGAAACCTACAGATTGGCGACCACTGGGGAAATGAAAGGCTTCGGTGAAGTAGGAGAATCCGTGTAGGGTGAGAAAGCAGACATGAGCGCGCTGTTTGGTGATGGCGGCATCATTGGTGACTTCAACGCCATCATCATGGTAGCAGGTTCCTGCTCTGTCGAATGGCAAGCCCTCAAGGTCGTGTAGAGAACAAATCGACAACAGCGCGCACATGCAGCCTGATATTACAGCCAAGCAGATGAACGTGTGGGGAGGCACGAAGCTATGAGAGTATGCGGGGCATTCGAGTCAGGAAAGTTCCCTGGTATTCCGTAAGCTTTAGCGGACCATGCTGATCATGGTTCAAGGATGAGTCGAAAGTGTAGCGGAGAAATCGGTGGCAGCCCCTACGAGGGGATGGTTTACTTGGTCCTAGAGACGCGAAGAGACAAGTCTCAAGGTAGGGCAGAGTAAAGGAGATGCACTACGCCGTTTCAATGCATAATATACATTATGGATAGATGCTTCGTCCCAGTCTAAATCGTAGGCTGCCAGGCTGCATGCCACTACCGACATCAAGAAAAACATGCTACATACATATCCCTGAGAGTCAGAATCTACCAAAAATCTCGCTGATTACCTTTTAAGAATTGTCAGTAGCGGTGTGCGATTATTGCGCAATAAGTGCAGACTCCCAAACGTTCCCATGCTCATATGTATTGCCTCACTTCGTCGGTGCTATTGGACGTGTCTAATAAGCTCAACGAACAACAACCGGTCGGGAAGCAGGCTGATAGGACGGTGTCCCTCGTGCCCCTTTTTAGGCGCCCATGGATGGCCGGGAGCACTAACTCTACGCTGGCTCTGGATCAAAGCCGACGTGCACGGTCTTGTGTGACCTCTCGACTTCCCGTTCGTGTTGGGATCGGGTTACCAGTCAGGAGCTCATACGTGGTGACTGGGGCACCGAATCCGTCCGGGAGCAATGCCGAAGGAACCAAAGCCATGGCACAGGGAATAACCGCGGAAATGAAAGTTGTTGCGGCTCAGATTTTTGTGTAACTCTGAATGGTCTGGCCCTCTGGGCCAGGGGGCAATGGGGCTAGCTTGCGTAGATGTACCGCTTGGTTTTGTGAGACATGTGTACAAGCTCATAAGGAGACACTGCATTTGAACAGAACGCCACAAGATTGATTTTGACCGACAGATCCCTAGGTCCCAGATCGATCTGTGATTACTATCTATGCTACACAAATGAACACAACAAGCAAAAGATAGTTTTGTGCTTTTCCTAAGACTCGTTTCCTCTAACAAGATAGTCCTTCCTCTACCGTTTGAACAAACTACCAGGCAGTCCTTCTAAGCTCTTATACCCTAGACCGATGGTATTGCTCTACCCGCTATCTTGTGGCAGGTTGCCTACAGACGATCGGCTTTCTGGGACAAGGTAGCCTCTACTTGTCTTTCTTGGGGGTGCCGTCAGGGTTCTGCTGGCTATATTGGTCGCTCAAACTGTTGTACTCTCGATGGAGCCCCTGAGATTGTTTCTTGAGAGTATCAATATCACGGTCCCTCTGAGCAATCATATTCTTCAATCTTCCGATTTCGCCAGCATCTCCCGCTTGAGCAAGTCTATCAGACTCCTTACCTTTAGCCTTTGGGTCACCCTCGTAACGCTTAACTTTCTCTTCAAGCCGAAGAGTGTCGAGGATCAAGACGTAAGTACGGTTGAGGATCAGGGAAAGGAAGAGGGTGAATCCGCAAAGGTACATGTTTCGCTGCGAGTAGAACTTGCGTGCTTGCACCTCCATACGTTCAGAGCCCATAGTCATAGCCGCACTGTATCCTGTTAGTGATATATCACAGCTAGAAATGTGGCACATACGCATTTCCGCTGTTCTTGCTTGCCGCCAATTCGACCTGGACACGGTACACACGGTTGACACTGTCGATGAAGAGAATCAATATGAATATGAAACATATCTGACACATATTAGCAGAGAAGGTATGGCATTGTTCCGGTACAAACCTTCATGCCATATTGTAGCTTCGCTATTATTGGATTCTCCGATATGAAGGTAAAAAGCTTGCGCTTCCATGTGTAGGGAAGAGGGACGATGAGCAGCATGAAAATGCTCATCTCCGCAACGAGGAGGACAAAAACCTAAAGGGTTGCTCTCGTTAGTCAATGTGGACGGCCATAAGGGTAGTTGTAGGATAGAGACCGGAGCATAAACGAGAGAAGGCATTGTGCTCGTTCGTATGATTTGATAGGGGAGGTCGTGGTAAGGCTCGAAGATGGAGTAGGATGTGTGGGAAGCAGGAGAAGTTACTTACTAGGCTATAATAAAGCGTCATATTGGCGATCCACGTGAGCAGGAGTGATTGGGGGGATGTAGTTTTGCTGCGTTCAATCAGCCTGCTGGTAGGTATATTTTGTAGACGGCTTGCTGGCCCAGTAGCGAGTGGTGTTATGAACTTACTTTCAAAACTCAAATCACTCTTAAACAGGTATTGTTGAATCGGTGACTGATGTTGTTGCTGTCAATTGCCTCTATCTTCACTTATATGAAGAGAAAGATGGCTGGTCGTGTGTCTTGAAAGCGCAACGTCATCCAGATTTTCTTGGAAGTGGGATCCGCGCTAGATTGCCGCAGGGATCATTTAGGCTCCCGAGGCAAGGAACATTATCACGAACACACACATCCTTTGATCAACACAAACGCAACGGGGTTCTCCAGAACTATTGAAATGTGATAGCAAGTATCGTGATCTATGTGGCTGACTACTGCGTGTCGAAGTGGATGTTTGAACCTTTCCTTAGAGGACTACCATATGTGCATGAACATCAAAATGGGTCTAAACCAATAGTTTCTGGGCCATGCATCTCAAGTACAGGTAAAGAAGCTTGTAGGTTGTGCTGATCTCTAACTATCAGCCTCCATACATCTCTAAACACCCAACAGGTCCGAGCCATCAGGTATCAGAGCTTGAACCGCATCTGGGAAGACCCTAGCCTTCTGCATTTATCTCGTAGCTATTGGACTTATGCTTAGGTTCGAATTGGAAGTTTTCATGGGCGGGACCGAGAAACATTTCACTAAGAAAGTCAGGAACACCCTGTATTCGATTAGAGCTGATACAGAGTCATACCTGATCTTGATCCAATCCTTATAATTGTCGCTTCCCAGAAGCGTCTCCAACTCATTTCTTCCTCTCCAAGCAGGCGGACGGTCTTGCAAACTCGGTGGCAGGTACTCGAGTATTCCCACAGGCACATATCTATATGCGAAGCTCAGCCACTCGAGCAAGAACCGCCTTGTGATCCCAACGCCCATCTCGTCAGACCCCCAAGTCTCCAGGCCGTACCGAACATACTGCTCTATTAGTGCTAGACGTTCGGTGGCAGACTTATCAATGTATTGGCCCTGCTCTATCTCCTCGAATATCCAAGGCTTGATGAGAGCTCCCCGGGCGATCATCACCGAGTCAACTTTAGCTTCGGCCAAATGGTCGTTGTAGTCGACATGAGAGTAGCAGTCTCCGTTGCCAATAAAGTACACCTTTCCATTTGCAGGCTGAGAGCTGCTTTCCGCCTCCTTGGTTGTATCTGACAGGTCATCTCCTTGTTCATTAAAGCGTTTGATGAGAGCCGCGCAGTCGGATATATATTCCCAATTGGCGTTCTTCGTATATCGTTGCTGCTTACTGCGGCCATGAAGAGTAATAGCTGCGACACCAGATGACAATCCACCGAGCTGCGAAGCCAAAGATCCGCCATGGACAAGCCGCTCCACAAGCTTGTGCGCGCTTGGCTTGTTGTCTTTCGTACCCATCCGTATCTTGATTGTGATAGGTACCTCTCCAGACACCGCATTCATTCCCCGTACCATCTTCTCAAGCTTTGACTGGCTATCCAGCAAAGCTGAACCAGCACCAGTACGGCATATTAGGTCAATGGGGCAGCCACAGTTCAAATCGATTACTCGTAGATAAGGACACAGTTTGGACAAGACCTCGGTGGTTTTGAGTGCTTGCCAAGGTTTGTTCGCCGCAATCTGAGCGCCAAATCTGATATCTTTGGCGTTGTTGTAGTCAGTCACAATGGATGCTTTTGGTTTGTACGCCGGGCTCGCTGCCTCAGATTCGTGGGCCCGCATCAGTGCCCATTCAGATTTTTGACCTTGTATCAATGACAGACCCACAGCCATCTCTGAATATGTGATCTGAGCACCAAGGCCGACGCACAGTCGACGGAATGGAAGGTTACCTTGTGTGGTTAACGGAGCAAGCACAGGTGTTTCTGGTCCAAAGTATATCTTGCGTTTTTCCGAAGGCAGAAATGGAGGTTCAGTGTATTGAGCTCTATTGTCTTCTCTTGTATCTCCCCGTTGCAGACCGTCCACAATGTCAGTATATGGACTGTCGAGTTTCTGATCCATTCTTGGATCTCGTTGAGAGGCCTGATCGACCTCTCTACCACTCTTATCTAGCCATTCGTTATACTCATCAGCTTTAGGCGTTTTGATTCTCCGTTTCATCAAATCCGCTTTGTCCTGGGTCGACACGGTGTTCAGTGTTCCTATGTCGCTTGAGTCGACAGCGGGCGTCGCCAAGTTACCAATCTTTCTTTCATCTTCAACTAATACCAACTCTTTCCTTCCGTCGTCGGTTTCCGCTTCCCTCATGTGCGAGCCGACAAAACGACACTTCCAACCCACATGGCATTTCCCTTTTGCGGCCCAGATTGGGCAGATCCCACCAAAGGTCGTTAGATCCTCTCTCTTCCAATCTTTCAAATACTTTCGCACATCATGTTCGAACTTGCAATCATCACCATATCGACATGTACCAGGATGGAATTCAGGGGAGTTGGCACGACTCTGACACAACCCTACTTGATCCCTGGAAGATCCAAATTTACGATTCGTATTCTGGCCTTTGGATTTATCTCTCTTCTTACCGCCTTTACTTTCACTCGACTGCTCTAGATGATGAGATCCTTCGGCGGCGTCGTCATCTGGAACAGTTGCACTGCTATCCGCCCTGCTTCCTGGCGGGTGCACAATGAATCTGAACGTGTCAGATTATTAATTTAACGAACGACGCAGAGACGCAGACTCTGCCTTGACTGGAGCAACTCCCTTTCGCCTTTCACTCGGAGTGAGGTTTTGATCTATCTGCACTGCGCCGGCAGTCGGGTCCAACTTGATGCGCTTCGACGGTAATTCATCGATCCCTCGAGCATCCGCATGTCTTTCATACTTTTCGGCCTTAGTAACTGCGGAATCCTCGTCAAACCGAGTTTGCTGGGGATGGACAGTCTTGGCCACGGTCTCCGAAGATAGTTCAGGCTTTAGATCCGTAGAGGGATCAACGGGGTTTCGAGCCGAATGCTGACTGTCGTCTCTGCCATTTGCCATCGTAACGTCCATAGAATATATTTGAATATCTCATAGCATTACTTAACCGTGATGATCATGCTGCGGAATATCAAGACTGCACTACTCTCGATTGAAGTATGGTCTCAAGATACTAACAGTGCTCTGTTTGTTTTGTCAAGACACACTTCTTTTTCTCTTCTCCATCTTTTTGCTTGGTGAAGCTGCTTGGGAGCGTTCTTAAGATTGTATCTTATTGTGGGCAAGAAGTGCCACCTCAGTCCCCCACAAATGCTGCTAAGCGAGGTCATTAATTACCCTAGTGCCATGAACATACCTTAGAGTAGGGTACATCACGGGCCACCGTGCCACCTTACCTACACCCTATCTATGTTTGGGCCTGATCATATCCAATTTCCTCAGTTTGAACATGGAAAGCTAATCAATAGACTCAACAGACTCAATAGATGCAATGCAGGTTGCCATTCATTCTCCTCCTAGAAGCATAATCGTCCATCGGAACCATCCGTAATTGGTCCTTCATGTGCTGTAGGGACGGATCATGGCTTCTTTCCCCAGTGCGAGAACGCAAGAAAGCCTTGCTGATTCCCGTAATGATGGTTGGTTCTCTGGAAATGGCATTGGCATGTAGTTCTAGATAGATTACCAACGCCAAGGGAGTATTCTTGGTGAAACAATCTAGCCCTCATTCGCAAAGAACAACATTTTCTGCATTCTGCGGTTGTACTTGACCTCGCAGCCCGTCGCCATTGGCCCACCAAGATGACTCCTATATCTTTCTCTTCGCATATCGACGAAACGAAACCGTTGCTAACAGACGAAAGCCCAGATGGACTTCGGTTCTACTCCGTACCTACCTACCTACCTTACCCACAAACTATTTTAAACGTATCGCGTGCGTGGTGGGAAGGGCTAACAAAGCCCTACAAGTCGTTCTAGAAGAAGCTTATTTCCACGCGAAACACCGTCATTTCATTTCCCATCCGCAGCCCCGTTTGCATGTTTACTACTCTTTACTTTTAACCTGAGTACATACCTTGCGAGTATTACCGTATTCCTTGAGAAAACAAATCATCTTGCCAGAAAATCAATCCACAATATCTCCCATATTAATTCGAGAGCGCTGTTGCGTCTATTCATCTATTACTAATTGGCCGTTGCCACGAACCGAGGAACGAGCACCCGTATTGTATCCTCATAGCCGCCTCGGACTTTCCCCCGTTGTCATATGCCAATCATTGGCTACGCTCTACCTACAGGCTGCCATAACAGAACGAGGCTGCAAACTTCCACTTACTGAAAACTCATTCTGTCTAGCATCGGCTTGGAAACATCGAGAAGCAGCCTTCTCGACTACCTCAGTCTAATACACCGCTTGTTCCATCCACCACAGCACGCCCGTTAAGCTGGATTCACGGGAGACCCCACCTCCTCTGCACTTCTCGCCTGCGACCAGTGACCTCGAACGTGCCTCGACCGCCGAAACTACTCCCATCGGCACTCCCAAAGGTTTCGACGCTGCATACCGGCGGAAGTCGGAGAAGGAAAAGGAGAAAGACCTGCTCTTCTCGTGGTATCGCAAACCGTCAAGCAGCTTGGTGGGAGGCGGGAGCTCCTACGTTGACTCCACACTCTTAGAATCAGACATCGAGGACTCGACGTTTCCACTCTTCACCGACTCTTTGGGGCATCGAGACATGGCCGGCCGGTCATCACCGATCAATATTGCCACACCTTCGCGGAACGGCTCAGCCTCTCCCCGGCATCATCAAACCTCGAACTTAACATCCGCCCTTCAGTCAACCACAGGAAATGAAACCCGGCCAACGCCTGCATTAGATATTGGTGGTGGCAATGCCGAGGGTTTCGGTGGCGGCTTTCGCCAGCGAGAATCTGCCAACGGAGGTATGACTGGACTAGATTCACAATCAGAGGGAGGGGCGCAGTCGATATCCATGGACACATCGAATTGGGGGAAGCCAAGGCGAGAAAGCTTAGCCGGCAGCTTGGTACAAGGAATGAGTTGGGGTGGAGTGTCTGTTGGGAGTTGGATCCGTGACGAGTACGTCCCCAATCTTGTTTGAGAGTCTGACCCATTCCGTGGATGGTAATCGTCTTGTTTCACGCAGTCGTATGGAAGCGCCGTTGCAACATGCTTCTGTTCTTGTAACGGTGATTCGCGCAGGCCCTCCTTGTCAACTTGCTCTCCTGCTCTAGGAGACTATGAGTCTGAAATACTTGTCAACATTGCTGACGCTTCTTAGTATCATCATGCAGGGAACATCACCTTTTGCTTACCAATCCCCGTCATTCCACTCCTCGTCATATCTCCCAAAGCTCGAAGCGAATTTTATGCGAGACTTCTCATGCTGTGGATTGACATTACCTACTTTACACGAGCTCCTACAGCACTATGAAGAGCATCACGCCCAACAGGTGTCGACATCAACACAAAAGCAAACCTCGAATCAGAGCGCCCCTCCTGACAGCAAAGCCGCCATCGCTGCGGGGGCAGCAGCAGCCGCGCAGGAAAGGGCTCGGCAACAACCGCAACAAATCGATACGTCGAAGGCGCATCATGTTTCCCCAACGATGCAGCGCTCCACTACGCCAATTGCCTCACGCAATTCCCAGCAGTACCCAGTAGCGAGCTATCCCCAGACACAAGCTCTGCCAACCCAAGATATGGATGCCGTGCAGGACATGGAAATGGACGACGAAGTCACTACTCCTATTTCAAATCTAAAGCAAACACAATATCCTTTACAAGACCAACCTCGGATGATGCAACGCTCGCAGTTTGGCCAACCAGCGTCAGCTCGGGTACCGCCATTAAACCTCAATACGCTGTCCATGGGCAACCCTCTCCAAACCCATCAAGGACTGCGTAATTCGCAGCCAAGTACACCAATATCTGCTGGTAGGAGCGGTGGTATGTTTCAGAATAACCCCACAGTATCTTCAGTCAATACACCAACCTTGAGCACACATCCTCTTTCCCAACAGCAGCAGTATATGAATACGCCCGACTCATCCGCTCCTGGTACGCCTGGAGAACTTGATCCTGACTTCGTTGGAAACATTGGAAACATGTCTATGACCAACAACCAAAGATTCATGCAAAGCCAATACCAAGGCTTTGGTGGATACGGTTTCGGTAACAGGAATGAAATGGTCGATCTCTGCATTGACGAACCCGCAAAACGGCTTTTCAGTCTCAATGGTGGTTTCAACAATCCTCAAACAACCTCGTCGTCTTCCCAGTTGGGCGAAGACCAATACAGCGAAAATAGTGAGCTTGCAAGGACGATTCGAGAACAGCAACGGATGGCCGGTGTTCCGGAGCCGCAGCCAGATCACGGTATTCCCAAACCGTTCCACTGTCCCGTAATTGGTTGCGAGAAGGCATACAAAAATCACAACGGATTGAAATACCACAAAAGCGTAAGTCTCTAACAGTGTGGATTTATAACTGCAATTAACACCGGAACCAGCACGGCCACAACACCCAACAGCTCGCCGCAAACGACAACGGCACTTTCTCCATCGTCGATCCCGAGACTCTCAACCCGTACCCAGGAACCCTCGGCATGGAAAAGCACAAACCCTACCGCTGCGAAGTCTGCGGCAAGCGCTACAAGAACCTCAACGGCCTCAAATACCACAAGAACCACTCCCCAGCTTGTGACAACGAAGGAAAACCCAATCTAAAACCGGATTCTATGATCGACATCACAAACCCGAACATGCAACAGGGCCGGAACTTCAACTTCCCAGTCGGAGCTCTCCCGGGCGAAAATATGATGAGATAACCCCCAGCCCCGGCCGATCAAGAAACAACGATGATACAACTCCGATCCTCTAAGCTTTCAGTCCATTCCTCCAGTACATAGGTCCTCCCTTCCTTCCCCCTTCGCTCAGATCCAGAACAACAATTTTCAGCATTGCAACCGGCGCTAGGGACCTCTTTATTCTTACAAAGATTCCCCTCACTGCGGTTTACTTCTCTTCTCTTCGTATCAGGGGCGGGCGGGCGGGCCCGAAACTGGTTTTTGAGTCTTGACTGATAATCTTTTTTTTTCTAAAATTAGCGGCGGGAATTGCTTTCGTCCGGTCCTGTGCGCGCGGCGTGGTGGATGCTTAGCGGGTGGTGAACCGATGGGGACTAATGCAAATGCAGATGTGGGAGAGCGGTGGTCGTCGTACATAGATCAAGAATGTGGGATATATGGAATGATAGTTTGACGGGGGGTTGTGTACATTGCTGGGCTGGGCTGGGCTGGGGTCAGCGCTGCGGGGATGGTCGGATAGGCTGTGTAGTTAATTATGGGGTTGTTTGAGCTGTGAGTTTCTCGTGGTGAGATGTGATGTGAGGGGGACGATTGGGTGATTTGGTGATGTGTCTGTGAGATACTGATGGCTCCTATCTGGATCATTCGTCACATTTTATCTAGTAGCCTCCTGCTGCAGTCACTCCTCCATCTCGCTCTCCCCGTCCCACTCCCCCTTCCCCACCCCATCATCCACCTCCGCCTCCCTCTCCTCTCTCCCCTTCCCCCTCCCCTCCTCCCTCACCCTCCCCTCAACAACGACCCTCTCCCTCTCCTCTCTCCTCCTCCTCTCCCCCACCACAAACGCCCCCAACGGCGTCTCCTCCGTGTTCGTATCCCTCAAAAACCCCTCCACGCCCGCGCGATCGCTAGGGCCGAAAGTCACGTTTCGGCGGTGGGACTCGATATAGCGGGCGTTTGATTCGAGCTTGGAGACGAGGAGGGAGAGGTAGGAGTTTAGTTTTGAGTTTTTGTTGCCCTTGCCTTTGGAGTTGGTGGCGGTTGATTTGGGGTTGGAGCGAGAGGGGGCGGATGTGGCGGATTTGAGCCAGCGTTTTAGGAGGACGGTGGGGGGAAGGGCGAGTTCGGGGAATGCGATATGCTTAGCCCAGATGGCGAAGAACTCGCCCAAGAGTTCTGTGATTTGTGCGCCTAGCGCGTCTTGGTACACGCGGGTGCGGAGGTAGGATTTTGGCGCTCGCAGGGCGAGGTTGAAATCGAGGGGCTTAAGGGTGGAGGGTTTGGGAGGCTTGGTGAGGTCGGGGGAGTTGAGGACTTCGAGGAGAGATGGGGCGAGAGGGATGTAGGTGCTTGTTGCGAGGGAGAGGCGGAGGAGGGAGCGTGTGAGGTGGAAGCGGAGGGGAAAGTAGGTGGGTGTTGGGATGAGGCGGAGGGCGCCGAGGGTGATTTGCACGAGGGGGTAGATGAGGGGGTGGAGAGGGGAGGAAGTAACGGTGCAGTGGGAGGAGAGGACGCGAGACCAGAAGTCGAGGGAATGGGTGTATTGCCAGTTGTAGATAGTTTTGTAGGAGTCCTTCGTGGGGTGTGTAATGCTGGTGCGCAGATGGACCGCGAGCTGTCGGATATAGGTAAAGCCAGTCGTGTAGCCAATGTTGGGATCCAGGCCCCAGAGTTCGGCAGCGGAGTTTTTCATGAGGTTAATGCCGGAAATAGTATGGATGTTTGTTGTGCGGCTACCTTTGACGAGGCCTTGGTAGGTGGTTTTAAGAACCGCTTCACGGAGAGAGGCGTCGCTGATGACAGCGAGGCGGCGCAGGAGAAGAAAAGCGGTGATGCGCGTTGCTTCGGTGCTTGCGGGGTCGGACCAGATGTTGACAGTTGTCTTTACTAGAGATTTGAGGACCTTTTTAAAGGAGAGGAGATAGGGAAGCAATGGCAGCAGCGACGAGAGCGTAAGCTTGATTGTCGGAGCATCTGAGAGGTTCTCCAGCAAATGTTGGATCGACGCGGCATGGGATTTCAGCAACGGTGACAATGTACGGAATTTCTTAGAATCGGTCGAGATACGCACTTTGCCGGAGTTCGACTCCTTTGCTGGCAAATGATGGCTGAGGACGCCTGGGACGTGTTCGAGCGCTACTACTAGTAGCTGATGGTAGACCTCTGGGCTTGCGATAGAATATTTATGCTCCTTCCCACCTTCATCATTAACATAGGCAGCAGCCCTAAATGCCAGAACCACCTGGCGTGTGGCCCGTAATGAGTGCTGCTCCGACAAGGCAATCTTCCATTTGTTCACCATAGCCATTGTAACGTCCGACTCCGTAACAGCTTCTTGCTCTTCCTGTTTCTCCCCAATTTCCTTACTCTTCTTCCGCTTCTTCTTTGGCGTTTCTTCTTCACTCAATTGATCAACCTCCGCCAGGTCATCTTCGGCAAAGTTTAGCAATTCAGCGTCGTTCTCTTTCAAGTACTTGTAGAATTCTGGGTCTTTCTCTTTTAAAGCATCCAAATCTTCCTTGTGTGTTTCTAGCCCATCCATATCAGAACCGGGCTCCTCGTCGCTGAAGGCATCGACGACCTCGTCAGAAGAACTCATGCCCGAGTCCTCGTCTCTCCCCGCTTGCGTAACTTCCCGCTTTCTTTTTCCAATCTTCTGCGGTACGTCCTTCGCCTTGCCCACCAACTTGGGCTTTTTCTTTTGCTCGGGCAATTGGAAGCCGCCTTGAAAGAATTCGTCAACACTCATTTTACTAAAGTCTTGAGTTTGCCCTTTTGCCTGAGCCCCAGCCTTCGGTGCTGGCTTAGCTTCCTCATCATCCGACACCTTAGCATAGTCACTAGCATTTCGAGCCTGTTTCTTCGCCTTGATTTGCTGGCGTTGCTTTATCTTGGCAAACTCTTTCCGCTTCTCAATGGTATCCTTCAAATGGTTCTTCTCGAACTTTTTCGTAGATTTCTTCGCGCGCCCAGCCATACTCGTCGAACGATTAGTGGTTTACTGTGTAAGGTTGCTCTAAAGGTTGGGGGCGCGGAAAAGCCATCGACACTTTAAAGTAGGCGAGCTAGCCCTGCTAGGTACAAGTCACCCTCCGCGAACATCCTACATTACGACTCTACAGCGTTCGTGATCGGGAAATAATTGACATTGAGGGCCGTCTTTGATGCTCCGGGGGTTTACTCTCCCATACCAAGAGCCAGAGACATCATGTTGTCAAGCAAGCTAGTCTGGAGAGTTGCGATGCAAGAAGGCTGTTGATCTTGTTCGGTGGAGCAAAATGACCCTTTCGTCTCGTCAACTGTATTGGTAGTTGGGTCTTATGGAGCTCTAATGCCACCGCTGGAGACGCTACAAATTGCATTCATCCGTTTCTATTTCCATTTGCAAGAGCAAAGACTTTTACAGTGTCATTGGAAATGTCGCACTCTAGTCATTGATGTCGACTTTCCAGCACACTTCTATCCTATCACGGGGGACTGTATATTCTATTCCCTGATTCAACCTTTTGGAACTATCACTGCGAGGTTGCAGCTGGTCTTTGTCCCAACTGTACATAAACCGATTCAGAATTCACCTTTCGTTCTTTCATCAGGAGTGTCTTGCTTTGTTGATGAATACAATGTCTTTGTGCCTTGTTTCGCCCAAAGCTTTGTTGGTCTCACAGTCTCATATATGTCCCTCTCCATGATGTACCATCTCTACACCGTGTGCTCTCGTTTGCTTGTCTTACCACACACTTCCCTAGTATTGACAGTCTACTACAAAACGGATATATCACCCCAAATCAAGCCACAATGACAACCAGACTAAGTAGACGCGAGAGCGTTAAGGATTCCATCAAGAAGGCCCTCCATCTCCCGAGGGAAAGATACATCCCACTACCAGTGGGTGGCTACCCTCTGCCAGATATCATGAAGAGAAAGTTTGCTCCTCCGCCCCAACTACCAGACGTGAACCGTCTTTCACTGATGCCAGACTTCACTTCAAGCCTTTATGGAGAACAGTGGTCAGAAGCGCTCCAGAACTCTTTAGGGCAAGCGAAACCCCGCCGCCCAGGAACTCCGAATTCATCAGACACTCTTCGAGTCCGCTACAGCATTCTTGTGCCCGATGAGCCCACAAACAGCGGACCACTCCAGATCCCCTGTATGATACGCGAGATTCCGACCAAAACTCATACTCTTCGCAGAGTCAATGGACGGGAGAACCTGAAAAGCTCGAGAAACAGGTCCATTACGAGCCCCACTGTCAGCGAGGGTTCTGCACTGAACAGAACGTCTAGCATCTCTCAGTCCTCAGACATCGACGATATTAACAGCGAAAGCACTTTAGTTGCCAGCGAACCAAGGGCCGAGTACTTGAAGGCCGGAACTCGTCCAGGCTCAAACACAAGTATGGATTCTGTTGAAACACTCATCTATATTCCTGTAAAGGCCAAATCCGATCAGAGCAGTCTAACCATGGTTATAGAGTATGTCCCTCATCTCCTTAGCTCCTTCTGTATCCTCGATCTGCAAATCTCAGGACATCCCATCCGCGTCACAACTTTCGATTTAGTACCGCAGGACAGCATAGCAGAAGGTGAGGCGTTGTTCCTCGATGACTCAGACCTCGAAAAGCCGTGGGAAATCCAAACCATAGGTTCTGGTGAGAGTCAAACCCATCACGTCCTCATTGAAGGCGATCTCATCGACTCCAGTGGCGTTCTTTCCTGTGCCAGCCATCGCTTCACCGGACAGCTGGACGTCACGAACCTCATCAACATTCTCGAGGTCGAGCCTGATCCAGAAGTCCCCAATGGAGATATCGACGTCTGGCTCGAGATCGCACACGAAGAAATGGACCGCCTCGGCATCCAGAGAACGATACGTGACGTTCCTAAAACAAACAGTGCCTCTGCATCTTTACAAAAAGACAGAGCTCTACAAGCCCTCAAAGATCTCCACAAGAACTATTTCATCATGGGTTTTTCCAGCGCTCAGACAAGGGATTACGCCATCACGCATCTCTCGCCAAGCTTAGCGGCCAGTATGTCCCAGGGGAACAGCAACCCACTCGAGTGCCTCTTCGACGTGGAAGCGCTGACAGATACCTTGAGCAACGGGGAGCGGTTCGTTGCGAGGACCGTGGCGGAAGGTCCTGACTCGCCGAAGCGGTTGTACTGTCTTCCTATGTTTGGTCCCGAGCTTGGTTGCTGGCTGTGCTTCCTTGTTGATGGGAGTTTGCCCAATTTGTGGCAATGCTAAGGTTGGTTTTTCGTATATTTGTAGGTTTTTCGAGATCGAGAATATCAACAAGAATTAGACCACTTCAAATGACCATCGTAAACTTGTTGAGGGGTATGCAAGTTCCGTGCAACAGCTATGATTTTCTTTTTTAACCGTAGCAAGACAAGTCTATATGTGTATGTCCATGGTTCTTCTCCTCTTGTAAACATCTATCGTGGGTCATGCTTCTTGAGCGGAAACAAACGACTTTGGAACAGATCTTCCTGTCAACTCGGACAAGGTGCTGAACCCAAGGACAGAACGAGGAACAAGTCGGAGGCGTTGGCACTATGCTAGCACTGATTTGCTGTCTATCGGCAGTGGTTCAGAAAACTCGGGGTGCACGGCTCCCATGTGTCTGAATGTGGCATCTGAAATCTATCTTATACTCGTAACATCCTTCGTAGCTTCTACATGTTCTGTAGCACCCCAAGTAGTAATAATGCTTATCATATTGAACGCCGTTGCCAACCAAAAAATTCAAGGAAAGTCGTTGGCGAGTCTACCTGGTAAGGGGTTCGAGTAGCTTAACGATAGTCATCTTCCCATCTTTTCTTGCCACGTCAAGCGGAGTTTCGTGAAGATAGTTACGTGCATTAGGATCTGCTCCTTTCTTGAGTAGTAATTGCACAATCCGCTTAGTACCATGAATCATAGCTATATGAAGCGCAGTTTCCCCATTCCCATGAATTGCATGAATATCACTACCATTCTCTAGCAGTAATCTTGCTATTGCTTCGTATCCCTTATACACTGCACAATGTAATGCAATCGTCCCAGGCTCAGCTTTTAGGTTGGAATCAGCACCTCCTTCTAGCAGTAAACGCACTATCGCTTCGCGTTTACAATCAGCTGCAACATATAATGCAGTCATTTCCGACCGGTCTTTTGCGTTGATATCGACACCTCGTTCTAGCAGCAAATGCACTATTGCTTCGTGTCCGTACTCTGCTGCATCACGTAATGAAGTATGTCTATGCAAATTTTTTGTGTTGATATCAGCACCTCTTTCTAGCAGCAAATGCACTATTGCTTCGTGTCCATGATATGCTGCATGATGTAATGCAGTCATTCCCGAATGGTCTTTTGCGTTGATATTAGCACCTCTTTCTAGCAGTAAACGCACTATTGCTTCGTGTCCATTATACACTGCACAATGTAATGCAGTCATCCTCGACCGGTCTTTTGCGTTGACATCGGCACCCCAATCGAGAAGTAAACGCACTATTGCTTCGTGTTCAGAATTAGCTGTAATATGTAATGCAGTCATTCTCGACCGGGATTGTGCGTTGATATCAGCATCTCTTTCTAGCAGCAAATGCACTATTGCTTCCTGTCCGTACTCTGCTGCAAAATGTAATGAAGTAAATTCACGCTCATCTTTTGCGTTGATATTAGCACCTCTTTCTAGCAGCAAATGCACTATTGCTTCGTGTCCCTTCCCTGCTGCATTATGTAATGCAGTCACCTCCAACCGGTCTTTTGCGTTGACATCGGCACCCCAATCGAGAAGTAGCCACGCTATAGATTGGAAATTCTTGGAAGCCGCTATACTAAGAAGCGGCTGGCGATCTAGAGCTAAAGGGAAGTCTAAACCAACGTCTGCTGTATTCTTTTTTGCTTCTTGCAGTAGCCATCGAACTGCAGCCTCGTTCCCATGCTGAAATGCCCAGGGGAGTGCTTCGTCTAGTGAGAATTGTGAATCCTTCATCTTGAAGCCTGCTGCACTAAGAGCTTGTAAAGCTCTTTGTTGCTCTTCAAGACTAACTCCTTGGTCTGTTCTCGCAACTGCTCTGCCGATTACTGCTTCACGAGATATGTCCAGACTGTCTGTTGATGTCGAAAGTTCTTCTGTTCTAAAAGGCGTTATGATCTCGTCACTGGATTCTGGGAGGTTCGAGATAGGCCTTGTTCCGTTATTTACTGCTTCACTGGAGATATCTGGGTTTTCTGCCGATGCTGAGAATTCATTTGTTCCGAAACGCAACGTCGTCACGTCGTTGGTTTCGGGAAGGTTCGAGACAGACCTCGTAGGTCGTGGATTCTGAACATTGACGCTGGGATATTCTTGAGGCTCGACAGGCGTTGATGTAGATGGGTTGGCTAGCAGTTTCCAGGGTTCGTGGTATATGACTGCTGGCGCAAGTTTTGCAGATTTCTTGAGATAACCACGCACTGTATTGTATACATTGTCCCTTCTTCTGAACTTGACCATATCAGAGTGATTTCGGTGGATAGGGTGAGTCTCGTTCCATGGTCGACCACCAGTAGCTGACCATCGGTCGACAAGCACAACATGTTCACCTGACATACTCCAAATCCCAAGAGAGTCTTGTCTAGCCGTTGGAGACTTGTGTGTTTCGAAGAAGGATATCATTCTAGTATCACTCAGACCAATTCTATTGAATTCCGTCATAAGGTTTTGGAGAAGAACACTATTTCTGTCCAATGTAGAGAGAAACGCCAGGTTCGAACGGCGATGTGCCATTGGATACAGAGAGCTGAGCTCCATACCTTGATTGGGTACACCAAAGAAAAGTATATCAGAAGTCTCCTTGAGGTGGCGTGCATCATCCTCATCTTCACTAGCAGCCATCTGTAGTAGGGCTTGCTTGAGCACAAGGCCCCCCAGGCTGTGCGCAATAAAGATGAAAGGTCGCATCAGTGTCATGTTACTTGTGACCTCTTTTAGAGAAGCACGGAAGCTGGAGGCAATATCTCCAAGGTTCTGAAAGCTTTCACTTCCAGCGACTGTGCTCTCGTAACCGTAGATGAGCACGCGGGCTTTCGGAAGATCGCGAGGAAGCGCATCTCTTAACCACATGTACGAACTGTTTCGAGCCTTCCATGAGCCGAATGCATGCGCTCCAAGGCCCGATATTGCAATGCAGCTATGTGTATTTGTTAGATTAGTGCTTGCAACGCGGAAAACCCGAGTTACATAGGAATTCGCGCATAAACCTCATCCCAAGACCTCCACTGAACTCGCGACATACTGGGGGAACGTAGAGATATGGGGCTTGCTTACTCGACCGTATGATCTTCCTCCTTTGGAGCGTATAATGGGGTAAAGCCATAGAAATGTTTATCGACGACGATGTATCCAGAAGCTAACTGTGATGCGACTGCGCGAAGATCCCATTCATCTGATTTGCCTCGAAGCTTTTTGGACGGAGTATTCAGAGTTATGGTGGCTACTTGTCCCTGGCATCCATTGGAATCCATCGCTAGAGACTCGACTTTCAAGTCTGTGACAGCCAAAGTCTGCTCGAGAAGCCGAGTCGTCTCCTCTATATCAAGACCCTCTGGTATACCACTCACTCGGTAAGCGAAATGTTTTTCATCAGGCAGCGCAGGCCTGGAACTCTCGATGTCTCCCATCACTGCGTACGTTTTACAGCCAGTATGCACAACGTTTGGGTGCCGAATTCTAAAGAATTCGTTAAAGTGAGCAATAACAATTCCGAATGCTCTCTCAGGTCCTAGGGAAATATACCGCAGTAAGGTTTTCTACCGAACGTCATACGCTTACATGCTTTGACTCGTGAAAGTTGATAATTTCATTGGGAGAAGAAGTCCAGACGACAGGGCACGCTACCTCCGCGCGCCTTATTTAAGCCTCCCCAGTCCATTCGACAACCGATTGGCCATCCATAAACATCAGCGTTCGAAAGAGGAGGTGTGGCTGTGTAGACGTCTCAAGTATGATAGGTCCTTCAACGACATCTATGAAGAGCGTGGTATGACATCTTTTCTCTTACATCTCTCTCTAAATCACAAAAACTGAAAGGATTGATTTTCTAGTACCAGACATTTCGCATGTCTCCTGCGACCGCGAGGCTGGTCGATAGCCAACTGCGATTTCCCCTGCACACTTTACCTATTAGGGCCCCCACCTATTATACACTCTTCGCTCAACACCTGCATAACCTGTATATTTATTTCGACTTCATAAGGGTTACATCAAGCGCGAAATCACTTCTTGAGGTTTCAAAATGCTTGCTTATCGGACAAAGCAAGAGGGATGATGTGACTGAACCGATCAATCGGTTTGACGTATACCCAAGCATCTAGCCCAGAGTGGTGCTACCGGCGTCAAAGCATGGAATATCTAGAAACGCTCATTCAGAGTAGTAATATAAAGTCGTTTTGCTAGGTCTACGGCTTTGATTTTTTGGGTAAGATCTCCGCAGCACCGGCCCTGGCGCTTGCTCTGACGCCAGTCCTACTCCAGTTCTTGACTTCAGCCAAAAACATCACATAGATGCCTTGAACACGCCACTTCTCACATTTACCAGCGTACGCGACTGCGACTTCTTCCCAGCAACATACTTCCACGCGAAGCCGGTGATCTGCTAAGGAACCAAAATTCCATGTCTACAGCCCGGCAGCGTCGTCGTAGATGATCATGGGAGCGCAGCTTTAAAATGAACATATGGATGATACAACGGGCAAGCGTTTGCAGATGCGCTGCGGCGCCGGTGTCTGGGACCTGGGAAAGCATGAAAAGGGAAACAAGAAAGAGATGAGGCTTGCTTGGTGCTACGTGGGAGTAAAACCAAGTCACTCGTGAACACGACACCTTTTCTCTGGTGGAATTAAAACCTTAGATGGCCTTTGTTCAAGAAGGATTTTTCAGACCCATATCCAGGAACAGCATTTCCAGCGCTTCGTAAACTTTTGACTCCCTCCTGTCATCCGCCTTCCCTCGGTTTGACGGTCTGCTCTGGTCAAATGATTTCTGGAAAGCGCCCCACCTCCGGCAAGCAGTCGCTAAGCCCTTCACCCCAAGCTCCTCCCCTTCCGAGTCAAGCTCTCCGTCGATGTTATGTTTTCCGATTTTATCTAAAATTTCGTACAAAAGGCCATACCAAGGGTTGTACACGCGGTCCTTTAACTTCAAGGTATCTTCAATCAGTTGTTCGAGATCCTTGCGGATCGGTTGTAGTGTCGAAAGAAGATGCCCTGCAAAGGACACCACTTCTGTAACGACTGGCTGGATGGTTCTCAGAATGTCAATTTGCGTCTCTACCTCAAGCGTATCTGTCATTGGGAACCCTCGGGCGCACGACCGCCTATTCCAGAAACTGCGGTTCCCGATTATCTGGGCGCGTGTACCGAATATATTCGCATATCCTTTCGCCAATCCGGCTTTCAACTTTATGGCGTGGTCGTTTATGGACTGTAGTGAGTCTAGGAACTGGAGGCCAGAGGTGTTAACATGGGCGAATTGCGGGGCGATATGCTCGATATAATCATGCACGAGTCTTTGTTCGCGATGCTTGGGTGGAGGCGAGTCAAACATTGCAACTTTGCATATGCTGGCCATCCAATAGCCTAGTAATTCGTTAACGTTCTTGTGAAACGCAGCGAATTTCAAAATTGCGGAGTTGCTAGCTGATACGTATGAAGTAAGGTCCTGGAGTAGTTCTTCCCTGGATGAGAGGGAGGAGGCGTTGATTATAGTAGAAACTCGACTGCCGAGAATGCGACGATCAATCGCGCCCATCTGACGTAAGGTATAGTACCGATCGTGGATGGCGTAACCCCAGTCACCATGGATTTTCCAGATTTCTTCTCTGTTGATCAAAGAATTCTCGACCTTGATTGAAACGGGAGGGGGTGAGCGAGTAAGCGAGGAGGTGGAGGAGTAATTCTTAGGCATGAGAGGAAGGCAGCAGAAGAATACAAAGCAACCATAGGCAAAGAAGCTGAGTGCGATGACAATCAACAGATAACGGAGAAAGGTCCATGGGTAGGCTATGGTTGTTTTGATAAGCAACCAGACAGTTTGGCAAGCTTTTGGTAGGGCTCTGTGGAACTCTCGTTGCTTACTGGTTATTGCAGACCTCAAATTCGTAAAGCCTTCGGAAAGTGTCTGTCGATGGCTAGTGAAGAGACTGGATGTCAATTTGATAAGACGATGGGTGAAGCTTTTCCAGAACGCCTGGCTGTCATTTTGCAATGTCGACTCATTGACTCTCAACTGTGATTCACTCTCCCGCTTCGGCCTAGAACCCGACTTGAAGAGTATTGACCGTGACAGAACACGAGTAAGGGTTCCATTCTCAGCGTCCTCGTCGGTTTCTATCAGACGGTCTCGACTAGTTGTGATTGTGGCTTCCTCTTGACCCCCGCTGTATCTCGTCCTCACCTCAGTCACAGTTAGTACACTCCGGTGTAGATTTGTATCTTGCTTGACGTGTCTCGCTCTTCCACTTGGAGGCTCTGCAGTCCGGGCCACATCTATTGGCGCTAATCGCTGAAATCATGATTCAGTAATGAAGCTCTGCGACAACTGGAGGAAGGAAAGGAAACCCACCGAATCGATCTTTCTTTTCGGCATCCAGCTATTTGGCCTCCTTGTACCCTTGCAAGAACTAAATTGGATGCGAAATGTCGGTTCATATTTTCTGAATTCATCTGATGCTGAGACAAGGGAGACTCTCAACTTGTGAACAAAGAGAGTTACGGATGCATTTTTTCCTTTGTCTCAACATGCAATCCCCTCGTTTTCGCATTTGCACCCATCCTAACCGCCCATACACATGCAGCAGTCCATGGTTGCTGCTCCTTTCCGCCGCTCAAAGATTGTGCCATGGTCTGGGTCCCATAAACCATCGGCTGCAAGGATCAACCACTCGACCACGTACACCACTACATGGTGAGACTGAACGACAGCTGAATCATCAATCAGCGGATCATCTTGCGAGTCATCGAGTCTGTCACTCTTCATCCGAGAGATGTGGTATGGTCCTGGAAAGCATGGCCTATTTGTGTGGCAGCAGTAGTACATGTCGCACTGTTTCCTCGGTGGAGTACTTTATGGTCGATGTATTTATCTGGCCTGATAACGGCTGGCGGGGTACTTTGTTGACTACCCCGCTATGATGATGTTTAGTCTCCATCAAGGCATCAGAATCTTTTTCTCGTATGTTCAAACCCCCCCACGGTGGATTCGCTTCTGTCCAATGTCAACATATTCTACCTTCTCCCAAACCTAATTGCTCAAAGTGCAAGAGATCCAATCCCAACACCACCACCGGCCTGCCCTTGGCCATCCAGCTGCACTGCCAACAACCGCCTCTATTCTGCTACTGGTGCGCCTGGGCGCTTCGAGACTCTTGGTACCCCACCAATCCTCCAGAGTATCTATAGCCATATAAGAAAGGGTCTTCACAAGACCTACCAGCTCTGCTCTCTCCCCCTCTTCTCCTCCTCCCCAACCTCATAATGTCGACTACAAGCACAATCACCAAGTCCAACGTCGGCGTCTACACCAACCCGGCCCACGAACTCTGGGTTGCCGAGTCAGAACCAAGCCTCGAGACCGTCAAGAAAGGCGAAGATCTCAAGGATGGCCAAGTCACGATTGCTATCAAGAGCACTGGTATCTGCGGGTTCGTCCTCTCTCCTCTCTCCTCCCCGTCCTCTTTCCCTGCCCATTTGCAAATTCTGCTTCCTTTCTATTCTTTATGCTTCCGTCGACAATCAAATCACCAAATCTTGACTTTTCTACAGTTCCGACGTCCACTTCTGGCACGCCGGCCGCATCGGCCCCATGGTCGTCGAGAAGACCCATATCCTCGGCCATGAATCCGCGGGCATAATCCTCGCCGCCCACCCCTCGGTCACTCACCTGAAAGTAGGCGACCGCGTAGCCATCGAACCGGGCCTCATCTGCAACGCCTGCGAACCCTGCCTCACCGGCCGGTACAACGGCTGCGAACGCATGCAATTCCTCTCCACCCCACCCGTCGACGGCCTGCTCCGCCGCTACGTCACTCACCCCGCCGTTTGGTGCCATAAAATCGGCACTATGAGCTACGAGAACGGCGCGCTGCTCGAACCCCTCAGCGTCGCCCTAGCAGGCATGGAGCGCGCGGGCGTCCGCCTCGGGGACCCCGTCCTCGTCTGCGGCGCCGGCCCCATCGGCCTCATCACCCTCCTCTGCTGCGCCGCCGCTGGCGCCGAACCCATCGTCATCACCGACATCGACGAGGGCCGCCTCAACTTCGCCAAAGAGCTCTGCCCTCGCGCGCGCACCTACAAAGTCACCCGCGAAGTTAGCACCGAAAACGCAGCCTCCGACATCGTCGCCGCGGGTGGCGGCGTGCGACCGTCCATCGCCCTCGAATGCACCGGCGTCGAATCCTCCATCGCGTCGGCGATCTGGTCGGTCAAATTCGGCGGCAAAGTCTTCGTCATCGGCGTCGGCAAGCCCGAGATGCAGATCCCGTTCATGCGGCTCAGCACGCAAGAAATCGACCTGCAGTTCCAGTACCGGTACGCCAACACGTGGCCGCGCGCGATCCGGCTGGTGGAGAGCGGCGTGATTGATCTGAAGAGGTTGGTGACGCATAGGTTCGATATCGAGGATGCGGTGAGGGCGTTTGAGACGGCGGCGGATCCGAAGACAGGGGCCATCAAGGTGATCATACAGAGCGAGGTTGATGTTTGAGTGAGATGGGGATGGTGGATTGGTGTGGGTGGTGGCGAGGAGGTGATTTAGAGAGATAGACAAACCATGTGACCTGTGACGAGCAATTTCTTTCATCAGATAAATATTCCTCCATAGTTGAACAATTACATCGTGAAAAAACACTTTTTTATAAACACCCGCTGAACAGTCGATATCCTGCCTCCTAGCTTCCTATCCTATGATACACCCAGCCTATCCTAGCCTCCGCCATACCATTACGCTGACGCCATAATTACGCAACATTACAGTTCAGATATCAACATGAAGAAAAAACTCCCCCCCAAACACCCCCTCCACCGACTTCCATAACCGAAACCACCAGATCCTCGCCTCCCCTTCCCTCACGGATGCATCTTCTGCCCCATCAACACCCCGGTCAGCCAACCTTCACAACACCACTTGGCCATATAATGCGCGCACCACGGACACTTGACCGCCGCATCCAACACCCCCTCCTTCTGAACCCCCTCCCCGCCACCACCATCATCCCGCACCATCTTCTTCGGCATGATCATGGCCTCGTATAGCTCGCTGGGCAGGTCATGCCAGTACTTGCACTTGCAGCAGATGACGAAGAGCTTGCGCACGGGTGCTTGGACGGCCTTGGCGGCGGTGAGGTCGGCGGTGAGGCTGCCGATTGGGGGAGGCTGGGAGGGCGCGCTGGTGTGGCGGCGGGAGGTGATGGATGGGCGCTGCTGCTGTTGGAGAGCGTGGAACGCGGGGGAGGTGGGGCGGAGGGTGGAGTGGGGGCGGATTGTTAGGGAGGAATCGGCGTTGGGAGACTTTGGGGGAGCAGAGTTGGGGAAGTAAGAAGTGGAGCCAGGGGCGGGTCCTGTGGTGCTTGAGCGGATGAAGGAGGCGCGTTTGGGTTTGGTGAGAGGTTGGTGTTTGAGTGGGGGGAGGAAGTCGAACGAGGGTGGTGGAAGGCCGGATTGGAGAAGTGGGTTTGAGCTGTGACGCTTGATGGACGGTTTATGGCCGATCGTATCACCATTAACACCTTCAACGACGACTCCAAGAGCGGCTTTTGCTGGAACTCGGCTATCTGATGACGGACGGCTGGCGCTGCTCTCTGTCACCGTTGGAACGAAAGGTCGTCGAATCTCGGGCTGAGTGGCATTCTTCTCCTCCGACGGTAGCGCTGGCAGATGCTTTGTGGTTATCAGGACTGGGGTAGTCGAAGATCTAGGAAGTGGTCTTGAAGATCTCGACGGCGGTAAGTCATCGTTGAACAGTTGAGATGAAGCTGTACGTGTTCTTGAGTGGCTGAATACGTTCGGAGCCTCCAGAGCAGACTCCCTTTGCGAGTTATTCTTGCCATCAGAAGGCTCTAGCCGTACTTTGTCTGTGTCCTCTGATTTCGAGTCCTTTGCAGATCTCGTTACTAGATTGCCAGAGCTCTTGGGTTTTGGAGATGGCGATCGGGGGTTATCCTGCGAGCTTGCGTTGCCTTCGTTAGCTCCTGCATTGTGTCGTGGATCGGTCGGCTTCTTGCGACGACTAAACCCACGGTATTTATCTGGTATCAACACAGACGATTCTTGAGTTCGGTTTAGAGTGACTATGTCTCGGGAGTCATGGAGAGAAGAATCGTGTGTGTGTGGCTGTCTCTCGCCAAAAGATTCCTCCTTTGCAATCGACGACCCTGGCTGGAAGGATACTGTCCGCAAACCCTGCTTGACCAACTCGGCAGAACCGCCAGGAGTTGTCTGAGAAGGAGCGACCTCTGACCACAGGTGTCTATCCTCCACTGCTTGCTCATTCGCCTTTTTGACAGCTTGCTCGTCCTGAAAGCCAGCAATCGAGGCCTGTTGATGGTACATTCGACTCTTATGAACATAGCTGCTACCATCCGGATATTGACTTGCCTGTGCTGGCTGCTTGTGGATTGGTGGGACTTCGGGCATCGGAGGCACGTCGGCGGACGTGGTGGCTGGAAATCTGCTTAATCTATCCACGGCGCACTCAACCCTACTGTCTCTTCCGTTAACCGGTGGCTTGGCCGGCGGGGCTTGTGACCATCTGTTATACCCCGATTCCTGTTTGACCGCAGCCTTGGTGTCCTCGGTGTCCTTCTCTTTAACCGGCGGCGATTGTTGTCTGCCCCTATGATCTGCTTTCAGTTCAGGTGCGATTATCATCAGGTCAGTGTCTGTTCGACTTCTACTCAGAAGCGGGAGGCTGTGATGTGCAGTTTGATTAGGCGCAATGAAAGCCTCAAGCTCTTTCTGCTTGCTAAAATCTATTGGCTTCTTGAGCTTGGCGGTTGCTTCATTCCCTATTTTCCGGGCATATCTGGCAAGGGCTTCTTGATACGCGTCATCGCTGCCCCAGGACTTTGATCGGTCGGTCTCTGATGATCCATTGCGGGAATGAAATCCTAAACCCTGGTAATGCGGAAGTGGGGGAAGTTGAGGTGGACCCAAACCCACAGAGGAGCGGAATCGCTCCAGAGTGTCTGGCGCCAGTTCAGTACTACTTGCTGGTGTAGAATCCGAGCGCTTCTCCTTGAATGATCCAAAGGAGTAGCCTGAAACTCTCTTCTCGTCTCCAGATGACCGCCTGGAGTTGTCTTGGGAAGTCGAACGCGACGAGATAAACGAGACAATCGAGTTTCTCCTCAGCCCCGTAGGCATCTTCTGCGTATCCATGGCCGCAGGCGGTGGTTGCTTGTTCTGGCGCTTTTCGGCCTTGGGTTCTGCAGCTTTCCGCTTATCCTCGTCTTTCTTTCTTCGCTTCTCTAATTCCTTGATCTCCTTCCTCTCCTTCTCCAACCTCTTTCTCTCCTTCTTTTCCTTTTTCCATCCATGATCGGTCCAGCTCGGAGACTTGCAGATCGACGAACGGATAGACTTATTCTCGTCATCATCCATCTCTTGGTCTGAACCTAATTCCCCGGCACGTAATGCGTCATTGTTCGCACGGTGTATGTTGGGAGATGGAACTGGAGCAGTCTGTGAACGAGTTAGAGGAGGTGGTGCACGCTTTTGGGCTCTTGGTGCAGGCATTGGCGCGGCTAGAGTCACTGAGCCGCCGGACAAGTCCGAATTCTCAATTACATTATGTTGTTTGTTTGGAGGCGAAAAGCGGTTTTGCTGCAATTCGCCTTGTCAGTATGCTTGCCATTCAGAGTGTGCGAGGTGCTGCGACGTAGGTTTGCATGAAGATCAAGCTGCTTGCCCACAAGGTGCGATTGCTGTCGCAACGAGGTGCGGCGCAGGTCGCAGCTTCGTCACAAGCTTCAACTGAACGTTCAGGAGCTAGTAGTAGGACTTGCGTCGCGGACAAGTGCATAGACAAATGGAGTTTCCTACCTTGCTTAGCTTCTCGAGACGAACCATGCGGAGCATTGGATTTGCTCGTGACGCCTCAGGTTTCGAGCTGGCAAGAGACATTGGGGTAACAAAAAGGCAAAATATGTACGAAGGACGATGAAACTATGCACGTGGGTTTCTCAGTTGTGGTGGAGCGAATTGAAGGATTGGCCAGGTATTTCTATTCGGCCTGTGAAACTTGCGGCCCAAATTGGAGAGGCAGTGAACTGAAGATCACCAGCGTTGGTACAGGCAGTACATGGTATTGACATGAAGTCATCCGGATGGTCGTGTCGGTTAGCTTCTGTATGTGAACGGTTTGTGTTACCTCGCCGTCTCGTCAGCGAAAGAGAGTGGGTTGATCTTCACGTAAAGAACGAGCGGGGATAGCAGGCATAGCTGGGGAGTAACCCTAATGTGTTCTTCGTCCACTTGCGATGATAACCCGAAAGATGGCAAAGGAAATGGCACCGGAACGAGTGTTGATGTTGCGAAGGGAGAAGGTTCGTCTCACTGTGTCAGGTCAGAGGTGCTCCTCAAGCTTTCCATCGAGGGAGTTTCGCCTTGCGTCAGAAGCGACAGGGATGATATTGCGCTGAAGATGATCGGCCGGCTCGCTTGAAAGAGGAAGGGAACGCGGGGGATAATAAAGTATTATTCTCTGCCAATTATCTATTACACCTATGCTGCAAGCGAACCATGGGGCATCTTCCATCTATGTTGTGTGTATATATGGATGAGTTGACCTAATTCATGAACAGAACCCCCCACCGATGGATCAAATCCCCAATGAATGGAAGACACTCACTCATCAATGGCTATAAATCTCCACGGCTTGCTAGCCCATCTTTCAAAAGGTTTTACATGGGTCAAAGGCTCAATCAACAGCATTATCGCTGGTTGATATCAAACAATGTTGAGGGATACCGATCATCTCCATCATGACTTTAGTGGTGCCTGGTCTATCCTGTCTCAATCATTGTTACGGCTTAGCGTGGTTGGAGCAAGCTTTAGGGGGTCGAGGCCCTCAGCATCTGCAAGTAAAGCACTCCACTGTTGGTTCGAAAGTGTAGGTCATCATATTACTCCGTCCGAGTTAATAGACCTTCAACACATATCTTCCATCGCAGACCGGATCAACTTTGGAAAAGTGTTTCCTGGCCGGGGTATATAGAAAGTAGAAACCACAATCCCATAACTCCAATCGCACAATCAATTTTCATCATCAATTTTCATCATCAATCGTAAATCGTCAAGCCAATCACATATATCAAACCGCATTTACCAGACATCATGTGTGGCGTTGATAAGTGCTGAATCGATGGCGCTTCGGCGGAACCCAGGTGTTCGACCAAGACAAACAGCGCTGTCAATGAGTGCTGAAGAATTCGTTAGTATGGCGAGAGAGCGACAAGACAATGACGTACTGTTGAGAAACTTCTCTACGTCGATGAACTTCTTGGCGGAAGTATTAAAGGTAGGTAGAGTATCAGCAAGTATCGGGTCGAGGAAAAAGTGTGGGTCAGAGACAGTACCAAAACCAGGAACCTTGGAACCCGAAGAGTAGTCCATGTTCACGTCCGAGAAATCCGGCACATCGAGGGTGTCCGCATTCCAGAAATAATCTTGTCCTTCCAGAATAGGGTCATGTGGGAAGAAGGACTCTGCGATCCGAGGGCTTTGGCTATCCATTGAAGATTCGCTAGGGGATCCTATATTCTGGTTTTGTGTCTCGGACAGCGATAGTTCTGGCACCGGAATCTCTACCCAAGATGACCGCGCATCCATGTATAACCCCCGAGAACGAAGGTATTGTTCGACATCGTTGGAGTCGAACCATTCGCCGTCAAACTCAATAAGATTTATGACCTGCGTCATGGTCAATCCCTCCGGTACCGGCGTCTCAGCGGCGATTGGATACATAGGTCCTGTACAAGCTTCCGCCGCCCACCAAGACGATGGTGGATTATCAGTACCATCGATTCCGATGCGTGGATAATGGAGGCCTGCACCCCCAAGATGCAGTAGAGGTGCCTCCCAAACTTCCAGACTCTCCCTAGTAGACCTCAGCAGTAACTTTTGCATGTGCTCTACAATTTGTTTTGCGTTGCTGAAATGGAAAGTGAATTTACAGATTCTTTCGATGTCTTCCCTTGGGGACTTGGGACTGGTCATGAGCCGAAGCGCATATTCTAAAGTTTGTCGTAGTAAGCGCCGTCCAAAGGATGTCTCATAAGTGGAAGAACTTCTTGGTAAAGGTAGAGATTTCCCCACAGATGACCCGGTCCATCCTTTTGCCAATGCTGTTTCTGGGATTTCAACTCGGTACTGCTGCGTATACTTCTCAGGGCTCCATCCCGCCTCATCTGGGCTTGCCACCTGCCGGTTCGCGCTCGATGCTGTACCAGAGGGGCGAGCCTCGCCTATCGCGGTCTGTTTTTGGTCAACTGTTTCGTAGCCCCACGGTGCTGCACGAGCCTTCTCACCAGCTGAGGATGATCCTTTAGACCGGGGAGGCAGTCTAGGTCTTCGCGATGTCCGAGACCTGTCTAGCGGAGGTGTTTCGTCGCCTCCATAGACACGCGCAGACAAATTAGGAACTTGCTCGTCTTCTTCCTCATCCACTCCTGTAATCTGACGCGCAGACTCAAGGAAATGTCCCATTGTTGTTTTCAAATCTTGCGCTAAGCTCGGCTCCCATCTGCGGATTCCGGAAGAGATTGCCTTGTCATTGAAATCCAGGAAAGAATTATTCATATCTTCGATTGTACGTTCGAGCTCCGAAACCCGCTTGTTAAGGCCGGAGATGGTGGTTTCCTTTCGCTGTCGATATGCTCGCTGTGCAAGTCTAATTTGAGTACGACGGCGCTTTGGGAGAATCAGCTTGTGAGGCTCAGGTAGTTTGTACCTAGAGACGATACCTCTGCCGCGGTTTGATCTCGCGTGTCAAGTCGAGGCCTCCCTCGTTGGCGTGATGCGTTCAACTCATCTGGACTTGTGCTGTGCGTATCCTCATTTTTCTTGGGGTTCCGAGACTTCATAGGCTTGGTAGCTTTCCCTTGGCGAACGAGACTATTCTCATCGTCGCTTTGAGGGCTGGTAGGCAGTAGTCCTCCGTAAAGGGGAGCATTTTCGCCCTCTGCTTCCATTAAAGCCGTACCCTCGTAGGTTGTTTCTGGGTAGTCTTCGGAGGGAGGAAGGTCCAAATTCATCGGCGGTTGGCCGCTGTAGAGAGCTGTATAATCGTACAGCTGCGCGACATGTGCTGGTAAAGGCGTGTTCAGAGCAGGATCCGGCGAGAATGGTACAGGGTAATAGTAGCTTGGCTGAACTGGATTTCCAAAGTCGAAATAGTCCAGTGGAGGTCCGAGAGTGAAGTCGTCGGGAATGGGGAGCGAAGTATTTTCATATGTGCGGTTCTCTTCGACTCGTAAAGCTGACTGGACTCGGGGCATCTTTTAGTAGTGCTGCTTCTCCGTAATCGCGCCGAGGCTGCTTATGAATCCTAGGCTAGAATATAAGTACGTCATAGCGAATTGACCAATCAGCTCTGAAACCAAAATAGAACATAGCCGAGATGCGTTTGGAAGCTTCTCGTACCTTATCACCCTCCTGGTCCCTTTTAGACAACAGGCCAGGTGATTGATGGTTACCAAGTGCGCCCCACAAACATACAGAACGTCCTTTTGCCGATGTTAGCGTTTCTGCATAGAGATACAAAAAGCAGTTGAGATGGAGGCACTGAGCTTTGATCAACGACATTTGACAAGCATGCTCCAGGGAGCTCCTTACAGAGCTGCGGACTTGTTTCTTTATATTGGCTTCCTTAGGGTCTTGCACTAATGATGCGAAACGTCGCTGACAGACCCTTTGAAAGAATGGTTGCATACTGTCAGGGTCTTCGCGGCACCTGCAGCCTGCAAGGCATGGTTTGGGGAAAAGAGGTCGGCATGGATGGAGGTGGCTGTTGGTCTGCTAATGGGTCCCTCAAATCCGAGTGGTTTCAACAGGAGCAACCTGTCACGTCTGTTGGTGGAGTAATCTGAGGGAGTCAAGTACCCAGGAGGAGTTGAATAAACGGTTCAAGGAGCTTCCACAAATGAAACGGAACGCCACGTAGAATGTGGTGGCACTGGTGATTCCTGAATCTGCTGCTCGGCCGTTGTATGGTTCGTGATCTTGTTAGTCATATGCACATTGGTTTCTAGCAGAGCTGACATATGTTGCCGGTCTCTAGATCAATGGCTTAAGCCCCCGTAAGCGTCGGGATTTAAGCGTCAGAATAGCTGTTTGTTGAACGAGGGAGTCTCACATGTGGGTCCTTCCTCCGTGGGATGCTACTATAGTCTTCACTTAATTAGTGAAGAATCGATTGTTACAAATGGCTTAACCCTCTGATGGAACATAATTTGTCAGATCTCTTTCTTTTTATTTTTGCTTTTCGCTACATAGACACCACACGAGGAAGGTGTTCTAGCAATGAGATGCTGCATTAGTTGTGTCCTGGTGGTTCAAGTTACCGTCTATGCAAAGTAGGTGCCGCTTTCATTTACCATCGCAGGAAGAGGATGAACCGTCAGACTTGACCGCGATCCTTACTGTATTCTCGATGAACAGCTCTTATGTCACAGTGCAAACTCCACTGGGAGTATCGTTCATCCATTCGATTCATCGAGTGGTAGGCCACAGAGTCAGTTTCAGGGGGGAGCATCAGCTGGAGTCAGGTTTAGTCCATCCTTGGCTTGGTGGTTTCCTCTTGACTCATGCACAAACGGACTCGGATTCTTGGATAGATCGGCTGCAGACTGCTTTGCGTTCCGACTGTCTCCAGAATCGCTAGGATGCCTCAAGATCGAGCTTCTCGCCACTGGCGGTTGTGGACTTCGTGCCTTGTGCGAAGGATAATTTACCTCTATGTGTTTGTAAGGGAACGGGATCTGCGGCGGGGCCAAAAACGTATTCTCATTCTCGCACAATCTGATGCCTTGTCATTTGTTGTGTTCTGGAGCGGATGGAAAGAAACAATGCTTATGCGGTGGCTGCAGCTTCGCATGAAGCGTGGGGAGGACGTGTCATGGTAAGGACTAGAACATCCAATAAACAGGGCTGCTGTGACGGACTAGGAAAATGGATGGCTCCAGGTGACACCTCATACCCTCGGGACTGGCTCCACTCTTAGGGGTAAATTACTGTCAGAGTAACATTGCAGTGGAGTGCCGATCGATTTGCGTATGCTCCGGCAAGCTCGAGTACTGAAATGGTTGTCCCCCTGTTGACCGTCAGCGGTGATGGTGGATCCATTTTGTTCTCAGCAAAATCTCAAGCTGCTAGCACTGCGTTCGAATGCTCGCTGTACCTTGCAACCTTCAAGCTTAGGCTCTCTAAATACTGAGTGCAGATCAGAAAGCCGGTCGGAGATAGATGTTGACTGCAATTTCGCCAGGATGACAGTGACGCACGAAAAGTCACTATTAATCCTAGTCCATTGGCTGGAGGCTTCCCCCTTACGGACGGGATCGGACAACCTGTGATAAGGAGATGGTTGGACCAAGGCTTTTGCACAGATAGCGTGTGAGAGTTGCCTTTTTGGAAATTCTCGCTTCTTTCAATACGAATCGGGCACGGACAAATACGGTGACTCGTGAGAGGCGTGGTGAACGATACGGTGAGGGTTAATGGACTCAACCGTGTTCGGGCACGTCTGGATTTTCACCACAAAGACGATTGCAAGGTCCAGAGGAAGCGAAAAGCGACCCCTTCCGGTCGACTCAAGGATGGTGGAGTCTCTATTGTGGCAAATCGTTCACTAAACACTGGAGATTGATTACTCAGGATCCCGGAAACGTGACAACAACGAAATGAAAATTATCCATAACGATTAATGGCTTCTCCAAGTAAGATTCTGATACTTACATAAGAGGTCTGAATCAGCACGGTCTGGACAAGCAGCTCTCTCTTTCGCGGCCCCGATTGATATCTCGTCTTCCTCAGCTGGTTTTGCACTGGCTTCCAGCTCGCCGGTGGCTTATACACCAGGATTTGAAGACATATGGAAGCCGGATGATTCGAGTTTGAAGCGATTATTCCAGCCAACTCTGCTGGCGACCTTCCTATGATATGGTATTTATCCTTCCACAATGACCTGACCTTGTTAGTCTTGGTGGACATACCTTATGACTAATGTTAAATAGTAATCTTTGTGATCGCACGCTCGACGTTCTCGGAAAGTGTACTCACACCAGACATATGTACAAGCCACATAACCAGTGAGCATGGGCGACCAGGTTGCAGCGGCAGATAACCGGACGTATCAACCGGGCAAGTTTACCCACTGGCTTTGCAACGTGATTCTAATAGGAACATACCTAAAGGCTGGACGAAATCGAACCCACCGACGTACGAAGATTCCTTGGCTATGGGAGCCATGATAAAGGCTAGGAACGTGGCGTACGCGATGGATCCACTGGGATTTTCTGGAACATGGAAGAGTGGATTCTGTCTGTGAATTAGACTGGCACCTGAAACTTCGGAAAATTGGGACGTCTGGAACTTCCAATTAGTTGGCTACAAGGGTTTTGTGTGCTGAATTGTCGGTTATCATCAGACATTGCAACTATTTCCCAGTCATTTTTCTCTAAGAGAAAGGATTGCAATGACGACTCTGCAGTGCAGCAACATGGATAGAAAGAAACGGGACCTATGCTTATTTTCACTAGGTATCCATACTATCATCAGGCCCAAGAACAGCGATAGCCTCATTGCAAATCTAACGTTCAGTCACAGATGGCGGGGGTATTCGAGGTTTATCTGAGTTAATCATTATCGAGGAACTCATGGAGCGCATCCAATGGAGAGAAAAACTCCCAAAGGCTCCGGTACCTGCTGAATACTTTGATTTGATCGGCGGGACAGATACTGGAGGGTACGAGTATACATAATTTACGAGCTGCGTGTTCAAAGGTCCTCTTACTAATTATTCAGTCTCATCGCCATACTTCTCGGGTGATTGGGGCTTTCAGCGGCCGAAGCTATTCAGGCATTTGAGAACCTCGCCGGAGGAGTCTTCTCTCAGAAGAAATGGAATTGGAAAGATGACATGTTCAAGGCCACAAAGCTCGAGAAAGCGGTCAAAAGTGTTGTGGAGTCGAGTCTTGGTCAGGGCCGTGCGGATGCAATAATGTATGAAGAAGGGCTCTCAAATGGCTGCCCGGCGTAAGTCAATCTACCCTTGATAGGGTCACGCCGCTATGTGAACTACTTCCTCCAACAGACCTTGTGCGCTCTTCGAGTATCAGATACCATACATCTCGCAAACCCAACCCTGTTCGGTACTTATGATGTGTCCCAGAACCAAGGCGATAATTGTGCCATATAGGAAGCCGCCCGGGCAACGTCAGCCATACCAAACCTCTTTGAAAGTATACATATAGGACATGCTTCCTCCGGAGGTGAATATTTGGGCACAGGACATGGCTGAAATAGTCCAGCCAGCAGTCACTGCTGAAGCGGCACAGGTATTTGGAGAAAACGCACAAGTTGCTTGCATTGGAAGCATAGGAACTGGTCACAGTGCAAGCGCAGGACACGTTGGATCGGACGCTTCCCGGAAGCGGCTTCCATACATTCTTATGAAGAATATTGAAAGAATGGCTGCAGATTCTGAGAAAGCGGCTGTTGAGATGAACGAGAGATACAGAAATGTGCCTGGGATATATCATCGACTGGATGTTAACCGAGGATTACAATCCTTTTCACTCGATGAATGGAAACGACTAGGCGAAGTACGGGGGCATACTCAGGATTACATGAGATTGGATAACATTAATCAGCGCATTAATGAGGTGGTCAACGCATTAACCGGCTCCTCTTCTTATCAGACCTATAAAGCCGGACAGCTGTGTGGTCACTAGTGGTCGGCCATATAGATGATTGTTGTGACTTATTTCGGCCAGCTAAACCTATTTAACCCACGACTGATAAGGTTCTATTAACCCACGTGCCCCAGGAAAAGGGTCTCCTCGCAGGCAATGATCGTTGTATTGAACGCAACGGACAGCCTCGAAAACGCACAGATCGTCAAAAGGATATCATGAAGTTGAGGGGATCATTCCGGTGATGAAGCCACCGTCTCTTTGGTCCAAGACACTCTACCAAACCGACAGCAGCCGTCGCTAATCATTTCCGATGACTATGGTATACTCAAAGCCTTTCAGAACAAGACAGCCGCGATCATGTTCCAGCCAGGAATAAGAAATATATACTCTTCTCTACCAGACATGCTGATTCAGCACAACCAGGGGCAGTAGAGACGGATAAAGGGTAAAAGAAGAATTTATAAGCCTTGGCTGGCTTCTTCAATATTAAAGATCATTCCTGAAAGATACTTCCAAACTCACTGTGATCTAAACAATCCCGAGTGCAGGGGCATATTCATCATAAAGAGGGCATAGGGCGGTCAAGAGTTACGATATGTACCCTTTCCACTTTCCCTACTGAGGCCAGGACAGGATGAGCTTTCAATTTGGATAGAAAGATACAGGGTATGTTCGACTAGACGAGGCTCACTCGAAGAATGGCAAGTTGCAGCAGATCGACTCGGGATGGGATGCATATGATGAAGCTATAATTCTAATCAGAAGATCTGGTATCTACTTTGGAACCCATAGCTCGAAAATATTTTTAATATCCAGATATTCTATACATTCCGTATGTACATAATGTTTCATTGGCCCTCCGCCACGTACACCTGGTCGCTTCCAAGAAGAACTCAGCCACCCAGACAACCCTCACCACCACTCACTCGGCCCCCTTCACACACTCCCTCAACCCCTCAGCCCACTCCCACGGCCTCCCCTCCTCCCCCGCCACACTATTAAAATACTCCCACCCCATCACCCCCCCAAAACCCGGATACCACTCCCTCAACCCCACCACCGCCCTCTTCAACTCCTCAAACCCAACCCACCCCTGCCCATTCCCCGGATTCGTCAGCACCCCAACCACCACCTTCTCCGCCCTCCACCCCCTCTCCAGAATAGCATGATACTGCCCCAACTCCCCCCAATTATTGTAAAACTGCGTATGATAGCACTCAATACTGCCCCCCCGCATCACCTCCAACGCCTCATAGTCGAACCCCGACAGATGCGGCAGCCCCAGCAAGGCCGTCGCCACAGGCGCCAGCGTGACGAGGAACCCGGCGCCGAAATCGCCCTTCAGCCGGTCGATCAACCGCATCATCCCCGCCAGCGACATCTCCTCCTCGACGTCCAGGTCCAGCCCATCGAACCTCCTCTCTCGGACCAGATCCCGCAGCGGAGCATAAAACGCCTCAAACACCTCGTCGCTGCCGTCCAAGCGCGTGAAACTGCCCGGGGCGGCCCCGCCCAGCATGCCGAGCACTTTGACGCCAATGTCCTGGAAGATGGCGAGCTCGGCCCATAGCGGGTCGTTTTTGGGGTGCGCGGGCGGGTCGTCGTTGAGGGTGATGTCGCCGGGGCGGGCGTTGAGGTGGATGGCGGCGATGATGAGGTGGGTGGGGCCGATGTGGGAGGTCGCTTCGGTGAGGAGCGGGAGGAGGGAGATGTAGGTGCCGTGGTGGTAGTGGGTTTGGTGGTAGCAGACTATGCGGGGGGGTTGGGGTGCGGGCGGGGGCGGGGGCGGGGGTGGGGGTGGGATTAGGGGAGGCATGGGGTGGGGAGGTACCTTGGCTGAGCTAGGGGTTGGGATGCTGGATTGGGTGGTTTTAGCGATAAGGCTAGTAGCCCTAGCAGTCCTTTCCGGTGTTTATTTGAATTTGGTTAGAGCTATCTATGCTTCTTTAATATGAAGATGCGGTGCGTAGGTATAGATCCTCTTTGATTTTACAGTAACCACTCAAAGACCATTGAGGTTTGACCGATAAGTAAATTATCCCATAACGAAACTTAGATCAACCATTCTCAATGACTGTAGACTTCAGCAATCTCTACGTCTTCCAAGCCATCACGCTTTGAGCCCATGTATCACAACATATAACCACTTGATGCGTATTCCTGACTCTGTTCGCTTTGAGCTACATCAAGGCTCTCTTGTTATGTCCACTGTGCGTTGTGCTGATAACTGTTCTTCGACTCAGCATGGAAAAGGATATGAAGAGTTATTGCCAGAATGTTCAAGGTATGTTGGGGCCAGGCTAAGCAGACTTGAGTACCGGCAGGACTTGAAAGTCAGTAAATGACATCCAGCCAGAATCGTTACAGACCGCATATCAGAAGAAACACCACTCTTGTCAACTCGTTGCAAGCAATCATAGATCTCGGTTCAACATACCCACACGATGATTCCATCCTATTGACAGGTCGAAAGAATATACTTTGACTTGAGCTGATCTGTAAAGGATGTACGACTAGGAGGATTGGAAGAAAGAACGTTCAAATGGGATCTTGACACCAATTTACCGATTAGTCTTGCAGTGATGGCCTACTTGGCTATCGCTTGTTTTTTATTGATTTTTGTTCCACTTGCGGAGGTCCCTATAGTGAGCAGTCGTAAGCAAGGCATACATCCAGCATATATCTCTGTCTTGTTGCTACAGGAGCAGAAGGGGCCATTGATGATATGAAAACGTCAAGACTTGGCTTTAAAGGTCCTTTAACAACAGGAAAGCTTCAAGGTTGTGATGCCGATCCCCTGTTGATGTACTGTAGACAGCTATGGGGCTCTCTTTTGATTGTAATCCGAAGGGTGGACATATAATGTGTCCTCGTCCATTTATTGGTCTCTTCATGCTCTTCATCTGGCTACAAAGGATTCCTGGAGATAACTGAGAAGTATACGGCTTGAGAGAAGGAGGTCGACGAAGTGTCATGATATCGCACTAACGTCAATAGGCAATCCCAAGGCCCCTTGTGATGCTTTGCGTTCTAGCTCCATTTTGCCTCTGCACCATGGAGGGTCAGCACGCACCGCAATAGGTTCGGGTTCGTCACAGTAGGTAGAGGCACAACCTGCTTCTGCGGCCTGCCAAAAGATGTGCCCTTTGCCGCCCGCAGCGTGGCGCCACCCCTCATATCTCAAAGCCTCACCACCTATTCTACTGCCCGACCGACCTCCAAGGCTTGCTCTGGCTGACCTCTCATGTCCATCAAAAGGCGTAAATAGCGATAGCTATGGTAATCTGTTGGATCACAGGTTCTGTAGAGTAGTCTTCACGCGTAGAACGTGGTGCTTGAGGTACAATGAACTGTAGTGCTTGTGATTTGTCTGATCTGTCGTGGGAACTTGGAAATTGCATTGGCGGAATCGAGGTGTGGCTGACGGACATCGCGACTCCAGTATTGGCAACCTCCACTGTTTGCTCCCCAAGCCTAATCATCCACCCTCCACCTCTGACAATCATCTGCTTGTCGCACAGCGTCGCCAGCAATCAAGGCTGGCATCTCTTCGTCAAAAGGCTGCGCAAAGTCCCTCATTCTCCTCTCGCTACGGTCGCATAACTTCCGCAAGCAAGACGCCCGCACACACTATTGACGGTTCAACTCGACAGCTCAACGAGATAGCAGGAATCACTCGGGTATATATGAAAAGGGAAAAGACTCGAAAGCAGTCTCTCTGTCCGTTCAGGCGTGAAGCCGGTCATCGCTGGAAAGAGCTTGGGGTACGGCGAAATCCCGACAGTGGAACCAGGAGTCACACAATCGCGTTATCAACGACGGACCGGTGCGACAGGCGTTTCAAGGCCTCAGGGAGGGGTGAGATTAGCCCCACATGAGCGACGACATTGCGCAAGCGCCTAGAGAGGATATTTTACCATCGAGTGCAAATGCCAATGCCAATCCAAATACCCATCCCCCTCAGTCTGCATCTTCCGCAGAGACCTACGGTACGCTCAAACAGAGACAAACACCGAATCTCCGTTCTTCTACTAGGAGATCAAATACGCTGACAGTAAAAGCAGATAATTCCTCTCCCTCGGAAGCCAATCCTATTGTTGCCGGCTCTGCATACAAACACTCCACCTCAACGATAACACCAGGTCTACCTATCGCAGACGAGCCAGTTAATTACACCAGGGGCTCCACTACATTGATTGGGTCAGTCTCAAACCAGGACACTACATCAGAGGGACGGCTTGGGCCAGGGGTACCAATACGCTCGTCCTCCAATCCCAAGTTGAATCCGTCAACTGCAAACCCAATGAATAGCCAAACCGCTGATGATCAGGTTCAATACCCTCAGTCTGGGTCCACAGGGAGTATCAAGGCGAATAAAAGAAGTGGCAGCATTGCGAGTAGCAAGCGATCAAGAAACGAGAGGTTGGTTGCGCCGATCGCTGGCGGTGAGGAAAAACCGGGATTGGAAAGTCCGGAACCTGTACCTGCTGCAACAAAGCCGAAGAAGCGAGGCGTATTGAAACTCATCTCCTTCTTAAATTGTTGCAGTGCGCCAGACAATGCAAATCCGGTTGAACTCGAAGACCAGGCTGTTCCAGTAAAAAAGTCAAAACCTTTACAGGCAAATCAGGGTAGGCAAGCGACGCCGGCAACCAAAGCGAACGCCAGCGCAGCGGAATCTAGTACTGGGGAATCTAAAGAAGGTGCCCCAGAGAACATTGGAGGCCCGCCCTACTCAGAGCTAACTGCGGCGGCAAAGCCAACGATGTCGAACCAAAACGCGGGAGATTCTGTATTAACAGAAAAGCCAGCTATACCCGATGAGGCAGAGCCGGTGCTTAGAGAGAATGAGAATCTACCAAGCGGAACCCGAAACCAGCCTCTACCCCCTTTGCCAATCCCTAGCAATCCCAGTGTAGAAGAGGAAACTTTGCAGCCGGACTTGACTACAACCTCGGGTGTCATTGCCTCGGCAGAGCCATCCACCTCGCCAACAGACGAACAGAATTTATCAGAGCTAACCCCGGCGATCGATGACAGGACACCTCAACAAACGAAGAGAGATAGTGACGTACAAATGTTGGATGCCCCTCCCATTGCGCCTGTCCCAGAGGAGACTGCGAGCAGTCCACCAACTAGAGATGCCACGCAGACGCAACTAAATTTACCGCCTCCTCCACCAAGAGGCAGTCAAGATCGACCGGCGGCTGGCGTAAGTCGGACAGCTTCGACCGGGGTTACACCGAATGAAAATCAAAAGTGGCTACTTCCTCCGATACAACCTCGATTCAGGGGTAAGAAGTGCCTCGTTCTCGATCTTGATGAGACCCTTGTCCATAGCAGCTTCAAAGTTCGTTTCCGAGACTCAATGAATCATGCTATAAGCTAATCGTATTCAGATACTTCACCAAGCCGACTTCACGATACCGGTCGAGATTGAGGGTCAATACCACAACGTATATGTGATCAAAAGACCAGGCGTTGACCAATTCATGAAGCGTGTAGGCGAGCTGTATGAAGTCGTAGTATTTACGGCCTCCGTCTCAAAAGTAAGATCCCCGTTAGCCCAATCTCTTGCTCATCTAACATCTATTAGTACGGTGATCCACTACTAGATCAACTTGACATTCATGGCGTCGTGCATCATCGATTATTCCGGGAAAGCTGCTACAACCACCAAGGCAACTACGTGAAGGATCTCTCACAAGTAGGCCGCGATCTACGAGAGACAATCATCATCGACAATTCTCCGACTTCATATATTTTCCATCCGCAACACGCCGTGCCAATCAGTAGCTGGTTTTCCGACGCACACGACAACGAACTTTTGGACCTGATCCCCGTCCTGCAAGACCTCGCGGGTTCCCAAGTCCGCGACGTCAGCATGGTACTCGATGTAGCGTTATAGCCTGGCCTCGAAGTCCTCATATCCGATCGACGCATCAACATCATCAGCGAGCGGCGTTCTCGATAAACTCGGTAATAGATTGTGCCGTGTAAATTTTGTAATAAGATTAATTTTTTCTTTCACCGCACCACCGGGTCTGATATCTTCATCGCCCGGGATCATTATTGCGTGGAGCATAGTGTCGAGCAGAAGACCTGACAATTTGTAAAAAGAGAGAAAGGGGCAAGATATCAAAAGACCATTGGGACGCGCTTTTTGGGATACCTTTCTGGTTCTTCGTCGGCCCTCGGTTGGGCGCTTTTACTGTTATTGCCTCCCCTCATCGTTCGACCAAATAGCTCCCCGCGAGCATCTTTCTTTTGTTGCATTCCTGGCGGCGTAGAGTGCCGATACTCATTTCTAGCGGGCTGGCTCTCGTGTATGGTTTTTCTTGGTGACGTCAGCCATTGTTATAGGCATATGGAGAGCTTTGATGCATCAAGTAAAAGCTGGAATCATATCCATAGCTAAGTATTACTTTGGTCGCCGAAAGGCCCCGCCACCTATGAGCCCTATTCCATTGCAGTTACGCACTAGAGCTTGTGATGTAGGTCTCGTGCTCCTCCAATGCCCGTGAACTGCATAAGGTACACAAGAAAGTGTGATAGTTATGGAAATGTTCCTGCAGAGTAATGCATTGTTCGGTCATTGGTGGAAGCACGAGTACACTCGAATAGGGCTTGTTGTACTCCAAGTTCCCCTTGATAATCTCAGTGATATTGAAACATGACAACAGTCATTCATATGAGGACATACATATCATGTGGTAAACAAGCCCCTAAGCTTTTTGGCACATGAGAATGACGGCGGAACCCGGTTCCGCCCGGTTGCCATATCGCATATTCGAGCTTGACTTTCCGAGCACCATAATTTCTAGGCTGCTGCATAGGGACTGATTGCTACTTACAAGATAGCTTATTTAGGCAGTCGACAAGGTCGTTTATCTCATACCCATAACGTGATGGACCCCCCCAATGCCCCCAACGCCCCTTCCCCCACCAATGGCTCCTCTCTGCGAGACAGCAAGGGTTGGGATGGCAAGCTACGTTTGGATAAAAAAGCGGTCATCACGAACGCCGAAGTGCTCTCAGACCCTGAATACTCAGATGAAGATGCGCTGCCGGTAGAGCAGATAAGTGCAGACGAGGGTAAGTTCAGCTTGTCATTCTCATTAGGTTCGCTAATTTCTTGCCGCGGCAGATCTGCTCGAAGACTATGAGCTAGATACTGATGTATGCTGTGCTGGCGGGACTTGCTTACCGAAGATTGTACTGATAGATGCGTGCTAGGACATCGATCTCGTCCATTGCCGCATATCCTCTATACCTGCCCTACGTCTTGAACGCTTCGCTCAAGTTCAGGTACCCAATCCTAACTAGGGAATATGAAGAGAATGAAAGTTGAAGCTTACAGTAGCTGTTGACAGAAAATATGCCTCCGCCAGAACCAGATATCCCACATCGATGTTCCCAGCAGTCTTGGCTCGTCAATTGAGGACCTGGACCTATACGATAATCTTATATCACATATCAAGGGCTTAGACAGCCTCATACGCCTCACATGCTTAGATCTCAGCTTCAACAAAATTAAGCACATTAAGAATGTAAACCACCTGAAGGATTTGAAGGACCTCTACTTTGTGCAAAACAGGATACAGAAGATAGAAGGGCTTGATGGGTTAGCCAAGCTGAGGAACCTGGAGCTGGCCGCGAATCGGATAAGAGTATGTTGGTGTATCAATATCAGGGTTTGGATATTGATTGTGCTATAGGAGATGGAAAATCTGGATACTCTGACTGGACTAGAAGAGCTATGGCTGGGCAAGAACAAGATTACCGAAATAAAGGTAAGGAGGACTGGTTTGATTTGAGACTTGTTGCTGATAGTCCAGAAGAACATGTCATCTCTCCTCAACCTCAAGATTCTGTCTATACAATCAAATCGCCTGACTCGAATTTCGGGCCTTTCCGATCTATCTAACCTCGAAGAACTCTACATTTCCCATAACGCTCTTCCGGAAATCTCTGGTCTCCATAGCAACTCCAAACTCCGCGTCCTTGACATATCGAACAACCTGATCTCTCATCTGACCAATCTTAAGCCACTTACAAATCTCGAGGAAGTATGGGCTTCATCAAATCAAATCTCTTCGTTTGAGGAGGTAGAGAAAGAGCTAGCGGAAAAGAAGGAGCTGAGCACGGTTTACTTTGAAGGGAATCCGTTGCAGACCAGGAGTCCAGCCTTGTACAGGAATAAAGTTCATTTGGCATTACCGCAGATTAAGCAGATTGACGCGAGTATGCTGCAATCCCCGCCCTTGCCACATGCCTTGCGTATGGCTACAAGCTGACTCCTCTGTAGCTTATGTACGAGTATCCTGATAGAGCTTCAAGACGGTTCATAGTACGTCTCCAGAAGTAATGGCGTCGGTAGCTGAGCTCGCTGAATCATAACACTCTCCTGGCCCAATCGGAATTTATACGGGTGGAAAGCAGCAGCGATGCATGACTGTGATGTTTTGTCTCTTCGTGTGTTTGGGCCATAAGATACTTTTCTGAATAATGCCACATCAATGATGCATTTTAAGTGCCCCTGGATCCAATGCCGGACCTATTTCCTACATTGGGTTTATCCATTGATGATTCAGCCGCCGAATCTTCCGCAAGAGATTGCCGATATTCCCCGTACCCCCATGACAGTATTTAGCCTCAGATGCATGTTTACTGAAAGTACCCATTATGTCATCGTGGGGGTTTGGCGGGGCAAAACACAAAACACAAAACACAACAACTGATCTCTTTCCGATGAGAAATCTTCAAGTGAACATAGTCAAGCCTTTTCTTCGGTTGGTGTTGGACTGTTCATTCTAGAGCATAAAGGAGCAGTTGTATTAACGCCAATAGCACCTCTCCAGTTTTTACTCGTCGATCTTCAATTGTATATAAGAACTTTACATTTCCCATTCGAATCCAGCCAGGAACTACAAGAGCATACGCCAGCATGACTGCCCCAAGCGCCAAGTTGAACAGCGGCCACCAGATGCCCATGGTGGGCTTTGGGTATGTTGAGCGGAAATACTGGGCTTCAATTCTACACTGACATTTTGATAGGCTATGGAAAGTCAACAACGACACATGTGCCGACCAAGTCTACAATGCAATCAAGTCAGGCTACCGTCTATTTGACGGCGCATGCGGTACCTGGAGTCTTAACCGATTGTCCATCGCCCAATGATTGCTGATTTCTTCAGACTACGGCAATGAGGTCGAGTCCGGCCAAGGTGTTGCCCGTGCGATCAAAGAGGGCATCGTAAAGCGCGAAGACCTCTTCCTCGTCTCCAAACTTTGGAACTCCTTCCACGACGGCGACAAAGTCGAGCCCACCTGCAAAAAGCAACTCAAAGACTGGGGCCTCGACTACTTCGACCTCTACATCGTCCACTTCCCCATCTCCCTCAAATACGTCGACCCCTCGGAGCGGTACCCCCCGGGCTTCACCTATGACGGCAAAAACGTCGTTCCTGGAAAGGCTAGCATCCAAGAGACATGGACCGCGATGGAAGAAGTCCAGGAGAAAGGTCTGGCCAAGAGCATCGGCATCAGCAACTTCAACGGCCAGCTCATCATGGATCTTCTCCGCTACGCCAAAATCCGCCCTGCAACCCTGCAGATCGAGCATCACCCCTACCTTACCCAAGAAGGCCTCCTACGCCTCGCCCAAAGCGAGGGACTCGCCATTACTGCATACTCGTCCTTCGGCCCGCAATCGTTCCTGGAACTCGACATGCAAAAGGCCAACGATACGCCTCTGTTGTTCGACAACCCTACCATCAAGTCCATTGCGGAAAAGCACGGCAAGACGCCCGCACAGGTGCTACTGAGATGGGCGACGCAGCGAGACGTGGCCGTTATCCCGAAGAGCAACAACCAGGCGCGGCTGAAGCAGAACCTAGAGGTTACGGGGTTCGACTTGGAGAAGGAGGAATTGGAGCAGATTTCAGGGTTGAATAAGGGACTGAGGTTTAATGATCCGTTGAATGTGAGTTTTCCTTCGATCCTTCTCTTCCATTGCAGTTTTCGCTTTGCCGCTCTTTGATTGAGTGTCTGCTAATAGGATATGGGAATTAGTACGGCGTCAACCAACCCATCTTCGTATAAGACCGTTTCTCAAACTGTTCTGGATAGGAAGACCTAGCTAGCCATATTTGCATCGTACATATCAAAAGCCATACACCCAAACCCAGCTCTTTCCACGCATGCACATCCGCCTTGACTAAACTACAACCCGCTCCCCTCCATACTGTACATCCACAACACCCCTAACATATGTATAACCAATCCCCCAACCAAAACCCCCATTAAATCCCCTCCTACCTACCTACCTACCAAGCCCCCACCGCCCATCACACGAACACCCCAACCCAGCGCGACCTCACCGCAAACCCCGCATCCTGAACAACCTCGAAACAACAACAACAACTCAACACCCACCCACCTCCACTACCTTACCTCCCCACTCCGCACCCCCACACTTCCATACCTTCCTTCTCCACTCATAACCCCCCTCCCCCCCTTCCCCACGACCCTGCTACATACCTTACCACCATACCCCCCTCCCAACCATCCCACCCATTCATTCCACCCCCCCCCCCAACATCTCCCATCAAATCCCACTCGGACACTGCGCCTCCCCAGGTTTTCCGCGCTAGGGTTCTCTATCATTACTACTACCACCGACTACGCTGCCGTGAACGAATGGAATAGCGTGATGCAGCGAATTTAATCCCGTTGTCGACCAAGGTTTTTTTTTTAAAACGGATATCAGTTGGGGTGGTTTTCGGAGCCTTGATGGAATTTATTATACGGGGGAGGGGGGGGATTGGACACCGCGAACGCACGCTCTCCTGCTCAAACGACTAGTAGCCGCCCGCCGTGTTTCTAGCTCCCTACGGAAACGATTCATACCCCCTACCAGCTGACTAAACTGCCCCCTTTCTCCTCTTCCCATATGGTTCCCTCTCTGTTCGGATGGGTGATGCCATAGTGTCGAAGCGGTTGCGTGGACACGGGAATAGGCAGCAGGTTACACGTGGTTGTTTTTGAGGCGGGAGAGGAGGAGAGGTGGGGATGGAGATGGGGGAAGTGCTCGGGAGGAGAATGGGAGGAGGGTAGTGATTGGGTGGTTTGCGGTGGGACGCGAGATGAGAAAGAGGGGGGGTGGAGTGGAAGGTTTGACCCAGGGGATGAACGGGGTTTCTGGGGAAGAGGATTTCGATAGGAAGGAGGTGGCGTTGAGGGATTGAGTAGATGTGAAGGTCTAGATCTAGAGCGAGAGGGAGCGGGAGAAAGAGGGACTTTGGTATATCATTTCTCTGAGAAAGAAAATATTATACAGATTCTTACAGACCCACCTCGTCCCTTATTCCCGTTTGCTGCATGTCCACCCAATCACCTAGTAAAACCCCATCAAGAGTGTCTCCAGTATCCGCGCACAGCAGGCATTGGATACTGAAAACAACGGTCTTGAAATGACACACTCTGCTCTCCACTTTCCCCTCTCCCCAACAGCTATCACCTATGAAGCAAATTTCCTCGTAATCTTTGCGATAACTATCCCGCGGAGATCGCGTTAGCTACATCCATTTACGCATTCCATTCCATCCCCGTCTCGTGTCGGATGGTACAGAAGGGGGAGAGTGTAGGAGAGAACATGGAAGGAGAAGGGAGAAGGGAAAAGACTCACTGTGCAACGCCACAACGCTGAAGATGAACCCAAGACTCAGCACAAGCACGACCACAGGGTCAACCTTCAGACCGGGCGATTCGTCGGTGTAGAGGCCTGGTTGAGGGAGGGGTGAAGGGTTAGCGAGCGGTATAAAGAGAGGTGCTTTCTGCCATTATGTGTTTGTAAGGTCTTGGAAGTTGGGGTCCCCTTTTCCGCTCCTCTCCTCGAAGCTGTTTCAAAGCCCCATAGAATCCTCCTAATCATCCATTCAACCTTCCCCCAAGCAACTTCGCAACCGCTCACGCAAAACCTCCCCACCACCTCAACCCCTTCCCGAGATCACAAGAAACTCAAATACATACGCAACATCGTACTACTGCTCCCCCCGGCGCCCGCCGCTCTCGTCGACGTCGGCCGCGCATTTGCAACTTTATCTGCGCGGTCGGCGGCTGCTTTTCGTCGAATGACTGTTTTTGCGCCACCGGGAGGACTGGAGGGGCGGGCTGTGGTGCCGGCGGAAGGGGAGATGGGAGGAGAGGACGGGGGTGGGGAACTCTGGAAGGATGGTTAGCGAAGAGCATGGGGAGATTTTAAGAACTAGGAGGAGTAGACGGAGAGGAGCGAATAATGAAGCGGTCCAGGAGCGAGGAGAAGCTCGAGAAGGGTTGCGAAGAGGTTCTCAATGGATAATCGTGAAACCGGAATGGGAGAGGCAAACGTACCATTGCGATTGAAAGAGCGTAACAGTATCGGTAGAAGGTTCTCAGACTCCGTGGAACGTTGTTACTGTTGGAAAGGAAGGTAGTTGAAGCCAGGTGTGTTGAGAACTGTGAGGTGTGATTTTGCTGGTTGCTCAAAGGACACGCTCGACAATTTTGTCGATGAGTTGCGGCAACGCTAGTTGAGCCTTACAAGGCTGAAGTCTGGGGTTTTGGGCCATCAGGGGGACAAAAGTCATAGAACAGCGGTCAAGGCTTCCCTATCAATCCCAAAAAACAAGCATTATCTTAATTCATATCCTATGAGATTACAATCAACTTTATCTGGATAGCTGTTTGCGTCGTCTGAACATGGATAGATAAATCAGTAATGGATAGGTTGATTGTGTAGAAGGCAGATATATATGTAGGGCCGGAATTAGCGTTTTGGAAGTTGCCGCTTGTTTGAAGTTGTTGTTCTATGACTTTGGTGCCCCTACTGATGGGCTGGCACGTGATGGGATGTTTGTAGGATTCCAAGACTCGAACCGTATTGTTCTTACGAAGGATTGGCTGACTGGGGTTTGCCAGATCGGGATAAGCATATCTTGTAGTGTGTCACAGCGTTTACTGCCATCTGCCGGCAATAAGACAGTTTGGAGAGGTAGCTTTTGGTAGCTTTTGGCATCAAGCGGGTAGTATTTTCTGCTGCAAGCCACATAATCCTTGCCGTCTCCTAAATAGATCTAGACCAGCGGAGGTCTCCCCTGTCCCAAACCACAACCCTACCACATATCAAGTCAAACTTAAGCAAAGGTCGAGGGTCGGTTGGCGGAGAAGATTTTCTTCGAGGTAGTCTTGGCAACGCGATGAGGAAGAGGGAATTTGAGGTCTTTGGTAAGAAGTTGCTTGATGTAGGGACGCTTGACGTCGTCTGTTTTTTCGATTTCGACAACTTTGAGGATCTGCAAAATCAATCTGTTAGCGGTTGTACACCCCCGAAACGGGTAATTCGTAGGCCTACATGAATTGACCTGAAACGAGCTCGATGTCTTGCCGCCATGTCCTGATAAAGAGCCTCTACCGCTTCCGTCCTTGACATCTCTCGGTACTCTTTGTACATGTTGTGGGTTCCAGATCTTGAGTCGTAGCGAATCCAGATACCAAAGTTCTTAACCTTTTGTGGGCGCTTCTCGTGTATCTGATCATTGCAACATCCGTCAGCACTTTCCCAAATCGAAATACGGATACTCCTCTCTTCCATGATGGAGCTCTTAGTTGTGGCAACGTACCACGTTCAGGCTGACAATCTCTCCGTTTGCCTTCTTGACCTTTCGTAGCTTCATCAAAAAGTACCAGAATCTTGACTTAGCAACAACGGTGTTGGGTGCGAATATGCGCATGCGGTAAAGCTTGGGTGTGGGATTGGTCTCTGTTGGCAGATGACGGCCAATCACCTGATATTCGATGAGGCGCCCTGGAGAAACTATCATCAGCATTTGAGCCTGACCCAATTTATGTTCCATTAACGCCCTATCCGTTCAAAAATGCAAGTTCTGCCGGTTCTGAGAATTTTATCCAGTCCTCTCTTTACGTGGTCCACAGGGCAACATGCCCTGTGTAGCGTTTCAGAGAGAGATCTTCTAGAACTGCTATGTGCTTTTTCTGATTTCCATAGCAGCAGAAAGCTAGGGGCAGTTTTTGTTGCGAGGACTGGGACTAGGAAGCGACGTTCCTTACACCAACACGAGGACGAGACGAGAGATCGCTAATTGCTTACCCATCTGGAGGAGTCAGTATTGGCCGTTCATAAGGATATCCATAGACTTACAATTGCGTTTGCTGGTGGTCAACTTCCGATCGCACAATTGTCGATTGATGGTTATTTTGGCAATTGTGGTAGGGTTTGGTGGCCCTCACAAATAAGCGACGCACTAGAGACTTTAGCGTAATCTCCGATCAAAATATTGTCAACACCATTCCAGCTTTCAATCTCATCGCCTTGATGAAAACGTACCCTTCTACGCTTTGTAATGTGTCTATACTTTGTTGCAGCTAACATATGCCGTTAACTAGCACGAAGTAGGGAAAACAGTGAGATGGACACACTTTTCCAAGACTTCAAGCAAGCCCAAGCCGTTGGATCGGGCCCTTTACTCGCAACAACAATCACTCCAATTGCGCCATCAGTTGATCCGAATCGCCTACGTAAGTTATATGACGACAGCAACTCGTTTTCCATTGCCAGTGATATAAGATACGGCCTCCTAGATCATAAGCAAACCGATCTCAGGTTCTCAAAGGCAGAAGGAACTGCCTGGGTAGACGTGTACGTGGCATACTGGAAAGCATTGGGAGCAATTTTTGAAGCAGAAAATGGTGGACCCGACTTTGATTGGACGAAGGCGTATGACGCATGGAAAGAGGTAGCAAACGCTCTGATAAGAGGGTATAGCTCGGCTGGGTTTGGAGCTTGGACTATGCCGTGTCTTTATGTGGCAGGGAAATACCTGCGCATCTTCGCTACCAAGGCGGATGATGGTATTAAAGAAGGTGGAAGTAACGGCAATGCTACATTTGAGGATGATGTTGTAGGGCAGAATGGAGGACATGAGAAATTGGAGGATGCAGCGAGGGTTCTGAATCGGATGTTTACTCTGTGTATTAGTGATAGGTATGTAGATGTAGAATCAAAAGAACGTTCTGTTATTATCTTCACGAGTGCTTGACTAAAGGTCAACTAGGGCACCACTTGAAGAGTCAAGAAAATGGGGCCTCTACTACATCACCAATCTTTTATTCAAAACGTACTTTAAGGTATGTCTTGAATCGCGAAATTTCATCGAAGACAGTACTAAGAGCATTGTTACAGCTCAACTCGATTAGCTTGTCCAAGAACATCATTCGAGCACTTGACGCTTCGAGGGTGGATATGCCTCCTTTGGATGGGTTTCCCAAATCCCATATCGTCACCTTCAAGTACTATGTCGGCGTCACTCTCTTTCTTGAAGAAAGCTACACTCTGGTACGCATGCTCCTGTTTGTCTCAATAGCCATCTCCACTTGCTGGTCCCTATACTTTCCCCGCGAATACTGACATGGAATTAGGCACAAGAAACGCTCACCGCGGCCTACTTGATGTGTCACAGATCCTCAACTCGTAATAAAGAGTACTTTTCCCAAGCCCCTCTTCCCCTATTTTCCCCTTTACTGACATATCAACCTTGCAGACTAATCCTGACTTACCTAATCCCCACCCACCTCCTCACCACCCGCCGCCTCCCAACCTCCACCATCCTTAGACCATACCCCCGCCTTCACGCCCTCTTCTACCCCCTCATCACCGCCATACGCGCCGGCGACCTCTCCGCCTTCGACGCCACTCTCAACGCCGGCGAAGATGAATTTGTTAAAAGACGAATTTATCTGACGCTGGAGAGGGGAAGGGATGTGGCGCTGAGGAATTTGCTGAGGAAGGTGTATGTGGTGGGGGGGAAGGAGTCGAGAGTGCCGTTGGGGATGTTTACGGCGGCCGTGAGGGTAGGAGGGAACGGGGAGGGGGTGGAGGGGGTGGAGGGGGATGAGGTCGAGTGTTTGCTTGCGAATATCATATACAAGGTCCGTCTTTTCGTTCTCATCTCTTCCAACCGCTCCGTCCCCTTGCTATCCCGTTACCTGTTCCATCGTCTGCCTAACGGCCATAAGTGCTCAATCATAACTTCCCCTCCACGAATCCCCTCCCCTCGACACCGCTCACCCAAACTAACCCGCACACGACATAGAACATGATGAAAGCCTACATCGCCCGCGACCGCGGCCTCGTCGTCTTCAGCAAAAGAGGCGACGCCTTCCCCGGCACCGGCATCTGACCCTTCTCGGTCTCTCTCACACCACACATAGACATTGTATCCACGAAAACAACAACCCGTGACCGAGTTGCGCTGGCAGAAAAGAGCCAACCGCCCCCCTTACGAGTTTGCCTGAACCACAAGGCCCCCAACCACCTCGTCCCAGGCACCCATCCGCTCACCACCCACCCAACCAACCAACCGTCAATCCCACCGCTCTAGCCTCTTATCCACGAAAGAAAAAACCCCGTATGCCCGTCCCAACCAATCAGCGCACCACGCCAAGAGCTGCTCTATCTTTTTTTTTCCGCACTACTGTATGTATGTATGTATGTATGCTAACCGACTTAATGTTTCACTTTCACATTACTGGACAGGAAAGTCACAATCTATACCACTAACCGGCCCTCCATCTTTCTCGAACATAAAACATCACCGGTATACATACATATCACCACGGAACCCCCTCTCTCTCTCTCTCTATCCCAACCATAGCACCACCACCATCATCCGCGCCAAAACTGATGATGCCAGGCGAGCGCGATGCGGACGCTGCAGGGTCCACACCCCCTTCCCCCTTTTCCCCATCCCGTACTATACGAGTACTCCCAGCTACTTACTCTAGGTCCAAAACCCTCCAAAAAAAAATTATGACTCACCGATTCGATTACTCATCATCTCCCGTGTCCGTGTTCAGGTACTCGTACGGAAGTACATAGGTAAGGTAGACTGTTTTTGTGAGTCTTTGCATATATGCATATATGCATATGTGCGTGCGTGGGATGCGGGCTTGGAATGAAATGGTGGGGGCATGGGACGATAGGTACGGAACAGTAAGTGCATATGTAGATGGATAGATGCATGCGTGGGATAAGGTAGTAAGAAAGATAGCGAGCGGGCGGGTGGGTCTCGTAGTTTATACTGCGCAATGAGGGGGGGGGGGGGGGCAATGTGACTGCGCTTTGCAGGCAGCTACTGTAGCTACCTACCTTGATAGGCAGCAAGCAGCGAATAGGGCCGGCAGCAGAATCGTACTCGCATTACTCGCATTTTACTATCTAGCACATAACGGGTCTCACGCTCAAACCTTGCTTGTAGACAATCTGGAACAGCAGAACCCTGTTGATCCGCTTGCTTAGGGATATCTATAGTGATTCCCCGATCTGCACCTGTCGAGAGGGAGTTGTTTTATTTCACTCTCATGTCCTGGGGGTCTTATTGCACGCTTTAATCCCTCAGCAGCGCAGCCATTCCGGAACCATCTCCGTGCAACCGGGAGAGAAATACCATCACAAGAAGCTTTTTTCCACCCCCTGAGAAAGATTGCTTTTCATAGAGCTGGGAATGACAGTGTAGAAGAAGTGATGTAATATACATGGGTTTTTGTAGAAGTAGTAATAGTAGCAGTAGCAGTAACAGCGACAGGAGGAAGGGGAATAGGAAGGGGAAGCACGCCGGACGCCTGGTATCGAGCCCACAGTAGATAGATTGTTATATACATGGTAGATGGGTGCAAGGAAAGGGGGAAAGCTAATGAGCCAAGGAGAGGAGGCTGGAGTGGCGTATGCCGCAGGTTATGGATGGTTGTAGTGGCGAGGGAGTCTGGAGGGTTGTCGGTGTATGTGGGTGATGACGATGGAGGTGTTGAGACGGAGATGGGTGGTATTAGCGAGACCTTGGTGGCGTGGACTGATAAAGTAGAGAAGTTCAAGGACTGGTGGATAGTGCCGAACGAGTTGTGTTGTGTGCTCGGTGACGTGTCCACTTGGAGGACTCGAGCACCATGGAAGCCAGCAAGGCTAACGAGGCGACTTGGTGACGTTGGTGATATCGTCCTACATCCACGTCAGCAAGTCTGTCGCCTAGTCCTCGATATGAGGGGAAAGGAAAGAGTAGCTTACCATATGATTGCACATGGCGACGAAGAGGTCAAAGAACCTACCATCAACGCCGTTAGTCCAACTTCCCTGGAAAGGCATCAGCAATGCAAGAACTCACAACCTCCCACCCCCCTCCATCTCCATCTGCATCGTCCCACTCCGCTTGAACGTCGACCGACTGCGTATAATCAGCGCCAAATAGTGCGCTCGTAGCTTTGAATCGCTGTCTGGCGTATTGGCGTACGCAAACCGTGCACTGGCCAGGATAGTCGAGCATTGAATGCCAGACTGCAAGCCTTGCTTTCTCAAAGCAAGCCGCTTCAGCTCGTCAAGCCCGTACTTTTCCGCCGTGCAATACAGCAGCGTGTCCTTCAGCAGCGCCAATCCCGTGCCCGCATGCACGACCGTACTTTCCACCGCCCCCCTCCCGCCATTGTTGCCCTCGGCGCCCTCGAGCTCCCACGCGTTGCGGCGTTTGTTGTGCAGCAGGCGCGGGTAGTAGTCGCCTTTGTAGAGGTATTCGAGCACGGAGGAGAAGATCTCTGGGAGCTCGTCGGGGAGGTTAATGCGTTTGGAGGCGGATTCGAGGAATTGGCCGCGGCAGATGGCGGCGAAGAAGGGCGAGGAGGAGAGGATGGATTCGTGGGCGGCGAAGAGGCGTTGTTCGGGGCCAACGCAGAGGGTGATTATGGGAGAGGTGAGGGTGCTGTTTTGGAGCACGGGTTAGTGAATGTTAAGACTTTGCAGAGGGGTTGCTTACCTTCCGGTGGGAGGGCTATTGTCGGGTTTGCGTGGTTTCTCGGTTTTCTTGCTAGCAGTTTGCTCTCGGAAGGATCTCTTGGATTTGCTGGGAGCTGTGGATTTGGTGGCACGATGCTTCGAGAAACTCTCGTTGTGATGAGAGCGTCGTGCAAACATGGTGGAATCGTCGTGAGCGATGGATTAGTTGCAAGCACGCTGCGAGCGATGGAAAACAGTAGCATTCAAAGAGCAGGCAACATTGACCGTTACAAATGCAATTGGAATGCCTCAGTACAATCAGGCATCAATCGAGCATCTGGAGCATTACGGCTGCAGAAAAGAGAAGAAAGAAAGGGAGGGAAGAGCATGATGATATATGCGTCTCGTAGAGTCATTGCGCTAATTTCTCGTAGGCATCCGGGGGAGACGTGACTGTTCGGGGGGTGACAGGGATGCAACGCGTAAAGTGGTACACGAATCCGACCCGATGTCACATGATGGCTCAACTCGAATCTTCTTTGGGACGGCTAAGTCATTGGCGCACCGGGTTCTGGGGTTTTGTGCAACGAGGGAGGACTGCTAGCAGGCCCGGTAGAGTTGCTATCAGACGGCCGAAAGCAAGATTGTGCTGTAACGCGGTTTCACTTGTGTCAGCTTTGGCACGCCCGAGTCTGCGGGGAACGGTTGCCGGCAAATTTGCTCCAGGGGTTGGGGATTGGCTTTGGCTCTGGCTTTGGCTTTGACCTGCGCAGCTGGACGAGGAGACTTGTCGATGTGGTACGCTGGAACTGATTGACATGATGACGGTGAATGCGATGAGAGGCGACAGGAGTCTCAACAATGGATCATTCGTGATCTTGAACAGACGGTGTCGTGAAAGTTTGGAGAAATCTCTTCCAGACTTCAAATTGACTAGGTCGACACCGCGAGAGCTTTTGCATGTGCGAAAAGTGACCGGCAGACTCTCCACATCCTCCACTAGTTCCACGCTATTTCGCTAGTCAGGAACCGGCAATTTCTCGAGATTTGTCTGATTGTCTTCCTCTGTTGGCTTGAACTTGATCGTCGAATCGAACGATGGCCAAACAAATGCCATCGACTCGGCAACGATTTACAGCCATGTGATTGGCTACCGACCTAGTCACTGGGCGTAAGCCTCAATATAAACAAGTGGCAAACATTTGATACTGTACTCGTAATGGGCTTGTACAACTGCTATTTTAGATACGAGTCACGATCGGAAAAACATATGCTACCGAAAAGGAATTGTATTGCCAGGGGTACCTAATGCTCTATAACTGATGCTGGATAAATAATGCTGTACAAAAATCACTTTTCATTCCGTGCCATTCCAAACGCGAAAGCGCCGGGACCGACAACACGCCTCCCCGAATCAGTTGGAAAGGCCAGTGAGGCCGCGGATCTTCGAGTACTCGGAAAGCTCCTCCTCGGTAGGACGAGCCGCCACCCCGGAGCAACGGATCGGATCTTGGTGCGAACGACGACGGAGGGTAAATCGATGCATCGCCGACCCGGCATCTAGGATCTCGTAGCTGGTGATCTTGTAGACGCCGTCGTATCGGAGGCCCTTGGAGGGGCGGTAGTTGTTGTCTTTGGCCAAGGTCGCCGAACGCAGAACACGAACGTCCTTCGCCTCCTCGTGGGCTTTCTTCAACATCTTCGTCCCCGCCGAAGCTTCTCCACCCGCACCCGACGTCCCACAGTACTTGACCATGTTGCCCTCGTCGACGTCAGAGTAACCGCCTCCGCCAAGGACAATCGAGTATGCCCACTTGCCCGGCTGGCCATGGATTCCTCCTTCAAGCTCACCGTGAGCTCCGTCCCTCATCGCACAGATCTGCAAAGGCCACCATTGCCCATTGACGAGGTTTCCCGTGCCGGTGTAATTACAGGATTTTTTGCCAGAGTAGCCTGCCTCAAAGTTGCGGGACGTGAAGTTGTTGCCTTTGGCGTTCTTGCCCTTTTTAGTATCAATCCCACGCAAGAGATGCGGGTCCAGAACTCCGTTACGCCATTTCCGATAGAGTCCTAGAGCGTCGGAACGGATGTCGCAAGGATACCCAACAGTTTCGTCCTCGATTATGGAATCGAGGCCCTTGTCCTCTAGGACCTTCGATTTGCGAAGGAGAACGCCAGACACAAAGTCATAAGTCTCCATATCGTGGATTCGCTTACGCAGTTTCTCGAACAACGGCGCTAGGTTTTCCCCAATCCGTGCACCAGTCTCGCAGTTTTGGATGAGGATCAAGACAAACTGGAGAGTTCCCAAGTCTGAGCGACTGAATGACTCGTGCATATTAATGCTATCATACCAACTGCCGGTGTTGTTCGTGGTACGCGTTGCAACCAGTTGCCTTGATAGACGTCAGCTTCTATTTTATACTTGTGCGTGACTGAGAACTAAGCATCAAGACTTACGTGGTAAGAGGGGTTGATTTCTTTAGCGGAGTTTTCTTTGCAGGCGCAAACGGACGCGGCTGGGGCTGCGCTGTTGGCTGTTGAGAACTAGAGGACCCGGCAGCGTTGATGCCCATGGAGATATTCTTTCTCTTGATGCGACGTGTGGAAAGGCTGGATTCATGCTCATCGTCTTCGTCTTGAGAGGAAAGCAGGTCCTCTTCGACTTGCGTTGGTGATGAAGGTGCTTGATTCGGATGTTTCCTCTTTCGGCTTGCTGTTAGTCCAGCATACGGATTCTTATTCGTTACACTTGGCTCAGGCTCAGGCTCGTCTACGGCAGGAAGATCTAGGAGGGAGACAGCAGCGTCTGCTACTTTTTCCTTCTTGATCCTGATCGTGGCGGGGATAGGTGTTGAGACAATATTCGATTCCGCGTTGATCTCAGGCTCGGACTTGATCTGAGGCTTCGTCGTGCCACCACCGGTCCAACGCATGATGGCATCCGCCTTCGCAGCATCCATACGAGCTTGGAACGGAGAGACGTGCTTGTCTGTCATAGCTGGAAGCGTGCTTGTACGTGGTCGTTGGATGGTAGATGGGTTAAGAAGGTGGTTCGGTGAGGCCTGCGCGCGATAAACAAAAGCGTCACGCTCGGCTGTTGCGTCCGTTCCAGAATAGGAAAGGCTCGAGTGTCAAGAGCGGGGTAAGCGCGCCCTCGATCGTAGAATCAATCGCTCTGGTCATCGAGGATTCACTTGGCTGGAAACATTCCCCCCCGGCTGCATTTTCTACGCTTTACTATTCCTTTTCCCTGATATCACCCACGCTCATATGAATCCCTAGGCAAGGAATGGGACTCGCCTTCCTCGCCCCAGCTCCAGCCACAGTAGTCCTAGATAGAAAACCCTTTACTGGCAAGCCTCTTCCATTGCCCCGCGAACAATGCGTTCATAAATCCTAACTGATACCACATGTCACGGATCGGCAGCGGCACGGCCCGTCCCGTTCCCGCCGCGCCAATCGCGGTAGTGAGGTCAATGTGAGGCCTATTGTTCGCTGGAACATTAAAAACTGTGAACCCTAAGGTAGTGACTGACTTGGTTATCTACATGACTATTGCGACGAGTGGAGTGAGGGTTTGATGGGTTGGGTTACTAGGTGGGTATACTGTCGAGATTGATCCGGAACGGTCTTCTACACTTGGAAGCTCAAGGTGATGACATGGTCAGGTATGGCAGATTAGCTTTGTGTCTACACCTGTTATCATACCCCATCGCGACCTGGCTGAACACTTCAGATGAGTGGATTTTCGTGTGCTGTGAATGGCATGTGGAAAGAAATCTCTTCCTTTTGGCCGGTCGATGTGGAGAAGAGTTCCGCTGTTCTTGCTGGAAATTGCTCGTTTTGCTGTATAGAGTTAGGTTGGTCACTTCTTTAGTTCTGAGGTATTCTTGCTAGGGTTTCTCTATGTGGAAACGCTGTTTGTAAAACAAGAATTCTTTTGAAGAATTTTCTTACTGAGGTTTCTTCGCTTGAAGATTCTGTCTGTGAAATGGGTTTTTTTTCCAAAGAAGATTTCTACTAAGGTTTCTTATGTGAAGATTCAATCTGTGAGACGGCTTATTTCTTCTCAAATGTCCGCTTGTTTATTTTTCATCTGTAGAGTTTTTCTGAAACACTTTCTTGAGTGTGTGCTAATATCTTCTTTACTCGTAATAGTCATTCAACTGAGAATGCATTCATCGCTCGTAAAGATTTTCTTTGTAGTGCTCAGAGTCTTTTATACGTAGAAGTCTTGGACTAGGTAACGTGACAGTGTGAACTATAACGTATGTATTAGATAGGGCTAATAACTAAGAAGGCATAGAGGCATCGTGAGGGCGTCGTGTATATAGAGCATTCTACTATTTACGTTACTATGTTATCATGGTAGGATTGCCATTACATAGATATGGCGTATCTGATACACCGGTGTACTGCCATCGAGCATGATACCCTTTCAATGTATCTTTATTTCATCTGAATATTCTCTTTTCTCTGAGAATATTCGTCTAACGCTTTTCTAGCTGGTGATCTTGCCTGCGAAACGACTTCCCGCTTGCTTGTTTTCCAACTGCAAAGTCTTCTAGAAAATACTCTTGTGTGTGTGTCAAGATCTTCTTTACTCGTAGTAGTCGTTCAGCTGAGGATGCGTGCACTGTTCCTGGAGATCTTCTTCCCAAAATGACATGTTCCCGTTTGTAACCCTTCTGAAAGTCGTTTTTCCGGAATAGATTTCCCGGGGACTATTTCAGTTCCATTCGGGCCAAGCACTCAACTACGGGCATTTTTGCCTGTCACCAACCTGCGCGTGGTCAATAACTAAAGCCGTATAGTAGCTACCTACTATGAGATTTTCTAAGTCGTCATGTGGCTGAGAACATGTCTGAGGAAGATTTGCTGATTTCGCCGCCTTTTTGTATGAGATCTCCTCAATGCTTCAGTTCGCTATCCTCTCGTAGCAACCGCTTATTGTGTATTAAACTGAACATTGAATTTGTTGTACTTGAAGTCTATCTATATTGGTTTCATAAGTATTCGTCGGTAACGATCAGTATGTCAGTCAAGATTACTGCTCGTATTCTGAAATTCTTATTCAATATTTCTTCGATTCATTGACTGTGCTGTTCAAGAAGTCAAGCCGCAGAGGATCCAAGTCTTCAGCGGCAGTGCAGTCATAGATCAGGCGTGTGGAGAAAGACGAGTGTTAGATATGCGTAAAGAGAGAATAAAGCGAAAGTGAGAACAGAAGATAATCGAAGAGGATATCTCAGAGCCGTCAGCTTTCGTCTCGTCGACGGCAAGATTCAGAAAGAAGAAGGATAAAAAGAACGAGAAGAACATTTGACAGTTGATTGAAATCTTTGAATTATTGATGTCGCCTCTCAGACGTGAAAGAACTAGATTCAAAAAAAAAAACAGTGGTAGTAGTAGATAGTGAAAAATTGAAAAATCCAGACAAAGTGTTCCTCAATCACACAGCATCGAAATAAGTCGATTTGATCAAATCAGTAGGATGGAAGCTTGAATATGCCACATGGTCGGCGGAGGCAGGCAAAAATTCCTGTGGGTGAGTGAGTGCCTGTTCGGAATGGAACTGAAACTCTTCTCCCTAAGATGGCCGCCAAAAGCCGACCTCTAGACTAAGGTTGCAGTCTTCTTGTTATAGCTGTATGTCTCAGATATATTTTCCTTCTGGAAATTCCTTTTGAAGAACGGAGATGTCTGATTCACTATATATTACTAATTTGAAGCCAAAGCATGATCATATAAAATGCTGGAGACTCTTGATGTATAGAGAAGAATCGAAAATTGAGCAGACGGATCGAGATTTCGAGAACAACGATTATATCCTCGAGCACCACATGGAGGTCTTGTCGGTCTGAGCTTTAGTTCCCAGATCCTGTCGAGATGGAGAAATGGCCGCTTGAATATTAGGTGTTGAGATGAGGTGGTGGTAGAGCAATAGATAACGCGACTGACCATTATGTGGTCAGAATCGTCGGCAGCGGCTGATCATGCAGCTTGTGCAGCGATCAGCAACACGGGATTGTGCATATGGAAAAGCAACAATAGGACCTGAACGAGATTCAGAGCATTATCACAGTAGAGGCGTTGCAGTTGCTGTAGAGTAGTCAATTTTCCTTGTGCGATCATCCCTTCTAACTTGGAAACCATAGCAGAAATTTAGTCAAAGACAAGAAGTAGCACCTAGAATACTTAAAATCCATCGTACGAAAGCTAAGATGGGCATCAGACTTGGCCCTTAGAAGACGAATAGTGAGTTACAACCGCAATGTATATTTCAATCCTGCCTTTTGATGCTGAGATATCTATACAGCTATGCTTCTTCATGGGTAGAGTTTTCTTCCACCTAAGCAGCAGTCTTCATCTCAAAGATAATGTTGGGATTAGGGGTTGGGTATGTCCGCCTTACATTCTAGGGCTGATGCCCGCTATTGGAGTTTTCGCCTACTGTAGATAGCCTTCTAACAACAGCAACAACCGATGTATCAATTGTTTGCCGGGAGTACTTAATTATAGTAGGTTCGATTCCTAACGGCGCTGGTACAATGGTGTTGTGGTTTTGTTCTTTTCTTCAATACGCCCCTTTATGACCTCGTGTTCAAACAGATAACAAATCTGCGTAGAGCACGGCGTAGGCCTTTTTAACCCCAAATCCCGACCAACCTCTTCCCATCTCTTCCCCTTGTCTTTCTACCATCGCCTTCCCATCTCATTTCGTCAAAAAGCAGCGAATATATGCACTTGTCGTTCTCATGATGACACTAATATTCACAAGGTTTTCCCAGCGGGGGCATTTCAAATTTTGTCCTGTCTTTCTCGTGCAATTGCACGATTGCTTTCGTCCTTCATGTATAAGAAGAGAAGGCTCTACAATGCCGGGAAATTCCATCTAAATCACAGATCTATGCTTTCATCACGCCCACTCCCCCATCAACCCTTCCACCGCCAGTCCCGCTCGGGACAGCTACCTCTCCAGGGGGGAATCAACTACTTCCCTTAACTAACCGCGCCACTTCTCTATCTCCACAATCCCCACCCTCCTCCTCCCACCCTTAACTTTTTTCACCCTCCTGCTCACCCTCTGGCTCTACAAGTCCCTCATGCTCATGCTCATCCTCTTCCAATCCAAAATCCTCTACATGCCCTCGATACCACCATTTTCGCGCTTTGAGAAAATTACCGACTACGCTGCGCTGTGCCGGCCTGTGGTGTGGCGCGAGAAGACGACTATGGCTGATGATGGGTTCGAGGTGGCGGTTGCGGCTGGGAGTGTTGTGGATGAGGATGGGGATAGTAGAGGAGAGGAGCGGAAGCGGGAGGGAGGAGGGTGCTCGTTCTCTATTTCCAAGGGCATTAACCCCCTCTCTTCTCCTCTAAACCCCTCACAACCCATCTAGCAAAAAACCTAAAACAACGGCTCCTCCCTCCCCCCCCCGCTTCCCCGCCCTCTCCTCCATCCTCAAATTCCCCCACGACCCTCTCCCACAGCCCCACATACGCCCTCCTCGCCCTCTCCTACCGCGGCTACTGGACGTCCCGCGGCCGTCTCTTCCAACCCTTCCTCGAACACCACGCCGCATCCTTGCTCAACCACATCCGGAGGGCTGTGGTGGAGATTATGAAGGGAGTTGGTGATGGTGCTGGGAGGGAGAGATGATTTGGGATTTTTGGGGTGGACTGGTGGTGGGAGTATTTAGGAACTTTATGATACTAGGCTGGGGATTTATCGGGAAACGAAACGAATTGGAAAGATCTGGAAGGCCAGAAATGAGGTAATATCATCGGTTCTACAGCTGTTCTACAGTATTTACCTAGCTTTGGCCTTTAGAACTCTGAGAGCCGTGAGAGATTTGAGAGCCCGGAGCCGTGAGAGCCGTGAGAGACTCGAAAGACCTGAGAGACCTGAGAGCCCTGAGAGACCTGAGAGCCCTGAGAGACCTGAGAGCCCTGAGAGACCTGAGAGCCCTGAGAGACCTGAGAGACCTGAGAGCCGTGAGAAACCTGAGAGCCTTCATAGTCTCGAGAGCCCTGAGCGCCACCCCGCCCCAAAGCGACCACATTCCTCAACGTCCCAAACGCGAGTACATCCGCAATCCTACTCGTCCCCGCCAAAAGCATGCACAACCGATCCAAACCGCACCCCCACCCCCCCGTGGGCGGCAATCCCCACTCCAGCGCCTCGAGGTAATTCTCATTGATGTCGCCTGCGTTCCCGTCATCCTTCCACGACAGCTGCTGCACGAATTTCCGGCGCTGCTCGAAAGGCGAGTTTTCTTCTTCGTACATATTGGCGATTTCGATGCCATACACGAAGAGTTCAGCTCGGGCGGCGACGCGCTGGCCGTTGGCGGGGTGGATGAAGGATTTGGAGAGAGGGGAGAGGCATTCGGGGTGGTTGGTTATGAATGTGGGGCGGCGGATGTCCCGCTCTAGATAAATGGAGCTTAGCCTGTCCAGGAGGCGGGGCAGTGTTGGTTTTGCTGGTTGGAGTATATTTAGATCTTGGAAGAGCTGAAGGATTCCGCGCTCAGCATCCGGGGACGAAAGGTCGGGTAGTCTTCGCTTGATTTCGGTCTGAGCGGGTGAATCGAGGGTAGGCGGTACGTAGGCTATGGCCGCCTCAAGCGCTGGGATGAAATCTAAACGGTTAAAGGGGGTTCTTAGGTCCCATGATCTAAGCTTCAAGGATCTGTATTGCTGCGAGACTCTGGTTTTTGCAAATTCATATAGCTGGGTGACCAATTTTTCTGTCATGTCAATAAGCTCTTCTACGTCCGCGTAAGTCCGGTAGAACTCGCATGTTGTGAATTCTGGGTTATGGTTCAAGTCAACGCCTAGGCTTATCAGCATTCGAATACGACTCTCCAAAGGAGAGACTCGCCTTCATTCCGGAAACAAGAACCAATTTCGAACACGCGGTCGAATCCTCCTAATATCATTCGCTTGAGCCATAGTTCAGGGGCAGTCCGCATCACTATATGACGGTCTGGAAACTCTAGACCAAACGTCTCAAAGGGTTTCGCGATAGCGCCACCAGCTGCGGCTGCAAGTATGGGCGTCTGCACTTCCGTGTGTCCTTCATCTTGCAGGAATTGGCGCACGGATTGGATAATATCCGAGCGTAACCGAATAGTATGTGCGGACTTTGGATTTACCAGAAAATCGACGTGTCGATTGCGAATCCTGGTTTCTTCATTATGGAGATCCGCAGGAAGATGGTGTAGGCATGGCGACAAGAGCTGAGGAAGCTCTGTAACTAGTACGGAGAGTCCGCCTCTCCGCGTCTTATGCGGCATGCCTTTAAAGCCTATTCTACAATGAGAAATCCAGGACCTAAGCCGAGAGGTTGCTAAATCTTACTGAAAACATCTCCCCTTCGCATGGAGCGAACGAACTTATTGAAGTCTTCTGGATCTGAATTCTCCTTTTTGATTCTGCTAAAGTCGCAGACACCCTGCACAGAGTGTCCTTCCTGAGCAAAATTGACAAATACAAGCTTCGAGCCTGCCATCCGAAACGCTTGAATCCTTCCTGAGAGCATGAGCAGGTCGCTTCATATCAATGTTCCCTCCTCTCATAACATACCACGAATTATGGCTACCTCTCCTTCCTGCGACTCGTCCGGTTTCAGGGAATCATAGCGCTTTATGAAAGCTTTGCAATCTATAGCGCCATTGTGAGGCTTCACGCGAGGGTAAAGCTGGCTGGGAATAGCGTCGAGCTGCTTTAAACGCCTTTCAACATCTCCAGCTTTTTGCTGAACCGTAAGGATCTCATGATCTTCCAGCAGCGGTTGGAGAGCGCTGTAGAAGCGGAGATGAGCCGCACGCGCTGCCGTTGAGACTGGCTGGAAACGGGGCCGGAGGCAGGGGCTTAGGAATCGCAAGCTGGTGCTCATACTGTATGGAATTAGCCACTGCTGGAATTCAAGGACCAGCTGTATGGAGAAAATGCAATGATGTATTTCAGACATGAGTATTATGACCATTCGCTTGCAGAGCAAGCGTCATTCGCAACGGTTCTAATGTTGTAATTCTTCCTGCAAAGCATATAGAGATATGTAATACAGAAAGCGCGTGACTTACTTGAGCTCATCAACGTCTCGTTCTCCAACCTCATCGAGCAGTGAAGAATTATGGACGAATAAGCTAAAAAGGTAAAACTTTTCTGGCAAGGAAGCACCGGAGCGCCGACAAATGCGCATGAAGTGCTACAGCTCACCGTACAAGCTCCCAATGCCTGCGTATTGAAATCTTGTAGACATCGGCTTTATTGAAACTACAAACTGCTCAACAAACGCCCAAGTTCAGAAGTGCAGACCGATTGGAGCCCACCTATCCGTCACCATGTCCTATCTCTTTGGCGCCGGCCGCCCCCAACCCACCTCGGCGGAAAAACTCGCCGCCGCAGAAACAGAAGTCGAGATGGTCTCCGACATGCTCAACCGGTACCTTCCCTTACTCCAACAAGCCCCTAATCCCTCTGATTTCCTCTTCTACCCTCCTCCTGCAATTTCAACTAACATCTCCCCATCCAGCCTCATCCAATCCTGCACTAAGAAATGTATACCTCCCGACTACCGCGAACCCGATCTCAACAAGGGGGAATCCGTTTGCCTGGATCGATGCGTGTCGAAGTTCTTTGATGTGAACATGAAGGTTAGCGAGAAAATGCAGGGTGAGGCGGCGATGAAGCAGGGGGGTGGGGGTATGGGGTTTGGGATGTGAGGGGTGGAAACTTTGGAAGCGGCAATTAGGGAAGGAAGATTCCACGGCAAAGATTATTGCCGGTGATGGGCTATGTGGCACAATGCCCGCATTATGTGGTACTCGGCATCACAAAGCCTGTAGGTGTTGGTTGTGGCAACTCCCGGCTTCATGGGAGCGATTTGTACGATGTTAGGATAGTCTTCGTCGTGACCGCAGGTCTACATGTCCATCACCAATGGACTTGTAATAAGCTTCAAGAGGTGTCTCTGACGGCTCTAACATTTTGGAGTTTGTACAATATACTAATGCTATATACCGAAGAAGCCAACACGCAATCGCCCCTGGGTATCAATATAAACGGAAGGGAAAAGATCCGACAAACACCAAAGCTTATCACTGCCTTATTGGAACCACTGAAGCTTGGGAATCAATGACCACCACCACCCTGACGTATTATTCTCCTCGCTAAGCTCTTCCGCCCTGGTCTCAATCTGTAGGACTTGACGCTCGAACTCAGCCACTGCAATCTCCACGTCTTCTACTTTCGATTGTAGAGCACCCAGCTCGTACTCAAGTTTAGCACCCTGAACGTCAATGTCCTTGACGGTCTCGGTCAACGACGTTCGTTCTTCCGCCAAAAGACCATCCAAGGCTTCCCGAAGCGCGTTGTACTCCTCTAGTTTTTGATGGTACACAATATCCAATTCTTCATGGTCTCTGTCACCTTGTTTGTCAAGGCCCTCAACCATATCCACCCTGTTTTTGACCCACGACGCACACTGAATTTCTAGTCTTTGCAGGCGCTGTTTCATGATCTGTGCATCGGAAGCTAAGCTGCTCTCCAATTTCAAAGCATTATCGGGGTTCTTGTTCGTATTAACCGCGCCGAAATTGGCCAGATATCCATCGTCTCCGAGTGTTAGAGTTTCAATAACAGCACTGAATGAGAGATGCCGAGGAAAGCGGTATCCGGAGTAGCTATTCGTAGACCCAATTTTGTCCATTGGAAGACTTGCTGTCCTCTGTAGTAACGGTTGTGACTTGGGTAACGCTCCTGGAAGGGTCCCGCAAGGAACCATATTTGGTTTGCCATCTCGAGGCTCTTTATCATCCGCCAGCTTCTCGACAGCGAATGGCCTCAGATCATTTAGATCTGTCCTTAAATTCTCCTCGTCCATATTCAATCGACTTACTTCTGTTCCTGCTGACTGTGGAATTGTCCGAGGCAGATCCTCGTTCTCTGGCTGAGCCAAGGTTTGGCTTTCAAGACTTGAGGTCGATCGACCAAATACATCCCCAGAGTCGGATCCATATATCGTATTGCTGGGAATACTCTTGAGATACATTGGATCATCTAGAAGACCACTGTCACGACGTGATCCAGGTATTGATGCCGATATGGCCGACTCCGGGACTCTAGTAATTTCGTCGCTATCTCGAAAATGCCTTTCCTTGAAGCTTTCGCCGTCTGACGCAACATTACCGTCTTTCGAAGGTCTTTGATGATGGCCCCGTAAACCAGATTTGCCCACTGCATCTTTGATGATTCCACCCAACCCACTTCGGGCATCAGTCATTTTGTCCGTCACACTTTTCAAGACAGTCCGCCGCAGGGCTTGATCTTTGTCTGTGGGTTCGATGCTTGCTTGAGAACCATGCGACGGCTGGGTATAGAAGCGGTCAGACAGACCGTACCTTGGATGGTCATCGACTACAGAACCCCTTTTTGTACTTGACCAAACATAACCTCCTTGCTGATCATTGCTGAAAACCATACCTTCATCACCACCAAGATCCTTGAAAACATCGGAATTCGGATGCTTCAGAGGCTTGCCATACCACAGCCATTTCGATCGTTCACCGGATAGCAGATGGATGAAGGTTTCAATGTCGAGCGTCTCTATCTCTGCAATTCCAGCTTTGTCCCGTGAACCAGCCATACCAAGTGCTAAGGCCTCACCTTTACCGCTCAACTCGGCTACGGTCGATTTGACTGCTCGGGGGACAGTCCATGTTTCACCACTAGCGGCTTTTGCAGTGACCCTGTGTAGACGGTCAACGGTTTTTTGATCAAGTCTGCGTGTTCTCGGTAGCTTTTGCGACTTTTGGAAATATGATATGCCTCTTTTTGTGCTCACTAAGTCAAAAACATCTTTTGCGACAGGGGTGCCGTATGCATGGAGCCTATTGCGTGCACCCAACAGTACACCGAGCAGCGCCGCAACTGTAGTAGGCCCAAGAATGCCGTCACTAGGCTCAATATTGAAGAACTCAGTCCCAAACTCAGCCCACCAGTCATTAATTGCTTTCTCGGTCACATCACACAGTAGGCCGTCCACATACTCAGGAGCAAGCTTGCCGAAGAGCAACAGAGCTACCTGGCAAAGCTTGACCAGCTCAATCACTGCGCTGTATAATGGGATCTTCTCGCTGGTGCGGTAAAGCTGATTGAATTTAGCTTGAGTAGCCCCTACCGGTGGAGCTAAGTTGAGGCCTGCTCGACCTGAACATCCCATGCGCTTCAAATTTTCATTGACAATAAAATCCTCTCTGTGCTTTCTAACGTCGCCATCGGGGACCGCAATGACTGTTAGTGATGATGGAAATCCGCTAAGGTTTGTCACCATCATTATCCCAAGAGGGGTCTGTCTTCTTCGCGCATGATATTGGGTAATTGCTTTGAAATATACGCGCAGGCGCGGTGACCAAGCTGCTTCATCAGTTGAAACACTCAATACATCAACAAGCACAATGTGCTGTTCTAGTCCAGTGTATGTAGTAATCAAGAACGTTGGATGTACTCTAGAACATGCCCACTGTTCTACTATGTAGAGTTCATATCCGTGAAGCCGGCGCCGCCGAGCCAGGACCATGGTAGAAGGGTCTTCTTCTAAATACCTGAAAGCTGCCGGATCTGTAAATACGAGGCGCTGATGTTGTTGGCGATTTCCATTATCATGTGTTTCAGCTGTAGGAGAGGTAGCAGGTGAATGCCATGTATCATCCTGGGCATTGGCACCACCATCTTCGCCGCTCACGCCGTCTATTGGAGACATTCAGGCCAAATTTACCAAGGCTTCAAGAACTCGCAATTCCGTTGAGGAGCAAATGAAAGCCTTTTCTCGTTATTCCGTACTATCGTAAGATTCGTATCGCTCGAAATGAGTTCTGATCGGTATGCTGGTCCATTGTATGGGCATGACCTCTGTAGTCTGGATGCCTTGCTTTCTCAAATGCCCTCGTCATCGGATCCTATTCCATTCGGGATCTTAGAAATTGAGGGGACTGGTTAGTAAACACTTACTGTGTTTTTGTGATATCCTTTTTGTAGGGACTTGTTCTTATTAGGCTTGAAGTTGTCGTCGTCGATGCCGGGGGCAAAGTCGGTCCGTAAAAGGCCGAGGCGGGCCTTATGACCTACCTTTCCATTGCCTACCTACCTTGCCTCCTCTTAAGATGAATAGCTTCTTTCTTTACTACCGTCCTTCGCACCTCCTATCCGGAGAGCATGGAAGTACAACACTGCGGTATAGAGTACAATACAGAGCCATGACCCCTTGAAGAAGTCTTCTGGGCCCTCTGAAGCCCGACTTAAACCAATACCAGCTTCATCCGGTTCTCTATACCGCCCGACTTACGTAGCCTATAAACATGGAGTCACTTTTGGAGGAGCATGAGCGGCTTGTGGAGAGTGCGAACCTCTCAAATAGCTTGCAAGATGTCCAGAGTACCATCGAAATTCTGATCGAAGCGAGGGATGCTATAAAAGCCAGTAGGTTTAGGATCATTGCTCTCTCCTCATGGTGTAGCTTGTGCTAGTTTCTCTGACCTCATCTAGATCCTACGAACGACTTTGCCAATAAAAGTCTTGCGCACCTCCAAAACACCGTCAAGGAGTCGTTCGAAGATATTAACGAAGATTTGAAGGCAATCTATAAGGGGATTGGGAATTACACCAAAGCGTTGGAAAAGGTTATACATCCCACGTGTGCTGGCTTTGTAATTGCATCTGACGTTCTCCAAATACAGAAGTTCAAAGACAAACCCTTGCCCACTACAGACTACGATGCCCTCTCCTCCCATCACCCCTTGATCAACCGCGCAATAGCCATGCATCTCCTGCGGGAAGGCCAATTCTCCGTCGCCTCCACATTTCTTACAGACGCTACTACATATCCCCAACGTACCGAGTCCACTCCTGGGATATCGAATCCCTACGCTACGCTTGAGCGTGATCCGGGCATTGATTCCTTGAAATCAGAACCCCTGCGAAAACAGTTCGCCAACATGTACCATATCCTCCACGAGCTCAAGAACGAGCGCAACCTCCTACCAGCAATCGAGTGGGCAAAAGCGAACAGTGCCATCCTCGAACCCCGAGGAAGCAACCTAGAATTCGAGCTCGGAAAACTCCAATTCGTCTACCTCTTTTCCGGAGGCGGCACTTTCCCCTCCGACCACGGAAGCATTTTCTTAGGCCAGCAACAAGCTCTTGAGTACGCCCGCCGTGAGTTCACCCATTTCCAAGGCCGCTACCTCCGAGAAATCCAACAGCTTAGCGGCGCGATGGCGTTCTGTCCCAACCTAGCACAGTCCCCATACCGTCGCATCTTCCACGACACTGACTCCTGGGACGATCTCGCCAACTCCTTTACTCGAGAGTTCTGTTCGCTCCTTGGGCTTTCCGCCGACTCCCCTCTTTACATCGCCGCAACGGCGGGTGCGATCGCGCTTCCCACGCTCCTAAAATTGCAGACAATCATGAAAGAAAAACGGACAGAATGGACGACCCAGCACGAACTTCCCGTAAGCCCCATTTCTAGCCCCTGTCCTTAGCCACAACTCCGCTAACAAAACCCGTACCCGTAGGTCGAGATCCCTCTCCCTCCCGCCTACCACTTCCACTCCATCTTCGTCTGCCCCGTCTCCAAAGAACAAGCCACCGATGAGAACCCGCCGATGATGATGCCGTGCGGGCACGTAGTCGCACAGGAGAGCTTAAGCAAGCTGAGCAAGGGCAGCCGGTTTAAGTGTCCATATTGTCCAGGGGAGAGTCATTCCAAGGATGCGAAGGTGATATTTCTATGATGGTGGGGGAGAAACGAAGTTATGACGGGGAGATATGCATGGACTGGTGTTTTGGGGGGCATTGCTTGGAGTTTCGGGCCAGGGTTGTGGTGGTCAGGAAATGGCGTTTCTCTATCAGTGTTGGCTACCTTGATAGCTAGATCGCTAAGTAGAGAATGAGAAGACGATTGCAAGTATTCCTGCCTGCAATCTCATCATTTTGACGTCTTTCGGTAGAGCTTGAAAGGGGGATATGAATTTGTGGGAAGTGGGAGGGATGGCGGAGATTCTTGGTGTCATTGCCATGGCGTATGTTCTCACTGTATCTATCTCACGGTCTAGATCCTTGGTTCGGCAGCATAAAGATCCAGAAATGTTACTCGGCAGTCGCTGACCTCTACGATAAGATAAGCAGCCCCACCTAGAGGTAGTTCATGCACAGCTTAGTCCATCGTCAGCATAGCAAATACTTCCTTGAAAGACAGAAAGAACCTCTCTTTCCCCTCCCCCCTTCCCCCACCCTCCACACCCTCTACCTCTCAGCCCGCCCCCTAATATTCTCCCCCCTAACATCCACATTCCCCCCCCCACAACGCCTCCCAGCCAACATCGCACACTCCGTCCAGCAAAGCGAGCGCGACATGCAGGATCTGGGGGCTGCGAAATCTAATCCGTCCTTGCAGCGCCAGTTCCGCCACTCTCGTCAATCTCCATTGCCCCATTGCGTGACAAACGCAGACCATCCTGGACTTTGCCAAGATCGAAGCAGAGGCGTTCCGGACGATTCCATTGGTGAGAGTGTTGTTGCCTCCACCTCCCAGTCCGCAAATCCTAATAGATCTTGCCCGGAAAGACCCCACGGAAATTAGTTGCGGCTAGCATGGTTGACATGGCTGTTAGTGATCCGAGCGTGCGGTTAATCAGAGCTTTCTTGCCAGAATCTCAGCAGGTGATCGGATCATTCGGATGGGACCTTTCCATGGACCCTGCCGATCCCCCTTAGAGAAACCCTATTAAATGGCCCGCCCGGCGCGAATCTTGCTTTGGGGGAACGTTTCATGGAAGCGCTGTACAAGCCCCGGGACTCTCACATGCGCGGTAAAGCGTACTTCTTCATGCATATTCTTGCTGTGTTGCCAGAGTATCAACGACAAGGGGTTGGGAAGAGGATGCTGGAGGGGGTCTGAAACAAGCAGAGGAACTTGGGGTAGAATGTCCGATTGATGCCACCCCGGCGGGTCTGGGGCTGTATAGCAAGCTGGGGTGGGCGGAGGTGAATGTGGTGACGATAGACCTGGAGCCGTATGGCGGTAAGCCGGCGAGAAGGGTGTCAATGTCCAGCTGATTAGGCCGCCATGACTTCTTGAAGCGTGGGCTCGCGTCGGTTAGGAGTGGAACTATGACGATCTTGGATCCTCCTCATTCACAAACGTAGCAGGGTGTCTACGTCTTCTATCAACCTCCAGATCAAATACACCGAGTCGTTGGTATCCGCCGACAACATCATTGATACTGTTTCCCCTCTTTGCAATTCTCCAGATCAAGGCCCACATACAGAATACCCTCTTCCTTCTGAAGCATTTCCTTGGATTCTTTTGCGCCAGTCGTTGGATGAACGGTGAATGAACGAGGGATGCGCCTGTCGGGTCTAGAAACAGGGTCGCCGCTAGGTTCGGAATATCCTAACATCTCTTTGATCGCATCGATATGTCCCGCACACAATATGCCAAAGTATTTCGCCTCGAAGCAGTGCGCCGCGGCTCTGATCCTGTTTGCGGCGACACTGTCGTAGTTTGCATTTTGCGCAACTTCAGTACTGTCCAGAGCACTCGTAGGGTTTGTTTTTCTGGTAAGCCAAATAGCAGGCTACGAGGATATGTGTACCTGCTCCCTGCTCGCCATCAGGGCATACTGCGCCAGCGGGTTCGTAAATTTACCCTTGCCATACTTTGTCTGTGCCACCCGAAGCCCAAAGCCGTTACCAGGGCTCCACGTTAGCTTTTTGACAAATGTTGGTATTAGCTTGCGACGATGAATAAGTACTTCGCCGTTAGAGCCAATGATCAAGTTTGAGTTGAAAAGCGTGGCGGTGCTGTATCTCACTTTCTCGGAGATGCCGATACTGACAACTGTACCAGTCTTTCTAGCCGTTTCTTCGGTTGCATTGACTTCCTCACTGTCGGCATAGATGGACTCGTCGGTCATACGTTGGAAAAAGTTATGGTTCTTTGTGGGTGCAAACAGAGGACTCCAGATGGGGAAAGCAGGAATATATGACTCGGGATATACGACGAGATTAGCAGAAGAGCGGGATGCTTGGTGGATTAGAGAGATGCATTTGTTGGTAGTAGGGCGAGCGGAGAGGAAGATGGGGGAGACATGACACGCTGCTGCTCACTTCATTCAGCGAGCTAGAATTGAAGATAGATACACAAGCAGATGGATTGTTCTTTATGACGTGTTACAACAATGGAAGAAATAGATTGCTATTCGGAAAATCTGACGATACCTTACCCTTCCTCTCGTTCGGAAGGAAGGGAAAAAGGCGGAAAAGAGCTGTTGAATTTGAATGATCTGATATTAAAGTACGGGGTGGTGGAACTGGCGACTTGTACAACAAGAAAGCATTCATCCATTACCTAAGCTCAATATTTCTGATACAAGACAACAGAAATACGATCACCTCGTGCCATGAGTACTTGCTTTTACACAAATGGTATTCACTAGCCTGTTAATTCATACTTTATAGTATCGATCTTCCAAATCGATATGCGAAGCGTCTCTGCCTTCGGCGGCAGTTCCTTCATACCAAGAACTGGATATAGATATCGAAACTGGGCATAATACGAGTAGTCACATTGGTTGGTGAAGCTCGGGAGTCGTAGCGTCGCTTTACTTGCGTCTTTTGGAAGATCGCCGCACCGCCATCATTTGTGACAGGAAAGCAGGTCTCTTCTAAGCCTGACCTGAGCTAAACGCCGAGGAAATGGCACAAACACTATCGGAAACTTTGAGACACTTCCTAAAACCGGTTGTAGGTGGTTGCCTATCTTGCAGATCAATATTTATTAAAGAAATAGCAATCGCTGGATTCTCTCAGCTCTTTCGCTTCAGGCAGAGCCAAGAATTTCGTTGGCCTTCTCAAGTATCTTGTGCTCTCCCTCAGAAACCCACTTTCTATCAGTTGGAAATTTGGCAAGGCCCATTGCTTGCTGAGCTTCCAGGTTTATGTTCTGCATCACATAGTCTGTGGTTAGTCGACCCATGTGTTCACTCTCTCCCACGCCCGAAGGAAAATCAGGCCCAGGTGTTCCTAAGGATTCGACGTGTCAGTAGAGTTCTTAGTGTGGTTCCATTCAAACGAATGACATTCGGTGGGTAAGCCCAAGAAAGACTATTAGATTGTTGGATCAGAAAACCATTACCTTCCAGGAACGTCTCCCTCTGCCGTACAAGGTACTCTGCATTGGTCTCGGTCAATGGGCAAGCGGGGATATACATGACACTTGCATCCGACCTGCCAGCATGTAGTTTATCGACTGCGTGAATAGCTAGCCAAGGTCAGCTGGCGATACTCACAACAAAAATGTTACCTGGACTGACTATCACAATGCCATGCCACATAGTCTCCTGGTCTCACTGCTGGAACATGTACCATTGAGCTTTCCAACTTTAGATGCGGATGCAATGCAGCATTCAGTTCCTGACAAGTACCGGGGACAGCACCATGAAGATCAGATGTCATTTGCCCTTCCAGTATCCAATTGCTGCTCTCAAGCCAGGTTGGACCAGTTGCGTTAGGATTCTTTGCGTTAAAAAAGGGACGCAGTAGAGAGTAGGCTGTCGCTTTGGACAGTAGAGGGTTTACGAGCAAGGTACCTTCTCGCGGACCTGTTTCGCTCATAGAAAGCCAGCCTTGGAACATCCGGAACATCGAGCACCCACCAGGTCCATTGTATAGATTAGAGACAACGGGTAAGCGACAACTACTCTCCCACGGATCGTAACCTTCCCATTTGCCCTTGAAGATGCTGTTATATACACCACCTTTCCCGTAACCATTCTCTTCCCATCTCTCGACACTTCCAGCGTCACAGTGCGGTCCCAATGCAAATCCAGCATCTCCAGGCTGCCGGATACGTAACCTATCCGCATACGAAACAGGGTGATTTGTGGATATCATTGCAGACTTGTTGGCCGAATGCCAGTGAGACATGAGGAAAGCTTGAGTTTTCAGGAGATTAGGATGAGCGCGAGCAAGTATCTGTGACGGAGACCAATATAACTCATAGACAGCAGGCTTGTCCACTGGGAAGCCTTTAGTCGAGGGATTAGTCTTGACATATCTTTTCACCAATTCCTTCCAGTCCAAAGCCTCTTTCTCTGTAACGACCCCTCTTACTACAGCAACGCCTCGCTTGCGCAAAGCATCCCTGAATGCCGTCCTTTTCTCAACATTGTTCACGTCTTTGAAATCGATCTCTGGTACTACAGTGGGGCCCAGAGCCCTTATGATTTCCGTCTCCTCTTGTAGGTCGGACAACAGCCGTTCCCAGCTGGCCCGTACCCGGTCCTCGTGGCCATGGATCAAGCGGGCTTTCAGGTCTGCAAAGCGAGCTGGTAAAGGCTCGCTAACGACACCAGAGAGAGACGGGAATACAGATGATATATCTCCAGCAGCCTTAGAAGAGGAGCTCGTACTCGATTGAGTGGTCACGCTGCGTATGACATTAGCGGTCAAAGGTCTCCTGCAGGTGCGAGAGCGGAGCATTGTGAGCATTGTGGAATTTTGTCAGTCATTGGCGGCACGCAGGTTGGAGTAGCACTCCCTCCTGTAAGTGACCCCATCCATTCCAAACCTGGCAATGCTCCCCACCAAATACTGAGTGGTTGGAGTCGTCGGCTGATATTCGCCCGAACCGCCGGGAGGACTAAGAGACATAACCATACCTTAGGTAAGGCTTCCTCTTTGGAGGCCTGATAGATATCTAAGTGGTACGAGGGTATGAGGTATCTCGATAACTTAGAACTTCAGCCACGGGCAACAGAAATCTACATTCTTACTTTAAGAGGCGGAAGCCATTCATAGAAGCTGGCAGCCATGTAAGTAGCAGCAGCCTGGGTCACGCTTGATCAATGTCATGCCTTTTATCAACTTCCTAATCGCATGTCCTTTCAATCGGAATCGAGTTATTGAAACCGAAAATACCATTGACTTGACATTTAAGGGGAGATATATGGTAACCCGCAGCGGAGCGATCAGACTGTTACTTCTTGTATCATGCGGACTATAGCCACCCTTCTACGAAGTACCGTTGTGGTGCTCTGGCTCTAAGTTTTCTGGAGTTAAATGGTGCCTGGCAAGCAAGCCGAGAAACGGAACTAACAGCCACTGTCATATAAGTGATATTTTGAAAGGAAAACAAATTTGTAGGGGTAGGAAACAGGAATGGGACAACAAATTGGGGAGATTTGGTGCCATTGGTAAGAGATGTAACAGAAGGTAGCAAAAGTCTTTCCATTGGATGCATTGGGTTTCGTTGCAACATGGTCTCATAAAAGTCGACATGGTCCTGTATGATAGCTCGGCGGTAGAGAAGCCGAAAGACTCCCTAAAATCTGCTCGAAGCCACCAGATACAAACTCTGGGAGGTGTCCTTTTGCTTCAGTTTTCGAAACCATCAGGAACCGCCCAATCTCCCTCACTTCTTCACCGCGTTTGCCAAATCCGTCAACGCCTCCTTCCTCTTGAATCTTGCATCCTCAATGACCCCAGCATCAGCGTCAGATGAGAAGTGCGCCGACCATTGAATGAATGTTGAAGACTCATGTGGCCCAGATGTGACTGGATAGAGTCTTATGGTAGAGATAACGCTGGAGTAGGAAAGGGCGGGGGTGGAAGCAATGACGGAGTAGGTTATGTAGTGATCGATTGTCTGATAAAAGCGAAGATTAGCTTGTATTCTCATAAAACGTTTGAAAGGGAATAATGGCAGCTGAGCTTTCAAAATGGGAGCTCAAGGTGCGGCCCGAAAGGATTGTTTAGCTGAATGGCAACACATACCGAATGCTCCTCCTGCTTGACATCCAATACCGTCCCATCCTTGAACGTCCACTTTACCACATCCGTCTCTGGACTTGCACCCTTCACATGTTCTGATTTCTCAAGCTTGCTCCAGAAGTTGTGGAAATCCTGGAGCTTGATTAGGTGCCAGACATGGGAGAGCGGGGCAGCGATCACAGCGGACTCGGTTATGGAGGTAGAGGTCGGAATTCTAGTGGACATTGAGGGCTTATTGAGAGAGTTGTAATTTGAGGTTTAAATTGAAGGATTGGAAATTTTGAAAGAAGATCAGGTGAGGAGGGAGATAGGATAAATAGTTTTGTGATGAAAGACGACGTCAGATCTGCGGGGAGCCGCTAAGATAAGATAAGCGAACCCTAATCGCAGGAAGAAGAAATAAAAGTTGTATTCCGAGATCAGCAGCTCTCTTATACTTCACATTCCCAGCCATGCCGCCGTCCTCAATAAACACCCCTTCTAAAAGACTTCAATTCCACCAGCATTGATCTACCCAACATGTCTCCACCCCCACCCTCCAAACGCCGCCGCCTCGACTCCGTAAACCACACCCTCTCCCAACCCTTCAAATCGCCCTTCAAAACACCTTCAAAACCAACTACCACACCTCAATCCCAAACCACTCTCCCTCCATCTCCCCAAGACTCCACCACACCAACAACCTCGAAACCTACCCCAACAACATCAACCCCCCTCCGCCGCCCCCTCCCCCACTCCCCCCACATCCTCGCCCTCCGCACCCGCACCACCCACCTCCATACCGCCCTCACCGCCGCCCGCGCCGCCCTCGACACTCACCGCCAAGCCCTCGCCCTTGAAACCTCCTCCACAGACGCCGAACTCCGCGATCTGATCACCAAGTGGAGAGCGGCGAGCAGAGCGGCGGCGGAGGAGGTTTTTAGGGGAGTGAGGGATCGGGTTAATAGGATGGGTGGTGTGGGGGCGTGGAGGGGGAGGGAGAGAGAGAGGAGGGAAGGGTTTGGGGGTGGGTCGGGTGCGTGGGGCTGGGATGAAGGGGGGAAAGGGGAGAGAAGGGGGGATGGGGATGGGGAGGAGGGGAGTGGGGACGAGAGGGGGGAGGAGGAAATGGAGGGTATGGATGGGAATAAGGAGAAAGAAGAGGAAGAAGACGATGACGAGGGTTTCACGATGGATATGATGCTGAAGAGCTTGAATATCGAGCTGGACGTTATTGGCTTCGATAAGAAAGAGCAGAGGTGGGTTGACTAGAGGTTATGAACAGGTACCATCTCAAAGGTAGGATGCCAGATACGAAGGACTGTGAGATTCTGGGGATTGCTTCTACCGTACGTGGGCGCTGGCGATTTCTGTTTTCAAAGATACCCCCTTTCGCAGGTTTGCTTTGACGCAAGGAGATCTACCTAGTCGCTTCGCATTAATAGATCGAAGCACATACTTCGATATGATGCACAAGTGCTCCACGGAGGAGGAGACTCATATTCGATGTGGCTAACGATACAAATACCTACAAACTTAACCTTCCAGTTTTTTATACATCCCAACGCCAAACACCTCTCTCAATGCCCCACTCCCCCAGCAACCCACTGCCCGAAATTCGGATCCCCAGGCGCAGGAAAGAAACCTCCATCCGGCTGCTGCCCTTCCACCACTCCAGCCTCCGCCCTGGCCCCAGCCCCTTCGACCCCCTGCTGCTGCTGCCTTTCAACCTCCCTTCGATGATTCGTCTGTCGCTGCTGCCTATAATACACCAAAAATGCCAACGCAGCTGCTAGAGCGACGATAACTAGCGACTCGATAATGCTCTCATCAATGTCGTCATAGTAGTCATCTGCGGCGCCGGGCATGGGGTCCGGGGATGTGGGGTCGGAGAGGTCGTCGTCGTCGGCGGAGTGGTAATAGGGGTGAGGGTCTTCGAGGAAGTTGGAGATCCATTCGCTGAAGGACCAGTCCTTCTTGGGGGTGTCTGCTAGGTTGGTTAGTTGGGGTGTAGTATGGGTGAGGGATGGGCTTACCTGGCTCGGGCTGGATGGAATTGACTTTTCCGTTTGTGATGGTGTTCCAGAAACTGCGGATGCGCAGCTTGGTTAGACTGAGCTTGACGGGGAGGTATGATTCTTGGTTTGTTTCTAGTGCTTGGTCATAGAAGCGCTTGGCAAGATGAAAGTCTTGCTCAACGCCGATCCCATTTTCGTGTATCCAGCCGAGGTTCCAGAGCGCTTGTGCGCTTTGGTGTGTCTCGGCCGCGGTTTGATAACAAGTCGCAGCCTTCTCCATGTCGGCCTCGACGCCGTACCCGCCTAGATAGTAGTCACCCATCTTTACCACGGAGTCAATGTTCGACTGCTTGGCTGACCGGGTCCAATAGATCAGAGCAAGCATCGCATTCCGGAGAAGCGATGATCGCCGCTTCTTCCACGGAATCACCGAATCCAAGGGGAGAATGGACTTGTACTCGTCTAGCATGTAAGCAACGTTGGCTTGGGCAGACTCATAGCCTTGCTCAGCCGCCATCATGTAAGCGACCAGTGCAGTCTCCATGTCATCATCTTCGTAGGCCTTATTGGCTTCGTCGAAAGAGGAGTGAATGGTTTCAACCTTTTCTGCTACCAACTTGTAATACGCTGTAGCCATTCCACAGGACCGGTCACGGCCAACTCCATTGTTGCTAATCTCAGCAAGATGGTAAAAGGCCTCGATATGTCCATGTCGTGCAGCGATATCAAAGTATCGTGTTGCCGTGGCGGTGTCTCCTTGATCGAGATATAGTTGGCCGAGATTGACCTGAGCAGCTGCAAAATCCTGATTAGCAGCCTCCTTGAAGTAGTCCGCGGCAGCCAGCCCATCCTTCCGAACACCCAGACCATGGAGATACATCAGCCCAAGCTCATATTGGCACAACGCATCACCATTAGCAAGTCCGCGCCTGAACCAAGTCAAAGCCTTCTCATAGCTCTGCTCCATGCCCTCGCCGCGAAGGAACATGCGTCCAACGTATCCAGCCGCTTTGGAAGCAATTCTGCCAATGCCATTGTCCTCTGATTTGATCGACCCATCCTTTGCCCAGTATTGCCGGGCAACAGTCATGAAGTAAGCTCGAGCGGTCCTTAGGTTCCGCTTCATTGTCCGAGAACCCTCGTAGTGTAGACGTCCCAGACTGAATGTAGCCTTCAAGTCCCCTTTGCGAGACATCAAATCCAAGTACTCCAGGACATCGTCGAAAGCCGCGTGTGTATCAGAATTAGGCCCAGCTTTGTTTGCGTAGACACCAGAGCTGACTACACTAGCACCTTCTCCATAGACGCCGCCCTCCTCATCTGCAAGCTTGTACGCATCTCGTTGCAGTGCCACACCACCTGGTGGACCTGATCTTGAATATGCAATAGCCTTGTCCGCAACCTCCTTGTACCAATATGCAGCTTCATTACAATTCCTCGGTGTCCCTACTCCGGTATGGTGCCGGAACGCGGCGGTCATCTGCGACTTCGTGTTTCCACCCATAGCTGAGAATGTATGATATGTCAAAGCCTTTGCCTGGTCTCTTTCTATCGCTTCTCCTATCCCGGTAGCGTACATAAATCCAAGCATATGCTGCGCAGAGTCGTTTCCATTAAGAGCAGAGAGCTCCTGATATCTTCGAACCGCTTCCTTGTAATCCCGAGGATGGGTATAATTTCCAAAGAAATTCATCTCCGCTAGAAGAAAGATCGCATCTGGGTCCCTCTCCGCTGCAGCGCCTTCTAGTAAACCTACCGCCTGAGTCAAAGGCTTGCTGAGCTTTTGCTTCTCGGGTTCGGGGTTGAGATAATCCTCCTGCGGTGGACCGTTCATGAAAAGTAGGAAGAATGCCTCTTTGGCGTAGTACATTGTTGTACCAACGAAGCCAGAGCCTTTATCGAATTTGATGAGGCGGTTGCGCTGTGGTTGAAGCGTTCGAAGCAAGGAGAGGGCTTCTTGGACCGCAAGCGCGGCTTGACCACCGCTCTTGTTCCCTTCTTGCGGCCATTTTGAGAGAGCGCCATGATTATCTTTGGCGGATGATTGGCCTTTTGCTGGTCGATCGCCGGTGTCTTTGATACCCTGCTCAAAAGGGACTCCTGGATGCTGCGCCTTACTAAGGACACAGAAGATCGAAAGTGACACTAATGTACGGAAGAAGCATCAGCAAGCCATCAAAATCCGGGAGACGAGGGAGAAAGATGTACGCCATAAGAGCTGCAACAGTCGTTTTTTCATAACTGCTTACTTGCCCCACCTCCGCCTAGAGATGGAAGAAGTAGAGGTGATATTTGCATATAGCTACAGTATGCGCAGGAAGTAGGCGTTATCTCCAGATCATGCTTTCACTACTGGAAGCACATACAAACAAATGGAAACGGTGGATGATGCCAGCTAAGAGGCATCGTTCTATTCGCTAAGCCACGGCTAAGCCACGGCCAAGTCAGGATGGTAGACCGACTTGACGCTTGTCCTGAAAAGGTGATAGCGGGAACGGGCGTGTTTATGGTGGGACTCTTGGTGATATACCTTGCTCTGTCTACCATGACCATTGAGTATGTGATTCTATGCAGCAACTACCAGAATCGCATCACTAATAAGGTACGCCTTTAAATGCAAAGAGTAGAGGAGTATATCCGTTTTTCATATTCTTCTAATGCTTGTACTACTGAGGTTTTCGAGACTTTGCGGAGTACGACACAACCATCATCGTGCATTTTATGATGATGCACGAGAGAGTTATGCGGAATGAGATATCTTGTATGAGGTAATGTGATGTATAAACTGTATGTGGTAAACTTGACTTTGGCTTTCATGGTATGAACATGAAAGCTCACCGCCGGAACACCCTCTCCTAGGAATCGATCTCGAGGAGCTCATCCTCGGTTGGAGCATGACACAACCACGGGCTCGCTCTCCCAGACAATCTTCGATAATCAGGGAGGATTTCAGCAACTGCTTGTCCCATTCATCATCGAGTTTCTGCTCTGGTAACAACTCTCACCAAAGCCCGCTTGCTCCAGCAAGTTTTCTCGCGAGGTTCCGGCTCCGGATCCGCTTGTGAGAGCTGGTCATGTATAGCTTGTTCTTCCGAGGACCTCGCTGTCACCATCGTTTGTTCGCATTCATGGACCAGCGTCTGTAGCTCGCGATCCTCTCTCAGATGCTTGGGAAGGGTTATGCTGGCTTTCCCAACGTTCCGCAAAAGGGCTATTAGCGTTTGCAGAAAGCTGTCTGATTCTTGGCATCGCATTTGTCGCGCCCCCCACAAAATTTACACTCAAGTTCAGACATTGTGAGTAGTTTTCACCTATTTTCCACCTATTTTCCACCTATTTTCGTGTTACCTTCCTTCAATAACTGCTAATACCCTTCGAAATCTATGTTACCCGCCTCCAATTCGCGCTCCAACGTTCCGATATCCGCTTCAAAGATATATCCACCGGCGCTATGCTTGAAATGCTGCTTTGGAAACCTGTCACAGCGACTTCTTGCTACTGCATAGTGCAGAAAGTCACCAAATGTTCCATCAAAGTGAGGCCATATCTCGTGAAAATGACGCCTTACCCAGGCCTTCAATACTCCGAAACTGAGCTCAATGGGGTTGAAGTCCGGTGAATATGGTGGCAGATACCGTATCTCACACCCGTGCGAGGTAATGAGTTCCTCGATACGGGCGTTACAGTGTATGCTGGCGTTATCCATGATGATCACACTTCGAGCTGCTGGAAAGACGTTGCAGTGAGGCAATAACTCGTCCGATATCCATCGAAAGAAAGCTTCGCCGTTGAACCAGCCTTCACGAATTCCTGTGCAGGGCAGATAACCATCGATTGTATACGCCGGAAGAACACTCCAGGAAGGGAAGACAACCTCAGCATGAGGTAATAAACGATTATGTAGTCGAATCTTTATAATTTACCTGAACATACCTAGATTTTGTTGAGATGCACGTCAAGATTGGGTGGAAATCCCCCAAAAATCTAGCCAGTATCAGTATTACCACACACTGTTAATCTTTCATTCAGTGCTTCATTCAATGCTTCATCTATGCTCCATATGCTTCATCCAGTGTTCCATCCAGTGTTCCACCCAGTGTTTCACTCAGTGCTTCATACAAGGAAAGATAAAAGAACTGGAGAGACGTGTGCAGATTTGAATGAATCTGAAAATTTTGATGTTCGATCACGGGTCGCGGGATGGGAAGTCACGTTACTTGAAATTTGCACCAATCGGATTGAAGATTCCCAATCCACAATCCGAAACGATTTAGTTCTATCTCGTAACAGACGCGTTTAGCGAGCGGCACTCGCGTTGCTCTGCACTTATACCTCTTGAGCCCAACATATATCTCTGGCATTTCTTCGATAGCTTTGAGCGGCACAAATCGCATCTAACAGTCAATTTCAAGTTTCAAGATAAGCCGCATGGAAAAAACCACCATAAAAATTACCGCATTTGAGTCTAACGCCAGACGCGAACGGTAAGTTAGGTGAAAGAGCAAACAGCCAAGCTCTACAAAATGATACTTGATAGGTCATAGATATGCAAAGAGCTCGATCGACATCAAATAGACTACCTGAGTCATTAGACTATATTTCAGTTGTCTCATACTCACAGCATAGCTGTTCCATTTTGCAGCTGGTGAGGCTAACATCTTTCACTTTTGATACTCCTTCGTGACCTCAACGCATGACCTCGCGCATACAATCTAATCAACATCACGGCTTGATCTCCTAATGAATTTGAGAGGGTCTTGATATCAGTTTACGAGACCTTCTCACTCCCTATTTCTAGCGTCTGAATTATGCAATTGAGCTATTAGTACTCATTGATAATTTTTAGAACCATATCAGGATTGAACTGTGCTATCCCCGTTGTGCTAGCCTGTAGAGCTCGGCCTGCCATGACGCATTGAGCTCCTCATCACCACACGGTCACCAAGACGAACTATATCAATCATGCCGTACTCCTCCTCCTCCTCCTCCTCCTTCTCCTTCTCCTTCTTCTCCTCAGCCCCTTCATCATCTGATTCGGTTCCGAATTTCCATTGCCTTTCCAAAGATTCGGGATATCTGAGGATGGTTTGGTTGTTTCTATTTTGGGGTGTGGTGTGTGGGGAGGATTCGATCGCGTTGATCAACATCATGTCGATGTACGCTATAATTGTTGGCCGCTCGATAACCCAAATAAAAGGCTTTGTGGTAAAAAATTTCTTCTTTTCATCAAGGAAACAGAAGCGAAACTCTTTGCTGTCAGAAACCATTCCATAGACACTTTGGTTGACTCTGTGCTGTCGTGCTTTGTGCACAGCAGCCATATACACCAGTAGCTGAGGCATCCCTACCGCAGCGGATTCGTAAGGTTTTGCCTCTAGAATAAGGAGAATAGCACCCGTATCATCCTTGTTGGCACCATATCCCAATGCCCAGTCTGCTCTGCCCTTGACTATCTCACTATTACCATAGATGTCCTTGACGAGAATTGACATAGAGACTTTCGTAGATACCTGTAAACGATGATGTGCATCTCTGTCCTCCAAGTGTCGTAAACGGTCCACGATAATAAGATCGAGTACCGTTCGACAGAATGATTCATCTTGTCTCACACCGACATAATCGCTGGTCTTGAGATCTTTGATCACGGCAGCTAATAAATATTAACTTTCAAAATATCCTAAACACAGGCGTGCAAACTTGCCATGATGTTCGGACAGCTGCCCGGAGTCTTGCAGATACTCAGTTTTGAGATTGAAATAGTACGAAATATCATCTTCCTTGTAATCAATAGCCAACGCTTGTGCCGCAGCGGTAGTGCCCTTGAAATCCGTTGCTTGACGAGTCTGCGAGAATGTCAGTATCCTCTTCTGATCATGCAATATGGTAGTGTTTACTGGCAGAGCTCTCCTATGAGGTGGAATCACATCAGTGTAAGCTTTCCGAATCGAATCTAGGACCGGCACCAGGCATTTCAGGTTGGGATGCAAAGCAGTCGGTAAGAACTGTAGAGCTGCTATTTGCTCTTCGTTCAGGTCCAGGTCCAGGTCGAGAGACATCGGATTTCCTGATCGACCGTCTGAGGATTTGCGTTTGAACATTGATGAAGTGTAGATCTGATCATTGACTAAAGGTGTGTGTTTCTACAGCAGAGTCTATCTATGTTTTGTGTGCCGCAACTGACGCTAGCCTCAACCAGGCTAGCGGGCATTACAACAACTATGTTCCTAATTGAACGACTACTCCCCTTGCTCCTACCACAGCTCCTACTGCAGCTCCTATTGCTTCAACAAACATTTTGGTACAATTGGCAAAGAATAGAAGGAAAGGCAGCAGCAAGTTGCCTCAGGGTGTGGCGCTAAGCCCCTATCGAGCTAGCGTTTTGCTTACTACGGAAGCTGGTGCTGCCTCGAGCTCGCGAAGTAGGCAGAGCTAACCCGAAGGGGCTTAGCCATTGCACGTCTGAGGTCCTGAGTGGGTTTGCGCTTTTATTTTCTCCTTGTGCTTGAGCATGTGTGAAATCTTTATATTCATCCCAAAGGTGAATCCTTGACGTGTTGACTCAAACTTACTTAGCTCAATGAACAGCTTCATTCTGCGAGAACGAGACCGTCATTTGCCGACTCTATATATTCCGAAGAAAGGACTAGCGTCTCTGAGACACAAGATGGTACTAGGTAAGCAGATAAAACGGATGAGGGTCATAATTCACAAAGTCTTCCCTGTCCGCCTCCTTGGAAGATAAAAATTAATGTCTTTATATGAATCGTCCCTGTCTAGTCAACAACTTTGTCACTACTGGAAGATAGCGGATAATTTACTGATTTCCTTATTAACTCTGCAACTTCTTTGATGGGAGACCACCAGTAGCGTGCCTTATATATTCGGGGTTTCCCTCCATGAGCTCACCCACCTCCTCTTGGATTTCCAGAACTCTGCTGCAAACAACCCAGTGACTTTCCTGGGTGGATGAGCCATGAGGAATACTAACATACACAACGGAATAGCTACCGTAAAGTAAATCCAAAATGCTTTGCTCCCTGGTTTAACGGTTTCATTCATGCTGAAGAGCCCTGACACGAACGTCAAGGGTACAAACACGAGAGCTAGATGAGTCAACCGTGAGAGATTTGCTGTCTCTATGAGTGATCGATGGCTATCAATGATCTGGATCAGCGAAGTGACAATTGGGACCATAGCCTCTAACCGGCGGCTATAAATATCAAGGCTTGAAGCAATATGTTTATAATCCTCTATCAATAGGCGGCAGGTTCCCCCGTCTCGATCCTTAGGACAATGGTGTTCAAGAAAACTGATAACGGAGTGGATCTTCAGATGTGTTGCCATAGATCGACGGGACCATCTTTGAAGAGCAATAAGGTCGGTATTCAGTGTTGCAATTTGTTCCAGCACTGCAGGAACAGTGTCTTGAGTGTACTCATAGTGCTTTGTGCTATGATACATTACCTCCAAGTACGTCATCTACTCTGCGGCGACGGTTCTCAGAGGATAGTAGGCCAGGGAAACTAATGTTGGGCCGTTGGCATCAAAGCCTTCAGGCGGTCCATTGCTCCAGTGGAAGATTAGATTCTTAAGCAGGGATTCACGTCCTGGGTCGAATTCGGGAACGGTATGGTCAAGGAACGATGTGCCAGACAGAAAGTCTTCAACGCAGCCTTGAAATGGGCGGGACTGTAGTGTGGCGTTTATTATTCGACTCTCGTCTCGAGGATTGATGACGAAAGAGTTGCTGATAGAGACGTCGACAAGCACAAGCCCTGGTATATTTGAGTTCCAACTTCTCCATATTTATAAGAATGTGCTGCTTTTCTTACCTAGCCATAATCCGTCCTTTCCAACGGTCTTTAAAATTGAACAGCAGTGCCGTGCAAGTCCAATATTAGCGCCCTTAACCGGTGGTAACATTCTAACTTTCCGTGAAACATTCATGTCTCGGAGCAGCGTTTCTTTGGAGCCATTGTATTCGAACTGGAGCACACGGTGATATTGGATTGTCAAGAAATCTTGCGACTTGGCCATAGATGGTAGCGTGGCCATGTAGGGCCTTGCTGCTGCTATATCGGTTTGAGAAACACCGATATGCGACGAAAAGAAGAAGGGGTCGATATTCAAGGCACAACCAAGCATCTCGATGATATTACTGGACAAATCCTCTATGACTAATAGTCGGCCTCGGAGATTTTTATCCTCCCCAGCCTGACTCTGTAGCAAGGATGCAAGATCTTTCAAGTCAAGTCTCTTGTGGCTCACAACACCAGAGGTAGAGAACTATAGACAGG
>JAABUL010000027.1_pt1 | contig 240213 bp, 238 predicted proteins | sample 5559151 | NCBI WGS metagenome assembly JAABUL01 (sample SAMN10711876, study PRJNA513368) | rock metagenome | isolation source: Antarctica rocks | place: Antarctica: Victoria Land, Pudding Butte sud
CGGTCCCTGGGAAACCGTGCACAGTCGCTACCAGCGCTGGCGCAAAGCCGGCATCTGGCAGCAGGTCCTTGACACCTTCAACGAGGCATCCATCGCTGATGCTTCATAACTGTCGCTGTAGTACTAGTGGATGTCCCGCGGCACAATCGGATCCGGGGGTGTTCCGGCTGAGTGCGACGGCCGTGGGGCAGGCCGGCACCAGCTGTGCCGGTTCCACATTTAACGTTGTGCTGATTGACGCTACCACCGGGCAGGTTCAGTTCAACCCGTCCGCTCCCGTCGTATTGACTTCACCGTCGGGCAGCTGCACGGTCGACTTCACGTTCGATGTGCTGAAAACCCCGACCAAAGACGCAGGCGCGGCGGCGGGAGTGCAGACGGACCAGGTTGCGGGCGCGACCGGACAGACGTCCAACGGCCTTACCGCAAGTGCAGCCGGCAGCGGATCGACCACCGTGGCGGGGGGCTCGATTGCGGCGCTCACCGTGACGTCGACTTTCCCTTCATCGGTGTCGGTGGGCCAGACTGGTTTACCTGCCAGTCTCGTGATTCAGAATGCTTCGACAGTTGATCAGGGACAGGTAATTCTGCACAGCATACTGCTCACTCCATCGTGTGGAAGCACGGGCACCGCGGGGGCATGTGGCGCACCCGACGCTGACCCTGGTGTTTTCCGGGTGAGTTCGACTGGCATTGGACAGGCGGGGACCGACTGTGCCGGCACGACGTTCACCGTCGGCGTGGCGAATGCCTCTACCGGCCAGGTTCAGTTCAGTTCTTCTAACGGTCCGGTGGTTTTACAGGCCGTGTCGGGGAACTGCACGATCGACTTCACGGTTGATGTGCTCAAATCGCCAACCAAGGACGCGGACCCCGCGCAGGCCGGCACGCAGACCGACCAGATCGGCCTTGCGTCTGGACAGACGGGGCTTAGCGCTACCGCCAGTGGAACTGGAACGAGTTCGACAACGGTTGCTAATCCACCCACGCTCGTGGTGACGCCGAGTTTTCCATCGCCGGTGTCGGTGGGCCAGAGCGGGATGGGCGGTAACCTCACCGTCCAGAACATTTCGACCCCTAACCAGGGGCAAGCCACTCTGCAGACTATACTGCTCACACCATCCTGCGGAAACTCAGGTACTGGGGGTACGTGCCAGCCGGCATTTGCCGATCCCGGGGTGTTTGCTATCAGCTCGACTGGCATTGGACAGGCGGGGACCGACTGTGCCGGCACCACGTTCACCGTGGGCGTGGCGGACGCGTCAACCGGCCAGGTTCAGTTCACTCCTACTAACGGGCCGGTCGTGCTGACTGCGACTCCAGCTGGAATGACCAGCGGCGGACATTGCACCATCGACTTCACCATCGGAGTGAATAAGCTTCCCACGAAGGACGCGAGCCCGTCAGCCGGCACGCAGACCGACCAGATCGGCTCCGCAACCGGGCACACTGCCCTATCCATCGCTACGTTTGGAAACGGCTTCACCACTGCGACCGTCTCCAGTGGGCCGACGGCGCGATACGTGGCGCGGTTCACCGCAACCCGCTCCGGCGCCGGCATCACGTTCCGCTGGATGATGGTCACCAATTTCCGGGTGGCCGGTTTCACGATCTGGACGCACCATGCCGTCCTCACGCACCACATCATCCCCGCACATCCCGGCCTCCGCTACCGCTACATGGCGAAAACGGGAGGCCACGGCGGGTACACCTTACACATCATCCTGGCGAGGGGAGGCGAACTAACGATTCCTGCCGGGTAGTTTGGGGGGGTATCTCGCCATCAGACCTCGCTACAGTTTCCTTTACAGATCCGTGCCGTTTCCCTAGTGCATGATCAAGCGGCTGGTTGTGCAATGAGATGGTCCTGGAGATGAATGCCAAAGTACGTACAGATACGCTCCTCGAGTTCGACGACGGAGAGAAGGCGAGCGGGCTCGACCACTGCTCGTTTTCCATGCACCCACGGTGGTTCGATTGGGTTCAGCCACGGTGCCTTGACCGGCAACCGACAGGTGATGATGCGGACCCCGTGTCCCTCACGTTTGACCTGCCGGTTGTGCGCTCGAATCCAGCCTGTGACCGCCGTGCTGATGTGCCACGAGGCGTTATCCCAGATCACGACCAGGTCGGTCGTACCGCGTGCTGCCAGCCGGATCAGCCAGTCGCGTCGCCTTTTTTCGTAAGTATTCCGGATCCGGACTGGTGATCCAGTGTTTGACCCGCTTCCAGGACGTGCCCAACCGGAGGATCGCCTGCCGGATGGTCTCGTCGCTGACCCGGTGCGTCGTCAGGCCCTGGCGCACGCTTTCGTCCGCCAGGAGTTCGAGCGTCCAGAGACTCGTCGAGTACCCAAACTCCCGGGGACTACGATGGGCGAGGGCCCGCAGCTGCTCCAGCCCTGCACCGTCGAAGCTGGTATGGATGCTGTGGTTGCGGTGGGACCGCTCCTGTAAGGCGGCAGGGCCCCGCCCGTTGACTGCCGTGATCGGGTTGCGCACCGTCTGGGAGACACAGCCCAGCTCGTCGGCGATCTGCTGGGGCCGTCTGCCCCGAGCACTGGCGAGGAGGATCTGGCTGCGGCGGAGGGTGAAGGGATCGGTCGAACGCAAGCCCGCCTTCAGGGCCTCGCGTTCGTCGTCCGTGAGCGGACGCACATACAGAGGTGGCTTCATCCTCCATTACATATCATCCTCGCAGAGATTGCACCAGTGGCACCCGGCTGGCCAGCCGGTGCGCTATCCGCACGAGTACGTGCGGGACGGGACGGCCAAGCAGTTAACGCTCTTCCATCCAGCGAGTGGCGTGGTGCGGGTCAAGGGGGTGCGGAGCGCACCGAACGCCGTGCTCCATCCCTGGCTTCAAGCGGAGCTGGCTGCCGTTCTCGCCGCCCTTCCTGAGCTGGAGCTGCTCGCACCCGAGGAGAACCGACGCCGCTGGGAGCGCTGGCACGAGGGATTGAGCGTCCGGATCACGCTCCCGCAGGACCTGCCCCTACGGATGCTCCTGGTCTGGGACAATCTCACCGGGCACTACACCGTGGACTTCGTGCTCTGGCTGTTCGCGCACGGCATCATGCCCCTCTTTACGACGCTCTCGGGCTCGTACCTCAATATGGCGGAATCGATTCAGCGCATCATCGTGCGTCGAGCGCTGGACGGCCAGCATCCGAAGACGCCCGAGGAGATCAACGTCTGGCTGGAGGCGACCGCTCGCGGCTGGAACCGGGAGCCCACGCCCTTCCTCTGGGGCGGCAAGCGGCAGGCACGACGGGAGCGAGCGCGCCTGCGACGCCATGCAGCTGCCGGCTCTGGTGTGTACACCCGGCGCCCTCTCCGCCGCTCCCGAGCAGCCTAAGGGAAAGGCTGTGAGCACAACAAGTGACGCACTAATTCCCCATCACGGTCATGGCCACCTTGCGCGGCCGGGGACAGTCCAGCTCCACCAGAAAGATGCGCTGATACTGCCCCAACATCGGCCTGCCATTCACGATGGGAATGGTGGTGCTGGTGGGCAGCACCAGTCCCTGGCAATGAGAGTGGCCGTTGGGCTGCTCGGTGGGTGGGCAGGGAACGGCGTTGTGCGCGTACTGGTGCTCAACAGGCGCCAGGCGGCAGAGGAACGCATCTAGATCCTTGAGCAACTCCGGCTCATGTTCGTTCACGATAATGGCTGCGGTGGTGTGCTGTGAAGCAACAATGGCGATCCCGTGGCAAACGCCGGAACGGCGGATCTCGTCACATATCTGGTCGGTGAGATCGATAAACTCGCGGGGCCGTTGGGTATCAATCGAGATCGTGGCTACCATAAAGCCACCCTGGGGAGCGGCCACCGGAGCTTCCATTCGTTTCCTTTCGCGCTCGTCGCGGTGTGTGAACTGAAACTATTTACCGGCGGCGACGTCGAAAAGTTTCAGGAAAACGGCGCGACCGGACGAGCGCGACTGAGTAGAGCGACAGCCAGAGCTCCCGCCCCGACCAGACCGGTAGCGGTGACCATCAACGGACCCAACACCGGCACCGCCATGACCAGGGCCAGCACCACCAGTCCGGCAGCCGTTGCCCAGAGCAGCGGGACGGTTCGGTGCGCTAGCGCCCTTCCCACTACCATGGCCGCCGCGGTCATACCGAAGAGCCAGGCTAGAGAGGCGGCGACGGACAGCAAAAGGGCAAAGGGAAGGCCGGCCAGACTGAGGCCGAGGGGAACGACCAGAAACACAAAGGTCACCAGACTGACGATGCCGGCGCCGACGCTTTTGAGCGGGGAGGTCCGCAGCGTGGTGGAGATCAACACTACTTGCCAGGGGAAGATTACGGTGAGGCAGGTGCCCACCAGCAGCAAGGCGAGGCCGGCGGCCAACCCGAGCCGTACGCTGGTGGCCATGGCAGAGCCGAGCTGATGGCCCTCGTTCGCTGAGGTTCCGTTCCAGCGATGCAGCACTCCGCCCAGCCGGCCGTTGGCGGTGACGCCTGGAGCGCGATAGATGCCTCCCACCAGAGTCAGCACGTCCCCGTCGACCTGCGCTTGCCGGTGTAGGTACACGTTGCCGTCCGCGGCAACCAGATCGTCTGAAGCCTTACCGGTGAGCTGAATGTTGCCGTAGATGGCGATCACGATGTCGTGCGAGCCATGGGGTAGCACCACATCGCCGCCAATTGATATCACAGGTTGCGCCAGCGTACTGTGAACGTACAGCGGGTCGGGACCAAGGTGGACCACGCCACGGAACACGGCGGAGAGAGGCAGGAGGGAACTGAGCGCCAACAATCCGAGCCAGCCGGCCAGAAACAGGCGTCGTCGCGTTATTCTTCGCCGCGCGGGTTCCACAGGAGCCTGACCGTTACCAGGGCAAACAGCAGCACGCCGACGATGGATGGAAGCAGCTGCAAATGCAGGTAGCGCAAGAGGGCCGAGTCGACGTGGACCCCGACATCCAGAAAAAAGGCCACCCAGGAGAGCGCCCCGATCGACAGATGGACATCGTCCGGCGAGGCCAGGATCAGCCGCCAGGCGAAGATGGGCCCGATCAACAGCACGAGCGGCAGCAGCGAGGTTGCGCGCTGGAGAATGGCGCGCCGTCGCCGATGCCGATCAGCATCGTCCAGCGACGCCTCTAGGCGCCGCGCAAAGTCTGGTCCGAGCACCGGTTCTCGCACCTCCGATTTAGTCGAGTTGACGTGCAGTGCCATGGCTCAGTCCGGCGTCAGATCCAGGCCCGGCACGCGCAGCCCATCTCCCAGCAGGGATTTTGCGCGGTGCAACTGGGTCTTCACCGCGCCGAGTGACTGCTCGGTGACGGTAGCGATCTCTTCATACGACAGATCATGCCAGTACCGCAGCACCAACACCCGCCGATAGCGCTCCGGCAAAATCCGAACCGCATCGCGCACGACATCCGCCCGGCTGGAGGCCAACACCGCCAACTCGGGCGAATCCTCGATGACCGCCCGCAACGGACGCAGAGCTTCCTCGGGCAGGGGAGTCACCACCCAGTCGCGGGCCTTGAGCTGCGAGAGGGCTACGTTTCGCACGATGGTCGAGAACCAGGTGTAAAACCGAAAGCGCGGCGAGTAAGAGCCAAGATAGACATACGCCTTAATGAACGCGTCTTGCAGGGCGTCTTCAGCATCCGACTCGTGTCGCAAGATGGCGAGCGCCACGCGGAAGCCGGCATCCTTGTACCGATCGACCAGCTCGCGATAGGCGACATGGTCCGCGTGCTTCGCTCGCTCAATAAGCTCCTCATCGGACAAGGTCTCGAGCTGACTCACTCTCTCTCCCGGCGGCTGATCGCCGCGTGGTCTCCCTACCAGCATATACCGGGGCCAAGCGCTGGGAGTTTCACTGGGCAAGCACGTGTCAACCGAGACTTGCCAGGCGACGCGCCGCCCTCACGGCTGCCTGATTGATCTCATCAATCTCGGACTTGCGTGGCATCTGTCGTTGCTCCTCCGGCGGATCATCGAACGTCCGCGGCAATGGCTCTTCCCCAGGTTCGCTCCACGCCTCCAGCCAGGCGGCGGGTAACCGTTTGTCCAGTTGGCGGCAGGTCATCTCGGCCCAGACGATGGCCCAGGAGCGCGGCACCACGCGTCTCCAGTCGTACCCGCCGCTTCCTAGCGCCAACCAGCGACCGTCGCAATGCTGGTGGGCCAACGTGTGGAGAAGCTGCGCCTGCGCCACGAAGGAGCGCGTAGAGAGGGAGAGGTGCGTTATGGGATCGTACTCGTGCGTGTCGCAGCCATGGCTGCTGATCAGCAGATCTGGCTTGAATCGCGCGATGAGAGGCGGTATCACGCTGTGCATCGCCTCCAGCCAGGAATCATCTTGAGTGAAGGGGGCGAACGGCACATTGATAGAGTATCCCTGGCCCGCGGCTTCACCCGTTTCGTCCACCTCTCCGGTTCCCGGGAAGAGCCATCGGCCGCTCTCGTGGAATGAGATGGTCAGTACGTCCGGACGGTCGTAGAAGATGGACTGCACGCCGTCTCCGTGATGGCAGTCGAAGTCGACATAGGCCACTCGCGCGTCGAACTCGCGAACAGCCACGGCCGCGGCCACGGCGGGATCGTTGTAAATGCAGAAGCCAGAGGCACGGCCCCGCGCGGCATGGTGCAATCCACCATCCGGATTAAAGGCGTGGTCCAGGGCGCCGTTCATGATCCGGCGCGCCGCTTGCACGGAGCCGCCCGCCACCAAGGCAGCGGCGTAGTGCATGTCCGGAAAGGGCGGATTGTCACTGCTGGAGAGTCCGAACGCCGCCCGCTGCTGTTCGTCCAGATCTCCGACGCCGGCCCGCTGGACGGCCTGAATGAAGGCCCGATCGTGAACCAGTTCCAGCTCCGCGTCGGTGGCCGGGATCGGCGTCAGAAGCTCCGCCTCCGCATCCCAGAGTCGCGCTTTGATGAGGAGATCGAGACCTGCCGTGATGCGCTCCGGTCGCAGGGGGTGGTACGGTCCAAAGTCATAGCGCAAGAGGTCTGGATGATAGACCAAGGCCGCTCGGTGATCGCGCATTGCTACCCGCTGCTTAAAGAAAATGGAGCCTATCTCAGTGTACGTTCAGTCACGGGGAGTGCCGCTTGATCGTGCCCTGCCCCCGATCGGCTTATTTCTTCCCACGCGGGCTCAGCCCCTCATGGCAGCCCATTCCCCGGTTACAATCCAGAGCGTCGCTATTTCGTCGCAACTCTTGGTGGAGCGTTCTATGTTTCGGCGTTTCCCAGCTACTGTTCACCTCATCGCCTTCGCCGTATCTGGTTGCCGGTGGCGCTGTCACACGCGGATCCTGAGTTGATCTGGAAGGCCGCCGGACTGCTGTTTCTGGCTCTACTGGCGCTCCCAGTACACGCCGCCCATTCCTCTTCGGATCCCGTGCCATCGCTTACGGCGCCCTCGGCCGTCGTAATCGACGGCTGGACCGGCGACCTGCTCTATGCCAAGCACGCCCAGGTGCGGCGTGCTCCGGCGAGCACCGTCAAGGTCATGACCGCCCTGGTCGTGCTGCGGCATCACGTGCCTTTGGACCGCATCGTCACGGTTAGCGCGCTGGCAGTGTCGTACGGCGGATCGACGGCTGGTCTCTATGCCGGTGAGCAGATGCGCGTGCGCGAGCTGCTCTACGGCATGCTGCTGCCCTCGGGCAATGACGCGGCCATTGCTCTGTCCGAGGCGGTGGCGGGCACTCCTGACCGTTTCGTCCAGCTGATGAACGCGGAAGCGGCCAAGCTTCATCTGACGCACACGCACTACCTCACTCCCAATGGGTTCGACAATCCGGGCCAGGTGACCAGCGCGCATGATCTGGCGGAGGTAGCGCGCGCCGCCATGCACTATCGCACGTTTGCTCGGGTGGTGCGCACCCGCACCTGGACTGCTCGTTCAGTGGATGGACGCTTCGTGCACGTCTGGACCAACGTGAATCATTTGCTGTGGGACTATGCGGCCGTGGACGGCATCAAGACCGGCACCACTCCCGGCGCCGGGGCGTGCCTGGTGTCCTCGGCCCGGCTGCACGGCAAGTGGGTCATCGAGGCCAACCTGGACAGCGCGTACAACGCCCGGTTCAAAGACGGCTCGGCACTGCTCAACTATGGACTGTTGATCGACGGCGCTGAGCCCACGGCCCGTTGAACCACCGCGACGCTTCTCGTATAATTCTGCCAACCCCACCCGCTGAACCCCATGGTCTGCCGCATCGCTCTCAAGTAGACATAATGCTTGATCTTTTCGGTCAGAGCCTTCTCGAGAGGAGCGTCACGTGAAGATCAATGCCAGGCAGGAGCAATTCAGCCACGGCTTGCATGTCGCGGGCCGGGCTGTAGCTGCGCGCAGTCCCCTTCCCATCACCACCAATATCTTGCTGGCGACGGAAAACGGTCGCCTGAAAATCGCCGCCACTAATCTTGACATTGCCATCAGCACCTGGATCGACGCGACGGTGGGCGAAGAGGGCGCGATTACGCTCCCAGCCAAGCTGCTGACGGAGTTTGTCGATACCTTGCCTGGGAATCCGGTGGATTTGTCCGTCAAGCAGGGGAGCCAGTCCGCCCACCTGAACTCGGGACGCTTCGAGGCGAATATTCGCGGTATGACGGCCGATGACTTCCCCGTCATTCCCATTGCCACGGAGGAACCGGCTGCACGCGTGCAGGCCGGACTCTTGAAAGAGATGATCGAGCAGGTGGTCTTTGCCGCTGCCATGGACGACACGCGTCCCATGCTGACCGGCGCGCTGGCGACCTTCTCCGGCGATCAATTCTCTCTGGCCGCCACCGACGGTTTCCGTATGGCGCTGCGCCGCGGGGATCTGACGGAGGGCTCCAGCGGCGACTTCAGCGTGATCGTCCCGGGCAAAACGTTGTCTGAGTTGGGGAAGATTCTGCCGGACGCCGAGGAGACGGTGGAGATCACGGTGACGCCGAACCGAAACCAGGTCATTTTCCGCACCACCGACCTCCACGTTGTTTCCCGCTTGATTGAGGGATCGTACCCGAATCTCAAGCAGTTGGTCCCGGCCAAGTTCGGCACCAAAATGGTGGTCAGCACCGCCGAACTGCTCAAAGCTACCAAGATCGCCAGCTTCTTCTCCCGCGACAACTCGAACGCCATTACGCTCGAAATCCAGCCGGGTGATGAAGCCGGCATGGGCACGGTGGTGGTCAGTGGCGCCGCAGCCGAACTGGGCGAGGATCGTGGCGAACTCGATGCCGTGGTGAACGGCGCCGGCGCCAAAGTCCAGTTTAATTCCCGCTACGTGTCGGATGTGCTGGGCGCTGTGCAGTCGGCTCAGGTAGGGCTGGAGATCACCGGCCCAAACTCGGCTGCCGTCTTCAAGCCAATCGACTCCGTGGACTATACGCACGTGATTATGCCGATGCACACCACGCGATAAAGGATCGTGCCGATCGGATTGCGAGCCCCATAATTTTTCCCGGCGTCATCGACCCTGGATGAAAACCCGTCGCAGGAGCTACTTCTGCCCCGCCTGGACCGCACTGTCAGCCGGCGTTTTGCCGGTCAACGCTGTAACTAACGGATGGTCGTCGTTGACCTTGATAGTGCGGAGGTGGTACGGTTTTCCCGTGCTGCGATGAGGGACGGTATGGGTCGACGCGATCAGAATCTCGTCGTTCATGGCGTCGCGCACCAAGGAGCGAAGCTGGCTCTGGGAGAGCGAGGGGAGGACGCTGTCGCGCACCAAGTGGGTGACGATGTAGGGCGGGATGAGATACTCGGAACGCTCCTCCAGTTCGACCAGGTACCGCATGAAATGGGTCTGGCCGTCCTCGTCCAGAGCGGAGACGGCCACCGTCGGCTGAAGGTCGTCGGTCCCCTCATCGGTCTCTTCCTCCTCAGCGGCCAGCTCGGTTTCTGTCATCTGTTCATACTGCTCTGGTAGGTATGCCCAGTCCTGGAGTCCCTTGGTGAGAATGCGGACGTACCCGCGCTTCTCAGCCTCCTGCATAAAGTCCTTGAAGCGCTCGAATCCAAGCACGCGGTGGTCCAGACCGCGCCGGCCCAGTTGGATGCCGATCCAGGAAAAGAGCGACCCTACTCGGTTGCTCCGGTGTCGCAACAGGTTGGAGAGCGCTTCAAAGGCTGCATCCAGTTGTGGATTTTCCGGCTCCGATGGCGGCTCCGACTCGTGCTTCGGTTTGCGTCCGTTCTGGGAGATCGGTTCCGGCTGGCGGGCCGGGTCAATGTCCACGTCATAGATCAGCAGTTCATCCAAATTGTCGGCCAGCACCTGCGACAACGTGTGAGAAACGGCGACTACTACCACCCGCTTGCCCCTGGCGCGCAGAAAGTTCACCAGGTGGACCAGGTCGGAGTCGCCCGAGACCAGAAAAAAGGTCTTCAGGTGCGGGGCGGTATTGAGAAAGTCGATACAGTCGACCGCCAGCTTGACATCAGCACTATTTTTCAAGGTACGGCCACTGTGCATGCGAACCGGCACATAGACCGGCTCGATGCCCGCCGCGTACAGATTCGGTGGATCAAATGCGTTCGCTCGCTGCTGCCAGTCCGCATAGGCACGGGCGATGACCACCCGTCCGCGTTGATTGACCGCATCCAGGAGCGACGACACATTGGGCTGCCGGCTGATGTCCTTCAGGCCAACTTTCAGGTTGTCCCAGTCGATAAAGAGTGCCGCGTCAGGCCGTGCCTGATCGAGCAATGGTTCGTTCATACGGGAATAGACTCCTATTAGTCATAACGATAGAGGAGAAACGTATCTCCCTGTGGACTCTACCACGCTGCGACGTCTGTTGCGACTACCGTCCGACAGACAGAAAAGCTGCGAACCGGAAAAGCTCCAGGCTCGCAGCTTCTGAATATGTGGTGGCGACTGCGCGGTTCGCAGGGGTGGGATGGGACCATGCTCTCAGGCCGCGGACGGTTTGCTGACCTCTCGCAGGGCGGCCTCGTCGCCCGCGATGACTGTAGCAAAGGGCACGCCGCCGGCCTCGTCGAGGGGGACGCTTCGACCGAGCGGCTCGATGTCGTCGAGAAAGAGTTGGCCCGTGCAACGCCCGCAGCGCAGGTCACCCGCCAGATTGTGCGGCATAAAGCCGGTGTCAAGTGGCAGAAAGCGGGCCTCGCCGAGACTGCGATCGGCGAAGCCGACCAGTTCGCCCGCGGGCCGGCTGCACTGCCGGCATCGTAAGGTGGCGCTCAGCAGACGGTGTCCCATCCGTTTTGCGTTTGTCCAGGAAAGCATCTTAAATTCTCCTCTCCGAAATTCCGTTCAATAAGATGTCGAAGCCAACAGTGAGTTCATGGCGCAAGTGCGTTGCCTCGCACGTCGTCGCCTGGGCCACGATGCCAAGTAACACCGCGCTGACACGCGACGCAATCATGGGAAGCGGCAGATCGTTCCGAACAGTGTTTTCTTCATGGGCTCGCTGCAAGATCGCTTCGAAAACCGCCGACAACGGGACGTGCTCCGCGGCTCGGCCGGCCCGCTCTGGGTCGGGATGGAGCAATTCTCGGGCCACGACCACCGCAACCTCGCCCTGGCCGGTGGCTGCCTCGAGCAGCCACTCGCCGGCCCGTTGCAGGACGTGCAGCGCAGGTTCACCCGCTTCTAGCAGAGCATGGGCCTGCTGTGCCACTCGACTGACGCTTACCGCACCCAACTCCAGCGCAAACACCTCTTTGTAGGGGAAGTGATTAAAGACCGTCTGACGAGCGACATCGGCGGCTTCGGCTATGTCCTCGACCGTCGTGTGAGACACTCCATGGTCGCGGAACAAGCTGTCCGCTGCATCCAGTAACCCTTGATGGACCGCCTGCCACTTTCGATGCCTGCGACCCTGGTCAATCGTTGAAACCATGCCTGTAGTATAGCTAATCTTGTACTAAGTACACCATAGGCACTTCCGCCATCCACTGTCGTGTGAGTCGCTACGCGACGCACGGTCAGGAGAGTGGCTGCAGCGGGTGCGCCATGCCCCGTCCGCTTTCGACACTATACCGGCGACGCAGTTCCGGCACAGGCCGTATAGCCCGCGATAAGCGCAGCCGCGGCTCGCTCGATCTCTTCCTCGCTGGTCCAGCGGCCCAACGAGAGGCGTAGCGCGGATAGCGCTCGCTCGGCGGGAAGGCCCATGGCCATGAGCACTGGGGAAGGGTCGCTGGCTCCCGCGTGACAGGCTGATCCCGTGGAAGCCGCGACGTCGGGTGCGGACGCCAGCACTGCCTGGCCCAGCGCGCCGCACAAGCTCACATTCAGCGTGTTCGGTAGCCGGCGGGTCGGATGGCCGTTGAGGGCAAGGTGCGGCACGGCACCGGCCAGCAACGCGTACAGCTTGTCACGTAGCAGCGTCAGCCGGAGTTCTTCCTGGGGTTGGTGATCTGCGGCAATGGCACACGCCGCCCCCAACCCGACAATGGAGGCCACGTTCTCCGTGCCGGCACGCAGACCATGTTCCTGGCCCGAACCGTGTACCAGCGGATCGATCTGTGTGCCGCGCCGCAGATAGAGTGCGCCAACACCCTTGGGGCCATAGACCTTGTGGCCCGCGATCGTCACCATGTCCACCTTCATGGCAGCGACGTCAATCGGCAGCTTCCCCGCCGACTGCGCCGCATCCACATGAAACAGCACGCCTGCTTCGCGCGCCACGGCGCCAATCTCGTCAATCGGCTGCACAGTTCCCACCTCGTTGTTGGCGTGCATCACCGTAATCAGTACAGTCTCTAATCGTAGCGCCGCCCGCACCTGGTCTGGTGTTATCAGTCCGTACTGGTCGACCGGCAGGAGCGTGGAATGGACGCCAAAGCGCCGGCGCAGATACTGCAGGGTGTTGAGCACGGCCGGGTGTTCCGCCGTAGTGCTGATCACATGTGGCCGTCGCTCCAGCCGTTGGAACACCGCTCCCTTGATTGCCAGATTGTCTGTTTCGCTGCCGCCAGCCGTAAAGACAATCTCGATGGGCCGTGCGCCGAGTAAGGCCGCTACCTGGCCTCGAGCGCGCTCCACTGCCTCGTGAGCAATGTATCCATACTCGTGCATGCTGGAAGCATTGCCAAAGTGTTCGGCGAGGAATGGCAGCATGGCTTCCACCACCTCCGGGTCAATCGGTGTGGTCGCGTTGTAATCCAGGTAGACGGGCTGCTGCATAGTGCCCTTACTGTATCATCGTGCGTCGCACTCCACCGTTCGCGGCAGACGCTGTAATTGGCTGTGGTACCATCGGACACTATGCTGCCCGAAACGTGTGTGGTCGTGCCCACGTACTGGACCCGGTCCGGTGGCGAGGCTCGTCCCGGTGACGCGGTGTACGACCATCCCACCCCAGTGGACCAGCCAGGCACCCTGGCGGCCCTGCTGGAGAGCCTGACCAAGCTCGACGTTTCTCGGTTTTACCTGCTGGTGCTGGTGGCTGTAACCGGCGACGATGTCGCGGCCGACGCCGAGCGTCGTGCTGCCGGTCTCGTTGAGCGCTTCCCCTCCATCCGCTCGGTTGTTTTCGGGCCGTCCCGTCTGGTCGGGTTGCATCGCTGGCTCGCCGACAACAGTCTTCCTGGGGCCGGCTTTCTCGACCTGCGCACCTACCCCAAGGTCCGGAACTTGCAGTTGGCGCTCCCCTATGCGATGGGGAGCCGTGCTATCGTGGCGCTCGATGATGATGAGATAGTGACTGACCCGGCTTTCCTGGAGAAGGCCACGCAGTCGCTCGGCTCGGAGGTCGATGGAGTGCGGGTGGATGGCCTCTCTGGACACTATGTGCAGGAAGATGGGTCCATTTTGTTGCGGGTCGACCCGGCCAAGGCTGAGTCGCGCAATATATTCGACCGCAAGGCGGCCATCATGAACGAAGCCACCGCGCGGCTGGAGCAGGAGCCTGGGGATCTGGCGCCGACACCGTTCTGCTTTGGCGGCAACATGGAATTCACCTCTGAGCTGGCGGCCGCTGTCGGTTTCGATCCGGATATCACCCGTGGCGAAGACATTGACTATCTGATCAACGCGCGCATGGAGGGGAAAAACTTCTTCCTGCGCAAGGACCTGCGTATTCTGCACTGCCCTCCGCAAGGGGGCTCGTACAAGGATGTCTCGCTCTCCAAGCTCGAGCAGGACGTCATCCGCTTTCTGTACGAGCGCGAGAAGTTGCAGGTCTCGCAGCAACATCCGGAGTTGCACGCTGTAAACGCCGCTGATCTCGTTCCGTATCCTGGCGATTTCTTTGCCGAGAGTCTTGAAACCGATGCTCGATCTGCCCTGGAAGCAGCCGGATACCAGGGCGACGCTGCCACGTTCGTGCAGGATGTGAAGGACGATGCCCCGCGCAGGGTGGAGCGGTATCTGGCGTTCCGGCGGGAGTGGCCGCGTACGCTGGCCGCCATGCGCGACGACTCTCGAGTGGGAGAGAGCATCCTGGATAACCCCGGACACGCGTGACCCGGCGTGCAGGTCAGATCACCGTCAGTTCCGCCATGAGCGAGTTCACCTGGTATAGCCGTCTGGCCGTCTGGGCCGGCGTCGCGGTCCTGTTGGTGCAGAGTGCGTCGGGCCGCAGTGTTGGGCTCATGACTGTGACCGGCGTACTTCTCCTGACAGCCGGTCTGGTGTTTTTCGTTGGTGGACTCCTGGCTGACGCCCGGCGGCCGCTCTCGATGACGCCCGAACTCGCGGAAACGTCGGCTGCGACCAGTGCTGAGCCAAAGGCGGCGCGCGGGAAGCGCGGGGTGCAGCCGGCTGCACCCCCTCTGTCCGAGTCGCCCGAGGACCGCATCGAGCGCGTCCACGTCGACGATGTGACCGTGCCTGAACCACCAGGGCCGGAGGAGGCGCCGGCGGCTACCCGGGAACCGGTCCGGGCGGCCCCAGCCGTGCCGTTGGACATGGACCGTGGCGCCAGGGTGGCGGCGGACCGAGTGGAGACTCGGGAGTTGGCCGAGGGAGACGCCGAGTTGACGGCGAGCTGTACCCGGTGCGGCCGAGTCTTTGAAGCCGGGCAGGTGGTCGCCGTGTGCCCGCGATGCGCCCACCTTCATCACGCCTCCTGTTGGATCGATCACCGTTTCCACTGCTCCCACCAGGGGTGCGAGGGGCGGGGCAGTCTCGAGGCGCCGAGCCTCCGCGGCGAGGTGAACTGAAGCGGGATAAATGCACCCCTTACGGGGGTCCAAGCCAGCCGTAAGCCGAGTTCTGTTCCGCGCGGGCCTCGCGATCCACGCGGTGATGATCATCTATCTAGCGCGCCGGTTACCCGGCGCCTCAAGCGACCTTACCCGAAGGCCCAGGCGAGCAACCGTCGGATGTCACGAGGACATCTTGCCTTCCTATTCGGTCTTGCACCAGGTGGGGTTTACCCGTCCAGCCGATCACCCGGCTGCCGGTGAGCTCTTACCTCACCATTTCACCCTTACCGGCGGAGCCGGCGGTATGTTTCTGTGGCACTTTCCTTGGGGTCGCCCCCACTGGGTGTTACCCAGCACCCTGCTCTATGGAGCTCGGACTTTCCTCGTACGGTCGAGCCGCACGCGATCACCCTGCTGGCTTGGACGTGGTAAGTGTAGGAGGTTTCCGCGATAATCGTCAAGAGAATGTATGGAACGACAGCCGTGGTCGATTTCATTGGCGCTCGAGCGTCACCATCAGGTGATAGCCCCAGCTGCCCGTGCGCAACAGATCTTCCATCAGATACACGCCGAAATAGAGGTACTGCAGTGCGGCGTAGAGGCGCGGCGCAGGTCGTAGACGGCGGAAAAACAGGAGCAACAGAAGATTGACCGGCTCCGCGAGGCCGAGGCCAGTATATTCGATGCCTCGTAGACGAAAATCGCCGCCGAAGAGGTGCGTCAGGTCGGCAAGCGAGTAGTGTCGGTGGCACGGTGAGGCGGACCAGGACGGATCGTCGGTGGGAGCAGGTGCTGTGGCACCAAACCAACGCTGGTACAGGTTCAGCGAGTCGAGACCGCCCATCAGGCCGCGATTTGGAACGCTCAAGATTAATCGGCCACCCGGCCGCAGTATGCGACGCACCTCGCGTACCACCGACTGCTCCTCCGGCACGTGCTCCAGCACGTCCAGCAGCAACACACCGTCAAACGAGTTGTCCGGGTAGGGCACCTGCTCGGCTGAACCGTGCGTAAAGATGGCGCCGCGCACCGTTCGACGCGCACGCGCAATATACTCCGCCGACAGGTCGTGGCCGTACGCTCGGTAGCGTGGCAGCAGTAGCCGCGTGCCGAAACCGAAGGCACAGCCGAGGTCGAGCACCTGAGAGCTATCGGGGAGATCGAGCGCCCGGGCCGCGCGATTCCAGCGAGCCATGCTTAGCGTACCGCCCTGGCGTTCGCGGTACCATCGGCCGCATAAGGACCACGCATGGATTCGGGAAGAAGGCGCGCAATGGCATCCATCACCTCGTCAGCAGAGGACCGCTCGGGTGGACTCGCGCCGACCGCTACCGGCTCGCCAAAGCAAATTTGCATGGCGCCGGCAAGTTCGCAAATACCTACCGGCAATACCGGTATCGCTCGCCTGGCAAGGAGGCGAACCAGATGATCAAAGCCGCTTTCGGGCTGCCGAAGTCGGCCGGCCCTGCCCTGAGTTCCCTCTGGAAATATACCGAGTGCTTCTCCCTTGGCCGCCCATTCCAGCCAGCGGTGGACGGCCGCGGCACGACCGGTCGAGCCTCGTGGCGGTAGCGCTGCCATCTGGTAGCAGCGAGCAACCGCCTCAAGGAGTGGGCGCGCCAGTGGCACTTGAGGGCCCCGCCCCTGAGACTGGGAGCATTGGAGACCGCCGGTCACCAGCCAGTGGAGCGGCGGGTCATCGCCTCGTCGTCGAGCCACCGCGTCGGTGATAACGGCGCCGGGCCACGCGATCCACAGACCGGCTCGTTGGTAGTGGTTTGCCGCCAGCACTAGCGGTCCGCTGCCTGGAATGTTGTGCTCCCCAAGCAGCACGAGGGTAGGGGTGATGCGGGCGACCATGCTTGCACAGTCGGCCGGCAGAGAGCGGTGCCCCGCGGGTAGATTCATAGCCAGCCCCAAGAAACGGTCCCAGGGAAACGGGTACCGAGTCACGTGTATCGCCTCCCCTTCCAGGTCGCGCCGGCGCCGGTGAGTGCCCGCCGGGTGGAATCGAGCGCGATCAGTTGGAAGACCGTCGTTGCCAACGGGTAGAGGGCGGCCAGGAGGGGCGAAACGCCGAAGCGTTGTTGCCAGCGCGCCACAGCCCAGAAGGGAGTACAGAGCAGTGCCAGACGGAGCCGTGTCGAGGAGGCGCGGCAGGCAGCGGGAAGAGCCATGCCGTATGCGATGCCGGCGACGGCGGTGCATATGCCACGCAGCGGCGAGGTGCGCACGAAACCAAACGCATTCTTGGCGAATCCCTCCCACAGCCCTCCCAGCGAGTCGTACATCCGAACACTCACCTGCTGATCTCCTCGGGCCAGGCTCACGCGCAGGCCGAGGGCCGCTGCGTGGCGGGCCAGCGCGACGTCCTCGATCAAGCTGGCGCGTACGACCGAATGGCCGCCACACGCCACGTATGATTCCCGGCGGATCAGAATATACTGACCGTTGGCAACGGCGCCGCGGGGTGTCCTATTCAGCCGAAATGCCCCGACAAAGTACAGAAAGTAGGCGTATGGCAGCACTATCCGTTCCCAGAAGCCGATACAGTCCTGCCGCGCCAGGAAGGACATCAGATCGACCTGCTCGATCTGAGCCATAGCCAACGCCACACCCAGGCTATTCGGTTGGTGGACTGTGTCGGCATCGGTGAATAGGAGCCAGGCGCCGCCGGCGGCCTCGGCCCCCTGGGCGCAGGCATATGCTTTGCCGGTCCAGCCGGGTGGTGGTCCAGCCAGCGTGATAACTCGCGCGCCAGACGCGCGGGCCAGGTCGCCGGTGCCGTCGGAGGATGCGTCATCAACCACTATGACCTCATAGTTGAGATAGTGCAGCGCGTCCAGCGACCGCAAAAGCGCCGGAAGCCGATGAGCTTCGTTCCTCGCCGGGACGATGATCGATACCTCCTCATCATCTCGGATGGGGATGCCCCGAGCGCGCGGCAGCGCTCGGTAGTTGAACTCCGCCGCCACCGCAACGCCCGCCTGCACCGCGACCAGCAACCAGCCAGTCAAACCGTTGCTGTCGCCCAACCGGTCGATCCATCGGGATACGCGCCATGCACGCGCGGTGTCTGGACGTTGCCCTCGGCGTCGATCGCTCGCACCTGGAACTCGGCGGGGCCGGCGCCGTGGAATCGGACCGCCCATTGCACCCAGGCATCGGTGGCCAGGGCACGCGACAGGGTTGCGCGTCGCCACGGCCCACCGTTGACCCGTGCCTCCACGGCCTGCACACCGCGGGCGCCGGCAAAGGCCACACCCGCCAGCAGTATCGTACGGTTGGCTCGTCTGGCTACGTCAATCCGGACGCTGGTATGGATTTGGGCCGTTTCAGTCCAGCCATGCACCCGCCAGGCGCCGTCATACGCTCCGCCCACGGTCTCGATCCGCGAGAGCCATTTGACGCTCTTGAAGCCGTAGATCCCTGGGACGATGAGCCGGGCCGGGTAGCCATGAGAGCGGGGTAGCGCCGCGCCATTCATGGCATAGGCTACCAGGGCGCCGGCTCGCTCCAAGTCGGCTCGGGGAGTACTTTCGGCATAATCGTCCAGGCCGTGAAAGACCACCGTATCGCCCGTCGCTCCCGCCTCTCGGAGTAGTGAGGCGAGAGGAACACCGGTCCAGAGTGCGTTACTCATCAGTGGGCCGCCCACCGGGTTATCGACACATTCCATCGTGACGTATCGTTGCACCGCGGCCCGCTTGAGCAGCCCGCCATAATCCAGCCTCAGGGGTGATCGGACCGCGCCGTCCACTCGCAGATCCCAGGAGGGTGGACCAACTAGGGGATCTTGCAGAACCTTGTCCATTACATAAAACCGGTGGGTTGGCGTGACCAAATCCGAGATCCCGGCGATCTGAAGCCCGGCCGGCCGGCGATACGCGAAGAGACGGCGAGTGGCCAGCGCCTGGACCACCGGCTCGATCGAGAACAGAGAGACCAGCACCGCCGCGCCGCCCAGGACCATGCCGCTCCGTTCCAGAAACTCGCGCCGGCCACCGACGCTCTGTTGGCGGTGATTGAGCCACACCAGCAGCGGCAGAAAGGCGACCAGAAGCCACGTTGCCGGTTCTTCCCGGCTGGCGGGGAAGAGCACGAACAGCACCGCCAACATCAGCGTCGCTGCCGGCACCAGTCCCAGGACTGTGCCGGGAAGACCGCGCGCACCGAGTCCAAAGAGCGCTCCGGCCAGGCCCCCAGCCAGCATTAACACGGCCAGTGCTCCCAGCAGAGCGGCCGGGCGGGCGAGGGTGCCCAGGTGCATCAGCAGGAACTCGGCAATGGACAGCGGTGTCCATTGCATCAGCTGCTCGGCCGGCGCCTCCAGCGGCGACGGCCACTTCCGGAGATATGCAACCGCCGAGGCGATGACAGCAGCCGGTACCATCGCCACCGTCCCGGCTTGGTATCCTCTGACAGCGCGACGGGCTACGGTCGAAGGTGACCAGAAGGGAGAGGAAACACTGTGTCCTATGTCCAATTCCTCGCCGTGTTCCTGGTCCTTCCATTGATCTGCGGGCTCGGCTTGACCCGCCGCATCATGCCCGCCTGGATTCTCATAGTGCTGGGAGTCGTGTCCGTGGTAGCGCTGCTCTACACCGCTCCCTGGGACAACTGGATCGTGATACACGGGGTCTGGTCCTATGGGCCGCATCAGGTTCTGGGCGTGGTCATCGGCCATGTGCCGCTCGAGGAGTACCTGTTCTACGTCTTGCAGGTCTTTCTGACCGGAACCTGGACTGCCGCGGTTCTCTGGAAGATCGGGCGCTAGCGGCGCTCATGGGAAGCTTCACCTATTTGGGTTCTGAACTGGTCTGGGCTGTGCCGGTGCTGATCTTGCAATGGGCGGTGGGTCGCGCTCCGCTCTGGAATCGGCGCCGTGCTTTGATGATCGCAGTGTTGCTACCCACCATATACCTTGCCGCGGCCGATAGCGTGGCGATTGCCAATGGAATCTGGTTCTTCCATGCCGCTCGTATAACCAACCTACGACTGGGCAATGTGCCAATCGAGGAGATTCTCTTTTTCCTGCTCACAAACAGTATGGTCGTGCAATCGATCATCCTGGTGGGCGATCGTGTAGCGCTTCGCCGGCAGGCGGTGCAATTGAGGGTGCCACTGTAACGGAATTAATGCAAAGTACGGACAAACCTTGGACAAAACTCGTGTAACTTGATAGCGTAGGAGTAGAATCAGTGTGGGGAGTGGTTGTGCGTGGTACAGCGGTAGTCATCGGTGGGGGGCTAGGCGGGCTGGCCACTGCTATCCGATTGCGGCATGCCGGCTGGCGGGTGACGTTGCTGGAGAAGAACGCGCGGATCGGCGGCCGAGCTAATGTCATCCAGTCCGACGGTTTCACCTTCGACACCGGTCCGACCCTGCTCCTGATGCGCGATGTCCTCGACGATCTGTTCCTGTCGGTTGGCCGCCGGCTTGAGGACTACCTGGAACTGATTCGGGTGCATCCCAATTATCTTGTCACCTTCGGCGACGGTTCCACCCTGGAAGTTTCCTCGGACCTCGATCGGATGGGTTCGCAGATGGAAGGGTTCGAAGTCGGCTCACGCCAGGCGTTTCGGCGCTATATCGACGATGGGGGCTATAAATACCGTGTCTCGCGGGACCGCTTTGTGGAGCGTAATTTCAATCACTGGTACCAGTTCACAACGCCGCGGAATCTGTATTATCTGCTCACCACCAACACCCTGCGGAAGCTCGATCGACACGCCGAGCGATATTTTGAGGATCCGCGGTTGGTCGCGGCTTTCACCTTTCAGACTATGTATCTCGGCCTGGCTCCAGCGGATGCCCCCGCCGTCTACTCGCTGCTTCCGTACACCGAGCTAGAGGAAGGGATCTGGTACCCACGCGGCGGAATGTACCGCATTGTTGAGGCGCTGCAAGAGGTCGCTATCGAGATGGGCGTGGAGATCCGCGCCGGGACCGAGGCCGTGGCGGTCGACAATCAATCCCGCCATATTTACGCGGTTCGCCTCGCGGACGGCTCCTCGGTACGGGCTGATGTCGTGGTTTCGAACGCCGACCTGCCCTATACCTATCAGCATTTGGTCCCCACCAATCGGCGTGGGCGTTTTACCAACCGCACCTTACGCCGGCTCGATTATGGGTCCTCTGCCTTCTTGCTGTACCTCGGCACCGATCGGGAGTATCCGGAGTTGCTGCATCATAACGTGTATCTGACCCAGAATACGGCGGACAATTTCGACGCCATCTTCAAACGCCACGAGTTGCCCGGCGAGCCGTCGTTGTACGTCGCCGCGCCGAGCCGCACGGATCGATCCCTGGCGCCGGCCGGGCACGAGTGTATCTATGTGCTGGTGCCCGTTCCCAGTCTCTCTCCCACCATCGATTGGTCCGTGGAAAAGGAGCGGTATCGCGATCTGGTGCTGGACCGGCTGGAGATGGTGGGGGTGCGAGGGCTGCGCCGGCACACCGTCTTTGAGCGCGTTTTCACGCCCGAAGACTTCGCCCGCGAGTACCACATCTTGAATGGTTCGGCGTTCGGTTTGTCGCACAATTTTCGTCAGGTCGGGTATCTGCGCCCGGCCAATAAGGCGCGCGAGCTGGACAATCTTTACTTCGTTGGCGCCAGCACGGTGCCGGGGGGCGGGGTTCCCATGGTGATCATCGGATCGCGTCTGACGGCCCAGCGAGTGGAACAGGACTGGAGCCGTGGCTAGACAGCAGACAGCCGATATCGTGCGTTCGGCGAGTCGGCTCACCCGGTCCAGAGCCCGCACTTTTTACCTGGCATCCCTCTTTCTCCCCCGCCCTGTCCGCCGGGAGGTCCACGTGATCTACGCCTACTACCGCGCCGTGGACGACCTGGTGGACGAGCCGCAGCCAGGTCTGAGTATCGACGCCATCAAGCGCCGGCTCAGCGATTGGGAGGACGAACTGTGCGGTCGGCGGCCTCTATCGTGGGAGTTATTGGGCGAGATCCAACGGCTGGCCGAAAAACATTCAATACCGGCCGATTACTTGACCATGGTGCTGCGAGGTGCTCGCTTCGACCTCGATCTGCAGTCGATTGAGACGCTGCAAGAACTGCTGGACTATTCGGTGCTGGTAGCGGGCAGCGTGGGTATGGTGATGGCGTGTGTCCTGGGAGCCCGCTCGGAGCCGGCCTTGTCCGCCGCCTGCGACCTGGGTGTGGCGATGCAACTAACCAATGTGTTGCGCGATGTGCGAGAAGATTACGCGCGTGGCCGAGTGTATTTGCCGAGCGCGGAAATGAGCATTGCCGGCTGCGGAGCAGAGGTACTGGCTCGAGGAGTTGTCACCCCCGAGCTCTGCGCTGTTCTGCAGTGCTTGATCGAGGAGGCACGCCGCCGGTACCAATCGGGCGCGGATGGCGTGCGATACCTGGATAGCTCCGTGCAGTTTTCCATCTTTCTGGCGGCCAACCTATACGCTCGCATTCTAGATAAGATCGAACGGGAGCGGTTCGATGTGTTTGCGCGGCGCGTTCGGCTCGGTGCTATCGAAAAGTGGGCGCTGACCATGCCTCTTTTGCTGCAGCACCGCTCCGTGTACCGGAGGTAGGAGCATGGAAGCTGATGGTGAGGCGGCTGCGCGAGTTAGCCGGCGGAAGCTGGAACACCTCGAGTTAGCGCTGAACGGAGGCGTGGAAGGTCAGGTAGGGCCTGGCTGGGAGGATGTGTGTTTGATTCATGATTGTCTTCCCGAGATCAATCTGGCCGACGTGGACCTAAGCACCGACTTCCTCGGTCATGCCCTGCGTGCGCCGCTCTGGATTACCGGTATGACCGGTGGCCACCAGCGAGCGGGCGTGATCAACGCGCGTCTGGCGGTGGCCTCCGAACGGCACGGACTGGCTATGGGACTGGGCAGTCAGCGAGCCGGTCTCTCCGCCGAATCGCTCATGGCCAGCTACCAATCGGCCCGTGAAGCCGCGCCATCCGCTATCTTGCTGGCCAATATCGGAGCGCCTCAGTTGGTGTCGCAGGATGGACACCCAGCCCTGACCATCCGCGACTTACAGCGAATTATCGACTCTATCTCCGCCCAGGGGCTGGCCATCCACCTCAACTTCCTGCAGGAGATGGTGCAGCCCGAAGGCGACCGCAATGCGCGGGGCTGCCTGGCGGCGATGGGCGAGGTCGCGGCAGCCCTTGAGGTGCCGGTGCTGGCCAAGGAAACCGGCGCCGGCATCTCGCGGAAGCGCGCCGTGAGTCTTCGGGAAGCGGGGATGGCGGCGATCGACGTGGGCGGCGCCGGCGGCACCAGCATGGTCCGGATCGAAGGAGCGCGGGCCACGCAGAATCGGGACAGTCGAGCGCCCTATGCGCAAACCTTTGAAGGCTGGGGCATCCCAACGGCGGCGTCGGTCCTAGAAGCTCGGAACTGTGGCGTCCCGGTTATTGCCACCGGGGGTATCCGCTCAGGTCTGGACGCAGCGAAAGCTCTGGCGCTGGGCGCTCATGCGGTCGGTGTTGGATTGCCCTTCCTCAGCGCCGCCAACGAGAGCGAAGCAGCGCTGGACGAGGTGATTTGCCAGTTCCTCGGAGAGTTGCGCGTCGCACTCTTCCTCTCCGGTTCCGCCTCGCCGGCAGAGATTGCTGCTCAGGGACCGGTGCTGTTCGGGAATCTTCGGGCCTGGGCCATGCAGCGAGGGTTGCTGGCGGAGTAGGTGCAGGTCCCAGTACTTTCTCGTTCATGCGAGACTGGCCGGGAGGATACCTATGACATGGACCGTTGATCGCCCGCGACTGGTTGCCTATCTCGAAGCTGCTCTGCCTCGCTACCTGGCGGACCTGACACTACTGGCCGGCATCGATTCGGGCACGTTCGATAAACCTGGCGTTGACCAGGTTGCCGCCATTCTTGGCGCCCGTTATGCCGCCATGGGAGCCACTATTGAACAGTTCCCTGATGCTGAGTTCGGGAACGCCTTCAGTGCGCGCCTGCGGGGGAGTGGGCCAGGCAAGGTGCTCCTGGTTGGTCATACCGACACGGTTTATCCTCTTGGTACCACCGCTGCCCGCCCACTCACGGTGGACGGGGATCGGGCCGTGGGACCCGGCAGCGCCGACATGAAGGCGGGAGATCTGGCTATCGTGTACGCGCTGGAGGCCTTGCTGGACCAGGGCTTCGGAGACTTCGCCTCGATCGTGGTGATGCATAACAGCGACGAGGAGGTTGGCTCGCCTCATTCCAAAGGGACGATTGCTACCCTGGCGCGAGAGGCCGATGTGGCACTGATCCTGGAAGCAGGGCGGGAAAACGGAGATATCGTCTCAGCTCGCAAAGGCATCGTGGACTTTCGTTTGCACGTCCGCGGCCGCTCTGCCCATGCCGGCGCGAACCACGATCGCGGGCGTAGTGCCGCGCTGGAACTGGCCCACCTCATCGTTGCCCTGGAAGCGCTCAACGGGACTATACCGGACGCCACGCTCAATGTTGGACGGGTGCAGGCCGGCGAGCGCATTAACGTGGTCCCGGACTATGCGTTCGCCCAGTTCGAGGCACGCGCCTTCGAGATTGAACATTTGGAAGAGATGATACGCAGCGTCGAGGAAACCGTGCAGCACCGAACCGTGGACGGTACCAGTGCCGAGCTGGTCACGGTGATGGAACACTACCCAATGCACCGTTCGGCGGGCAATGCGCGTCTTGCGAGGTTGGCGCAGCACCTGGCCCATGAGCTGGGCTTCTCGGTTCGAGATGTAACTACCGGCGGCGCGTCCGATGGCAACGTGGCGGCCGAAGCGGGGTGCGCAGTGCTCGACGGCCTGGGGCCGGTTGGTGGTGCGGCGCACAACCCGGGAGAATACATCGTGATCTCGTCTATTGTGCCGCGTACGGCACTGCTGGCCGGTCTCGTTGCCAGTCTTGGCGCCGCGCCCCTAGGCTGAAGCGTGGGAAGGCTATGGTACAATTTTTGGCTTTGACACGGCGCGCGCCGAGGTAGCTCAGTTGGTAGAGCACACGACTGAAAATCGTGGTGTCGGCGGTTCGATCCCGCCCCTCGGCACCCCGTTACCCGCCGGGTGCAGGAGGCACACCACGCCATGCTGAGCGGCGACGTGCTGGTGCGCATCCTGCTGCGGCTGGCCATAATCGTCCTCACCGGATGGTTCCTCTTGCTGTGGCGGAGGGTCCGAGTACGGGGACCCCAGTCCGCCCGAGCCGCGCGTCGCGGTGGACGGCGGCCGGCTGACACGTTTTCACGGCAGCCGGCCTCTGCTAGGGTAGACAGAGCGAGACCCGATACGTCCGGCCCAGCGACGCTCCCCGAGTCGCCAAAGGCGCGCGGGACCGCTGCGGCCGACCGACCGTTTCGGCCCCGAGCCGCCTGGGAAGGGGGCGGCCCGCAGTGGAATCCGTATGCGGCGGATCAGTTTCGGGCGGAGCGCGTTCAGGCTGCCAGGCGCCAGCCACGGCCGTCCCGATCGGCCCTTGGACACGAGAGCGCGACGCACCCAGGCGGGCCATCCATCTACGACACGTTGGGCGTATCATCGCATGCCGACGTGGACCAAATCGAACAGGCATATCGACGCCATGTGGCTCGGATTCATCCCGACAAGTTTTACGATGACCCGGTCAGACACCTCCAGGCGCAGGACGAGCTGAAGCGGCTCAACGCGGCCATGCAGGTACTGCGAGATCCGGCCCGACGGGCAGTCTACGATGCTCGCCGGCAGTGCGATTAGCCGCGAGGAGTGAATGCGGTCCGGGCGTGTAGACTGCCCGCATACGAATCCACATTGACCCGGACGCCGGGTAGTGGAGTGGCCACCGAGCGTTGCACGCAGACAATGCCGGTCGAGGCGGTCTTTCCCGCGGTATAAGTCCGAGTCGCGCCGTCGAAGTGGACCACAAAACGGGTCGAGACTCCCATCACGCCGAGAGCATCCGCGGTGCGGACCCAGACGCAGTAATGCTGATATTCCCGTGCCAGGGGCCGCGGGTCCGATATCCAGGTGGTGAGCGATGGCGTACCGCCTGGCGCGTAGTCGCGGCCGTTCCGCGCCAGTCCCCGAATCGTGAAAAAGGCGACGCGCTGCACCTGTCCGTGCTGGTAGGTGATCTGGGCCACCGCGCGAGCTTGCTCAAGCGGATGGATACGGCGAGCGAGGAACACGCCTATCCTGAAGCACAAACACGTTGTCTGGTAGGTCATTACCCCCGAGAATCCGTGATGCCGCGAAAGAAATGCGACTTTCACCGATGCCGGGCCATTCCAATGGGAAGCTGAAACAGTCAGTATCACTTCCTGTCCCACATCCACCAGAGACGGCAGGGCAGTAAACTGCAGACCGACTGGAGGCGTTGCCGAGGGAGCGCGGAGAGTAGCGCGTGCAGTGCTGAGTGGGGGCGTACTTGCCTTGTCGGCCAGGGACTTGCTCGACCCAGGGTGGTAGCCGGCGAAGACGCCTGGGGGCTGAGTGAGGAGAGCGATGAGGATGAGGAGCGGAAGAGAGATTCTGAGGATCAAAGCAACCTCGCTGGAGGCCGGAGCGTAGGAGTGTACCACGATCTCATGGGAGTTGACTGGGATTCTGAGCATATGATACGGTTCTGTGGGCCTGATGGTCCGAGCGGAAGTGGCTCAGTGGTAGAGCACCTCCTTGCCAAGGAGGGGGTCGCGAGTTCGAATCTCGTCTTCCGCTCCATTTTTTATGGCGACGTGGCCAAGTGGTTAAGGCGGGGGTCTGCAAAACCCCTATCGTCGGTTCGATTCCGACCGTCGCCTCCACTTTACTCGCAGCATCAGAGCCGGCCACATGCTGTCCGGTATCAAAACATTGTGCCGGCGCAGTGGACAGGCGGCACGGCATCCCGTCCATTCGCCACAATAGATGGGTTGACGCAGGCCAGACGCGACCCGAGCGACGGTCTTTACCTGTGTCGGGAGGTCGTATGCCTGGAACGGTGCTGGTAGTTGAGGACGAAGCCGATCTTGCCGATCTTTTGACCGAGGTGCTGGAGTCTGCCGGATACGATGTTGTGCTCACCACCGGAAGTCGGGCGGCGGAGCGGTCGGTTGCCGTGGCGCCGGTGGCTGTGGTCACCGACTACATGATGCCTGGATTGACTGGTGAGGAGGTCGTTCGTGACATCCGGAGCAAGCCCAGCTCCGCGCAGATGCCCGTTTTGCTGGTCACCGGGCTTTCCAATGCGCATGAATTGGCGAGGACCATGGGGGCCGACGCATATTTACGCAAACCATTTGATGTTGATTCGTTTATTTCAATCGTTCACCGGCTGACGGGTACGAGTGGCTGATCGACTGTCCTCGGGACGCTCACACGGAGCGCTGGCCGCCGTTCTGGCGCTCGCGCCAAGCGCGCTGACGCTGGGAGTGCGCTGGGCCAGGAAGAATCAACGCCTGCGGGCTCGTACGCGCGAACTTGCCGCATTGCATTGGCTGGTAACACCTCCCGTGTCTTCCGACCTGGCGGCAGTCGTGCAGCACATAACTGCTGTGGTGGGTGTGACGTTTGGAGCGGATACGCGCGTGGAGTTGAATGTGCAAGGAGTTGCTAACAGTGTTGCCGAATCGACGACCGAAGACGGTCACGCCTCTTCCGTACACCCCATCCGCCGGACTGAACCTGCTCGTGAGCCAGAGCGTCGGCGTATTACGATCCGGCTCGTCGGCGAACAATGCCTTCTGGGTACCATGTCGGTGGAGCGGGGCCGTGGGCCTGCCTTCACTCTCCAGGAGAGGCGTTTGCTCGAAGTCTTCGGCGCCGAGGCGGCCGCGCTCCTGGAACGAAGTCAGCAGTATGAAGCTGTTGCCGCCGCAGCCGTACTCCAGGAGCGGTCTCGACTAGCACGCGAAATCCACGACGGCCTGGCGCAGCACCTGGCCTTTCTGAAGATGAGGGTTGCCTGGCTGCAGCGATCGACCGCGCCCGTGGAACACAAAAGCCTGCAAGACATTGAAACCGTGTTGGAAACAGCTCTGGCCGAGGCTCGTCAGGCCATATCCTCGCTGCGTGCCGAGCCCTCCGGGACCTCGACCGCCGAAGCAATTTGTGAGTACGCCAGGCAGTTCGCCCAGCTATCGGACCTGAAGGTGACGATCGACGCGGACGACAACGTTCCAGAGGTCGCTCCGCGCGCGCGGGTTGAACTCCTGCGCGTCGTTCAGGAGGCCTTGAATAACGTGCGCAAGCATGCCCACTCGACTGCGGTCCAGGTTCAAATTCAGCGCTGGGCCGACAGCCTGGTGGTGTGCATCCAGGACGATGGGAGCGGCTTTCCACCGGGCCAGGAACGAGGTGGACATTTTGGTCTCGACATCATGACGGAGCGAGCCGAGTCGATTGGTGGCAGTCTAGAAGTGACCTCAAGCCCAGGGACCGGCACGGTCGTATGTATCCAAGTTCCACTGCATTTGGCCGTCCGTGCCTCGCCCCGGAACGGGATCGATTAACCCTGTTCTAGCGTCTCACGAGCGGCTTGGATTCGTTGATCGAGTGAGTGGTCTTCGCGTTCCAGTCGCTCCAGGTCTCGACGCAGTCCGTCGATCTGTCCTTGCAGGAGCGCGCTAGCCATTCCGGTTGCGGCGCCCTGGACCTGCTCTTGCAGACGCGCCAGCTCACTCCGCATGTTTTCTCGCATCCCTTGGTTTCTCTGGCGCGACTGACTCCAGGCACGGATGCGCTTTTGTGAGGTAGCAAGGTATGCGGTGTGCTTTTCCCTGGCAACGGCGTTGGCCTGGTCCCATAGCGTGGTGGCGCGAGATCGTAGACGCTTGGCAGCTCGGTGCGAGCAGGCGTCGGCCGTCATCCCGGCGTGAAAGGACTGAATGCTCTCTTTCGCTGGACGGGATTCTCCTCTGCCCAACTGCTCCTGTGCAGCATCGAGTATTCGCTCCAATTGCTGCTCGTTCTCGCCCCACAATTGGTTCAATCGCTCCCAGGCTGCCTGGTTGACGCCCTGCCATTCTTCCCAGATCGCGCTGCGGTCGGAGCGCGGGAATCCAGTCCCGAGCCTGGCAATGCTTTCCCGCGCCAGTGCCAAATCCGCCCTGATCTCCTGAAGCTCGGCAATAGTAGTTACGTCGCCCAGCGACTCCGTAGCCAGTGCTAGGCGTTCCCGCAGATGGGCTTTCTGCACCGCGTTCTCTTGCTGAAGCTGGCGTTGGTCTTCACGTGCTCGGCGTACCAGGTCCGCCAGGCGCTTCTGTAGGCCGAACTTGTCGTCGAGCGTGATGGCCGGCGCGGTTCGAATTCGCTGGCTCAGCGCGCCCGACCTCTCCCAAAAGTTCCGAAACGAGCCGTGCGGCGTTGCCGGCCAGAAGTCGCTCTCCAGCCCGTCCAGGTCCTGGCTCAACTCGGTCGCATTGCGTTCGGCCTGTGCCTCCCAGTCAGTCCCGTCCAACCCTGGCCTCGACGCCCTTAGAGCTGCGCGTCATCAAGAATTTGTTCCGCCACCGATACCGCTGCTTCGTGCTGTGCCTCCGTTGCCGGCCCGATGGCGCGGTACACCGCCAGGACGTGATGGCGGTCGTCGACCGAATAGGCCACACTGATAACCTCCTCGGCGTACTCGTTGAGATGTACTTCGAGGTCGCGTGCCACCGTTTCAGCATCATCATGAGAAGAGGTCCACGTTTTGTACATATGGTGAGGTATCTCCCTGGGGCCTGCTCCATGGTACTTCGATTAGTTCGGCACCGTCGCGCACCGTTCCGGTGAGCTGCCACCAAGCACACAGCGTCGGACCACTATACTCGCATAGAAAATGACGGTGGGAGGCAGCGTGATGGCCGAGCCGAGCTTGACTGCATACATGGGGACGCTGTTTGGAGACGAGGACGAGTTGCTGCGGAGCATGCGCCTGGAGGCCGAGCAGGAGGGCATTCCGCTGATTCAGGTTCCGCTGGAACTGGGCCGGCTATTGAGCCTGTTGATTGTGCAGAGCGCTGCCAAACGCATTCTCGAGGTGGGCACACTTTTTGGGTACAGCGCTATTCTGATGGCACGAGCCATGGCCGGAGACGGCCGCATTACCACGCTGGAGTTCGATCCACACCACGCAGAGGTGGCAGCCCGCAACCTGCAGCGGGCCGGCGTGGCCGATCGAGTCGAAATCAAACGCGGAGCAGCGCTGGAGTCTCTGGCGGCGTTGCAGGGCGAGAGCTTCGACCTGGTATTCATCGACGCCGATAAGACCAACTACCCGGCGTACCTCGACTGGGCTTTACAGCTCACCCATCCCGGCAGTGTGATCGTGGCGGATAACGTCTGGCGGGGGGGGACAGTGGTGGATCCCGGTCAGGAGGACAGTAACAGCGTCGCGATGCGCCAGTTCAACCAGAAACTTGCCGCGGAGTCCAGACTCATCTCTACCATCGTCCCTACCAAGGACGGAGCGGATGCGGCCGCGGTTGGCGTGGTACGTGGACGTTGACATGCCTGCCGTTCAGGGCAAGTCGCCGATGGAAACCGGTCCCTGGTTGAGGGCGGCTAGTATGGTAGCAGTGAGTGCGGGGAGGTAGCATGGCCGACATCGACGCGTTTCTCGATGACCTTTCCTCGGCAGCGCCCGTGCCCGGCGGCGGCACCGTCGCGGCGCTCGAAACCGCGATGGCGGCGTCGCTCCTGGCAATGGTGTGCAACCTCACACTGGGCAAGAAGCGATACGCGGCAGTTGAACCACGTATCCGCTCTCTCCTCCAGCTGGCGGGGGAATTGCGAGACCGGGCACGTCAGCTTGGTGACGAAGATGTAGAAGCCTACGGAGCGGTCGCCCGTGTTCTTGCTTTGCCGCGGATCACCGAGGAGGAGAGGGCGACACGCGCTGATCGACTGCAGGAAGCCCTCAAGGGCGCAGTTGTGCCGCCCCTCGAGACAATGCAACTGGCCTCGCAGGTACTCTATCTCGCGGGGGATCTGGTTGACATTGGCAACTCCTCCGCGATTAGCGACATTGGGACAGCGGCCGCGTCCGCGCGGGCCGGGTTTGAGGCGGCACGGCTCAATGTGGAGATCAATCTGGCGGGAATCAAGGACCAGCTATGGGCCCTCGAGACCCGCCGCGCCATGGACGAGATACCGGCTCCCGAGCTGCTGGAACAGACGATCATGCAGAAGGTGACGTCGATCATTCGGGGCAACATCGCGTGAGCGCCCGGGTGCTCGACGGCCGTGCCATCGCGGCTGAAGTGCTGACTGTAGTCAGCGAACGAGTGGGCGTACTTCGTGGACGCGGTATCGCTCCGCAGTTGTGCTTTGTCACCATCGGTCAATCCGCCCCGGCTCAGATGTATGCTAAACGCCTGGAGAAACAGGCGGCTGTGGCCGGCATCCTGGTCACACGACGCCCACTCGCTCAGGATGTGTCAATGGCAGAGCTGGACCGGGCCGTGGCGGCACTGAACGACGCGCCCGAGGTGGACGGGATCCTGGTTCAGATGCCGCTCCCCGAGCACCTCACGGCTGCGGACCTCGCGGTCATTGTCCATCCACGCAAAGATGTCGACGGAATCACCACTGAGAACGCCGGCCGGCTCTATCTGGGACTTCCCGGTCCGGTTCCCTCCACCGCCCTCGCTATGATGCAGATTTTGCGATATGCGGACATTCCCCTGGATGGGCGGCATGCGGTGATCGTGGGGCGGAGCAACGTGGTGGGGCATCCAGTGGCAGAGCTCTTGGTGGAGTGCGATGCCACCGTCACCATTACGCACCGACGCACCCGCGATCTGGCCGCCATGACTCGGCAGGCCGACCTGCTCATCGTGGGCGCCGGGTCACCGCATCTCATCACCGCTGATATGATTCGGCCCGGCGTGGCGATCATCGATGCAGGCATCAATGCCACCCCGCAAGGGACGGTCGGCGATGTGGATTTTGTCGGGTGCGAGCCGATTGCTTCCGCCATCACCCCAGTTCCCGGCGGCGTCGGGCCGGTAACCAACACCGTCTTGCTGCGTAACCTGGTAGACAGCGCGGAACGGCGACTTGCCTAGCGGCTCTCCCCTGGTCTGCGGTCGGCGAACCTATCTGATGGGGGTCCTGAACGTGACCCCGGACAGCTTTTCGGGTGATGGCCGCTTTGGCTCGGTCGATGCCGCCGTGCTCGCCGGGGAGCAACTGGTGGCCGACGGGGCGGACCTGCTGGACGTCGGAGGCGAGTCGACCCGGCCCGGCCACGCGCCGGTTTCGGCTGAAGAGGAACTCGAACGCGTGATTCCGGTGGTTCAGGCGCTCAGCACACGAGTGAGCGCGCCCATCTCGGTGGATACCAGCAAGGCCACGGTGGCGAGGAACGCGATCGCCGCGGGGGCGGGCATCATCAACGACGTATCGGGTCTGCGCGACCCAGACATGGTGCGGGTGGCTGCCATCACGGGCGCCAGTCTGGTGCTAGTTCATCACGGCGGTGCCGATCGGCGCGAGGACCTCATGCGTGTAGTCCTGGCAGCCCTGCGCAATCGCGTTGAAACCGCGCTGCGCGCTGGCGTTCAGCACGACCATCTGCTGGTCGACCCCGGCTTCGGCTTCGGCAAGAACTGGCTCGACAACTTCGAGCTAATACGGCGCCTGTCCGAACTCAGACAGCTTGGGCTGCCCGTGCTGGTCGGTCCTTCCCGGAAAGGGATGATTGGCAAAGTGCTCGGAACCGATCCGGAGGATCGGCTGGAAGGCACGATCGCCCTGGCTGCTCTTTGCATCAGCGCTGGTTCCGATGTAATCCGCGTCCACGATGTGGCTGAACTCAGGCGAGCCGTGGTGCTCCTCGACGCTCTGTCGCGGCGGTGAACTCGCGATGATCTTTCCGGAGAGAACCTTGATGAGGGGATAGAGTGGTCATCGCTGTTTCTGAACGATGAGTAGCTCCCGGTGCTCGTTGGTCTCGATGCCGTCTGCAGTCTCATTCTCCGCGATGAAGCGCACGAGCCGGTGAGCATGCTGGTCAATGTCGAACTCCTCGGGCAAGGGAACGGCTTTGACATGGAAGATGAACGACTCGAGGTCCAGAAAGGTGTAGCGGACGTTGTAGCAGTCCGAGCCGACGACCTGGCATCCTGCACGGGAGAACGCCTGTGCAAGCGATGCAGGGTCCTGGTGGTCGAACTCCTGCTCATCCCAATAGTGCCGCCAGTAGGCGCCGCCAGATTCCCAGCCAAACAGCTGAATGATGTTCTGGGTGTTGAGCTCGCCCACCTGCTGACACAGGAAGTACCCGCCCGGGCGGAGCGCCGCCACAATCGGCTGCACAAAGATAGGGCCATGGCGATTCAGAACGATGTCGAACGAATTGCGCTCCACATCGAGTTCCTGCGCGGGCATGACATGGAAGGAGACCCTTTCCCGGAGGTGAGACGGGACGTTCTGTCGCGCTGTCGCGATCATTGTCTCGTCTACATCGACGCCCAGGCCGGAGCCGAAGTGCGGCGCCAGCGCCAGGAAAACCTCGCCCCCACCCGTTGCAATATCGAGGACGTGATCCGATGGTTGGAGATAGCGCTTCACGACCTCGCTATAGTCCCAGGGAGTTGGATCGCGCCGAGCTCAGACGCGCGAGAAGTCCCACCCGCGGATTTCATCCACGGTCGAAGCCAGGCGCTTCAGCTCCTCACTGTTGATTGCGTGCCCCGTTCATTTTCTCAACACCAGCCGTGGCCAGAAGGGGAATACGGGCGCGGTGTGGCGCCATGCTCTTCCTACTCTACGGGCTCGGCTGACTCTTGTCGCTGCGTCTGGAGTAGGGAATCAGCCGTTGCTCGCGGATTCCGATCGTTCCACCTCACTGGCGTGGGCCAGCTCTTCATCGCTCCAGTCTGCGGGGTGCAACCGCACGCCATGAAGCCGGCTCAGGCTTGCCTCCCAGGCGTTTCGTACCTCGTCCAGTGTGACGCCGGGGGGAGCAACCTGGTCCAACCCAACCGCTGCTTCTCGCAGGGCCGCAACCACCGCTGGTCGATCAGGTACGGCCAGTAGCGACGACAAGCGGTGAGCGTCGAAGTGGGCGTAGATGCCGCATTGCACGAGGGTTCCGGCGCGCCGGCGTACCTGTGCCAGGCCAACGAGCTTGCGAGAGCCGACGATAACTTCATAGGGCGACAGGCTGCCGAAGCAGGCAAGCTGGACGGAACGTTGGACCGCTGATGCTCTTCGGGAGGCAGCGCGCGACTCAGCGATCTCGACCATCCGACAGGGTATACCAACCTGACGCAGCGCATCCGCCCAGACGTGACCGATCCAGCGATATGCCTCCAGCACATCTGAATCGAACAGCGGGTGGCTCGCCGGCATCGCCACATCGAGCCCCAGTACGCCGCTCGCGGCGTACACCGAGGTTCCGCCGGCCTGCCGCTTGACGACCAGTACTCCGGCCTCCTCGCATGCCGGCAGGTCCACATCGCGCAGGGTCTGTCCCGCGCCAAGTACCAGCGTGGGCTGATCGGTGGTATGCCACCAGATGGTTGGCCGGCGAACCAGACGCACCAGGGCATCGCCCAGCGCGACGTGGCGCCGGCTCGACCCCACGTTGTACGGTAGGAGACGCCAGGACTCAGGCTCAGTCATGTCCGAGGCGCCGGCCAGGGGAAGCGCTATGCGCCGCCCATATACTCGCGTCGCACCTGGTCACTTTCCAGAAGCTCCCTGGCCGGCCCCTCCAGCACAACATGGCCGGAACGAAGCACATAGCCACGATGGGCGATGGACAGTGCCATGAAGGCATTTTGCTCCACCATGAAGATAGTAGTGCCTTGCTGGTTAATGGTCTGAATGGTGTCGAACACCCGCTCCACGAAGATCGGCGATAGCCCCATCGACGGCTCGTCCATGATCAGAAGTTTGGGGCGCGACATGAGCGCCCGTCCGATGGCCAGCATCTGCTGCTCGCCCCCGCTCATGGTGCCGGCCAGTTGAGTGCGCCGCTCCTGCAGACGCGGGAACAGATCATACACGCGGGCTTGATCGTCCGCGATGCTCTTGGAGTCGGAGCGCACGTATGCTCCCATTTGCAGATTGTCTTCGACCGTGAGGCGTCCGAAGACTCGCCGTCCTTCCGGAACGGGCGCCACGCCGGCTCGGACAATTGAGGGGGTGGGCATGGTGTCGATCCGCTCGTCACCGAGCCGAACGGTGCCCTTTCGCGGCCGCACGAGCCCCATGATGGTCTTCATCGTCGTCGTTTTGCCCGCCCCGTTACCGCCCAGCAGTGCCACGATTTCGCCGGCTCGTACCGCGTAATTGACGTCGTAGAGCACCTGAATTTGACCGTAGGCGGCGTCCACGTGGTTGAACTGCAGGAGCGCCGCATCGCTGGCGCGAGTACCCTCTGTATCCGGCGAGATGGGTCGGGCGCCGCCCGGCCGGAGTTCGTTCGCCGGAACAGCGGCACCGTCTTCGGCATCAGCCACTGGTCGCCCTCCGTCCGAGATAGGCTTCGATCACCCGTTCGTCCTGGCGGACCTCCTGGGGCAATCCCTCCGCGATTTTGATGCCGTAGTCGAGAACCGTGACCCGCTCGGAGATGCCCATCACCACGCTGAGATTGTGCTCGATGAGCAACACCGTGATGCCCCGATTCCGAATTACCCGGACGTACTCCATGAACTCGAGCGTTTCGGTCGGGTTCATACCGGCGCTGGGCTCGTCCAGCATCAGTAGCCGGGGATTGGATACCACGCCGCGGGCCAATTCCAGCAGCCGGCGATCCGCGTAGGGAAGGTCCACGCAGCGCCGGTCCGCGACCGGCGCCAAACGATCGCCGAAGAGGCTCAGAACGCTCATGGCATGGTCGCGCGCGGCAGCTTCCTCTTTGCGCACCCAAGGCGGCTTCAGGACATCGCCGATCAAACCGGCCTTTAGCCGCGAGTGATACCCAATCAGCACATTTTCCAGCACCGACAGTTCAGCGAATAAGCGTTGGTTTTGGAAGGTCCGCGCTACCCCCTGCTTCTGCACCTGGTCGGGGCGGAGACCCGCGATATTGTCGCCGCCCAGCAGAATCTGGCCGCTGTCCGGCTTGTACAGTCCGCTGATCAGATTGAAGACTGTCGACTTGCCGGCGCCGTTGGGGCCGATCATGCTGCTGATACTGCCCTCGATTACATACATGTCGAAATTTTGGACGGCTGCTAGCCCGCCGAAGTGCTTGACCAAGCCCTGGATCTCGAGAATATGCGGCTTTTGTTCTTGATCTGTGGTGGAGGGGTTCTCCTGGCTGGATACCATGTCAGACTTCCGATCGGGTGGCAAAGAGGTCGGCGTCTTCCTCGGCCTTTTCGCCGGCAGTCTGGGGATGCAATTCACGAGATCGCGTGGCGGAGGGCCAGAGCCCTTGTGGACGTAGCAGCATCATGCCGACCAGAATGATACCGAAAAATAGCGGTTTGGCAGTGGTGAGATTCAGCCTGTTCATCCAGGACCCCACGCTGCCCACCAGCCCTGGACCGCCCATAAGAACACCTCCCAGAGCAGTGATCTTACCGTTGAGCAGCAGCAGCCAACTATCGTTCAGATAGGTCATTACGATCCCGCCCAGGATGGCGCCCGGTATGCTGCCGATGCCACCGAGGATAACCATGACCAGGATCGTGATCGAGACGTTAAAGCCAAACTGGGTGTAGTCCACGCTCTCGACCCGCGTGGCGTAGAGCAGGCCGCCGAAACCGGAAAAGGCAGCGCCCAGACCAAAGGCCAGCAGCCGGGTCCGCGTGATGTTGATTCCCATGTGGGCTGCTGCGATCTCGTCCTCACGAATCGCTGCCCACGCTCGTCCCAGTCGCGAGTTCCGCAGACTCAAGATCATGAATATGCTTAGCACAATGACGATGAGACCGAGGTAATACAGCGCGGTCTCATCGTTGCCCTGGAAGCGCGCGTTCAAGCCAAAGAGATGGAAGTCCGGCGGACGGTCGATGCCGGTTATAGTATTGACACCGTTGGTGATGTTGGGTAGACCCAGGCTGTTGCCCTGGCCCAGATTCTGGATAACCTTCGGCACGATCTCGCCGAAACCGAGCGTGACAATGGCCAGATAGTCGCCACGCAGTCGCAGGGTCGGCGCGCCGAACAGCGCGCCGCAAATGGCAGCCACCAGGGCCGAGACAGGAATCATGACGAAGATGTTGACGTGGACGCCGCCTGGGCCGAAGCTTAAGAACGGGCTGCTGAAGGAATGGCCGGTAACAGCGAAGTGGGCGGAGCCGAGCAGTGCCAGCGTATACGCGCCGATGGCAAAGAAGGCGGCATAGCCGAGGTCCAGCAGCCCTGCATATCCCACCACGATATTGAGGCCCAGAGCCAGCAAGACATAGACCTCGGCTTCCGCGGAGATGTCGAGTCGAGCCGAATCTGTTTCCCAGTGTGGGTAGATCACCAGCAGTACCATCATGACCAACAGGAGGGCTACCTGCACCTCGCGTCGGCCGAGGACGAGCTTGAGGCCGGAACGCGCCGATTGAAAAGGGTTTGATACCGATCGACCAGCGGAGGGTGTGGCGTGAGACATTACACTTTCTCCGGAACTTGCGTGCCGAGCAGCCCTGATGGACGGAATACCAGCACCAGAATCAGAATGGCAAACACCACCGCGTCCGCCCATTCGGTTCCGGCGCCATTGCCGAGATTGTCGATGAAGCGTTTCACAATGCCGATCAGGAGACCGCCCAGCATGGCGCCACGGATGTTGCCGATCCCACCCAGCACTGCCGCCGTAAAGGCGAAGAGACCGAGCGAGAATCCCATGGTCGAGCCAACGGTATTCTGCTGTATGCCGTAAATCACTGATCCAGCGCCTGCCAGCGCGGAACCGACAAAAAAGGTCAGCGCAATAATACGATCCACGTTGATACCCATCATCAGTGCGGCTTCCCGATCCTGTGCGACGGAACGCATGGCCGTTCCCATCTTGGTTCGGTTGATAAACCTGTCGAGCAGCAACATCAGTATCAGGGCCGCGACGATAACCGTAATATCAATGTTGCTGATGGTTGTGCCCAGGTTGAGTGGTCCGATACTGGAGATGTCGATGAGCGACTGAACTCCAGGGTAGGGAAGCGGGACTCCTCCCCGCCACTGGGACAAAAGATTCTCGATGATGAATGACATGCCAATCGCCGTGATCAGCGGCGCCAGTTTCGGGGCGTTTCGCAGCGGACGGTAGGCGATTCGCTCGATTAACACTCCCACGGCGCCGCAGACCAGAGCGGCGATTACCATGCTGAGGAAGAGGGTCCAGACCACCAGTAAGAGAGCGGGAACCTGCAGGTGCAGGCCGAGTAAGTTCACGGTATGCGGTTGTGGCAAGAAATTCCCGTTGTTGACCATGACCGGATCCAGGTGTTCCATAACCGTGAGCGAGACAAATGCGCCAAGTGCGAAGACGTCGCCATGGGCAAAGTTGATCAGCTCGATAATGCCGTACACCATCGTGTAGCCCAGCGCCACTATCGCGTAAAGGGATCCCAGGGCCAGACCCGAGACCAGTACCTGGACCGGGCTGAAACCCCCCAGGATGGAGCCGACCATCGAGATCACCAGTCCGAGTGCGATCAAAAGGCCGCTGGACGCACCCACCCCTCGGATTCGTGAAGACCGCCAGAAACGTGCCGCAATCATAATCGCCCCCCCGAAGCTAGAGCCGAGTTTTGCCGTAGTATAGCCATATCCCGAATAACCACCACATGGCGGCGCTCTCTTCAGGTTGCCGGTAGGGTGAGAACCGTCTTACCCGCCCCAGGCTCCTGCGCGCTCGACAAGGGTCTGTTCGGTGAAACGGACAGCACTGGTCCCCGCGTCCGGGAGGTCCTGGCCCTTGAGCAAGGCATGAACAAACGCCGCTAGCAGCGTGTCTCCCGCGCCGACGGTATGGCGCACATCGACCGGTCGCGACGGAATGAAGTGGGAGATACCTCGCTCCCGGATGGTAACTCCGCGCTGTCCGTGGGTTACCAGCAAGACCGTATGCTCCAGCGCGGCCCGCGACCTCGGGGTCAACCGCTCGAGTTCTTTCTCCGCTGCTTTGACGATGTTGGCGCGGTGCAGTAGTGGAGCGAGGTCGAACTGCGTTTCAACCTCGCTTGACGGGAGAGACGGCTCCCGTACGAACCCTTGTAGGTCGATCACGAGCAGTCCCTCGACGGGTGGTACGCCCAGCGGATCGATTTCGCGCATGACGGGGGACAAAATGACTGCTGGGGCGCTAAAACGGGGTGGAAGAGGGATCTGCTCGAACGCTGGAATCACATACTGTTCCCCGTCATGCGCCGGTAGCACTTCCACTCGCACAGCCTGGCCCGTGATAAGCACGTACCGGGCATCCAGGCGTTCGAACGCCGCGCCAATATAGAACGCCGGACCACCCGGCACGGCTCGTTCCCGGCCGGTCAGCGGGTCTCGCATCACATCAATGGTGTGGGTGGAGACTACGGCGATGGAATCCACGTGCGAGCATTCGGCTCGAATTTGCGCGCTGTCCACTATCTTCCTTGCTTTACGGATTCCTCTGTGCCACCATGATAGGCTCAGCATCGAACCGGTCCCGACCATTCATCGTCTATTCCCCCTTGAGAGGCAGCTCTTGGATAGCTTCCAGATTCCAGTGCGCAACGAAAGTACGGGCGAGATCCGCCTGGTCGGCGTTGCCAGATCGCATGAAACCGATGCCCAGATCGAGGCCTTGCAAACGCTCTTCAAGCAGGAGGGGTGGCGTAAGGCTACTGCCCTTCGCGCAGTAGAGCCTGATGCTCGGCTGGAAACGCCGTAGCACCAGACATGCCCTCGCAATAGCGCACTGCCCGTCCGGCTTGCTATGTATAAGCACCTGGTAGCGCTCTCACTATGGCGGTGCTCGATGGCTGCAGGGGACAAGCCCGAGGTTGGGAGGAGGGGGTATGGGCGCATGGCATAAGACACCGCGCATTCGGCAGCATTCCGCCGGGGGAGTGGTCGTCAGGAGCCATGGAGGTGAGTCCGAGTTCCTAGCCATCAAGCCGGCGCACCGAGACCGATGGCAGTTGCCCAAAGGCACCATCGATCGCGGCGAAACGTCGCAGCAGGCAGCCGTTCGAGAGGTGCGTGAAGAGGGTGGCGTGCACGCCCGTATCGTGTCGGACCTCGGTCCAATTCAGTTTTTCTACCAGGCCGCCGGGCGGCACTTTGCCAAGACCGTGGATTTCTATCTCATGACCTATGAGAGCGGAGACCCAGCGGATCACGACCATGAAGTGCAGGAGGCTCGCTGGTTCCCCTTGCGCGACGCTGCCACGCTGGCTTTTCCCACTGAACGGGGACTCGTGGAACGCGCCCGCCACATCCTCTCGGCCCCCTGACCGGTATCCGTTCCTCGCTTGACAGTCTTTCTGTCGTACAGAGTCGACTCGTAATCATAGATTTGTACTAGTCGCCGAACCGCTCATCGCACAACTCAGCCCGTCGGCGCGCGGGGTATAATGGCGCCGCGGGTCCATGGCCTATCCTCCTCTCGACCCGATGTGTGTGCTAGAGGTTTGGCTTGGCTTCGCTCTATCGAAAGTGGCGTTCCCGCTCGTTTGAGGACCTGATAGGGCAGGACCACGTTACTCGCACCTTGCGCAACGCCATTATGCAGCACCGCATTGCTCATGCCTATCTCTTTACGGGGCCTCGCGGGACCGGGAAGACCAGCACGGCACGCATCCTGGCCAAGGGCGTCAATTGCCTCCATCCCGACGATGGGAATCCCTGCAATGAGTGTGAGATGTGCGTCGCCGTGAATCAGGGACGAGCACTCGATGTTATTGAGATCGACGCTGCCTCCAACACCAGCGTGGAAAACGTGCGCGACCTGCGCGAGCGCGTGGCGTATGCCGCCGGCGAGGGGACCTACAAGGTCTACATCGTCGATGAGGTACACCGTCTTTCCGGGGCGGCGTTTGACGCCTTTCTCAAAACCCTGGAGGAGCCTCCGCCTCACGTGATCTTCGTCTTTGCCAGCACGGAACCGCATAAAGTACCGGCCACCATCATGTCGCGTTGTCAGCGATTCGACTTCCGCCGAATACCGCCGGCGGAGACGCTGGAGCGCATTCGATATGTGGTGGCTCAGGAGAACATGCAGGCGTCCGATGATGCATTGCAGCTGATCGCCCAGCATGCGGCGGGCAGTTTGCGCGATGCGCTGGGGTTGCTTGACCAGGTCGCTTCATATACCCAGGGACCTATCGACGCTACCGCGGTGCGCGCCGCCCTGGGCCTGGCCGACCCGGAGGTGGTGGCTCGTTTGACCGATGCGCTGCTCTCTGGCGAGACGGGAATCGGGCTGGCGGAAGTCAATCGCTGCGTGGCCTCGGGTGGAGATCCGTCGCAGGTCATCGAGCAATTGGTGGAATACTGGCGCGCCCTCTTGCTGCAAGTCTCTCGTGCGCCGCTGCCCGACTTGCCGGTCGATCCTTCGCTCCTGGAGCAATTACCCCGTCACGCTGCTCATCTCACCACAGCGCAGGTGGTGTCGGTCTTGCGCGCCTTTACTGTTCCGCAATTCAGCTCCAAGTACAACCTGCCGCCCGAGCTACCGCTCGAAGTGGCGTTTGTCGAGGCTGCTCTGGCGCTGAATCTGGCTCCGAGCACGGCTGCGCTTGAGACAGCGCCCGAAGTGCCCGCCGCCCGCGAGCATCGAGGCAGCGTGTCAACAGGCAGTGCGCCGGCAGTGAACCGCTCTCCCGATCCGACGCCCCAACCGTCAGTCCCTGCGTCGGTGATGCCGAACCTGGGGCCGGTTGTCTCCGCTGCCGGCGAACCGCCTGGGAACCGGGTAAACGGTGATGCACCGCCGTCTCCCTCCGTCGCGGAGCCTCACGGCGCACCCGCCGATGTCATGGCGTCCTGGGATACGGTTCTCGCCGCCATGCGGCCGCGGAGCCGAAGCCTGGAAGCCTTGCTTCGGTCCGGCCATGTGCTGGCCGTGCAAAACGGCGAGATCGTGGTGGGGTTCGTTCCCAAATTCCACGTGGAGCAGCTCTCTAACAGCAAACAGCGGAAGCTGCTGGAAGAGGTCGTGGCCGAGGTCATGGGCGTGCCGTATCGAGTCACGGTACGGCAGACCACCAAAGCAGAGGTCTCGGCCGCACGCGGCCCCGAAGCCCTGGAGGAGGATGACGGTTTTATCGAGGAAGCGGCCGAGCGCTTGCGTCAGTATCACGCGCGCGAGCTTGGCAACGGCACTTCTTGATAAAGTAGGAGTGTGCGGTCGTATATGGCGACCGCCTACTGTTATTTCGCAGTCTCCGATCACGGCGGGGAGACGGGAACAGGGAGGCTCGAGGCGTGCTGAACCCGAAGATGCTCAAGCAGATTGAGCAGATGCAGGCAAACATGATGAAGGCCCAGGAAGAGCTGGGCGAGACCACCGTCGAAGGCTCGGCTGGCGGCGGTGCGGTCACGGTCGTGATGAACGGCCATCAGGAAGTGCAGAGCGTCACGCTGGACCCGGAGTTTGTGGATCCGGAGGATGTGGAGACCCTGCAGGATGCAATCGTGGCGGCGCTCCACGATGCCCACGGCAAGGCCGCCGAGTTGACCCAGCAGAAGCTTGGCGCCGCGACTGGGGGCATGGGTGGACTGGGTGGAATGGGCTTGCCGGGAATGCCCTGATAGCGGATAGCCTCCATCGCACTCTGTATTGTTGCTCGACCGGGCACCGCCTTTCCGGTCCGACTGAGAACGCATGACGATCACCGCCAAACCTATCACTCGCGTCGTCGATGAACTGTCTCGCTTGCCGGGCATAGGTCCAAAGACTGCGCAGCGGCTGACCTATTTTCTGTTGCGCGCTCCCGCGGAACAGAGCGAAGCGCTCTCGTCAGCCATTCTGGAGATGAAGCGGAAGGTGGTGCTCTGCGCCCAGTGTTTCAACATCACGGAACAGAGTCCCTGTGACATATGCGCCGACCCACAACGTGATACCACACGCATCTGCGTGGTGGAAGAGCCGCTCGATGTAGTTGCCATTGACCGCACGGGGCAGTATCATGGCCAGTACCATGTCTTGCATGGCGCTCTCTCACCAATCGAAGGGATTGGCCCGGACGAACTGAAAATGCGTGAGTTGTTGCAGCGTTTGGGCTCTGACACCGTGCAGGAAGTGATTCTCGCGACCAACCCGAATCTCGAAGGTGACGCGACTGCTATGTACCTGACGCGGCTCTTGCAGCCACTGGGTATGACCGTGACACGGCTGGCACGCGGTTTGCCCATGGGCGGCGACCTCGAATATGCCGACGAAATTACACTGAGTAATGCTCTGGCCGGACGGAGCCAGATTTAACGCTGATTAGAGGAGAAAAAAGTTGCCTGTTAAGATTCGACTGCGCCGCATGGGCGCCAAGCATCAGCCCAGCTATCGGGTGGTCGTGGCGGATTCTCGCTCGCCGCGTGACGGTCGGTATCTCGATCAGGTTGGTTTCTATGACCCGCTGGTCAATCCGGCGGTCATCACGATCGATCAAGAGAAGGCTATCGACTGGCTGCGCCGCGGGGCCGAGCCCACGGAGACGGTCGCTATTCTCCTGAAGAAGCGCGGTATCGTGCCCGAGGTGGTTCGGAAGGGCGGTACTGTGATTCCGACCGAGACCGTGGCGCCCGCGACCGATTCAGCGGAATAACACCCATGACCCGCGAACTCATCGAATACGTGGCGAAGTCATTGGTCGATCATCCGGAAGAAATGGCGGTAACGGAGACGGAAGAAGACGGGGTGATGGTCTACCATCTCCACGTCTCCAGCCGCGATCTTGGCAAGGTGATCGGGCGGCGTGGACGGGTGGCGCGGGCTACTCGCATGCTGTTGAAGGTCGCGTCCATCCAGAATCACACCAGGACCATGCTCGAAATCGACTGACGACATGCGGGACCAACCTAGCGATGAATCGGACGGGCGGCAGTGGATGCCGGTTGGCCGTATTGCCGGCTCCTTCGGCGTACACGGTGAGATCAAGGTAGATCTGCTCACCGACTTTCCGGACCGCTTTAAAGACATGAAGCAGGTGTATGTTGGCCCGGAGCGGCGACCATACCACATACTCACCAGTCGTCGGCATCGACAGCAGGTGCTCCTGACCTTGCAGGGCCTCGATACTCCGGAGGATGTCGCACTCTTGCGCCAGATGGAGCTGGCCATACCCCGCACGGCTGCCGTCGATCTGCCGGAAGGGCACTACTATCTGCAAGACGTCATCGGAATGGCGGTGCTAGCCACCGACGGCGCAGAGGTCGGGGTGGTGACAGATGTCCTTCGTACCGGCAGTAACGATGTCTTCGTGGTGAATGAGGGACCGAAGGCGGTCCTGATTCCCGTGATTCACGATGCCATCGCGGAGTTAGATCTGGCTGCCAACCGCGTGGTAGTCGAGCGCTGGGTGCTGGACACTGAATGAGCGTCAGTGAACCTGTCGGGCCTCCGGTCGCTCCCAGGCTCAGCATCCACATCGTCACGCTCTTTCCTCCCATGTTTGCCAGTTGGCTGTGCCATGGGGTGGTTTCCCGTGCGCTGGAACGCAACGTGGCTGCGGTGCACCTGACCGATCTGCGCTCCTTTGGAGTTGGCAAGCACCGCGTGGCCGACGACTACGCGTTCGGTGGCGGCGCGGGCATGGTCATGAAACCCGAGCCGATCTTTGACGCGGTCGAGTCGCTCTCGCTGAAGTCCGGCACGCCCGTCGTCCTCATGTCTCCTCGGGGCGATAGATTTGACCACCGTCGAGCCGAACAGCTCGCCGCGCTTCCCGAGTTGGTGCTGCTAGCGGGTCACTACGAGGGAGTTGATGATCGGGTACGGCAACACCTGGTGAGTGCAGAGCTATCGGTGGGTGATTACGTGCTCTCCAACGGTGAGCTGGCGGCGATGGTGGTCGCCGATGCCGTGATCCGCCTCCTTCCCGGCGCCATCGCCGCCGAGTCCATAGTGGAAGAGTCGTTCTCGGCGGGCTTGCTGGAATATCCGCAGTACACCCGCCCCGCCACCTTTCGCGGATGGAGCGTGCCGGAGGTTCTGTTGTCCGGCAATCATGCCGCTATCGCACAGTGGCGGCGGGAACAATCGCTCCACGCCACCTGGCTGCGGCGCCCGGAACTCGTCCAGTTGCAGGGTCTCACGGACCCAGAGCGAGAGCTGATCCACTGCTGGTCTCAGGAAACGGATCACCATCTGTGAGTTGCATCGTGTATGATCGCAGTGAACGCCCCACCCGGCCAGGGTACCTGCGGTCCATATGTGTGGACGGCTCAGCGACGCCGGATGCATCGGAGAGGAAAGGTATTGGAAGAACGAGGACGAGATTTCGAAGGCATGGTGAAGCGCTGGAAGCGTAACTCGCAAACGGTTGTTGCGGAGTTCAAGCGTCGAAAGTACTACACGCCACCCTCGGAGCAACGGCGCCTGGCCAAAGCGAAGGCCGAAAAACGTGCTCGACGCGCCCAAATGAAGCGCGAGAGGGTGGAGCGACGGAACAGCTAGAGCTGTCTACCATGACACTGACCGGCCGCAGCATGGGCTGCGGCCTTTTTTATCACCTGGCTCAGCTGGTCAACTGGACTTGCCGCTATGCCGTGCCTCGCGCGTTTTAGGAGGTCGTATGGAATTCACCAATAGTTTTACCGTTCTGGCCCCGCTGTCGGAGGTCTGGACCTTCATGCTTGATGCCCAGGAGGTGGCGCCATGCGTTCCTGGCGCACAGATTACCGAGACGATCGACGAGCGGCATTACAAGGGAACCGTCAAGGTCAAGCTGGGCGCGGTGCAGATGAACTACCGCGGCGAGATGGAGTTGGATTCAGACGAAGCCGCCCGTCGCATCATTCTGCGCGCGAAAGGTTCCGAGTTGCGCGGCAGCGGCGGTGCATCGGGCACCGTCACCACCTTTCTGGTGGAAGGGCCGGACGGCGGAACCGAGGTCAACATTCATTCCCAGATCGATGTCACCGGCCGAGTCGCGCAGTTTGGGCGGGGCATTATGCAAGATGTGGCCAACCGGCTGATCCGCGAGTTTGCCCAGTGTTTGGAGCAAAAGATAGTCGCCCAGTCGGGGACGGCACAGCAGGCGCCGGTTCAGGATTCCGAACCAGCACAGCCAGCCAACGCCGTGGCAGAGCCGGCTATGAGTTCGACGGCGACCACGCCACCGCCGGCACAGGCGTCAACGGCCGTCAACACAGCGAATCAAGCGTCCCGTTCGGGCTCTAGCTCCGGTGCGGCCAAGGAACTGAACATTGCCAACCTCGCGGTCGATATCGCTCGGTCACGTCTCGCCGCCTTGTTACATGGAGTCGCCTCGCGGCTCGATCCCAAGTGATTCCTCTCCCTTAATCGTCTCGCTTCGTCCGAATGACTGCTACCGCCTCAATTTCTTGACAAACTAGAACATCCATACTAAAATAGAGCCATCGTCAGTGAAAGGGTAGTAGTAGGAGACGAACAGATGATCCAGATTGAGGCGGAAACGGCGGGCGATGTGCTTGAAATGCGGCTGAGCAAGGGTGCTGACCTGCTGTTCGACATGGAACAGCGTGGCGATGTGGGCACGGAATATGATCGGTATCTGCGGCTCTGGCAGGACTTGTTAGAGCAGTATGAAGGGGCGCAGGCGGCGTAGCGTCCAGCCCCTTCGCTTCGTGCTGGCATGCTCTGTGCGTGATACTGAGATATGAATACGCAAGAAGCACGCATGCGCATGCGGGATCTCGCTGCGCAGGCTATCACCATTACTACACGGCTGGGATCAGGCGAGGCAGCCACCAGGGAGCACGCGGAGCATTTGCGCGCCATGGCGGTCGAGGCGCGGGGTTTGTTGGCCGAGGCGGGCTATCCCGCGGAGGCCGTCTGGCGCGGGTTACAGCGCGCCGATATAGGCACGCAGACGGCCCTGGGCGGGTCGGACGCCGGATACTGGCTGGATGTGTCCGATGATCTCACCTCCGGCATGCAGGTGCTCGAAAACCTGGTCGGCTCGCACGCGACCCGCGACGTGGATTTTCGTATAGTGACCTGAGTGGGACCGCTCAGCGATTGCGACGCGGTCCCGCTGATCCTGTCACTCCGGCGCGGGGAGTGCGCACGTTTGAGCGCGGTATGTCTGATCTCCTGGCCGATCTGAACCCGGAGCAGCGCCAAGCCGTCACGTATTCCGGCGGTCCGCTCCTGGTGCTGGCTGGCCCGGGGAGTGGCAAGACGCGGGTGGTGACGCGCCGCATCGCGTACCGCGTTGCTCACGGCGGCCTGGCTCCGAGACGCATAGCAGCCATTACCTTCACCAATCGTGCTGCGCTGGAAATGAAGGATCGGCTTCGCCCGCTGTTAGGCGACGGAGAGCAGCCGCAGGTTGGTACCTTTCACTGGCTCTGCGGCCTGCTTCTGCGCCGCTATGCTGATCGGCTGGGCCGGCGGCGCGACTTCCGCCTCCTGACACCGCGCGAGTCTCGTCAAGCATTGCGACTGGTCGCCGAACGATCTCATCTGTCGGCTCGCCAAATGGCAGACTGCGCCACGGTCATTTGTGGGGAGAAGAACGGCGCCGACCTTCGAACCCTCGCTCAAGAGAGGTCGCTCGATCCGGCGGCGGTGCAGCAGGTCGCGGCCCTGTATGCTGCTCAGTTGAAACGCGTCAATGCGCTTGATCTCGACGATCTGCTGGCCCTTACCGTCCGGCTGCTGCGAAGCGACCAGCGCGTGCGTGATGCGTGCGGCGCCACGCTCCAGGAACTCATAGTCGATGAGTATCAGGACACGAATCCTCGCCAGCAGCAATTGCTGGAGTTGCTCTGTCCCCACTCCGGCAGCGTGGTGGCCGTGGGCGATCAAGACCAGGCGATCTACGGCTGGCGGCAGGCTGGGACGGGCGGCGTCGAAGCCTTTCGGCGAATCTTTCCCGCCTGCGAGACGGTGACGCTGGGCCTAAGCTACCGACACTCGAAGCTGATTTTGCGGAGCGCGGCAGCGCTGATTGAACACAACAAGGGTCGTTCGCCCAAGACCTTGCGCACCGATAATTCTGCCGGGCCGAAGCCCATGTGCTTCGTCGCGGATGATGAGCAGGAAGAGGCTGAATGGGTCGCCGAGGAGATCGGGCGTCTGGTTACAGTTGAGCACGTGCCGCATCACGAGATCAGCGTGCTGTATCGGGTCAACGTCCAATCTCGGGCGCTGGAGGACGCGTTCGTACGCCGTGGAGTACCATACCGCGTGCTATCTGGATCCGGCTTCTATCAGCGAGCGGAGATCCGTCGGGTCGCGGCCTATCTCCGCCTGGCACTCGATGCCGGCGATCAGGGTGCAGCGGCGTATTTACTTGGCGGCGTGGCCGGCATCGGACCGCGACGGCTTGGATACCTGCGAGACGCCGCCACTGAGCGTGGCGTGTCGTTGCTGGCCCTGGGCGCCGATGAGACTATCGCTGGCAAGCTGCCCCACTCGGCGCGAGGCGCCTGCCGTGATCTCGCTCTGCAGGTGGCAGCCCTCCAACCGGCTCGCAGCGGACCGGTGAGCGGAGCGGTCGACCAGGCCGTCGAGTTCGTGTCAGCGGACATCGATCTGGTGGCGCAAGGCATTGACCTGGTTAAGGAGAACATCGAGGAATTGCGTTCAATTGCGCGCGAGTATGGCGCTCGTCGTGGCACCTTGCGCAGCTTCGTCGATCGCATCACACTGCACGACGAACGTGCTCTGCGCCACGACCGCGTGAATCTGCTGACCATACATGCGGCGAAAGGGCTGGAGTTTGCGGCCGTGTTTCTCGTTGGTTTGGAAGAGGGGCTGCTGCCGCACCGACGGGCTCTTGAACAGGATTCCGAGATAGAGGAGGAACGACGGCTGTGCTATGTCGGGCTCACCCGGGCCAGCCGGCATCTCTACCTCTCATACGCCCATGCGCGCGTCCTGGCTGGACAAGCAACGGTGGGGCGGGTCAGTCGCTTTGTGGGTGAGATTGGAAGTATTAACCTTGATCTGCAACTCTCAAAGCAAACGGTAGCGAAACCGCGCCTGCCGGTGGTGTCGCCGGGGGAGCGCGTGAAGCACCCGCGCTGGGACCTTGGCACGGTACTGGCGGTGGAAGGAAAGGGACGGGATACCCTGGTGACTATCATGTTCGACGGCGCGGGAAAGCAGCGTCTGCAGCTCTGTCATGCTCCGCTGGTTCGCGTACCCGCTTCGAGGGAGGATGTGCTTGCAGGCTAATCCAGTACCTCCCAGTCGGAACAGCGCCCTCAGTCGCCGCCTCTCTACCGCGCTCTGGATCGTGTCGTTGCTAGTGATTGGGGCGCTCGGTGTTTTGGCTCTGATTCCGTCTAACTACTATGTGCTCTTACCCGGCAACGCGCTGCCGGTGGGTCCAATGATCAGCGTCAAGGGGCATCCAGACGGGCACAAAGCCGGGACCCTCTCGATGACGGACGTGAGCCTGGTTAAGGTCGATCGCAAGCTCTTCGAACTGTATTACCGTTGGTTTCGTTCCGATGCCACCTTCGAGCCGTCCCAGCAAATAACCGGCGGCTTGTCGCAGAGTCAGTTCAACACGGTGAACGCCAATTACATGAGCGACAGTATCTACCAGGCGGAAGCGGCCGCGCTGAATGTCGTGCCGGGCTACCGGGTTACCTGTTCACCGCCCGGCCCACAGATAGATTCTGTTCTGCCACACACACCGGCGGCACGGGTGCTTCGCCGAGGCGACCGGATCGCGGCTCTGAACGGCCGGCACACACCGTGCGTCACCCAGCTTCGAGCCCTCACCAAGAACGTCAAGCCCGGCACGATGTTACGGCTCAGCATCGTCCGCACCGGCCATGCTCGGACCGTCGCCGTGCGAACGGTCGGGGCGACCAACGGACATCTCGACCCGCGGGGAAAGACCGCATTGATTGGCGTGACGCTCTTTGATCACTTCATCATTCCGGTAAAGATTGCTATTCAGCCCGGGGACATCGGCGGACCGTCCGCCGGCCTGATGTTCGCGTTGGGCGTGATCCAGAAGCTGGAGCGACAGGATATAACCCACGGCTGCAAAATTGCCGGTACGGGAACCATCGACTATACCGGCGCCGTCGGACCGATCGGCGGGGCGAAGCAGAAGATACTGGGCGCTCGGGCGGGCGGGGCTCGATACTTCTTCGTCCCCACCGAAGCGGACAATCAAGGACCCGCTAAGGCGAATGCGGGCAACGTCAAGGTTGTTCCGGTCGATACCTTGAAGCAGGCCCTCGCGTTCCTACAGCACGTGCCGCCCTGTCACTGAGTGCTTCAGCGACCGTCCAGCCAGGAGCTGGTGCTAGCGGCTGCCCGCCGGCTTCTTGAGGGCTAGCTTGCGCGCTTTCTTCAAATGCTTGTGCCAGGCAACTTTTTTGCGCTTATTCACAACTTCTCCTCCGCTACCGTCATCGCCATTCGAAATGGATCGTGCTCCATTGTCACACGATCAGCCGAATCGTCCGGTATACTAATGCCGGTGTGCCCCTGACCGTGGCGAGGAGCGGCAAAAAAATGGCGTTGGGATTTGTCTTCGGAGCAGCACTTTCGGTCGCTACGTGGTGGTTGTTGCATGGCGCAAGCGCTAACCTGGCCGCTCCTCTGGCAACCGCTCTGCCGGCGGCCGTGGCCAGCCTCGGATTCCTCACGGGACTCATGGCCGGGACGGCGATGCTGCGACGTGCCGGCGCTTCACGGGTCAACCTGGGATTGTTTTCCGGTATGGCGGGTGGTTTCGCGGGTGGCCTCACGGGGTTTGCGGCGGCGGCCGGCCTCACCCTTGCCGCGCTGCTCACCTACGCTACCTGGCCCTCCGCCTGGCTCGATGACGCGCTGATGGTTCTCTCGGTTCCGGTGTTCGGCGCCGTTGGCTTCTGCGCCGGTGGTCTGGCCGGAAGCGTCCTTGGTTTCGTCTTTGGCGGTTTTCTAAAGCTGGGTGGACTCGTCAAACACTAGCGCGTGCCGGTTAATCCAGTGCTGTCCGTGTGGTGAATCCTTCACGTCGATCCCCGACTCCTGCAACTGCGCGCGCAACTCGTCCGATCGAGGCCAGCGCTTCTCGCTCCGGGCGGTTGCTCGCTCGTCGAGCAATTGTTGCTGTTGCGAAGTGACTTCGAGCAGCCGGCGAGCGGTCTTCAACAGGTCCAGTCCCAGCACGCGGTCGAAGTCTTCCACCAGGGCAAGCTTGTGACGCGCCGGCAGTTTTGCGCCCAGCACCTCGTGCAGGACGGCCACGGCGCGCGGCAACTCGAGGTCGTGATTGATCGCTTTATGAAACTGGACCTGATAGCGCTCCGCTTCCTCCGATACCTGCCCGGCGCGGTCGCCGGTCGCGGGCCCTGCCTCCTGCACCAGTTCGGCTACCTGCTGCCAGGCTCGCTCCAGCGCCACGCCGGCTGCCTCCAGGGCCTCCCAACTGCAGTTGAGAGACGTTCGGTAATGGGCCTGGAAGCTGAAATACCTGAGGGCCAGCGGATGAATGCCCCGCTCGATCACGTCCTGGAGCAGAAAAATGTTGCCGAGCGACTTGGACATTTTGGCATCGCCCGTCATCTGCAGAAAGGCATTGTGCAGCCAATAGCGCGCGAACCGTTTGCCGGTCGCGCTCTCGCTCTGCGCAATCTCATCTTCATGGTGTGGGAACAGGTGGTCGATGCCGCCGACGTGTATATCAAGCTGTTCGCCAAGCAAATCGATCGCCATGGCCGAGCACTCCAGGTGCCAGCCGGGGACGCCCTCACCCCAGGGGCTCTCCCACCGCATGATTTTGTCCGGCCCAGCGGCCCGCCAGAGGGCAAAATCGGCTGGCGAACGTTTCTCCTTGTCGACCTCAACGCGCGCCCCCGAGATCAACTGGGACACGGTGTTGCCGGAAAGCTCGCCGTACCGAGGGAATCTTGAGACGTCATAGTAGACGTTCCCGCCGGACTCGTAGCCATATCCCAGGTCGATTAAGCGTTGCACCAGCCCGATCATGGGACCGATGAATTCAGTCGCGCGTGGCAGCGCCTCGGGCCGCTGAATGTTCAGCCGGTCGCAGTCGCGTAGAAACACGCGAGTCACGCGCTCGGCGATATCCCAGGGGGTCAGATTCTCCCGCTGTGCCGCCTCCTCGATCTTGTCGAGACCTTCGTCCAGGGTGTCGTTGGTCAGATGGCCGACATCCGTGATGTTTCGCACCATCGTTACGTGGTAGCCGTTGTACAGCAAAACGCGACGCAGCGAGTCGGCAAAGAGGTACGCCCGCAGGTTGCCGATATGGGCATAGCTGTACACGGTTGGCCCACAGGAGTACATCGTGACTCGGGGCGGATCGATCGGAACAAATTCTTCCAGTTTTCGGCCGAACGAGTTGGTCAGGTACAGCGGGCGAGCGAGCGCCAATGCGGCCTCCGGAGCGAAAGGTAGGGTATTCTATCAGCCCGCGCGGCCCGTATGGCCTTGTGACAATCTGGACTCCGGGGTATAGTAGACACGAGACCGGGCCGCGACAACCGAGGAACAGCAGCGCCATGCGACCAGACCCAGACCAAAGGCAAGCAGAGCAGGAATCCGGCCGAATCATCTACCTGGGAGATGTGCGCAGACGGCGCGATCGCGGACGCCCGGTCACGCCGGACCGCACCTTGCTGCTGGCGCTGGCCCTGCTCGCCGCTGTGGCCTGGATCGTCTGGATTGCGGTACTGGTTGGCTTGCCGCCGCATAAGCTCCTGACCTATCTGGCATTCTTCATCCCGCTGTTTGTCGCCGTGACGGCCACCACGGCGATTGGTATTCACGTCATGGCATGGCGCCGTGGCTTCATTCCACGCCTGGCGATCAGCGTCGAGCGGGGAGCATCGACCGCTTTTGTCGCCGTGGCCAACCTGGCCGTTCTGGCCGCACACCGCTGGACCTGGCCGGTGGGCGCGATAACCGTCGGCATCGTGCTGGCGCTCGACGCCGTGCTGGCACGCCGGGACCGCTAAGTTTGCCCGCTCATCTTCGACCGGGAAGGTCGGTCATGATCGGAACCTCGGAGGCCGGCCCGGCATGAACCGCTGCAGCCCACCGTCACCACCGCGATGATCGCGTCTTGTACACTGCTTTGCGCCAGCGGCTCTGCGGTGCCACGTATGCATAATGAGAAGACGCTGAAAACAGAGGGAATGAGGAGGTATCTGCCTTGAAGCTGCAGGAGTATATGGGCAAGGACTTGCTCCGTAAGGCCGGCGTGCCGGTGCCCGGTGGGCAGGTGGCCTCGACACCCGAGGAGGCAGCGGAGATCGCGCGCGGCCTGGGATCGGTAGCGGTCAAAGCGCAGGTGTTGGTCGGCGGCCGGGGCAAGGCGGGTGGCATTAAGCTGGCTGACACGCCTGAGGAAGCGCGGCAGCGCGCCGCCGAGATTCTCGGCATGGAAATCAAGGGTTTGACGGTCGATAAAGTATTGGTCGAGCAGCAGGTCAAGATCGCCAAAGAGTATTACGCCGGTATCACCCTCGATCGGGCCAAGCATCGCTTCATTCTGATGCTGAGTTCGATGGGCGGCGTGGACATCGAAGATGTGGCGGCCAGCAATCCGGAAGCAATTATTCGCACCTGGATTGACCCGGCGTACGGATTAACCGGGTACGATGTGCGTGCGGCCATGTTCAAGGCCGGCTTCGAGCAGTCGGCCTTCAAAGACCTGCAACGGATTCTGATGGGCTTGTATCGCGTCATGGTGCAAACCGATGCGATGCTGGCGGAAATCAATCCTCTGGCCGTTACCGAGGACGGTGAGGGCATCGCCGCCGACGCGAAGTTCGATATTGACGATAACGCGCTCTTTCGCCAGCCGGAGTTGGCGCAGTTCAGTTCCGAGTCGATCGACGATCCGGTTGAAAAGATAGCCGCTGAGGCTGGTATGCCGTACGTCAAGCTGGACGGCGACATCGGTATCATTGGCAACGGCGCCGGCCTGGTGATGATGACGCTGGACGTGGTCAAGAGCGTGGGCGGAAAGCCGGCCAACTTTCTCGATATCGGCGGCGGGGCACGGGCCGAGGTGGTCCGCAAGGCGTTCGAGGTGGTGCTGTCCGATCCGCAGGTGCGTGGCATTGTCATGAATATCTTCGGCGGGATCACCCGCGGTGATGAGGTCGCCAAGGGGCTGCTGGAGGCGGCCGCCAGCATGGATGTTCGGGTTCCGGTGGCTATCCGGCTGGCCGGCACCCGAGAGGAGGAGGGGCGGGCCATTCTGGAGGGCTCGGCCTATACGCCCGCGCCCGACCTGGTTACGGCCACTCGCTCGGTACTTGAACAGATGCGAGCCGGCGCCGGAGTACCGGCTGGAGGGCAGAGCTAATGGCCATACTGGTAGACGACAACACCCGCCTCATTGTCCAGGGCATGACCGGGCGTGAGGGTACGTACCACACCCAGCAGATGAAGCTCTACGGCACCAAGGTGGTCGCCGGCGTGACCCCCGGTAAAGGCGGGACCAGCCACGAGGACGTGCCGGTGTTCAATACGGTGCGGGAAGCAGTGCAGGCGACCAACGGCAACACGTCGGTGATCTTTGTCCCTGGTCCGGGCGGCGCGGAGGCAGTGATGGAGGCGGCGGACGCCGGTGTATCGCTGATCGTCTGTATTACCGAGCTGATTCCGGTCCACGACATGGCTCGCGCGTATCGCTTCGTGCAGGACCAGGGCGCACGGCTGATCGGGCCGAACTGCCCCGGGTTGGTGAGTTCGGGCCAGGCCAAGGTCGGCATCATGGGGAACTCGCTCTTCAAAGAAGGGCATGTGGGCGTGGTATCGCGGAGTGGCACCCTAACCTATGAGATGGTCAAAGAACTGTCCCAGCGCGGCATCGGTCAGTCGACCACCGTGGGAATCGGCGGTGACCCCATAATCGGCACCTCGTTCACCGATGTGCTGCGCCTTTTTGATGCGGACCCCGAAACGCATGCGGTGATCCTGATCGGCGAGATCGGCGGTACGGACGAGGAAGACGCCGCTGCCTATATCGGCAGCCGTCAAGGTAAACCGGTAGTCGCGTTCATCTCGGGTCGCACCGCGCCCCCTGGCAAGCGAATGGGGCACGCCGGCGCGATCATCACCGGCGGGGTGGGCGGACCGCAACACAAGGTTGATGCCTTTAACGCCGCCGGCACTCCAGTTGCCGACACCATCGCCGACATCGCCGACCGCGTCGCCGACATCATCGGGGCCGGTGTTTCATAGTCGTTGAGGCACCAGGCGCCAGGACGATGAGAGAGGGAGGTATCCACGGCGTGATAGGCATTACTCAGCATGGCGTACCCAACGCGTTATGAATGCGACGGACCAGCCGGCGCATACCGATTCTGGGATCGAGTTAGCCGCGGCGTACGACGAGGGCGCCGGGAGTCGTAAAGAGTTGCCGGGAACCTACCCCTACACGCGCGGCATCTATCCGGACATGTATCGTCGCAAGGCGTGGACTATGCGGCAGTACTCCGGATTCGGGACGGCTCGAGAGACCAACCAACGCTTCCACTATTTGTTGGCCCAGGGGCAGACCGGGCTGAGCACGGCCTTTGATCTGCCCACCCAGATGGGCTATGACTCGGACAGCGCGCGGGCTCTGGGCGAGGTCGGGCGGGTGGGTGTGGCGATCGACAGCCTGGCGGACATGGAGGAATTGCTCGATGGGCTGCCGCTTGATACAGTCAGTACCTCCATGACCATCAATGCCACTGCCTCGTCCTTACTCCTCCTGTATCAACTGGTGGCAGAGAAGCGGGGGATCCCGGGAACGGCACTGAACGGTACCGTGCAAAACGACATTTTGAAGGAGTATGCGGCGCGAGGGACCTATATTTATCCTCCCGCGGCGTCGATGCGACTGGTCACGGACCTGATGGCATACGCGCAACGCGAGGTCCCGAATTGGAACACCATCAGCATTAGCGGTTACCACATTCGGGAGGCTGGGTCGACCGCGGTGCAGGAGGTTGCCTTCACCCTGGCCAACGCGATCTCGTATGCTGCCGCTGCTGTTGAAGCAGGCCTCGAGGTGGATGATTTTGCGCCGCGCCTCAGTTTCTTCTTCAACGCCCACAGTAATTTTCTGGAGGAGATCGCCAAGTTCCGGGCGGCTCGCCAGCTGTGGGCGGAAATTATGCGGGACCGATTCGGCGCCCGCAATCCCCGCTCGCTGGTGATGCGTTTCCACACGCAGACCGCCGGCTCGACCTTGACCGCTCAGCAACCGCTGAACAACGTGGTCCGCGTCACGCTGCAGGCCTTGAGTGCCGTGCTGGGCGGTACTCAGAGCCTCCATACCAACGCCTACGACGAGGCACTGGCGCTGCCCACCGAACAGTCCGCTCGTCTCGCGCTGCGCACGCAGCAGATTCTGGCCAACGAGAGCGGCGTGCCGGATGTAGCCGATCCGCTCGGCGGGTCCTATCTGATCGAGTACCTGACGGATCAGATCGCATCCGACGCCCGAGACTTGATGGGCCGCGTCAATGAGATGGGTGGCGCCGTGGCTGCGCTCGAGGCTGGCTTCATTCAGGAGCAGATCGAAGAGGCAGCCTACCAGTTCCAGCGGGCGGTGGATCGCGGTGAGCGGCGCATCGTGGGCCTCAATGCCTTCACGCAGGGAGAGGAGGAAGCGGTGCAATTACTCCCGGCCGATCCCGAATTGGAGAGCCGGCAGCGCGAGCGGCTCGCCGTCCTTCGCGCCGAACGTGACCATGGTCGAGTACAAGATGCCCTACGTCGTCTTCAAGCTACCGCGAGATCGACCGAAAACGTGCTGTATCCGCTGAAGGAAGCGCTTGGCGCCTATGCGACCATCGGCGAAGTGTCGGACGCGCTACGGCAGGTTTTTGGTACCCATGATCCGGGAGCCAGAGCGTGACCGCGCTCCCCCCTCTCCCCCTAACCCCCTCCCCCTCGCGGGGGGGAGGGGGAAAATACCTGGTAAGTCCACCGGGGAGCGTGCGAAGGTCCCGTAACGGTGCTGCGTGGGCGGCGGCAGGTATTGGCGTCGCAGACACGGTATCGCCCCTCCCCCCTGGAGGGGGAGGGGTTGGGGGAGAGGGGGCGTGGCGCCATGGCAATTGAGGAGGCGAGACCCGCGACTGAGACGACGGCACACGATCCGCTGGCGCAGCTTCGCCACCTGGGAGCTAAGGCGCTGCACCCGGCGGGCGCCGAGGCGGAGGAGCGCCAGCACGTCCGCGGCAAGCTCACTGCGCGCGAGCGCCTGGTTCTCCTGCTGGATGCCGATTCCCTGGTCGAACTGGACCGGTTCGCCACGCATCGTTCCTCTGCCTTTGGGATGGAGGAGCGGCGCTATTTGGGGGACGGCGTCATCACCGGCTACGGGACCATTGACGGTCGCAAGGTCTTTGTATTTTCGCAGGACTTCACGGTGTTTGGCGGCTCGCTCGGCGAGGTCTTTGCCGAGAAGATCATCAAAGTGATGGACCTGGCGGTGCAGATGGGAGCGCCGTTGATCGGCATCAACGACTCCGGCGGCGCCCGCATCCAGGAGGGCGTGGTGAGCCTGGGTGGTTACGCCGAGATCTTCTGGCGAAATGTGATGGCGTCCGGCGTGGTGCCGCAGCTGTCGGTGGTAGCCGGCCCATGCGCGGGCGGCGCGGTGTACTCACCGGCCATCACGGACTTCATCTTTATGGTCAAAGACCTGTCGTATATGTTCATCACCGGTCCCGACGTGGTCAAGACGGTGACCGGCGAGGATGTCACCTTCGAGGAACTGGGTGGCGCGGACACTCATGCCACTCGCAGCGGGGTAGCGCACTTCGCGGCCGCCTCAGAGGAGGAGGTCTTCGAGGAGGTCCGGGCGCTAATGGCCTATCTGCCCTCCAATAATCTGGAAGATCCGCCCCGCCAGGAGCCGGACGACGATCCGGAGCGAGAGAGCCAACTGCTCGCCTCGATTATCCCGGCGTCGCCCAACAAGCCGTACGACATGAAGGATGTGGTCCACGAAGTAGTTGACCATGGCGAGTTTCTCGAGGTTCAGCCGTCGTACGCGCGAAACATCGTGGTCGGCTTTGGCCGGCTGGATGGGTTTCCGGTGGGGGTCGTGGCCAACCAGCCCAAACACCTGGCTGGCGTGCTGGACATCGCTGCATCCGAGAAGGCCGCTCGCTTTATCCGTTTCTGCGACTGCTTCAACATTCCGCTCGTGACCTTTGTCGATGTCCCTGGTTTCCTACCCGGTACGGGGCAGGAGTACGGCGGGATTATCCGCCACGGGGCCAAGCTGCTCTACGCCTTTGCGGAGGCCACCGTGCCCAAACTCACTGTTATCACGCGTAAAGCGTATGGCGGCGCCTATGACGTCATGTCCTCGAAGCATATTCGGGCGGACATCAACCTGGCCTGGCCCACGGCCGAGATTGCGGTGATGGGGCCCGATGCTGCGGTAAAAATCATCCACCGGCGTGAGATCGCCGAGGCCGATGATTCGGAGGAACGGACTCGCGAGCTGATCGAAGATTACAAAGAGCGCTTCGCTAACCCCTATATCGCGGCGGAACGAGGGTATGTGGACGACGTCATCGAGCCGCAACGGACTCGCGCCACGCTGATTAGGGCGCTCCACATGACACGCACCAAACGAGCCACTGTGCCACCGAAAAAACATGGCAACATTCCGCTCTGACATGGAACGCGTTCAGAGGATTGCTCCAGACCCTGGCGTCGAGGAAACCGCCGCGATACTGGCCGCGCTAGCCGCATATCTGGAGGGTCAGGAAGGCAGTCGAATACAGGATGGAGGGAACACCGTCGAGCGCTGGCGGGCGGCAGGTCGCCTCGAAGCGCTGGGCATCTCTGTCAGCCGTGAACGGCTCGACCGCGGTTGGAGGCTGTAGCAGCGATGTTCCACAAGGTGCTGGTGGCCAATCGCGGCGAGATCGCGCTGCGCGTGATTCGCACCCTCCGGGAGATGGGCATCACGTCCGTGGCCGCCTTCTCCGAGGCCGATCGCGCCGCGCGTTTTGTGCAGGAGGCGGACGAAGCATTTCTGCTGGGACCAGCCCCGGCCGCCCAGAGCTATCTCAGTATTGATGCGATACTTGCCGTGGCACGTCAGGCCCGCGTTGAAGCCGTTCACCCGGGCTATGGCTTTCTGGCCGAAAATGTGGCATTTGCCGAGGCGGTCGGCGAGGCCGGCATCACATTTATCGGGCCGTCTCCGCACGCCATGCTGGTCATGGGCGACAAGGTGCAGGCACGTCGAGCCGTGGCCGAGCTTGGTGTGCCGTTGGTGCCCGGCACCGTAGGGCCGGTTCAGACGCTGCAGGAAGCGATTGCGTTTGCCGATTCTGCCGGCTATCCGGTGGCAGTGAAGGCGTCCGGCGGTGGCGGCGGTCGTGGCATTCGGGTGGTCCACGAGCCAGGCGCCATGCCGGATGCCCTGGAAGGGGCCAGGCGCGAGGCGCTGGCCTACTTCAACAACCCAGAAATCTACCTCGAGCGCTACTATCACGATCCCCGCCACGTGGAAATTCAAGTGCTGGGCGATCAGCACGGCACGCTGGTTCACCTCGCCGAGCGGGATTGCTCGGTGCAGCGGCGGCACCAGAAGTTGATCGAGGAGTCGCCGGCGCCGGCAGTGGATCGTGCACTGCGCGAGCGCATGGGTGAAATGGCCCTGTGCGCCGCCCGCAGTGTGCACTACGACAGTGCGGGTACGGTCGAGTTCCTGCTCACCCGTGAGAACGAGTTCTACTTCTTGGAGATGAACACGCGTATCCAGGTCGAGCATCCGGTCACCGAAGCTATTAGTGGCATTGATCTGATCCGCGAGATGGTTCTGGCGGCGGCCGGCGAGCCGATCACGGTACGCGACAATCTGCTCGACCCGTGTGGCCATGCCATCGAAATCCGTGTGAATGCTGAAGACCCGGTCAACGGCTTCCGCCCAACGCCAGGGCCGATCGCCACCTACCGCGAGCCCGGCGGTTTTGGCGTGCGGGTGGATAGTGGGGTGTATCAGGGATACAGCATTCCTCAGGAGTACGACAGTTTGATGGCCAAGCTGATTGTGTGGGCTCCGGACCGGCAGGCAGCGCGACTCCGCGCGCTGCGGGCGCTTGGGGAGTTTGAGGCGGCCGGCCCAGCCACCACTATCCCCTTTGCCGCGGCCGTGTTGCGTCATCCTGTTTTTGTCCGGGGCGATACGGGCACCACCTTAGTCGCTGAGCACATGGACGAGCTGCTTCGTGAGATGGCCCCTGCCGCGGCCTCGGTAGACAGTGCCGTGCTCGGACCCACGCGGGGCGAAGCACGGACCTTTGAGGTAGAAGTAAATCGAAAGCTGTTTCACGTCCAGGTGGCCGAACTCATCGCCGCCAAAGCGGCCCTTAGGACGACCAAACGGTCGACATCGACACAGCGGATCGTGCAGCACAACAATGACCTGGTTAGCCCGATGCACGGGACCGTGATCGGCGTGAAGCGGCAGGTGGATGATGCGGTTCAGGAGGGTGAGGTGCTCTTTCTGGTGGAAGCCATGAAGATGGAGAACGAAGTGCCGGCTCACCGCTCGGGGCATGTCACGTCGATAGAGGTCGCCGTGGGCGATACGGTCGAGGCGGAACAAACGATGGCTGTTATCGAGTAAGTGCAGAGAAGGGTATAGCAGCCCAATGGGGCGGTAACGTACAGTGAGGTAAGCGTCAAGAATACACTTGAAGCTCAGGTGATGCTGCAAAGGCGGGCGGCTGCGTCGGTGCCCGCGACGTCACATCGTTGTGACAACCCCCACGATTATTTGCCAGGAGGTCGGTTCGCCGCCACCATGATTGAATTCACCACGGTCCAGGACATGTCGTCGTTTCGCACCCATAGTGAAACGCTGCAATACACCACCACACACGCCCCACAGTTCGTTGACATAACCGACGATGTGGCAGACGCGGTCAACCGCTCCGGCGCTTCCAGCGGCGTGGTGGTGGTCTTCTCTCGACATACCACTGCCGCCATTAAGATCAATGAGAGCGAACCGGAATTGCTCAAAGACATGGCACAGTTTCTGGGTGAGATCGCGCCGGTCGAGCGAGAGTACTGCCACAATAATTTTGATGTGCGCACCGTGAACATGACCGAAGATGAGGGCCAGAACGCTCATGCGCACTGCCAGCACCTCCTGTTGAGTGCCAGTGAAACGGTGCCGATGTTCAACGGCCGGCTGCATCTGGGTCGTTGGCAACGGATCTTCCTGGTAGAGCTTGATCGGCCCAAGCCGCGCGAAGTGACCGTCCAGGTTCTGGGCGCATAGATCGGATCGCCAATCTCTACTCTTCCCACTCCTCCGCGGGCTTGACCACGCTCTCCAGGAAGGTCTGGGACAGGTCCTCGATCTGGTCGATTACCTCGACGATTGGCTCGCCCTCTAGCATGTCTTCCCCGTCATTTTCCAATTGGCGAAAGACATCGGCCAACGTGTTCCGAATGTCGCGTAGGCGGTTGTAGGCATCGATGTATGGCCCGCTGACCCCCGGCGTATCGTGAATGCTTTCCATCTCACACTTGCCGCAAATCGGTGGGAAACCCCGCCAGCGTTGCTGACCGAGCGGACCCGCGCAGATGTCGCAGGTGAAGTCGCGTGTTTCGGTCACTCTGCCTCCATGCCTCTATGGTGCTTCAGCGTACAACGAGTCGGGCTGCCGAGTTAGGGCGCAGCGTCCCGTGTAGCGTCGAGCACTGCGCCAGGAGTGATGGGTCCGAGCTTCATAAAGCGTCCGGCCGCTTCGACCAGCACGACCGAGTCCCGCAGGATTCGGCCCTCCACATCCACCAGCCGGCTCGAATCGCGCACAATTCTGGCATTGACGCGGAGTTCATCGCCCGCGCGTGCGGCCCGGCGATAGCGAAGCTCCATGCGCACGGTGACCGCCATTGAGCCAGTCATGAACAGCGTGTACGCCATAGCTTCGTCCAGCAGGGCCGCCAGGATTCCGCCGTGGATCACTCCCTGCCACCCTTGCTGCCAGGGGCCAGGCGTGAAGCGGCCTTCGATTCCGCCGTCCACTCGTTCGAGATGAACATGCAAGCCGTGCGGATTCGTTGGGCCACAGACAAAGCAGGGATTATCCGGCGATTGGATGAGGCGTTTCAGCAGCGCCATTGATTCGGTATCGTTCATGTCCTGCAAAGTGTAGAGCCCCAACGCCTCCTTCACCAATCATTGAGAAGGCAGTCCTGAGTGTGGTACATTCGCACGTCTTCGTCCCCCCTTTCCAAGGAGTTTCCCATTGATTCGACGTGCCTCACTTGCTGTCGCCGGGTTGGCCACCATCCTGCTGGGTGGCTGCGGCGGTTCCTCGGCAATCCCCACCACGGGTGTCTCCGCGTCGCTCGGCGCAAAAGATATCCCAGCGATCAAGCCACCGGCCTTTGTACCCGGGCCATTGGACGGTCAATCCACCCCACGGGACGCGGCTTTGCGCCGTCCACTGGGCATTATGGTTGAAAATTATGCGCCAGACTCGCGCCCCCAGGCAGGCCTGGCCGCAGCCAGCACGGTGGTGGAAACGCTTGCCGAAGAGGGCGTCACGCGCTTTCTGGCGATATATCTCGAAAAGGATGCAACCAAGGTTGGGCCGGTACGAAGCACCCGCATGTACTTCGATCGCTGGGCTGCCGGCTTCCACAGTATCCTGGCGCACGTGGGCGGGAACGACGACGCGCAGGCGCTGCTCTGGCATCTTCCTTCGGTGTTCAACGTCGACGAGAATCGATGGGAGGTGAACCTGAACGATACCGGCACGCCGCTCTTCTGGCGTAGTCACGATCGTCCGGCGCCGCACAATATGTACACCAGCACCTACAAGCTACGGGCCTACGCCGGTCGAAACCACCAAAACTGGGCATACAACGGGGCGTATCTGCTGCACAAGCAGCCGGTTCCGCTGGCCCATCGCGGGTATGCGGGGTCGATTTCGATTGCGTACACGGAGCCACTCTACAGGACTCCCAACCCACAGTATGGCGTTCGGTATGTCTACGACCGGGCCAGCAATACCTATTTGCGCACCATGGGCGGGAAACCGCATATTGATGCGAACACGGGGTTGCCCCTGCGACCCGCCAACGTGGTGCTGATGCTGACCGGCGCCGCCAGCGCGGATCCCGCTGCCGGTATCACTCTGGAGAGCATTAACATTCCCACTCTGGGCCAGGGCACAGCGTGGTACTTCCGCGATGGCACGGTGATGCGTGGCACGTGGCGGCAGCCCAACCAGTTTGCACCGCTTCGTTTCTACGACCGACGCGGCGCCCAGGTAGCCTTTAACCCCGGCCAGACCTGGATTGAGGTCGTGCCGCCCAGCTCTCCCCACTCGTGGTCTTTCCGCTGAACCGGCGGTGGGTTCTGCCGGCGACGGTGATGCTGTCCGCCGCGCTACTCCCCGCCCGCGGACAGGCACGCGCCACCCGCCCGGGCGTCTCCATTTTTGCGCCGGTATTGATCTATCATCATGTGAAGCTGCTCAAGCCAACCGACAACGCGATCGAGCGTGGCCTGACCGTGCTCCCAGCGCAGTTCGACGCCCAGCTAGATCATTTGCGCACGCATGGGTATTCGACGGTGACGGCGATCGCGCTGATCGCGCATCTGCTCAAGTCAACAAAACTTCCGCCGAATCCGGTCGTTCTTACCTTCGATGATGGCTACACCGACGTCTACGTGGACGTGTATCAGCAATTACGCCGTCGCCACATGGTCGCCACTTTCTTTATCGTGCCGGGTTTCCTGAACACACCTCGCTATCTGACCTGGAGCCAGGTGACGGACATGGAACACCACGGTATGGACATCGAGGCGCACAGCATGTCCCATCCCGATCTCACCACTCTGCGGCCCGAAGCCGTTTGGCAGGAGGTGACGCGCTCGCGCCAGGTGCTGATGGCACGTCTGCACCACCCGATCGACATCTTTGCCTACCCATACGGCGCCTACAATACGGCAGTGCTCCGGGCCGTGTCGCGGGCCGGCTTCCAGGCGGCCCTCACCACCCATCAGGGTTGGGTTGCCCGATCCGATCAACTCCTGACGCTGCCGCGGGTGTATATCGACATCGACGACACGCTGGCGGTCTTCGCCGGTCGTCTACGCGCCGTTCCGGCAGTACTGGCACAAGACCCAACGTAGATGAACGTGGCAGTAAATGACATGAACATGACGGTCGTTCTAGTACGGTTAGAACGCGCGGGCGCGCTCGCATGGCTAACTCCGGCTGCCGTCGCTTCGTGCCGGCGACCATGAGCGGTGCGCGCAGAGCACGGCGGCGGCGCGACCGGGAGCGCATAAAGCACCGTCGACCGACTCGATCGTTTTCTCCGCTGTCGCGCGGCATTCTGCTGGTCGGCGGCATCCTGTGCATCCTGGCCGGCATTGCCCTGCTGTCGGCGGGAGGACCGGGCAACGTCGAACGGCTGGGCAGAATCGCGGGCATTCTGATCCTGCTTGGGATCATCGCCGGCATCTTTGGCGCCGTGGGACGGATGTAGCGATGCACCGAAGCGTCCGAAGTGCGCGGCTTGAAGACGTCGAGACTATGCGGGAGATCGAGCGGGCTGCAGGGCGTCTATTTAGCGAAATCGGCATGGATGATGTAGCTGGTCATGCCCCGCCCGAGTCCGTGATCCTTGGCACTTACATTGAGCACCAGCGCGCCTGGATCGCGGCGGTCGACGACCAGCTGGTGGGGTACGCCCTGGTCGATGTTGTGGACGGCTGTGGCCATCTGGAACAGGTATCGGTCCATCCCGCCTTCGGTCGGCAAGGGTTAGGACGGATGCTGATTCGGTCGGTCGTGGACTGGGCGAAAGCTCGAGGATTGCAGGCGATCACGCTCCTCACCTTTCGCGATGTGCCGTGGAATGGTCCATATTACGTCTCGCTGGGATTCGCACCGCTCGCGGACGCCGAACTCACACCTGGATTGCGGGCGTTGCGAGCTCATGAGGGCGAACTGGGCCTGGACCGAGAGAGCCGCCACGCCATGCGCCTGGTTCTCCCCGCCCAAGATGGTGTGATTGCAGGCCAGTTCTCTCGGCGGGGCCAGGGCGCGTGAATGCGTGTGTTTGATGGTCTGAGGTGGCTGTGGTATCGTACGAAAGAGCGCACAGCAGAGGAGGCACACCCATGAGAATCACATTGACCGTGTTCGCGTCCAATCTCGATACACGGCGTGATTCCGCGATATGTGGGTGTGCTCAGTAACAGCTCTCCGTCCTGAGGACAATCGAACGATCGGGAATACGCGCTAAGGCGCGAAACGTTTTCCAAGGCTGCCGCGATTATGCGGGTGCACCTCGCGCCCGACGCATCGCAGCGGCTCACGGTGATTTTGATAACGTGTTTCGCTTTCGCGACCCGTTCGACCGTTGAGTCTCAAAGGACCTTTCCATGCTTCCGTCTCTCAGGCGACACAGCGACCTGCTCGTCGCCTACCTCCGTCCTCAGCGCCCACGCGTCACGCGAATGGCTGTGTTGCTGCTGTTCAGCATCGGCCTCGAGTTGGTCAACCCGCAGATCGTGCGGTACTTCATTGATACCGCGCAAAAGGGTGGACCGCTCGGAGCGCTAACTCTTGCCAGTGCGGCCTTTCTGGCCGTTGCGCTGGTCCAGCAAATCGTCGCTCTCGGCGCCGCTTACCTGGGAGAAGTCGTGGGCTGGCACGCCACCAATCGACTCCGCGCCGATCTACTCGGCCACTGTTTGGGTCTCGATCTGCCCTTCCACAAGAGCCACACGCCGGGTGAGCTGATCGAGCGTATCGACGGCGATGTGACGCTGCTCGCCAACTTTTTCTCCCGATTCACCGTCAACATTCTGGGAAACGGGCTGCTGGTAGCGGGCATTCTGGTTATTCTGGCCTACACCAATCCATGGCTTGGCCTGGGTCTCACCGCCTACTGCCTGGCAACGTTCGTCGCGCTCAGAGCGCTCCAGCACCGTGCCGTGCGGCGCTATGTCACTGATCGACAGGCCAGCGCCGAGCAGTACGGCGCTATCGAGGAGCGGCTGACCGGCGCCGAGGATATCCGCGGAATCGGAGCCGAGCGCTACGTCCTCTGGCACCTGCTGGGGATCATGCAGACCCGCCTGCGCACCAATCGCAGCGCCCGGCTGGCCGGGAATCTGTCGTTCTTCGCCACGAACTTCCTCTATGTCATGGCCTACGCCATCGGATTGGCCCTGGGCGCCTTTTTGTTCGAACGCCACCAGATCACGCTGGGAACAGCCTATCTCATCGTCTTCTACATTGGAATGCTGGCCGCTCCACTCAATACTATACGGTTGCAGATCCAGGATCTGCAGCAGGCGTCGGCCAGTATCGGGCGCGTCGACACCCTCCTTCACACCGAGAGCACGCTGCCGGAGGGCGGCGCGGCAATGCTGCCGGCCGGTCCTCTGGAGGTATGCTTCGATCACATCACGTTTAGTTACGAGGATGGCGAGTGCGTCCTGCGCGACCTGTCCTTTTCGTTCGAACCTGGTCGGACGTTGGGCCTGCTGGGACGGACCGGAAGCGGCAAGACCACCATCGCGCGCTTGCTCACTCGCCTGTATGATCCGATGTCCGGCAGCGTGCGCCTGGACGGCGTCGACCTGCGAGACCTTTCAACGGACGGCCTCAGACGAGGTGTGGGCATGGTCACCCAGGACGTGCAGCTTTTCCGCGCCAGCGTGCGCGACAACCTGACCTTCTTTCAGCACGGACACCCGAAGGGTACCCCGGACGCTGATATCCTGGCGGTCTTCCGCGAGCTGGATCTCTGGGAGTGGTACCTGACGCTACCCGCGGGTCTCGACACAATGCTCGGCCCCGGAGGCGCGGGACTCTCGGCTGGCCAGGCGCAGCTTCTGGCCTTTGTCCGCGTCTTCCTGCGCGATCCCGGTCTCTTCATTCTCGACGAGGCCTCCTCGCGTCTCGATCCAGCCAAAGAGCACCTGGTCGAACGCGCCGTGGACCGGCTGCTGGCGGGGCGGACCGCCATCATCGTCGCCCACCGCTTGCGAACGGTTGGTCGGGTCGACGACATCATGATTCTCGAACAGGGACGGATCGCCGAGTTCGGCCCTCGGGTAGAGCTAGTGCAGGACCCGACTTCCCGCTTCAGCGCCTTGCTGCGCACCGGGCTGGAAGAGGTGCTGGCGTGAACGACCAGCACCACATGCGTACCTGGCCGTTCAACCTGCAACTGATGCGCTACGCACCCGGGTCGTTCGCCGTGTACGCGATATTTACCGTCCTCTTCGGGGCTGGACAGGTGATTCCCGGTCTGGTGATCAAGGCGGTCTTCGACCGCATGACCGGCCACGCCGCCGCCGGGCTCGGCATTCCCGCCTTAATCGCTCTCTTCGTGGCGATCGAGGTGGCCCGCTTCGCTGCCAGCTTTGGACAGGTGTGGGGTGATGTCACCTTTCGTCTCACCACCGGAGCACTACTGCGACGCAACATACTGGCGGCGATTCTGCAGCGTCCCGGCGCCCTGCCACCTCCGGTTCCGTCGGGAGCCGCAGTGAATCGCTTCCGCGATGATGTCGACGAAACCTCTGACTTTCCCACCTGGTTTCCAAACGAGGCCGGCTACCTGACGGGAACGGCCGTGGCCATCGTCATCATGGCTCGTATCGATCTGACTATCACGACCGCCGTGTTCCTTCCGCTCGTGGCCGCCGGGGTCATTACCGGGTTGGCCTGGGACCGACTCAGGGGGTACATCAGATCATGGGACCGTGCCACCGACGAGGTGACCGGCTTCCTGGCTGAGACTTTAGGCGCGGTGCAAGCGGTCAAACTGGCTGGGGCCACTGAGGACATGATCGCGTACTTTAACGTGCTCAGCCGCTCCCGTGGGATGTTTGCCGTGCGCTCGCGTGTGACTCATGCGGCAATCGACTCCTTGACTGCCACGGCGGTCGCCTTCAGCGTCGGCGTGACGCTGCTCCTGGCCGGCCGTGCCATGGCGCGTCATACGTTCACGGTCGGCGATTTTTCCCTCTTCGTCTACTTCCTGCAGTTCATCACTGAAACCACGACCGACCTGGGCAGCTTCCTGGGCGACTATGCCGCGCAGGCCATATCCATCATCCGGATGGAGGAGCTGATCCGTCCGGAAGCACCGGCGGCGTTGGTGGAGCATCACCCGGTAATCCCGGAACTCACGCCCCCACCGCCGGCGCAGAAGGCCGCGCCTCTTGAGACCCTTCGCACCCGCGGGCTGACCTATGCCTACGAGGATGGCGGCGGCATCGACACCATCGATCTTGCTCTTGGCTCCGGCAGCCTCACGGTGGTAACCGGCCAGGTTGGGTCCGGCAAAACGACACTGCTCCGAGCCGTCATCGGACTGCTCCCGGCCCAGTCCGGAGAGATCCGCTGGAATGGGAATACCGTGGGCGATCCGGCGGAATTCTTCCGGGCGCCCCGCGCTGCCTACGTCCCGCAGGTGCCACGCCTGTTCAGCGAACCGCTCCGCGACAACATCTTGATGGGATGGCCCGCGTCGGAGGCTGAGGTGGGTGTGGGCATACACCTGGCGGTCCTGGAGGACGATATTCCGTTGCTGGGGCAGGGGCTCGACAGTGTCGTGGGACCGCGCGGGGTACGGTTGTCGGGAGGACAGATTCAACGCGCCGCCGCGGCGCGGGCCTTCGTGCGCCGGCCGCAGCTCCTGGTCCTGGATGATCTTTCAAGTGCCCTGGACGTTGAGACCGAGCAACTCTTGTGGGAGCGGCTATTCTCACGGAAGGACCTCACCTGCCTGGCTGTTTCCCACCGCCGGACGGCCCTGGCGCGGGCCGACCAGGTCATCGTGCTGCGGGACGGCAAGGTTGCCGCGCAGGGTACGCTGGTCGAGTTGCTGTCCACCTCCGAAGAGATGAGGCGCCTCTGGGCGAGCGAGGAACAGGAGGAATCAGTTCCCCTCCCTCAATAGGGATCCAACAGAAAGCATGGCTTCCCACCGCACGCCGAGGATAGACTCAGGACATGGAGGCCGATCACGTGGCAAAGATAGTGGATGTCCAGGTACAGAAAGCCGCGCGGTTTCTGGCCCTGCACCAGGGGAGCGCTCCCTTGCTGCTGCCGAACCCGTGGGATCTCGGCTCCGCCAGACTGCTCGAGTGGTTGGGCTTCGAAGTCCTGGGGACGACCAGCAGCGGGTTTGCCGCGACCCTGGGCCTTCCCGACGGAGCGGTCGATCGTGATCAGGTCATGGCGCACGTGGCGGCGGTGGCCGCCGCCACCGCGTTGCCGGTGTCGGCCGATCTGGAAAACGGCTTCTCCGACGATCCGGCTGGGGTGGCCGAGACAGTTCGTCTCGCTCTGGAGGCGGGTGTCGCCGGCTGCTCGATCGAGGACTATTCGGGCCGCGCGGACGCGCCGATCTATGATGTCGAGCTGGCCGCCGAGCGGATCACTGCCGCCGCGGAAATCGCTCACGGCGGTCCAGTGCGTTTGGTCCTGACTGGACGGGCAGAGAACTACCTGCACGGCAGGCCAAACCTGGCCGATACCATCGCTCGGCTGCAGCGCTACCAGGAGGCTGGGGCCGATGTGCTCTACGCTCCCGGTCTAACCCGGCTCGACGATATCGCCTCGGTGGTGAGTTCCGTCGGCCGGCCGATCAACATCCTGGCTCGCCCTGGTGGCCCCAGTGTCGCCGAACTTGCGGCCGCTGGAGTTCGGCGGATCTCGGTTGGTGGGGCGTTTGCCTTCGCCGCTCTGGGAGCAGTGGTCGAAGCGGCCCGAGAACTGCAAGCGGGAGATAGTGTCACGTTCCTCGAACGCGCCCGCCTCGGCGCGAGTGCAGTCCAGGCAGCTTTCGGTAAATGACGGGCGCCCCGTGAAACCGAGGCGTCGAATGCAGCGACCGAGCACGAGTGGGGATGAGCTACGCGAGGACGCTGGGCTGGTCGATGACCCACAGCCAGGCGCCATCCGGCTGACGACGAGCGACCTCACCACTGGTACCGCTGAATGTCCTTGGCTGCCCGGCTGGGCCTGCCGCGCTCATTGACCACTTGACGGAGGTGAGCGCCAGGTCGCCGGCGCGAAGGGCAGCTTGGATCTCCCCCGTGAACGTGGAATTCCCGGCAAGCAATTCCTCGCACCTCCGGCGGATCGCCTGGATTCCAGTCGAGACCTGGTCGGGGCCGGCAAGGACCGCATCAGGTTCATAGAGCTCCGCCACGCCGTTGACATCCCCGGCGTTAGCCCGCTCAAGAAAAAACTGGCTGAGTTCCTCGGGCTCAGTAGCCCGTTGGAGTTCTCCGTGTTCCTCCATGCTTTGCTCCTCGGATCACGCATCTGTACTCGGTGTCTTTCCAAGCGTAGTTGATTCCTACCCAGTGCCTGACCGTCGTGTCGCTCGCGACTGCCCTGGGTCCGGCGGCCCTCCTCGATTTCACCCCCTCTCCGCGCGTCCCTCAGTTGATGTCCAGAGGCTGCACTGCCTTCGATGGAAGAGACGAAGGATCAGCAGGAGTGAAGGCACCAGGGCGGCGTAGGCCGTTCATCTCGATCCCTGTCGCCAACGGGAGGGTAGCTCTCCTGGCGTTCTTGTACTCGTAAACTCTTGTGGAGGACAAGCAACCAAACGCTGGTTTGAGGGAGGAGAACGAGTGACTGACCGACTGCAATTGAGCGTTCCTCGAGGTGAAGCCCGCCGATTGCTACACAGGCAGATCAACCGAGGGGCCGAGGTGATAAATCTACCTCTGGATGACGAGCAACTCTATCGACGTGCCTCCATCGAGGAAGAAAAGTGGAAGCACAACACTATCTTGCTGCTGAGACAGATCTACTCCAACGCCTCGATCGCTGATCACTACGCTCCTCCGAACGAGGCTACGATGAGCGCGGATTGGGATATCGAGGTCCAATATTTCAGGGGAGATCTCGAACGGCGAATTGGGAAACTCGAGGGATATCTGCAGGCTCTCGATGATCTGACGGAGGTGCTGCAAGACCACCTGGAGGGGGAGAAGCCGACTGATACTGTACTACGCATCATGCGGCACTTTCATACGGTGGCGCGGCAACTGCAGAGGCGAAAACGGCAGCGATCACCTTTCCTCATCAATGATGAGTACGATGTGCAAGATCTTCTCGCGGCGCTCCTGAAGTCCGTCTTCGATGACGTACGTGGTGAGGAAGAGATGCCCAGTTATGGGGCCACGCGCTCAATCATCGACTTCCTTCTCCCCCGCGAGGGTATAGCCGTTGAGACCAAAATGACACGGGAAAGCATGACGATGCGGGACCTACGCGAGCAACTGAGTGCTGACATCGACAGCTATCGGAAGCACCCGGATGCGTCCTCGTTGATTTGCTTTGTTTACGATCCTCAAGGCTACCTTGAGAACCCTGTCGCACTCGAGTGGGACCTGTCAGGAGCCCGCAACGAGATGATGGTCCATGTTGTGGTCAACCCAGGTGGACAGAATCAGTAGGGAGACTCACAGAGTCCCGTAGTCAGCGCGGGTATTCCTCGCGACACTTGTCGCCGGGGGGAGGGCAGCTCCCCTGGTGCTTTTCGCCGGACGAATCACCGACGTCCGGGCCGGAGAAGTGCCCATTCTAGGGCGTCTCCAAAGGGCAGCACCGTGGCGCATCGATCAGACGCGTGAAACATCTCGCTGGCCGACAGGGTGAGCCGACACGTAGTACCTGGCGACTGGTGCGACAGCACCAGCGTGCCCCTTGCTGGCAGTGGACACCAGATGGATCTGAGATGAAGCGTTACTCGGCACACAAAAGCGTCGACATCGTGCCGGGAGATTCCTCTCAGATCGCCCGGAATGCCCGCTACGGTGCCCGACGGCCGGAAACGGAGTTAATGTGATCCATCGGCATGATTTCTATCCGGCAGAGAGAAGTCTGCGCAGTTCCAGCGCAACTGCCTTCGGAGACGTGCGAAGACTCTCTGATTACCCGTGGCGTTCGGACCACACCCCTGTATCGCCCGTACCCCGTTCCACGTCCTGGCCCATGATGCTCCATTCTGAAGTATGGACGACGAGAGCATGATCCATCCCCCTCTGGCCGCACTTCTCGACGACCTCGAGCATGGCAATCCACCGGACCGGGTGGAGACTGCAAAGATGCTGGCTCGACTCGGCAGCGACGAGGCCGTCTCGTCACTGATCGCCCTGCTGCAGACGGCGGAGGATCAGGACGTCCGGCGGTGGGCGGCGTACGCGCTCGGGTTTATGGGGAGTGTACGAGCAAAGACACCGTTGATCGTCGCCCTGCGTGACCCGGTGAATGAACTCGATGTGCGGTGCCATGCAGCCGAAGCGCTTGGCCATCTGCTCCCCTACACCGGGAGACACGACGATGCCCTCCGCGCGCTCCGTGATGTCATCCTGAACGAAGGAGCTGAGCTCCGTTTCTGGGCTGCCTTCGCGCTTGGCACGATCGGTTCAGACCACGACATCCCACTCCTCGAATGGTTGGCAGCGACCGATGATCGGGTTGTTCAGCACTGGTGGACCGTCAGTAGGGAAGCGACCGAGGCCATCGAGCACATCCGCGGACTCGGCGCGTCCACTGAGAGAAGATCCAGGGCCGTGAACGGACCCGGCATGCCATCGGGCACCCCGCTGTCCGTGGTTGTCGACACATCCATGTCTCGGTCGATCTGCTGCAGTGTCGCTGTCAGCGGGGCAGCGATGATTCTGGGCGATTTTCGGCGCTGATGCAGCGAGAAGCGCCCCTAAGGACGACGAGTGGTCAGAGCGGCGAGGGCAGCGAGCCGCTGAACCGCGGGGAGGGCGCGGTCCGCCGCAGCTGCCGGCTGTTCGACGTAACCTTACGGTCGATGGGGCTTGCTGTGATCAATGGTTCGCTGGCGCCCATACTGCTGCCATAAGTCCTGTTGTGGACTCTGTGGCGTCGGTCGTGCCGTCCCTCGCGGTCGAATGACCATGATGGCCAGACCCGCGATCATCACCCCAGCAGTGCCCACCAGCGTCTTTACCCCGAACTGCACCACTAGGTGCCACACAAGTCCAAACACAACCATGAGCCCCCCGGGAAAGAGCGACCAACTCAGGCCACGCAGCGTCCATCGTTGCGGCACGGTGCCGCGAGCGAAGGACGACACCCAAAACGAAGACGGCAGAACATTCGAAGCAATCTGCCACAGCCCGACGGCTATACTCACCCCTGCGACGACGTCACCCTTCACAACAATCCGCAGCACGAAGATCACGCTCACCATGAAAACGACCGTGATCATCCAGCGAAACCGCGCCCGTCGTATCATGCCTCCATAGTAGCGCCGTCAGACTCTAATCCGTGGCAGTCGAGGACTTGCTCGCCAAGGGAGCCGATGCGCACGAGTTCCACGATGACCTGATGCAACGGTTCCTCGCGTATCGCGAGCGTGGCGAGGTTATCGAGCGTGATGCTCTGGTCGAAGTCCTGGACGAGATGGAAGAGGTACACCTCGCCTAGTCTCTTCATCTCAACCCCTGCGCCGAGAGCTGAGTCCTCTTCGTGTGTGTGTACAGTCGGAGCTGTTACGATGACGTGGAGTTATACCGACGCACGGCCAGGTACCCGAAAACCAGGCCGATAGCCAGCGCCCAGAGCAACGACTGAATCACCAGGGATGCGGTGCTCTGCCCGGCGAACAGCGCTTGACGCTGAGCCGCTGAAATGTCGCCGATGGTCAGCGCACGCACGGCATCGATCACCGTCGTAACCGGCTGGTGATCGGCAAAGGCGCGCAACCACCTGGGCATGGTGGAGGTCGGTACGAAGGCGCTACTGGCGAAGGTGAGTGGGAAGACCACCGGGAAGGTTGCCGCGTTCACGGTCTGCACGTTGCTGGCATAGAGGCCAACCAGCGCGAAGACGAAGCAGATGGCCAGGGCGAAGGCCAGCAGCACCAGTAGTCCGAGGATCAGACCCGGCACGCTGTGTGGCCGAAAGCCCACGGCGAGTCCTGCCAATACGATAACGATCAGACCTACCGCGTTGCTCAAGGTGTCCGCCGTCACCCGGCCTGCCAGTACCGCACTGCGCGCCATCGGCAGCGAACGTAATCGATCGATGAAGCCCTTGCCGCGATCCTCGGCCATCCCAAATCCGCTATTACCGGCGGCGAAGATGGCGGTCTGGACGGCGATGCCGGGAATCAAGTAGTTCACGTAGTTGATGCCGTCGAGCCCCTTGATCGCTCCTCCGAAGACATAGCGGAAGAGCAGGGTGAACATGATCGGCGAGACCAAGGTAAACATCACCTGATCGGGAGCGCGCATCAACCGCCGCAGGTTGCGGCCCGTCATGGCGATGCTGTCGGTCACCGCCCAGCCCAGCCTCCCGGCGGTTTCCCGAGCCGCCGAGGTGCTCACGCGGACTTCTCCTTCGGCCGTCCAGGCCGCCACTTAGCCGGGCGCTTGTTCTCCTCCTCCTGCTCCGCCGCATGGCCAGTGAGGGAGAGGAACACGTCGTCCAGGCTGGGCTGACGCAGTTGGAGCCCGATGGGCTCGATTTGGGCCGCGTCCAGGCGGCGAACGACCTCGGTCAGCGTGGCGGGCCCGGCAGCGGTGGGCAGGCGAACCACGGCGCCATCCCTCATGGGGCTGGCATCACCCGCCCCAGAAAGGGCCTGAGCGACCGCCACGGCATCGCCATCGTCGGACAGGACCACCTCGACCACGGTGCCTCCCAGCCTGGCCTTCAGTTCGGCGGGTGAACCCTCGGCGATGACACGACCGTGATCGACCACGCAGATTCGGTTGGCCAACCGATCGGCCTCTTCGAGGTACTGAGTGGTGAGCAGCACCGTGGTCCCTTCTGCCACTAGATTGGCGATCACCGACCACAGGTCGATCCGGCTGCGGGGATCCAAGCCGGTGGTGGGCTCGTCGAGGAGCAGCACCGGTGGTTGTGCGACCAACGCCGCGGCGAGGTCCAGGCGGCGACGCATTCCTCCGGAGTACGTCTTCAGCGGTCGGTTGGCTGCCTCGGCCAGACCGAACTGCTCCAGCAGTGCCCTGGCACGCTCGCTCCGGACCGCCCGGCTCAGATGGTTGAGGCTGCCGACCAGCAGTAAGTTCTCGGAGCCGGTAAGCGCCTCGTCTACCGCTGCGTACTGCCCGGCAAGCCCGATAACCTTGCGTGCATCCCCTGGGTGGGCCAGCACATCAACGCCGGCGACATGGGCGCTGCCCGAATCGGGACGGAGCAGCGTGGTCAGAACCCGGACGGCGGTGGTCTTGCCGGCGCCGTTCGGCCCGAGCAAGCCCAAAACCGTGCCGGTCGGGATCTCGAAGCTCACGCCGTCCAGGGCGCGAATCGAGCCCTTGAAGGTCTTGACCAGCGATTCGACGGCTACGGAAATTCCTGTTTTTTGTGACATACCCGCCAGTATACTGTGCCCGCTCGAGCGGTTAGAGCCGTTCGATTACCGGCACCCCGAGTACCCCGCAGACGTTGGTCAGCACCTCGCGAACCGTGCGCACCAGCAGCAAACGAGCATCGCGCAGGGCCGGTTCGGCGTTGAGGACCGGGCAATCCCGGTAGAACTGGCTAAAGATGCTGGCTAGCTCGTAGGCGTATTCGGCGAGCAGATTGACCGAAAGGGTCCGGCAGGCGGTAGCCACCAACTCTGGATACTGGGCCAGGTGAAAGAGGAGACGCTGTTCCTGCTGGTGCTGGAGCAACCCGGCATCGGCTGCGTCGATGGTTCCGGCCGTCACGCCGGCCTCCGCTCCCCGGCGCAGGATAGCGAACATCCGAACCAGGGCGTACTGCACGTAGAGGCCGGTATTGCCGTCGTAGCTCACCACGTCCGCGACATCAAAGACGATATCACGCAGGGGGTTGTATTGCACCATGAAGTAGCGGAGGGCGCCGACGCCGACCGCCTCGGCGATGCGTTCCATCTCTTCATCGCTCAGATCCTGGCTTCGCTTTTCTTTGATGCGCTGATGAGCGGCGCGAACCGCTTCCTCGATCACCGCGTCGCCCGAGACGCCGGTGCCCTTGCGGCCACTTATCTTCCCCTGAGCGGTGCTCACCAGGCCGTAGGCCAGATGGAAGAGGTGCTCCGCTTGCTCGCCGAAACCGGCGGCGCTCAGCCCGTCTTTGACCGCCTCCTGTGCCTGACTCTGGTGCACCATGATGATGTTGATCAGGCGATTGGGGCGCGGCTGGGCGCGCGGCGACCCGTGGAGCGCGGTAGACCACAGGGTCTCACCGTTCGGCTGGATGGCGTATTCGGCGTAGGTCAGCCGGTCCGGCAGCAACTGAAACTTCCACATGTGGTAGGCGATGTCCTTGCCCACATAGGTCGGAATGCCGTTCGATCGAATCAGCACTTCGAGCTTTGGCTCATCGCCTTCGCGTGCTCTGGCCCGCGTCTCGATCACCAGGGCGCCCGCGTAGTGACCCTCGGTGGCGCGATACACGGTTGCCGATTGTTCGATCCGGCGGATAGCTTCCGCGAAGAGATGGGAGCCTACCAGGTGACTCTCCCAGTTCAGTAGGTCGTAAAAGATACCGAGACGGTAGGCGGTCTTGAGTTGAGCGCCGAGCAGTTGGTGCTGGATATCGTTGTGCTCGCCGCGCTCGATGGCATGCATGGTCTGGAGGATTCCAGTCTTGAGCCGCTCGATGTTGGCTAGCCGGGCCACGGCGCTGGCGGTCTCATCAAGCTCGGTCTGGCCGGCGCTGCTCGACTCGGGAGCGCTGCCCTGCAGATTCTTGAGTTGGTCCTTGAGCGCCTGCTCGGCGGCGATCTCCGCCGCGATTTTGACGTACAGCCGGCCGATATAATGGTCGTACTTCTCATCCGGCAGCGGCTGTTCCGGGAATGTCAGCAGCGCATACACGGCCTGTGCGGCCTGCAACCCGGTATCGTCGATGTAATTCTGAACCTGCACCTGGCTACCCGCCAGGCGCAACAGGCGCGTCACCACGTCGCCCAACACCGCGTTCCGAACATGGCCGATATGCCACTCCTTGTTCGGGTTGACCGAAGTGTGCTCGACCACGATTGATTGGGGTGCAGTGCCGGCCCGGCGGCCGTAGATCGCGCCCATCTCTCGAACTGCCGCGATCACCCGTGGCGCAAACTCAGTGTAGTTGAGACGGAAGTTGATGAAGCCCGGTCCGGCCGGCTCGACCGCCGCGACCAAGCTGGCCTGGTTCGGATCGAAGTGAGCCACGGCCTCCTCGGCGATCTGGCGCGGCGCCACGCGCCGTTCCCTGGCCAGGCGCATGGCGGCGTTGGTGGCCCGTTCGCCGAACTCACGGTCGGCGGGTGTGTTTAGCGTTGCCGGGTCGGGCGGAATGCCGACTGATTCCAGGAAGTGCAAAATCTCGCGGTCGAAGTCGGCGAGGGGATCGTGTGTCACAAAGAACGTCCAGCTTGAGGGATGGAACAGTATACCGACTATCTTTTATGCAAGAGGACATGTCCTTACCACCTGATAGAAACCCATCTCGATCCTAACCGGAGGCCCCAGTGCTCCTCTCCGACAAGCGCATCATGGAAGAATTGACGGCGGGCAACGTCGTCATCGAGCCGTTCGATTCACGTCAGCTCGGTACCAACTCATACGACTGCCGGCTCGGCGAGTGGTTTTTTCAGCCGACCAAGTATCTGGACGTCATTGACTTCACCGACGAGGAGCAGGCGCGCTCCTTCTGGGGGGAGCCGAGGCGCGCCGAGGGAACGATGGTGGTGAAGCCGGGTACCACCATCCTGGCGCACACCCAGGAAGTGATCGGCGCTACCAACGGCTATACCACGACCATGCACGCCCGCAGCAGCATTGGTCGCTCCGGGCTGTCGGTCTGCAAGTGCGCCGGTGTGGGCGACGTGGGGTACATATCCCGCTGGACCATGGAGATCAGCAATCATACGACCTGCAGTATCGTGCTGCCGGTCGGGTTGCGCATCTGTCAGATCAAGTTCGATTACGTGGGCGAAACGCTCAAGGAATATCAGGGTAAATACGGCCAGCAGAACGAGTGGACGCCGTACGATATGCTGCCGCGTCTCTATCGGGATTGGGATCTCGACCGCATCCGGGTTGCGGTGCATCAGGCGCCCCTGCCGTGAACTCCGCTGCCGATTCGCCCGACGAGTTGCGATGCAAGAACCATCCAAAGCGCGAAACTAGGCTGCGCTGCAGTAAGTGCGACGAACCGATTTGTACCAGTTGTCTGGTGCAAACGCCGGTGGGGTACCGCTGTCGCGAGTGCGCGCAGTTGCGCACGCTCCCTCAGTTCTCGGTGGGACCGTCCTTGCTGGCCCGAGCCGTGCCGGCCGGACTGCTGGTCAGCGCGCTGTGCTGGTTTGTCGCCTCCTTCGTGCCCTACCTGGGCTTCTTTGTGGCGATATTGGTGGGCGTTGCCGTCAGTCAGGTGATGGGCCGACTCGCCCGGCGCCGGTCCAATCGCTGGCTTGAAGCGGCCGCCGTGCTGTGTGTGGTGGTCGGCATGGTCATCGCCTATACCATCCAGGGATTGCGCTTCGGCGAAGGCCTCTCAGCGGCCGGCAGCGGCGGAGTCGCCCTGCTGCTCCGGTTTGCCCTTCCGCTGGTTATCGCCTCCTTCGTGGTGGTGGTCCGTCTGCGCTGAACTGCTTGATATACTGCTGTGCTCGGCCCCGGTCTCCGGGGTTTTTTTGTGCCGTTTGAGGTGCTCCGGTATGACGATCCGCGCGGTGATTTTCGACTATGGCCACACCCTGGTGGATTTTGTATACGCCGAGGATCGCCTGCTCGAGGTGTACACCGAGGTCCGCGAAATGCTCACGGCGCGGGCGATTCGCGATCTGCCTCAGGCGCCGGAACTGGTGCGCGACCTCTCACGACGCGTAGAGCGCACAGTCACCGAGTCCTACATGCTGCGCCAGCTGGAAGAGGTCGACATCGTCCAGGCCTTCGCCGGCGTGTTGTGCGGCTTCGGGGTGGAACTGTCGGATCAGTATGTTCGGCAGATCGTCGAGCTGGAACACCGCGCCCTTACCTCAACCCAGCGGATGGATCCAGCCAATCTCGATGTGCTGCGCCGGCTCAAGAGTGACGGGCTGAAAATAGGCCTGGTCTCCAACGCCCACTTCCTGCCCGCGATGATGCGGGAGGACGCCGCCCGTCTGGGCATCAACGACTACCTGGATGCCTCCCTCTATTCCGCTGAAATAGGCGTCAGGAAGCCGCATCGTGCAATCTTCGGGCGTATGCTGGAGAAGCTCAACGTTCAGCCGGAGGAGGCGGTTTTCGTGGGAGATCGGCTCTATGACGACGTGATGGGGGCTCAGGCGGTAGGCATGCGAGGAGTACTGACTCGTCAGTATCGACGGGAGGGAGTCGAGGGCCATCCAATCGTGCCCAACCGGGTGATCGAGTCGCTCAGCGAGCTGCCGGGCTACATTGAGGAGCTGCAGTGGGCGGAGTAACCCGGTGCGATCGCACAACGAGCCGGCGAGCCTCGGATTGACCAGACGGACGCGCGGATACAGCGATCCGCCGGGCGGGAGCCTACAGCACGTGCGTTACCAGCAGAAACAGCACGGCCAGCACGATCAGTAACACCACCAGCGCGGTAATGATCGCCGACCAGTTGATGGACATGGCGGTGTGCTCCGAGCGCTGCAGGGCGACTGCCCGCTGGGTTTCCGGGTCGAGTTTGCGGGCGCATTTAGTGCAATACTTCCGGTCCGGTGGATTTTCAGTTCCACATGCTTCGCAGACGATCACGATCCAACCTCCAGAATAATCAGGTGTCAAGCTGGCACGAACTGTGCCGTGACGTTCGGTAGAATGCGCGGAGGACGTTTCTTGGGAATGGCAGAGCACAGACTGGTCGAGGGCCAGATGACGCGGCTTCGACCGGCGGCGTGGGGCTTTTCCGAGGAGGAGTTGCACCGCCGGTACCGCTGGAGTCTGGACGATGTATTGCAGTACTGGAGCGGTACCATCCCCGGCGCGCGAACCTTTGCCCAGTTTGAGAACACGGTGCGCGAGCGCGACTGGCCACGCGACGGCAAGCGCGTCAGCTACGGCATTCTAACCAAGCACAATGAGCTGGTCGGCATGGTCAGTTGCTACAATCTCGGTTCCCGTGACAAGTCCGGTGAGCTGGGCGTCTACCTCGGTGAGAAACAGTACTGGGGCCAGGGGCTGGGCACCGATGCTGTCGTCGCTTTCCTGCACCATCTCTTTCACGACCTTGGTCTGGAATCCGTCTACCTGCACACCTACGAGTCGAACGAGCGGGCGCGACGCAGTTACGTTCGCGTGGGCTTTCAGGTAACCGAAAAACGCCGCCGCTTTTCGCCTCGAGTGGGATATCACGAGGAAGTAAAGATGACGATAACCCGACGAGATTTTGAGCGGCTGCACGGGGCGAATGCCGCGACGGCGTCGCCGTAGGGTATCTCTCGGACTCTGATCCCTGGAAGACAAACCGCGCGTTTATACTTCAGCGTATGACCGGACGGGCCGAAATGGAGGAGATGCATGGCGGGGCAGCTTGACCGCGTGGCGCTTTACTTGCAGGATAAGCACCCGATCCGCGAGGGCATGGAGTACGTGCGGTATGCGGAGGAGCGAGGCTTCGACGCCGTGTGGCAGGCGGAGTCGCGGCTGGTGCGCGACGCCATCGTCCCCATGGCGGCCTTCGCGGCCGTTACCGAACGCATCAAGGTGGGTAGCGGCGTCATTAACAACTGGACCCGCAACGCGGCGGTGACTGCCGCTACCTTCTCGACGCTGGACGATCTGGCGCCGGGACGCGTACTGTGCGGCATTGGGGCCTGGTGGGAGCCGCTGGCCTCCAAGGTGGGAGTGGACCGACGCCGGCCGCTGAAGGCGATGCGTGAGGTGGTCGAGGTAGTGCGGCGTCTGCTGGCCATGGAGACGGTGACTTTCCATGGCGAGTTCGTGAACCTGACGGACGTGCAGATCGATATCGTACACGGGGACCGCAGTCGTAAAGCGGTGCCGATCTATCTGGGGGCCACCGGCGACCAGATGCTGGCCCTGGGCGGCGAGATTTGCGATGGCGTGCTGCTCAACTATCTGGTCTCGCCGCAATACAACCTGCGCGCGCTGGCTCAGGTCGAAGCCGGCGCGAAAAAGGCCGGCAAGTCGCTCGATCAGATCGATCGTCCGCAGCTGGTGGTGGTCTCGATGGATCAGGATCGAGCGCGGGCGCTGGACCATGCCCGCGAGCTGGTGACGCAGTATCTGGGACAGCAGCCGCACATCATGAAGGCCAGCGGAATGAGCGATGAGGTCCTCAATCGTATTCAGAGCGTGCTGACCTGGCCCGCCAGCGAGGAGCAGATTCGCCAGGCGATGAAGCTGGTGCCGGACGATGTGGTGCAGCTCATCACCGCCTCCGGTACGCCGGACGAGGTTCGTGCCAAAGTGCAGGAGTATGTCGATAGCGGGACGACCTGTCCAGTGCTCTATCCGTTGGGTGACGACGTAAAGGCCATGATCGATGTCTTCGCTCCAGCCTGAGGTTCGGCGGCTGGCCTTCATCGGCGGGACCGGACCCGAAGGTCGCGGCCTGGCGCTGCGCTTTGCCGCCGCCGGCTATGAGGTGGTGATCGGCTCGCGTTCGCAGCAGCGAGCCGAGGAAACTGCCGCCCAGCTACGGGAAAGCATCCCCAACTTTTTGTTAGCGGGCGCTGAGAACGGCGACGCCTGCGAGGCCGGGGACGTAGTGTTCCTGACCATCCCCTATGCGGGCCTCAAGGACACGCTTCCGCCACTAGCTCCCTTGCTGCAGGGGAAGATCGTGGTCAGCACCATCGCCCCGCTTGAGTTTGTTGATGGCCGCCCGCAGGCGCGACGGGTAGAGGCGGGATCGGCGGCTCAAGAGGTGCAGGCGTATCTGCCCGGCTCGCGGGTGGTCAGCGCCTTCCAGACGGTCGATGCCCACCAGCTTCAGGACCTCGCCGCGACGCCCGACACCGACGTGCTGGTCTGCTCGGACGACGCGGAGGCTCGTCGCCTGGTGGTCCGCCTGGCCAACGCGATATCCGGTATTCGCGGTCTCTCGGGCGGTCGCCTCTCCAGTTCTCGCTATGTGGAGGAATGCACAGCGCTGCTCGTCACGCTGAATCGGATCTACAAAGTGCATTCCGGCTTGCGGATCACTGGGATCGACCGGTAGTGAGGCCGCTCTGGGTGGACGTTGATCACGTCCAGTACCCTCCGCTGCAGGGCAACCTGTCGGTCGACGTGGCGATTGTCGGCGCCGGCCTCTCCGGCCTGGGCGCGGCGTACGCGCTGCGCGATAGTAGCGCCCGCGTGGTCGTCCTGGAAGCCGACACCGTTGGCAGCGGCGCCAGCGGTCGCAACGGCGGCTTCGTGCTGGCCGGTCCCGCCATGGAGTACGCCGACGCGGTGGAGCGATTGGGCGCCGGCGCAGCTCGGGATCTTTGGGACTTCACCGTCGAGAACAATCGCAGCATTGCGCGGCTGATCGAGGAGTACCAGATCGACTGCGGCTATCTTCGCCGCGGCAGCATGTCGCTGGCCGCCTCCGAGGACGAGGTGGAGGTGCTCCAGCGCACGCACCGGGCCCTCACCGCGGCCGGCATCGCCACCTGTCTGGCTGCCGCAGAGCAGTTGCCACGGCCGTTCGATCGCTCGTATTTTGCCGGCCTGTACTATGCCGGCAATGCGGAGATGAACTCGGGTGCGTTTGTTCGCGGCGTGGCCGGCGCACTCTCGCCCCACGTCGCCTTCCACGAGCGGACGCGGGTGGGCCGGCTGGAGCACAACGGCGAATGGGAGCTATCCACGCCGTCGGGTGTAGTCAGCGCCCGGTCGGTCATACTGGCTGCCAATGCCTGGACCTCGACCCTGCTCCCCGATTTTCCGATCTACCCCACCCGTGGACAGGTCCTGGCCACCGCGCCGTTACCGTCGGTGGTGGTTCCCTTTCCGATGTATGCCAACCACGGGTACCAGTACTGGCGGCAGCCGGCGGACGGGCGACTGGTGGTTGGTGGGTGGCGTGATCTGGATATTGGGAACGAGGTGGGCCGCGACCAGGTACTGCACGAGGGTATCCAGGAGGCGCTCGATGCGTTCGTGGCCACGACGGCGGGCGCCGGGACCAAGATCGACTATCGGTGGAGTGGGTGCATGGGGTTTACGCCCGACCACTTCCCCTTGGTGGGACCAGTCCCCGGCATGCCGGATCTGTATGTTGCCGCCGGGTATTCAGGACATGGGGTGTCGATGGCGTTCCGGTGTGGTGAGTCGGTGGCGCTAAGCATCGAGGTGCGGGATGTCGAGATTCCGCGGGCGTTCTGCCCCGAGCGATTCAACGGCGTGAGATGGGAGGCTGATGGCGCCGTCTCTTGAGAGACGTAAGTATGATTCTGCCACGCTTCTGCATCAGGCTTACACGCGTGGTGAAACGGATGCATCGCGCGGTAGCATCAGGGAGGAAGACACTCATGTACGCCCGAAACTCGTTCCTGGCCCTGACCACTGGGCTCTGGATCGGTGTGACCTTGCTGGCTGGGTTCTGGATGGTCGGGGCTTTGATGGTCGACCCAATAACCTACCTCCTGCATACCTACGTCCCGGGACAGACGGCCCCAGCACCCAACAGCCATTTCGTCACAAAGCAGACCCACGCGATTGCCTACGTCTCTCTCTCGGGCACAGTACCGACGAAACAGTCGGTTGGCCAAGAGGCGGAGTTACACGTGCACGTCGACTCAAGTGACGCCAGTTTGGTGCCGATACTCTATCTCCAAGGGCTCACCGCCTGGAGGATAGTGGTTCCGGCGAGCTACCCCGGCTTCAATCCGGGGGTGGGAGGGTGTACTGGTGGAGGGGATGGCGTTCCATTCGTGTTACACGAGCAGGTGAGTCAGCGCGTGTATGTGCAGATGCCGTACGAACACTGCGACGTTGACCTCTACGTGGTGCCACGGAGCATTGGACGTTACCCGCTGACCATTAAGGTGTACACGCCGACTATCGCTAACGTTAATCCCGAAATGGTCTGGAACCCGCACAAGATCGCCTGCTCGTGGCTGCTGAAGGCGGTGCAATTGCGCTGGGACGTTGCAGTGCAGAGGTAACAATTATGAAGGTTCCTGCACTGGGCGGCACCAACCTCACAGGACCGTACATCGTGCGCAAGTTGGCGAGCTTGGGACATTCGGTAATCGTCTTTCATCGGGGCGAAACAGAGGCTGACCACTCGGTCGAAGTGCGGCACATCCACGGTAATCGCGCAAACATTGATCAGTACACCGATGAGTTCCGGCGACATGCAGTCTCTGGCCGGCATTGCAGGCCGAGTGGTGGGAATTAGTAGCCAGGATGTGTACCGAGCCTACGATGTGCTGTGGGGGCGGGACCCGTGTCCGCCGCAGCCTATGCCGCTGAGTGAAGATGCGGACCTGCGCACAAGGTTCTTCCCGGATGCGCCCAGTAGTGAGAAGATCCTTGCCGAACGGATGTTGTTGGGGCGCCCCGATCTACCCGGGACGGTCCTGCGTTATCCCATGGTCTACGGCCCTCGGGACGGAGGGCGGATCGCTGATCCGCTCAAGCGCATGGACGACGGGCGTGACGCGATTCTCCTGGAGAAGCGACAAGCAGGCTGGTGCTGGTCTCGTGGGTACGCGGAGAACGTGGCGCATGCCACCGTGCTCGCAGTACTCGACGACGGCGCTGCGGGTCGGGTCTATAACGTGGGTGAACCGAATGCGCTCTCCCTGGAAGAGTGGATCCAGGCAATCTGTCGAGCCGCGGGCTGGAACGGAGAGGTCATCTGCCTCCCGGCCGACCAGCTTCCGGCCCACCTCCTTAGCGATTATAACTGGGAGCAGAACTGGATCGTGGATACTTCGCGCATCCGTACTGAGCTCGCGTACAGCGAGACCATCTCTCGCGAGGAGGCCCTCCGCCGCACCGTGGATTGGTGGAGACAAGCTTCGCCCGATGAAGTTTCCGAGCCCTTTACCCCGAAGACATCTCCGGATGACTACGCCGCGGAGCGACGCGGTGCTCTCCGGTTACCGCGCACGTAGGTCATAGTCAGCCTAACAGCCGCTGTCGGATCCTTCACGCGAAGAGGGGTGTAAGTTGGAGGTTAAAGAAGTCGGCTGGGTCACTGGCGGGACGCCCGATCGGATAACGTGACACGAGATCCGGGAGACAGCGCTGGAGCACTATGGACTCGTCGGGTCCGTGGGGTAGGAGAAGACGACGTGGCCGGTCGCCGCGCTCACCACCACCACAATCTTGTGGTACGTGATGGAGCTGCCCGGAGCAAAGTTCGGCATTCCCCGGTCAGCAATGACGAGCCAGGCCTTGAGGTGTTGGTGCACCGCATCTCCCTTGATGCTGACCACCGCGCGGACTATACCGGCCTTGGGATCCATGTCGCTATCGGAGAAACCCCACACTTTCTCCGCGGCCTGCAAGGCGTGGATCGCCGGAACGCGCACCTGCCCGGCAGGCAGCGGTGCGAGCTCGGCATCCTGCCTCGGTGGTACGAGCGCGATGTTGCCACTCACCGGCACAAAGACCGCCGTGACCTGCCTCGGCTCCGTGATCCGTATGGCTATCGTGGGTGTGGCAAGGAATTTCCGTCGAGACTGGTTTCCGTTGGTCTGGAGCGTCCAGTGAAACACGCATTGGCAGTGGCTGTTCGCCCGCTCCGACAGATGAACCACCGTACCTTGGGCGACGTACAGCGCTTCACCTGCGCCATCGACCCGTTTCGACACAGTTTGGCCTTGCCACGAGTAACGCACCAGCAGCTTCCCGGCCGGCTTGCCAACCGGGGCGATCACCGCGATGTGGAACGCCACAAGGGCCGGGGGCGTCGATGTCTGTGCCCTGGCCGCGGACGGCAAGGCGGGAACCAGGAAGCATACCCAGGCGATCGCTCCAAGCAAGGAGAGTCTCATGGACATCCTCCACGTAGCTACCGGCCCGATCGTTGCCTTGATGACGACCTTGAACGTTTCCGATGCGAGGCGTAGGGTCTATTCTCTGCCGTCGCGTCCCAAACACCCAATGCTGCTCTGAGCTCCACTGATGCTACTGCAATGACGGCCACTCCCCTGAATCCGTTTTAGTAGTGACGTGAAACGGGTGTATCTCATCGCAATATGTTTGCAACGCTTATGCAATCCTACACAGTGGTTCAGCGATTCCCCTACACGGCCTGCTCGTCTGCATCACGCAATTGGACGAAGCAAAGTTGTGGTATCGCCTGGACCGTGTCCGCGATGCCATTCTTGTGATGGTCTCAACACCTGGCACAAGATGGGAGGTAGAGTTCTTCGAAGATGGCCGGGTCGAGGTCGAAAGATTTAGGAGCGATGGGACGATCGCCGACGAGAAGGTACTGTCCGCGCTCTTTGACGAGAGGGACGTATGACCACATTCAATCGCAAGAGTACGCCGGGGGTGAAGCATGGTCAGGTACAGAAAAAGAATAACTGGGAGGAAACCCCGAACTACTACAACACATTCCAGGTAGTGCCGGTCGTTGACCGCCGGCGGCCTGGCTATGGCTACCGCCACCTGCTCATGCAGAGCGATGTTCTCCGCTTCATCGAGCTGCTCCCCGAATGGGACGAGATTGCACGAGAACTCGATGCAATCGTCCTCGCACCTGGGAGCGCGTCTTCCTACGGGTATTACAGACCAGGGGTTGTTCACATCTGCGCCTGGCCGAACGAACTCTGGGAGGATTACTCGCCCAGCTTCTATGAAGAGCGCAGGTCCAACCTCGAATTCCTTGGTGTTCCCTGCGAGGAGCACGCTGGACAGATTCGTCTTCATTGGACAGAGTGGACAGCCAGAGCTGACCAGCTTCTCTTTACCTTCCTCCATGAGCTTGGTCACCATCACGATGCGCTTACCACCAAGCAAGGCGGGGTTGCCAACCGTGGCGAGGGCTATGCCGAATGGTATGCGCGACAGTACACCGATGTAATTTGGACGCGTTACTGCAACATGTTTCCTCAATCCACGTGACTTCTCGGGTTGAGCAGGGCCAACGCTAGTCCGTGCTCAACCGATCCCTTTTTCAAGAGGAGCGATTCATCGCATGCGCCGTCAGGCAGCTTATCCCGTCGACTTCAGTGGCGAAACCCGAGGCAGCCCTACGCCGATTGGCTTACCGGCTCGTCGATTCCGGCAATCTCTCGTAGTGCTCGTTCCAGCAGGACCCGCGCCATGCGCTTGCGGTGGAAGATGGTGCCGGCGGTGTTGTCCATCGGTTTTGCCTGGCGGAACATGGCCTTGCCGGCGGCTTCGATGGACGCCTCGTCCAGCGGGCGGCCCATGATCGCACTCTCTACGGCGGCTGAGCGTTCGGGGTAGGAGGCGATGGCGGTGGTGACCACGCGGCTGTCGGCGACGGTTCCGGCGTGATCCAGTTGCACGGCGGCGGATACGCCGACCAGGGGAAAGTCGAAGGACTGGCGAATCCGAAACTTGCGGTAGACCGTCACATAGCCCTCCTCGGGGGGGACGTGCAGGGCGGTGACGACCTCTCCAAAGCGCAGGGTGTGCGGCGCCAACCCGTCGTCCTGGTAGAGCGACTGGAGGGGGACGCGGCGCATGCCCTGCTCGCCCAGGATGCTCACCTCCGAGCGGAGGGCGATCAGGACCGGGGCGCTGTCGGCGGAGGCCACCGCCCAGCAGCGGTCGCCGCCGGGGGCCACCCGGCAGATCGGGCTGTCCTTCTTCATGCAGAAGCCGATGCCTTTACGCCACTCATACGATTGGTTGTAGTAGTTGCAGCGCACATCCAGGCAGACGTTACCGCCGATCGTTCCCTGTACTCGCACCTGAGGCGTGGAGATGAGGTGGACCGCCTGAGCCAGGGCTGGGTAGCGGGCCCGGATTACCGGGTCATGCTCAACTCGTTTGAGGGACACGCCGGCGCCGATGGTGAGCCATCCGTCCGGCTCAGGGCGGAAGTGCCGCAGCTCCGCTAGCTCACGGATGCTGATGACATATTTGGGAGTCACCAGCCGGTGTTTAATGTTCACCAGCACGTCGGTTCCTCCCGCCATCAATACCGCGTCCTCGCCGTGCCGCGCGAGTAGGTCGCGGGCCTCGTCGAGTGATCTCGGCGCCAGATAACTAAAGCGCGACAGACGGAGCACAGTTTCCCTCTACTGCGCCGAGGCGACGCGCGGGGTGGAGATTGCCGCTTTGCGCTGTGCTTCCAACGCTCGCAGAATCTTGTCGGCGGTGATGGGGCTGCTGTCGAAGCGGATGCCGATGGCATCATAGACGGCGTTGGCTATGGCCGGGATGACCGGCGCCAGCGGTCCCTGGCCGACCTCCTTGGCGCCGAACGGACCCTCCGGATCGATGGTTTCCACCATCATCGCTTCTAATTCCGGCACATCCAGGCTGGTGGGCAGTTTGTACTCAAGCAGGGACGGTTGCTTGTGCAAACCCTTGCGGAAGATCTGCTCCTCCACCACTGCCTCGCCGTAGCCCATGTACATGCCACCCTCGATTTGCCCTTCACAGACCACGGGGTTGAGCGCGCGGCCCAGGTCGTGCGCGACGGTGAGTTTGCTCACCGTCAGGACACCCGACTCCAGGTCGACCTCGACCTCAGCGGCGCAGCAGGTGAAGCTGTAGGCGGGCGAGGGGCCGACTCCGGAGCCCTTGTAGTCGCCGGCCAGCTTGGGCGGTGTGTACGAGCCGACCGAGGCCAGCGTGCCGAATCTCTCTTCAGCCAGCTGCGCCGCATCGGCGAAGCTGATCTGCTGGGCAGTGTCCTCGACGCAGTAGATCATGCCGGCGGCGCCGGCCAGTTTGGCGGCTGGTACTCTCAGCGCGCCGGCTGCCGCGGCATAAATCTGCTCTTTCATCCGCTCGGCGGCCTGCTTGGCGGCGTTGCCGGCCATGAAGGTGACTCGACTGGAGTACGAGCCGAGATCGACCGGGGCCAGGCCGGTGTCGCCGGTCACCAGGTGGATGTCGGCGACGTTGACACCCAATTCTTCGGCCACCACGTAGGCCAGCATTGAGTCCGAGTCCTGCCCGATATCCGAGGTGTTGCAATAGACAGTCACACCGCCGCCTCGATCGACCTTGATCTGAGCCCCGGAGTGGGGCAGCGGGTTCCAGTAGATGGGCAGGCCGGCGCCACAGAGATACACACTGGCGGCGAGGCCGATGCCCCGTCCGGGGCCTAACTTACCGTGCTTCGCCTTCCAGCCGGAGCGTGCCACTACCTTCTCGATCGCTTCGTTCAGACCGCAGGTGGTGACGCGGAGGTGGTTGACCGTCCAGCTATTGGGTTCGACGCTGTTGCGCATCCGCATCTCGGCCGGGTCCAGGTCCAGCGCCTCGGCGATCTTGTCCATCTGGCACTCAATCGCGAAGCGGGGCTGCACCGTGCCGTGGCCGCGCTTGGGCCCGCAGGGCGGTTTGTTGGTGAAGACGCGGCGGCCCTCGAAGCAATAGCGCGGCACCTTGTAGGGCAGGGTGTTGAGCGCGCCGGTGTAGTACATGGACGCGATGCCGTACGAGCCGTAACCGCCGCCGTCCAGCGTCGAGGTGAAGTGCATGGCCGTGATGGCGCCGTCCTTCTTCACCCCGGTGCGCATCCACATTCTCACCGGGTGACGTCCGCGGTGGCAGTAGAACACCTCTTCGCGGCTGAGCGAGATCATCACCGGCCGGCCCGCCTTGCGCGAGAGCACCGGGGCCACCACCTCATGCGAGAAGGCCTCGCTCTTGCCGCCGAAGCCGCCGCCGACCGGTGGGACGATAATGCGAATCTGGCTGGGAGGCATCTCGAGGACCTTGCTCAACTCGCGGTGGAGATAGTGCGGAGTCTGCGTGGAGGACCAGACGGTCAGTTTGCCGTTCGGCTCCCAGTTGGCCAGCACCGCGTGGTTTTCCAGCGGCACGTGGCTGTTGCCCTCGAAATAAAATGCATCTTCCCGGATGTAGTCCGCTTCCGCGAAACCCTCTTCCAGGTCGCCGAACTCGAGTTTCACGGCCTTCTGGATGTTGCCCTGGCGGGTCCAGTCGTGAATCTTGTCGCTCTCCGGATCAAGCGCCTCGTCGATTGACATAATGCTCTGTAGCGGTTCATAGAGCACGTCGATCAGGTGACAGGCCTCTTCCGCGGTCCACTCGTCGATCGCCGCCACTGCCGCCACCGCCTCGCCCGCGTAGCGCACCTTGTCGATGGCCAGCGCGGTCTCGTCCTGGCTGGAGGGGAGGATGCCGAACTTGATCGGTAATTCCTTGCCGGTAACCACGGCAAAGACGCCGGGCAGCGACTCGGCCCGGCTGGTGTCGATGTGCAGGATACGGGCGTGCGGATAGGGGCTGCGCAGCAGCCGTCCCCAGATCATGCGGGGGAGACGGAGATCGTCGGTGTAGCGCGCCGCGCCGGTCAGCTTGGCGTGCCAGTCGTACTTCAGGTTGCGTTTGCCGACAATGGCCAGTTCCTCGTCGCTCAACCTACCCTCCGTGGCCGCTCCGACTGATGAAGCTCGGAGGCCGCCATTTCGACTGCCTCGAAAATCTTGGTGTAGCCGGTACAGCGGCAGAGATTACCGGCCAGCGCCTCCTGAATCTCGACGCGGCTGGGCTTGGTGTTCTCACGGAGCAGAGCAGTGCCGCTCATCAACATCCCCGGCGTGCAGTAGCCGCACTGCGCGCCGCCGGTGCGAGCAAAGGCACGTTGCAGCGCCTGCGGCTCGCCTCGCTCGGCCAATCCCTCCACGGTCTCGATCTTTTTGCCCGCGGCCTCGATGCCAAGGTAGATGCAGGACATGATCGGCTCGCCCTCGACCAGGACCGTGCAGGCCCCGCACTCGCCCAGCTCGCACCCGTGTTTGGTGCCGGTCAACTCGAGGTCTTCGCGCAGCACTTCGAGCAGCGTCTTGTACGGCTCAAAGGCGACCTGCTGTACCTCGCCGTTCACCTGTAGTTCGACCAGCTCTTTCATCCCGCCCTCCTGGCAGCCCGGCTCGGCCCGACCTTCACGGCTTGCCCTTACGTCCCGTCTCGCGGTAGTTGTCCAGCAGACGGATCAGGAGCGAGCCCGCGGCGGCGATACAGAGTAGTGCCAGTCCCAGTTCCACCAACGATGCGGCCACCGCGTCACCTCGTCTCTCTGCTCTATGGTACCGCGCACTCTGCTCTATTCAGTCGTCGAGCGGCTCAGTTTCCTCGATCGGTCCGAGGAGATCGAACAGGGCGCGCCGCTCTCCCACTACCGGTTGGCGGCCCTTGATCAGCTCTTCGAGCTTGCGTCGCCCTTTGAGCACCCCGATAATGACCGCGCCGACCAGTCGTCCCTCATAAAAGAACAGCGCGCGATACTTGCGGGCCGCCAGGTTCACCTGAACCTCCCGCTCCAGCTCGGGGTGGCTCTCGGGCGTGAGCCCCAGCACGCTCAGCCGTGAACCGAACATGGTGGTCACGTAGGTCGGCACCTCGGTGTACACCAGGCGATTGCCCAGCATGTTCTGAGCGACCAGCCGCCCGTGCGAGGCGGCGTTGTCCCAGGTGCCCATCTGGTTGTGACGATTGATGATGACGTCGAAAAACTCGGCGACGTCACCGGCGGCAAAGACGTCCGGCACCGAGGTCTGGAGACATTCGTCGGTGATAATAGCCTTCTGTATCTCGATGCCGATGCTCTCCGCCAGTTCGGTGTAGTACCGCAAGCCGATGCCGTATCCCACCATATCGGCCGGGGCGGTGTGACCGCCCAGCGTGGTCACCGACTTGGGGACGCCGTTATCGGAGCGAATCTCGGCGGCCCAGTCGTTGTAGATCACCTGGACCCCCCGGTCCGCGGCCAGCGCGTCGACAACTTCGCCGCCCTGCGGATCGAGCAGTCGGCGCAGAAAACGATCGCCGCGCATGATCCACGTGGTGTGGAGGCCACGGTGCGAAAACGCTTCGGCCAGCTCGTAGCCGATATAGCTGCCGCCCAGGGCCACCGCCGACCGTGACTCCTCGCAGCGCGCGCTCAAGGCCTTTGTATCGTCCAGCGTCTGGAACTCATAGACGCCCTCTAGCTGGTCGCCCGGCACTCCCAGCGGTCGAGGCGTGCCCCCGGTGGCCAGCAGCAGCCGGTCATACGGTATCTCGTGGCCCGCGTCGGTGGTAACTGTGTGATCCTCGGACGATATGTGCTTCACCCAGGTGTCCAAGACCAGCGTGATACCACGCTGCTCGTGGATGTCGACGCTGCGCATCATCACATTCTTTTGCTGCACCTTTCCTTTCAGAAAGATGGGAAGAGCGACCCGGTTGTAGAGTGGATACGGCTCCGCTCCAAAGAGCGTCACCTGGGCCTCGGGGCGGTTCTTCCGGATGTGCTCGGCAGCGGTGGTGCCGGCCACGCCGTTGCCGACGATGACGAATCGGACTGGCTCACTCACGCCCTTGCTCCATCCTTGCACACACAAATATGTGGCCGAACGCTCGTCCGGCCACGCTCCGATGATATCGTTCAACCCGTGGCGCCGCAAAACACCGCGAGAGCCGGTTGTCAACTCTCCGACATGTACAATTGAAGGAGCGGACACCAACTAGAGGATCTTTACGTTCTATGGAAATTGTTCGGGCCCAGGCCATGGGGTTCTGTTTCGGCGTTCGCGACGCCATTGAGATCGTGCGAGATTTGGGCAACTCGGGGGTTCCGGTGTACACGCTGGGCGCTATCGTACACAATCCGCAGATTGCCGAGGCGCTGGAGCAGATCAAGGTCCACGTCATCGACAGTCTAGACCAGGCGCCCCCCGGCGCCATGGTGGCGATCACGGCTCATGGCGCGCCACCAGCCCTGAAGGAAGAGGCCGAGGCGCGTGGCTTGCGGGTGATCGATACCACCTGCCCGCTGGTGACGCGCATCCAGAAGACTGCCTATGATCTGGTTCAGCAGCGCTACTCGGTGCTGGTCTACGGCGACGCCAAACACAAGGAAGTGAAGGGAATCGTCGGCTGGTCGGGCGGAAAAGCCAAAGTCATCATGTCCATGGATGAGTTACAGGACTGGGAGCCCACCCGGCGTGTGGCACTGATCTCGCAGAGCACCTCCAACGTCGAGAAGTTCATCGCTCTGGCGCGCGATCTGGTGGGAGCGATGGTGGCTCGTGGAGTGGAGATCCGCGTGATCAACACCATTTGCAAGCCGACCAAGGATCGCCAGCGAGCCGTCCGCGAGCTAGCGCAGGACGTGGATGTGGTGGTTGCGATCGGCGGCTGCGCCAGCGCGAATACGCGCAAATTGGTAATGGCCGCTAAAGAGGAGGGTGTCGAGGCGTACCAGGTGGAGCGTCCGGATGAACTGGAACCTGCCTGGTTTGATGGCGCCTCGCGAGTCGGGTTAACCGCCGGCGCGTCCACACCGGACGACGTGATCGATCAGGTGGAGAGCCGCATTCGCTCGTTCGAGGTTCGCCAGCCCGTTCTGGCCTGACCGCCGGTCGCGCTCGCACCTTTGTAATGCGCCGGTTCACTCTGTCTCCAGGCCGATCTGCTCGGCAGCACGCTTTCCTTGGCGTTCTACTGCTGGTGGTCGTGTCTGCTGCGTGGTCTTCGGCCCTGAATGCATCGGCCTTTGCTGATCCCTCGACGCCAACGGCTGTGGTAGTGGACGAGGCGACTCCCACCCAAACGGCGACGGCGACGGCGACCGCCACCCCTCGCCCAACCGCGACGGCGACCGCGACGCTCACACCCACACTCGCGCCTACACCTCGACCGGTCGCGACCCCGCGAGCAGAGGGCACGACCCATCCACGCACGCATCGTCACCCCCACCGTCACCACGCCACCCCCACTGCTCAGCCAATCACGTCGACCGCGACGCCGACGCTGACCGTGACGCCGTCGTCAGATCACCCGCGGCACAGGCATCATCGCAAGCACAAGCATCCTCCCACTGCGACGCCGACCCCGACACCAACCGCCACTCCGCCGATTAATCTCAACACTGAGGACTCGGTTCAGCCCGTTACCTGTAACGGACCGAACAAGCCTCCCGCCGCCAGACCGTTCCTCTCCCCGCCGTACCGCGGCTGGACCTCGCTGGTGTCATACTTCGATCACGATTCGCCCAACTTCGCGCAGGACGGCTTGATTATCACGGCGACGGGGGCACAGGCCGGCCCCGATGCCGCGCACCATCGCACCGACTTTCCGGGGTACTGGAACAAATCGCTGCGCGAGTATATCGACTACGACGGCCACAACGGATACGACTACGACATCAGTTACCAATCGCTGTACGCGGCGGCACGGGGCAAGGTCGTCTTCGCCGCCATGGAGTATCCAACCATGCCGGACCATGGCTACGGAAACATGATCATGATCGAGCACCGCGGCGGATACGTGACGCTGTACGGGCACCTCAGCAAGATTCTGGTTCATCGCGGGCAGAAGGTCAAACTCGGGCAGAAGATCGGTATCAGTGGCAACACCGGTCATTCCACCGGACCGCACGTGCACTTCACGGTGTTTCATAACTGCTCGCCGGTCGATCCGTACGGCTGGGCGGGCGGTGGTCCCGATCCACTCGAATCGTACCGGGGTGAGAATTCGGTCTATCTGTGGCGCAGGCCGCCGCTGGTCATCAATCCTCCACCGGGGTGGCCGGGCATGAACTATTTACCGGCAACCAACGCGCCTCGCCTGCTCCTGCTCCGCCTCCCCTCGACCTCACGCGGCACTGAAGCGTTTAGCCGTGCCCTCCACGCTGAAGCCCTGCAGACGCTCGGCGCGCTGAGCGCAACCGGCGTGGACGCTTCAATCGACATGCTGCGCGGCGGAATCGAGGTGCCGGGTCAGGTGTCGGCCCAGGACCTGTACCGATTGCCTCACGCGGCCTCGATCGAATCGCCCGACACCGTGAATGGCGACCGCGCCGATATGCTCTCTGCCCTGGCCCGAGCCGCGCTGGTAACGCCGCACCGTCGGATACAGTTGAACCGGAAGCACACGCTAAGCGGATACCTCTTGAGCTATCAGGGTCGCACCCTCCTGGTGGGCAAGGGTGCACGTGGTAGCCAGGTAGTCCTCAAATTCTCGAATGGCAAGCATCTTGAAACCCGTCATGTCGTGGCGGACCCAAGTAACGGCGCCTATGCCGTCGATCTCGGCAAGCTCTCCAGCAAACAGGTGCGAAACGTACGGCGGGTGCTCGAAAGCGGCGGCGCCAGGGTGCAGCCGGTGCGAAAGACGCGGATCGTCAAGCGGTCCCACGCTCTCGTCCGGCACCCGGCCGCCGCCGACCACAGCGTCCTGCCGTGGTTGATCGTGTTCGGCTGCCTCGGTCTGGCGGCTGCCGCCTTTGCCACGCGGCCGCGCTGGCTGGCCCTGATCCAGCGTCCCCAGGACGTGCCGTAAGGAATCTCGTGCCGCATTGCTAGTCTGAAGGTGTGGAGGCGCGAAGGGACACTATGCAGGACTGGTTTCTGGCAGTGGACCTCGGTGGCACCCGGCTACGGGTCGCCGTGACCGACCAAGGATTCCAACTGTCCGGTAGGCAGGAGGAAGCGACTGCTCTGCCGGAAGGACCCAAGGGCGTGGTAGGCCAGATCGGTCGCATGGTGGATCGCGCCCTGATGGATGCCGGGGTCGCGCAAGACTGCATACGTCGCGTCGCCGTGGGCAGTCCCGGCCCGCTGGACGCCAGGCTTGGTGTTATCCACGGGGCGCCGAATCTGACAGGATGGACCGAAGTCCCGCTGAAACTAATGCTGGAAGAGCGACTAGGCCTGCCGGTCGCCGTGGTGAACGATGCTAACGCCGCGGCCCTTGCCGAACATCGCCTGGGTGCCGGGCGCGGCACCCGCGACTTCGTGTACCTGACGATTAGCACCGGCATCGGGGGTGGCGTCATCGTCAACGGGCAACTGCTGGAGGGGGTGTCGGGCACTGCGGGCGAACTTGGACACACCACCATTGACTGCCACGGCCCGGTCTGCAAGTGTGGCAACATCGGGTGCCTCGAGGCACTGGCGTCGGGTACTGCAATTGGGGGACGCTTTCAGCAAGGGCTGCAGGCGGGCCGTCAGAGCATCGCATCGAATTGGCTAGGAGGTGAAGCGGCCAGCGCGGCAGATGTAAGCCGAGCGGCACAGGAGGGGGATCCGTACGCGCTGGAGGTGCTTACCGAGGCGGCGGAGGCACTCGGTTTCGGCGTGCTGAACTGCATCCATACCTTTAACCCCGAGGTGATTGCGCTGGGAGGCGGCGTGACCCGCGCTGGTCCACTGCTGTTCGATCCAATGATGCGCATTGTTGAACGGTATGCCTTCCCCGTACCGCGCGGCGACGTTCGGATTGTGCCGGCCGAGCTGGGGGATGACGTCGGATTGGCCGGCGCCGCCTGCGTAGCGGTGGCGAGTGCTGGTGTAACGGAGGCGTTGACTTAGATCTGCACGCCTCGGTCCAGCAGCACTTGCGGCACGCTGGAGGTGGGATGCGATACGACGCTCAAGGGCGCTCGGAACACGGCGAGATTGTCGGGATCGCGTAGCACTTCAGCCGCCGGGCCATCGGCGATCTTCTCGCCATCACGCATCAAGGCGATCCGGTCGAAGTAGAGCGCCGCGAGATTCAGATCGTGCATGACGGCCAGGACGGCCATCTGACGCTCGCGATGGAGGCGGCGGAGTAGCTCGAGTAGCTCGTACTGATGGTGCAGGTCGAGGTGCACGGTAGGCTCGTCCAGCAGGACGTAGTCGGTCTCCTGAGCCAGCGCCATGGCCAGCATCACCCGCTGCTGCTCGCCGCCGCTCAGTTCCGCGAAGGGACGGTCCGCGAGGGCCGTCAGCTCCGCCGCGCTGATGGCTCGCTGGACGGCTTCCCGATCCGACTGCCGAGCGGCGCCGAACCATCCGGTGTGCGGCGTTCTCCCCATGGCGACCATGGTTTGCACCGTGAACATTAGTCGTGGCTCGACCTGCTGTGGCACCACCGAAATGCGTCGAGCGATGCGGCGAGGTGGGGTCGAATCCAGGCACTGACCGTCCAGAATGACCTGTCCCTGCACTGGGTGCAAGGCTCCGCTGAGCAGTTTTAGCAGGCTGGTCTTGCCCGATCCGTTCGGACCGGCCAGCGCGACCATTCCGCCCGCGGGAAGTTCGAGCGAGACGTTCCGTACGACCGGATCCGAGTCGTAGCTGAACCACACTCCCTGAGCGTGCAGACCGGTCTGGCTAGACGGCATAGTCGCGCCTGCTGCGCCGCAGGAGATGCAGGAAAAAGGGGGCTCCCACCACCGCCGTCATGACGCCCAGCGGAATCTCGGTGGGGGCGATAACCGTGCGGGCGATCAGGTCGACCAGCACGACAAAAAGCGCGCCCCCGAGTGCGGCGGTGGGCACCAGGATTCGGTGCGCAGGCCCATACAGTAAGCGAGCCGTATGCGGGACGATGAGACCGACAAAGGGAACCACCCCGGCCAGGCTGACGGCCAGAGCGGTCAGCAGAGCGCCCAGCACGATTCCGGCGATCTTTAGTCGTTCCACGCGGATGCCCAGGTGGGCGGCCTGCGCTTCGCCCAGCAACACGACATCCATCTGGTGGGCGAGCGCGAAGGCCAGCAGCGCCGCCCCGATCACCAATGGGCCGGTCAGTCCGAGTTGAGAGAACTCACTGACGTCCACGCTGCCCATGGTCCAGTTCATGACCTGGGTCATATGGTTGCTCACCGAGATCAGGAAGGATGAGAGAGAAATGAGAAAGGAGCTGACCACGAAGCCAGCCAGTAGCAGCGTCACCACCGGAGTCCTGCCGCGAGTCCGGGCCAGACCATAGACGAAGAGGACGGTGACGGTTGCCCCACAAAACGCCGCCACCTGCACCGGTCCGAAACCAAAAACACCGACATCGATCGGTACCAGGAGCATGATGGACACGCCGAGCTGCGCTCCCGCGGAGGTTCCGATGATGTATGGATCGGCCAGGGGATTGCGTAAGACCGCCTGAAAGAGCGTTCCCGCCACCCCTAACGCCGCGCCCACCAGTGCAGCGGCCAGCACTCGCGGCAGCCGAATCGACCAGATGATGGCCTCGTCCGTTGCCGGCCAGGTCACTCGACCGGTGTAGAGTCCCATTCGATGCAGCAGAATCTGGAGCGTCTCAATCGGAGAGAGAGTCACCGTGCCAAAGAATAGCGCGAGGAGCATGGCAACCGTCAACACACCCGGAAGAAGTGCCAGACGTGTCACCGCGCCCAGGTCAACGCGGTGGGTACGACCCGACCGAAGGGTGATTTCTGCCATACGAAAGCGGCACGCAACTCCGCGAAAAATAGTCCAATATGCGGCAAGTGGGCGCCGGGACGGTCTCAGAGTACCATAGGAAAGACGCGACGCGGGCCCGTCAAGTTGACGGAACCACGTGCGACCGTGGCATTGAGATCAGTAGTCCCCGGTCCAGCAGGCGGACCGTGACCTGACAAAGGAGCGCGACGATGAGTATGTTTGGCCGCATGAACACGATCTTTCAGTCCAAGATGGAAAAGGTCCTCGACAAGGCCGAGGATCCGAATGCAACCCTGGACTACTCCTACACCAAGCAGGTGGAACTGCTGCAGAATGTGAAGCGCGGGCTGGCCGACCTGGTCACCTCCAAGCGACGTTTGCAGTTGCAGCACGATCAACTCCAGCAGCAGATGGACAAGCTGAACGTGCAGGCGCAGCAAGCACTGGCGCAAAATCGTGAGGACCTGGCCAGGACGGCGCTGCAGCGCAAGGTAGGGATTGAGCAACAGATTCAAGGCCTGGATACGCAAATAGCTAGCCTGGAGACGCAACAGCAGAAGCTGACCGATGCCCAGCAACGCCTCCAGACCAAGATCGAATCGTTCCGCACCCAGAAGGAAACCATCAAAGCGCAGTACACCGCTTCGCAGGCGCAGGTGAAGATCGGCGAGGCAGCTACCGGCATATCCGAAGAGATGGCGGACGTGGGCCTTGCTATCCAGCGGGCGCAGGACAAGACCGAGCAGATGCAAGCCCGTGCCGGCGCTCTCGACGATCTGGTTCAAACCGGCGCCCTCACCGACTACACCAACACCGGTGGCGACGACATCGACCGGCAGCTGGCTCAGCTGGGCACGGGCGCCGATGTGGATCACCAGCTGGCGGCTATGAAAGCGCAGCTGGGACAGACGCCACAGAAGCAGTTGGAGGAGGGCAAATGATTGTTCGGATCAGCGGCCATGGGCAGTTCGAGCTGGACGATGCGGCGGTGCACCATCTCGAAGAACTCGATACCACTCTCACCGCTGCCCTGCATGCCGGCCAGGAGGCCGAGTTTCACCGGCTGCTGGCCTCCATCATTGCATATATAGAGGAGAACGGCAGCCCGCTTCCGCACGAGCGCGTGGCGCCGTCCGACGTCATCGTCCCACCGGAGGATGTCAGCATGGACGAGGCGCAGCAGTTCTTCACCGATGAAGGCCTGATGCAGCCGGTGCAGGCGTAACCAACTGAGGAACGGCCCGCCGGCCGTGAAATTGACGGTACTTCAGACTCGTTGACCACCTGTTTCCAGCTGACTGGTAAGTAAACACCGAAGGAGCTCTCCATGGGATTCGATCAGTATCATGAGCCCGCCACCGAACTGTCCGACAAGACCCGGACCTTTGCTCGCATGATTGCGTCCCTGGGCGAGGAGACCGAAGCAATCAATTGGTACGAGCAGCGTATCTCAGTGGAAAAAAATGTTGAGGCTCGCGCCATCATGTCTAATGCCCAGGAGGAAGAGTTCAAGCACTTTGGCATGGACCTGGAGTTTCTGTTGCGGCAGAAACCCAAGTGGCGAGCCGCGCTGCAGTCGATCCTCTTTCAGGAGGGCGATATTACCGAGCTGGGTGAAAAGGGTGAAGAGGCGGAGGACAAAGCCGGCGGCTGACAGTCCAGCACCCGATCCTCCCATGAGCAGCGCGCTCCACATGGAGCGTATCGCCAAGCTGTATGGTCGCACGGCGGCGCTGCGTGCGGTGAGCCTGCAACTGGAGCCGGGAGAGACGCTGGCATTGCTCGGGCCGAACGGCTCGGGCAAGAGCACCTTGCTCAAGATCGTTGCCGGCGCCATTGCTCCCACCGTGGGAAGCGGCTCCATCTTTGGCTACGACCTGCAGCGCGAGCGCCAATCGCTGCGCTCAGTGGTCGGATTCCTGTCCAGCGACACCTACCTGTACGACGATCTCTCCGCTCAGGAGAACCTGCGCTTTTTCCTGACCATGGCCGGCCGCAAGCCGCTGGAGGGTGAGATTATGAAGGCTCTGCAGGAAGTCAGTCTGGCCGGGCAGGCCGGCGAGCGGACGCGGACCTTTTCCAGCGGCATGAAGCGCCGCCTCTCACTGGCTCGTGTGCTGCTCTTGCGGCCCAGGCTGCTCCTGCTGGACGAGCCGTATAACAGTCTGGACGCTGAGGGCGCCGATCTGATCGATGCCGTGATCCAGCGCCACGTCACGAGCGGCGGCGCTACCGTTCTGGCCACCCATGACGCCGAGCGAGCGCTGGGTCTGGCCACGCAGGTACTGGCCCTGGAGAACGGCGGCCTGAGCTACGCCGGCGCCGTGGCCGGCTGGAAGGCGCGGCATGCACAGCTCGTGGGCTGAGCAGACCTGGGCGGTGTTCCGCAAAGATTTGCTGCTGGAGATGCGGAGTCGCGTCAACTTCAACGCCATGCTGTTCTTTGCCGGCACGGTGCTCCTCATCTTCAGCTTTGCCCTGGGGCCGGATCAGTCGCGCCTCTTTGATGCATCGGGCGGCATACTCTGGCTGGCCTTTGTCTTCGCCGGGATCCTGGCCTTCGGCCGCTCATACCAGCTCGAAGCGGAGAATAACGCCTTCGAGGGACTGCTGCTGATCGCCCAGAACCGCAGCGCCATCTACCTGGGGAAGATGCTCGGTACCGTCACGGTGATGCTGCTGATCGAGCTCGTGGTGCTGCCCCTGATGGCCGTGCTCTACAACCTGCCGGCCAGACTCCCGATTGGGGAGTCAATCACGCTGCTGCTGCTCATTGGTCTGCTGGGCACCGTCGGTTTCGCCTCGATCGGCGCCCTATACGGCGCCCTGGCCATGTCCCTCCGTGCCCGCGAAGTGCTGCTGCCGCTGCTCATGCTGCCGATCACGGTGCCAGTGCTGCTGGGAGCGGTCAAGGCCACCACCTACGTCATTATCGGGAACCTGGCAGACATTCGAATCTGGCTAGAGCTGCTGGCGGCTTTCGATGTGATCTTCGTCACCGCCGGCCTGTTGATTTACGAGTACGCGGTGGAGACGTAGGTCATCACATGAGTTCATTGCCAACTTCTCCAAGGCGGACGCCTTGCTGCGCTCGTCGTGAATCGAATAGCTGTGGTCAAACTCTCCCGAAAGAACTAACTTGACCTTCTGGGCCGGAGAGGATGACCGAGTCGATCGCGGACGCGGTGAGGGAGACAGATTCCCACCGCTAGCTCATTCACGCCGGGGCAGCGACCTCCAACGCATACGCCACGGCCTCTTCCAGTCCCATGGCTCGCCCTTCCTCCCATGCCACGTTCCAGTGGGACTTCCCCAGCATGGCGCGGACGGAAGATGCTTGCTGCTCATAGCGGGAGCGCGGAGTGGCTTCCAAGGGAGCGCCGACCGCCTCGCGTAGAGCAGAAGCAGCTCCCCAGAGGCGTGTCGCCTGCTCTCCCCTCCCCTGCGATCCGGCGGCGGCGGCTATCCCCTCGAGTGGACCCGCCGTACTGGGCTTGTCGCCCAGCTCCTGGCGAAGCAGGAGACTCGCCTGATGCAGGGCCATGGCGCGCGCGAAGTTACCTCGATCCTGTTCTAGCTCCCCGAGGTTCAGGAGCGATATGGCTATGCCGAGGGTATCCCCCAATTCGCGATACAGTGCCAGGCTTTCCTCGAGCAGCGCCCCGGCTCGTTCGTAGTCGTTCTGTAGATAGGCCACAATAGCGAGATTCTGGAGAGAGTTCGCCGTTCCCCACTCGTCGCTCACCTCGCGCCGGAGACTCAAGGATTCCTCGTATAGCGCCCCGGCGCGTTCGTACTCGCCCCGCTGCTCGGCCAGGATGCCGAGATTGCTCAACGAGTTCGCGATGCTCTTCTTATCGCCCGACTGCCGGCGCAATGTTAGGCCTTCCTCCGACAGCGCCAGGGCCTGCTCATAATCGCCTTGCAGCCTGGCCAGGACGGCGGCGCACTGAAGCGCCAGTGCTCGCGTCAGGAGCTCGCCCCCCGCCTGGGCAAGCACCTCCTCAAGCCATCGACGTCCCTCGCTCAGATAAGAGCGAACCCTCCAGAAGTGGTGGAGTGCACCGGCCATCCGCAGGCCCAGGTTCGCTTCACCTTGGCCAAGAGACCACCGAAGGGCCGCTCGTAGATTGTCGTGCTCCCGCTCCAGCCGCTGCAGCCAGATCCCCTGCTCGGGTCCGTTGAGCGCCGGTTCGGCCTTCACCGCCAGGTCCCGGAAGTACTCGGCATGTCGCCGCCCGACTACATTTGCGTCTTCGCTCTCGGCGAGCCGTTCCTGCGCGTACTCTCGGATCGTTTCCAGCATCCCGTACCGTGTCTCCCCGTGGTCGCTTTCCAGCGTCCATAGCAGGCTCTTGTCGACCAGAGATGTCAGTCCGGCAGATGTGGTGTTCAGGCCAAGACCGTCGTTGGTACACACATCCTCCGCCGCGGCAACCGTGCAGCCGGCGGCGAAAACCCCGAGCCGCCGGAAGAGCGTCCGCTCCGGAGGTGTGAGCAGGTTGTGGCTCCAATCAAGCGTGGCCCACAACGACCGCTGGCGAGGGGGAAGGTTCCGACCGCCCTCCGTCAGCAACAGTAGTCGATGCTCGAGCTCCGAGAGGAGAACCTCCAGGGGCCGATCTCCGACGCGAACGGCAGCCAGCTCGATGGCAAGCGGCAGACCGTCCAGCCGATGGCAGGTGGCGGCGACGAGGGAGGCGTTTTCGTCGCGGAGGTCGAAGTCCACGTCTGCCGCCTGTGCGCGTTGCAGGAACAGGGCCACCGCGTCGTACCGAGTCAGAGTCTCGGCCGACGTGACGGTTTCCGGTTCGGGTAGGTGGAGCGGGGACAGGACATACCGCTGTTCCCCATAGAGACGCAGGGGCTCCCGGCTGGTGGCCAGCACGGTGAGGTCGGGACACGCCACGAGCAGGTCGGAGACCAGCATTCCAGCCGGGAGGAGGTGCTCAAAGGTGTCAAGGACCAGGAGGAGCCGCTTGTCGTGCAGATGCCCGTTCATCGTCTCAGTTATGGTCTGCCCCGGTTCCTCCCTAATCCCCAGGGCTTGGGCGATGCGGAACGGCACCAGCTCCGGATCGCTCAGGGGCGCCAGCGACACGAAGAACACCCCCGCCGGGAAGTCGTCGAGGAGCGCGCCGGCAACCTGGAGCGCCAACCGGGTTTTCCCGGCGCCGCCGGTCCCAGTCAGCGTCAGGAGACGGACGTCGTCCCGCCGCAGTAGTGCCCCGACTCGCTGTAGTTCTGCCTCCCGACCGACGAAGGAGGTCAGCGGCGCCGGAAGGCTATGCGGGGGCTTTTGGCATTTGGGCGCAGGCGCTCGACCAAGGCCAAGGTCTCCGGCGCGGGCTCACCGCCGAGATCATCCCGCAAACGCTCCACGAAACGCTCGTAGACTGCGAGGCCCTTGACGCGCTGGCCGAGTTCACGATAGAGCGCGAGCAGCGCCTGGACGCCGTCCTCGTCCAGCGGGTGACGGTCCAAGAGCCGCCCGTACCACTGAAGGGCCGCCCATGGCGCACCTCGCGCGCGGTGCACGGCCGCCACCCGAAGGCACCTCTCCCGCCAGCGTCGCTCAATTCGGTCCCGGATTGGAGTGGCCCAGTCCTCGTAGTGGTCTTCGGGAAGTGGCTCACCACGCACCAATCCCAATGCTTCCTCCAGCTGCTCGACATCGTCGTCCGAGGCCTCGGACAGGAACTCGAATTGCTGCAGGTCGACGGACCATGAGCAGGTGGGATTGAGCAGCACCACGCCGTGTTCGACGAGAACGGTCGACGGCTCACCCCCGCCCAGTCCGCTTCGCAGCGCATGGCGGGCCCAGCGCAGGTTGCTCGCTCCCGCCTCCAGCGAGGCATCCGGCCAGAGGGCGTCGATCAACTCATCGCGTAGCCGGCGGTGGCCGGGCGCCATCGCCAGCAGCTTGAGGAGGCTCTGAGCGCTGCGGAGCCAACTCCCGACGTCGAGGGGGACGCCGCTGCGCCGGACCTCGAACGGGCCGAGCAGCCGGACCTCGAAGCAATCGCCGGCACTCTGGACGCTCACACTCCCTCCCCGCGGAGCGTGTCCTCACATGTGACCTGTACTTCATGCTATCGCACCCGTCATTTCCTGTCCAGCCAACGTTTTGCCAACGCTCGGTCTCGTATAGTGCAGGCAGCAAAAAGTGTAGATGCGGCATGAGCCTGGTCGCCTTTGCCGTGAATGTGGAGTCGGTGGATAACCGACTCCGTTCGAGAGTCGGGTTTTTCCTGGCGCGACAGGGAGAAGAAGGGGACGAGAGATGAGAAGGGTTTTGACGGCGAAGGGTTCATCATCATTGCAGAGGAGTATCACATGACTGGCTGGCAAGCGCGCATCTTGTTCCTATTGGTTGTCGTGCCGATGAATGGGATCATCCTCGATTCATCCGCTCTACCGGTAGCCGCGGCACCTGTTCAAGCACCATGCACATCCAAGCCATGTCCTCCATCGACTGCGCCGGGGCACAGGTCACCGACACCATCGATATCCACCACAGCGCCTTCACCAGGCGCCAACGCCGTACTTACTCTTCCGTACCAAGGCAGTCCTGATGGCTGCAAGACGACCGCCTTGAGCGCAAACGACGACGGCTCGACGGCATTGATCCCGCTCGGCTTCACGATCAATTTCGCGGGCACGCAATTTGGCTCCGCCTACGTGAACAACAACGGGAACATCACCTTCCAGGACGTGCTGCCAACGTATACACCCTTCGGTCTGGTCGGGACCGCGACTCCCATTATTGCCCCGTTTTTCGCCGACGTGGACACGCGAGGATCCGGTTCTGGTCTCGCCACATATGGGCAGACGACCTTTCGAGGTCATCCGGCTTTCTGTATCAACTGGAATTATGTCGGCTACTATAGCGCCAATACAGATAAGCTCAACGATTTCCAGCTCGTCATCGTCAATCGCAGTGATCGGGGTCCCAACGACTTCGATATTATGTTCAGCTATGACCAAATTCAATGGGAGACTGGTGATGCAAGCGGTGGTAGCGGAGGGACCGGAGGTTCTTGCGCTCACGCTGGATACTCTAATGGATCGACAACCTCATTCGAGGTCAACGGCTCTGGAGTGTGCGGGTCGTTCCTGGATTCGAATTCTGCTACCGGGCTTACCCGAAACGATTACAATCCATATTCTCCAGGCGTCCTCGGAAGCTATGTGTATGCGATTCATAACGGAGCGTGCTCAAACTGTGGTCCGACCGGGGGGGACTTAACAACACCCGAGATGTACGGAGGCAGTAACCCGAGCGAGCGACACGCAGCATCCAGTCAAGACTGCGCGTGCGACCCGGTCAATACGGCCTCGGGCGACTTTTCGGAGTCATTCACCGACATCTCCATTCCTGGTAGGGGCATTCCCCTGTCCTTTGCCCGCACGTATAGTTCTTTGGCGGCAGGAACAGACGGGCCTTTGGGCTACGGCTGGTCGATCAACTTTGGGATGAGGCTGAGCCAAGACACGGGGTCCGGAAACGTGACGATCGCACAGGAAAATGGAAGCGAGGTCACCTTTACGCCCAGCGGCAGTGCGTACACTGCACCACCTCGAGTTGAGGCGACGCTGACCAAGGCATCCGATGGCAGCTTCATATTCACGCGCATGGGACGCCAGACCTTCACATTCAATCCTGCAGGCGTGTTGGCAATGATCGCGGATTTGAACGGAAATGTAATCAAGCTTGCGTACAACAGTGGAGGACAACTCACTACGATCATAGATGCCGCCTCAAGGACGCTCACCCTGTCGTACAGTGGAAACCACATCGTGTCCATTACCGATCCAGCTGGTCGTTCGGTCCAGTTCGAATACAACGATGGCCAGGGCAACCTCACCGATGTGAGGGATGTTGCAGGATACGTATCCCACTTCGTCTACGACGCCAACCACCTGCTAACCACAATGACCAACCCGGCAGGCGTTGTGACTGCTAACACCTATGACACCCTCGACAGAGTTGTGTCGCAAACATATGATCCATCGACATCCGGCTACGTGGGCCTCAATCGCACGACTACACTCTCCTACTCGTCTGGACCCAATGGATCGGAGACGACCACGGTAACCGACCCCAAAAATAATGTCACGGTGGACCAATACAGCAACGGGGAACTCGTTGCTGTCACAAAGGGCTACGGCGCGCCGGAGGCCGCGACATGGCGCTACACCTATGATCCGGTTTCGCTCGGCGCGACCAGCATCGTCGATCCCAACAACCACACTGCTACCACCACCTTCGACAACCAAGGCAACCCCCTCACTGTCGTTGATGCTCTGAGCCGTACAACGACCAATACTTACGACGCCCTGAACGACCTCACCTCGACCACCGATCCGCTCGGTCTGATGACCGTGATGATGTACGACGGTCGCGGGAACCTCCAGTGCACCATCCGGAACGCGCAGACCGGCCAGACGTGCGCCTCACCCACCGCCGCGCGCGTGTCTCGCTTGGTCATGCAGCGCCACAATGCCCATATCCTCTTCCGTTGGCATCTGGCGACGGCGGCCGGCGTCGTCGGCTTCAACCTGTTCGCGGGCACCCATCGGCTCAATCCCCATGTCATCCAAGCCCATAGCAGCCCCAACTATCGGTATCGCGCCCTGTGGTCAGGCTCGGGACCCTTTGCCCTTCACATCCTCTTCGCCGACGGCCACCAGAGTTCGGTCCCACTGGGAGGGCTTCTCTCCGCTCCATTGATGGGGCGGCACTTCCGACCGCTGGTCCAGGCGGCCGCGGCGCCTGTCGCCGCGCCCTCCGCCACCACCACGTATCACTACAGCGATGCCGCCCATCCCGGTGACGTCACGTCAATGAGCGATCCCAATGGCCGCACCTGGGCCTCTACCTACGACAGCTATGGCAACCAAATCAGCACGACCGATCCGCTGGGCGACGTGAGCACCGCGACGTACAACACCATTGGATGGCTGCTGTCCCAGACCAGCCCCATGGGTAACACGCCGCCGCACGCTCCCGCGGCATACACCACGACCTTCGCTCGCAATCCCTTTGGCCAGGTGACGACCACCACCGATCCTCTGGGCCACCAGACCCTCCGGCAGTACGACCCCAACCGCAATCTGGTCCAGCTCACCGACGCCAAGGGCAACGTCGCCAGGTACGCCTACGACCTGGCCAACGAGCAGACCACCGTCACTCGCCCGGACGGCACCATCCTGAAGACCGACTACAACCCGGACGGCAGCATGGCCGACCAGGTCGACGGCGCCGGCCGGGCCACCCGATACGCCTATGACTCACTCGGGCGCGTGACCTCGGTCACCGACCCGCTAAACCGCACCACCAGTTCGACCTATGACGGCGCAGGCAATCTGCTGACCATCACCGATCCCCAGGGACAGACGACGACCTACGCGCACGACGCCGCCAACCAGCGTACGTCCGTCACCTACAGCGACGGCAAAACGCCCAACGTCACCACCATCCAGTACGACGCCGACGGCCAGCGGATCAGCATGACGGACGGGACCGGCACCTCGAACTGGGTGTACGACCAGCTCAATCGCCTCACCACCTCGACCGACGGCGCGGGAAACACGGTCGGGTACGGGTACGATCTCAACGGCAACCCCACCGGCCTCACCTACCCGGGCGGCCAGACGGTGAGCCGGGGCTACGATGCCGCCAATCGCCTGCAGCGGGTGACCGACTGGCTGGGGAACAGCACGACCTTCGGTTACGATGCCAACTCCAACCTGACCACCGAGGCACTTCCTTCTAGTACGGGCATCACCGACACCGCCAGCTACGATCAGGCAGACCGCTTGATGTCGATCGCCGACAGCCACGCGGGAAGCACCTTCGCCAGCTTCACCTACAGTCGGGACGCCAATGACCTGCTGAGCGGGCAGAGTGCCACCGGCGTATCCCAGCCGAACGAGACCTACGGCTACTCTCCTCTCAACCAGCTCAGAACGGTCAATACCGCCTCCTATGGCTACAACGCCGCGGACAACATCACCCAGCTGACCTCCGGGGCGACGCTGTCCTACGACAACGCCAACGAGTTGACCACGCAGACCCAGGGAACAAGCAGCACAGCCTTCGGCTACGACCAGCGCGGCAACCGCACAGGCATGACACCGGCGAGTGGCACCCCTGCCACATATGCCTACGATCAGGTGAACCGACTTACCGCCTACGGCAGCGGAAGTACGACCGCGAACTATGTGTACAACGGGGACGGGCTGCGCATGAAGAAGACGGTGAACGGGACAGCCGAGCCGTTCGTGTGGGACGTGGCTGAGGGATTGCCGCTCGTGCTCAAGGACGGGACGACGTCGTACGTTTACGGCCCGGCTGGCCTACCTCTGGAGCAGATCAGCTCCTCGGGCACGGTCCTCTGGTACCACCACGACCAGCTGGGCAGCACACGCGCGATGACGGACGCGTCCGGCTCGGTGGTGGCGACGTACACCTACGATGCCTACGGGAATGTCTCCTCATCGACGGGGAAGGTTGCGAATCCCTTTGGCTATGCGGGCGAGTATACCGACAGCGAGTCAGGCTTGGTCTACCTCCGTGCCCGTTAATACGACTCCGGCACCGGACAGTTTCTATCGCGCGATCCCTTGGTTGCTACGACGCGGAGCCCATACGGATACGTCAGCGGCAACCCGCTGAATCGAACTGACCCAACAGGCCTATTTCTAGGTCTTCCCGGCGACTGGTGCCTCAAGAACCCCTTTGACCGGGCCGACAAAAGGTGCCACACCGGAGCGAATGATTTCCGCGACTGGGAGTCGCCCGACCCGGGTCACGACTACAAGACGACAAGCTACGGTCTCGGCCCCGCCTCGTTCAACGTCACGATCACGCGTGACGGATCGAGTTACTTTGGCGGCGGGGTCGGCCCCTCAGAACCGCTTGTAAATTACTCTCAGGCGAACGGGGACATCATGTCCAGCATCGGCGTGAAGGCATGTGAAAGCAACGCCAACGTCGACAGCTTCGTAAACGGCTGGGGGGTCAATGAGAATGCCTACGCCGGTTTCGGGGGCGGCATCACGGCCAGCTCGATCGACGGCCAGCATCTGGATTACGCCACCGAATATGGAGTAGGCACGCTGCAGATCGGGGCGCAGCTCCAAGTCAACTTTGATTGGCTGAAATGAAGACGCCGCATTGGGATCTCACATTCTCCGGCGTCCTACTCGTCGCCATCGGCACCGCCATCTGGAGATTTGCTCCACCTGAACCTCCCCACTTGCGATCCCCCCTGATGGTTTGGCAGGGGTGGTTTCTAGGGGAACGGGAGCAAAGCTCGTCGCGCTGGCGTGGGCCATTCCAAGGGCCATCCTCGCCATCATCGGGCTCATTTCAAGGTGATCGTCGAGACCCTGCGGGTGCTGGATCGTCCGCCGTCTGAGGCGTAGCCGCTTAGAAGGAGGGGTTTCGACCCCTCCTTCCCTCTACTCCGGCGGCCAGAGGACCGATGAAATCCTTCGGCGATCCCCGGTAGGGCACTGCCACGTCCACCCCGATCATCCGTACGCCCTTGATGTCGTCGGTCATCACGCCCACGGAGATCACATCCTCAACCACGCGGTCCCGGAGCTGCCTGCACGTGTCGAACAACGGAATGAGGTTGGCATTGTTCTCCCGCTCCACCAAGAGCACAACCCCGAGGAAACAAGGATTGACGACGTACCGCAGCGTGCAGACGCCCAAGAGAAAGGCCAATGAGAATCCGACGAGAAGACCAGCCAAGGAGAGGCGGCACTCCATCTCGACTACTCGTAGTTAGTTTCAGTAATAAGACGTTGTTTATGAGATGGTTTTTTGAGATGGAAATTTCCGTATGAACTCGTATGGGGATTTTCTCGATCCGCCAGTCTCAAGAAACGACCGAGCGTGTTAAAGAAGTCGGAGTTTAGACTCGGGGTATCCGGTTGACTGTATTCCTCGCCGGTGGAGCGCCTCCCTATGCTCGGTCCATCGAAGGCTCGCGATCTCGACTTCGCCCCGCTCATGTACAAAGCCAGGACGATCACCCACAAGCAGCCATTCACCGGCTACGACGACGAAGAGCCGGGCCCCAGCGGGCTGCGCGGCGTCGACCGCATGTCCTACTACTTCCGGGTGTTGGAGAACCTCGTGTCTGAGGCCAGGGGCGAGCCCCAAGTCGAGCACCCGCCCCATCCGATGACCGAGGAGCGCTGGGACGAACTGCGCGCGTACAACGAGGGGCGGTAGGACTGCATCATGGACGCTGATATCGCGCGTCTCGTGGGAGAGGCGCTTGCCGGCGAGCCGACGTGGATCGAAGCGGCTACCCGCTTGCGTCCACATCTGGAGCAGCACCGCGACGATCCGACACCCACGATCGCTGCCATCGTGGCCGCCTTTGAGTACGACGACATCAGCGCGGAGCACGAGGAGCGTCGCGCTCGCTGGGGACCCTTCGGCCCACTTTTCGAGGGCCCTGAAGAAATCTACCCGGCTCTTCTGGAGCACATCGACGATCAGACGCTTGCCATCTGGGCCGATGCATACGACGCCATCGACGACCCGCTGCTGCGGGCCCGTCTCGGCGACCTTCTCTGGGAGCGCAAGCTGCGCCCCCGGCCGGACCAGCGTGCCCGCGGCGCCTTCGATGCCTACCTGGCCCTCGCCGACCGGACGGAATGGCACAACCTGACCCGCGGGGAGGCCCTCAGCCGGGCGCTGGAGCTGGGCGCCAACCTCAACGACCCGGAGCTCGTCAAGCATGCCGTTGGCCGGATCGCACGCGCCGCGCGCACCTCGATGCAAGCGGAGCCGCCCCAGCCCGGGGTTGCCCTACGCCTTATCGCTGCCCTCTCCCGCCTACGGGGGGAGCCATCCGCCGAACTCGTGGACGCTCTGCTGGAAGAGGCCGGCTCTGTCTACGCCAACGACCCTTTCGACTATGACGTGGTCCTCAATCTCCAGCTCGCTCTCTCACGTGGTGACCAGGAGCAGACGGCCGCGCTCGCACGCGAGAAGGTGAAAACCTGGCGAGAGCTTGCCGAGCGGACCGAAGGGCTCGTCCGGCTGACTCACCTGCAACACGCACTGGAGATCGCACGAACACAGGGACTGCGCGACGAGATGGAGGCGCTCCGTGTCGCCTTGGAGCACACCTCCGCCGGGGGGCTCGACCTCAAGACCATCAGCGCCGGCATCGAGATCCCGGGCGATGAGGTGGACCGCTTCCTCGACAGCTTCTTCGCCGGCGAGAGCTGGGATGACTGGCTCGCACGGTTCGGAGCGCACTGCCCGATCCACCCCACGAGCGGCCAGGTGGAGCGGTTCGTCGACGAGCTGATGCAGCACACCCCGCTCCAATTCCGGGTCACCGGCATCGTGCTTTCGGAGGACCACGGCATCCCCCTGAAGGTCCTGCGCACCATCGATGAGCACCGTGAGTACAAGATCACCGAGCACGAGTCGCGGTTGATCACCTTCTGGGCGCTGTGGGGGGCGGACATCCTTGACCGCGTTGCTGCACAGAGCCGGCCATCCGCCGATGAGCTCACCGTCTACTTCACGACGTCCGTGATCGGCGCCGACATCGCCGAGCGGATCGCCGCGTCGCTCGACCACTTCTGGGCGGAGCGCTACGACGAGGCGCTGTTCGTGCTGCTGCCGCGTCTTGAGACGATCATCCGCGAGTTGTGCCGACAGCTCGGTCTCCCCATTGCCAAGGAGCCGATCGGCGACGAGTCTGGTGGCTTTATGACTCTCGGCAGCCTTCTGCCGGGTCTCCGCGGACTCATGCAAAGTGAGGACCGCCGCATCTATCTGTACCGACTGCTTGTCGACACCCTCTCGATCAACTTGCGTAACCGCGGTCTCCATGGGCTGCTGGTACGCGGAGATCGGCGCACGGCGGCACTGGCACTCCATGCAGCCTGCTTGCTTCGGCTCCTCGTGGTGAGCCCGGCTGGCCACGGCGCCGAGGCCAACGACAGCGCGGCGGCGGAGCCGGAATGATCCCCTCTCCGACGTTGTTCGGGGACGACAACGCGACCTGGCGCCTCATTTGTCCCTTCGGCGTTGAAAGGCTGGAGACGAACGAGGCTATGTGGCCATCGCGGCTGTCGAAGGAAAGAGGCTGCGCGTGTGTGACGACGGCTACGCGTCGTTCGTACGCCGCTGCCGGACCGCATCGGGCAGCGCCGACTTGCGCATGAAGCCGCTGAGGAACACGCAGAACCTTTAGCCACTCTCTGTCGCCCAGTTCCCAAAGTGGCAGTTGGGGTGATCGGTTCCGGTAGAGGCGCGTTACGAACGCTCGCCTGACAACGTAGTACAGTGTGAAGTCGTTGTCCTGGAGGAAGGTGTTGTCCACGTCCCCTGCCCCATTCAGGCTTTCATCTCTTCTCACTGCTGTCCTCCTTTCCCTTGTATGGCCGGCTGCGATGCCACCCGACCGCGCGACGCTCGCGCACGCTGCACAGGCGCAGTCGCTGCCGTGCCAGCGCAGCCTCACACTTGTCCTTCGGACCGGCCCCGTGTCGCCGGCCGATGCCGAGTGGAACAGGCCGACGGCGCGCGACATCCCTCCTGGGCCGGTCATCGAGCGGTTCCCGCTGTATCCGGGTGCCGTCCCGTCGGCTGTTGCCATGCCACCTCACGCCGTGATCGGGATCCTGCCTACCTATCGCAAGGTGGCGCGAGCGGAGTTCGAGCTGCCCGCCGGGTACCGGACCGTCTCTGCCTGGTACCACCATGCACTTACTGCCTGTGGACTCCCAATCGACGAAACGATGCCGTTGCAGCAACACGGCGGGCCGCAGTTTGCTGGACTGGGGTCAATGTCGCCTGATTGGCTGAACCAACTCACCCTGATCTTCCGACCGCTCTCTCCCACTACGACTGCAGTACTGTATGTTGCGCAGACGCTGGATCTGCCGCTCAGACCTGCGTCCTCCCTCCTGCACGGTCCCTTTACGCGCGTCGCTGTGGAGTATCAATCAAGCGGGGCTCTGCCTCACTCCAATCACCTCTACCGCTTTAGCATCACCTGGCCGGGGACCATCACGCGACTGGTCGCAGCAATCAACGGCCCGACGCGTATCTGGGTGCCTGTCGGCACTGGTGGTGCAATTGCCTTCAGTGAGTCGGTGAGGCTCTCATTCGTTCGACGAGACGGCGGCGTGCGTCCGGTCTCTGTGGGAGGGGTTGTGGATCGGCTCGCAGTGGGGCGCTCACGGCCGCTGGTGGACATGAACGGGAGGGTCCTCAAGCTGCTCGCGCGAATCGTGCAGTGGCGCTGCCACGTTGCAGGCGCGTGCTGAACCGACGTCGGAAACTTTGCCACCAATAGAGCAACTCTATGTAGCCCAAGCTGGCTCTCCCGCAAAGTTGATGATTTCCAAGATACAGGCCCAATAGGTGGGACCGGACTAAGGCTTAAGAGCCCACCCGTGGTGGCTCGCACCTCGCTTTCATCGAAAGTGCGGGAGAGCCCCCAAGCTCTGGCGAGGTTTGCTGCATCCGACATCGACTTACAAGAAGCTCGTACCGAGTTCCTCGACTTGACGCTGATCGCACTTCAATCCGCTTAAAACAAACGGCCGTCTAGGTACTACGCTTTCCGCCGATCAAAATACCCCTTTACTTACGACAGGAAACCGCTAAAATAATACCTACCGATCCCTTTTCACTAACAGGGGCCGACCACCACCATGATTTACGGCTATATCCGGGTTTCCACCGACCGACAGACCTCAGCGGGCGGCCGGTATGTCCTGTGATGGAGTGCCATCCTGCCGACGTTCCACGTCGATGATGGGGCCATTCTGCCTGGCTATGAGGGGCGGTCCGCCGCTTCTGCGCCTCGCGGACGCACAGCCCCGGGGATGCCGAGGACGCATACCAGGACACCGTTACTCGCTTTCTCCGCCGGTCAGATCGCGAGGTCCGCAAGCCAAAGGCGTGGCTGATAACCGCGGCCGGTTGGGCATGCATTGACATCAATCGCCGTCGGCAGCGCGACCTGCGGCACACCCAGTCGTTCGAGGCGGGAGAGGAGGCGGATGATGCCGGCGCCGGTCTGGCCCGCATCGCGGACGTCAATGCCGTGGATCCAGCGATGGCCGCCGTCGAGCAGGCCTGGATGCGCGAGCTCCTGGAACGTCTCCGTCCCCGCGACCGGGTGGTCATCTCGCACCTCTACCTGCTTGGCTCGCGGCGGTGCCAGTGCGGCCTTAGGTCAACCGCTCGCAGGCGTGGTTGCTCTTGGCCACGAGCTCCAAATTGATTGGCTGCACGAGTGCCTGTTCGGCGAATAGGCAGCGAGGACCGGAAGGTTCTGAGATCTTGACCTGTTCACGCGTTGCCCATTGCTGTTCTCGCCGCCATGAGCACGGTTGCCAGAGTAGGCCTCGCAATGGGACATGCTGTGGTTCGAATCTCGGCGCCGCAACCTTTGTGGCAACGGCCGCAATCAGCATTGGCTCGACGTGCGTTGGGTGCTTCAGCAAAGCTTCCTTCCAGCGGGACGACCAGGAGGTCGGAGACGTTAACCTGCTTAGGGCCGCTAAGAAATGCCGCCTGGGCACGCTGTCGCGTGTCGAGACCCAATTCTTCTACGCAGCCGACTCTGAATCTCTTTGGAAAGGATGCCAGGTAGGCATTCTGGACTAACATCCCCCTGTAGAGGGAGAGTCAACTCCAAAGACTTCCCGATGCACTCCCACCGACACTACGATGATGTACTTGATGAATAGGAGAGGAGCCAAAGCGTAAACCATAGACGATGCGAGGGCAAACCACACTTACGATTACATCGCCGTGAACCATCTCAAGGCCGTCAATCAGGTGCCGTACAGCTTCCGACTCGCACACAACATTTTGAAGCTCACCTGCGGGGGTAATTGATCTGTTGGACCGACTGTGGCGATCCTCCAACGGAGGCAGTCGGTTAGCGGTCTGCAGTCGATGCAACGGCCTGCACACTGCGGCATTCTCCTGACAGAGCGGTCCGCTCCGGATGTACTTGCGCATCATCGCGACTCTGAACTGCCTCGTCTTCTACCTGGTCGCCCGCTCTGGCGGTAGGTCGGAACACGGTGCGTGGCCGGCATACTGGACCGGGTCGAGGCTTGCGCGCTCCGGTGAGTGCTGGACTACGAGAGCAACGGCCTCGGCCATCAGCCGCCGACTTGTACGGTGTTGCGGTGGTTCACCGGCCGGAAGAACGTACCGGCCGCGCGCAGGGCACGCACAGGGTCGGGGGTCGGTCTCGGGTCTCCGGTCACGGAGGATGCTTACCTCGCGGCCCTAAAGATACATCGTGATTAGCCTCGGCAATAGGAGACTCCCTGGCTGTGCGCGGGCCGGCTTCTCCGACGGCGGTGCTTCCACCTCCCTCCACTCGCGCGATACACTGAGTTAGGAGACAAACAGGCTATGGAATGGATTCAGAGGCGAGGTCAGGTGCTGGGCACGGCCTCGCTGGCTTTACTGGTCGTGGGCGCCTACCTCGGCCTGGTGTGGTCGCCGCCGGATGTGCAGCAAGGCAATGCGATGCGCATTATGTATGTGCATGTGCCGTCGGCCTGGGTCGCGTATCTGGCCTTCTTTGTGGTGATGGTGGCCAGCGGCATGTATCTCTGGAAGCGGGACCTGAAGTGGGACCGGCTGGCCGGATCGGCCGCCGAGTTGGGGGTGCTGCTCACCGCCCTGACCCTGACGGTTGGCTCGGTGTGGGCCAAGCCCATCTGGGGGGTGTGGTGGACCTGGGACCCGCGGGTGACGACCACCGCCATCCTCTTCCTAATCTACGCTGGCTATCTGATGTTGCGGACCCTGCAGGTCGATCCATTGGCGCGTGCCCGGCAGGCCGCGGTGGTGGGGATCGTGGGGTTCATCGACATCCCGATCGTGCATATGTCCGTCCTGTGGTGGCGCAGCATTCACCAGGCGCCGACGGTGGTCCAGCCGGGTCTCCAGGATCCACCGCTGGACGACCGGATGGAGATCGCGCTGTTTGTGAATCTGCTGGCCTTCACGGTGCTCTTCGTCTTTCTGCTCGGCCAGCGGATGCGTCTGGCTCGGATGGAGCAGCAGCGCGACGAGCTGCTGTGGCAGGAGGTGCAGCGTGTCTAACTGGGCCTACGTGGCCATCGCCTACACCGTCGTGTGGGGCGCGCTCGCAGTGTACGCGCTGGTCCTGGCCCGGCGTGTGACGCAGGCTCGGCGGGTGTCCCGCGGGCTGGGGGATACGCTGGCCGGTAAAATTGAGGCCGACCAGCAGGACAATCAACTGTGCGAAACCCCAGACGCTCGCTAGCCACCGGGGCCGTCCTGATCGGTGCGGTGCTCAGCTTTCTGATCTATCAGGGTATCTCCAATAACCTGGTGTACTACAGCACGCCCACCGAGATGTGGCATCAGCATCCGGTGCAGGGCGAGAGTTTTCGTCTTGGCGGGCAGGTCAAGCCGGGGTCGGTGAATTTCAACTTCAACTCCCATGTGCTGCGTTTTGTGCTGCAGGACACCAAGTCTGCCATTCGCGTGATTAGCCACGGCACGCCGCCCCAGATGTTCCGTGCCGGGGCCGGGGCCGTGGTCGAGGGCACCTACCAGTCCGGCATCTTCAGCGCCACCAATCTGATGGTCAAGCACGGTAACGACTATCGCGCGCCCAGGGCGGGGCAGACGCCGCTCCCCGACAACTACTCGAGCAACGCCTCGCCGTGATCTCGCTACTCGGTCACCTTGCAGTCTTTTCGGCGCTGTTACTGGCGCTGGCCGGTTGCGTCACGTCCTTCGCGGGAGGCGCGCTGGATCGCCCACCGTTGATCCGCTGGGGACGGCGTGCGGCGTTTGCGGTGTGCGGGTTAGTGGCGGCGGCCTCCGGTCTGATGATCTACGCGCTGGTCACCCATGACTTCTCGGTCAAATACGTGTTCGATGTGGGCAGCCGCGGCATGCCGCTGTATTACACGATTATTTCGCTGTGGGGCGCGCTGGAGGGCTCGATTCTGTTCTGGGCGCTGCTCCTCTCGCTCTACACCACGGCGTTCTTGCTCATCTATCGGCGGCGTTTTGTCGAGTTGCAACCCTACGTGGCCAGTATTCTCCTCGCCATATCGAGCTTTTTCCTCTTTGTCATCGCCTTTCCGGGCGACCCGTTCGTGCGGCTCGATCCGGTACCGGCCGATGGGCAGGGGCTGGTGCCCTTGCTGCAGAACCACCCGATGATGGGCTTGCATCCGCCGTTGCTCTACCTGGGCTACGTAGGGCTCTCAGTTCCCTTTGCCATCGCCATGGCCTCGCTGCTGGCACGTGGCGCCGGTCCTGAGGCGCTGCGGCTGATACGGCGCTGGGCCCTGATTCCCTGGGTCTGCCTCTCCTTGGGTATCGTCGCCGGCATGTGGTGGTCGTACGCCGTGCTCGGCTGGGGCGGCTACTGGACCTGGGACCCGGTGGAAAACGCGTCGGTCATGCCCTGGCTGGTCACCACGGCCTTTCTGCACTCGCTGCAGGTGCAGGAGCGGCGCCAAATGCTCAAGACCTGGACCATGTCCCTCATCATCGCTGCCTTCCTGTTCAGTATCTTTGGTACCTTTCTGACTCGTAGCGGGATCCTGAAGTCGGTCCACACCTTTACCAACTCGGCTATCGGTCCCGTCTTCCTGGGATCCCTGGCAGTTGCGCTGGTGCTTTCACTCGGGTTGCTGTTCGCCCGCAGCGAGGAGATGGCTTCTCCCGGCACCCTGGATGCCGTGGTGTGTCGCGAAACGGCCTTTCTGTTCAACAATCTGCTGCTGGTGGCGCTCACCTTCACGATTCTGTTGGGCACCATCTTCCCCTTGATCGCCTCGGCCCTACAGGGAACGGATCTCGCCGTGGGGGCGCCCTACTTCAATCAGGTCACGGTTCCCATCGGCTTTGCCCTGCTCTTTCTGATGGGCGTGGGACCGTTGCTGCCCTGGGGGGCGGGACGGCTGGAGGAGGTGCAGTACCGTCTCTTGCCGCCGGTGGCCATCGGCGTGGTCGCGGTGCTGCTGCTGCTGTTGATTGGGGTTCGAGGAGTCGGCGCGCTGGTCACCTTCGGTGTGTCCGCCTTCGTGCTGGCCGTCACGGTGGGGCGGGTGCTGGCCGATGTACGCAAGCGTCACGGCAACAGTCGCGACGGCTGGGGCGCCTCCGCGGGGCGGCTGTTTACCGCCAATCCCAAGCGTTACGGCGGATATCTTGCCCATATCGGCGTGGTGCTACTGGTGATCGGAATCGCGGCCTCGCAGTCATACGGAGCGCGCGCCACAGCCACCCTGCGACCCGGGCAGGCGACCTCGGTCGATGGCTATACCGTGACCTATCGTGGTTTCGACCCGCGCCTGGAATCGAATCGAATGGTCTTCGAAGCTCGGCTGACCGCACGTCGCGGCTCGGAAAATCTGGGTGCGCTGCGTCCGTCCTTGAACACCTATTTCACGTCAGCACAGGGGCCGGTGCCCTCGCCGGCGGTCCGCGAAGAGCCACTGGGTATGGTGACCGGGCTGCTGAACGGCCAGAACCCATTGCCGGACGTGGCCCAGCTGTTTCAGGGACGAAATCCGTTTGAGGATCTGTATATCGTCTTGCAGGCCTTCGACGGCACGAACGCGAATCATCACAACGCCAACCGGAGAATCGTGATTCAGGTGCTGGTCAATCCCATGGTTGGGCTGATCTGGCTGGGGGGCTTTATGGTCGGCTTGGGAGGCGTGATAGCGCTCCTGCCGGCTCGCCGCCGCCGTCGAGTCTCGATCCCCGTGCCGGAGCCGGCCCGGCTGCGGGCGGAGGAGGCGACGGTTTGAAGCGCAGCCTCTGGGCGCTGGTGATTGCGGTACCGCTCGTGGCTCTGCTAGGGTTTGGCTTCAGCCGCCGGCCGGACGCACTCCAGTCTCCCCTGATTTCCAAGCCCGCGGCGGCCTTTTCCCTGCGGACGCTGGACCATCGCACCGTCTCGCTGGCCGCCCTGCGTGGCCGGCCCGTGCTGCTCAACTTCTGGGCCTCCTGGTGCACGGAATGCCCGGCCGATCAGAAGCTGTTGCGCGAAGCCTGGCGCCAGTACGGCCGCCAGGGTGTGGCGTTTGTGGGTGTTAGCTACCAGGACAACGCCTCCGCGGCGCGTGCCTTTCTGCGAAAGTACGGCGCCGGTTGGCCGACGCTGCTGGACCGCGATCAGCAGACGGCCATCAACTACGGCGTCTATGGCGTGCCCGAGACGTTTCTGATCGACCGCCGTGGCGTGATCCGCTGGAAGGCCACCGGCACCCCCTCCTGGGACGCCCTGTCGCAACAGCTCGACCGGCTGCTGGCGAGGGGCGCGTGAGGCGCCGGCTGGGCTGGATTGCCATCGGCTGGCTGCTGGCGGTGTGCGCACTGGCGCTGCTGGCCTATGGCAATCCGAGCGCTCGGCCCTCGCTGGATGCCCGAGCCCGTTCCCTGGCGGGGCAGATGCGGTGTCTGGTGTGCGCGGGTGAGTCGGTGGCCGATTCGCAGTCGGGGTTCGCCCAGGGAGTGCGGGACAGCATCCGCCGTCAGCTTGCCGCCGGAATGTCGGACCAGCGGGTGAAGTCGTTTTTCATAGAGAAGTATGGGCAGCAGATTCTCCTGGCGCCGCCGTCCTCCGGCCTGGGCAGTGTGGCCTGGCTGGCGCCCCCGCTGCTGGTGTTGGGGGGGTTGGGCCTGCTTATTACCCTGGTACTTGACTGGCGCAGCAGGGGTCGGAGCTCCGCCGGGGTCAAAGAGACCTATCTCGAACGGGTCAGAGTGGAGCTGGCGGCGGACTCCGCTGGCGAGTAGCTGCGATACTGCTCCATGACGGATAGCCGTACTCAACTGCTCACTCGCAAGCGCGACCTCTTCGCGGCGCTCCGCTTGCTGGAGCGCGATCACCAGGAAGATGCCGTCGATGATCTGGAGTATCAGGCCACTCGCGCTCGGTACCAGAGTGAGGCGGCTGAGATTCTGGAGAAGCTCGATACCCTCCCCGCGGAGCGACCGGCTCGGGCAATGGCTGGTCCGGCTTCTGCGGGACACGCCTACCGCTGGATGATTGCCGGGGCCGCACTAGTCGTGGCGCTGGCCGTCGGGCTCTTCCTGGCGACCGCCTTACGCTCCACCAACGCTCACCGGGCCGCGTCCCCCGTTACGCCCGCAACCAGTGGGAAGGTACCGCCCCAATTGGCCAGCGCCATGGCAGCCGTACGGGCACACCCGCGCAGTGCCGATGCGCAGTTAGAGTTGGGTAACCAGTGGTTCCAACTGGGACGGCTAGCCCTGGCGGATGCCGGCTATCAGCGGGCGGAGCGGCTGGCGCCGACGCGCCCCGAGCCACCCACCTTGCACGCCTGGATGGTTGGGCTGCAGGGACAGCCGAGTCGAGCGCTGACACTGCTCTCCCAGGTCGAGCGGACGCACCCCGCGTATGCGCGCGCCTGGTTGATCCAGGGGTTGGTGCTGGCACAGCGCAAGCCGGGATTGCCGCACGCCATCGCTGCCTTTCAGCACTTCTTGCGGCTCCAACCGCATACCACGGTGTCGGCGGAGGTTCGCATCTTGATCGCCAACGCCCGCCTGGCGGAAGGGAAGGCCAAATGAGCGGCGTAGGATCGCTGTTGCTCGCCTTTGGCGCCGGCCTGATCTCCTTTCTCTCGCCCTGTACGCTGCCCCTGCTGCCCGGTTATCTCTCGTACATCTCGGGGCTTGGCGCGGAGGAAGTTCGCTCGGGCGAGAACACGGCAACCCTACTGAGCGCATCGGGTCTCTTCGTGCTGGGCTTCTCCCTGATCTTCGTGGCCCTGGGCGCCACGGCGAGCTATATCGGATCGGCCCTCCTGCCCTATCGCGACACGCTGAACCAGATCGCTGGAGTATTCATCATCGTGATGGCACTTGGCATGGTCGGTCTCTTCAAGATTCCTATGTTCTACATGGAAAAACGCTTCCACCTGGGCCGCGAACTGGGCATCTGGAGCGCGCTTCCGTTGGGGATGGCGTTCGCCTTCGGCTGGAGCCCCTGTATCGGCCCGGTACTGACCTCGATCATGGCTTACGCCACCACCGAGGGCACCGCCCAAAAGGGCGCGCTGCTGCTCTTTGCCTATGCTCTAGGGTTGGGCGTGCCGTTCCTGGTCGTGGCACTGTTCGCCGGTCGAGTGTTCGGCTCGCTGAACTGGTTTAAGCGGCACTATCTCGCGATCAATCGGAGCGGTGGAGGTATCCTCCTGATCATGGGCGTGTTCCTGCTGCTGAACCGCTGGACACAGCTTCTCAATCCCGTCATGCAGTGGTACGCGCAGTTCAACCTGCCGACTTAGGTTGTGGTGTCAGGCCCGAGCCTTTTCATAGTCGATCACGGCCTGGAGGGATGCCACGGCTACCTCGAGTTCGCGCTCGTCCGGCTCGGCGGTGGTAAAGCGTTGGGTCTGCCAGGCTGGGCTGAAGATCGCTTTGCCGGCCGGATGGTCTTTCACCATGAATCCTAGTCGAACTGCTTCATAGGCGGTAGAAAGGATCAGTGGGCCGGCCAACAGTCCTGCCGCGGTTTTGCGCTTCCCTTCCGGCATCCGGCTGAGATAGCTGCGCGACAGGGCTCCGCCCAGCAGGCCCCAAAAGGCCAGGACGGTCCCACAACGCGGGTGGATTCGGCTCATGCCGGCGGCGTTTCCTGCTGTTAGCTCCAGGCCGGCTTCAGCCGTATTGACGGCTTTGTGCTCGGCGCCGTGATAGCGCCACAGCTCGCGCACGCCGGGAAGCTGGCCACTGAGGCCAAAGGCGACGAAGGGGAGTGCTACCCCGGCAATGGCTTCGATCGGGACCACCAGGCGGTCGTCTGCGTTCTTGGTAACCTCGCGCGTCAATCGGTCTGCTATGGCCGCGCCGATGCCGGGCGCCAATTGCGGCAAATTTGCCTTAATTCGGTCGGTGCCCGACGTCAGGCGACCTTCCAGGCCGGTGGCTGTTTTGGCCAGTTTCAGCATGCCGCCGAGGGCGACCAGACCACGCAGAAAAGGAATATTCCTGGCCCATGCCCCCGGCATGTCGAACGGGACCACTTCGGTGGCGATCTGGCCATCCGGCCTGCGGATGGCTACTGCCATGGAATGTGGTCCCACCATCATCACGCCGTTGCGCAGTGCTCGGCCGCCGTAGCGTGGTGTCTCTTGTTTTGCTGTCATCGTTGTTCTTCTCTCTTTCCGGGTTGGACCTGCCGCCGTCGGGCTCGCCGTGTCCGGCTTGCTGCTCGGCGCACGCTCTAGCACCATTCTACCGCTCGCCCGAATTCGGGATACGTAGGGACCCCACCGGGCGGCCATCAACCGTGAATTGCATAACCCGCTGGTTTCCTGTGTCGGCGACGAAGATGTCGCCGTTCGCGTCCACTGCGATGCCGTGCGGCTGGCGCAGCCGGCCCGAGCCATGCTGGCCCCATACAGCAAAAAGGTGGCCGGTCGAGGAGAACTGCTGAATCGAGTAGGCGTTGACGGCGTCCGCCGAATCGGCCACGTAGATGGTGCCCCGCGGGTCGATGGCAATGCCGGTCGGACCCGGAAGCTCGCCCTCGGTGACGGTCGTTTCCTGCGTGGGCCAGCTTCGGACTAGCCGGCCGGTGGCCGTGAACTGTTGCACTCGGTGATTCAAGCTGTCGGTCACGTAGACGTCTCCCCGCGCATCGAGCGCCACGCCGTGTGGCGAGTTGAGCTGGCCCGGATCTGTGCCCTGTGTCCCCCAGGCGCGCATCACGCCGCTGGGTACCGCAAGCCGGACTATACGATCATTTCCGGTGTCCGCGACATACAGGTTGCCCGCGCTGTCGGCCGCAAGCCCCCACGGCCCCTGGAATTGCCCGATCCCGGACCCGCGGCTGCCCCAGCTGTGCAACGCACTACCGGTGGAGTGGGAAAATTCCTCGATCCGGTTGTTGCGGTGGTCCGCGACAAACACATGGCCATACCTGTCCAGGGCGATACCTTCGGGTTGCGACAGCTCACCGAGGGACGAACCGCGTTTCCCGAAGCGCCCCAACACTTCGCCAGTGGAGGAGAGTTCGACGATCTGATCGTGAACGGCGTCGGTGGTCCAGAGGTTGCCGCGCGGGTCGAAAGCGATTCCGTGGGGCATGATGCCGGGCTGAGGCGAAGGCCCGCCTCCGCCAAAGAGGGCCAGATTGCCGACCACCAGGGCGCCGATCAGGAGACTGATAATGATCGGCGCCAGCATCAAGGCCATTAGTACCGAGAGTTCTCGTCCCAGCCAGCGTTTTTTGCTCATTGCGTCCGCCAAATCCGGCTCACGAGACCACGGGCGGGCCCAGCGCCGAGCCGCTGCTGTGCGTGATTCGGGAAGCAGCGAGCTGGTTTCCGGAGAGATTGCCACGGCGGCGGGCGAAGAGGCCCGCATTAGCGCTCGCAGCCGCTGCCACTGCTGGTTCACGAGTGATATTCGCTCGTCAGTCAACTCGCGGTCCCCATAGCGGCGTTCTACATAGGATGCGGTCAGTGCCGCCAGGTCCGGTCTACCGTCCGGCCATTGTTCCTCCAGACGCCTCTCGAACACCTGCGGCGTCATTGCGGTCGGGCGCGGCAAGCCGGTCGATGCTGATTGGTGCAGAAGTTGAGCATAGGCGCGCCGTATCGGGTCTTCGGGATAGCTGGGACCGCGCACCCGCCGTTGAGTGGCTCGTGCGGCCTCGCCGGCCAGTTGAGCGCCGCCTTTCAGGAGCGAGCGCAACCAGGTGAGGAGGAGCTGCAGGAGCGCCAGCGGCGAAAGGAGCCACTGCCGCTCCTGCCGGTAGGCCGGCGTAGTCTCTGTCGCGTGTTGGCGTCGGGGCAAGGCTCGCCAAATGAGGGCCAGAATGCCGGCCAGGATCAGCGCCGCGATCACGACGACCACCACTCCGTTGGTGGGGTCGTGGGGCTTGGTCCCTTTTAAGCGTTTTCCTCCTGGGTTGTTCAGCGGCGGTCGAGTCGTGGCGGGTCGTCCTGAGATGTGAGGATTGTGGGGGTGAAGGAGCTGGAAGAGGTGCTGCAGCGGTTCTGCAATCAAGGTCACCAGCACAAAGGCGGCTCGTCCGAGGCCGTCGAAGAAGGGCTGTGTCAGGTGTCCAACGCCGCCCGCCAGGTCAAAGGCAAAAAGTTGCAGCGCGAGGAAGCCGATCAGCACCAGCAATCCCATCTGGATAGCGCCGACCAGGAGTACGGAGCGCCCGGCGCCCGGCTCACGCGTGTGCTCGAGCCGGGCCACACTGAGCGCCACCATGGCCATGAGTATAAAGCCGAGGCCGGAAAGCGCCACGACATGCCAGATGGTTGGCGTGTTGATATCGCCCCGCGAGGCGAGAAAAAGCAGGCCCAGAATGTAGACAGCAAAGCCTGAAGCGAAGTGGCGCTGTACATCCTGATGATCGCGCGTCTCCTCGACGATTACCAGTCCCCGCCAGAACGCTAGGCCCAGGATAATTACCGTGGCAACTGCCTCCGTGGCGCGGTGCGAAGTAACCAGCGAGGGCCCAACCGTCGAGGCCGCTGCCACGCCGAGGATCGTGGTTCGTTCCCAGCGCGGACTGAGTTGCCGGCCAGCCAGCACGAGCCCCACCACTGCCGCCAGGAGAGCCACCGGAGGGAGCAACCAGAAGCTGGCGAAGCCTGGACCGGTGAACTGGATCAGGTTAGTCCCGATCAGCAGAGACATGCCGGCCAGCATTTCCATCAAGAGCAGCAGCAAGAGCAGCACGAAGCCCCTAGGAGACGGCACGAACCCGCTCCGTTGGTAGTGTGGCCAGGGTGATCGGCACGCCGCGGACCACCGGAGCCGCCGATCGTCCGCAGTACACCACAGATACGCGTCCCTTCAGCGTGCGTGAAGTCAGGATCTGGACCAGCGACGGGGTGATGATCGACGTCACGAAGAGAATACTGCCGCCGGCCGGCAGGCGCTGCACCTCGTCTTGCAGCACGTACTCCGCGGAAAACCTTCCCGAAAAGGCCAGCCGGGCCAACTGTTCCAGCAGCGCGGTCACCTGGCGTGGGTGAGCGCTCGGGGCCACGCGGGGAGTATTTTCGAGGCCGGCCACGATACCGTTGGAGCGCATGCCCACCGCGAAGTCCTTTTCCAGCGCCCAGATAGCCAGCGAGGCCGCCACGTCGATACACGCCTCCATCCGATCGAGGTCCACACCTTGCCAGACGTGTTGGTAGGTATTCATGTTTAGCACGATCATTAATTGCGCGGTGGTACTTGGATCGTTGACCCGGACCTGCAATTCACCGGTGCGGGCAGTCGCTTTCCAGTGCACTCGCCGGAGCGGGTCGCCGAAGCGATACTCTCGACTCCCCGCGATCAAGGTCGGGTCTTCAAAGAGGGCGCGAGGCGTGATCAGCGTCCCCAGCGTCTCGCGGAAGGGCAGGCCAAGGTCGCGCGGACGATACACCCGTGGGTAGACAATAATTTCGAGGATCCCGCCCATATCTCCCTCGCGCCGGTACAGCCCGAAAGGATCTCCCGAGACCACGTGTGCCGGTCCCACGCGGTAGACACCGCGCTGCACGGCTTCGATCTGATAGGTGCGGACCAGCGACTGGAAGGGCGCCACCGCTGCTCGGTTGGTCAGGGCGTAACCGAGGTTCTCTTGCACCTCAATGCCGCCCGAGAAGCGGAGGAGCTGGTCGAGATCGGCGGTGGATCGGAGCACGCTGAACAGAATCGGATCGGTGAGTGAGACCCAGGCCAGTGGGAGGAGCTTGCGATTGTTGAGCGTCAGAGTCAGCTCGGCGATGTCTCCCGGAAAGAGCCGTCCGGGTGTTAGCGAGCGTTCATAGGTGAGGCCGGCCAGGGCGTAGCGAGCCATCAGCCAAGCTAGGCCGATGGCCAGGATGGCCATGACGAAGACGATTGAGATGGCCGGGATAAACAGGAATATGCCGAGAAAGGCCGCGACGGAAAACAGCCCGGCGTACTGCGCGGGCGACGGCTGCCGGCGAAATCGATCGGTGAAGACGACCCAGAGCAGGGGAATGAAGAACACCATGAGATAGATGGCACCCTGCGCCAGTATCCGTATGAGGTCGTGATTCATGGCGTGTCCGCGACGGCCCTACACGGCCTCGACTGGAACTGGCATGGTGGCCGCCACCTCGGCGATCAGGTCTTCGGCCGATTTTCCACGGAGCCGTGCATCGGCGCTGGGTATGACGCGATGAGCCAGCACCGAGGGCGCTAGATACTTGACGTCGTCTGGTGTTACAAAGGACCGGCGATGCACTAGCGCAAACGCTTGGGCCGCGTGGTACAGCGCTAGCGAACCACGCGGGCTAACGCCCAGCTCGATCTGGTCGTGCGCCCGGGTGGCGCGCACCAGTTCGATGACATAGCGGCGCACGTCCGGCGCCACGTGGATACCGGCCACCGCTTCGCGCAGCGCCAGGATCGCCTGTGGCTCGATGACCGGCTGGAGCGCATCAATCGGGTGACCATGGTCCTGTGCCAGTACGATCCGCTCCTCTTCATCCAGAGCCGGATAACCAATACCGATCCGGAGCATGAAGCGGTCGAGCTGGGCCTCGGGTAGTGGGAAGGTGCCCTCCAACTCCACGGGGTTCTGCGTGGCCAGCACCATGAACGGTCGGGGTAGCGGGTGAGTCTCGATCTCCACCGTCACTTCGCGTTCCTCCATCGCTTGCAGCAGGGCCGACTGGGTGCGCGGGGTGGCACGATTGATCTCGTCGGCCAGCACTATATTGGCCAGAATCGGACCGGGCCGGAACTCGAACTCCCCGCTGCGCTGATTAAAGAAAAAAATACCGGTGATGTCGGACGGTAGCAGGTCCGGTGTGAACTGAATACGCTTGAAGCTGCCGGAGATGGATCGGGCCAGAGCGCGAGCCAGAGTCGTCTTGCCGGTGCCGGGAACGTCCTCGATCAGGACATGACCCTCGCAGAGCAGTGCCACCAGCAAGAGCTCCACCACCGTGCGCTTGCCAATGATCACGCGCTCGATATTGGCCAGCAAAGCCTCAAGCTCGTCTATGGAGGGGGCATCGTGTGCCATGGCTGCCTCCCGGAATCCGTCTCTCTCTACAGTATGCATCGGTGGATCACTCACCGAGAGCCCATGTAGATCAAACGTACAGGGGGGCGGTAGTGTCACATGTCTCGGTTGCGATAGCGGCGGAGATTGATCGCGCGGGAGGCAATCAGCGCCGTGGCGATCAGGGCGGCCAGGCCACCCGTTACCACCGAGAAGGGGGCGCCGATGGCCCGAGCTACCAGGCCGGCCTCCAGCTCACCCAGCTGCGGTCCTCCCATGAAGAAGACCATGCCCACCGAAGTCATGCGGCCGCGCAAGGCATCGGGGGTGACTATCTGGCGCACCGTCTGGCGCAGGATCATACTGACGGTGTCCGAAGCGCCAACTCCGGCCAGGGCCGCGATCGACAGGGCAAAGATGTGCGACAGGCCGAACAGTATGGTGAAACCGGCATAGGCGGCCACCGCGACCAGAATGGCCGCGCCCTGACGGGAGACTTTGTGGGCGTAGAACGCCATGCAGACGCCGGCCACGATGGAACCCAGCGCTGGGGCGGCGTAGAGCACGCCATAGCCCAGCGCGCCCACCCGCAACACATCCCGAGCGAAGATAGGCAGCAGGGCGGTCGCCGATCCAAAGAAGGTCGCTACGAAGTCGAGCAGCATGGTGGAGAGAATGATCGGGATCCGCCGCACGAAGGTGAGCCCCTCCACCGCGGCCTTGATGCTGATACGCTGCGCCGCCCCGACCACCGGTGGCGGCGCGATATAAAAGAGGGCGACCAGCACGGCCACGTAGGAGACGGAGTCGAGTAGATACACCGCGGCGACGCCCCGAGCCGCGATCAGCACCCCCGCCGCCGACGGCCCGATGACCATGGCAACCTGGTACATGGTGCTATTCAAGCTCAGGGCATTCGCCAAATTTTTACGGGAGACCAGCGAGGGGACCATTGCCTGGCGGGCAGGGTTATCGAAGGCGACCGTGGCCGCGGCCAGCGAGGTCAGGAGATAGATCAGCCAGACGCCGATGTGATTGGCGCCGGTGGTGATCGCCAGCGCCGCCGAGATGGAGAGCAGGATGGTCTGAGTGACCAGCAGCAACCGCCGCCGGTTCCAGACGTCGGCGATGACACCGCCCCACAGTGAGAACACCACGATGGGGACGACGCGAAAGAGGCCGATCAAGCCCAGAGCCAGGGCCGAGTGGGTCAGCAGATAGATCTGCCAGGCTACCGCGGCTTGCTGCATCTGCGTACCCGCCACCGAAACGAACTGACCGCCCCAATACAGGCGAAAGTCCCGATGGTCCAGCGCGGCGAACGGACGCAGCTTGACAGGCGTCTGTCCAACCGCTTCCTCCGTCTCGTTCGGCGCCACTGTTCCCACCGCCCATTGTAAGAAGCGAGCGATGGTGCAGACGCGTGAGAAAGGGAATGCCACCAGGCCCTTACAATGCTGGACAAGGAGAGGGTGGGGGCGTGATGCGGTTCAGGTGGTTGCTGATGGTCGGTCTGGTGGTGCTGATCCTGCTCTGGCTGCTGGTTCCGGTAGTCCGGGCCGGGACGCTGATGTTCACGGCTCCATGGCGAAGCGGGCCGGGAGCGGCTCCCGCCGATCTCGCGGCCCAGACGGTGCGATTTCCCGCCCGTGACGGCGTTAACCTGCGAGGCTGGTTCCTGAAGAAATCCGCCGCCGCGCCGACCATCATCCTGGTTGCTGGCTTCAAGGCAGATCGGCTCACGATGGTTCCCTATGCGCGTTTTCTGCGCCGTGCCGGGTACAACGTGCTGCTGTACGACAGTCGTGGTACCGGCAGCAGCGGGGGCAGGTTCTCACTGGGTCTGAACGAAGTCGATGATGTGGCGGGAGCAGGTATCTACCTCCACCATCGAACCGACCTGCAGGCACACCAGCTCGGCCTGCTCGGTGTTTCGCTGGGAGCGGGGGTGGTGATCGTGGCAGCGGCCCGCATGCCTTCCGTGGCGGCAACGGTGGCGGACAGCGCCTATGTCGATCAGCGTGCCACGGTGGATCGGCTGGACACCTTCCATCTCTCGCGCTTTACGATCCCCTTCGCCCCGCTGGCGTCCTGGGCGGTGGACCGGCTGCTGGGCGCCTCGCTGTCGTCCTTCAGTCCGCTATCCGAGATTCCACGCATCCGACCTCGCGGGCTGCTCCTCATCCACAGCCGGCACGATCTCAATCCGACCACCCCGCCCAGTGGCGCTCGGCGCCTGCTCCACGCCGCCGCCAGTTCAACAGCTTCGCTCTGGCTGGCGCCGCGCGGCGGCCATGCTGGTGCCCTGGCGGCCCAACCCGGCAGTTATCAGCGGCATGTTATTGCGTTCTTTCGCCGCTTTCTGCCGGTGAAGGGGTAGGTGAAACGCGGGTGCTGAAGGGCTCAAGGCTGCGTGACGCAATGAATGACACTGACCGAAGGAGTGATCGACAGTTCGAACTCATCAATGAGTTCGCTTCGATTTGTACCGCCGCCTCCATCGAGTTCTGGTTGCGTGGTGGCTGGGCCATGGACTTCTTCCTTGGTCGGGTCACACGAGAGCACCACGACATCGACGTCTTCGTGTGGAGCAAAGATGTTATCACGCTCATGGAGAGACTGACGCAAGCCGGATTCGAGGAAATGGGCGGTGCTCCGCCGGAGGCACAGAGGAATGTCATGAGGTACGGAGAGGAACTGCAGATTGTGCTGCTCGACTCCAACCAGCGGGGCGAGATCGCCACGGCAGGTGGGCCGTGGGCAGGAGTCCCCTGGCCGGAAGGAATGCTGGTCGGACCACCGGCCCGGCTGGGCGATCTCATCTGCCCGATCATGAACCCCCGGGTTCAGATCGAGATCAAGGAGAAGTTCGGGGAATGGGAGCGTGATCTACCGACGCGCGAGAAGGATCGGGTGGATATTGCATGTCTGCGCGCCGGTTTGTCGCGCGAATGCCACGGTGGACAACAATGAAATCGACAGGTACAAAATCGTACGTATTGAGAGGCAACAACGTCAGATCAGAGGGCGTGGAATGACGCATATCCCCATTGATAGGGCTGAGGTCATCATGCGACGCTTCGGTCCGAGCGGTGAGCAGTTCCTCCACGAGCTACCCGATCGACTGGCGCAAAGAGCGGAGCGATGGCGTCTGGTTCTCGGTCCTCGGTATCCGGTCGGGAGCGGTGGCTATCTGGTCCAGGCGGAACGGCCCGATGGCAGTGCTGCCGTGCTGAAGTTGTCCCCGACCGGGGCTGAACAGGCTCGAGCCAACCAGCTTGAGGTGCCGATGCTTCGTCGATGGTCCGGGCAAGGGCGGTGAGGGATTCGGACGCTTGAGGGTGGTACCAGCACAGTCCCGTGGCAAAATGGTCTACATGAACTCCGACCATAGCGCATCCAGCAGACCGGCAGCCGACCCATCCAGCGACGCTGCGCTGATCGATCGCGTGACCTTGCCAGTGATCTTGATTGGGCCGGTCAACGCTGGCAAGAGCACGATTGCGGGGCTCCTGGCCGAGCGTCTGCGCATCAATCGCGCCAGCCTGGATGAGATGTGCTGGGACTACTTCACCCAAGACGCTGACTACGATGAGGCGATTGCCCGCCAGCACTTCGAACGTGGCGGGCAAGCATGCGCCCTGGAGTACGTAATACAGTTCTATCCCGGAGCGGTCGAGCGCATCGTGGCAGAGTACCCGAAGAGCGTAATCGAACTCGGGGCGGGTCACAGCGTGTATGACGACCCGAATCAGCTTGCACAGGTCAAGGAGACCTTGTCCCCCTATCCCAACGTCGTCTTACTCCTGCCCTCTCCCGATCCCGATGAGTCGCTCGACATCCTGAACGCGCGGCAGAGCAACCCCTACCCGGAAATCGTCGAGATGAACGAGCACTTCGTCCGGCACCGCTCCAACTATGAATTGGCGACGATCCGGGTGTACACGAAGGGCAAGACGCCAGATGAGACCTGTGAGGATATCGTCTCTCGCCTGACCTGAGCCCCCACCTTTGCTCGAAGCGCTCAGGGGTTAGAGGATATTGCCGGAGTCTACCTCCAGTACACTTCCCTCACCTTCTACTGCCGAGAAGTAGCGGCAATAGAACGCCTGACGTGAAAGCCCGGATGCATCGCGCAGGCGATACAGGTCGTGGCGCTCCATGGGACGACCGAACGGTAACGCATACTCTTCAACCCGGCACACTCCCCGCACACCGCGGAAGGCGTCGTGGATACGCTGTTTCTGACCGATCAGAAGCGCATCCGGTAATTCATCTGGACCGAAGAGTTCTATTCCCACGACTTCTTCGGGCTGCCTCCGCTCGACTCCTCCTATCACCTCGGCCGCAAACACCACGATGTGGTACTCGCCCCAGCGGGGACGGGAGTAGATGCCGACTAGCCTGTTGAGTGCGACCTCTAGACCAGTCTCCCCCCGCACTTCACGCCTGGCCGCTTGCGGAAATGTTTCACCCCGGTCGATGTGCCCGCCCGGCATGCACCACACGTGGCAGTCGTCACGCTTTGTGAGCAGGATTCTGCCATCTCTGAACACGGCTACATTGACACCGATTGTCCCCATCGCTCTTGCATGGTAGCGGATATGTTCGGTGTGGGCCCCTTGCAGAAAGCCCACGCAGCCGCCGGGCCGGCTTCGTCTGACAAAATCAGACATGGATGATCCGACCCTAGTTATTGAGGCCACAACTGACACACCTGCAGTGCATATCCATGTCAACCCGCTGTACGCGCTCTACCACTACCTGATCCGAGAGGGGCAGCGACCGCGCGAGGAGCGGGACCCGGTGCTAGCGGAGGCAGCGCGTACGGCGGCGGAGGCTCGCCATCTCACCGGAGTTCATGGCGTCTGGGACCTGTGGGAGCAGCGCGTGGCCCAGGGCGGAACCGCTGATGAGGTCGTTGCCGGCTTGATGGAGGCCATGACTGAGACTGTCGCCCAACTCGGTTCGGCACTGCGGGCGGCGGAGGCCGGCTTCAATCAGAGGCTCTGGCCGGAGCGTTGGGCCACGGTTCAGGCGGCGCTGGCCACCATCCAGGACTTCGTGCAACCATGTTTCGCTGCCATGACCCAGCGCCAGGCCGCGGTGCTGGGCCTCATCTGGCCGCGGCGCATCGATGTGTACTTGGTGACTGATTGCTACGACTGGCGGGATGGCTACAGCCATCCCTTGACCATCGATGTCACTACGCACCGCAGCGTGATCCTGTGCGAAACGCTGCTCCACGAAGCAACCCACGTCGCCGACGTCTATACCGGCGAGAGTGGGAAGGAGAGTTTGCACACCCGCGTCACGACTGCGCTTATCGAGGACGGCATTCCTTCGCCCCATGCCTGGACCGCGTGGCATGCCATCATCTTCGCGGCGAGCGCCCACCATATCCGCGCCTTCATCGACCCGGTCCACACCGACTACGCCGAGGCTCACGATCTGTACCGGTGGTTCAAGGTTCCCGATCTCCCGGCGCTGTGGGGCGAGTGGATGGCGGGTCAGATTGACGAGCGCGAGTTCTTAAAAGTCGTGGCGACGCAGGTCAAGGACAATCCGGCATGAAGCAGCCGGAGCTGGTCGATTTAGGTGCACCGAGGCGACGAGGCTGGGATGTGTAGTCATGAGGACAACCAACCGGTTTGTGCCCTTGCGAGCCATGACCACGGCAGTGCATGAGTCTGCCTTGAACATTCGCAAGGTCGTATCCTGAAATAAACATACGATTGAGTGAGATAAGCGATCGATGGCTTACCGCAGCGACGAATCCCTGTATTCGACGGTGGACGAGCTGATCAGCGACGCGACGCGGCTGTTGATCGAGGCGGCCAACCCGGAGAGAATCATTCTCTTCGGGTCGTACTGTCGCGGAGATTTCACGAAAGATAGCGATCTGGATCTGCTCGTGATCGTTCCGCTAGTTGTGGATCGCATCGAGGAAATGGCTCGGCTTCGCCTGGTGTTGCGGAACATCCCAATGGCGATCGATGTGGTCGTGTACTCCTGCGAGGAGGTGGAAGAGCGAAAACATCTTCGCGGAACGATGCTCTACCATGCGCTGCACCAGGGCAGAGTGCTCCATGACGCCGCATGAGCGCGCGCTTGAACTCGTGGCGCTAGCGATGGAGGATGAGCAGGCGGCGGTGCTCGACACCGCCGCCATCGGAGATGCGCTGGTCGGCTTTCACTATCAGCAAGGGGTCGAGAAGATACTGAAGGCCCTATTGGCCGAGCGGGGCGTGGATTTTCCCAAGACGCATGACCTCGTGCGGCTTGTGCGTCTTGTCAGAGCAGAGGGCTACGATATCCCGCAGGTCGAGGAAGATCTGGCTCTGCTAACGCCGTTCGCGGTCACGCTGCGTTACGAGGAGGTCGAGGGGGTGAATCAGCTTGATCGACCTCGGATCAAGACGCTCATGGGGCAGCTCCGGACGTGGGTAGAAACAGAGCTACCGTAAATGGCGGGGATGAGAATTGACACGATAATTTTGTCTGGGAGGCCGCGAACACCATTGTAGACCCCTCCACACAAAGAGAATGACAAACTTTTGGAGAGAAGGAAATGGCGACGAAATCCATGTCCTATAGAGAGATACTATTGAGCAAGCTTCCGCATCCCATTCATAACGACGAAGAGGCCAACCGGGTGCGGGAGGAGATTCAGTCGCTGGTGCGTACGCACCCCCGGCGGCGGAGAAGAAGAGTATCTCTCGCTCCTCGGGCAGTTGCTTATTGCTTGGGAGAGTGGACGCTACACGGCGCCGACTATCTCAGGTGTTGAGGTGCTCCGCTGCATGCTGGAAGACAACGGCATGAAGCAGTCGGAGTTGGTCGGTCCAGTATTCGCGTCGCCCGGCATTGTCTCCGAGATTCTCTCGGAAAAGCGCCAGTTGACGTTGAGCCAAATCCCGAAGCTGGCCGCCTTTTTTCACACGTCCCCTGCGATTTTTGTTTCGTAGCTCTCGTCTTGGTCGCCTTCCACTGGTGCCTTGAGAGCCACATGCTCGTCGGACCTCGCGGGCATCTGGGCGATCCTATCTGCCTGAGATCGAACCCACCGAGAAAAGACTGACGCGAAAGGATCAAGGCAAGGCAAAATGTTGTGAGGCAGGGGAAGCATAGGACACTCCTCGCACGAGGAATCCCGCCTCATTCTGATGTTCCCACGTCCTCATGACCCGTCGAAGGGCGCGCGCCCGACATGCAACCGAAACCCGACCTCCTTGGTCGCCGTGCCGCCTCTGTCTTTCAAGACGAGAGCGTAGCGGAAGCCTATCATCATCGCCCGCCGTATCCTAACGAGGCCATCGAGATCCTCACTGACCTCGTCGTCGATACCCTACGAACGATTCTTGATGTTGGCCGTGGAACAGGGTATCTTGCGCGTCACTTGGTGAATTGGGTTGATCGCGTTGATGCCCTCGATGCATCCCGACCGATGATCGATCGTGGACAGTTCCTACCCGGCGGAGACCATCCCGGCCTGCGGTGGATAGTGGGATCGGCTGAGGAGGCGCCCTTGCAGCCGCCCTACGCCCTGATTACGGCAGGTGACAGCCTGCATTGGATGGATTGGGACGTCGTCATGCCGCGCTTCGCGACCCTGCTAACCCCGCATGGCTATCTCGCCATCCTCGGCGTGGAGCAGCTTCCGGCTCCCTGGGACAACAAACTATGGCCGATTCGCCGCCGCCACTCTGCCATTCCGAACTTCCAGTACTACGACCTTCTGGAGGGACTGCGAGACCGCGGCCTATTCCACTGGCTCGGTACACACCGCACAAAGCCTGTCACGTTTGCACAGTCGCTCGATGACTACATCGAGTCCTTCCATGGAAGAGCCGCGTTCTCGCGGGAGCGCATGACCCCTAGCGATGTGGCATCATTTCACAGCGAGGTCAGGGCGCTCGTCGAGCCGTTCTGTGCCGATACAGTCGAAGTCCAGTTGGTAACGGAGGTTGTGTGGGGGAAGCGACTTCCTCCACGTCCACCAGTGCCAGTAACTTGAATCTGGCGAGGGGCGAAGGTACGGTTGCCTGGGGGCGACGGTACAAAATGGACGGAGGCGAGCATCCGGGCGCGGTGAAAAATTCGAGTGATCACGTAGCCAAGGACTTCAAATCACGTTCGATCGCGGTGATTGCGTGGAGGAGGTTGCGCTTGGCGAGCCTCGTGTGGGTGCGTGCCAGGAAACCGACGCCAATGAGGAGACTATCGAAGGCAACCCTTCGACCGGCATCGGGCGGGAGAGGCGCAACTTCCTCATAGCCCTGCAGAAGGTAGGGGAGCAGAGTCGCCGGGAGGGTCTCGCCATCCTGGAAGTGAAAATGTCCAAGGTCGTAGTACGGCCCTGTTCCCCTGATCTCGCCCAGGTCGATGATTCCGCTGTAGCGTCCCTGGTGGTTATAGATATGCGTGACATCGAAGTCACCGTGTGCCAGGCAGGCATGAGGAGCGTCAAATAGCTCGGGGTGGTCACAGGCAAGGCGCCGGATCATGGCGATCTCTCTGCTCCCCAGCGGACCGTTTTCCAAGACGGACAGGGAATGACTCAGGTCAGCCAGCATGAACTCGCGTTCCGTCCGGAACGTGGCTCGCAGTCGTTGATCTCCGAGCATATCGCGACTGATCCAGCCAAAGCCGTCAACGAGTACACGATTAATCACAGCCAGATCCCGTCCTGCTGAGCGAAGCATGTCTGGCAGCGCCACTCCCGCGCGGCCTTGCCCGATCGCAGTACCTTTGATCTCGGTGGTGATCATGCCCGACCGCTCTACCACGTGGTTCAGGTCTTCCCAGTACACAACATCAGGTACCTGAACACCCCGGCGACGCAGCAGCATATGAGCAGCTACTTCTGGTGCGAAGGTGGCTCCTTCCTCCGGGAGGACGCGGAGATAAAAGGCGTCTGCGTCACGCACGAGGCGATAGACGTAGGTGGAAATCCCCTCTTTTATAGGCTCAACCACGATGTCGCCGCCCAATGCCGCCGCGGTTATCACCCGAATCAAGCTGCTGTTGGGCCGTACTGTGTCCACATAGAATCCATTTGTTGAGCGGTTTCGTCAGCCCGATGATCCTTCGTCACAGCCACAGAGCCTGCCCGTGATCGGTTCGCTCAAACCGCGTTATTTCTCTCGTCCTCCCGACATCTCTCCGTCGACTCTTTCTCGAACTATGCAATTGCTTTTCTCGCCATCGCGGTGGCGCTTTCTATCTCTTGTTCAGTCGTCCGCTACCCCGTCGTGAAGCCGTCGGGATGCCGGCGCAGCCACTCCTCCCTCAAGATTCCGTACCCAAGCCCGTCGTAGTACTCATCGCCGACGATGCGCGCCTGACGGAACCGGGCCTCTTCCACATATCCCAGCTTCTCGGCCAGTCGCATCATCCCGCGATTACCCGACCAGGTGCGCAGATCGAGCCGCACGATCTCAGGGAGGGCACGGAACAGGAAGTCCGTCCAGAGGGCAAGCGCCTCGTATCCGATGCCCCGGCCCCACTGCGTCTGGTCGAAGATGACGATTCCCAGTCCGGGCCAGTGTGTCTCGTTGCTCTCCCAGTACCAGGTGACGATGCCAAGAAAGGCGTTGGTATGACGGTCAGCGATGACCAGACTATGGGGAGCAGAGGTTGACGGCCCATTCTTGATCTCGGCTCGCTTCTGGTCGAGCATCCTTGCCCGCTCCTCCGCCGAGGGCAGGGAATAGTAGGGACCGTCGAGTTCCTTCCAGCGATGACCCGGCTCCAACCAGTTGGACCACGACCGCAAATCTTCATGCCGCCAGGTACGCAGCACGATCTGCCGGCCCTTTAAGGGTAGTCCCAGGCGTTCCATCCCTCTCGTTCCCTTCCTGGCTGCGACAGCCATGTAGTCACCCATCGTACGATCCAGCAACCCGCGCTGTGGAACTCGACCAGTTTCCGGCTCGTGTTGACGTTCTCTCCGTCGTCGTGCTACAGTCAGGCAACCGAAAGATTGCTGATGGGAAAGAGTAGGCCTCGATTTCAGGCGCCAGAGAACCGGCGGGTGGTGCGAGCCGGTGTGCTGAAACGGAGTTGAATGGGTCCCTGAGCTGCTCGCTAAATCCGAGCCGGGTGCGCCGCCCGTTAGCATGGCGAGAGCGTGATAGCGCTCTATCAAGTGAGGCCTTCGCCTAAGGAGGGTGGCACCGCGGGTTGTCCCTCGTCCCTACCAGGACGAGGGTTTTTTGTTTTCTGGAGTTGGCAGCCGAATGAGAGAACTATTGAATCGGGTGATCGCGCGCGGAGACCTGAGCACGGAGGAGACCGCGGAACTGATGCGGCAGATGATGGACGAGGAGTTGACGCCGGTTCAGCTTGCCGCCTTTCTGATTGCCCTTCGCGCCAAGGGCGAGACGGCGGATGAACTGGTGGGCTTCGCGCGCACAATGCGTGCGCGCGCCCGCCAATTCGATACCCATGAGGCGCTGGCCGATACGTGTGGGACCGGCGGCGATGGTCAGGGTACCTTCAACATCTCCACCGCTGCCGCGCTCATCGTGGCCGCCTGCGGGCAGCCCGTGGCCAAGCACGGGAACCGTGGGGCCAGTTCTCGCTGCGGCAGCGCCGATGTGCTGGAGGCGGTGGGCGTCGACGTGGCGCTCCCTCCCGCCGGGGTGGCCCGCTGCATTCGGGAAACCGGGATCGGCTTTCTGTTCGCCCCGGCCTTCCATCCGGCCATGAAGTTTGCAGCCCTGCCCCGCCGAGAACTGGGCGTGCGCACGGTGTTCAACCTTCTAGGCCCGCTCACCAATCCCGCCCGGCCCAGCTTCCAGTTGATGGGAGTCAGCAGCCATGATCTGTTGGACCTGATGGCCGAATCGCTTAACAAGCTGGGGGTGGAGCACGCCCTGGTGGTACACAGCGAGGACGGTACCGACGAGATCAGTATTGGGTCGAGTACCGCGGTTCGCGAGGTGCGTGCCGGCGAGGTCACGGCCTACGAGATAGTGCCGGAGGACTTCGGGGTGGCTCGGTCGCGGCCGGACAGCATGAAAGGGGGTGATCCGGAGACCAATGCGCGCATCCTGAACGCTATCCTGGAGGGGCAGCAAGGGCCGGCTCGAGACGCAGTCGTTATCAACGCTGCTGCCGCCCTGTACGCCGCCAATCGGGCCAGTAGTTTCCGGGCCGGCGCCGAACTCGCGGCCGAGGCCCTGAATTCAGGCGCCGCTCGGACCACGCTAGAACGGCTGCGCACCGTCTCGCAGGGCGCCCGTGCCAGTATGGAAGGCGCTGCCTGAACCAGGAAGGTCCGAAGGGACCCGTAAGGATTACCATGCTGGAAGAAATTCTCAACCATAAGCGACAAGAGCTTGTCGAGCGGGAGCGTCATACGTCGCTGGACGATGTGCGCCGGGAAGCGGCGTCCGCCTCACCGCCCCGTGCGCCGCTCTTCGACCGGCCGATGTCGCTGATCGCCGAGGTGAAGCGGCGGTCGCCCAGCCAGGGAGACTTTGTCGAAACGCTGGATCCGGTGGTGCAGGCGCAGGCCTACCAGCGCGGCGGCGCGTCCGCGATATCCGTGCTGACCGACCAGCGCTACTTTCGTGGCAGCCTGGATGACCTGCGGGCGGTGCGAGCGGCGGTGCACCTGCCAGTGCTGTGCAAGGACTTTTTCCTCTCGCCGTATCAGGTGTACGAAGCCCGTGCTGCCGGCGCCGATCTGGTTCTGCTGATCATGGCGGCGCTGAAGGACGACCAGCTTCGCCCCTTGCTGGCTCTGGTCCAGGAGCTGGAGATGACCGCCTTGCTGGAGGTGCATAACCAGCACGAACTGGCTCGTGCCATTGCCGCCGATGCCACGCTGATCGGAATAAACAATCGGGACCTGAACGACTTCTCGGTCGATCTTCTGACCACTGAGTATCTGGCGCCGCTGGTTCCGGACGACATGGTGGTAGTGAGCGAGAGCGGCATCACGTCGCGCGAGGACGTGGCACGAGTCGCGGCGGCCGGCGTCAGGGTGGTTCTGGTGGGCGAATCGCTGATGCGGGCCGACAACCCGGAAACCGCTATCCGAGCCTTGCTGGCGTGACCGCCGTCAAAATCTGCGGCATTCGACGCGTGGACGATGCGTTGGTCGCCGCGGAAGCCGGGGCAGATCTGCTCGGCTTTGTCTTCGCCCCGAGCCGGAGGCGAATCGACCCGGACGCGGCCCGCGACATCATGGTTGAGGTCAAGCGGCAAGCGGAGGTGAAAGTCGTGGGAGTCTTTGTCAATGAGTCGGTGAGTGAGATGAACCGCATTGCCCGCCTCTGCCATCTCGATCTGGTGCAGCTCAGTGGCGACGAGCTGGACGAGACGGTCGCGGCACTCGATGTGCCGGCCATACAGGTGCTGCACGTTGGACTTGGGGAAACGGCGGTTGCCCTGGAACGTCGCGCCGCCCGCAGCGAGGCGCAACTTCTCTTGCTGGACACGGCACGAAGCGGATCGTACGGCGGCACGGGGCAGACCTTCGCCTGGGAGGTGAGCCTGGAACTGTGCCGGCAGAGACCAGTGTTGCTGGCAGGCGGTCTCAATGCCGGCAATGTGAGTGAAGCCGTCCGCGCCGTTCGGCCGTGGGGCGTCGATGTCAGCAGCGGGGTGGAGCGAGCCGGACAGAAGAGCAAAGCGGATATTCGCGCATTCGTGACTACTGTTCGGGATGGAGCTATCGCGTAGCGTGCGGTAGGCGCATATCTTTGCCCCACGGCCATCTTCATGCGATCGGTGCACTGCCGTGGCGCGGCGCTGCGTTGGTGTTCATCGGACTGCACCGATTGGGAAGCTTGCTTGACCGTGCCGGCGGTAAGGCCTAATACTGCAGCTAGATGGAACGATTCTGCCATGAGACTCTGAACCGCGGCCCGACAGGGGGCAGGCAATGTTGACCATAGAACGAAAAAGCGTTGAGTACGTCGCTCGCAATCCCGGTATCCCACTCGACGTGGGCTGGGTCGAGGAGACACGTGTCAACCGCAGCGCGGTAGAGCGCCGAGCGACCACGTTAGTGGCTCGACGCACGGTCAAGAAGGAGTGGCAGGCAGCGTGGCTGCTTCGAGCTATCACCTGCCTGGACTTGACCACCCTGGCTGGTGACGACACACTCGGCAATGTGCGCCGGTTGTGCGCCAAGGCCGTCCATCCGTTGCGCGAGGACGTGGAACGGGCGCTCGGTGTTCACGATCTGAAGCTGCGGGTCGGCGCCATCTGCGTGTATCACAATCTCGTGCCCGAGGCGGTTGCGGCGCTGCGCGGCAGCGACATTCCGGTGGCCGCGGTCTCCACCGGATTCCCGGCCGGTCAGATTCCCATGCCTCACAAGATCGCCGAGATTGAGGCATCGGTCGCGGCCGGCGCCCGAGAGATCGACATCGTGATCTCACGGGCCCACGTGCTCACCGGCAACTGGCAGGCGCTTTATGATGAGATTCGGGTCTTCCGGCAGGCCTGCGGCGCGGCGCATCTAAAGACTATATTGGCGACGGGCGAACTGGCCACGCTGCAAAGCGTCGGCATGGCCAGTCGGGTGTGCATGATGGGCGGCGCCGACTTCATCAAGACCTCCACCGGCAAAGAAACAGTGAATGCCATCCTGCCGGTCGGATTGGTCATGACTCGTGCCATCCGCGAGTATCAGGAGCGCACGGGATACGCAGTAGGGTTCAAACCGGCCGGAGGAATCCGCACGGCCAAGCAGGCGCTCGAGTGGGAGATTCTGATGAAAGAAGAACTCGGCGATGAGTGGTTGCGGCCGAATCTATTTCGGCTTGGCGCCAGCAGTCTGCTGTCCGATATCGAGCGGCAACTATCACACTTCATCACGGGCCGGTACTCTGCCGCCCATCACTTCCCAATGCCTTGAGGAGCAAACGGTGAGCGTGGCGGAAGTCTTTGAATCGATGGCGTATGGGCCTGCCCCCGAGGCTGCAGACGCAGCCCTGCAGTGGATCGCGGATCACGAGCCGCTTGGCCTGTTCATCGATGGCCAATGGCAGCAGCCACTTGGCGGCGAGCGCTTGGATGTGATCAATCCGGCGACGGGCGGGAAACTAACCTCGGTTGCCCAGGCCGGCGCCGAGGACGTCAATGCAGCCGTATCCGCCGCGCTGCGGGCGTTTGACGCATGGAGCGCTCTGTCGGGCCATGCACGCGCTCGGTATCTGTATGCCCTGGCTCGCCAGTTGCAGCGTCACGCTCGCCTCTTTGCAGTGCTGGAATCGCTCGACAATGGCAAGCCCATCCGAGAGAGCCGCGACATCGACATCCCCCTGGTAGCCCGGCACTTGTACTATCACGCCGGATGGGCTCAACTCATGGCTGAGCAGTTCCCCGGCTACGGTCCCCTGGGTGTGGTCGGCCAGATCATCCCCTGGAACTTTCCACTGCTGATGCTGGCCTGGAAGGTGGCGCCGGCCCTGGCCATGGGCAACACCGTGGTACTCAAGCCGGCCGAATTTACTCCGCTGACGGCCCTGCTGTTCGCCGAGATCGTGGAGCGCGCCGGGCTGCCCCCAGGGGTAATCAACGTGGTTACCGGCGACAGTCGCAGCGGCGAACTCATCGTGGGCCATCCCGACGTGTCCAAAATCGCCTTCACCGGCTCGACCGAAGTGGGACGGATCATTCGGCGCGAAACGGCGGGTGCCGGCAAGCGTCTTTCGCTTGAGCTGGGTGGCAAGTCGCCGTTCCTGGTGTTCGATGATGCCGACCTGGATAGCGTGGTCGAGGGACTGGTGGATGCCATCTGGTTTAACCAGGGCCAGGTCTGCTGCGCCGGCTCCCGACTGCTGGTACAGGAGAGCATTGAGGAACGGCTGCTAGACAAAGTCCGGGCGCGCATGGAGAAGCTGCGGATCGGCGACCCGCTGGATAAGGCAGTGGACATCGGCGCCATCGTGGCGCCGGTGCAGCTGCGAAAGATCCAGGAACTGGTGACTCAGGGGGTGGCGGAGGGCGCCGTGATGTGGCAGCCGTCCTGGGCGTGTCCAACCGATGGCTATTTCTTTCCTCCCACGTTATTCACCAATGTCGCGCCGGCGACGACCATCGCACAGGTCGAGATCTTCGGCCCCGTTTTGGTGTCGATGTCCTTCCGCAGCCCATCGGAAGCGGTGGCACTGGCCAATAACACCTCCTATGGCCTTGCCGCCAGTGTCTGGAGCGAGAATATCAATCTGGCGCTCGACGTCGCTCGCCAGATCAAAGCTGGGACGATCTGGGTCAATAGTACCAATCTGTTCGACGCCTCGTCCGGCTTCGGCGGCTACCGGGAAAGCGGGTTTGGCCGCGAGGGCGGCAAGGAAGGACTCCACGAATATCTGCGCTGGATCGGTGGTGGAAAAGAGGATAACCCGGTCGTGCCACGTTCGACCCGGCACGAGGCTGAAGACGATCAGGCGGGCATTGACGTGTTACCGGCCATCGACCGCACCCCGAAAATGTACATCGGTGGTAAGCAGGTACGGCCGGATTCCGGCTATTCGCGCCTGGTGTACGAGCGGGGCGGGGACATAGCCGGCGAGGTTGGCGAGGGAAACCGGAAGGACCTGCGAAACGCCGTCGAAGCTGCCCACAAAGCAGCGAGTTGGGCCGACGGCACCGCCCATAACCGGGCTCAGATTCTGTACTACGTCGCGGAGAATCTGGCTGTCCGGGATCGAGAGTTCGCGGCTCGCTTGATCTCCACCACGGGAGCTTCCGCGGATGAGGCGGTGCGCGAGGTTGAGACGTCGGTCGAACGGCTCTTTACCTACGCCGCCTGGGCCGATAAGTACGACGGACCGATCCACCGGCCTCCCATTCGAGGACTGGCCCTGGGGGTTCCGGAGCCGATTGGGGTCATGGCACTGGTCTGTCCGGATGAGTCCCCACTGCTGGCTTTCGTCTCGCTGGTGGCGCCGGCCATCGCCATGGGAAACACCGTGGTCGCCGTGCCATCTGAAGCGCACCCGCTCAGTGCAACTGATCTCTATCAAGTGCTTGAGACATCCGACGTGCCGGCCGGCGTGGTGAATATTGTGACCGGACGGCGAGACGTCCTGGCCCGCACCCTGGCCGAGCACGATGATGTCTCCAGCATCTGGTACTTTGGCGAGGCAGAGGGGGCCAGAGCGGTGGAGCTGGCCTCGGCCGGCAACATGAAACGCACCTGGGTCTTTTCTCAGCCGTGTAATTGGTACGGCGGTTGGGCGGCTCAATGCGAAGAGTTTTTGCGGGAGAGCACGCAGGTGAAGAATATCTGGGTGCCGTATGGCGCATAACGAGGAGCAATGGTGTCCAGCGGGATAGAGGCGACGCGGCCTGCGACCGAGGGCGGACAGCAATACCATCTTCATCTCAGCCAGGGGGACCTGCCACCCACCGTCTTGCTGCCGGGCGACCCCGGACGCGTACCCACTCTGGCCGGAGCGTGGGACAGGGCGGAAGATGTCGCCTACCATCGCGAATATCGCTCGATGCGTGGTAGGTACCACGATGTTCCGGTGAGCGCCTGCTCCACGGGAATCGGCGGTCCATCCACCGAGATTGCGCTGAATGAGCTGGCAGAGATCGGCTGCCGCAACTTTATCCGATTGGGTACCACCGGTGGTCTGCAGGAGCGGATGCGTACCGGCGACATTGCCATCAGCACGGCAGCCATCCGCTGGGAGGGGGCTAGCGCCAGCTATGCTCCGGATGCGTACCCGGCCTGCGCGTCGTACGAGCTGGTGCTGGCGCTGATCGAGGCGTGCGAGCGCCTGGGTCTCACGTATCATCTCGGAGTCTCGGCGTCCACTGCGTCGTTCTACGCCGGCCAGAGCCGTCCCGCCTTTGGTGGGTACCGGGGTATCGAGCCGAAGCGCGTGGAGCAGCTGACAGCGATGGGCGTTACCAACTTTGAGATGGAGGCGGCCACAATTTTCACCCTCTGCTCGCTGTTCGGACTCCGGGCGGGAGCAGCCTGTGTGGTGATTGCCGATCGGTTTCGTAATGAGTTCAAGCCAGGCCCCTGGGCGGATGCCGTTCTGGCCAGAGTGGGCGCCGAGGCGGCCACCGTCCTGGCCGCCCAGGATGAGCAGAAACAACGCGCCGGCAAGAAGTATTTTTTTCCCAGCCTCCAGACCGGGGCAGTCGATTGCGGCTGAATCGCGACCGGCTAGACAGTCACTTCTTCGCGTATCTCTACCGCCTGCGCTTTATCCAGCGCTGGAGCCTGATGCGCAACACCGTGCCGGAGAACGTGGCCGAACATTCCTTCTATGTCGCGGTGCTGACCCATGCATTGTGCGTGATCGGCCGAGACGTCTTCGAAAAGGATATTGATGCCGAGCGGGCTGTCATGCTGGCGCTCTTCCACGATGCCGCCGAGGTGATAACCGGTGATATTCCGACTCCGGTGAAGCATCACAATGCGGACATTCTACGCAGCTTGCGGGAAATCGAAGTTTTGGCCAGCGACCAATTGCTGGCAATGGTTCCTGAACCGCTGATCGCCAACTATCGGCCGCTGATTCAACCGCGGGAACACGACGCGGAGTTGATCGGCTGGGTCACGGCGGCGGATAAGCTCGCGGCCTACCTGAAGTGTGCGGCGGAGGTAGCAGGTGGCAATCGGGAATTCGCAGTCGCAATGCGACAGATCGATGCCGGCATCCGGGCGCTGGAGATGCCGGAACTTCACTATTTTCTCGAGCACTTCGCCCCGAGCTTCGAGCGGACGCTGGATGAGCTTACGGAGTGACCCCTATTCTGCTATGATCCGCGCAGAGACGGTGGAGGTGCCGATGGTGTAAGCTGCGTCCCACGAGTGGAGTCTTGGAAGGATCCGTGTCACCAGAACCTAAGGAGGAGCGTAAATGATCCGCAGTTTGAAGTATGTAGGTGCAGTGGGCCTGCTCCTGGCGACCGTTATTACCCCTGCCTCGGCTCGAGGAGTATCTCACCCAAGTCAGGCACGGCAGTTCAGCGTTGGTCTGGTCACCGATGTTGGCGGGTTGAACGACCGCTCGTTTAACCACCTGGCGTACGTGGGCCTGCAGCGCGCGCGTGCTCAGTCCCACGTTGGGGCATTTGTCCTCGAGTCACACGCGGAGGCTCAATATGTGCCAAACCTAACGTTTTTTGCACAACAGCATAGGAATTTGACTATCGGCGTGGGTTTCCTGATGGAGTCGGCGATCTATCAGGTGGCCAGGCAGTATCCCAATCAAAAATTTGCTCTCATTGACGGCGCCCCCCAAAATGCCGCCGGCAAAACGCAGAACCTGCCGAATGTAGCAAATCTCTTTTTCAAAGAGCAGGAGTCGGGCTACCTGGCGGGGGTCATCGCTGGACTGATGGAATCACGCCATGTTGGTCGTGCGACGCACGGTGTCATCGGCGTCATGGGGGGTGTGTCAATCCCGCCAGTCAATCGCTATATCGCGGGCTATATTGCCGGCGCCCACCGGGTCGATCCCGGCATCCGGATTCTCAAGAGCTACTCGCAGAGCTTTACCAATCAGAGTGCGGGCAACACCATTGGCCTGTCCCAGATCGGTCAGGGAGCGGACATCCTCTTTCAGGTGGCCGGTTCCAGCGGACTGGGCTACCTGGCTGCCGCCCAGCAGCGGGGCAAATACGGTATCGGTGTCGACGCCGATCAGCATCTTCTTGGCTCATACGTGATCACCAGCGCGCTCAAGAAGGTCGATGTGGCCGTTGCCCTGCTGGTGAAACAAACCAAGGCGGGACATTTCCGAGGTGGCGATCACCTCTTCAGTCTGGCAAATAACGCCACCGGGTTCGCTCCTGTCTCCAGCGCGGTGCCCGCCTCCATCGTGGCCGTCGCCAACCACTACGCGCAGCTTATTCGACAGCACCGCATTGTTCCTCCGGCAACCGTCGCTGGCGGCTAGCCGCCGCCGGCTCCTGATCGACATGGGATCCCGGGCTGGTCCCGGGATCCCACCGCTTCGTTTCCTCATCACCTTTCTATAATCGAGCACAGTATGGCGCGAGGAATAGGCCCGTGAGTCTCACCGGCGACGATCGACTTCAGCGCGACTTTTCCTACGAGTGGGCATCTGGAGCCGTTGTCCCGGTCATATCAGTGGTGCTGGCCGTGGTGGTGGGTGGTCTGGTGGTTCTCGTTACCGGCCACAACCCCGTGAATGCCTACTGGCAGCTGCTCCTCGGTGCGTTTGGCAGTCGGTACAGCATCTCCGAAACGATCATCGCCGCCATTCCGCTGATGCTGGCCGGACTGGCGGTGGCCTTTGCCTTTCGAGCAGGGCTGTTCAACATCGGCGCCGAGGGGCAGATTTTCGTAGGCGCTCTTCTTTCGGCCTACGTTGGGTACAAAGTCAATGCGCCCGGTATCGTCCTGATTCCATTGGCACTCGCGGCGGGCGCGCTGGCGGGCGGACTCTGGGGCGCGTTAGCCGGCGTGCTCAAGGCCTGGCGGGGCGCCCATGAAGTAATCACGACCATGATGCTCAACTACACCGCGATCGCGCTCAGCCAATACCTATTGGAATCCTCACCGTCCGGCAAGCCAGGACCGATGGCACAAACCTTTCAGCCCGGCAACCCCGAGACACCGCCCATGAATGCGCAGCTTCCCATCATTATCCCGGACTCGCTGGTACATAATGGCCGTCTTCACGCCGGCCTGTTCGTGGCGCTTGCAGCGGGCGGGCTGTTCTACTTCATCCTCTGGCGTACGGCTCTGGGATACAAGATTCGAGCCGTTGGTTTGAATCAAAAGGCTGCGGCCTACGCCGGGATCAACGTGGGCTGGACTATCTCGCTTTCAATGTTTATCGCCGGGGCTTTTGCCGGTCTAGCCGGCATGGTGAGTACCTTCGGGCTCGCGCCATATCAGCTCACCGACAGCTTTTCGCCGGGATACGGCTTCGATGCGATCGCCGTGGCCTTGCTGGGCAAAAATTCGATGCTCGGGGTGATCGCTGCCTCGGTGCTGTTTGGCGCGTTCGAGTATGGGGGCGGCATCATGCAGGCCAACACCGGCATCTCTTCCCGCCTGATCGTCATTTTGCAGGGCCTGGTCATTCTCTTCATTGGCGCGGACGCCCTGGTACGATACCTAGCCCAGCGTGGCGTGGTGCGGTTGCCTCGATGGCAGAGGCAGGAAGTGGCGGCGTGAGCGCACTCACCGACTCCGGCATCTGGACCACGTTGGTCAATGCCAATGTCTGGCAGGGAACGCTTCGCGAATCGACCCCCTTGGCTCTGGCGGCGATTGGCGGCGTGATCTCTGAACGCTCCGGAGTGGTCAACATCGCGATGGAAGGGATGATGTTAACCGGCGCGTTCTTTGCCGTTCTGTTCGATGTGCTCTTTCAAAACGCGGCTCTCGGTCTGCTCGGTGGCATGCTGACGGGCGCAATCATGGCGCTCATCCTGGCCTATGGAGCTATCCGGCTCAAAGCAAATCAGATCGTGATGGGTATGGCCATCAACCTCATCGCCCTGGGACTGACCAGTTATTTGCTGGTCAGTAGGTTCGGCAACGACTCGACGCCCCCGGCGTGCGTGCCGCCCAGTCTCTGCACAAAGGGGCAATTGTTCACCATTCCGAACTGGTCCATTCCGGGGCTCAGTAATCTCCCCGGTCTGGGACAGATACTGTTTCAACAGAACCCCATCGTGTATCTCATGCTGCTCCTGGTGCTGTTGACGCACGTGTTTCTGTTTCGCACCACACTTGGTCTTCGTATCCGCGCCGTGGGCGAGAAGCCGCGAGCCGCCGATACGGCCGGCATTAACGTGCAAGCGCTTCGCTACCTGGCCGTGGTGCTTTCTGGTCTTCTCTCCGGTTTGGCGGGCGGTTATCTCTCCCTGGCGGTGGCGTATAACTTCTCCGACAATATGACATCTGGGCGCGGCTTCATCGCGCTCGCGGCCATGATTTTCGGCAAGTGGACGCCATTCGGCGCCTTCGGCGCATGTGTGCTGTTCGGGCTGGGGCAGGCTGTCTACGCACAGCTACAGAACACCAGCGGACCGCTGCAGGACTACTCCACGCTGGTCTCAGCCCTGCCGTACCTGTTGACGATCGTGGCGCTGGCCGGCTTTATCGGGCGGGCAACCCCTCCCGCCGCGGACGGACTTCCCTACGATCCGGCAGCCGGCTAGAGGCGAAGCGTGACGGCCGGAATTGAGAGGAATCCCGTAATGAGTGCCGGTGTGGATGAAGGTGCACCCGCCATCGAGGCAGTCGGAATCGTCAAGCGATTCGGCCCATTGATGGCGAACGACCACGTGAGTCTACGCGCCTACCAGGGCGAAGTGCTTGCTCTGGTAGGCGAAAACGGCGCCGGCAAATCGACCCTCATGAATATGCTCTCCGGGTTGCTTCAGCCTGATGAGGGGGAGATTCGCCTACAGGGCAAAACCGTGCGGTTCAAGTCTCCCCGCGATGCCATCGAGGCCGGCATCGGTATGGTCCATCAACACTTCATGCTGATTCCTCCGCTTTCCGTGGCGGAGAACGTGGTGTTGGGGCATGAGCCGTCCAGGGTTCTGTTCGATCGCAAGGCGGCACAGCGCAAGGTCGCCGAGCTGTCCGAGGCGTATGGCCTGAGGCTCGACCCCGCGGCCAGGGTCCAGTCGCTTTCGGTGGGGCTGCAACAGCGCGTGGAGATTCTCAAGATTCTCTACTGGGGCTCCGACATCCTGATTTTTGACGAGCCCACCGCTGTGCTCACTCCACAGGAGGCGCGCGAACTGTTCGTGGTGCTGCGCGATCTGGCGGCGCAGGGCCGCACCATCATCTTCATCACCCATAAGCTCAAAGAGGTGATGGCCATCTCCAACCGTATCACCGTGCTGCGCTCTGGCAAGGTGGTGGGCGAGTTAACCACCGCCGACACCAACCCGCGCGAGATCGCCAGCAAGATGATCGGCCGAGATGTACTTCCCGAGGTGCATCGACCTCCGCCCACGCTGGGTAAGCCGACCTTGCAGGTGCGCGGACTCGAGGCGCACTCGGATCTGGGCGTGCCGGCCATTGTGGGTCTCGATCTGGATGTCTGTAGTGGCGAGATCGTCGGGATCGCCGGTGTGGAAGGCAACGGGCAGACCGAACTGGTTGAAGTACTGACCGGGTTGCGCCCGGCTACGGCAGGGAGCGCCACGGTGAATGGCACCGCGATTCTTTCCGGCGCTTCCGGACTGCAGACGCTTCCGGCACACGTTCGTCTGTCGGGGGTATCCTGTGTGCCGGAAGACCGGCGGGATCGTGGGCTGGTGCTCCCCTACTCCATTTCAGACAATTTGATTCTTGGCTTGCAAAACACGCGCCAATTCTCGCGTGGAGGTGTGCTGAAATTCCCCAGCATCCGGAGTTGGGCAACCCGGCTGGTCGGGCAATTCGATGTGCGACCGCCTCGGCCTCAACTGCCGGTCGGTAATCTGAGCGGTGGGAACCAGCAGAAGGTGGTGTTGGCGCGCGAGTTCTCGGAAGACCCGGCGCTCCTGATTGCCTCGCAGCCAACCCGAGGCCTGGACATTGGCGCCGCGGAGTTCGTGCACGAGCGCCTGGTGGAGAAGCGAGACGCGGGCGCCGCAATTTTGCTGGTGTCGGCGGAGCTTGACGAAATTCTGGCGCTATCTGATCGGATAGCCGTGCTGTACGAAGGCCGGATTATGCAGATCTTCGGGTCAGGGGAGGCGGACGAGGAGGAGATCGGCCTCCTGATGACGGGGGGAGCAGCCCAAACGGCCGAGCACAGCATTGATCTGGCCGCACCGGCCCTCAGCCAGGGGACGTAATCGGATCGAGGGGAACCGAAGCGCGGGGATGCACGGAGGCGACATGGTGAATTGGCAGCATATCCTGCGTGCTCTCTATTGGCGAGTCTGCAGGCCGACCACTCTCGGTAGCAGATGCCTGTTGCGCCGCGGAAAGTCCGTACTGCTGGTACGACATGTCTACGATCGGTGGTGGTACTTACCCGGCGGTGGAGTGCGCCGTGGCGAATCGTTCCATGAGGCGGCCCAACGAGAGGTTCTGGAAGAGACGGGTACGGCGGTCCGTGATCTCATCCATTTCGGACTGTATCACAGCCTGTCAGAGGGCAAGAGCGATCATATTGCTCTGTTCGCTGGTCAGCTGCACGGCGAGCCTCGCATCTGTAGTGGAGAGATCCGTGACCGGTGCTTTGCTCCGCTTACACGACTTCCTGAGGATGTGTCGCCTGCTACGCGTCGCCGAGTCACGGAGTACCTCATGGGAGCGCCTGGCCACAGCTGGTGATCGCACGCCTTCGCTATGCGTGAGGTAGCCGGAATCCCAACGGTAGCAGGTTAAGCACGGTGAACTGCCCCACGCCGTCAATCCACACCGGCGCGTCTGGTTCCATCTGGTCCACCATGATTTGCCGGCAGGCGCCACAGGGTGTTAACGATGTTGCGTCGCTGTGATCTCCACGGAGGCAGGAAACCGCGAGCCTGGCGGGAACGGCGCCATCAGCAATGGTGGAGAATATCGCGACGCGCTCCGCACAGATGGTAAGTCCGTACGAGGCCGACTCAATGTTGCAACCCAGGTACACCTGGCCGTTAGTGGCCTCGACTGCCGCGCCAACTGGAAAGTTGGAATAGGGGGCGCTGGCGCGCTCCGCGGCACGGCGAGCTGACTGGATCAGTTGGTTGTCTTCCACTATTCAGTGTATCGCCGTTCGTTGTCGTGGCACGCCCACCTTCGACCACTTGCCACGGCATCGCGCTGATCGGCCACGCCATTCGCTGGTCGTCGCCAGCCGAGTGTGCGGGAGGCAGCACACCGCCAGCGTATGCTGCCTCCCGTGGTAACGTTCGCAAGCGTTTAATGAAGCGGCACGGTCTGGTGTGTGCCGTTCTTGAGCAGAATCTGGAGGGTGAAGGGGCCTGCCGCGGTGTAGGGCGCGCGATACGTGTAATTCGGCGAGGCGTGAATGGCGATCAGGTGGCTGTTTAGCCGTTGATGGCCGGCGAACAGGTCGAAGCCAGCGATGCCCTGATTCCGAGCAAGATGCCAGGCGAACCGCATTGTTTTACCTGAGTGGTGGGCGGTAAAGCGCGACACATTGGCGATCGTGGGGTTTGGGTTGGTGGTGGTGATGCTCAATGACCAGCCTCCGGAGATCGTGCCGTTTTCCGGAGAAGTCGGGCAGCAGTAATCGTCGGTGATGTAGAGCTGCCAGGTGCCGTTGGGATTCGTACCCGCGAATACACCGAGGCCGACATGATAGGGCGGTGGCGGAGCCGGCGCGGCGAAGATGTCGGTGCCGTTATTGATGTCGAGCGAGTCGTCACAGTTCGTGGGTGCGTAGGTGGCAGAGTCGGTCGGTTGGTCGGTGCAGCCCAGCGAATATCCGCCGTCCGCGAAACTCAAGGTGTAGTTCGACACGCTCGCATCCGCGGTCTGGTCGATGTCGCCGAACAGAATGGATTCCTGACCCTGGGGACCGACCAGGAGCGCATCGAGATTCGTCAGGTCAGGGTGAGTAATTCCCGACAGGGTCATGGTTAGACCACCGCTGGTGATCGTGCCACTCAGTCCCGAGACGTTGATGGTCGACGGGTATGGCTGGGACTTCCCTTCGTTATAGCCGCCTTGACCCCCATTCGCACTTGCATCGTAGGTCGCGCCGGGGATTGTGATCGAGGTGGTGTTCGAGAAGCTCGAGGGCGCCGCGTTGGTCTGATGTGCCGGCAGCATCGTCAGCGCCAGCATGGCGCCCACGGCGGCCAGACGAAGTGTATGTTTGCGAGTGGTCATAGGTGGGGTTCTCCTCGTGCTGGGGCACTCACACGGCGCCCGCATACGGTTTCATTCGACACATTCACGCTAGCATGGAAAGCACCATTGACTGGCAACGACTTGGTGTTGAGCCGGTCAGGTCCGGGCCCAGTGTACGATACGGGGGCTACGTGGCGCTGAAGTGAGGGGACAAGTATGCCTGCCGGCCAAGAGGATACGGCCTATCAGTGGATGCTCCGGGCAATTGGCGCCTATCTCGACGAGCGAGCGGCGGGAGATGTGTGTGTGATTGAGACGCCGGAGGGATTCGCCTTGCGTTTTGCTGGGAAGGAGGGAAGTGTTCCGCTGGACTTGGTGAGATTCGACTACGATGCAATGATCACCTATAACAAGCTGCTGGAGCGGCGCCGTCAGGAGCAGGTATGCTCGCGGGGTCTGGCGGAAGACCAGAACCACCAGTATCAAGATTTGTTTCGCGCGCTTGGGTGGGAACTGGACGATAGCGATGCCCGCAACGTCCTGATCACGGAAGTGGAGGACGGATTGGTGCTCACTTTTCTTTCCCTGCGGCGGGGTTCCGGCACGCAATGGGAGAAACAGAGTGCCAACCTCAGCGGAACAGCCATGCAGACGATCCTTCGCGACGCTCGCAGCCGCCGGCGCCGTGAGGTCCGGAAGTGATCGCCGGATGAGACCGTGAAGTTTTTGGGCTAGCCGAACGTCCGGGCAAGAAGGACGCCGCGGCAAAGGACGGAATTCGAGGAGTCATATCCTTGATAGTTGGCCGCTCAAGGGCGTATAATGAGGACAGAAAAGGAGCGCACATGCAGAAAAAGCGACCGTATCGAGCAGGACCAAAAAAGAGCGATGCCGGAAAGAACCGGCGAACGATTGAACCGCGAGAATCCGAAGGTCTGACCGTCGAAGGCGTCATCACCGAGACGCTGCCAAACTGCCAATTTCGGGTGGAGCTGGAAAACGGCCATAACCTGCTGGGGCACATTTCGGGGAAGATGCGGAAGAATTACATTCGAATCACGTCGGGTGACCGGGTCAACGTCGAGCTCTCGCCGTATGATCTGGACCGCGGCCGTATCACCTTTCGGCACCGCTAGGGGTGATCTGATGGAGGATATCGAGCAGGCTCTTGAGCAACCGGCCAAAGAGAAGACGGTCAATAAAGGTGTTCCCTCGAACGAGGTGTATCAGCGCGTAGGCGAGAAGATCAAGCTGGCGGCGCATGACGGCGTACAGCGTGGTTTAACGCCCCAGGACATCGTACGGGAGATTTCTAGCAGGTACGATGTCTATCTCAACGTGGGCGAGTTGCGCTTGCTCCTTGCCGGGCGGCGGGAAGAACAATAAAAAGGCCTCTCCCAAAGGAGAGGCCTTTTTGGTCCTTGTTCAGGAACTGGTCACCAGCTGCGAGCAGCCGGCTGATAGCAGTCCGAGCAGTACACGGGCTTGTCGCCTCGTGGCACGAACGGAACGCGTGCTTCCTTGCCACAGCGGGCGCAGGTCGCGGAGTGCATCTCACGGGGAGCGCGATCGTAACCGCCGCCACCTCCGCCGCCGCCATATCCTCCGCTGCCGCCGCCAAAGCCACCGGACGATTGGAACCCGCCACCGCCACCCTGGCTATTGCGTCGCTCAGCGCGACACGTCGGGCAGCGCTTGGGCTCTTGGTAGCCCCGGCCCGCGTGAAACTCCTGGTCGTCCGAGGTAAACGTGAAGTCGTTTCCGCACTGGACGCAGTTCAAGCTTCGGTCTTCGTATGCCATGTCTTCCATCTCTACTTCTTAGTCAACGTCTGGTCAGAGCTGGAAGAACTTGTGGCGATCCACGAGCCAGCGCTTACCGAGGGCATTGCTGAAACTAGTCTAGCTGGCGGTGACCCATTCTGTCAACGATTTCTTTCCTCCAACATTTCATGCTATTTCGCCTGCACCGGCGCGGCAATATCCACGGTCACTGGCCTCCCGCGCACACCCGAGCGCTGTAACGCTTGCTGCACGCGACGAGCCTCCGACTTGGGGACTTCCACAAAGCTAAATTTGTCGTAAATGTCGATGGCGCCGATCTGCCTTCCCGGTATGTTGGCTTCGTTGGCGATGGCGCCCACAAAGTCTTTGGCCGATACGCCGTCGCGGCGCCCGGTGCGGATGAAGAGACGCTCCATGCCGGTCTCGGTGGCCTGGGGGTTCTCCTGAATGGCGGCTCCGGCCGGTTCGTCCAGCGCCAGTTTGATGGCCGCGGCGGCCACATCCGCCAGTTCGAACTCGCCGGACATCTCTTCGACCAACAGGAGATATGACTCAAGCCGGCCGGCCGTGATAGTGTCGCGCAGTTCGTCGCGAAAGAGTTGAGTGCGTCGTTCGGCGATATCTGCCAGGGTTGGAATGCGTTTGCGCTGCAGGCGAACGCGAATCAGATTCTCGATGGTGCGGGCCAGTGCTCGCTCGCGAGGCGTGATAAAGGTGATGGCGATCCCGGGACGTCCGGCGCGTGCCGTTCGACCGATGCGGTGGACGTAGGCTTCAGGATCCAGCGGGATGTCGTAATTCACCACGTGGCTCACGTTGGGAATATCCAGCCCACGAGCCGCCACATCGGTGGCCACCAGGATATCGGCCCGTCCCTCTCGAAATGCCAAAATTGCTCGCTCGCGCTGCGCCTGACTGAGGTCGCCGTGAATCACTTCAGCGCCATAGCCGCGTGCCACCAGACTCTCACCCAGGTCGTCGGCCTCGCGTTTGGTGCGAACGAATACCAGGGTTGAGTCCGGCCGTTCCATATCCAGGATGCGAGTGAGCGCGTCCAGCTTGCTCTGCCGGGTACAGTCCACGTAGAACTGCTCCACCTCCGGCACGGTGATTTGTTCCTGTGATATGGCAATGGACGCGGGATCGTGCATGTATTTTCGGGAGAGGTCGCGGATGCGGCGCGGAAGGGTGGCCGAGAAGAGCGATATCTGGCGCTCAGGCGGAATCTCGTCCAGGATGAACTCGATATCGTCGATGAATCCCAGGTCCAGCATCTGGTCCGCCTCGTCCAGCACCACCATGCGAGTGTGCGACAAATCCAGCGATCCGCGACGCATATGGTCCATCACCCGGCCGGGGGTGCCGATTACGATGTGGACGCCCCGCTGCAGGGCGCGCAACTGGCGATCGATCGGCTGGCCGCCATAAATGGGCAGATCAGCGATGCCCCGATACTTCCCCAGCTTGTGTATGGTCTCGGCCACCTGTACGGCAAGCTCACGAGTGGGTGCCAGAACCAGGGCCTGCACGACGCGCTGCGTCGGGTTAATCCGCTCAATCAAGGGCAGAGCAAAGGCTGCCGTCTTTCCGGTTCCGGTCTGTGATTGTGCCAACATGTCCCGGCCCGCGAGCAGGGGAGGAATGGCTTGCTGCTGGATTGGAGTAGGCTGCTCGTAGCCAACCTCATGCACCGACCGCAACAGGTCGTCTCCCAGGCCAAGGACTCGAAAATCGTTCTCCACGCACATCTCCCCTCATCGCCCGCGGCGTCGAACCATTCTATGCGCGCCGCTCTTCAGGGGCCGGAAGTCCTCGGTAAGGAGAAGCTTCCAGCCCCTGACAGCCGGTCGAACGGTTTCTATGCTGGAAGTAGGAAGTTATACGCCGGCAATCGGAGAGGGAGACATTATGACGAGGTCACGAATCGGACGGGCCCGCACTGCTGCGGGCGGGGCGATCATTCTTATGCTGTCCCTGGCGCTGACGCCTCACAGCACAGCGGCAGCGGGGACCGCACCGACCCAAGCAGCCAGGACGATCCCGTTGGGCAACGTCGCAGCGTCGGTGACGGGGCCCATTCAGATCGACTCCACTGCCTATGGATTCTCCACTGGTACGGCTACGGCCTTTAACTGGAATCAAAATGTGGTGGTCGGGGGGCCAAATACTCTGATCGTGGTGGGGCTCGTGGTGCGAACGGCGTCCGCCAACATGGCAACCTTCTCAGTGTCGGATAACGCGACGGCTCTCACGCCGGTGGGTACGGGTACCTTTAGCACGGCGATCGCGAGCGCGGACAACACGTTGCGGGTGGAGATGTTCGCGGCAATCACTGCTCCTAGCGGCGCGAACAACCTCGCGGTGTCCAATCCAGCCGGGGGAACCGCGCTAGCCTGTTCGGTTGCCTTCTCTGGTGTCGATGGCGCCACGCCAATCGCTGTTTCCGGAGCGGCCAACGCATACACCAGCGGTGGACCGCCGGCCAACCTGATCGGGCTCAGCAGCCCATCGGCGGTTTCGGGCCAAGTATTTACCAGCGTCTTCGCTGAGCCGTACACGACAGCGCCGGTGGGCGCGGGCGCCGGCCAGAATTCGTACTGCCAGCAAGCCTTTCCGACTACCACTCCCAGCCTCATCACCTATGCCGACACGCACTACGTCAGCCCGAGCGACTCAGGCGAGATCTGGAAAGGCGATGGCAATCAGCCGCTGGTTGTCCTGGCCGGAATGGTAATCAACCCGCGGCAGGCGAATCCAACGGCGTCGAGAATTTCCCGGTTTAGGGTGCGACGGAGTGTGAGCCGCACGGTCTTCATCTGGCATGCGGCAAGCCATGCCGGCATCGCTGGGTTTTCGGTGTACGCTGCTGGACGGCGTGTGAACCGGCAGCTGGTGAGAGTGCAGCGGACTGGGCTGTATCGGCTGATAATTGACCGGAGCGTGTCCGAACCCTATACCCTCCGGGTGGTGATGGCGAATGGGAGATATCACGAATTAGGCGTTGGCTGAGTCGGTCTCCCAGCCTAACCAGGTCGTGTAGTGGTCGGCTTCGCGCGCGTTTGTGCGCGACTCTGGCAAATCAGGGTAGCCGAGATACACGAACGCCAGCAGGTAGGCGCGATCGGGGAGGCCGAGAAAGCGCTTGACCGCCGGATCGTAGGCCGGCTGGCCGGTTCGCCACATCGCGCCGAGTCCGAGCGCTTCAGCCGCCAGCAGCATGTTCTGCACAGCGGCCGCCACGGCCGCCACCTCCTCGATCTCCACCACTTTCGGCCGGTGCGACGGTACGGCAGCGACCGCGATGACCACCGGCGCTCGTAAAGGCTTGGACCGTTCCCTGTCCAGCAAGGCGGTTACGCTCTCTGCTCCAGGCTGATCGCCCTCCGTTGCATTCAAGCGGGCGCGTAGCGAGGCTTCCATGACAGCCCCCAATTGCTCGCGAGCCCGACCTGCCATCACGGTGAAGCGCCATGGCTCGGTCTTACGGTGATTGGGCGCCCAGGCAGCCGCTTCCAGTATCTGCCGCACCACGGCACGAGGCGGTCTATCTGCGGTGACACGCGCCATGCTGCGCCGGGCACGCAAAGCGGCCAGCACTGCCTCTGCGCTCTCTCTGCTGTCCATCTGTTCCTCCACCTGTGTTCCATGGTACGCGTTACTTTCCAGCCGCCGCGTTCGCTACAGTAGCGTATGTATCGTTCACGACCAAGTGATGATGTGCAGCAACGACCGCGGCCGCAGTCGGTGCCGTCCGGCGGGACAGCCGAATCGCCGTCGCGGGACTCGGCGACCGAAGTGCTGGCCTCGCTGCAGCACTTCAAATCTCGCATGGGTGAATTGGTTGAAGAGCGCGGGGCGATTAACAAGGAACTGGGACAGATCGACCTCTTGCTGCTGGCGCGTCGCACGCGCGAGTTGACCGTGTCGACCCGAATGTTGCTTGAGAACAACGTCAATGTGGTGTATGCGGAGCAACCGCCGCGTGTGACCGATACGCTCTTTGCCCGCCTCGATTACGCCGATGTGCATGTCGCCAAAGCGCTGTCCGAGGAATATCTGTTTGAGGTGATCAAGCAGCGCCTCTATATGGCCACCGCCCTCGCCGATTTTGTGATTAGAAGTATGGACGACGCGATGGCCGCGGTGGAGGCGAAGGTCACACTTGAGCGACGCTAGCGCCCGCGCGGCTACGCGGTCTCCTTGGCGGGCGCGATCTTCGGTTCCTCCAGCGGGGCGTGCTGTGGCACGTTGCCGTCCTCTGGCGGTCCCAGGCGCACTCCGCGCTCTTTCGCTTCCCGCAGTGCGCGGAAGGCGACAAACTCGGCGCCGATCATCAGAATCATGGCGAAAAAGTAGATCCAGGCCGTGAGGACCACAATGGCGCTCAACACGGCGCCGTATCGGGTGAAGTGCGCGTAACTGCTGTAGAGCGGCCAGATGAAGCTTAGCAGGGTGAAGAGCACGGCCGCGATGGTCGCGCCCAGCCACACGCTGCCGACCCTAAAGCGCGGGTAGGTGTTGGGAAACACCACATAAATCACGGCGAAGAGCAGGAAGGCCGCTAGCAGGCTGACCAGGATGCCGACCGCGAAGGTGGCCACGCCGGGAACGTGGTACCCAGTGAGCAGCCGATCAAGCATCGCGCCCGCGGTTGTTCCCAGAAAGATGACCACCATGAGCGCCGTGAAGACAAAAATCATCGCCACATCGATCAGCTTTTCCGGAATGAAATCCCGGCCCCGGACTCGAAAGACGGGCTGAAAGACGGTGGAGATGGAAGTCCCGACGTTGGATCCGCCGTACAGAATGCCGATGATTCCAATGATCCCCAGCAGGCCGGTGTGTTGCACCGCAACCCTTATGAGCGTGTCAATATCTTTTGACGAGATGGCGCCCTGCAGGGCATTGACCAGGGAATTCTTGACCGAGGTTTGCGTCGCGGGATCACGCAGAACCAGACCGCTGATCGCGACCAGACCGACCACGATGGGGATGAGTGAGGTGAATAGGGTCCAGGCCACCACCGAGGCCAGCATGCCGATGTTGTCCTTCATCACCTTGTCGATAAAGGCATGCAGGGTTGGGTGGCGATTGAAAAACGCGCCGATCTTGTTGCCCACGGATCAGTCCTTTGGTTCGGCTGGTTCCCCGGAAAAGCTCCGGGGGCGGGGCCGTAGCGAAAGTATGGTGGATTGGCACACTCCATGCATTACAGTGAATCTGCAAAGGACGTGCCACGCTCGACGCGGGCCACTTCAGGAGAGCCAACCATGCGAATCTCTGCCCAGGTTTCATTGTTCGAGATATGAGGAGGAAGACACCAATCATGCGTAAACATTTCATCGTTCTAACCCTGCTCGTGGCGCTGCTCGCCAGCGTTGCGCTGCCGGGTTTCTCCGGCACGGCCGGCGCCGCTGCGCCCGCCGCCGCTCCCGCGGCCGCACACGTGCAGTCGCACGCCGCGCTCTTCGACAAGACGCGGTTCCTGTTCGACATGGGAGTCGCGGTCTTCGCGTTCCATCACTTCGTGTACAACCGCTACAAGGCAGGCGCCTTCAAAAAGGGCGCCTCGGGTCGGGTACGTCACATCGTCGAGGCCGGTCTGGCCTTGGCCTTCGCGTTCTATGAGGTTCACAAGGCATACGGCATCGCCAAGAGCAGCAATAGCAAGACACTGCATGCCTTGGTAGCCCCAATTAACGCACTTGGCAACCAGTTCAACAAGCTCGGCGCCAAGTTCCACGGTGGCAGCTACAGTGACTCCGACGTGAACTCGCTGAACTCCGCGACCAACGGCGTCCAGTCCCAGTCGTCCAAGGCAGGCTACAAGATCATCGAGAAGTCCATTCCGATTCCGGGATTATCCGGCTAGCTCGCATCTGGCTCTCCATCTCCTTGCCGAGAGGGCACGGGTTGTACCCGTGCCCTCTTTTGCGTTCGCCCCCCCTCCAGGGGAGGGGGATGGGGGTCTAGTGAACCACGTAGAAGAAGCGGTAGTCCCGCGCGGTGGTGTGGTTCTTGAAGAGCTGGAAGGTTATGACTGCCTCTCGGGAGTACACGCTGATGGTGTATGGCGGGATGCGGAAGTCTTTGGTCCAGAGACCCCGGCGGTTGGTCCGCTCGCTGAAGTCGTAGCGACGGCCCGTGGCAAAGTAGACGTGGACTTCGATGTGTTGGTACTGACGTGCGCCGGCCTGGACCACCAGGTGCTCGACGGTTCCAATGCGGATCACGTTGTACCACACGCTGATGTACTTGAACTGCGCGATAGCACGGCGCTTCGGCGTGGGTGTGGTGGTGGGCGCCGTCGTCGCGGTCGCAGTGGCGGTCGGTGTGGCGGTCGGTACCGCGGTCGAGGTGGCGGTTGGAACCGCGGTGCTGGTCGCGGTGGGAGTGTTGGTGGCCTGCGATGGCGGGGGTGGTGGTGGAACGTTGGGCGTGGGCGTGATCGTGGGGGTCACCACGCTGGTCGCGGTGGATGTCGTGGTCGGGGTCGTCGCGGTGGCGGTCGCGTTCGCCACCTGGCCCAATCCATTGAGGGTGATGGCCAGACAGAGCCTGGCGCCGCTGGTTAGAGATGCACCGCTAAAGGTGGCGTTGGGAGACACGGAAAGAACGGTTGAGCCGAGCGCCAGACTGCCGGGCGTGGTCCCGGTGGGCGCGACAAAGGCGCCTACGGCGCCGCACTCGGTCAGCATGGTCGAGGTGTTGGCCGTAAGCGTAATGGAGGAGAGCGTATTGCTTCCGGTTACGATCCCCGAGAGGCAAATATTCTGGCCGGTAGCGATGGTGGTGGCAGTGAACGACCCGTTAATGGTGGCGTTCGCTGGGACGGTGTAGGTCACATTGACGGTGGCCAGCGTGAACTGGAGCGTGCCGGCTGTAGTGGAGGTGGCCGCGATGTAGGACGCCACTGTGCCGCAGAGTGCGACCGGCGCGCCGGTGCTGGCGGTCCCGGAGGTGTTGGCGGTGACGACACCCGCGACCACCTGACCCAGACCGTTGAGGGTCGCTTGGATACAGAGATTGCCGCCAGTGGTGATGGCGGTGCCTCCCGTAAAGGTGGTGTTCTGGGCAACCGGGAGGATGGCCGAGCCCACTGTGACCGATCCGACGCCATTTGCGGAGGGCGCGGTGTAGGCCGCAACGTTGCCACAGAGGGTGACGTTGGCGATGACATTCGGCGTCAGCGTGAAGGACGTGAGGTTACCGCTGGCGTCCAGGGCTCCGACCAGACAGACGCTACTGCCGCTCACGGTGCCCTGCAGGGAGTTGGTGATCGTGGCGCCGGCCGCAATGGTGTAGTTGGGCATCCCGCTGACCGTATTGATTGAGATCAAGCCGGTGGCTGTGGCGCTGTTCGCGGTAAAGGTCCCGATGGTGCCGCAAATGGCCAGCGGAGTTGGGGTTGGCGTCGATCCCGCTGGGTAGGCGGTACGCGCAAGCTGCGGTACCAGGAGAGCGGCAAGTACCAACGTCATCGTGAGCAGCGCGGCGGGTGCGCCCGAAAAAGACCGTTTCTTCACATTCTTCCTCCAGAGTTGGTGTCTATAGATAAAGGAGCTTCCGTGGTATGAAACGCGACTAAAGGACCTTTCGTAACGCTCTCTCAGGCACCTGTGGCAGGCCATCGAACGCTGCTTCCGGCTCAGACAGTCGCGTGCCTAGCGGGTAGGCGTCTGTCCAGGCTACCCTATTGTTCGAGAGGCATATGCCAGAATGACCGAGAAATAGATGAAAAGTTCAGGCGTTTTGGTCCGCGGAGCGATGAGTTCGATGGCCAATCCGCGGTCGTGTTTCGACTCACGCTAAACAGGAGACGAGCAGCATGTCAGAGAGCCATGCCCCCGAGATAACGAAAGGCAGCGCTGATCTTTCCGGCGCGCTACGGTGGCGCTGCATCGGGCCGCATCGCGGCGGCCGAGTGGTTGCGGTGGCTGGACACCCAGAGCGCCCGATGGTGTTCTTTTTTGGCGCCTGTGCGGGCGGGGTTTGGAAAACCAGCGACGGCGGGACGTACTGGGAGAACGTCTCCGATGGTTTCTTGGGCACTGCCGCGGTGGGCGCGATCCAGGTCTCGGAGTCCGATCCCAATGTTCTCTATGTGGGGACCGGCGAGAGCGCGATTCGAGGCAATGTCTCGCATGGGGACGGCGTGTATCGGTCGACCGACGGCGGTCGCAGTTGGCGCCATTCGGGTCTGGCCGATACCCGGCACATTGCCAAAGTTCGCGTTCATCCAAAGGACCCCGATCTGGTGTATGTGGCCGCGTTGGGGCATGCCTGGGGGCCGAACGAAGAGCGCGGCGTGTATCGTTCGCGCGATGGCGGCCAGACCTGGGAGAGGATTCTCTTTCGCAGTGACAGGGCGGGAGCGATCGATCTCTCGATGGACCCGAACAACCCACGAATTCTGTATGCCAGCATGTGGGAAGCGCAGCGCACGCCGTACAGCCTGTCCAGCGGCGGGCTGGGCAGCGGTCTGTTTCGCTCCACGGATGGAGGCGATAGCTGGACCGAACTCACCGACCGACCGGGCATGCCGGCCGGCATCAAAGGGAAGATCGGGGTGGTGGCTTCGCCGGCCCGCGAGGGACGCGTCTGGGCGCTGGTCGAGGCCGAAGATGGGGCGCTGTTCCGTTCGGACGATGGCGGCGAGACTTGGACCCGGCTCTGTGAAGAGCTGGACCTTCGTCGTCGCGCCTGGTATTACATGCACCTCTACGCGGACCCACAGGATCCAGAGACCTGCTGGGTGTTGAATCTACAGTGCTGGAAGTCGAGCGACGGCGGCGCCACCTTCTCCGCGCTTCCCACCCCTCATGGGGATAATCACGACCTGTGGATCGATCCGCGGAACCCGCAGCGGATGATCGAGGGCAACGATGGCGGCGCCTGCGTTAGCTTCAACGGTGGCGCGTCCTGGTCCACCATTTACAACCAGCCGACCGCCCAGTTTTATCACGTCACCGCCGATACGCAGGTCCCCTACCGGGTGTACGGATCACAGCAGGACAACAGTGCACTCACTCTGCCGAGCCGCTCGATTAATGGCGCGATTACCGCGGCGGACTGGTATGTGCCGGGGGGAGGCGAGAGCGGCTACATCGCGGTCCGCCCCGATGACCCCAACGTCGTCTTCGCGGGCGCAATCGGTAGCGGTTTCGGCAACGGATTGCTGACGCGCTACGACCACCGTACCCGCCAGGCAAGGAATATTACCGTCTGGCCGGACGTGCTCGGCATGTCGGATGGCGCCAATCAACTCAAGTACCGTTTCCAATGGACGTTCCCGATTCTGCTCTCGCCGCACGACCCGAATGTGCTGTATGTGGCAGCCAATCAGGTGTTCCGCTCGATCGATGAGGGAGAGAGTTGGCAGGCTATTAGCCCGGATCTCTCGCGCAACGATCCTGCCACCCTGGAACCGTCGGGCGGACTGCTCACCAAGGACAACTCCGGAGCCGAAGTGTACGGCACGATCTTCGCTCTGGTCGAGTCGCCACATCAGCCGGGACTATTCTGGGCCGGAACCGACGACGGGCTGGTCCACCTGTCGCGCGATGGCGGCGAGAGCTGGGAGAATATTACGCCGCCGGACCTGCCGGAGTGGTCGCTGATCAGCGTGATCGAACTGTCGCCACACGATGCGGCGAGCGCCTATCTCGCCGCGACGCGCTACAAGCACGATGACCTGCGCCCGTTCCTCTACCAGACCGATGACTACGGCAAGACCTGGCGGCTGATTGTGGACGGCATTCCGCCACACGAGTTCACCCGGGTGATTCGCGCCGACCCGGCGCGTCGGGGCCTGCTCTACGCGGGTACGGAGACTGGCATCTATGTCTCATTTGACGACGGTACGCGCTGGGAGCGGATGCAGGGCAATCTGCCGGTGGTACCGATCTATGATCTGATTATCAAAGATCACAATCTTGTGGTCGCGACCCATGGGCGGTCGTTCTGGATTCTCGATGACCTGACACCGCTCCATCAACTGGTTGATCGGCGCGATCCGGCGGCAACACGCCTATTCAAGCCCGCGCCCACCGTGCGGTTCCTGACCTACCAGGGCTTCGGTGCCAAAGGCGGCCCCGATGTCTCCTACCGCCATGCCGGTGCGGTAGGGGTTTCGTATCGGCTGCGCACCGAACCGGACGATACGAAGAAAGAAGTGTTCCTCGACGCCGGAGAGAACCCGCCGTTTGGCGTGGTCGTGAGCTACTACCTGCCAGAGAAACCGGCGGGCATCGTGACCCTCACCTTTCTCGACGCCGAGGGCCAGGAGATTCGTCAGTTCTCGAGCAAGAGCGAGCCGAAGCAGCCGTCGGCTGATGCGCCTCCCGAGCCACTGGCGGAGGCGGCGGCCGAGGGCGAGGAAGCGCTCGAGATAGAACCGGCCGTTACCGAGCAAGAGCCGCGTGTCGCCAAGGAGCCGGGCATCAATCGCTTCGTCTGGAACTTGCGCTGGCCCGACGCGCGCACCATACCAGGGATAAAGAGTCTGGACGGGATGGTCAGCGGCCCGGTGGCTCCGCCCGGCAGCTATCACGTTCGGTTGACGGTGGCTGGTGATAGCTACACGGAGACCTTTGAGCTGCTCAAGGACCCACGCGCGACCGCCAGCGACGACGACTTGCAGGCTCAGTTCGATTTCAATCTGCGGGTCCATACCAAGCTCAGCGAATTGCATGACGCCATCATTCAGATCCGCGACTTGAAGCAGCAGCTAGACGGCTGGCAGGAGCGCCTGAAGGGCCGCGACAACGACGCGCTGCGGGACGCGGCACAGCATGCGACACAGCGTCTGTCGACGATCGAGGAGCAACTGATGCAGGTCAAGGCGGAGGGGCCCCGTGATGATTCGGCGAAGCTCAATTTCAAGCTATCCGTCCTGCCCTTCGTCGCTGCTTCCGCCGATACCCGGCCCACACAGCAGATGTATGCCGTCTACGACGAGCTGTCCAACCGTGTCGAGGCACAGCTTGCGGCGCTCCATGAGGTGATTGATACGGAGATCGCGGGGTTCAACACGTCGGCTCGCGAAGCTGAGGTCCCGGCGGTAATTCTCGCGGCGGCCGGCGATGCCGCGGGAGGATAGCGAACCGACGCCATCCTCCCGGGTCAGCGTCGTCGTTCCCACCCGGAATAGGGCGTCCTACCTGCCCGCTCTGTTGACGGCGCTCGACGCCCAAACGCATCGCCCGCTCGACGTGATCGTGGTGGACGATGCATCGTCGGACGGCACCGCCGAGTTGCTGGCGTGCTGGGAGGGCGAGGGACGGCGAGTGGAGCGGTTAGAGCAGCCGGCGGGCAGCTATGCGGCACGGAACCGCGGCTGGCGCGCGGCCTCCGGCGAGTTGATTGCCTTCACCGATGACGACTGTCTGCCGGAGACCAACTGGCTAGCGGAGCTCATCGACAGCGTGAGCTCGACCGAGTTCGTGGCGGCTCAGGGTGTAACGCTGGCGCGGCCGGGACGCATCACACCGTTCACCCATCAGATCGAGCAGCGCCGCCCAGGTCCGCCGTACCGTACCTGCAACATGTTGTACCGCCGGTCGGTGCTGGAGCGCTTGAATGGCTTCGAGCCTATGCGCTGGTATGCCGATAATATTCTGGGGTTACGGGCCGCCGGTCTGGGGCAAATTGCTTTCGCCCCCGATGCCGTAGTGAATCATCCTCCCAGACCACGCGAGTGGCGTACCCGACCGGATTGGCGGGCGCGCTTCGAGGCGGATGCGCTGCACCGGCGGGAGCTGCGTCGGCTGGGCGCCGAATCGGTGGGGGTAGCGGGACGAGCGCTGCCGATCGTCCTCTGGATTCTTCGTCCCCTGGTCAAGCAGTCGCGGGCCCATGCGCGATATGCCGGGCGCCACCCACGGCGGTACCTCCGCCAAATGCGGCCGATGATCCGCGAGAAACGCGAGATGCTCGGGGCGCTACGCGAGTTCTGGTCGGAGACGCGTCGTGGCGGATCTAGAGGCAACGAGACCTTCCCCACTCTCCCCGAGTGTCCGTTGGTCTCGGTGATCATCGTGACGCGAGATCGCGATACGCTCCTGCATCAGGCACTGGAGAGCATCGAGCGCCAAACCTGGTCTAACCGTGAAGTGGTGGTGGTCGACCACGCCAGCCAGGATTCGACGAAAGCACTGGCCGTGCGGTACGGCGCCCACTACCAGGCGGCCGCCGGTGGAACGCTGGCGGTGGCGCGGCAGATGGGCGTGGATGCGGCGCATGGCGAGCTCGTCGCCTTTTTAGATGATGATTGCATTGCAGAATCGGGATGGCTGCAGGCACTGGTGGCGGGCTTGAATGCGTCGCCAGGCTTCGCCGGTATGCAGGGGCGAACGCGGTCCGGGTCGGGGCCGATTGGTTCGCATGCGGTACGCATCGGCCGGCCCGATCCTCTGTACCAGACCTGCAACATTGCGTACCGGCAGTCTGCCCTTCGCCGCGCCGGCGGATTCGATCTCCGCTTCACCGGCTGGTTCGAAGATACGGCGCTGGCTGCCCGCGTGGTGGCACATGGTCCTATCGGCTTCCAGCCGGATGCGGTGGTGCTCCACCAGGCCGTTCCACGGGTACGGCGGACCCGCGCCATATGGCGAGCTATCCTACGAGACGAGCGGCGGCTCGCGCGCGAGTATCGGGCGTTTTATCGGCGGACGCGCGGTCCTGGCTTCGTGCCGACGGTGGTTGCCCGTTGGCTGTTTGGCTCAACCCTGAAGACGCTGCTGCGCGAGTTGCAGGCGGCGCCGGCCGATCTGCCAGGGTACGCTCGCCTGACCTGGCTGCTGGCAAGGGAGCGCGTGGCATTGATCGCGGCGCTCTTTGACGTGCTCCTTCGGCCACGTGACCCGCGACCGTAAATCAGGGCGCAGTTGTACAGCCTGCACGCGTTCGTGGTGCTTAACTCGATACGTATCAGTCAGGAAGGCAGATGTAGGTCCTCCGGGGAGAGCGGCCCGACGCAGGTAATAACGTGACGAGGCGAAACCGGGAACTCGGCGATCATGTCACGTAGATCCTGCATGGTCACTGCCTCGATCTTCCTCCTGATCTCGTCCAGGGGCTCCAGTTCGCCTCTGGTCAGCCAGGATGAGATCAAGCTCATCACGCGCTCGTTGGTGCTCTCGCCGCCGATAACCACCGAACTATTCAGCTTCGCCTTAGCCCGTTCCAGCTCGCTGTCCTCGATATCGAATTGCTGCAACCGCTCCAGCTCGTGAAGCGCCACCTCCAGGGCACGTTGCGCCATGCTCGGTTCGGTGGCGACGTGCACCAGCATATTCCCCGTCTCCTCAAATTCCATCAGCTGCGCCGAAGCCGTCTCGGCCAGGCCGGGGTGATAGAGCGCCCAGAACAATCGGGATCCGGTGTCGTCACCCAAGATGGTCGCGAGCACTGCCGACACGTAATATCGAGGATCCTTCCGGCCAATGCTGGGGACGCCAATCGCGATCTGCTCTTGCGCGAACTGTTCTCGCTGGTGAACCGTGAAGCCCGGCTGAAACCGCGGCGCGCGTAGCTCCCGTCCGGTCTCGCCCGGCTTCCACTCGGTCGATAGGTTCTCCACCTGCTGCCGTACCGCGTCCCAGTCGAAGTTACCGGCGATCGCAAATAGCATGTTGTGGGTGCCGTACCGGTCGCTCCAGTATTCGCGCATCTGCTCCGGGGTGAGGGCCATCAGGGTATCCGCGGTCCCCAACGTCTCGCGGGCCAGCGGGTGGTCGCCAAAAAAGTCGGCCACAAACCGGTTGTACAGGATGTGGGTCGGCTGGTCCTCGTAGCGAGCGATTTCCTCCAGGATGACCTGTCGCTCCTGGTTGAAGTCCTCCTCCCGGAGCATGGGCTGAATGAGCTGTGCTAGAACATCGATGGCGCGACCTACGTGCTCGGAGAGCACTCGTGCCCAGTAGAACGTCATCTCCCAGGAGGTTGCCGCGTTGTGGTCGGCGCCCATCGCCTCGAAGGCATGATCGATCTGGTCGCCGGGCAATCTCAAGTTGCCCTTGAAGGCCATGTGCTCCAGAAAATGCGATACCCCCATCCACTCGATCGGCTCATCGCGCGTGCCGGTGCAGACCCAGAACACGGCTGCAGCCGATTGCACACCCGGGACTTGCTGTCCCAGCAGCTGCAGCCCGTTGGGTAGAGTTTCGCTAAAAAAGCGGCTGCTATGCCGCGTTGCTGTGGTCACCATCACTATCTCCTTTACGACCTGGCCACTACGCCGCCGAAGAGTTGCTCCTCACTACGCGGCCCAAGCGCCACGGCAGCCAGGTTCTCGGCAATACCAAGATTGCCCACCAGCGACTGAATCTGTTCCACCGTCACCCGGTCGATCTCTTCTTTGAGCGCCTCCAGGCTGTACAGCTTGTGCTCGAACCACCAGGAGCGAAGGTTCGCCGCCATGCGAGAGAGGGTGCTCTCGCTGCGCATTAAGAGCTGGCTCTTCAACCGCGTCTTGGCAAGCTCCAGCTCATCGTCGTTGATGCCCGATCGCGCGAAGCTGTGTAACTCATCCATTACCACCTCCACGCTCTCGTGGGCGCGGTCGGCGCTGGTGCCCACGTAGACCCGAAACAGCCCCGTTTTTTCCAGGCCATCGAAGCGTGCCTGCACCGCATAGGCCAGTCCGCGCTTCTCGCGCACTTCACGGAATAATCTGGAGTTCGTCCCCCCCCCCAACGCCTGCGCGGCCAAACCCGCCGCATAGTAATCCGGGTCTCCCACCGGCACGCCGGGGAAGGCAAAGCCGATGTTCTCCTGCGCCGCTTCTTTGTGCATCACCGTCACGCCGGGATTGGTAGCCGGGGGCTCCATGCTCATGCGGCCCCTTCCAGCTGGCCAGGAGGCGGTCAGCGCCTCGAGTTGTTCAAGCGTCTGCTCCCAATCAAGGTTGCCGGCAACAGACAGGGTCATGTTGTTCGCCGTGTACCGGTCTTCCCAGTAGCGCCTCAAGTCCGCGGCTGTCAGCGTGTTTATAGACGCTTCGGAGCCCAGTACGTCGTGGCCACATGGGCTGTCGCGAAAAAACCGTTGCCGTAACGTATCCATCACCCGTTGCGCCGGGCGGTCGTCGCGCTGCCGCAATTCTTGCACCATCAAGGTCCGGACACTCTCCACTTCATCTTCCGGAAACGCTGGGAACCGCAGGCAGTCGGCGAGCAGGTCGAGGGCAGCCGGCAAGGTGTCCCCCAGTAGCACGCCGTTGACCAGGGTCATTTCCAGCCCGGTCGACGAGTCATAGCTGATGCCAAGGCTATCAAACCGTTCGGAGAGTTCACGAGCATCCATGTGCTCGGTGCCGCGGAACAGCATTTGCTCGGTAAAGTGCGATATCCCGGAGCGATCCGGCTTCTCATCGCGCGCTCCGGTGCCGATCAAAAAACCCACGGCAACGGATTCCACCCCGTCCATAGGCTGACCAACGACATGCACGCCAGTACCTAAAGTTTGTTCTCGGAAAACTGTCGTCGGTTCCATCTGTGCTCTCTTCCCTCAATATCCCTGATCTCGGTGTACCTGGTTAATCAACTCCTGACCTTCCAGGTATCGCGTCAAGTTTACCGCGAACAGCCACGCTCCCCGGTCGCGGGTGCGATCGCTCATGCCGCCCATGTGCGGGCTGACAATGACGTTGGGCATGGTCCAGAGCGGACTGGGACGCGGCAGCGGCTCTTGCACGAATACGTCCAGTCCGGCGCCGGCCAGGTGTCCCGACTGCAGCGCGCGGACCAGAGCCTCCTCGTCAACCACCGCGCCCCGGCCCACATTAAAGAACAGCGCGCCGCGCTTCATGGCACGGAACTCCGCTTCACCGATCGAGTGGCGCGTTTCCGCGGTTAAGGGCAGCAGCACCACCACGACGTCGCTCTGGGTCAAAACCTCATGTAACTGGGCGGACGGATACAGAATGTCGGGGGGAGCATCTTCCGCTTCCAACCAGGGTGGATCGGTATAGGCCCCACCGTCTGTACGCGGCGCCTCGCGCGGCACGATGACTGACCATTGCGTGCCCACCACTCGCATGCCAAAGGCCCGCGCCAGGTGTGCAATGCCGTTCCCGATTTTCCCCCAGCCGACGATACCCATGGTCTTGCCTCTGAGTTCACCCATGCGCAGCGGCGCTCCGCGCTGGTTATGGATCCACTCATGGTGTTCCTGTGCTCGCAGGATAGCCGGTAGGTGCCGGTTGAGAGCCAGCAGCATGGCAAAGACGTGCTCGGACATGGGCACGGTGTGGGTGCCCTGCGAGGCGGTGATGATGATATCGCTGGTCCACACCGGGAGTTCTTGGACGTGATCGGCTCCGGCACTGGGAAGCTGGATCCATCGAAGCTGTGGAGTCTCCGCGGGCACGATCTTTGGAATCTGCCAGCTATAGAGGACCACCGCGTCGCGCACGGCGCTCCGCAGGTCGTCGTCAGTGTGGGCAATGACCAGGTCGATCTGCCCTTCGAAGGCCTTGCGTGGGAAGCTAGCGGCGAGCGCACCTGCCAGCACGACTCGCACGGCTGGATCGGTCATGAGACGGGCTGCAGTCCCAGGCCGGGTTCTGAGGGCAAGACGAGTTTGCCGTCCTCCACCGTCACTCCGACATATGGGTCGTCGTCTATCAGCAGGTTGCCGTCCAGGTCGGCGTAGTCGATTAGCGGCGATAGGTGTGCCGCGGCGGTGATCGCCACGGAGCTCTCAATCATGCAGCCCATCATGACCTTCAAATTGTGGGCACGCGCTAGATGAATCATGTGCAAAGCCGGATATATGCCGCCGCACTTCATGAGCTTGATGTTGATGCCGTCCACGTAGGGCGCGACCCGTGGCACGTCTGCCGGTACTACACAACTCTCGTCGGCAAAAACTGGCAGCGCCGAGGCGCTCTGCACGTACCCCAGCCCCTCCAGATCGCCTCCATCCACCGGCTGCTCCACAAACTCCAGGTCAAACTCCGCCAGTTCGTCTATGCGTGCCACCGCTTCCTTCGGCGACCAGGCCTCATTGGCGTCCACCCGAATGATAGCGTCCGGCCGCTCGGCCCGTATCGCCGCCAGGTTTTCCACATCGCGGGACGTACCAACCTTGACCTTCAAGATCGGATACTGGCCGGCTGCGGCTGCCTTTCGGCCCATGCCCTGCGGTGTGTCGATGCCGATGGTAAACGACGTCATGGGTGTCCGAGCGGCGCTCAGTCCTAGCAGCGTGTAGACTGGTGTCCCCAGTCGCTTGCCCAACAGGTCGTATGCCGCCATATCCACTGCGGCTTTGGCAGCTGGATTCAATCGGATCGTCTCATGCATTCGCTCGTGCAGTATCTGAATAGAATCTACCTGCTCATCTTCCAAGAGCGGACGTAGCAGTTCCAGAAAGCCCAGCACACTGGCTTGAAAATCGCCGTAGTGCTCACTTGGCGCGGCCTCGCCAATCCCACTCAGGCCATCCTGCTCCAGGCGAACCCGTACGGTATCGGCTACGCGCTGCGTGCCGCGTGCGATGGTGAACGGCTCATGCAGCGTAAGCTCAACGGGCTCAAAGAATAGATCCATGCACGCTCCTGATTGGTAGCCGATTGTAGCAACGGTGCAGCCGCACCCCCTGGCATGAGGCGGCTCACCGCCATCTGGCGCAGTGCAAAAGGGGGCTCGGCGTGTTGCACGCCGAGCCCCGTCCAGAAACAGACCGAATGCGTTATCCGAGCGGAATAGACATCTGCCGCCCGCCGGACAGCAGCACTCGCAGCGAGTACGGGCCTTTACCGGTCCAGTGCACGGAGTAGCGGTAGGTCGGACTCCGATGGACCGGAATAAGCGAGCGGTTCAAACGATGCGACCCGGCATACACCGAGAAGCCAAGGGTCGCGCCGGACGCTTTCATGGTCCAGCTGAAATGGAGGCGTGCACCGGAACGGCGGGCCGAGAAGCGCTCCACCTGAGCCACGGTCGGGCTCGCACTTGGATTGAAATCGTAGGTGGGCGCCACATCGACCAGATTCGGCGGTACCCCGCCGATGCCGTTGAGGTTCGGTGAAGAATTCGCCGGCGCGGCGAGAGTCTCCGTCGAAGCATTCACGCTGTACAGGATGTTGCTGATCGGATTCGCCTCCGCGACATCCGATAGTGGGACGGTGATCGTGATGGCGCCGGGGGCAGTGGCTGTGTACTGGCAGTCGGCGGCCGGGAGAGCGGTGGCATTGCCTGGATAGGTTATACCGGCTCCGCCGCCGTTGAGGTACAACCCATTCTGGCCGTCGTAACACTGCGGCGCCTGGCCGGCTGTCGACTCCATGTAGGCGAAGAATATCGCGCCGCCGTGTGGATCGGAGCTGGAAGGCACATGCCACTGCGTCAGCCAAACGAGATCGCTACCACCTGCCTGAGGCGACGGGGTCAGGCTGGTCAAATCGGCTACGTTCATAGTGATCTTGTAATGTGTGCTATCGGGCATGGAGATCGACGAGCCCAAAATATCGAGGTTCGGCAGATTCGGGCTACTTACTCCCGCGCTGTCGAACGTGGCATCGCCCTTCGGATCCGTCACTGAGTTGATCAGGGCCGGCGTGCCGTTGTTCACCACGGGGGCAGCATCAAAGACACTGGTGCCACCATTCTGGCGGACGAACATGGCCTGGGGAATGATAGCTTCGTCGATGTTGTTTGAGTCGCTATAGGAGATGTTGGCTTCGCCGTTCAGGCCGACGCGGAGCTGGAGGAAGTCACCGAGCGTGCGATCGCCCTCCTGGCCGCCCAGCACCGTCTGGATGTTGCCGCGATGGATAAAGTGCTCGCTGGCCCGAATTGGCTGGCTCCAGGTCTGCCCGCCGTCCAGTGATTGCTCAAACCAGAGACTCCAGTCGCCTTTGATTTGGTCGGGACCACCATAGATGCATGTATTCCCGGTGCCGCACCCGGCGTCGGACGCCTGACAGGCGGCATCGCAGGGAGCTGGGGTGCCGTACCAGGCCACGTCCAGCTTGCCGTTGTCCCCTGCTCCAGGCCACGCAAAGACATTATTCAATAGCCCTGGTGTTGGAAGCACAGCGGCGGCCGACCAGGTCGAGCCCTCGTCGGTCGATTTAGAAAACATAAGCGCCGTGTTCCCGGTGACGGTCGACTTGGTTGAATCGAATGGGGCTTGTTCCCAGATTGCGTAGAGGTTTCCGGCGTGGTCGATGGTCATGGTGGCGAAGCTGCCGCCGGTGCGGCCGTTGGGGAAGCTGGAAACCAGTACATCGACGCAGTTGGTGAGACCGGTGGGGGAAACGGTAGCGTCGACCACATCGCAACGGCCCATCGATATTGAGTTAAAGGCATTATTGTCGTGGATCACAAAGATCCGTTTGCCGTGATCCGCGTAGTTGTGGAACTCGTCGTTGCCCATGATGCCCTCATCGCAGCTCACAACCTGAGAGGGCCCAAACTGCGTTCCGGCCGTCGCCCCGGCCGCCGAGGTTAGGGGTGATCGGTCGATTACCAGTTCGTTATTACCCGTCGTACTGCTGGGACACTGCGCAGGGTTGGCCTGAGCAATCCGGTCATAGGCCAGGAAAATGGAACCGCCGTTGGTCGGATCACCATCCACCGCATACCACTGACGATCCACGGCTCCGTTGAGTACGGACGTGCAACTCTGCGGCGCCAGCGTCCGGCCCTGATCGCTCGACCTGAAGGTGCTGAAGTTGGCGAGGGTCAGGTCATTGAAGTAGAGATTGTTGGCGCTGTCGGTCGCCAGCTCGGTGTCCCCGCCACCGGGGCAACTCAAGAGTTTGCCGTTTGGCTGAGTTGCCGCCGGGACCAGCTTGAAGGTCTGGCCGCGGTCAAGCGAGCGCCAGAGAAAGCTGGTCGTCGATGACAACGAATCGGGCGAGCTGGTGTATACCGTCCCCTTGCTATCCAGTCGCAAATCCTGTTCAAAGCCGTATCCCTGGACACCACTTACCACGGGGACCCCGAACGTCGGCGGCGAGGACGCCGCGACACCGGTTTGGGTTGACATACTTGGCGTCAGCCCAAAGAATGCGATCACCAAAACAACACCAAGTCGACGTATAGCTCCGGTCATGATCTCCCCCTTCTCAAACCTCTAGCTGGTTAACACTGCCCCTATTATGCGCCTTATGCGCTTCTCCTCCAGGTTTTTCAGCACGCTTGTATGCCTTGACTCGCGGCTCGACGCGGGATCATTATGCGAAACGGTGTTGGCCTGCATTATCATTAGAAACATGACCATCGTCTCGAATCAAAAACGGCTAGAGTGCGTGTGTCGTGCATCGAGTGGACGCATGGCGTAGCACGCTGCGAGGAATACAATCAATGACCTGGAAATTGTATTTGCACCAGGCGCGGCGCTGGGTGCTTCTGGCTATTCTGCCGGGACTGGTCCTGGGCGCTCTGTTTTATTGGAATACGAACCGACAGCCGCGAACCTACGCGGCCACGGCAACGCTCTATGTCCAACAAGCGGCTGCGGGCGCCGCTGGTCCTTCCGCCATCATCGATGTTGGCCAAAGCAACCTGCTCGCCCCGACCTATGCGGCGTTGATGAATCAACCTGAAGTGTACAGCGCGGCGAATCAGCTGTTGGCCCGGAAGTGGCCCGGCTACCAAATCGGCGCCGCCGGCATTACCACCAACCAGCCGGCCCAAACCCAGTTGATTCAGGTGACATCGGCGGATACCAATCCGCAGCGTGCCGCCGATACCGCGGACGCAGTGGCGCGGGCCTTTGTGGCTCGCATTGCTCAATTGGAGAAAAGGCGATTCGCACCGGATGAGCACAGTATGGTGACCCAGCTCAACCAGGCGCAGACAAACCTTCAACAGCAGGCAAACGTGATCAAGAACTATCACGGTGACCCCGCCGGACTGGTCACGTTGCGGGCCACGCTGGCGACCTATCAGAACGCCGAAAACCAGGCGTTCATTGGCTTGCAGCAGTTTCGCGTGCAACGTGACACGGCACTGAATGGAGTGAGCGTGGCATCGCGGGCGCAGGTGCCCGTGGCGCCGACTGGACCTCATCCTTTGCGCACTGGTCTGTTAGCGGCGTTTGTTTTTATTCTGATCTTTGCCGGCGGCATTTTCCTCTACGACTATTTTGACGACACGATGCGTAACCCGGACGAGGTCGAGGAGTTGGCCGGTGCGCCGATTCTCGGCACGGTCGAGGTATTCGATACCAAGGGTAAGGGCAAGCAGTTGATCACGGCCAACGACCCGCGATCTCACATGTCGGAGGCATACCGGTTAATCCGTACCAATATTCTCTTTACCAATGTCGACCATCCGCCCCGCACGCTGGTGATCACCAGTGCCTCCCCGAAAGAGGGGAAGAGCACCACCTCGAGCAACCTGGCTCGGGTCTTCGCCGACGGTGGCTATGAAGTGTCGCTGATCGACGCCGACTTGCGGCGTCCCAGCCTTCACCGCATCTTTCAGGTGGAGTCGCGTGAGGGACTTACCAATATGCTACTCATGGGCGGCAACTTGAACGGCCACGGAGTGCAGCACACGGACCATCCGAATCTCGATCTGATCGTGGCTGGGCCTATCCCGCCGAACCCAGCCGATCTCCTTTCCTCGCAGCGCATGCATCAGGTGTTGGCGCACACCAGCAGTCGCTCACGCATGACGCTCATCGACGCTCCGCCGATTCTCCCGGTGACCGATGCCGCTATTCTCTCCACCATGGCGGACGGCGTGATTCTCGTCGTCGATCCTAGCCATACCAAGCGGCGTGATTTGCGGCGGGCCCGCGAATCTATTGAGGGTGTAGGCGGCAAAATCATTGGTGTGGTGATCAACAAGGTCAGTCCGAAGGGCGCGGGCTATCACTATTACTACCACCAATACGGGTACAAGTACACCTATGGATATGGTCCACAGACCGATGTGCGTGCAGGCAAGGGCAAGGCGGCGGTCACGGCTGAGGATCCGAAGGTCTTGAGCCGGAAGGGCTAGTCCCGAGGCTCTCGAACGCGCCATGTGTGGCATCTGCGGCATTGTGCGCTTCAGTGGCGGAGTTGAAACGCGCCCGGTGGACGCGATGTGCGACGCGATTCGGCATCGAGGTCCGGATGATGGCGGCGCCTACGCGTCCCCCGCCGGGGATTGCGTGCTGGGCAGCCGCCGATTGGCCATTATCGACCTGACACCCGCCGGGCACATGCCCATGGGTGAGCCACGCGGCCGCTTCTGGATCACCTACAACGGTGAGGTGTATAACTTTGTCGAGTTGCGCGCCGAGCTGGAAGCGCGAGGGCATCGATTCCGTTCGCGCACCGATACTGAGGTCGTGCTGCACCTCTATCAGGAGTATGGCGACGAGTGTGTGGAGCGACTCAACGGTCTCTTCGCCTTTGCCATCTGGGACCAGCAGGAGCGCTCTCTTTTTCTGGCACGCGACCGGTTCGGTATCAAGCCACTGTATTATTCGTGGGCCGGTGAGTCTTTCCTGTTTGGCTCTGAAATACGCGCTCTTCTTGCCAGCGGCCTGGTGTCCGCACGGGCCGACAGTAGCGCCGTGGCCGGATACTTGATGTTGGGTTCCGTGCCCGACGACCGAACCATCCTGACCGGTGTTGCGTCACTGGCGCCTGGTCACTGTGCCACCCTGCAGTCGACTGGTTTGACCGTGCGCCAATACTGGTCGCACGTTGATGAGTTGCGTCGGACGATTCCGCTGCCGTCCGGCGAGGCGGAAGAGGCTGTGCGCGAAGGAATGAAGGCGGCCGTGCGGCGCCAGATGGTGAGCGATGCCCCGCTTGGCCTGTTCCTGAGCGGTGGCATGGACTCGACCATGCTGGCCGCCCTGATGCGCGCGGCGGGGCACGAACGGATACGCTCAGTCTCGGTCAGCTTCGATGAGAGCGCGTTCGACGAAGGCTGTGTGGCACGACGCGTGGCCGAGCGCTTTGGGCTGGAGCATGTCGACACGCGCGTTACCTATCAAGATTTCGAATCCCATTTGGGCAGTATTGTGAGCGCGATGGACCAGCCCTCTGCCGATGGTATCAACACCTATTTCGTCTCCATGGCGGCCCGCCAGGCTGGGCTCACGGTGGCCCTCTCGGGTCTGGGGGCAGACGAACTCTTTGGTGGATATCCCAGCTTCACGGTGATTGGCACGGTACAGCGGGCTATGCGTGGCCTCGCCAGAATACCGGGCCACAAACAGTTCATGCCACTGTTGGATGTGTTGCCGGGCATTCCGCGAGGCGCACGGAAGCTGGCCCGCTGGAGCAATGGCTCGACGTCACTCGCGGCTGCATATCTGGCGGTGCGCGGCTTGCTCGGCCCAGAGGAAGTTCGATGTCTGGTCGGGTCCGCGACATTGCCCGATCTCGCTGCATATGCCGAGCAGGTTGCTCCCATCGACGGGCTGCCAGAGATGGCGGGCATCTCGGTGTTGGAGTCGCGCGTCTACATGCATAACCAATTGCTGCGCGATACTGATGCCATGAGCATGGCCCACTCCCTGGAGGTTCGCGTACCCTTTCTTGATAACGAGATCGCGGCGGTGGCTGCCCGGTGTACCCATCTGCTGGGAGGCCCGCCCAAGGCCGTGCTGGCTGGCGCGCGTTCCATCTATTTCCCGCTCGGCCTGCCGGATCGTCCCAAGCAGGGCTTTACCTTTCCGCTCGAAGCCTGGCTGGCCGGCCCTCTGGCTGAGAGAGTCGAGCACGGCGCGGATAGTGGTGGCGGCGGTGTCGGCGCTCCGGAGATGCGACGTTTATGGGCTGATTTCCGGGCAGGGCGGCGCCATTGGGCGCAGGTTTGGGCGCCCATGCTGCTCAATCACTGGCTTGACGCACACCACATCAGTGTGGCGGAATAGCCCGCATGCGCACCTATGTACTGTTCACCGCACTGCGCTCTCAGGGCGGCATTCAACGATATAACCGGCAACTGTCAGTGTGCCTTCGGCGCATCTTGGTCGACAGTCCGCTGACCGTGTTGAGCTTAAATGACGCGAACGGGCATGACGGGGTGTTTGGCTTTGCCGGTAATCGGGCATGCCTAGTGGTTGCCGCGCTGCTCCTGCCCCTGTTTCGCGGCGCCGATCTCATTCTGGTGGGCCACGTGAACTTTGCGCCCCTGATTCCCCTGCTGCGACTCCTTCGCCCGAGGACACGGGTGGTGGCACTGGCGCATGGCAAGGAAGTCGAGCAGCCGCTGAGCCTGGCGGCTCGCCTTGGTTTGCGATGCGCTCATACCGTCCTGTGCGTGAGCGAGTCGACCCGGCGCTACGTGGTTGAGCAGCAGGGGGTCGAACCCGAGCGGACTGCCCTGCTGTTCTATGGGTTCGATCCTCCCGCGGCAAGTATGCCGCAATCCGATCGAGTGCCAGGCCGGCTGGCCCTTCTCAGTGTGTCGCGGCTCTCGTTTGGCGACCGGTACAAGGGCATTGATATCACGATTGAGGCATTGCCACGCCTGATCGACCGCTATCCTGCGGTCTGCTATGTCGTGGTAGGCGATGGAGACGATCGACCACGGCTGACACAGCTGGCACGGGATCGCGGCGTGGAACGCTATGTGCGCTTCACCGGTGAGGTCTCGGATGGAGAGCTGGCTGAGTATTACGAGCAGTGCGACATCTATGTGTTGCCGAGCAGCCACGAGGGGCTGGGGATCGTGTATCTGGAAGCCATGGCCCATGGCAAGCCGGTGGTCGGCGTGCACGCCGGGGGCGCGCCGGATGTCATCATTCACGAGGTGAACGGGTTGCTCATTCCGCGCAGTGAGGCCCCGCTCCTCGCGGAGGCGCTGCACCGCCTGGCGGGAAGCGAGGAATTGCGTGCCCGTCTCGGGGCCTGGGGACGTCGTCGCACTGTACCGTCGTTCTCCATCGAGCGTATGGAATGCACCGCTCGCGAGGTTCTGCTGGAGCAAGCGCGGTGAGGTGAACGCTCGAGGGATAACTCGTATCGGTTGGTGGTTTTCGTCCAGGTTGAGGTTGACGCAGCCTTGGCTCCAGGCAACCCGCACTTAGCTTCGTGCTGGGTGTAGCACTCCGGAGCCACGAACGGACTTATCGCCGGTTGAGTGCTCGCAGTCGTTCGAGGTCCGCATCGACCATCATGGTTATCAGCTTCTCGAACGAGACATGCGGGTGCCATCCCAATTCGTGCTCTGCCTTCGTCGCGTCGCCCACCAACAGGTCGACCTCGGCGGGACGGAGCAGAGCGGGGTCCAGGCGAACGTGTTCCCAGGGATCCAGGCCGACGTGGCCAAACGCTACCTCAACCAATTCCCGGCAGGTATGGTACTCCCCGGTCGCAATCACGTAATCTTGCGCCTCGGGTTGTTGCAGCATCATCCACATAGCCCGGACATAATCGCCGGCATAGCCCCAATCGCGATGCGCCTCAAGGTTGCCCAGAGTGAGGGACTGGGATAGACCCAGACAGATACGGGCGACCCCATCCGATACCTTGCGTGGAAAAAACTCCAATCCTCGGCGTGGTGACTCGTGGTTGAAGAGGATTCCGCTGACGGCAAATAGGCCGTAGCTTTCTCGATAGTTGACGGTCATGTAGTGGCCGTACGCTTTCGCTACTCCATACGGTGAGCGTGGATAGAACGGGGTTGTCTCGTTTTGCGGTGTCTCCCGTACTTTGCCAAACATCTCCGAACTTGACGCCTGATAAAAGCGAACGGGGTGATTGACGAGGCGCAAAGCTTCCAGCATACGGGTGACGCCCAGCGCCGTGAATTCTCCGGTTAACACCGGCTGGTTCCAGGAGGTGGGAACGAAGCTCATGGCCGCCAGGTTATAGACTTCCTCCGGTTCGTATTGGCGCAGGATGGTGCCCAGGGACGCTTGATCGAGCAGGTCGCCCTGGGCCAGCTCAATGCGATCTCCCAGATGCTCGATGCGACCGTAGTTCTCGAGCGAGAGACGCCGGAGCATGCCGACCACACGATATCCCTTCTCCAGCAAGAGCTCGGCCAGATACGAGCCGTCCTGGCCCGTTATGCCGGTAATGAGGGCAGTCTTCATACAGCTTCTCCAGGGGTCATTCGGACGCTCGCAGATGGTCCAACCAGAATGCGAGCGTATCGGTCACAGATTGTTGAAAGGTGATTGATGGCGTCCAGCCAGTGGTGGCGTGGAGTTTGGCTGGGTCTCCGACCAAGAGTGGTGCTTCTCCCGGCCGGCACCGAGCGACATCGATGCGGATTTCGGCCTGTACCCCGGCCACCTCAAGCATAGTCGTCAACATCTCGCGGAGTGAACGAGCGATCCCGGCGGCGATATTGTACACGTCACCGGCCTTTCCCTGATCCGCCAGCAGACCGTACGCCTCCGCGACATCGCGCACGTCGGTGAAGTCCCGCTGCAGGTCGATATTGCCGACCCAGATCACCGCCTCACGGCGTCCCAGCACGATCTCCGCGACCTGACGGGCGAAGGCGCCGGCCACGAACCGGTCGCTCCGGCGCGGACCGAGCTGGAGGAACGGACGAGTGCGTACAATCTGCAGGTGATGACCCGCAAAGTATTGATATGCCATCACGTCCTGAATGACCTTGCTCACCGCGTAGGCTGTCGTTGGCAACAGTGGAGCGCGCTCGTCAATCGGATTGCACTCGGGAGGCGTCTGTCCATACTCGTCGCTGCTGCCGGCCACGACGATCCGCGTATCCGTCTCGACGGCCAGTATCGCTTCCAGTACGTTGTACTGCGTCCTCGCATTGGTCTCTAACGTCCGCCATGAATCATGGGTGGCAACAGCGCCCGAACTCTGGGCCGCGAGGTGGTGGATGACAGTGGGGCGAACTCGTCTCATAAGGTCCGTAATCACCGGGGGATCGAGCAGATCAACCCGATGCAGAACAGCGTGAGATGGAATCCAGGAATGGTCGACGATCGGGCTGCGATGTGTGCCATGAACCTCCCAGCCTCGTGCGGCATAGTAGGCAAGGAGATGGACACCGGTAAACCCGGTAGCTCCCGTTATAAGGACACGTGACACAGTCCATTCTCCGCGTGGTTGCCGCGAAAGATAGCGGCGTTTAGGATCTTTATCGCACTAGCGGCATCCCGCTTCTCGAAATGGTACACCGTGCTTCCCAAGGTGTAGGTATCAACCATCGCCTCCCCGCACTTCTGGAGCGGCTTTCACTTCCTGGCCATCGTACCGAGTACGCTATGAGTGTTGTGCAAACCTAATCAACTCCAAACTAAACACCCCACGACTGAGGGAATCAATGCCCAGCGCAACGGAGAAGACAGCACCTGATATCTTCGAGCCCATGGTTGAGGAGGGCGGAGTCGAGCTGGAGCGCTCTACCGGGGACCTGATCCTTTCTGGGCTGATAGCCGGTCTCGATATCGGCTTCGGACCGCTGGCCATGGCGGTGGTTGCCGGCCGGCTCCATACTCTCCTCCACCTCACTGTCATGCAAGCCCTGTTCTTTGGCGGATTCCTCTACCCCCTCGGCTTTGTTTTTGTTATCGCGGGGCGCTCAGAGTTGTATACCGAGAACACGCTCGTACCGCTGATCGGCGTGCTGTCGGGAGACGGCTCTATCCGCAAGGTGGCAAGACGCTGGAGCATCGTTCTCGCGTGCAATATCGCCGGCACTATAGTCTTCAGCGTGCTAGTCTCACACACCGCGGTGGTTTTCGATCCGTATAAGTCCGTCTACCAGACGATGGGGATCGAGTTAACCAACCAGCCCTTTCTGCAAGCCGCGCTGGCCGCTGTCTTTGGTGGCTGGCTGGTAGCACTCTTGAGCTGGCTGCTGAGCGCTACGGAAGGAAGCGCGTCCCACTTTCTTTTGACCTATGTGACTACCTATCTGTTGGTGGCGCTGGCGCTGTACCACTGCGTGATCGGATCCACCGAAGTGTTGCTGGGCATGTTCGCCGGCGCGCCGATTACCTGGGCCGACTGGCTCACCAGGTTCTTGGCCCCGGCTGTGCTGGGGAATACCGTGGGCGCCGTGGTGTTCGTGACCGGGCTCAAGGCGTTTCAGGCCCGCAGTGCAAACTGAACGATGGAGGAGACACGCCGGCCGAGGTCACGATGGAAGTGCGACTTCATCCCGTCCGACGTCGTACTCGACCATCCCCTCCTCATGGAGTGCCAGGACCAGCCCTCGCACTCGTTCCTCATCCCGGTTGGGGTAGGGTAGCGCTTCCAGGAGTTCGGGTAGGGGGAGGGAATGATTCTTGACCAGGGCCTCAACGATGCGCCCACGCCAGAAGCGGTTGCTGGAGGCGAATGGCTCGGCGGACTTGCTGGAGCGACGTGGTGTGGCCCGCTTCACCAGGGCGCCGTAATCCATCAGCGCCTGATTCCAGTCGGCAGCTCGTTTCTCTGGCAGGACGCGCTCGGCCAGCCGCCAGGTCTCGCGGTCGGTCAGGTCCCGTCCCACAAAATCGCTCAGCACGCGTCGCACGTTGGTGTCTACCACCGGCGCCTGCAGGCCGAAGGCGAAGGAAGCCACGGCACGGGCGGTGTATCTGCCGATACCGGGTAGTGTTTCAAGTTCGTCAACAGTGTCTGGCAACTGTCCACCATGCTCCCGCATGGCGGCTTCAGCGGCGCGCTTCAGATTGAGCGCGCGCCGGTTATAGCCCAGTCCCTGCCACTGGCGCAGTACATCGCCGGTTGATGCCTCGGCCAGGTCCTTCAACGAAGGGAATCGCTCAAGAAAGGCCAGGTATTTGGGGATGACCCGATCAACCTGGGTCTGCTGCAGCATTACCTCACTGACCAGGACGTGGTACGGGTTGGGATCGCCGCGCCAGGGTAGGTCGCGTTTAAAGGTGTCGTACCAGGAGAGGATGTGCTGCTGAAACTGAGCGATTGCGTCATCTTCGAGGGCGAAAGAACGGTCATCCACAGTCGGTTTCATCTCGGAGGTCGTGCACGACGGTCTGGTAGTCCCGTTCATTAGGATCGAACTCAGCGTATCGGAAGGTGGCTACTCACCGTTGAAGGCGCGGCCCACCTCTTCCGGCAGCTGATCGAATTCCTCGGCGATATGTACTCGCCCTCGCCATACGCCCGGCACACGTGGCGCGTCGTTCCCTTCGTACGGTGAGAGCCGTGCCACTGGAAGGCCCGCCCGAGCGATTAGAATTTCCTCCACCGCTCCCGCACCATCCAGCAAGCGAGAAAGGTGACTCTTGGCTTCATGCTCGTTCACATCTTCCATGACCTAAGTTTAGTCTAATCTGAGGTTTGCTTCCGCAGATCAAGGTATGCCCGACTGGGATGGACAACGAGCTGAAAACAAACATTCTGAGAACCAGCCAGGCGTAGTACTGAACGGGGTGAGGGTTACCGGACGGACCACTCAGCCCCTCACTCGGATCTGCCATGGGCAAGAGGCGCTGATAAGTAGCTTGTAGGTCCCAGGGTGCGAGAAGTGGTGCGTCCCGTGTACCTTGATGCCGCTGACGTTGATCGCTGCCGCTTCATCGTTGGAACCGGTGAAGTCGTACACGCTAACGGCGAACGGCTGCTGTACGCCGATACTGCTGCAGTTCTGCGTGTACTGGACCTGCCACTTCCTCGACACGTGAAACTTTTTGGTGGACGTAGCGCCTCCGTGTGTATTGCTGCCGGTGAGGGTGAGCACAACGTGCGTGGATGCTGCCAGGCCGGTGGCATGGATCACGTCCCGATGCAGAGAGAGGACCGAGGCCGCGAGCGCGAGAGTAAAGGAGGCGGGGAGAAACTTTTTCATTCATCTTCCTTTCAAGGGCGATCGATACATGTCAGGGGACGTCTCGGATCGGCCCAGGGCTCCCGTTGCCATGGCGAGCGGGGCGTCAGGAGCAGACCGCTCAGTAACCAGTTCTTCATGTTCTGTCCTTTCAGCACAGGGGGCCGCCCTTCGAAGAGCGGCCCCCACAACACAGTCACGCCTCATGGGTGTCAGCAACGTGTTAATTACTTGTGCTTCTTCACCGTGAACCGAATGGACCGAACGTCGGTAACTGTGCCGATGGTGATCGTGACGCGGGCGGTAAGATGCCCCACAAACTTCGTTTTGGCAAACTTGCCCGCAGTATAGAAGTAGGGCGTGCCATCGCTCAGCTTGGCCGGCAACATGTCCGCATGGGCCACGGTCTTTCCACCCTTGAGGAAGTCGATCACGGCGGAGGGGGTGATGCCCGTGGCGTTGGTGGCGACGTAGGAGGCGACGAACAAGCCACCCTCGTTCAGTTTCAAGGTGGACGTCAGCTTCACCTTGCCCTTGACCTTGTGGTAGACGCCGATCCCGTTGATGGACAACGTGGGCTGCTGCGCTACGGCTGGCGCCGCGCTACACACCTTGCTCATGGCGGTCACAGCGGCGACTGTCATAGCGTCTTGAGTCGCCGCGATCTGTGGCTCGTTGGCATCCGACTCTGCCTGGGTCGAGACCTCGTTTGCGATTTCGCTAACGCATACACCCACCTGAACTTCCCGGAAGTACAAGTCCGTCCCGTTGCTAAATCCCACCCGGGCGTCATTACATGTGGCGGCAACATGGGTCTCAGAACCGCACGCGCCGAAGGCCGCTTTCAGCGTCCCTGTGAAGAAGATTGTCAGGCGTCGAACGCGGTGGATGCCGCCTGACTGCTGGGGTAAATACTAGCGAGGTAACGGAAGATAATGGGGTCAGACCCGGTGGGGGTCCAACCAGCGGCTTCGTAATAGCCATTGACACGACCCAAAGCGGCGTACCCGTTAGGATGGAAATATGTGAAGAATTTACCTGTGTCAAGGGTGGCGGTTGTTAGGACGGAGTCAGCCTGCGGGTTAAGAACGGCGGGAGCAAAGGTTGTGTCGGGGATACGGAGTGCCGCGGGATCAATCGTGCTTGCCGTCTGGCTGGAGTGAACCGCACTCCGGGCGGCGTGTGCCGTTCCGAACGGCGCCAGCATCATGCCGGCGAGGAGTGTGATGGACAATCGCTTGAAGATTTGAAACACGATCATGCCTTTCTGTCTTGTGATATGGGTGTGTCGTGCAGGTGCTGGTTGTGTTTTCTCTCGTGATGAGCGGTTATCCGAAATCGCCCCTTCTTCATCTACTCTCCTCGTCCCTGTTATCTGTTTTCTCGATCCAGACTTCATGACGATCACTCTATCAGAGCGATATTCCCAAAATGTTCCCGCGGAATCCGCCGGGAATGGATTAGTTGTCTCCCCACCGTTCGTGCACGCGGGCCTCCGGTCTAGCCGCGGCGCGTGGCGGGACTGGGGTGTCTTCGGTTCGCTTGTCGTCACGGGGAGGACTGCCCCACCACCGCCGAAACGGGGTGAGGCGAGCCTGCCAAAGTTCTCCATGGTTTATCGGGCCGGGATCATCACCGTCCTCCCACTGCGGAGCAGCACTTGCAGGCTGTAGCGGCCAGCGCCACTCCAGTGGGACTGGTACCGGTAGCCGCGTGAGGGATGGACTGCGATGACCCGCGCGTTCAGTCGGTGCCGGCCTGACAGGAGATTGAAGCCGGTGATGTCGGCGTTGCTGACCACACGCCAGCGGAAGGTAACGGCGCCGGCTGCATGATGTGCCGAGAAGCGAGAGACCCGGGCAGCCGTCGGCGCACTGCTTGTACCAGTGGCGAAGACGGTGCCGGTCAGCTGGGCGATGCTGGGCGCGCTGCCGGCATCGATGGTAGCTGAGACACAGCCGGACTTAGGGTCGAAGGTCTGGTTGCCCACCGTGCTCCAGGTGTTGCCGTCGAACCAGAAGAGTTGGCGGCCGTTGGCCGGCGTGCAGTCCTGGATCTGGACCTGGGTGAAGGTGTTGCCAGCGGAGACGCGAACGTCGATGTAGCCGCCGGCGTTGGCGAAGGGCGGCGCGTTCACCGGGTTGGTGTCGTAGATGGCCACGGTCACCTTGCCGGTGCCGCCGGAGGCCGTGGCCGTGAGGCTGCCGGGTGTGCCGGGGCCGGTGCCGCCGGTGGTGGCCAGAGCCGACTGCGTGGGATCGTTAGTGGTGCCTGTGTTCTCCACTGAGGCCAGGCTGAGCCGCATCATGAAAGCGGCGGCATAACAATTGGTGCCACATGAGTTCGTCTGGTTGGGTAAGTCCGTTGAACTTGTATTGCCCGCGATGTAGAGTTGGCCGTTCTGATCAACGGCGATTCCAAATCCCTCATCGCTCAGGCTCCCGCCCAGGAAGGTACTGGCCAGGACCTGGCCGGTGGCACCATCCACCCGGCTGACGAACGCGTCGGAGTAGGTACAGGCGCCGGTGTTCTGATATACCGTGCAGCTATTGGTCTGCGCCGGCAGTATGGCTCCCTCGGCATAGCCCACCAGAAAGATCCCGGCGTCGTCGGCCAGGATGCCGTGTCCCAAATCGAGGTTTGTTCCGCCCACAAACGTAGAGAAGGTGACACTGCCGGTCGAGGCGTTCAATCCCGTGACGAAGGCATCGGCGCACGAGTTGTTAGTGTTTGGATTCGTGTTGGTGCAGCTATTGGTAGCGGCGGGCAACGAGGAGTTTTGCGTGTCGCCAACGATGTAGACCGAACCGGCATGAGTGGCGATCCCGTTACCATACACTCCGTTCTTGCCATCGGTGCCGCCGACGTACGTACTCCAAAGCAGGGCGCCGGTGGCAACGTTGAACGCAGTCGCAAAGGCGTAGTATGCTGGGCACTGCGTGTTGCACTTGTTGGTGGCCTTGGGGAGATCGCTGGAGTCGGTACTGCCGGTGATGTAACCGGTGCCACTCTCATCCAGAGCGATGCCGTTTCCGCTGTTGTGGGTGCTGCCTCCGACGTACTCGGCATAGCGAAGACTGAGATCCGGGCTGTTGAGGGAGGCCACAAAGCCCTGATCGCAAATGCCGGGGCAGGGATTAATTGCCCCACGAAAATCCGGTGAATGGGTTTCGCCGGTCGCGTAGACGGTGCCCGTACTGCTTACCGTCATCCCCTTGATGGTGTCGTTATTGTGGCCACCAACGTACGTCGAGCGGGTGAGCGCGCCCGTCGCGCTGTCGAGCTTGGCGAGAAAGGCCGCAGTGCAGTCGCCGTAAAAGAGTATGCAGGTATTGTTTGACAGGGGGAAATCGCTCGAAGCCGTGCTCCCACCTTCGTAGACACTACCTGCGTTATCGACGGCCAGCGCGTAGACATGCTCGTGGTTCGATCCACCAACATAGGTCGACCAGAGGATAGCCCCGGTGCCGGCATCGAGCTTGCTGACATACGTGGTTTTGCAGCAATTGGTCTGCGCCGGCAGACTTGATGCGCTGGTGTCTCCGGTGATGTAGACACCATTGCTGTGGTCGACGGCAATTGCAACCGCATAGTCAAACCCTTGGCCGTTTATACGTGTGGAGTAGTCGACAATGGGATCAATGACCAGGCTGCGGCTGTGGTCGTAGGCGCCGAGTTCAATGCGGACCTGATCTCGTCCGGTCAGGACATACCGCCCGCCGACAACCCGCCTGACGCCGGCGGCCCACTGATAGATGCGCGGTGCGCGCTGGGTCAGGGCCGCGCCGTGCGACAACGAGGTCAACGTTCCAGCGCCATCGATTCGCGGCGCGGCAGACCCGGAGATCGCCAACGTGATTCGTCGCGGATCGGCGCCAGGATGGAGCACCCAGTCATATTCGAGATGACCTCGACGGTGGTAGAAGACCAGGTCGGTGTGGGGATAGACGTGGTGGTAGACGACCTGCGCGTAGGTCGGGACTCCTACCTGCCAGCGGCTCGGATCGTTGCCCAGGTAGTAGTTGACGATACTAGCCAGCCGCTTCCGCCCAGTGATTGTGGGATGGGGGTTAGCGCCGACCAGATGCAGCCCGATCCCGACCATCGGAGCGGAGGGCGCGTGAAGGCTGAAATCGGCGCCACTCCCGGTGAAGGACACGAGGTACCCAGCGGCGCGGGTCACAAAGTGTACGTGCGAGCCAAATTGTCCCCGATTCGGCTCAAAGTATAGAGGCTGCGTCTGAGACGTTGTGGCAGGCGAGGCGTTCAGGAGCGACATGGTTTGATGGGCTTGAGCCAACCGCGGCGCCCCGGCGGCTACTGCGACTCCGGTCGGTGGACTACTCCAGCCCACCATGCTCAGAGCGACGACAATCGATAACCAGGTTGGGATACGCAGGGATCGTTTCACGTGGTCTTCCTTTCTGAGGCGTTTGAGAGTGTTACTGCTGTGATAAAGATGTACTGGCCTATCCATTGCTGGGGGCGGGTCATCGCTCCGGTGCCTTTCTGATCCAGAACCAGGTTGTCGATTCGGTTGCCAGGAGACGCACCAGATCGTGACCGACCAGGAAACACCAGGTCGGAATATCGACGCGGTTGCGTCGCTGGCCGGATATCACCTCCAGTAAATCGCCAGCGGCGAGGCCCTGCAGGCGTCGCTCGATTGATCGCCGCACCACCGGCCATTCCTCGCCGCCGGCATCGACGATGGAGTGCGGCCGCGGGGCCTCGCCCCAGTCATCTGCTCTCTCCATCTGCGTTCCTCCTATGTAGTGGTTGTGAGACATAGCGTACAGAACGCGTGTTCCCATCTTGTTCCCGAATTCGAATGCTTTTGAGTGCATCGGGACAGTTGACAGTGCGGAGCACTTCGAGGATAATTGCGACGAGCGGGCACCGATTTGGTGATGTGGTCGGAGAGAGGGATAGGCGTACCACGGCGATGTTGCGACTTCACCTGCTGGGCGGCTTTCGAGCCCAACGCGACGGCATGACCATTGCGGACAGCGCCTGGAGCCGGCCAACCGCTCGTTCTCTGGTGAAGCTGCTGGCCATCCAGCCGCAGCGCCGGATGCATGCCGAGCTGGCGCTCGAGTTCCTCTGGCCGGACCTCGCTCCCGACTCGGCCGACGCCAGCTTGCGGAAGGCGCTGACCTTTGCACGCAAGGCACTGGAGCCGGATCTGCCACCACGCGCCCCGTCGAGCTACCTCGATCACCACGAGGGAATGGTGGCGTTGACCGGCCCGGTCTGGATTGATGCGGTGGAACTGGAGGCCCTGGCCCCGGCGGCGCTGGAAGGTGGCGACGAGCAGGCGTATGAGGCGGCCCTGGCGCTGTATTCGGGAGACCTGTTGCCCGAGGATCGCTACGCCGATTGGGCGGAGCCGAAACGAGCCGCGCTGGCTACTCTCCACGACCGGTTGCAGATTGGGCTGGCCGATCTGTTGCAGCAGAAGGGGCGGTACGGCGCCGCGGCGGAACGCCTACGTGCGGTGCTCGCGGGGGACGCGACAGACGAGGACGTTCACCGGCGGCTGATGAAGCTGGCGGTGCTCTCCGGCAGCAGACATGAAGCGCTGCGTCAGTACCAGCGATGCCGGGAGGCGCTGGCCGGCGAACTGGCAGTCGAGCCGGATCCGGAAACGGAGGCGCTCTATGGCGAGATCGCCTCGCACGCCTCGCAGCCGGGGGGTTCGATGGAAGGCATGGCGCCCCTGCCATCCGCCGTGCGCCGCTTCCCCGACGCGCCACTGTTCGGACGCGAGCGTTCGCTTGATCTTATCGAGCGGGAGCTTCGGCCGCTCCAGGCTTCGCCGCCGGACGAGCGGCGCTCAATCGTTTTTATCGGCGGCGAGGCGGGGGTCGGCAAAACGCGGCTGGCCGCGGAGTTTGCCCGGCGCGCGCACGGCCAGGGCGCCGCCGTACTCTGGGGCGGAAGCTACGAGGCGGAGGGACAGGCGCCGTATGCGCCAGTCGCCGAGGCTATCGATGAGCATATCCGCAATCTACCCATCAGCAGCCGAGAGGCGCTGGCGGAGCGGTTCCCCGACCTCGGCGGTCTCGTTCCTGCCCTACGAGCGCTTGGCGAGCTGAGACCCATCACTCCCGCGACTGACAGCGAGCGTCCCCAATTCTTTGCAGCCGTGGCCAGGCTCCTGGACGCAATCGCGGGCGACGGCCCGGTGTTACTGGTGCTCGATGACCTTCACCTGGCCGACCAGGCTACGCTGCAGCTTCTCCACTATCTGGGGCGCACCGGACCCGATCACACCTGGCTTATCGTTGCGACTCACCGATACGAGGACACAGCCGGGGATTCGAACCTCGAGAGCCTACGAGTCCGCCTCGCTCGGGATCGTCTGTCGAGTTCAGTCGATCTTCTACGCCTGGCACGGGAGGACTGCGACCGACTCACCGCCGCACTGTTGCCCGGCGCGCTGCCCGACAGAAAGCTACTCGACAGAGTCTACGATCTCTCATTGGGCAATGCCCTGTTCGTTCATGAGCTGGTTGAGACGCTTCAGGCGCTTGGCCTGATGCGGCGTCGCAATCGGTGGTCGTTGCCGGATCGAGAGCTGGTCGTGCCGCGCAGGGTGCGCGATCTCTTCATGGTGCGCGCTGCCCGGCTTGGCGAGCACGCGAGGCAGGTGCTTTCGACGGTGGCGACCGCCGGGATGGAGACACCGTTCGCGGTGCTGCGCGGAGCCACGGAACTCGGGGACGCGGTGCTGCTTGACGCGCTGGACGCCACTCTGGCGGAGCATGTGCTGGAGGAACGCGCTACCGGCTTTGCGTTCTCCCATCCGCTGCTGCGCGAGATCGCCTACGGTGAGATCTCTCACCACCGGCGTGCCTACCTGCACCTTCGCCTTGCCACCACTCTGGAGACGGAAGGCAGCAATGATGTCGACGCCCTGGCCCGCCATTTTGTGGCTGGCGGAGAGCGTGCCAAGGCGGCCCACTATCTGGAGAAGGCCGGCGATCGCGCGCTCGCGGTCTTTGCCCATGCCGAGGCGGAAACCCGTTACACGCAGGCGCTTGATCTGGTCGAGGTTGACGAGGTGCGAGCTCGCCTTCAGCGGAAACTCGGGCAGGTCTTCCGCACTACCGCACGGTTTGACGAGGCGCTGCGGTTGCTGGGAGCATCGGTGGAGATCTGCAGGCGCCGGGAGGATGTGCGGGGCGAGGCACGAGCCGCGGTCGAAATCGGGTTGGTCCATTCCGGACAGGGCACGGCATCCGAGGGGCTGGCGGTGGTGCAGGCGGCGATGGCGCTGCTCCCGGAGGAGGCGTCCCAGGAGCTGGCGTCCTTGTATGCGGCCTACGTGACCTTGCTTTTTGACGCTGAACGAATGGACCAGTGCCTCGACATCGGCGCCCGCGGGGCGGTTGCCGCACGGGCAGCCGGTGATGATCTGAGTCTGGCGGCTATCGAAATGAAACGCGGCACGGCCTGCATGGTGCTCGAGTCGCACGCCGAGGGTCGACGAATCGTGGAATCGATCCTCGAAATCGCAGAGCGTACCCGTAAATATACGGTCCTCGATGCCGCGCTCGTCAACCTCGCTACCTCGTATCATTCCACCGGAGAGGAGCGGCGAGCGCGCCACTTTGCCACCCGGGCGCTCGTTATAGCCGAACAAATCGGCAATCCATTGAAAATCGCATTCGCCGCCGCCACACTTGGGGTCATGCAGACGGTCCTGGGCGAACACGCCGAAGCCCGTGTGTGTCTGGAAAGGGCCGTCCGACTCACACGAGATTTGCCGCCCACCCGTCAGGCGGTGACGCCCCTGCATACCCTGGCCCAACTCGACCTAAACCAGGGACGGTGGAGTGAGGCGCGTTCCCTGTTGGAGGAGGCGCTCGGCATCGCTCTGCGCTTCGAGTACCACCGGGGCGAGGTCACGGCACGCAGTTTTCTGGCCGAGCTGGAGCTGCAGGAAGGGCACCCCGAGCGCGTGTTCGGGCACCTCGAACCGATTTTCGACGACGACGGCAGCGGAACCAACGGATTCGCGCCCCCCACCCTGCTGGCAGCGCGAGCCTATCTCGAACTGGGCGACATTGCCCGGGCCGAGGGCTTGACTCGCGCTGCCCTCCAGGCGGCGGAAACGCAGCAAAAGACGCACCGACAAAGCGCGTCCTTAGCGACGCTGGGCGCCGTATACGCACGTCAAGAACAGTACGATCAAGCGGATCAGGCATTCACGCAAGCTCTGCAGATCGCCGCACGCCACGAAGACCGTATGAGGGAAGCAAATGCGCGCTATGACTGGGGCATCGCCTACCGAGACCGAGGGGAGCGGGAGAAAGCGTTTGAGCAGCTCGACACCGCTCGGGCCATCTTTGAGGAACTGGGAATGACGGCATTAGCCTCCAGAGCGCGCGTCGCGCTGGAGGCCGTAGAACCACCATTCCCGCCATGTCCTCCATGAAGTTCGCTGTGAGTGGCGTTCTGATATCGAGAGGGGAGAGTCGATTTGGGGGAGGAAGTCGCATCAGAAGGGCGTAAGCTTCGACCAGCTGGGCAGCGCGCGGACGCAAGCGACTCCTCGCCGCTATTCGGGAGCGCGGCGTAGCCCCAAAAAGAGCAGCACTCCTCGTCAACTCGTCGCCTGCGATCGAACCGAGCGAACGGACGGACGCGGGTAGAGTGGAGGGTGTGGCGATCCGAGTCCGGCGCGGAATGGCGACGGCGGTACGGGGGACGGGAAGAGCATGATAGTGGGGATGTCCGGCTGAACTCTGCAGTGAGGCGGGTGGCCATTATTGGCGCGGGGGCGGGAGGCCTCGCCGCTGGCCGGGCGCTGCGCGAGGTCGGGCTGGAGCCAGTGATTCTGGAGCAATCCGAGGTAGCCGGCGGCCTGTGGGTGTATCGCCCGGATGGGGCGGGGCCGGCCTATCGCTCGCTGCGCACCAACACCTCCAAACAGACCACGGCGTTTTCAAGCGCTCCGTTTGCCGCGGATCTGCCGGATTTTCCGGGACGGGCGGAGGTTGAAGCCTATCTCCTCGCTTACGGCGCAGATCTGCTCCCGTCCGTTCGCTTTGGCTGCGAGGTGCGCTCCCTCCGACCTGTGAGTGGTGGCCACTGGGATCTGGCTGTGCACGTCCATGGACGGGAGTCGATTGAGACGTTCGACGCGGTTCTGGTGTGCAGCGGCATCTTCCGACGACCGGTTATGCCGGTCCTTCCAGGGCAGCGCGAATTCACTGGCCAGGTCCGGCACAGCATGAGTTACCGCACGCGCGAGGAGTTCGCCGGCCAGACGGTGCTGGTGGTGGGACTGGGCAGCAGCGCCGTCGACATTGCTACCGACCTGCTGGGCGCCGCGGCCCGCGTCGCCTTCAGCGTCCGCCGTGGCGCCTGGGTCTCGCCGCGCACGGTCCATGGCCGCCCGCGCGATCATCGCGGCACCCGCCTGACACTGCTGCTGCCCCAGTCGGTACGCGCACGTCAGAGCCGGCGACGCCTCCGGCATGAGTACGCACGGCGTGGCATGGAGGACCCGGCGGCGGTGTGGGAACGCGCCAACATTCCCTTTGACCCGGCCACCGCACCATCCGTTACCAGTGAGGATCTGCTATCCCGCATTATCTCCGGCGATATGGGCGTCCATCCCCACACCGTTCGATTCGACGGCGCCGAAGCGGTCTTCGCGGATGGCAGTCGAGAGCGTCCCGACACGGTCATGTTCTGCACCGGGTATGACCTGGATTTCCCGTTTCTGTCTCCCACGCTCTGTCCCTGGACCGAGGCGGGCGGCGGATTGTTCCGTCTGGTCTTTCCACCCAAGGATCCCTCGCTGGCCTTTATCGGAGTCTGTCGGGTGCAGGGGCCGATCTTTCCCATTCTGGAGATGCAGGCCCGCTGGGTGGCACGGGTGCTGATCGGTGAGGCGAGTTTGCCGTCGCCCGTCGCCATGTACCAGGAGATCGAGCAGCGCCGCCAGTCACAACAACGGCGAGGTGATTCTCTGCTGCGCGTGGGGCTCATTCCCTATCTTGACCAGGTTGGCGCGGAGATCGGCGTGCGTCCCCATCTCTGGCGGCACCCGTCTTTGCTCTTACCGCTCTTGACCGGCCCGCCGGTAGCCGCGCAATACCGTCTAGAAGGACCAAACCGCTGGGCCGGCGCCGCCGAAGCGATACGTGCAGCGAACACGTGATAGTTTCACTGGTCCGTAATCCAACGTGCCTGTTCCGAAACACTCGATTGACAGTGGTGTAACAAAACCGAGCGGTCGCGCGTTGACGAGGTAGAGGGTATCCGAATCCGAGTAACGAGGGGGAACGATGGGGCTGAAGCTGTGGCCGATCGCCCTGCTGTGTGCGCTGATGTTGCTACCCGCCGATTTGCCGTCGGTCTGGCAGCCGCACCATTCTCGTGCCGCGGTTATGGCGCGGGAAACGGCGCAAAGGTATGCCGGCCAACCGGTTCCCGTCGGTACGCCGTGGCGCTGGCAGAATCCTCTCCCGCACGGTAATACGATAGCGGCGGTAGCCTGCCCGGACAGTAAGACGTGTTATGCGATTGGAAGCGTCACCATTATGCTGAGCCACGATGGTGGACAGACGTGGCGTACGACGTACGACAAACGGGACGGGTTTCTGCAAGCCCTCTCCTGCCCGAATAGCGTTACCTGTTACGCGATTGGATACGACGGCGGGGCTGGAAATACGATTATCGGCACTATGGACGGTGGGCAGACCTGGCAGCGGCTGAGGACGGGCCGGGAGCCGCCACCGTACAACATGACCTGTCCGACCTCTCGCGTCTGTTATGTCTCAGGTCCGTACCTCGACGCTCTCCTTATCACCGGGGATGGCGGCCGGACCTGGTCGAGCCGCACTCTCCCCTGGAAGGTCGTCAGTCTCTCTTGCCCCGGCGCCGATGTCTGCTACGGGTCGCTCGATACCGCCCTTGTCACGTCACCGCCACCCTCGGTTGCCGTCACCATGGACAGCGGAGCGACCTGGACTATTCATCCGGTTGGCCTAGCCAAACGCGCGGGGGTGCAGCTGGGTAGTATTCGATGTGCCAGCGCGACGACCTGCTCTGTCATCGCGTACGGAGGGGTGACAGATGCGCCCTCGATTGTGAAGACCAACGACGGTGGACGATCGTGGGTTCAGCAGCACTTTCCCGCAAACAGCTACTTTCGGGGCGGCAGCCTGACCTGTTCCACGGCGGCGGTCTGCTTTCTGGTGGGCGACAATGGTGCCCTACGGAGCGTCTTGCTCACCACCATCGACGGCGGTCGCACCTGGCAGCGACGGCGACCTCTCCCGGCGAATCCCATGACTATTGGATGCGCCGATCCCTCTCACTGCATTGCGGCCGGCGCTGCCGGCACGATACTGCGCACCTTCGATGGGTGGGCGACCAGGATCGCCGAGAGCCGCAACGCGGTTCCGGAGCAGGTCACGGGTGTATATTTTGCCCTGCACGCTGTGGCCTGTCCCTCCAGGACCGTCTGTTATGCCGTGGGGGATTCGCGATCGGTGGTGAAAATGACGAGCGGGAATGGACGGTGGAGCGCTATGCCGCGTCGCCGCGTCAGCGCCCCGCTCACTTCGCTGGCCTGTCCAGGCGTGACGATCTGTTACGCGGGAACCGAGCACGACGGTGTGCTCGTAACCAGGAACGGGGGCCGAAGCTGGTCGGCCGCTTTGCAGCCGGGCATGTCGGTGGTTGCCTGCCCCAGCAGCAAAGTATGTTACGCGGGTGGCCGTCGAGGGGAGATGCAGGTGACGCGTAACGGAGGACGAACCTGGATCAAAGAGCGCACTCCACTTTCCGGACGAAATTATCTCGTACAGCAGATTCGCTGCCCAACCCGGAGCATCTGCTACGTTGCCGCCATCGGTCCATCCGAGCCGCCGCCGCATCCGTCAAGTAACATCGGCGCCATTGTAAGTACCAGCAATGCCGGACGCACGTGGTGGCGCACCGACACCGATCCATATCCATTCAGCCTCGCCTGCCGTACGACGGTGGACTGTGTTGCCCTGGTGTGGCCGTTCTCAGTTACGCCGGCCAGTCCTGCTCTGCTCACACACGACGGAGGGCGCACATGGCAGAAGCGAGCCGTGTTGCCGGCCGGGGCGTGGCGTGACATAACGTGTGCCAATCGGACGACCTGTTATTTGGTAGGACTGTCCGGCGCCGTGGAGATCACACTGGACGGTGGACAGACCTGGAGGCGCCAGGAGACCCCAACGCTCAACGTGTTAAACGCCGTCCGGTGCGTCGCTCCCACTGGCTGCTACGCGGTTGGGCAGTACGGAACGATCCTCGCCACGCCTTGAAGCGGTGGGGAAAGGCACGACAGAGCAGATGTGGACTTCCAGCGAATGGCGACGTACTGGAGCAAGGGCAGGAGCGGCGCGTCAAACGCTTCAGCGAGAGCACCGTCTTTTGTCCGCATCCCGTGGATATCCACGGGCGATTCGTCGTAAACTGGGTGTAGGCATCCCAGCCCCGTTCAGTCAAGAGCAGGTGGGCCGTGTGGGCGCCGAAGAAATAGGGAGAAAATAGCGTGCCACCAACCAGCAACCGCCCCCAACATGAGCCGGAATTTTTTGCCCCAGACGAGCGTCCCGGCGCCGATACCTTTGTCTATTGCAAGGGGTGTGGTACGCAACTGGAGAGCCGTTCGAAGTTGCAGAAACCGAAGGTGATGGTCGAGTTTATGATGTGCGAGCCATGCCGCTCGATTCATGGCCATCACCTCATGCCATCTCCCGGCGCGCCGACCTTTTGTTATCGTTGCGGTGGCGCCGAAGATATCTTTATCGAGCCGGCCACGACCCCGGTCATTCACCATATTTGCACGCGCTGTCTGCCTGAACGGGCCACACGCTACCGGGCCGGCGACTTTGAGGTCCCGCTCAAGCAGCCAGAAGTTGAGGCGGAGAAGAGCGCCTAAGCCGCGAGTCCGTCTTCGGCGTTGGATTGGAGAGCTGGTCCCATTGATGCCATTCCCATCCCTTTAACACCAGGAGGAATCGTGGCAGGTCTCTCTCGTGACGAATTCGAGGCTGTGGGCAAGGAAATTCTTGCCGCCTGGGAACGTGCGCAGACACGCGACGAGGGGTTGCGGGTCATCGTCGACTTCGGTCGAAAGCATGGCTTCAAGAATGTGATGGCGGTGATTCAGGGACGCACCCCGAAACGCTTCGATCGAGAGGTACCAGTCGAGCGGTGGGTGGCGGGGCGCAACGAACAGGGAGAATAGCGTCCGCTCGACATGGTTTCGGCGGATTTCAGCCAAAAATGGTATGACTTGACCGAAGTCGGTATGATAATACCTGGATGATGACCCACCAGAAGGAGGTAGAGCAGTGAAGAAGGCGGAACTGGAGCAGGAAGTTGCCGATCGGGCCGGCTTGAACAAGGCACAGGCAGGTCGAGCTCTTGACGCGGTTCTCGAGTGTATTAGCGATACGCTCGCCAAGGGGGACGATGTTCAGCTCACTGGCTTCGGCGCGTTCAGCGTCACCGAGACCAAGGCGCGTACAGGACGCAATCCGCGTACCGGTGCGCCGCTCGATATCGCGGCTGGGAAGAGGGCGACATTTCGGGCCGGCCAACGACTCAAGCAAGCAGTTGGCGAGAAGTCGGAGTAAAATCGCGTTCTGCGATTCTGGTGAGGGCGAGGTCTTCTCGCCCTCACTTTTTTACCCCTACTTCCGTCCTGTCAACCGCCCTTCTAAGTGTCCCAAGGCACTGATCAACTCGTCGCGCTCCGCGCTCAGGTCAGCAACGTCTTGCTCGAGTTCTGTGCGGTTGCTCACGATTTCCAACCAGCGTTTAATCGCGGCATAATCGGCCACTGAGTCGTCCTCGCGGAGCATCTGCTCGGCGATGCCGGCGAATTCCAGGGTATCGATGAGCTCAGAAATGTCGCGCTGGATCTCCTGCAGGGATTCGGTCAGATCCATGCGCATCAGGATAAGGGCATCGCGAGCCGTGTAACCTTCCACCGCTACTCTCCCCTCTCTGTTCGGTTGTATGCCGGCGGGCGCCCGACGCTCAGGACGGGGAAGCCGGTGGCTTGCCGCGTCGCTCAAAGGCGGCGTTGAGAATCGTCTCGATGTCGCTGAGGCCGAGATAAATCATGCGCTTCTTATAGCCCGACCCGTCGTTTTCAGCTGGAGCGCTATAGGTGACGACAATGCCGTCTTCCAGCTCATCGATCAAAATGCCGTGCGTCTGAGACGGGTCCAGTTTGTAGCCCAGGGCGCGAAAAAAATCCTGGTGCCCATTCGGGAAGGAAGACCAAATTCCCTGGTGGCGTGTGTGCGTTGCCGGCGGATGGGAGCCGCGCAGCGCCTCCAACGGTTCAAGGAGCGTTTGTCGCGTGAAATGCTGGACCTGCGGCTCGAGCTTGTGCAGAGCGCGTTGCAGGCGTACCAGAAAGCCATCCGAGACTTCGGCCGGGCTGATCCGGCAACTCGGTTCCTCGTCGAGATAGGCGCCGATGGCTCGTAGGAGCCACTGATACGTGTTCAGATCGGGAATCATCGGTGTCCCATGCACTCGTCGCGTTGTGCCGCTATTGTACCCGACAATGCCACACGGCTTAGAGCGACCGATACCTCGCGGAGGACGGGGGCGCCGCCCGTCCTTTAACCTGGAGGAAGGGAGAAATTATCGAACGCTGTGCTGCCATGGTTGCCGTGGACGGCGCCCTGCGAGACAGTAAGCTGAGGGCGTATGAAACTTTCCATCGTTATCCCGTCCTATAACGAAGAGCGCACCATCGCCGGCGTGCTCGACGCGGTCTTGGCTGTCGAGCTGCGCGATCAGAACGACAGTGAGATGGACCGCGAACTGATCGTGATCGACGATGGCTCGCACGACCATACGCGGGAGATTCTGGCTCGCTATAACGATAGGCCAGAGGTGCGCGTTATTTTGCACGAACGGAATCGCGGCAAGGGGGCGGCACTGCGCTCGGGTTTCGCCGCGCTGACGGGCGACATCATCATTATTCAGGATGCCGACGCGGAGTACGACCCGCGCGAGTACCCGCGGCTGCTGGAGCCGATCCTCCTGGGCCGCGCCGACGTGGTGTACGGTTCTCGACTTTCGGGTGGCCAGCCGCAGCGAGTCTACCTCTTCTGGCATCTGGTTGGGAACCGGGTGCTCACCCTGCTCACCAACTTTCTGTTCAACACCACGCTGACCGATATGGAAACCGGCTACAAGGTGTTCCGCCGCGAGGTCGTCGATAGCTTTCAGTTGCGCTCTAACGACTTCCGCATCGAGCCTGAGATGACGGCGCAGGTATTCCGCGGCGGCATGCTGCGCGTCTATGAAGTTCCGATCTCCTACTATGGGCGCACGTATGAGGAAGGAAAGAAGATCACCTGGAAAGATGGCTTCGCCGCCATCGCCACCCTGCTTCGCTGCCGGTTCCGCGGGTAGTGAATGCCCCGCCGGCGAACGTGCTCACGGGTCTGGGTGATACACGACGCGGCGGCTTGGTCGAGCCGGCCTTGCTGGATGCGGTCAACACGTAGATGCCGGTCTGGAAGCGTACACTGTGGTCGACTGCGCTGGCCCAGATGCTGTGCATCGTGGGCTTTAACTTCGTGCTCCCTTTTCTTCCTCTTTTCGTCCAGCAACTAGGCGTCCAGGGCCAGACCAACATCACCCTGTGGGCCGGCCTGCTGGCCGGCGGCTCGGCGATTTGCATGGCGGTTTCATCGCCCATCTGGGGAGTGCTGGCCGACCGGCATGGCCGCAAGATTATGCTGGTGCGCGCGGCCTTCGCGGGCGCAGTGCTGATCGGTCTCTCGTCGCTGGTTCAGAACGTGTACGAGTTGCTCGCTCTGCGGATGTTGCAGGGCGTCTTCACCGGGACGGTCACCGCGTCGCAGGCGCTCGTATCCTCCCAGGTGCCCAAGGAGCGGCTCGGATTTAGCCTGGGAGTCATGCAGACCGCGGTCTATCTTGGGTCCTCTCTCGGGCCGCTGGGCGGGGGGTTGGTGGCCGACGCGGTAGGCTTCCGCATCTCTTTTGCGATGGCCGGCGGCATTCTCCTGGTTGCTGGAGTTGTGATTGCGTTTTTGGTGGAGGAGGAGAAACTCCCGGTGCGTGAGACCAGTGCCGCGCGACAGTCTTTCTGGAGGGGAATGCGCGATGCAATCAGCTCCTCCGCAGTGCTGGCCATGGCCGCGGCGATGTTTGCGGTGAACTTCGGCGTCACGGTGGTGTTCCCTATCCTTCCGCAGTTCATTCAGATGTTGCAGGGGCCGGGCGGGCACGATGCCGCGCTCACCGGTCTCGTCTTCACTGCGGCGGGCGTTGCTGGGGCGATCAGCTCGGTGGTGACCGGTTCGTTTGCCGACCGCATCGGGTATCAGCGGGTGATTGTCACGGCGGCGATTATCGCCGCCATCCTGTCGGTGCCGCAGTACTTCGTCAACGCCACCTGGCAACTCGCCGTGCTGCGCATTTTGATCGGCCTCGCCCTGGGCGCCATCCTGCCCAGCGCGAGCGCCTTGATTGCTTCCCTGGTGCCTCCCGAAAAGCGCGGCACCGCATACGGGCTGATGGGCAGCGCCACCTCCCTTGGTTTCGGGGTTGGACCCCTTACCGCCGCCGGAGTCGTTGCGGTGGCGGGCATTCGGGCAGTCTTCCTCACCGCGGCCGTGCTGTCAGCCTTTATCGCCCTCTGGGTAGGGACGATGGTGCGTGTGCCCACGGCTGCTCCATCGGATGTCGGGCCGCGCCAGGAGCCGATGCCCGCGGCGGCGGCTGGCGGGGGAGCGGAGCGTGGCGCCCGGATCGGTCAGGATTCCGACTGAGCCCGTTTCTCGACTTGCTTCGGAGTCCGCTGGGAGGGGTTGAGCGCAAAGATCACCCCCGTGAAGACCAGGGTGATGGCTGCGCCGCCGATAAACGCGGATGGCGCCCCATAGCACTCCGCCACCACGCCGGAGAGAAAGCTGCCGAAGGGAGTCATACCGAGAAACATCAGGGAGTAGACACTCATCACGCGACCCTGCAGATGGCTGGGCGTCAGCGAGAGAATACGTGTGTTGGCCGTGGTGGTGAATAGGGTCTGGGAGACACCCACGAACATAAGGAGAATGACGCACAGCGCGTACACGTGAGAGAGCGCGAAGAGAATCTCGGCGATGCAGAAGGCCGTCGCGCCGAAATAGATAAACCGCCGCGCTAAATCCCGCCGGTTGAGGAAGGCAATGGTGATCGAGCCGGCCAGCGAGCCGACACCCATAGAGGCCAGTAGAAACCCAAACCCGCTGGAGCCCACGTGCAAAACCTTTTGCGCGAAGACCGGCACCAGCGTGGTGAAGTTGAGCGCGAAGAGGCTCGTCACCCCGACCAGCGCCAGAATGGTGTATACCACTGGAGTCGCCCTGACATAGCCGAGTCCTTCGCGCACGTTGCTCAACAAGCTTTCGCTTGGCCGATCCGCGACTGCCGGCCGGGTGTGGAGCACGAGCAGCCCGATGATGACCGCCACAAAGCTGAGGGCATTGAGATAGAAGTTCAGCGACAGCCCCACCGTGGCGATCAGGAGCCCACCGATTGCCGGTCCCACCACGCGGGCGCCGTTAAAAATGGCCGAGTTTAGCGCCACGGCATTCATCAATATGTCCCGGTCGACCAACTCGGGCACAAAGGCCTGACGAGCCGGCGTGTAGAAGGCGTTCACGATGCCGAGCAGCCCGGCGAAGACCAGGACATGCCAATATTGAACGGCACCGGTTCTCACCAGCGTCCCCAGGCCAAGGGCCAGCAGCATCGACACGATCTGGGTGGCCACCAACAGTTTGCGCTTGTCTATCCGATCGGCGACAGCGCCCCCGATCAGTGACAGGACGAGCAGCGGCGTGAACTGGATCGCTGTGACCAAGCCCAGTTTGAAGGCCGAGTGGGTCAGTTGCAGTACCAACCACTGTTGGGCCACACTCTGGATCCAGGTCCCCGTGAGTGACACGAGCTGGCCCAGCCAGAAGATGCGGAAGTCACGTGAGGCCAGTGCTGGGAGCGACTGGCCGAGGTGTGGCCGGTGTGGCAGTAGCCAGCGGAACCATGAACCATAGCTCGGCGGGGACTGCTCGGGAGGCTCTGGTCGGACGGGACGGAGATTCGCCACAGGTACCGCCTGCGAAAAGGCTTGAGGCGGAAGGGCCTCTCATTGATACTACCCTCTCCTCTCAGGACGACTTCACCTCATCCTCCGCGAAATCGCCTGGGAATCCGCAGTCCGAGGTTCAGTGAGCGCCGCTGTTCTTTCCAGGGATCGCCTTCATTGTGATAGCCCAGTTTCTCCCAGTAGCCGAGCCGGTCCCGATCCATGAATTCCATGCTGTTGACCCACTTGGCGCTCTTCCAGAAATACAGCTTGGGTACGACCAAACGGAGCGGCCAGCCGTGCTCGGGCAGCAGCGGTATGCCGTCGTGGCTGTGGGCGAAGAGGACATCGTCCTGCATGCAGGCTTCCAGGGGCAGGTTGGCGCTGTAGGGGACCATGCAGCGAAAGAGAACAAACTCGGCCTCGGGTACTGGCTTTGCCATCTCGGCCAGCGTGCGGAAGCTGACACCTTCCCACAGGTTGTCGAGCTTGCTCCAGCGCGTGACGCAGTGAATGTCGCTGCGAATCTCGATGTGGGGCAGATCCAGGAACTGATGATAGGTCAGGTCGAGCTCGTTCTCGACCAACCCCGTAGCCCGAAACCGCCAGGTAACCGGGTCGAAGCGCGGAATGCCGCTGGCGGAAAACACGGGCCATTTATCGGTGAGCGCCTGCCCCGATGGAAGCCTGCCTGCCTCCCGAGCCTCGCGCTCCCGCTGCCTTCGTTCCTGCCGATCGATGCCACACCACCTTTGCCGACGGGTGATAAAGCTCCGCCGGGTCCGGTCATTATGGTTGTTAGTGGATGCTCAGCTCAAGTCGGAAGTGTCGTAGTAAACGACCCAATCGGAGTTTTGACATCGGTCTGATAGCTCTGGATCACCCGGTCTGGCGCGGAGGGGATGTGGAACTTGGTGATGCTTGGCGTCACGGTCCGGGGTTTGTCCCACCCCATTTGATAGGCGAGAGCGCCGACCATCGAGTTGTCGGATCGCTTCATCTCAATAAAGTACAGATTGTCCTGCGAACCATCGGCATAGATGTCAAAGTGCGTTACATGGCCTCTGCGCTCCCAGATGCTGGTGAACGGGCGACCATTGTGCGTGCGCAGCAGGTTGAGCGTCGAGACGACGTAAACCGCGGTGTCGTGCTGGTTCCAATTCACGGCGCGCTGGTCCGTCCGCACCGAAGCATGAGCCGGGATAATGCTGATCGCTAGAGTCAGAACGCCGCCCAAGATGGCCGATTTGGTGCGTTGCAGCCGCATGACTTCTCCTCTGATTACATCCGATTACGATGCTCATTGTAGAGGAAGGTTGTTCATCTGTACACCCCCTAAAATTAAGGATTTTCTCAGGAAGTTCTGGGTGAAAAGGTCTAGGTCGAAAGGAGTAGAACGGGCACAGCGCGAACCGTAAGACACTTGTAACGATTGCGGGCGTGTTTAGCATGAATACGCCGGTACAATAGAGCAAATAACGGCGAAGCGAGCGCACCAATGGCAAAGGCTACAGTCAAGACGGACAAGCAGGCAGAGAAACAGCGGCAGCGGGAGTTGCAGCGTCGCGCGGACCTTGGCCGCCAGCGAACTGACACTCGCCGGCGACGGTTTCGTCTCGGTGGGGGTGCGGCGGCGGTTCTGCTGCTGATTGGCGCCGTCGCGGTGGCTCTGCACGGCTATGGCAGTACCACACCAACCAGTGCGGCGGCGGCGTCCCTGGGCGCGCCCACCGACGCGACACCGCCTACACCAACCGGTCAGTTCCACAAGGCCGGCGCGGTCCTGCGCCAGGGCGGCAAGGCGGAATTTGTCTTTTTTGGGGCGCTCTATTGCCCTCACTGCGCCGTGGAGCGCTGGGCGATCGTCAAGTCCCTCAGCCAGTTTGGCCGCTTCGCGCATATGACTAGCACTACCAATGGTCAAGGCGTGCCCACCTTTGATCTCACCCACGCGACATATCAGAGCAAGTATCTGTCGTTCGTGGCGAGGGACATGCAAGATCAGGGCGGCAACCAGCTGCAAGCGCTCTCGGCCGACCAGCAAGCGTTGTTCAGTCAGTACGACCCGTCGGGCGGAATCCCGCTGGTCGCGGTGGGCGGCTATGCCATGAGCGGCTCGCCGATTCTCCCAGACGAGATCAGCGGGCGGCAATTTGATTCGGTTCAGAGCGCGCTCAAGCATAATGCCGGGGACACCTTCGTGCAAGATATCAATGCCGAGGCCAACGTGCTCACCGCTCTGATCTGTCACGCGGATGGCATGCACCCTCAGGCGGCATGCAGCCGCCCCGCGATCCGGCAGATTATGGCGTCAGTACGGTAACCATGGCCTTACGGTTGGTCTACCGCGCGCCATCGTATGCGGTGCTGGGCTGCGCCGCGTTTCTCGCCACGGCATGGTTGCTTCTCTGGTCGGGTGAAGTGCTGGTCTTGGCGAATGGGAGCGTTCACCTGCTGATGGAGCCGTTGATTATCGCCGCCGCGCTGATCATCGCGGCTCTGTTCGGTTTGCTGCTACCGATGCAAGTGTTTGCATTTCGGCTGGCGGCTGCCACGGCGCGCCAGACCGGCAGCACAGCCCTTGGCGCCGCGCTCGGCACGGCATCGATGACCTGCTGCACGCCCGTCATCCTGCCGTCCCTCTTATCCGTGCTGGGCTTCTCGGGTACCACCATTCTGAGCTTTAATCTGCTGGTGCACCGCTGGTGGCTGCCACTGGCGGCGCTGAGCATCGTTCTGCTGGCGTATTCCCTGTCATCAGTGGTACACAGCCTGGAGTTGGAGTGCCAGGCGCCTGGCTCGGTCGGAAATGGAAGAAGCCCGGTAAAGACGTAAATGGAAAATCTCAGCCACTGGGACCTTCACCTCTCCGCTGAGCGCCTCAAGGGGCGGACCTTTCTGCTTGGCAATAAGCGAGCGTTCTCACTCTCCCTACCCGCCTCCTGCGGCGCCTCCTCGTCGGCACTCCATCCGCACAAATGGTTCGGCGCCTATCTCTATGGTCGTAAATTCCTGGAGGGCCAGGTGGTGCGCGCGCATGTCGAGCGAGACTTCATGCTGAGCTACCGCCGGCAGACGGGATTGACGCTCGGACTCACCGGGGCCCGGCGCGAGTACGAAGTAGAGGGCCGCGCTTGCACGGAAGAATTCTTTGTGCCGGATGGCATCCAGGGATTCGCCTGCACACTGAACGGCGACCTGGATTTTAGCGTCGAGCCGGAGTTCGACCTGCGCTTCTATCGGGCGCTCAATCATCGCACAGATGGGTACCAGGTGGAGGAAATCGCCGACGGCGTGGTCGTCTCGAACGCGCTGCCCTCGGGAACCTATGATGACCAGACGGAGAGCTTCTTGCCGGACGAGTCTGTTGTGCCGTCGCGTGCCTACGCAGCGGTACAGGTGGTGGGAGAGGGCGCACGGTGCGATCTGCTGCCTCCACGGGTTCGGACGCGTCGTAAGGTCTTCCGCAAAGACTATCAGCGTCACCGATTTCTGACGTCCGGGACGACTGCCCCGGACGCAGCCGATCATGCGCCGCTGTGGGATCAGAGTAGTAGTCGCGTGTATGCGCCGGTTCGCCTGCAGGTACGCGGCCATGGTGATGTTATCTACGGATTTGGCGGGACGCGCGAGGAAGCTCTAGAGCAGGTGACCGTGCTGCGCGAGAACTTGCTGGCTTTCCGGGTGCAGAAGTGGGACAGTGCGAGCGAGATTGCCCAGCGCGCCCCGCTCTCGACCGGCCAGCCGCGCGTTGATGTCGCGTATGTGCAGGTACTGAGTCGTCTCATGGATGCCCTGGTGGCCCGGCATGCAGTGGCTCAGGACACTGTCCTGCGTCGCCCGGCGACCATGATTCTGGCCGGCAACCAGTACTTCCATGACTCGTGGAAACGCGACGAAAACATTGCGCTGGGTTTCCTGCTCACCCTGGGATTCCACGACCTGGCGGGCGATGTCATCCGTGACACCTGGCAGCTACAGGATGAGCTGACGGGGCGACTGCCACAGCGCATTCGTGCCGGCGAAGAACCGCCATATCATTCGAGCGATGGGACGCTATGGGCCTTGCTACGGCTCTATCAGTACTGGCGCTGTACGGGCGACGACGGGTTGCTGTTTGAAAAACTACCGATGGTCCGCCATTTCTTTCAGCGCAGCCTGGAACGCGCCGTCAATGGGATGCTGCCCTCCGGCCGCACCACCACGTCAGAGTACCTGTGGGAGACCTGGATGGACACGCCTCACACGCCACGGCATGGCTTCCCGGTGGAAATTCAAATGCTCTGGATCGCCTGCCTCCGTATCTTTCGTTCGCTGGTGTACTCGTCCGATCCGGAGCTGGAGGAACGCATGAGGGCCGCCGAGTCGGGCGCCTGGCTGGCGCTGCGGCGCTTTAACGTGCGTGGTCTGCCCGCCGACAGCCTGGATGACCAGGAGCAGGTGCGCGATCTGATCACGCCGAATGCCTATTTCTGCTTTGGTGTGGGTCTGGATCTTGGGCCGGAGATTGAGCGCACCATGCGCGACGTTGGCCGGCGCCAGTTGGCCGGCCATCAGGGCATTCGGACTCTGGCGCCCGAGGATTGGGGACGGGTCTTCTCGCCGGAGTTTCTCAGCGATCGCCGCCACGTCCGGGGGCGCCGCATGCAGAGCATGGGCAAGTTTAACTACCACCGCGGCGTGGAGTGGAACTGGCTCTCGCAGTTTTTTGTGCAGGCCGAGTTGAAGTACGGGGAGCCCGATCTGGCCTATCGCACGTACCTAAAGCCGCAGGTTGATGCCGTACTCGACCGCGCCGGCATCGGTGGCATCAGCGAGCTCTGTGACCTCTCGGGCACGCGCGGACCGGAATATCAGGCGTGGAGCATGTCCGGCTTTCTTGAGGCGGTACACGCCTTTGCCGGAGTCCGCATCGACGTGCCGCATCACTGTATCACCGTCGAGCCGCAGCTTCCCGCCGGTTGGCCCCACCTGAACGTCCGCAAGTGGTACGGGAGGGTGCCGTTTGATCTGCGCTATGTGGACGACGACGTCGACCGTACGCTGCATCTGGAGTTTCCCTGGGGCGATCCGCCCAACGTCACCGTGGAGGTGTCGTTAGTCCTGCCCAGCCGTCGCTCCGTCGCTACGTTTGATGTGCTGCTGGACGGCGTCCCCCAATCGCCCGCCTGGCGCGTCGAAGCGGTGGCAGGCAGCGATCGAGAGCGGCTCCGCTTGTCAGTCGCCGCGTCCAGTCGGGTCGAAATGACGCTCCGCCTGCGGAAGGTCACTGGGCGTTTGGTGCACACCGCGTAAAGCGCATGGCCCATCCCTACGTACCTACTGCCCGAGATGCAGCTCTCCAGATGGTGAAACGCTTCGTCACTGTTGTTCACCCGCTGGCACCGGTCGCTCACGTGCTCTCAGGTGAGCGGATTCACTACCACGCGACGGAACGCTTCAGCGTAACGAAAGCCGTGCTCGGCGCCGATCGTCTCGGCCTCCCGGCGTTGCTGCTCGATTACCACTTCGCCGTTGTCGGGCCAGAGGCGAATCTGGCTGGCGTGGCAGCGCAGGGCCTCGAAGCGCTCCTCCAGGATATCGGAGACGTCTACCCAGTAGTTGGGGCGCTCGGTAGCGGCGAGCAGCAGTTCGGGCACTTTGTGCAGCGGTAATCCCGCCTCTAGCTGCTCCGGAAAGTATCCGGCATTGCTAGCCGCGGGATAGAGCGCGTCGAGCATCGCCATTCCAAGCACGCGGTGATCTCGGTGGTTCACGTACGAGTCTTGGACGATAACGGTGAGCGGATCCATGACCATGGCAACATCCGGCCGCACGCGGCGAATCTGTCCGACCAGAGCGCCTCGCAAGGCTTCCTCATCGCGCAGGTCGCCGTCAGGAAAGCCGAGATACACCGTCTCGTCGAAGCCGATCAGGTCCGCGCTGGCCTGCTGCTCTGCCTGTCGCGTCGGCGCCATGGCCTGGTGATCGGCATCCTGATGCTTGCCGCCGCGAGCGCCGTCGCTGGCGACCACCAGTACCGCTCGGTCACCCTCACGAATCCAGCGTGCGACCGTGCCGGCGCACGTAAGCTCCGCGTCGTCCGGGTGCGCCATCACCACTAGAATAGTTCTGCCGGGCATTTCCCGCCTCCTTACGGCTCATGATACGAGGAGGACGTGTGGCGGCTGGTAGTGGCGTATCATGGGACCGATGGTCTGGATACTCGTGCTGGTGCTTCTCATCGTGCTGCTGGTGGCGTTCGTGCCGGTCATGATGGTGCTGTTAGGGGCCGCCCCGCCAGTCGATGTGGTCGAAACAGAGGATGTCGAGGAGGAGCCGGCTGAGCGGCGTTCTCGCCAGGCGGCACTGGAACCAATTGAGAATGCCCTCTTGCAGCGACGGGTCGATCTCGATGCGAGGCGAGGAATGCTGGGTGGGGACAACGATCTTCTGGAAGCGCTGGATGAGTTGGAGCGCCGACGCGTGGCCGGCGGGATGTCCGAGGAAGACTTCGAGGCGGAAAAGGTGCGACTGCTGGGCGGCTGAATGAGTTCGGATAGGCGTCAGACGGTTGGGTGGTCGGATGGCGTTTCGACCACGGCACGTCGCCTGAAGGACAGTACCGCGAGAGCCAGCGCAGCCGGTGCAAAGGCCAGCAAGTAGGCGCGGAGATTGACGTCGGAAAAGTCTTGCAGATCGTTCCACACCCAGACATAGGCGTAGAAGGTCGCCGAGATGGTGGCGCCGTAGGCCAGCAACTGGGCCGCAAGCCGCTGGGTGGCGTTGGGGATCGCCGCCGCGAGGATGGAGGGCCAGACCGCATACCAGATCTTGAAGTTGCTCACGCCGAGCGCCAGGAAGCCAAAGAAGGCCAGAAAGCAGCCACGCAGGAGATCAGAGACCTCGCCTCGTGCCAGCCACAGGGCGTAGGCATACAGGGGGACGAATAGCACGCGGCCGATCACGCCGGCGGCATTCACTGTGATTCCTCCTCCCAAAATGCCGGGCAGAACGCTGCTGAACGACTCGATGTGCATGTCGTTCTCCAGCAACGAGCGGTTCAGGGTGCTGGGTCCTTCCCAGAACGGTGCGTAGAGCGCTATCGTGGTCAGCAGGGCGCCGGCTCCCGCACGAACCAGGTATCGTACGCGCCGCCGTCCGGTGGGTAGGTGTGCCATGGCGTGGACCACAAAGAGTGGAAGCAGGAGGGCGGTTCCGTACTTCACCAGGGCGGAGAGTACCAGCGCGATGGTTCCCACCGCGAACTCTGCTTCGACCATGCACTGCATGGCTACCAGCGCAATCAGCATCATGGCGGCATCGTTATGCCCGTTGACGCTGATCTCAAAGAGCACCAGGGGGTTCCAGGCGACCAGCAGTGCTCCTCCCAGAGCGTAGCGCGGCGCCACCCGGGCCAGGATCTGGTGGACCAGGTAGGCGCAGCCCAGCGCCATGGCCGAATACAGCAACTTGATCAGGATGAGGTTTTCCAGCAGGTTGTCTCCCGCCACAATGGTCGAGAGGGCGTTGATCACAATGCCCAGCGGGCCGTACGGCGCGCCCTTGTCGCGCCAGCCATCGGAGAGTGGCATGATCGGATCGAAGGGGAAGTTGGAGGGCGCAACAAAGATCGGATTCTGGTGGTAGTGCAGCATGATCCGGCTCTGGGTGATGTAAGTGAAGATGTCGATAGCGGTGATTGGATACACAAAGGTCAAGGTGGCCGCGAACATCGCCCCGATGGCCAGAATGATCCAGAGGGTGGTCCTGTCGTGCCAATCCTGACTACTCCAGTAGGCGATGCCCAGCAGGAGGAACAGGGAGGTGAAGCTGTACACGAAGCCCCAGAACGCGGCATGGGAGTGGTTGCTGATGCCGCCCATGTCCACATCCTGGTGGCTGTATGGCAGCAGCGGAAACTGCCGGACAAAGTAGAGCAGATAGATCAGCTCGCTACCGAGGCCGGCCAGCAAGAGCGTACCACGGGACCGCAAGACGAGAGAGAGCGACATAGTCAATCCGAGCATACCTGCCGGGACGGTGCGTAGCCTACGTGTATCGTGGGTCATGCAGCCATCCGCAATGCAGCCTGACAGGGAAAGGTCGTCCAAGCTTCTGACGACTGGCGCCGTGCTCGCCCTGATCGTCGTGCTCTTCGTTATCACCTTCGTGCTGCGCCATATCTATGAGTCGCCCGGGAGTTCCGCCGCGGATAGCAGCCTGCAGCGGACTGCTCGCGCACTGGCTCCGGCGCTCACTCAGCCCAATAGTGCATACGTGCAGGAAACAGCCTTTTTCCCGACCTTTAGCCACTGGGCGGACGACGAGCGCGCCGCGCTGGTTCGGGCCGGCCCCCAGCTTTCCGGGCGCCACCAGTTCGCGCAGGTTCAGCTCTTCGAGACCCGAACGGACCCACCTGACTACGTCCTGCTCACCATGCCCGGTCACGCACCTGTTCCGGTAGACGGCACACCGGCGGTGGCGAAGAATGGTGCCCCGGCTTACAGCGATGCGCAACTGGGGAATCGCAGCTTTCGCGTGTACCTCACGCGCCTGGCCGTGCCGGATCAACTCAGTGGGGGACAGGTCTTCGCCGTGCTGGAGGTATTGCAGTAGTACCGGATCGTGTGGCGCGGACTTTCCACGGTTTGTCCTGGCGCTCACGGCTGAAACGGTGGTTTACTTCGGGTGCCGATTCATCAAGACCCGCAGAATGGTGCCGACCTGTTTCAGGTCCTGATCCTTCTGCGAGAGGCTTGGAGTGCGCTGAGCAGCGCTGTAATACTGTTCGGCCAGGGTGATCAATCGAGCGTCGCTCAACCTGGTGTAGGCGCCGGTTGCCGGGGGCACTCCCGGACCGGTGGTAGGCGCCGGCGTGGGCTGAGCGGTTGTCGTGCCACTCGGCGACACGTTTGAGATATCGCCCTGCGTCTGCAGATTGTTCAGCGCGTCGCGCAGCCCGTAGCCCCAGTTCACCTCGTTCTGCGTGCCCACCACCACACGTACCAACTGAGGCAAGGTCTGACTGCTCGCGGATCGCAGGTACAGTGGCTTGATGTACAGCAGCGACTTGCCGACCGGTAGGATGATCATTTGACCCGGTACCACCTGGCTACCGCGCTGGTCGAGCAAGGTGAGTGCGCTGCTAATGGCCGGCGCCTGGTTATACAGGCTCTCGAACTGCGTCACTCCCATGGTCTGTGCGCCGCGCGGCATGTCCAGCGCATTCACGGTATAGGTATTGTTATCCGCCGCCAGATATCCCGCCATGGTGTTCTTCCCGTGGACTGAGAAGGGCAGGATGGAGTAGAAGCTGTCGTGCTTCTCGCCAAAGAGACGCGCTACCGTCCAGATCGGGTTGAGCGTTGCCTGCGGTGCATCGTCAACGTTCCAGTCGTAGGTGCTGGCCTGCTCGATGTCCCACTGGTTGTCGCCGTTGTAATACGAGGTGACGTCGGTCACGTGGTAGCGGCCGTAGGCAGCGGCTTGCCAGTTCAGGTAGTCGTCGGGGTACTTGATGTGGGCCCGCAGATCGGGCGGCATCTCGCTGAAGGGATGGAGCAGCCCGGGGAAGACCGTCGACCAGGCGCGCAGAATCGGATCCGTTGGATCGAAGGCGTACAGTGTGGGCCGGCCGGTGTAGGCGTCCAGCGCGATCTTCACGCTGTTACGCATGTAATTCACGCCGTTAGTCGGATCGGAGTACGGGTAGTGATCGGTGGTGGTCATCCCGTCCATCATCCAGACCAGCGTGCCGTTGGTACGCAGAACCAGATAGGGATTCGAGTCAATCTGGAGCCAGGGCGCCACCGACTGAACGCGGTCGTAAATGTTGCGGCGCAGCAGCAGGCGAGTGGCGGGCTTGACATAGTTGCTGATATTCAGCTTGTCGAAAAACGGGAAGCCGCCCTCCTGTAGCCAGGCGAGCGTAAGCCGCTTCAATCCGCCGGATACCGTCACGCCATCCGGGCCGTGATAACGATAGGAGGTGTCCTGATCGGCGGTGGACGAGTCGAACTCCGTGGTGGAGGTGTTGGTCAGGATCCAGCTATTGGTGTTCTCGCCGAAGTAGATGCGCGGCTCGGTCACAGCCGGCAGGCCGGTGGTGGTTTCCTGCACCGGCACGTTCTCAATCCAGAGCTTGGGCTGCCCGTCTCGGGTAACCGTGTTGGCGGGAGCCATGGTAAGACCATAGCCATGAGTGAACTTGATATGTTCGTTTACCCAAGTCTGCGCCTCCAGCGGGAGCTTGGTGTAGTCCAGTTCGCGCCCAGCCAGAAGCACCTGCCGTACTTTGCCGTTGACCGTGTAGCGGTCGATGTCCGCGGTGTTAAAGCCGTAATACGTTCGGTTCTCCTGACGCTGGCGCATCACTTGGGTAAACGCGCCGGTATCGGCGATGCGGGCATCGCTCACCGCGGCCGGATTCGAGGTCAGGTCGGATGAGGTCAGTGATCGGGGCGTATACTCGCGGGCGTGCCAGAGATCCATACCGTAGGCGTGACGGGTGGAGCCGAGGGTGTAGCCGAGATACTGGTACTCCGCGGTCAGTTCATTTGGCGCCACCGCGAACTTTTGGAAAATACCCTGTCCAGCGGCCGCGAAAATCGAGACGGCGACCGGCAGCGCGGCCACACTGGTCAGGCTTATCCGCCTGAGACCGGTGTTGGCGAGCAGGACCAGCGCTGCCACGATCTGGACCACACCCACGATCGGGAACCACCAGAGCGAGGCATGAGCAAAGGTGGCGCCGCCGCCGTAGGCCGTGCCGGGCTGGTTCAGTTCATACGGATTCAGAAAAAAGTTGCGCCAGGCGAAGTAGAGAAACAGCACCGCGCCAAATAAACTGCCGATGGCCACCATGCGTCGCGTGTCGTTCTCCATGGTCTCGAAGGGGGACGTGACGGTGTAGACGCCGGCCAACAGGGCAAGCTCAAAGCCGGCCAGCAGCAGCACACCTACCGCGTAGTTGCCCAGCGTTTCCCGCCAGGGCATGGTGAAAACATAGAAGCCGACATCGAGGTGGTGCAGCGGGTCACCCAGCCCGAAGGACTGGCGGTGCGTCGCCATCAGGTATTGGTGCCACTCGGAAGCCATGGTATGTCCAATCAACATGGCGATCAACGCGGCGAAGAAGCCGACGCTCAGCGTCAGCAGCGAATCGACCGACCGTGCCGACTCATCGGCGCCGGGACGAAAAGTCAGCGCCCGAGTGGCGAAGAAGATGACGGTGAACAGCAGGTAGGTGAGCGGCGTGAAGACGAGAAACAGATTACGCTCGGTACCCCAGATACGACCATACACATCACCCAATCCCAGGCCCTCGAACCACCAGATGTTCAGGTGGACATGGGCGGCGAGCAGCAGCCCACGGAACACGAGAGCCAGCAGCACCGCCACCAGGCCGAGCAGGAAGTAGCGCAGCACGCTGCGCGTTCCGATCAGATCGGGCAAGGAGGGTCGCACCTGGCCGCCGGCCGCCCCCCGGCGCACGGTGATAATCCGCAGAAGCTCGTCGTCGCCTCGTCGGTTCATACGATATGGTGCGCCCGCATGCGCCGCGCTTGATGCGTCATCACATGGTCTCTGGCACGAGTATAGCGTTGCGGGGCCGCTTGACCTGACTTGATCGTCTCGCGGCTGCTCTCCATGGTGGGTTCTCCCTGCCGGCACGTTTTACCCTGTTGACACTCAGGGAATCTGTCATGGTGCGCTCAGCGACTTTGTCACGTCGGGGTTGCTTGATAGTAGCCGCACGCAGCGATAGAGCCGGCGGTTGAGGCATAGACATATGGCCGACCGGGAGCGGTCTACGCGGCGGGGAGTGGGAGAAGGCCGTCCACATGCCCACGCCGCTGCTACGACGGGTGGCTCATACCTGTCGGCTGATCTGCTCGCTGTCCACCGCGAGCCCGCAACGCTGGTGCCTCCAGCGGGGCGTCAGATGTCATCAGACGAAAATTGACAGTGGTGATATGATGATCAATTGTGACGCCCGTAGGAAGCTGGCGCGCCGCTGAGAGCGACGGGGGAGGGGGCGTACATGAACCGGACACGCGTGACGCGAGGCCTTGCCACGGGATTCCTGCTGATAGGGGGCATGACCGGTCTCGGTGGGACGACGCCCTTCGAGGCGATCCCCTTGGCTCTGGCTACGTCATCCGTCGCCTTCCACGCCCAGGTGACCTATGCCGTGGGGAGCCACCCGTCTGCAATCGCGACGGCGGACTTCAACGGGGATCAGCATCCCGATCTCGTCGTGACCAACTACGACGGGGGCACCCTGAGTGTGCTGCTGGGGAAAGGCGACGGAACCTTCGCGCCCCCTGCCACCTATGCCGTTGGCACCAACCCCACGGCAGTAGCGATTGGGGACTTCAACGGGGATGGGTATCCCGATCTCGCCGTGGCCAACAAAGGGGACAACACGGTGAGTGTGCTGCTGAGTGCTTACAGTCCCACCGCCGCGCGGGTGTCGGCCTTCGGGGTTTCGCATGCCGGCAAGAACCTGGTCTTCCACTGGCAACGGGCCTCCCGCAGTGGTGTGGTAGGGTTCAACCTGTACGCCGGTACGCACCGATTGAACGGCCAGTTGATTCCGGTCCATGCCTGCGCCGCCTACCGATACACCACTCGGTGGACGGCTAGGCCGTACGCGTTGCACACGACGCTACGCGACGGCCGGCAGATCGTTACCAGCATTCACTGACCGACGTGTTTCAGCGCCGCCCGACCGGTTCCGGTTGGATGGCCCTGCCGTTCTCAGGATCCATTCTGCTCCTCGCCCGGAACAGCGTCGATTCCATAGACGCGCAAGGCGCCTTCCGTCGCCCGGTGTGCGTCGCGTGTTCGAAACGCTGCTCGAAGTTCGTCTGCGTCAGCTTCGGATACATGCATGGGAGCGGGAACTCGGGTGCGACGCAGATACTGGGCTTGGAATCGGACCGTGCCGCCACGCCAAGTGGCATGGTCATTTTTGCTAGAATTGGCCCTAGCGAGTGGTCCACTTTTCGCCTATGCTAAGGATATGGATCATATCGGTATTCACAAGGAGATCGAGATGGAAACAGGAACCTGGCGGGCCAAGGCTGGCCTGGCGCAGATGCTCAAGGGCGGCGTGATTATGGACGTGGTGACCGCCGATCAGGCGCGCATTGCCGAGGAGGCGGGTGCGGTGGCCGTCATGGCACTGGAACGGGTGCCCTCCGATATTCGGGCCCAGGGCGGGGTGGCCCGCATGAGCGATCCCGATCTTATCGAAGGAATCAAAGACGCGGTGACGATTCCGGTGATGGCTAAGGCGCGGATCGGCCATATCGCGGAGGCGCAGATTCTACAGGCGCTAGGCGTCGACTATATCGACGAGAGCGAGGTACTGACCCCGGCTGACGATCGATATCACATCGACAAGCACGCCTATACCGTCCCCTTTGTCTGCGGCGCCCGTGATTTGGGCGAGGCGCTACGACGAATCGGCGAGGGCGCCGCTATGACCCGCACTAAGGGCGAGGCTGGCTCCGGCAATATCGTAGAGGCGGTGCGGCATATGCGCGCGGTGATGGACGGCATTCGCAAGGTGCAGTGTCTCTCGCGCGAGCAGCTCATGGCCGAGGCCAAGGATCTCCAAGCGCCGTATGACCTGGTGGTGTACGTCCACGAGAACGGTCATCTGCCGGTGGTCAACTTCTGCGCGGGTGGCGTGGCCACTCCGGCGGACGCCTCGCTAATGATGCAGTTGGGCGCAGACGGCATTTTTGTCGGCTCGGGTATTTTTAAGAGCGACAATCCCGCCCGGCGGGCCAGAGCGATCGTCGAGGCGACCACTCACTACGAGAATCCGGCCATCGTGGCCGAGGCCAGCCGTGGGCTGGGCGAGGCTATGCGTGGCCTGGAGATCAGCCAGATTCCGGAGCGAGAGCTGCTGGCCACACGGGGCTGGTAGTGACCAGGGTCGGCATTCTGGCGCTGCAGGGCGACGTGGCGGAACATGGCGCCATGCTGCGCCGGGTCGGCGCTGAGCCGGTGATGGTCAAGCGGGCCGAGCAGTTGGACCAGGTCGATGGGCTGGTGATCCCCGGTGGCGAGAGCACCACTATCGGCAAACTGCTCCGGCGCTTCGACCTGCTGGACCCGATCCAGCAGCGCGCGCGCTCCGGCTTCCCGGTCTACGGAACCTGTGCCGGCATGATTCTGCTGGCCGACCAGATCGAGGACGCCGGACAGGACCAGCCGTCCATCGGTGGCATGGATATCACCGTGCAGCGCAACGCCTTCGGTCGTCAGGTGGATAGCTTCGAGGCTGACCTCGATCTGCCGGCGGTAGGCAGCGAGCCGTTCCATGGTGTCTTCATCCGCGCTCCGCTGATCAAGCGGGTGGGTCAGGAGGCGGACGTGCTGGCCAAGTTGGACGATGGTCGTGCGGTCGCGGCGCGTCAAGGGAACCTCCTGGTGTCCTCCTTTCATCCCGAGTTGACCGACGATGCGCGCCTGCATCGATACTTTTTGGAGATGGTCGAGGGACAGAGTTAGCGAACGTCTCTGGCGCCTCGCTTGACGACCATGGAACTCCCTCTCTCCATCGACCCATCTTCCACGATCTCTTTGCATCGGCAGGTGTACGACACTATTCGCTCGGCCATCCTGCATGGACGGTTGCGGGCCGGCGACCGGCTGCCCGCCACCCGAGTGCTGGCCGAGCAGCTCTCGCTCTCTCGTACCACCGTCGCCGAGGCATACGACCAATTGCAGGCCGAGGGCTATATCCAGGGTAAGCACGGCTCGGGCACCTACGTGGCGCCCGATCTCCCCGAGGAGGCGCTGCAAGTACCGGCTGGTGATGGAGAACAGGGTGCTCCTACCCGGCGCCCGGTCCGTCTCTCTCACTGGGGAGAGCGAATCGCCACTCAGGACTACCAGGCACTCTTTCGTCCGCCCTCTCTGGACGAGTTTCAGTACGACTTCCGACCACATCGTGTGGCTCAGGATCTCTTTCCCTGGGGCGCCTGGCGCGGCGCCGCCGAGCGCGCCTTAAGCAGCGACCGCACGCGGCTGCTCTTTTATCCCCCCTCCGCCGGTCATCCCGAGTTGCGGGAGCTGGTGGCCGCTCACATTCGCCGCTATCGAGCGGTGGCCTGCTCGTCCGATCAGATCGTCATCGTGAACGGTATCCAGCAAGGATTGAATCTGCTGGTTCATCTGTTGCTCGAGCCGGGCGACCGAGTAGCGGTGGAAGATCCGGGGTACCCGGCTGCGCGTCTGGCATTCGAGGCACGCGGGTTAGCGGTGACCCAGGTACCGGTCGATGGTGAAGGTCTGATTGTTGAGCGTTTAGTCGGCCTGCCGGCGCATCGACTGGTGCACGTCACACCCTCTCACCAGGATCCCACGGGCGCCACGCTCTCCCTGGCTCGTCGCCTGGCGTTGCTCGAGCTGGCTGAACGGACCGGGTGCTTGATCCTTGAGGACGATTACGACAGCGAGTTTCGCTACGAGGGACGGCCGGTGGAGTCCTTGCAGGGGCTAGATCGCAACGGCCTGGTGGTGTATGGCGGCACCTTCTCGAAATCGGTGCTGGCTGGGTTGCGCATCGGGTTCCTGGTACTGCCACCCGACCTGGTGGACCCGTTTGTGGCCGCTAAATCGTTGTGGGATAGCGGCGCGCCCATGCTGGAGCAGGCCATTTTGGCGGAATTTATGCGCTCCGGCGACTTTGAGCGACATATACGCCGTATGCGACGCCTCTATTGCGACCGCCGCAACGCGCTGCTCACGGCCTTGCAGGCCTGCTTCGGCGATCGAGTCGAGGTCGGTGAGCGGCACGGTGGCCTCAATATGTTGATTGCGCTTGATCTGCCGGGTTCTGAAGCGGAACTGGCCGTGATGGCCGCCGGAGCCGGTATCGGTTTGCGCCCGGCCTCGCCGTATTACTCCATTGCGCCGGTGAGGCCGCGCTTCCTGGTGGGCTTTGCGGCCCTACCGGAAGAGGAGATCGCGGAGGGTGTCAGGAAGTTGGCTGCGGTGCTTCCGCAACACAAGATGCCCCCGGCGCCTACGCTGGGCAGTGCGTAGGCGCCGGGGGCGGTCACCAGGGATAAGGAGGTCACTTGGAGATACGCACTGGAGACGGCTTTGGATCAGCCCTTTGCCCGCGAATATTTTCTTATTTCCAAAATCGTACAGGGACGGTGGGTTCGTGCTAACCGGTCGTTGGGGGGGGAGCGACAACGTTGATGCCACGCGGCAGCGTTCACTCGTCCGGCGCCTGCTTTGACCGTCCTCCAGGCATCGCCTACAGTGAAAGCGTCTCGCGTTGGTCGTGAATCGGGTTTTTGGCGGGAAACCATCCCCAATTTCTTGGGGAAGCAATTCCCTACGTCGACGCCCACCTCAAGGATAGGAGAGAGGCTTTGAGTTCCACGGTGTACAGAACCCCCCAGGGCAAGAAACTGGTCACGCTGATTCCCGGCGACGGTATTGGGCCGGAGGTCGTTAGCTCCGCCCAGCGGATCGTCGAGGCAACCGGTGCTCCCATCGAGTGGGAGGTTTGCCACGCCGGCGAGCGCGTCTTCAAGCAGGGGGTGCCTTCCGGCGTGCCACCCGAGACCATCGCGTCGATCCGCAAGACGCGCGTGGTGCTCAAGGGACCGCTGGGCACGCCGGTTGGCTATGGTGAGAAGAGCGCGAACGTCACTCTGCGCAAACTCTTTGAGACGTATGCCAACATTCGACCGGTCCGTGAGCTGCCGGGCGTCAGCACCCGTTTCAGCGGCGAGGGCATCGACTTGGTGGTGGTGCGCGAGAACGTCGAAGATCTCTATGCCGGCATCGAGCACATGCAGACCCCCGGTGTGGCGCAGTGCCTCAAGCTGATCTCAGCCAAGGGCTGCGAGAAGATCGTCCGGCTGGCTTTCGAGTTCGCTCGTTCAGAGGGGCGCAAGTCCGTGGCGTGCGCCACCAAGTCGAACATCATGAAGCTGACCGAGGGCACGCTGAAGCGCACCTTTGAAGCCATTGCACCGGAGTATCCGGAGATCGAGGCCTGGCACGTCATCGTCGACAACTGCGCCCATCAGTTGGTGAAGAAACCGAGCCAGTTCGACGTGATTGTCACCACCAATATGAATGGCGATATTCTGAGCGACCTGACCTCCGCGCTGGTGGGCGGCCTGGGCTTTGCCCCCTCCGCCAACATCGGCAGTGAAGTGGCCATCTTCGAGGCGGTCCATGGCTCCGCGCCCAAGTATGCCGGCAAGAACGTGATCAATCCAACGGCCGTGATTCTCACCGCGGTGATGATGCTGCGTCACCTGGGAGAGTTCGAGGCGGCTGAAAACATCGAGCATGCCGTACTGGCCACGCTGGAGTCGGGCACCCGCACGCGAGATATCGCCGGCGATGAGGGCGCTACCTCGACCACCGACTACACAGACGCGATCATCAGCAATCTGGGCCGGCGTTCCGCCGGCTGGACGGTCCGCGAGCACCGCCCGATGAAGCTGCCCGAGGTATCCTCCGCGCCGGACTTCGTGCACGTCAACCAGCGTCGCGTGGTCGGTGTCGACCTCTTTCTCGAATCCGCCCTGAGCGCCGAGGAACTGGGCCACAGCCTGGAAAACGCGGTGGAAGGCACACCGGTGGCGCTGAAGATGATCTCCAACCGGGGCACCAAGGTCTATACACCGACCGGAGCCATGACCGACTGCGTGGATGCCTGGTTCTGCCGCTTTTTGCCACGCGACGGTGACGAGATGGACGACCAGATGCTGTTCGACCTCCTGCACCGGGTGGCGGCTGACCATCGCTGGACCCACCTGGAAAAGCTGAATGAGTTCGACGGCCAACCCGGCTTCACCAAGGCCCAGGGTGAAGACTAACGCCCGGCCCCCCGACTGGGTTGTGCTGTGTGCATCATCTGGCGGAGGAGCAAGCTCCAGTTGGAGTGGATCTCGCTCCACCGTCGGAGATTCTGCGAATACAAGGTGGTCAACGATGCCGGGATACGGTTCGAGGGGGATCATTCGTGGCTAGCGGTCTTCCCAGGAATCAAAAGGCGCCAGGCCGGCCGGCCTGTCGCGTCGCGCACTGCTCCTGGTGGTCCTGTTCGTCATCATCGTGATTGCTGTGATCTTTTTCGTGCTCCGTGGCTCGGGCTCATCAACCTCCAAACCGGCGGCCACGCGGTCTCCCAGTGTTTCTCATACGGCCCTGCCGAGACCCACCAGCACGCTTACCCCTCAGCAACTGAAGACCAGGAAACAGGACGCCGCGTTGATCTCCTACGCGCGGCCTGTGGCCCCTATCCTGGCCAATAGTGCGCGCCTCTTCGACCAGGCTCTGGGAGCGGCCTCCGCGGCCTCCCTCAAGAAAAACGGCTTGACCGATCTGGTCAACGCCTGCGACAAATACGCCCCAAGATTCAGGTCCAGTCAGCACAATTTGAAGGCATCACACACGGCTTCAGCCCCAAATCGCTGGGCGGCCACCTGTACGCCAGTGCGCACCATTCCTACTCAGACGATCTCGCCGCACTCAACAACTGTAGCGCGGCCTCGGACAGCAAAGACCCAAATGCGGCGGCGAGCGCCATTGCCGAACTCCGACAGAGTGCGCGGGAGATGCACGGGCTGGATCGCTATGCACACGATCTGCTGCAGCCGTAGCCGCGGTTTGATTCGACTTGCCACTGCTCTGAAAAACGGGTGGAATTCTCCCTTCTGAGTATTGATCGTGCTCCCACCATGCGGTACGCTGGCGGGGTATATTCCCGCGGTGGAACCTCGCTGGGCTGCGAAAAGCAGGGAACCGGTACGTGCGCATCGCTGATTGGCGTACCGGTTTGCTTGCTTCCGCGTTCCCGGGTCCCCTGCGGTGTGAGTGGAAGAGCGTGGCAGACGACGTTGGGCTGAAATAAATAGAAAGCGGCGATAAAGGAGCAAGAGTGAAGCGGTCCGTGGGTGTAGGCATAGTGTTTTTGGCACTCGCACTGATTTTGATGCAAGTACTATCCTCCTTGTCAGGCGGCGGCCAATCTCTGTCGGCAGGCCGCCAGAGCGGAGATCGAGCCCTGGGTGCTCTTGACAGGGCGAGCGGTCTGCCTCGGGATGCCAGCGTGGCCGCTCAATGGAATCATCCACCAGCGGCGCCAAATGCGCATGGCGTGACCGTCGGTGCGTCGTACACCAATGACGTATCTCCACGCCTGTCCTCACTTCCGCAGATCACAAGTAAACCATCGGCGCCAGAGGGCGTACCACAAGATACCGATAAAAATTTTCCGCTTCCCACTGACAACCGTACCGGTCAGACCGATACGGTCGTACAGCGGACGGCTAGAGGGTCGGGTCCTCAAGTGGGCTCCACGTTGACGGCGCCCCCCACCACCGTTCGCAGCTTTGATGGCATGCACGCCTCGGCCGGATCTGGCACCCCGCCGGATACCAACGGCGCTGTCGGCCCGCACTACTACGTGCAGACGGTCAACTCGGCCGTGCAGGTCTTCAGGAAAGACGGAACGTCCGCGCTGGGACCGCTCAACATCAACCAACTGTGGCTGGGCGCCGGTGGTCCGTGCCTGCTGCACAATGATGGCGACCCAGTGGTTCTGTATGACCATCTGGCCGATCGCTGGGTTATCACGCAGTTTACGGTCTCCCCTCCCTATAACGAATGTATCGCCGTCTCTACCAGCAGTGATCCGACCGGGACATACTATCGCTACGCCTTCCAGCTCAGCACCGCGAGTTTGCCGGACTACCCTCATCTGAGCGTGTGGCCGGACGGCTACTACATGTCGGCCAACATGTACGTTAACGACTCGGCCTATGGCGGGCCGCAGCCCTTTGTCTTTGATCGAAACGCCATGTTGGCCGGCCAGCCAGCGACCTTCCAGACCTTCGCTCCGCTCGGAAGTAGCGCCGATCCCTTCCTGCCCCTCGACGTTGACGGAGGGTCGCCACCGCCTGCCAATACTCCGGGTCTTTTCGCGCAGACCTACTACAACGGTAGCGACAACCTGCGAATATACAAGTTCAGCGCCGATTGGAGTCCCGCTCACGCGTCTACCTTCCTCCTCTCTTCTACCACGCAGATCGCCGGCTGGAACTCGGCGTACTGTGGCGCCTCGGCACCGGCCCGAGGCAGGGACTGCATTCCACAGCCCGCAACCACCCAGAAGCTGGACACCATCGGCTCGAGATTGTTGTTCCGCGCCGTTTATCGCAATTACGGCGACCATCAATCGCTCTTTGCCAGCCATACCGTCGGCGTGGCGCCAGCCGGCGTCCGCTGGTATGAGTTGCGCGATCCGGCCGGCGCCACACCGACTTTAACGCAGAACAGCACCTACGCGCCCGACGCAGTCAATCGCTGGATGGGAAGTATCGACGCCGACCGCGCCGGCAACCTGGCCCTGGCCTATAGTGCATCGAGCACCACGCTAGGCCCCGAACTGCGCTTTGCCGGGCGAGCCCCCACTGATCCATTGGGGCAGTTGACCACGGGCGAGACCACGCTAAGCGGTACCGCCTGCGCTGCAATGCCCTGCAACCAAACTGGCACTGATCGCTGGGGTGACTACAGCTCTCTGGAGGTGGATCCGACCGACAATTGCACCTTCTGGTATACGTCCGAGTACGCCAAGCTGTCATCCGGTGCCAATTGGTACACCCGCATCGGCGCGTTCCGCTTCCCAACGTGCACCAATACCTCGTCCACGCTGGCCGCATCTGGCGCCAACCAGACGACCGCCCGCAGCATCTACCCGGTTACGGTGACCGTCAAAGATGCCGCCGGCGACATCAACTCGAGTTACACCGGCGCCGTACGACTGACCAGCAGCGACGGCGCGGCGTCGCTGCCCGCGAATTACACTTTCACTGCTGGCGACAGCGGCAGCCACACCTTTCCGGTCAAGCTCAACACGCCTGGCGCACAGACGGTGACGGCGACTGACATCGCGACGGGCACCCTGACTGGCAGCGCGAGTGTGACAGTCAACCCGGCTCCAGCCTCCATGGCAATCACCGCTCCCTCCTCCGGAAATACCGGCACATCTCACGCCATCGGTATCACGGTCGGGCTGAGGAAAGCGGCGAACACGCTGGAAAGCAGCTACGTCGGCACGGTCCACTTCACCAGCAACGATCCGAGCGCTGTCTTGCCGGCTGATTACAGCTATACCGCCGGCGACGCCGGCACGCATGCCTTCTCCGTGGCCTTTCTGAACCCTGGCGCAAAGATGGTCACTGTGACCGACACCGGCAACGGAGCGTTGAGCGCGACGACCGCTCCCATCAATGTCACAGCCATCAGCACCTTTGTCGCGCCCGCCACTGCCGGTGGGATGGATGCCAATAGCTGCACGACCTCCAGTAGCCCGTGTCTCACCATCGGGGCAGCCATCGCCAAAGCATCGTCCAACGGCACAATCTCAATAGCGCCGGGCAATTACGTCGAGCGGATCGAGCTTACCCAAAACCTGACGGTCAATGGCGCCGGCGCTGCCTCCACCAGCATTGACGGCACCGGCAGTTCCGGCAGCGTAGTCACCGTTTACCCTGGCGTCATCGCTACCCTCAATGGCGTGACTGTCAAGAACGGGAACAGCGGCGGCGATGGCGGCGGCATCGCCAATTTGGGCAGACTGAACGCCAGTCAGATCGCCGTGACTAACAACCAGGCCAGCAACGGCTCGCTGAGTGGCGGCATCATGAACGAGACCGGCGCCACTCTGACCCTACTCAATAGCCTGGTGGCGAACAACTCGCTGACCTGTACTGGTTCCTGTGGGGGCCTGGGCGGCGGAATCTACAGCCGTGGCGATGCCACTATCGCCAACACCACCATCGCCAATAATGATGCCTCCGCTGAGAGCGGAAACGGTGGCATCCGTGACCGCAACGGAGCCATGGTGCTGGATAACGACACTATTTCCGGTAACACCGCCGGCAGCGCGCCAGGTGGCGGGTTGGCAGTGTCAAGCGCAGCCATCAATCCACCGACGCTCGTTAACACCATTATTTCCGGCAACACCGCGGGCACCGGCCCTGACTGCAACGGTCTCGTCTCCTCCGGAGGGCATAACTTGATCGGGAACGGCGCCGCGTGCAGCGGTATCACCAATGGCAGCAACGGCGACCAGTTGGCGCCAGCATCGCCGGGGGCCAATCTGGGGGCGCTGGCCAACAACGGAGGACCTACATCCACGATGGCTCTGGGCGCCGGCAGCACCGCCATTGACGCGGGCGACAACACGGCGTGCGCCGACCCCGCGACGGTGAATAAGGTCGACCAGCGAAGCGTCTCTCGTCCGCAAGGCGCCGCCTGCGACATCGGCGCCTTCGAGCTTGTAAGCGCGGCGCCCACGGTGGCTCGGGTGGGCGACTTCACGGTATCCCGACTGCGTGGTCTATCGAATGGATCGAGGGTCCTGTTCCGCTGGCACACGACCTCGATCCAGGGCATCGCCGGCTTCAACCTCTATGCCGCCAAGCACCGGCTCAACCCGCGCTTCATTGCCGCGCATGCCGAGCGATCGTACCGCTACACGGTCAAATGGAGCGGCCGCGGGCCGTTCACCCTGCAAGTCGTTCGTCGCAACGGCCAACATTCCTCGATCCACGCGCGTTAGGCACTCGATTGAGCACCGTAGCCGGCCCCAGGTTGGTCTGGGGCCGGCTCTTGGTGTCGAGTCCATTCACCAACTGGCCGGGGGTTCTCACGGGGGCCAGTGCATCCGATACGGGCTACAGTGCCGTTCCTTCAGAACCAGCGGGGCTCGCGGTCGCTGCTGAAAGTTGAAGGCATGCCGTAGGTCGCCCGCGGTGCGGTCGAAACCGGCGAGATGGCCCAGGTGAAACACATCCTCGGCGAAGCGGACGACCGAGCTGAAGTCGTAGGTATGGGTGTCGACGGTGTGGGACCAGGCATAGGGTGAGATGATGATCGCCGGCACGCGGGGACCGAAGCCGAGATTACCCCTTTGCGGCGGTGGGATGTGGTCGTAGAAACCACCGAAGTCGTCCCAGGTAAGGACGATCGCGGTGGACGACCATACCGGACTCCGCATGACGGCGTTTATCTGATGAACGGTCCAGTTTTCCCCCATGCATTCGCTGGCGGGCGGATGTTCGCTGTGGGAAAGATCGGGAATCACCCAACTTACGGCGGCCATCTGGCCGCGTAGCGCGTCTTGGGCAAAGCGCCGCTGGGGTATATCGGCGCGTGCCCAATCGGTTCCATAGCGAATATGCCGTACCGCATCCAGGGCGTCCCATACATACCCCAGGTGTCCGCGCTGAGGAGCGTAGTAGCGCCAGGAGACGTGATGCCGATTCGCTTCGTCCACCAGGGTGGGGAAGTTGAAGCAGGGACGCTGCTGCACGAGGCTATTGGCCGCGGTACGGACGGTGACGCGAAAAGAGGGGAGAGAGTCGCAACCCCAGGTGCGGGGCGTGCTGGGCAGATTGACGCCTCCTGGGTTGTCCACGGCACCGCCGGACTGCGCCGCGATGGTGGCTAGATGGTTGGGAAAGCTCGGCCCCCGAATGGTCGAGAAGAAACGGTCGGCCAGAGTATAGGTCTGGGCGTACTTCCAGTAATTCGGGATACTGCTGCGATCGTAGCTGGCATCAGCGTAGTTGACCCCGCGCTGTCGTGCGCCGGGCAGCGTGTAAAACAGATTCATGCGGCCGGCGTTGATTGCCACGCTGGCGGAGTTGCCGTCGTGCTGAATGTCGTTGGTCAGGTGGTCCGGCATGCGGGCCATCGGGACGCCGCGCACGCCCGCCACGGCAAAGCGCGCGCCATCCGCCCCTGGAAATCGACCAAAGATGTTGTCGTAGGTGTGATTTTCCTTGATGATGAAGACGACGTGCTTGATGCACCAGGTCCCACCGTGACACGCCACTGTGGGCAGACGCCGCGCGGGGGTTGCCGATATGGTCGGCTGCGCCAATCGCACGACGGTGACAATAGCCAGCGTCAAGCCCAGCAACGCACAGGCGGCAGCCAGCAGACTCATTCGTGGTTGCATGCGACTCGCCCTCCTCCCCACTCAACCTGCCATGATAGCCGGAGCGTTCGTGTTTTCGCTCCTCGATGGCGTCCGCCACGTTGACGTGATACCTCGATCTCCAACACACTGGGGGACGAGCGCGTCCCGCATCGGGCCGTCGCACAGTGTAATGCGGGAGGAGCTATGACGACCGAGCGGGCGCGCCTGACGTTTTCGCGCGAAGATCGAGTGATGGGCGTGCTGCTCCTGGCCGTGGTAGCCGCTTTGTTTTCGGCCGGCGCGGGTTGGTCGCCTACCCTGCAATTCTTTCTGTCGGTACTGTCCGTTATTCCGCTCGCGGCATTTATCGGGGCCGCCACTGAAGCGCTGGCAGACCGATTAGGCGGCAGGATCGGCGGGCTGCTCAACGCAACGTTCGGTAACGCGCCCGATCTGCTGGTGGGTGTGTTTGGCGTGCAAAAGGGGCTGATTCCTCTGGTCAAGGCCACCCTGATCGGCGCACTTATCAGCAACTCAGCGCTCATCATGGGACTGTGCTGCATGGTGGCTGGACTGCGCTTTCACAAGCCGCGCTTTGATCGAGAGGAAGCGGGACATCACAGCGTGTTGATCTTTCTTACGGTAGCCGCGGTGCTATTCCCCTCCGTGGGGGCGATTGATCTCTGTGGCGGCATGCACTGCGCTTCCGCGGCGAACTCAGACACGATACTGCACGTCAGCATCGGAATCTCGGTCGCGCTGCTGATCGCATACGCGGCCTACATCGCGTATGGCATCTTTGGTCTGGAATCGTTGGCCCATGGCACCAAGGAAGGCCGTGATGCCCGGCGACTCCAACAACGGGCGGAAAAGCCGGGGCCAGCCACCTGGCCGGCCTGGTTTGCGGTGCTGGTGCTGGGGCTCTCGACCGCGGCACTGATTCCTATTACAGATATTCTTACCGGGAGCGTCGATCCGGTGACCCATGTCCTGGGATGGACTCAGGTCTTCGTGGGGATTATCATTGTGGCCAATGCCGGCAATGTGGCCGAGGGGTATGCCGCCATCCGACTGGCCTATCAGCGCGGGGGCAACTCACCCGACGATCAGGACTCCGGCCTCGATCTGGCCCTGGGCATTGCCTCCGCCTCTTCAATTCAGATTGCCACCTTCGTTGCCCCGGTGGTGGTGCTCTACAGTCTGACCGCGCACCACATGAATCTGGTGTTCAGCCCGGTGGAGATCGCCATTCTGGCCCTGCTGGCTCTGATCTTTGCCTATATTGCCCACGATGGCGAGACTAACTGGCTTGAAGGCATCCAACTGCTGGTGCTGTACGCCATGGCCGCCGTGGTCTTCTACGCCCTGCCGGTCTCAGTATTCGGCGGGTGACCGCGCAAGTGATAGAGAGGAGAGCCTCCAACTCGTCACGCCACAGTTCAGAAACTCACGAGGACTATGGCTTGACGCTTTTTTTACGCCACTCGGTGTGCGTCATCTAGCCGCAGCCCCAGCACGCCAGCCAGCTCCCGTAACATACTCTGGCCTTTTGCTACATCGCTGTCGTGCTCCGAACTCTGCCGAATCGCATCGGCCAGGTCTCGTAGCACGGCGATTGCTCCAGGCGTGTCAAGATCAACGTTCATCCGTTGCCTGAAGCGATCGCGATAGAGGACGGCGTCGAGTGTAGCTTGTGAACCCAATGCCGTTAGAGTAGCGGCCTCGGCTAAGTCACGGGCCAGGCCTTGCGATTGCTTCAAGGCCGCTTCGTCCCAGTGCAGCTCGCCACGATAGTGGCAGCCCGAGAGGTAGAGCCGAACCGCATCGGCCCCGTACTTCGGCGCCAGATCCCGGGCAAAGACCATATTCCCCAGCGACTTCGACATCTTCTCGCCATCCATGAACACCATGCCGGTGTGCATCCAGTGTCGAGTCAGGGGGTGGATGCCGGTGGCGCTCTCCGATTGAGCGATCTCGTTCTCATGGTGCGGAAAGATCAGGTCCGAGCCGCCGCCGTGGATGTCGAGCGGGGCGCCGAGGTACTTCAGCGACATCGCGCTGCACTCAAGATGCCAGCCGGGCAAGCCTTCGCCCCAGGGGCTGGGCATGACGGGCTCCCCTGGCTGGGAGGGACGCCACAGCACAAAGTCCAGCGGATCCCGTCGGTGGGGGTCGTCCGGGTCGCCGCCTCGCGCGCGAGCCAGCGCGATCATTCGGTCCCGGCTGTATTTGGACAGAATCCCGTAATCGGGATCAGAATTGATCGAGAAGTAGACAGAGCCGGCCCTCTGATACGCATGGCCCGCATCCAACAATCGCTGCACCAATGCGATCATTTCCGGAATCTCCCCACTGGCCCGCGGGTAAACCTCGGCGGGCAGTATGTTCAGGGCCTGAGTATCGGCCAGGTACTGCTTCGTCTCGCGCGCCGCAAGCTCCTGATAGCCGATGCCAAGCTGGCTCGCCCTGGCAAAAAGCGGGTCGTCGATATCGGTAATGTTCTGAACGTAGCGCACCTCGTGGCCGAGGTAGCGCAGGTAGCGGATCAGCACGTCAAACGACGCAAAGGTAAAGGCGTGTCCCAAGTGCATGGCGTCGTACGGGGTGATGCCACATACGTAGATGTTTACCGTGGGTCCGATCGGCTGGAGGTCGTTGATCTCTTCCGAGAGCGTATCGTAGAGACGCAGCGCGTTGCTCACCGCGTCGACGACGCCGCCATGTGTTCAGGGCATGCCCCACACTGGTTCAATCTGTCAGTATCCTCCCTCACGGCGCACGAGAGCAGGGCGTCGGGTGGCTTCCTGCATCACCATTATGCCGGTAGGCCCCTCTCCCCCAGCACCTCCCCCTCCAGGGGGGGCCGGGGGGAGGGGAGGCGGACCTGACTCAGAACTACCGCGTTGGTACGCGCACCGTCTGGCCGTTGGACATGACCACCTCGAGGATAAACCTTCCTGGCCCTCTCCTGCGGACAGTGTATCGAAAGGAGGTGCGCTGCATGCTTGCGATGAGGTGGGCGTTCAGTCGCTGCGTGCCGGCATACAAGTTGAATCCGGCAATCTGATGATTGGGCGCCACGCTCCAGCGGAAGACCGTTTGGGCGCCGTGCCAGGAAACGGCCAGATGTGTCACATGTGCCGCCGTGGTACCGGACGACAATGAGGAAACGCAGCTTCCGCCGGCGGTGCAATCGGTGTAATTGCCGCTACCGTCCACGGCCACTGCATGCACCACCGTTCCCACCGGCTGGTTCAGGCTCGCGGTCCAGGTTGTGCCATTCTGCGTTCCGAGGACCGTGTTCGAGTTCGAGTTAGAGTCCTCCGGGGGGCCAGCGTAGAACACGACGCCGGTCAGGCCGGCAGCGCCGGCGCTGGCGCTGGCGCCCACGTTGGTTGCCATGGCGGTAACCGTGCTCCCCGGGGAACCCGAGACTGTGGGCGATGACATTGTGGGGGCGGTCGTATCGGCGGTGTCGGGCGGTGAATAGCCGCCCGGCAGCGATTGCAGAAAGTCGCTGGTGAAGAACAGGCCGTTGTTCCTGCTGGGGTACACGCCGTTACCCACCCAGTCATATTTGCCATAGGTGTCGGGGCTGTTGGGGTGCGAGGCGTATCCTAGGATAATCTGCCGATGGTCGTAAAAATTGGGGCTGCTGCCGTCGTCGTACATGTACTCGAATACGGCTGCCGCCGCCGTTGCATTTTGGGCGATATTCTCCGCCAGGCTGTCCCAGTTCTGACCGATGGCCGGGTTCTCAATCAGTCGATCGGGTATCCCGCCGTTAACTGGGCTGTTATGAGAAAAGTAGTTGTATTGATAAAACTCACGACTGTGGTTGTAGGCGATTGGCGACATTAAGGTGCTGTCGAGATTTAACAGGTTTATGCGCCGATCTTTCCGTTCAGCGTTATACAGGACGAACATTTGCTGCGCCGGGGAATCACTATTCCAGGTGGCCTCAGATATGCCCTCGTTGGCGGTGAGATCCAGGGGAGTGGTGCACCCTTCCGCGGCGCGCGCATCCGTGAACGACTGCTCCATGTCGGTAAACGTGCCAAAGCCGTGACTGGGCGTCAGATCATTCGGGTTGGACGCCAACGGCGCACAGCCGCCGGCATATGCCGCGCCCGGCCGGCTGAACACCGTGCCGCTGGTCGTTGAGGAGATTACCGCGCTGGATCCTAACCAAACCGCCAACGCCAGACCGCGAGACAAACGCATGAAGACCGTCCTTTCTAGTACGACAAAAGCCGATTGAAACAAAAAGCAAACGCGAAGGTCAGCCACCAGACCTGCACTTCAGCAGTCGCGCTAGGACTAGTATGCACCATCTTTAGATAGAGTCAACCACTGAGGACCAGTATGGCGGCATGGCCATCGGCCATTGAACCAGGATTGAACGCCGGTGACTGTGCATTCCCACGCGTCTCGCCGGCAGATGTAGCGTTGGCAGGCGCGGGCGAGCGGCGAATTGGCCACGCTGAATGGCTTGCAGGATGGTCCCGACTCGCTGTGTGATCAGTTGAAAGCATTCGGCGGGAAAGCGCATGGGCGTCTCCATCCTGATGGATCGCCCTGCGCTTTCTGTCTATTTCGTTCACCCTCCCTACCCCTCAAAGGGGTAGGGAGGGTGGACGCTTATGAAAATGCAGCAGTCAAGGAAGCTGGAGGTAGTCGATATGGAATCGGGCCGAACTGTGACGCAAGATCAGCGTGCGGCGACATGCACAATCTCTCCGTTGGACATGACGACCTCCAGGTTGAATCGTCCTGGCCCGCTCCAGCGGGCACTGTATCGAAAGGAGGTGCGCTGCATGCTCGCGATCAGGTGGGCGTTCAGCCGCTGCGTGCCCGCATAGAGGTTGAATCCGGCAATCTGATGATTGGGCGCCACGCTCCAGCGGAAGGTCGCTTGGGCGCCGTGCCGAGACACGGCCAGATGTGTCACATGTGCCGCGGTGGGACTAGAAGCTGACAAATCGGTGTAATTGCCGCTACCGTCCACCGCCACTGCATGCACCACCGTTCCCGCCGGCTGGTTCAGACTCGCCGTCCACGTGGTCCCATTCTGCGTTCCGAGGACAGTGGTTGAGTTTCCGGTGGAGTCAACCGGGGACCCGGCATAGAACCTAACACTGGTGAGGCCGGCAGCCCCAGTGCCCGCGCCCGAGTCAACCACGTTGGTTGCTGTGGCGGTAACCGTGCCTCCCGCGGCGCCGGCCACCGTGGGCGCTGACATGGTGGGGGCGGACGTGTCCGTAGCGGCCGGCCGCGTGTAGCTGTTGTTGGCTTGCAAAAAGTCGGTGGTGAAGAACAGGCCGTAGACGCTACTGGTTGACACGCCGACACCCACCCAGTTGTAGTTGCCAAAGCCGCCACCGCCGGTGTACCCCAGGATACTGTGCCGGTGGCCAAAACTACTGGAGCCGTCGTCGTACATCCACTCGAAAACGGCCGCCGCCGCCGATCCATTGCCGGCGATATTCTCCCCCAGGTTGCAGCAATTGTTAGCGATGGCTGGGTTCACGATCAGTCGATCAAAGATCGAGGCGGCTGGCGGCGGGTTGTTGATCGGGCTGCTATGAGCAAAGTAGCCGTATTGATTCATCTCCTGGCTATGGTTAACGTCAATTTGCGACATCAGGGTGATATCGAGAGTTAACGTCCCCAGGCCGCGATCCTGCCGTTCAGCGTTATACAGGACGAACACTTGCTGCTGCGGCGTATAGCCAGTCCAGGTGGCCTCGGATATGGGGAGAGCCAGGGGAGTGCTGCACCCCTCCGCGGCACGCGCATCCGAGAACGATTTCTCCATGTTGGCAAAGGTGTCAACGCCGGACTTGGCCACCTGATTACCCGAGTTGTTCGCTACTGGAGCACAGCTGCCGGCGTACGCTACCCCCGGCGCGCTGAACCCTGTGCCGCCGGCGGTTGAGGAGATTACCGCGCTGGAGCCTAACCACGCTATCAACGCCAGACCACGAGACAAATGCATAATGACTGTCCTTCCGTGTACCACAAAACCCGCTAGCCGGCGGAGACTGAACCCGATTAAAACAATAAGGAAGCGCGAACGTCAGCGACCGGAACTGCATTCCCGCAGCCGCGCTAGGGACAGTATGCACTATCAACCAGCCAGAATCAATGGCCGTGGACAGGTATTGCAGCATGGCCCTCGGCTCTTGAAGCAGGACTGAACGCCGGCGCCAGATTATCCCGACGCGTCTCGGCGGCAGGCGTAGCATTGACAGCCGGGTCGAGCCATGAATTGGCCACGCTGAATCGCTTGCAGGATGGTTTCGACCCGCTGAGTGATCCGTTCGGTACTGTCCGGAGCTGGCGCCGTGGTTTGCTCTGAGCCGTCACGAAGGAAGTGGTAGGTGTAGAGCAGCTCTTCCGGAGAGCGGCCGAAACGGTCAGCTACGGCCATGCCGTAGAGCGGAAGCTGCAGCGTATCCCCCAACCACGCACGCGCCTCCGGCCGGCCACTCTTGAAGTCGACCAGCTCCAGACGTCCATCGTCGAGCGGGAAGACAGCGTCGATCCGTCCGCGTACCGAACTTCCCGCGAAGGGAAGGGTGAATGCCTGCTCGAAGAGGATCGGGCGCGTATTTAGACGCGATTGGAGGAAGCGGTTGAACATTTCCAGCGCCTCTGGCGCCGCGTCTGGCTCCAGCAGCGAGGGCTGCGTGAAGTGAGCCGCGATCAAGGCGTGGATGTTGGTGCCGAGCGACATGGCAGGGGATAGCGGCGGCGGGACGCGTCGTACGTAGGTGAGATAGTACTGGTACGGGCAGGCTTCATAAGCCGTCAGCCCCGAGACAGAATAGGTCGGTGTGCTGTCCCGGCCAGGCGGCCTGGCAGACGGCTTCACATGGACTGGTCGAGCTCAGCCTCTGTGATCGCGGCGGTGACGCCGTAGACGGCGTGTGCGACGATCATGACCGCGGTACGTGAGCTGGAATCGTCATCGGGGGGTGGATAGAGGCCCAGGCCAGGCAAGAAGCCTAGGTATCCTATGGCCCAGAGAGCTTCACCGAAGAGTAGTCCACGAATTTCTGGTCTCCCCGGCAAAAACCCGCGAACCACCAGCGAGTAGCCAATGCCACAGGTTATGCCATAGCCCAGATGGGCGCCGAGCCAGAGGGTACGAAATGCCGGTTCCGGAAGTTTACTGATGTCGAAACCAAGCTTTTTACCCGCTCGACGCGCGATCTGCTTGGGCGGCGGCAGGTGTACCAGACCACCCAGCTTCGCTCCCGCGATGACTGCTGACATGCTACCAGTGGCGATGGCGCCCGCCACTCCGCCGCGCACGAGTGTGTTCATAGCTGCTCCTTTGCCTGAGGTGTCGCCTCTATATGAGGTATAGCACGTGCCGTGGCGTGCGGTGCGCTTGGAGAGAATTACTCACATGATCTTCACATGTCGCGGGGCTACACTGAAGGTGCATGTACCGGGCAGCGATAAGCTGTAGCTGCTGCCCGCGTTTCCAGTCAACCGCCATTCACCGGACATACCCCATGATTGCTGAACAACCTTCGGACACGATCCCGAGCGCCCAACCAATAAAGCGGAAGTCTGACAGGACCGGTGCGGCCGGGCTGCTCCTTACCTTTTTTCTTAAATTTGCCAAGTTTTTCAAGCTGGCCAAGCTGGTGCTGTTCGCGGCTTCTTTTGCCACGTATGCCGTGCTGTTTTCCTGGAAGTTTGCAGTTCTCATTTTGGTGTCGCTCTTTGTCCACGAGAACGGGCATATCTGGGCCATGAAGCGGGTCGGCATCAAGACCAAGGGCATCTACTTCATTCCCCTGTTCGGCGGAGCAGCGGTGGCGGAAAGTGCCTTCCCGTCGCGTCGGGATGAGGTGTTTGTGGCGATCATGGGACCGATTTGGGGATTGGCGCTGGCCCTGGGCGCCGGGGCGCTCTACGTGGCCACTCAGGACCCGCTCTGGGCCGCGGCCTCCGGCTGGATGGCCTTCATCAATTTATTCAACCTGTTTCCCCTTAATCCGCTGGACGGGGGCCGCATTGTCAAATCCGTGGCGTTCTCACTCAACAGCTGGCTGGGTATTGGCGTGATGCTGGCCGGTTTTGTGGCCGCGCTGTTTCTCACCTTCAAGTTTGGATTTGGTCTGCTGGTTTTTATCCTGTTTATCGGCGCCGCCGAGTTTTTTGCGGAGGTCCGAGCACACCGAGCTGGTCGTCCCGGCTTGCCCGGAATGCGCTTAAGGGAGGTGCTGGGATCACTGGCTGGATATGTGTTGCTGGCGGTGGTGTTGCTGGGCTTGATGCTGACGATGCAGCACGAGCCGGGGGCGGGCCTGGCTACGCAGTTTCTGCGGACCTAGTGCCTGTTCCGGCGCGGCGGCAGTAGTGCAATTCGGTATCTCCATTCCCAACTTTGGACCGTACTTCGATGTGCGCCGTCTAGCCGCGCTGGCCCACGATGCGGAGGAGGCCGGCTGGGACGGCTTTTTTCTTTGGGACCATGTGTACTGGGCGTTGTTTCCTATCTCGGATCCGTGGATTGCGCTGACCGCGATTGCCCTGCGGACAACGCGAGTGCGGATCGGCACCATGGTCACACCTCTGCCGCGCCGGCGCCCGGTGAAGCTGGCGCGGGAAACCGTGACACTCGATCATGTATCCGGTGGCCGCCTCATACTCGGGGTGGGGCTGGGCGTGCGGCCCCAGGAATGGGATCACCTGGGCGATGAGGCTGATCTGGTGGTGCGTGGCCGGATGCTGGATGAGGGGCTGCAGGTGCTGGAGCGTCTCTGGCGCGGTGAAGCCGTGGAGCACCATGGAGAGCATTACACGGTGCATGTGCGCGATCTGGTCGGCCGTGAAGGCGCCGTTCCCTTCGCGCCGCCGGCCCATCAGCAGCCGCGCATTCCCGTCTGGGTGGGGGGACGCTGGCCGAACAAGCCGCCGTTCCGCCGAGGAGCCCGCTGGGATGGCATCATTCCGACCAGTGTGCGGGGTGGTATCCACGAACGGCTGACACCGGAGCAACTGCGCGAGTGTGTCGAGTACACGATGCATCACCGCGGCGTGGACCAACCATTGGAGGTTGCGATTGGCGGCCACACGGATGGAAACGACCCGGCCCGAGACCAGGCACAGGTAGCGGCCTACCAGCAGGCGGGCGCGACCTGGTGGCTGGAGGATTTGAGTCCGTGGGCGTTCGGCTGGCAGTGGGAGGGTGATTGGCCCATAGCGAGGATGGAGGAGCGAGTCCGGCGGGGGCCACTCCGGTAGCGGCACTACTCCGCTCGCACGTCAGGTCTACTGTGTTGCACTCGGGTTCGTGGAGCAATATACTTGCGTTGCTACGGGAGGGCGTATGGCCGACTGTGTGTTACTTCGCGAGGACGACCGAGACCTGATCCAACTCGTGCATGAGCTGCTGGAAGACCAGGACTATACGATCGTGGACGTGGTCAGCCTGGAGGATTTGCTGGTCGAGGCCACACGCCGTGGGCCGTGCGTGGCCTTGATCGATGGGACACACCCAGCTGGGTTCGATCTGTGGTGGTTGGGTCCGGTATTGTCCAAGCTCGGGGTTCCGGCAATCGCCTTCACTGCCCACGCTTCCGCCCACGAAGAGTTTGAGCACGATGCGCAGGGCTACGTCGGCGTGCTGACCAAACCGTTCGATGCCGACGCCTTCATCGACCTGGTCAACTCGATCTGTTGGCACCACGAGCAGCAGGTCGCTTCGTAGCGGCTGCCAGGGCTTGTCGGAGTTCTGCTTCCCGGATTGGCGCTTCTAGCGTGATGTCTCCGATCTCCAGTACCGGTATCCGGATGTCATAGAGCCGGAAGAGCGCCGGGTCCCGTGTGATATCGACTTCCTCAATGACTGCAGGATACCGCGAGCGCAGGCGCTCGAGTGCGGTCTTAGCGTCATCGCAGAGGTGGCAGCCAGGTTTTCCATAGAGCGTCACCGCCTGGGGCGTGCGGGGCGCGGATAGCCGGCGGATGAACTGCCGTAACGGGTCGATAGTGAGTACCTCGCTCTGGGCGCCAGGAGCACTGGCCCGCTCTGCCGCGCTATACAACTTCTGCTAGGTTGGAGGGGCAGGTGATAGGCAGGAAACCCACGGGCTTGCCATTCTACCGGTCTCGAACGAGCCTTTGATGGCTCGACGCGCCGTTCTTCCTGGAGGTATCAGTCGAGGTTGGAATCTGCTCCTGGACAGCCACACCCTCGCGCCGGCCCGCAAGGGCTGCCCGCCTTCCCACAGGTGCTGGACCAGTTATGCCGGCAAGCAGCGGCGGACACGGCGGCGACAGGCGCCCTCTTGCTGCTGTACGACGATCTCGCCGATGCCTTTTCGATCGCAGCGGCCTCTGATCAGAGTTTAAGCGGCTGGGTGGGACGTGCAGTCGAAGATGGGGACTCGACACTCTTCCGGGATGTGTTGGAACGCCGGATTATCACGGCTGTTCCGCCACTCCCCGCCTCGTTCGCCCAACTGGAGATGGTCGCGGGCCAACTGATTCCGCTCCACAACGTCGTACCGGTCGGCGTGCTCCTGGTGGTAGGGCTGGCGGAGCCGGTGGATGTGGGCCGCCGGGTGGCGATGCTGCGCCTTGGCGAGGCAGCGGCCGAGCATATTCAGCGGGCGCGTCCCGATCTGGAGCACCACTGCATATTCCGGCGAATTCTGGAACTCGACCCGGGTGGTATCGCGGTGGTGGAGGGACCGGATCATGTTCTTAGCTATGCTAACCTCGCATTTCGCCAGGTGTTAGAGCACGACCGCGTGCCATTGCTGGGTCGATCATTGCGGGCGTTGCGCCACTCTTTGCCAGTCGTCGAGGCGGCGCTCGACGAAGTGCGGTGGACCGGGGAACCGCAGCATATGGCGCAGGTAGCCGTATTTGACGAGTATGGGGCGCGCTACTACGAGGTGCATCTGGCCCCGGAACGGGCCCTGAATGGCGAAGTCGCGTCAATCGTTCTCACCATCTGGCCTCGGACGGATGCGGTGCTCACTCGGAAAGCGCTGGAGACCTCACTTACCCAGTTCGCCCAATCGCAAAGCATGCTCTCGGCGGTGCTGAACAGCACGAACAACGGCATTTTTCTGGTCGGACCAGCGCTAGAAGTGCTCTATGCGAACCGGCGAATCGGCGATCTACTGGGCCTCGACTTTCACGCGGTGGTGGGTCGCGACCAGCGGGATGTCGTCACGGTGATCAAAGATCATATGGTGTACCCTGACGACTTTGAGCGTCGCCTGCTCTATCTGTACGACCACCCCGAGGGAACGGCCACCGAGGATGTCGAGGTGTTGCTGCCCAGCCGGCGCACGCTGGAACGATACAGCAGTCCGGTCTACACCGACGACGGCGCCATGCTGGGGCGGATCGAGGTGTACTCGGACGTTACCGAAGTGCGCGCCCTGCAAAGAAATAAAGACGAGTTTCTTTCGCTGGTCTCGCATGAATTGAAGACACCGGTGACGAGTATTCGAGGGTACGCGCAGTTACTCCATCGCCGCGCAGTGCGCGATGCTGCCCCGGAAAGCACGCTCACTGCATACACCGTGATCGAGCGTCAGACCACGCGCATGCAGGATTTAATCGATTCTCTGCTGGACCTGACACGACTGGAAACGGACAGGATGTCACTGGCTCTGGCTGAAGTGAATCTCGGGCGTTTGGTCACACGCGTGGGCGAGATGATGGCGATGACCCAGGAAGATCGCCAGCTACTCTTCGATCTTTCTTCGGTGCCGGTGATCATTGTGGCCGATGAGCAGCGGATTGAGCAGGTGGTGATGAACCTCTTGAGCAATGCCTTGCGCTTTAGTCCGGAAGGAGGGGTGGTAACGATTTCGGTGCGTCGCGAGAGCGATGTGCGGATCATCGTACGAGACGAAGGGAAGGGAATTGCACCCGATGCGCGAGAGCGTATCTTTGAACGATTTTTTCGAGCGGAGCACGTTCCGGACGCAAGCGGCATGGGCGTCGGGCTCTTTATCACTAAAGGTATTGTCGAGCGTCACGGAGGCACCATCAGCGTCGAAAGCGAGCTGGGGAGCGGCTCTACGTTCACCGTGGCGCTTCCGATAGGTGGTATACCCGCTAGCAACCATCAGACGGATAGCAGTTGAAAGGAATAACCATGCGATTAGCCAACAAGACGGCCATCGTAACGGGCTCGGCCACCGGTATAGGAAAGGCCATTGCTCAGGTCTTTGCCCGTGAGGGCGCCGCGGTGACCATCGACTACGTGCACGGACAGGGCGCGGACGCCAACTCGGTGGTGGACGAGATTACCAAGGCTGGGGGGAAAGCGCTGGCGGTCGAAGCCGACATCACGAACCCGGGTCAGGTCCAGGCCATGATCGACCAGACCTGTCAAAAATTTGGCAGACTGGATATCTTCGTCAATAATGCTGGCATCGAGCACAAGGTGCCCTTTGTCGACATCTCGCTCGATCTCTGGGACAAGGTGATCGCGGTAAATCTGACCGGGCCGTTTCTCTGCGCTCAAGCAGCAGCCCGGCAGATGATCGAGCAGAAAGGGGCGGGCCGAATCATCAACATCTCGTCGGTGCACGAGGATCTGCCCATGCCGACCAACGTGCCGTACTGTGCATCGAAAGGCGGCTTGCGTATGATGATGCGCACCGCCTGTGTGGAGTTGGCCCCCCTGGGTATTACGATGAACAACATCGGGCCAGGCGCGGTCGATACGCCAATGGACGCCGATCTCAAAGCCCATGCGGATCAATTCGCCAAATTGCTGGCCGAAATCCCGGTGGGGCGCATGGGCCAACCCGATGAGATTGCGAATCTGGCGGTCTATCTGGCCTCGGATGAGTCGGCGTACGTCACGGGAAGTACCTTCTTCATCGATGGCGGCATGCTGAGGCAGTCGGGAAGCTTATAGGCGCTCAGGCTCCGAACATGGCGAACGTGGCGCGTTCGCCGCGTTCGCCGGTCGCGCCCACCGTCAGCTGGAAGCCGGTCCTGGTGCGATCGACCTTGAAGAGCACTGCAGGCGGGAGAAAGTCGCCGTGCCCATTGGTGGTTGTGCCGCGGTGATAGTTGAGGGTACGCCGATGGCCATCCGGTCCCACCCCAGTGAAGTGGTAGATGAGACACACGTGCTCGTGCGGATGGAAATGATGGCCGGCGATTCGACATGAGATGCGCGACTGCTGATCCGGCTCCTCGCAGTTTCCCACCACCTGGGGCGGTCTGGCCGCGGACGCGATGCCCGGCGTGACTAGCAGGATCGCCAGGAGGAGAGCCAGAGGGGAACCGCGCATAGATTTCCTCATAGATCGAATTGCGGTACTCTACCACACGGCCAGCGCGGTAAACGATTCGCGGGGTTCAGAGGGCCATGATCGGGGCGCCGATCGGCTGGTGACAAAAGTCCCGCTCTCAGCCCTGCCAATCGTAGCCCGCTACGGTGACAGGCTGGTTGTAGGCGCGTACGCTGCAGGTACCTACTCATCACGAGGTCTCTACGATGCGCTCGGAACACGATTCACATATCGTCCTTGCCGCTACAGTCCCCCTGGCGGCCTGCTTGGTGTTTTTTATAGTGTGGCAGAGCAACGGCGGCGGAGCCATCAGTCTACCCCTGCTGCCGATTCCGTCCTTCACCCTGCCGGCGTTGCCCACTATCACACTCCCCCCGATTACTGTCCCGATGCCGGCCCCGATGCGTCACCTGGCGGCGACCATCTCCCGCAGTCCGGTGGCCACGGCAGCCGCGGTGTTGGGAGGCACCATCGCCGGCGTGGTGGTGGCCGGTACCATAGCCGCGTTTATCCGCTCGGTGTACCGTACTCGACGCAAGGCAGTCGAGACCTCACCGACCGACGCGTAGGGAGGGTCAGGGGTAATGCGGTAAAAAGGAGTAGCCCCTACGGAGCAACCTGTGCCGAGACGCCGGGCGGTGGAGTGACGTTAACGGAGGTACGCCTCCGAGGTGACGGACGTTGACGCGGTACACGCCGAGGCACTGCGATTGTGGTTACACGGGCACTTGTCAGGACGTGACGCGCGTTGTTATAGGACGGTGCCGTCCCTCTTCCTGCATAGCCTTCCGAACCGACCGATGTGCCGGGACCGTTGGCGGATTATTGCCTGGCTTCGCAGTGGCCAGCTCCTGGTGGCTAACGCCGGTATCGGCGCGGGGCTGCTGCTGACCAGCATACTGACTGTTTGATCCACCGGCGGTATGGCTCGTCTCATCGTGGGGCTCCCGGACAGCCCACGCGTTGCGCTGAAGTTTCCCCTGTTCGACGCCACCGGCGCCCTGGTGTCGCCCGACGGCCAGAGGCTGCTGGTGAGCCGCCGGCACGGGATGCGGCTGACGTCTTCTCTAGGGCAGGATGGGCGGAATCTGGGTGTACAGGTTCACAGTACCTGCGGGAACCTAGTGGGTCACTTGCGTTGCTCATAGGCAGTGCCTCATGCTGCCCGGGATCGGGCGAGTGGTCGTCGGGTCCAGGCGCCTGATCCACCGACCGTATGGCGTCGCGTACGTGCTCGCTCGCGTCG